>Ga0315319_10000001_pt1 | contig 654841 bp, 592 predicted proteins | sample M1500m3416metaG_FD_203463 | JGI IMG/M metagenome (GOLD analysis project Ga0315319, IMG submission 203463) | Ammonia-oxidizing marine archaeal communities from Monterey Bay, California, United States - M1 500m 3416 | ecosystem: Environmental > Aquatic > Marine > Intertidal zone | place: USA... | reverse complement strand
TCGGCCTGCTTGAGGATGGCGATGATCTGGCTGTCCGAAAAACGCGATGTCTTCACGCAAAATTTCCTTGATCCGATTAGGAGAAAATTCTACTTCTGACGAGTACTGATTTCAGGGGGGATTACCGCTCGACCCCGACTTTCTCTGGTGACTGGCTCATTGCTTACTCCTGTTCCTTGGAGGTTTCCCTCGGACGACTGCGATACCAAACCACCGTAGCGCCATTATCGGCTTGGCTTTGCTTACGAATTTCAAACTGCTGCGACGCATGGATGACATGACGCCAGCTTCCGCAGCCATAGCGCTTGGGCGTCTGCTCGGGATAGGTCTTGGCAATCCAGTGAATGGCTTCGAAAAGTGGTGTCCACCCAGCCTGAACCAGCTTGGTTTCCGCTTCACGTAAGCAGTTGGTTATACCGCTGCTAGCCCAGTGTACGGTGCCATCGGGCCCAATACCGTTGATAACGAAATCCCTGTACTCCGGGGTCTGCATAAAGGACACCATGAGCTGTCGAGCCTCATCCATGGATTTGGCCCAGTCGCGCAGCGTCAGATAGTGGCCATCAATGGTTTCGTAACTTTCATCGAGATATGCCTCGGCGGCTACACAGCCATCCACGCCCCAAAGGTCGAAGCGCTGAAGAAAGTGGTGTACCAACTCATTACGTAGTTCGACCAACTCCTTGAGTGCAGCCTTGGTCTCGGCGTAGCGCTCCTGGGGTAACTCCATCTGGCATCGGAAGCTGACCCATATCTGATCAATAGGCTCAGCCTGCTCTGGCTCATCAGATAAGTCCGGCAGCTTCAGATAGCTCTCGGTCAGCATCCCCACCAAGGTGCCCAGAGTCTTCTTATTGGCACAGGAAACTTTCTCGTCGCGAATCGCCTGAAGTCGTTCTGGAGGGCCACTCAACTCACTATGGGTCACCATGGCTTTGAGCAGCCGCTCGTACTGCTGCAACTGCAACATGCAGCGCCCGAGCTTACGCTGCACGGTGCGCTGAAGGTCTGGCACAGGATCAGAGGGCAGGGTGTTGATTTCGTCCATGAATAAGAACTCAGGCTATGCCGGTAGGGCTATCGAGCTTGACCCGCCACTCGCCGGTTAGCAGTTTTTGCATCAGGCCACGTTTAAGCGTTTGGTATTGGGTTTGGCGAGATACAAGCACTTCAAGCTTGTCATCTAGAGCTGTGAGAACCCCAGCGATGCGATGCTGCTCTTTCAAGCTCGGTAATGCGAACAAGAACGGCTTGAGAACCTGCAAGTTGATATTCTTTTGTGCGTTCTGCGTTGATTGAGAGTCGAAGTAGTCTTTGTTATTCGCTAGTTGGTAGTAGAGCCAAATGTTATCGCACGCATCCGAGTTAGCTTTGATGCCGACAAGGCTGTCGGGGCAAGTCATTGGGATTTTGGCGATAGCCACATCGCCAATATTTGCTGCAATAGTGATGAAAATAGTGCCTGCCGGAAAACGCTTGCTGACCGCTAATCCATCGGCATTCAAGAATTGCGACGCGTTTTCTATGTATCTAGGTACGGATGCAATATCGCCAGTTTGAACAAAGGGAATATCTCCATTCTCGAAATATTTTGGGTCATTGCGCGGGCGCGCAGAGAATTTTCCTCGCTCCACAGTCGCAACGCTTTCTAGGGTACGAACCTCCCACCCCACCGGAATATCCCCCAGCTCACTGTCCTTAAACTCGGTATGCGGTATCCAGCTGCCATTGGCGTCTTGCGTACCCATACCCCGGCTGAACAGGGTTTGCATCAGACCCATTTTGAGGGACTGGGTGGTTTCAATCTGGCGGAAAATTACATCCAGCTTGTCGTCCACAGCAGTGAGAATGGCAGAGATTTTTTGTTGTTCGGGCAGTGGGGTACGTGGAACAGGCAACGACAACACGGTCTCTTTCGAGATGTTCTTCATGCTATTGCTAGTGCCAGTTGCACCGGCAGCAATCAATCGGCGAACCCCAGGATGCTGCAACCAGTAAGACAGCCAACGCTGTGAGTGTGGCATGTCTGAAGGTTCGGTTTGCCATAGGCGGTCGGGCAGGAACAGATTGGGCTCATCCTTTGTCACATAGCCTGATTCACCCACAAGCGCAGGAGTGTTCATGCGACTGATGATGATTCGGTCTGCGACAACACTTGTTGCCACTCTTCCCACGTCTTCCACGACGACTACCTTGTGCTGATTCGCATAAAACCTACCATGGAGTACCGCACTGCTCTTCAGCACACCAAGTTCACCCTCTGCACAGCCAGAGTCAGTTTCAACAGCATTGACGCTAACACCTGCTTGCAGCGCAGTTACAAAGTCACCAATTACGCCCATTTCCCAGTCGGAGGCGACGGCTCCTATTGGTGTCTCTCGGAGCGAATCAGCTACGCATTGGCTCATGCCCCGATCTCCAGTAGCCCCAACTCCATCAGATAGCCATTTATCCGCTCATCAATCTGCGCTTCTTCGTTGGCCAGTGATGCCAGTTGCGCCAAGGTGGCGGTTACGTCCACGACCTCTTCGGTCTCACCGTTGTCGATATAACGGGCAATATTGAGATTGCCGTCATTGCTACGGATCTCGTCCAGCGTCACCACCCGACAATAGTTTTCGACCTCGGCTTGCTGCTCGAATGCCACCTTATGGGTGCTTACGATGCGGGTAATGTGCTCAGCGCTCAGGCTGTTTTGTGCCTTACCTTCCAGGTAGTCACGGCTTGCATCAATGATGATGACTTTACCCTTGAGGGCAGCGGGTTTCTGCTTATTGAGGATTAGCACGCAAGCCGGAATGCCGGTGTTGTAGAACAGGGCAGAGGGCAGGCCAACGATGGCCTCAATCAGATCACCCTGCTGGTTACCGTGAGCCGCATCAGTTCCAAAAAGCAAACCAGCGCGAATTTTTCCTTCCTCGCCACTGCGGAACAGCACACCGTGCGGCAGGATAATCCCCATGCGCCCATCAGCCTTAAGGCTGGCCAACATATGTTGAGCAAAGGCTAGGTCGGCATACCCACGAGGCGGGATGCCATACACCAGCCGCCCATACGGGTCGCTGACCTGCTTGTAGTTGGGCACTTTGGCCTTCTTGCCATTCTCCTGTTCGTTTTCGTTATTCAACTCCAGTGGAGTCCACCAGAACTTGGCCGAAAACGGCGGATTGGCAATTACCCGGTCGAAGGTCTTCAGGTAGTCACCGTCGAGGTGCTTGGGTTCGACCAACGTATCGCCACGCTCAATCTCGGCACGCATGTTGTGTAGGTAAAGATTGAGCTTGGCGATGGCCCAAGTACCCAGGTTCTTTTCCTGCCCGTACAGCAGCACATGTGGCTTACCCATCAGGGTGCCATTCGGCAAACCGGATACATGGTGAGCGCTCTCCACCAGCATGCCGCCACTGCCGCAGGTGGGGTCATATACGCTGTGGCCAGGTTGCGGGTCAATCAGCTCAACCACCAATTGCACCACGGCCTTGGGCGTATAGAACTCACCGCCTTTCTTACCGGCATCGTCAGCAAACTGCTTGATCAGATACTCGTAGGCATCGCCCAGCATGTCTGCCTTGTATAGGTCGTCATTGCCCAGCTTGTACTGGTTAAAGTGACGCAGCAAACGCTGTAAGGTGGCATCCGCCAGCACACGTTTGTCACCGTACTGCGTAGCCGTCAGCACATGTTGTAGCTCAGGGTTGTTGGCCTCGATGGTCGCAAAGGCCTTGTCCAAAGCTTCGCCAATGTTTTCGGTGCGAGAGATCAGATCGAACCAGCGCGCACTGATAGGGAACTTTCCCCATTTGTCCTCGATTTCTTCCTGGGCATCGCTGTAGCTCAGGCTTTCGTCCTTCATCAGCTTGGCGACGCGCTCATCGAACACATCGTTGTAACGCTTAAGGAAGAGCAGGCCAAAGATGTAGTTCTTGAAGTCAGAGGAGTCGATGGAGCCGCGCAGAATGTTGGCGGACTCCCAGAGCCAGGACTCCAGGGTTTCGAGTGACAGCTTGTCAGCCATGGGTAAATCAATCCCTATAAAAAGCACGACGCCCAGCCCCTGGCGATTGCTGCCATGACGCATGGGCACATCAGAAAAAGTGGGCTCGATTGTACAAGTCGAGGCCATTTGGAGCCCGAATAATCAACTTCCCTTGAATGACAAAACCCCGGAAGACCTTTCGGTCAACCGGGGTTTCTTGGCAGGGCAGTGGGTCATTAACTTTGACCAAACCGCTTAACTTTGGCCGAATGGGCAATTAACTTTGCCCACCTACACAGGTTGGCAGGTTGGCAGGTTGGCAGGTTGGCAGGTTGGCAGGTTGGCAGGTTGGCAGGTTGGCAGGTTGGCAGGTTGGCACAGCATGCGGTTCGTTTTGATGAAGCCGCAAGCGTGTCGCACTCGACTGCCCATAATCATTTTTGAAGGCTGATGGGCGACGCTGTTTTGATCGGCTTAAATTGCCGCGCGCCATTCACTCCAAAGATCTCCCAGATTTTTGCACCCTCAAAACGAGATTTTCCGGGCTTTCTCTGTAGCTTCACTACATAAGTCGCTTACTGGACACTACTGAGCTGCATCTAAAGCACTGACCCAGAAAGAAAAACCCCGGCGCTAGGCCGGGGTAGTGGCAGATTTCATCATGACAATAACTCGCATAATCATGACAATTAACCTGCCCGTCGACAAGCCGCTTAGAAGTCCAGGTTGGACACCGCCAGGGCGTTGGTCTCAATAAAGTCTCTGCGGGGTTCTACAGCATCCCCCATTAGGGTGTTGAAGATCTGATCTGCCGCGATCGCGTCTTCGATACGCACCTTGAGCATCCGGCGAACTTCAGGGTCCATGGTGGTTTCCCAGAGTTGATCCGGGTTCATTTCACCGAGACCTTTATAGCGTTGGATGCTATGACGCTTGGTGCTTTCTGCCATAAGCCAGGCCAGTGCATCTTTGAAGGTCGTTACAGCCTTCTTGCGCTCACCGCGCTGCACATAAGCACCTTCTTCCAACAGGCTGTTGAGCTGGTCGCCGAGGGTAGTAACGGTTTTGTAGTCGTTACTGGCGAAGAAATCGCGGTTGAAAATGATGTAGCTGGAAACCCCATGGGACACCAGTTCAACCTGAGGCAGCCAGACGTGACGCTCCTGGTCTTCATGCAGGCTGGTCTTGTATACCAGGCCAGATTTCTCCATGCCTTTCAAACGCGCATCGAGCAGGCCAAGCCAATGCTGCATGGCGTCTTTATCTGCCAGCTGCTCGGCTTCCACCCGCGGGATGTAGACGAAATGCTCGGTCAGCTCCAACGGGTACAGACGCGACAGGCGATTGAGGGTTTTCATCACCAGACGGTAATCGTTGACCAGGGTTTCCAGGGCGGCGCCAGACAGGCCAGGGGCGCTCTCGTTGACGTGCAGGCTGGCATCTTCGAGGGCCGACTGGGTCATGTACTCCTCCATGGCCTCGTCGTCTTTGATGTACTGCTCTTGCTTACCCTTCTTGACCTTGTACAACGGCGGCTGGGCGATATAGATGTAGCCGCGCTCAACCAGCTCCGGCAGCTGACGGAAGAAGAAGGTCAGCAACAGAGTACGGATGTGCGAACCGTCGACGTCGGCGTCGGTCATGATGATGATGTTGTGGTAACGCAGCTTGTCGATGTTGTATTCATCGCGACCGATACCACAGCCCAGCGCGGTGATCAGGGTGCCGACTTCCTGGGAGGAAATCATCTTGTCGAAACGGGCTTTCTCAACGTTGAGAATCTTGCCCTTGAGCGGCAGGATGGCCTGGGTCTTGCGGTTACGGCCCTGCTTGGCAGAACCGCCCGCGGAGTCCCCTTCCACGATGTAGAGTTCGGAAAGGGCAGGGTCTTTCTCTTGGCAATCAGCCAGTTTGCCTGGCAGGCCAGCGATATCCAGCGCACCTTTACGGCGGGTCATTTCACGGGCTTTACGTGCCGCTTCACGGGCACGTGCGGCGTCGATCATCTTGCCGACTACGAGCTTGGCTTCGTTAGGGTTCTCCAGCAGGAAGTCGGAGAAGTACTTGCCCATTTCCTGCTCGACCGCAGTTTTCACTTCGCTGGAAACCAGCTTGTCTTTGGTCTGCGAGCTGAACTTGGGGTCCGGTACTTTTACCGAAATAATCGCGGTCAGGCCTTCACGAGCATCATCACCGGTGGTGGCAATCTTGTGCTTCTTGGCCAGACCTTCCTGCTCGATATAAGCATTCAAGTTACGCGTCAGGGCTGAGCGGAAACCGGCCAGGTGGGTGCCGCCGTCACGCTGCGGAATGTTGTTGGTAAAGCACAGCAGGTTCTCGTTGAAGCTGTCGTTCCACTGCAGGGCGACTTCTACGCCAATGCCGTCTTCACGCTGCATGGTGAAGTGGAACACCTGATTGACCGCAGTCTTGTTGTGGTTGAGGTATTCAACGAAGGCGCGCAGCCCCCCTTCGTACTTGAACAACTCTTCCTTACCGCTACGTTCGTCCTTGAGCAGAATACCTACACCGGAGTTAAGGAACGACAGTTCACGCAGGCGCTTGGCTAATATGTCCCAACTGAAGTGGATATTAGCGAAGGTGTCTTCCGACGGTTTGAAGTGGATCTGCGTACCGGTGGTATCGCTGTCGCCCACGGCTGCAATCGGCGCTGTAGGTACGCCATGCACGTAAGTCTGTTCCCAGATCTTGCCGCTACGACGGATAGTCAGAATAAGTTCTTTGGACAGTGCGTTCACCACGGAAACGCCTACACCGTGAAGACCGCCCGAAACCTTGTAGCTGTTGTCGTCGAATTTACCGCCTGCGTGCAGGACGGTCATGATCACTTCAGCGGCGGAAACGCCTTCTTCCTTGTGCACATCCACCGGAATACCGCGGCCGTTGTCGCGCACACTGATCGACTCATCCGGGTGGATGGTGATGGTGATTTCGCTGCAATGCCCAGCCAACGCCTCGTCAATCGAGTTGTCGACCACCTCGAATACCATGTGGTGCAGACCGCTGCCATCGTCGGTATCGCCGATGTACATACCAGGCCGCTTGCGTACGGCATCCAGGCCCTTGAGGACCTTAATGTTATTGGAGTCGTACGTTTGGTTTTCGCTCATGCCTTCACTCCCGGTGGTCGTGGGTCTGGGTAATGCCACCATGTTCCACGTGGAACATGGTAACTGGCGTATCCGTGCGCCAGCCTTCCCTCAACAATTCATGGTCTACGCAGGTGATAAACACCTGGCAGTGCAAGTCTTCCAATAATCGACACAAGGCACGGCGGTGCTGTTCATCCAGTTCTGACGGCAGGTCATCCACCAGATAGATGCATTGGCCGTGCTTGGCCTGATTCACTAAATGGCCCTGCGCAATGCGCAGAGCACATACAACTAATTTCTGCTGGCCGCGCGAGAGTATCTCAGCGGCATTGTGCGCCCCCAGCCGTAGCCTTAAATCGGCACGTTGCGGACCTGCCTGGGTGTGCCCCAACTGCTGATCGCGGGAGAGCGTAGAGGCAAGCACCGTATTCAGCTCGCGCTCTTTATCCCAGCCGCGGTAGTAACTCAGAGTTAAACCTTCAAGCTCAACCAACTCATTCAGGGTGCGCTCGAAAACCGGTTTCAGGGCCTGGATGTAGGCGCGCCGATAACCATCAATTTCGTCGCTGGCCAGGCACAACTCTCGGTCCCAGGCCGCCTGCGAAGCGGCGTCAAGTGTACCATGCCGCAGCCATGAGTTCCGCTGACGCAGGGCCTTCTGCAAGCGTTGCCACGCTGGCAAGAAGCGAGGTTCCACGTGGAACACACCCCAGTCGAGAAACTGCCTCCTGATCTTCGGCGCGCCTTCAAGCAAACGAAAACTGTCTGGATTGATCAGTTGTAAGGGCAGGGCTTCAGCCAACTGAGCAGCGCTGCGCGCATTCTGCCCATCAATACGAATCTGAAACTCGCCCTGGCGATCACGCGATACGCCGAGATTACTCAGTCGACCATCCGCCATCTGTACCTGACCAAACAGAGTGCAAGCAGGTTGCTCGTATTGAATAACCGGTAGCAGGCGGGTACTGCGAAATGAGCGCGCCAATCCAAGCAGATGAATGGCTTCCAGCACGCTGGTTTTGCCACTGCCATTGTCGCCAGAAAGGATATTGATACGCGGGGAGGGGGAGAGGGTCACCGGGTGCAGATTACGCACCGCGGTGACAGTAAAGCGAGTCAGTGACATTGGATTAGCAGGCCGTTGAAAAACGTAGCACGCGAAGATTCGGATTCAACGGCGTGCTGATTACAGACGCATCGGCATAACAACGTAAGACGAGTCGTCGTTACCGGCTTCCTGCACCAGCGCACTGCTGTTGGCATCGGAGAGAATCAGACGGACCTGGTCGGTGGTCATCACGCTCAACACATCGAGCAGGTAGCTCACGTTGAAGCCGATTTCCAGCGCGCTGCCGTTGTAGTCCACAGCGATCTCTTCTTCAGCTTCTTCCTGCTCAGGGTTGTTGGCCTGAATTTTCAGCAGACCGGACTCCAGTTGCAGGCGAATACCGCGGTACTTTTCGTTGGACAGGATCGCAGTACGGCTAAAGGCTTCACGCAGGCCCTGACGATCAGCCACCACCAACTTATCACCACCGCGCGGCAGCACTCGCTCGTAATCCGGGAACTTGCCGTCGACCAGTTTTGAGGTGAAGGTAAATTCGCCCGTGGTGGCACGCACATGGTGCTGACCAAGAACGATACTGACATTGCCATCTTGCTCAGTGAGCAAGCGTGCCAGTTCAAGAATGCCTTTACGCGGGACGATGACCTGGTGGCGCTCGACCTGTTCAATGGCCGCGTCCATGGAACACATGGCCAAGCGGTGACCATCGGTAGCGACAGCACGCAACACACCGGTCTGTACTTCCAACAACATACCGTTGAGGTAATAACGCACGTCTTGCTGGGCCATGGCAAAGCTGGTGCGCTCGATCAAACGGCGCAGCTTGCTTTGCACCAGATCAAAGGTCAGTGAACCTGGACCTTCTTCAACAGTGGGGAAATCGTTGGCGGGCAGGGTGGACAGACTGAAGCGACTGCGACCGGCCTTGACCAGCAGCTTCTGCTCGTCGATACGGATATCGATCAACGCATCGTTTGGCAGGCTCTTGCAGATGTCCATAAGTTTGCGCGCCGGCACCGTAATCTCGCCGGACTCAGCGGGCTCTTCCAAGGTGACACGACCAACCAGTTCGACTTCCAGGTCGGTACCGGTCAACGAAAGTTGCTGGCCTTCAACCACCAGCAGAACATTCGAAAGCACCGGCAAGGTCTGACGGCGTTCCACGACGCCGGCGACCAGTTGCAGAGGTTTCAACAAGGCTTCGCGTTGAATGGTGAAATGCATGGTCTCGTCCCTTGCCTAGTGGAGTTGCGTAATTAAGTAGTCAGCGTACGCAGCAAATTCTTGTAGTCCTCGCGGATGTCCGCGTCGGATTCCTTTAGTTCAGCAATCTTACGACAAGCGTGCAATACCGTCGTGTGATCGCGCCCGCCAAAGGCGTCACCAATTTCTGGCAGGCTATGGTTGGTCAGCTCTTTCGACAAGGCCATGGCTACCTGACGCGGGCGTGCCACCGAACGCGAACGGCGTTTTGACAGCAAGTCGGAAATCTTGATCTTGTAGTACTCAGCCACGGTGCGCTGGATATTGTCGATGCTGACCAGCTTGTCCTGCAGGGCCAACAAATCCTTGAGCGATTCGCGAATCAACTCGATGGTAATGTCCCGACCCATGAAGTGCGAGTGGGCGATAACCCGCTTCAAGGCACCTTCCAACTCACGCACATTGGAACGAATGCGCTGAGCAATAAAGAAGGCGGCATCATGCGGTAGATCGACCTTGGCCTGGTCGGCCTTCTTCATCAGAATCGCCACACGGGTTTCCAGCTCCGGTGGCTCGACGGCTACCGTCAGGCCCCAACCGAAACGCGACTTGAGACGCTCTTCCAAGCCTTCAATTTCTTTCGGGTAACGGTCACTGGTGAGAATCACCTGCTGGCCGCCTTCGAGCAACGCGTTGAAGGTGTGGAAAAATTCTTCCTGGGAACGCTCTTTCTTGGCGAAGAATTGAATGTCATCAATCAGCAGTGCATCCACCGAACGGTAGAAGCGCTTGAACTCGTTGATCGCATTCAGCTGCAAGGCCTTGACCATGTCCGCGACGAACCGCTCGGAATGCAGGTACACCACCTTGGCATTCGGGTTTTTCGCCAGCAGGTGGTTACCCACAGCGTGCATCAGGTGAGTCTTACCCAGACCAACACCACCATAAAGGAACAGCGGGTTATAACCGTGCTTAGGGTTGTCCGCTACCTGCCAGGCCGCTGCACGGGCCAACTGGTTGGATTTACCTTCGACAAAATTATCAAAGGTAAAGGTCCGGTTGAGGTAGCTGGTGTGCTTCAACCCGCCTTCAACCTGAACCGTACGCTCAGTACGTGCCGGAGCCTGTTGGCTGGCAGCACCGGCCATAGGGTCAAAACTGGCGCGCGAGGGTTCTGCATGCGAGGTGCCTGAAACGGGTGCAGCAACCGGCGCAGCGGCAGGCGTCACAGGAGCAGGTGAAGGCGTACTGACCTGTGCAGCACGCGGCGCCGAACTGCGTTTACTTCCTATTAATAAGGAGAGTGCAGGTACCAGACCATTGGTTCGTTCAGTCAGTAACTCAAGCAAACGGCTGAGGTACTTCTCGTTGACCCAGTCGAGCACAAAACGGTTGGGCGCATAGACGCGAAGCTCGTCGCCTTCGGCTTCGACCTGCAGCGGACGGATCCAGGTGTTGAATTGCTGAGCAGGCAGTTCGTCGCGCAAAAGCTCGACGCACTGCTGCCAAAGTTCCACGGACACGGACATCCCCTAAATCGTAAGGCGCGAGGCAAAAAACAGCGGTTATTGTAGCCGCCGGAGCTTGAGTTATCCACATGTAAGCTTGCCCATGAGCAAGGAAAATCAATGTGTTAATCACTCTTAAGGCTTATTGGAGCGCCTCGATGAAGTCTGTGGATAACCGCCCACAAGCTCATGGGATAACCCAGGGTAAAACCGAGTGGAAAACTCCGCTGTGGGTAAAATGGCATTCCATCCTCAGCTTGTACGCTGCTTCCACACAGCTGCAGCACGCTTTTTCGACAGACTTACCCTTGCCTGAATGCCCCGAAAATGTTGGTCTTCAGGTACTTATGCACAGATAGGTGGGTGACTAATAGCTACTAACATCACTAAACATCTTTAAATATTCTCTTCTTTATATTTCTTTATGCAGAAAAGCCTGGTTGGAAATTGACCTGACCCGCGGGTTTCTCTAGAATTGCCGGTCTCTTAAAACGGGGGCCATTCCGGCCCGTAGTCGACCACCCAGGTACCGCATCATGAAACGTACTTTCCAACCCAGCACTATCAAACGCGCTCGCACCCACGGTTTCCGTGCTCGCATGGCCACCAAGAACGGCCGTGCTGTCCTGTCGCGTCGTCGCGCCAAGGGCCGTAAGCGTCTCGCCGTCTAAATTTCGGTCTTGTGGTGAGTCGAGACTTCAGCCGGGAAAAGCGTCTGCTAACTCCCCGGCAATTCAAGGCAGTCTTCGACTCCCCTAGCGGCAAAGCTCCGGGCAAAAATGTCCTGCTGTTGGCGCGCAACAATGAGCTCGATCATCCCCGTCTGGGACTGGTGATCGGCAAGAAGAGCGTAAAGCTCTCCGTTGAGCGCAATCGCCTGAAACGTCAGATCCGCGAATCATTCCGTCTCAACCAGGACAATCTGGTGGGATGGGATATCGTGGTAGTTGCGCGTAAAGGCCTTGGTGATCTGGAAAATGTCGAGCTGGCGCGCCAGTTTGGCAAACTCTGGAAACGCCTCGAACGCAGCAAGCCAAGCCCGGAAGCCGTTGCAACACCTGGGGTGAACGACAGTCCCCATGCGTAAACTGGCTTTGCTTCCCATCCAGTTCTACCGCTATGCCATCAGCCCTTTGATGGCCAGCCACTGTCGTTTCTACCCAAGCTGCTCTTGCTACGCGCTTGAAGCCATTGAACATCATGGTGTCATGCGCGGTGGCTGGCTGACTGTGCGTCGGCTAGGCCGCTGTCACCCGTGGAATCCCGGTGGCTACGACCCGGTTCCCTACGCGAAAACCTCCCGTTCCTCTTCGATGGCCGAATAATCATGGATATTCAACGCTCGATCCTGATCGTCGCCCTGGCAATCGTGTCCTATATGATGGTTCTCCAGTGGAACCAGGACTACGGTCAAGCTGCCCTGCCGACAGAAATTGCCGCGACCAGCAGCACCGTACCCGGCTTACCGGATACCACTGCCACCCCTTCAACTTCAGCTGGCGGCGACGATATCCCGAGCGCCACTGCTGCTGTTGAGCCCAGTGCTATCAGTGCCGCACCTGTTGCAGCCAACGATGAGCTGATTCGGGTAAAGACCGATGTACTGGATCTGGCCATCGACCCGCGCGGTGGTGATGTGGTGCAACTGCGTTTGCCGCAGTACCCACGTCGTCAGGATCGTCCGGATGTACCGTTCCAATTGTTCGACAACGGTGGCGAGCGCACTTATCTCGCGCAGAGCGGTTTGATCGGCAGCAACGCGCCGGACAAATCCAGCGGTCGTGCCCTGTGGAGCAGCGCGCAGAAGAGCTATGAACTGGCCGACGGTCAGGAGCAACTGCAGGTTGACCTCACGCTCAGCGAAGACGGCGTCAACTACATCAAGCGCTTCACCTTCAAGCGTGGTCTGAACGCTGAATGTTCCGCCAAGGAACAGCAGCAGAAGAAGCCGGGTTGCGTTGATCCTTCGTCCTATCAGGTAACGGTCAGCTACCTGATCGACAACCAGAGTGGTAAGGCCTGGAGCGGCAACATGTTTGCCCAGCTCAAGCGTGATGACAGCGGTGATCCGTCGTCTACCACTGCTACCGGCACTGCGACCTACCTCGGTGGTGCACTGTGGACCAGTGAAGAGCCGTACAAAAAAGTGTCGATGAAAGACATCGACAAACAAGCCTTCAAAGAAACCGTTCAAGGAGGCTGGGTTGCCTGGCTACAGCATTACTTCGTCACTGCCTGGATCCCAAGCAAAGACAGCACTAACCAGGTACAGACCCGCAAAGACAGCCAAGGCAATTACATTGTCGGCTTTACCGGCCCGGCCATTCAGGTTGCTGCCGGCGCTCAGGGTGAAACCAGTGCAGTTCTGTATGCCGGCCCGAAGCTACAAGGCCATCTGAAGACCCTGTCTCCAGGTCTTGAGCTGACGGTTGACTACGGCATCCTGTGGTTCCTGGCTCAGCCGATCTTCTGGTTGCTGGAAGTTATCCACAACCTGCTAGGCAACTGGGGCTGGTCGATCATCATGTTGACCGTGATCATCAAGCTGATCTTCTTCCCGCTGTCGGCCGCCAGCTACAAATCCATGGCGCGCATGCGTGCCGTTGCACCGAAACTCGCTCAACTGAAAGAGCAGTTCGGCGACGATCGCCAGAAGATGTCTCAGGCGATGATGGAGCTGTACAAAAAAGAGAAGATCAACCCGCTGGGCGGCTGCCTGCCGATTCTGGTGCAGATGCCGGTATTCCTCGCACTCTACTGGGTGCTGCTGGAATCGGTGGAAATGCGTCAGGCCCCATGGTTGCTGTGGATAACTGACCTGGCGATCAAGGACCCGTACTTCATCCTGCCGATCATCATGGGCGCTACCATGTTTATCCAGCAGCAGCTCAACCCGACACCGCCGGACCCGATGCAGGCCAAGGTGCTGAAAATGATGCCAATCATCTTCACCTTCTTCTTCCTCTGGTTCCCGGCTGGCCTGGTGCTGTACTGGGTGGTCAACAACGTCTTGTCCATCGCCCAGCAGTGGTACATTACCCGCAAGATTGAAGCCGCAGCCAAAGCCGCAGATGCCTAGGCAGTGATCGCTTCTAAGCTGTAACAAACGCCCCTTTTCAGGGGCGTTTTGCTATGCCGTATTCAGGAGATCCGCATGCCAATCGTTGCTGAAACCATAGCCGCCGTTGCCACTGCCCAGGGCCGAGGTGGCGTCGGCATTGTGCGTGTTTCCGGGCCACTGGCCGGGCCAATGTCCAAGGCAATCTGCCGGCGTGACCTGCAACCACGCTATGCCCATTACGGGGCGTTCTTTGCTGATGGCGAACAGGTGCTGGATGAAGGCCTGGCCCTGTATTTCCCGGGGCCCAATTCGTTTACCGGCGAAGATGTGCTGGAACTGCAGGGCCATGGCGGGCCAGTGGTGCTCGACATGCTGCTACGGCGCTGTGTAGAACTTGGCGCCCGCCTGGCCCGGCCCGGTGAATTCAGCGAACGCGCCTTCCTCAATGACAAGCTCGACCTGGCCCAGGCCGAAGCGATTGCCGACTTGATTGAGGCCAGTTCCGCTCAGGCTGCGCGCAATGCCCTACGCTCGTTACAGGGCGAGTTCTCGCGGCGTGTACATGACCTCACTGAGCGATTGATCAATCTGCGCATTTATGTGGAAGCCGCTATCGACTTCCCTGAAGAGGAAATCGACTTTCTCGCCGACGGCCATGTCCTCAAATTGCTTGAGGGTGTGCGTACAGACCTCGCGGGAGTGCTGCGTGAAGCCGGCCAAGGTGCGCTATTGCGTGACGGCATGACGGTGGTGATCGCCGGTCGACCAAACGCGGGTAAATCCAGCCTGCTCAATGCCCTGGCTGGTCGCGAGGCGGCCATCGTCACCGAGATCGCCGGCACCACCCGCGATGTGCTGCGCGAACATATCCACATCGACGGCATGCCCCTGCATGTGGTCGATACCGCCGGCCTGCGTGACACCGAGGATCAGGTCGAACGCATCGGCGTTGAACGCGCACTGAAAGCCATTGCTGAAGCCGATCGTATCCTGCTGGTGGTGGATGCCACCGCACCGGAGGCCGATGACCCCTTTGCCCTGTGGCCGGAGTTTCTCGACCAGCGCCCTGACTCGGCCAAGGTCACCTTGATTCGCAACAAGGCCGACCTGTCTGGCGAGTCAGTGCTGTTGGAGGTGTGCAATGACGGCCACGTCACCATCAGCCTGTCGGCCAAATCCACTGAAGGCCTCGACCTGCTCAGGGAACACCTCAAGGCCTGCATGGGCTACGAGCAGACCTCAGAGAGCAGCTTTAGCGCCCGCAGGCGACACCTGGAGGCGCTACGCCAAGCGCAGGCTCATCTTGAACATGGTCATGCCCAGCTAACCCTGGCCGGCGCCGGTGAATTGCTGGCTGAAGACCTGCGCATGGCTCAACACGCCCTGGGCGAAATCACCGGCGCATTCAGCTCCGATGACCTGTTGGGACGGATCTTCTCCAGCTTCTGCATCGGCAAGTGACCGCAGGCTGGGTTGGTGCAAGCCCTCTGATCCGCAAGCAGCGCAGACTCATGCGCGTCGCGTAACCCATCAGCCTCACGTCAGTGCTGATGGGTTACGGCGCTTCAAGCCTTCTACGGTTTTCAGCATTGCCTGCCTGCGCCTGATCCATCCTACGCAGCGTCCTCTCTAGAAGCTCATTTATGCCATCCGGGCAGGCTTTCTCCTGGGTGCAATATGCAGATCCAGTCATTTATTTATCCACCTAAGCTCTGTGGAAAACCCGCCCTAAGCCCTGGCTATAACCCGGTGATAAACCGGAGGATAAAGCCGCCTGTGGATAACCATCCGTTTCATCCACAGCTTGCGTACGGCAACTGAACAGGTAGGTGGCAGGATCAGCACAGACTTTTTAAACGCTGCAAGCTTTGAATATATTGGCCTGTAGCGATCTATCCACAGAAAAGCCGTTACTAAGTAATAAACATATAAACAAGGCTTTATAAAAATTCTCTCTTTTATTCTTTATTAACCGACACAGCCGAACAGCCCCCAAGCCAGCTGGCTATTTTTTGTGCAAAAGGCTTCTTTCACGGGGGTTAACTCCCTATACTTGCCGCCTTTCCCGCTTTTCAAACCAAAAAGCCCCCCATTTCTCAACAGGCACGAGGTGCGTGGTGGATTTCCCTTCCCGTTTTCAGGTGATCGTCATCGGCGGCGGTCATGCCGGTACCGAAGCTGCGTTGGCAGCTGCACGCATGGGGGTAAAAACCCTGCTGCTGACCCATAACGTGGAAACCCTCGGGCAGATGAGCTGCAACCCGGCCATTGGCGGGATAGGCAAGAGCCATCTGGTCAAGGAAATCGACGCCCTCGGCGGTGCCATGGCTGAAGCGACCGACAAAGGTGGTATTCAGTTTCGTGTACTGAACAGTCGCAAAGGCCCGGCAGTTCGCGCCACACGGGCTCAGGCAGACCGCGTGCTGTACAAAGCAGCAGTTCGTGAAACCCTGGAAAACCAGGCCAATCTGTGGATATTTCAACAGGCAGCGGATGACCTGATCGTCGAAAACGATGAAGTCAAAGGCGTCGTCACCCAGATGGGTCTGCGTTTCCTTGCGGATTCCGTGGTGTTGACTACCGGCACCTTCCTCGGTGGACTTATCCACATCGGCTTGCAGAACTACTCCGGTGGTCGTGCCGGTGATCCACCCTCAATTGCCCTGGCGCAGCGCTTGCGCGAATTACCCTTGCGCGTCGGTCGCCTGAAAACCGGTACGCCGCCACGCATCGATGGCCGTTCGGTGGACTTCTCGCTGATGACTGAGCAGCCCGGCGATACGCCAACGCCGCTGATGTCGTTTCTCGGCCGTGCCGAGCAGCAACCGCGTCAGGTCAGTTGCTGGATCACTCACACCAACGCGCGCACCCACGAAATCATCGCCGCCAACCTTGATCGTTCACCGATGTACTCCGGGGTGATTGAAGGGGTTGGCCCGCGCTATTGCCCATCGATCGAAGACAAGATCCACCGCTTCGCCGATAAGGACAGCCATCAGGTATTTATCGAGCCCGAAGGCCTGAACACCCATGAGCTGTACCCGAATGGCATTTCCACCTCGTTGCCGTTTGATGTGCAGTTGCAGATCGTGCGCAGCATCCAAGGGATGGAAAACGCGCATATCGTGCGTCCGGGCTATGCCATCGAGTACGACTACTTCGACCCGCGTGATCTGAAATACAGCCTGGAAACCAAGGTGATTGGCGGGCTGTTCTTCGCCGGACAGATCAACGGCACCACCGGTTACGAAGAGGCCGGTGCGCAAGGTTTGCTTGCAGGCTGCAACGCCGCACTGCGTGCTCAAGGCAAGGACAGCTGGTGCCCGCGGCGCGATGAGGCGTACATCGGTGTGTTGGTCGACGACCTGATTACCCTGGGCACCCAGGAGCCGTACCGCATGTTCACCTCACGCGCCGAATACCGGCTGATCCTGCGTGAAGACAATGCCGACCTGCGCCTGACCGAGAAAGGCCGCGAGCTGGGACTGGTCGATGATGTGCGCTGGGCTGCGTTTGAAGCCAAGCGCGAAGCCATCGTGCAGGAAGAACAGCGCCTGAAAAGTACCTGGGTTCGCCCGGGCACCGCTCAGGGCGATGCGATTGCCGCCCACTTCGGCACACCGCTGACCCACGAATACAACCTGCTCAACCTGCTGGCACGTCCGGAAATCGATTACGCCGGACTGGTAACCATCACCGGTGGTGGCGCACAGGACCCACAGGTGGCCGAGCAGGTCGAAATCAAGACCAAATACGCCGGCTACATTGATCGTCAACAGGACGAAATCGCCCGTCTGCGCGCCAGTGAAGACACCAAGTTGCCGGTGGATATCGACTACGCGGGGATTTCCGGTCTGTCCAAGGAAATCCAGCACAAGCTCGGCAATACTCGCCCGGAAACCCTTGGCCAAGCCTCACGGATTCCCGGCGTCACCCCGGCGGCGATTTCCCTGCTGCTGATCCATTTGAAAAAACGCACTGCCGGTCAGCAGTTGGAGCACAGCGCCTGATGTCGTTGGTTACTGCTGGTCACGCTGAAGAATTGCGCGCAGGTGCCCGTGAACTAGGGGTTGAGCTCAGTGAACAACAACATGAGCAGCTACTCGCCTACCTGGCCCTGCTGATCAAGTGGAACAAGGCCTACAACCTCACCGCCGTGCGCAACCCGGATGAAATGGTCTCGCGCCATCTGCTCGACAGCCTGTCTGTGGTGCCTTTCGTCGCGCAGGCTGGGGATAACTGGCTGGACGTCGGCAGCGGCGGCGGCATGCCGGGCATTCCCCTGGCCATCCTGTTTCCGCAGCGGCAGTTCACTCTGCTGGATTCAAACGGCAAGAAAACCCGCTTCCTGACCCAGGTGAAGCTGGAGTTGAAACTGGCCAACCTGCAAGTTATCCACAGTCGGGTTGAAGAGTTTCAACCCGAACAGCCATTCAGTGGCATCTGCTCGCGGGCATTCAGCGCCCTGGAAGACTTCAGCAACTGGACTCGTCATCTGGGCGATGTAAATACCCAGTGGCTGGCGATGAAAGGCGTGCACCCGGATGACGAGTTGCAGGCCCTGCCAGCGGACTTTCGTCTCACCGCCACCCATGTGCTCAAGGTTCCCGGTTGCCAAGGTCAGCGCCATCTGCTGATACTGCGTCGCTCGGTCTAGGGGGAACGGCAACATGGCTAAGGTATTCGCAATCGCTAACCAGAAAGGCGGTGTGGGCAAAACCACCACCTGCATCAACCTGGCGGCTTCGCTGGTGGCGACCAAGCGCCGTGTATTGCTGATCGACCTTGACCCCCAGGGCAACGCGACCATGGGCAGCGGTGTGGATAAGCATGCGCTGGAGCACTCGATTTACGACGTGCTGATCGGCGAGTGCAACCTGGTCGATGCCATGCAGTTTTCCGAGCACGGTGGTTACCAATTGCTGCCGGCCAACCGCGACCTGACCGCCGCTGAAGTTTCCCTGCTGGAAATGAAAATGAAGGAAAGCCGCCTGCGTTATGCCTTGGCGCCGATCCGCGAGAATTACGATTACATCCTCATCGACTGTCCGCCGGCGCTGTCGATGCTCACCGTCAATGCCCTGGTGGCCGCCGATGGCGTGATCATCCCGATGCAGTGCGAGTATTACGCGCTCGAGGGCTTGAGTGACCTGGTCAACAGCATCCAGCGCATCGCCGAGCTGTTGAACCCCAAGTTAAAAATCGAAGGCCTGTTGCGCACCATGTACGACCCGCGCATCAGCCTGACCAACGATGTGTCGGCGCAGCTCAAGCAACATTTTGGCGAGCAACTTTACGACGTGGTTATCCCGCGCAATGTACGCCTGGCTGAAGCGCCGAGCTTCGGCATGCCAGCGCTGGTGTATGACAAGCAATCCCGTGGTGCCATCGCCTACCTGGCCTTGGCTGGCGAACTCGTACGCCGTCAGCGCGCCAACGCCCACACCGCAACTGCATAAGGAAATACCCATGGCTGTCAAAAAACGAGGACTGGGACGCGGTCTGGATGCCCTGCTGGGTGGCAGTAGCGTCAGTGCGTTGCAGGAAGAAGCCGCCCAGGTCGATAGCCGTGAACTGCAGTACGTACCGCTGGATCTGATCCAGCGCGGTAAATATCAGCCGCGCCGGGACATGGATTCCACTGCGCTGGAAGAACTGGCGCAATCGATCAAAGTGCATGGGGTGATGCAGCCGATCGTGATCCGTCCGATCGGTGAAGGGCGTTTCGAGATTGTTGCCGGTGAACGCCGCTGGCGCGCCAGCCAGCAAGCCGGTCTGGACAAGATCCCGGCCATGGTGCGCGAACTGCCGGATGAAGCCGCCATCGCCATGGCGCTGATCGAGAACATCCAGCGTGAAGACCTCAACCCCATCGAAGAAGCCATGGCCCTGCAGCGCCTGCAGCAGGAGTTTCAGCTGACGCAGCAACAAGTGGCCGATGCGGTGGGCAAATCGCGCGTCACCATCAGCAACCTGTTGCGCCTGATTGCCCTGCCGGAAGAGATCAAAATCCTCCTGTCCCACGGTGACCTGGAGATGGGGCATGCCCGCGCCTTGCTCGGTTTGCCTGCCGAACAGCAGACCGAAGGCGCGCGACATGTTGTCGCACGCGGCCTTACCGTGCGCCAAACCGAAGCACTGGTGCGCCAGTGGCTGAACAGCAAAGACAAGCCCGTGGCTGAGGTCAAAGCCGACCCGGACATTACCCGCTTGGAACAACGCCTGGCTGAGCGCCTGGGCTCGCCGGTGCAGATCAAGCATGGGCAGAAAGGCAAAGGTCAGCTGGTGATCAGTTACAGCTCGCTGGATGAGCTGCAAGGTGTACTGGCCCACATTCGTTGAAACAATTGCGCATGTAGCGACTAGTCGGAAATCACTACCCAGCAGTTGAACGAGGGGGGAAGCGCCCCTATACTCTGCGCGCATTTCGTCGGCACAAAGTATGCCAAGTTATTGATTTTCTAGTGTCGACGATCGAGTTCAGTTTTCAGGAAAACAAGATGGACGTTCGCATGCCAAATCGCCTGCCCTTCCATCGCTTAGCTGTTTTCCCGGTATTGCTGGTGCAGTTGTTGGTGCTGCTGCTGTTGGCCTTGGTGTTATGGCAATGGCAAGGAGCAGTCGCCGGCTATTCGGGGTTGTGCGGTGGCGTTATCGCCTGGCTACCCAATGTGTATTTCGCCCACAAGGCGTTCCGTTTTAGCGGCGCGCGGGCTGCTCAAGCCATCGTTCGGTCTTTTTATGCCGGCGAGGCGGGCAAACTGGTTTTAACGGCAGTGCTGTTTGCACTGACCTTTGCAGGTGTGAAGCCTTTGGAACCGCTAGCGGTATTTGGCGTGTTCTTCCTGACCCAACTGGTCAACTGGTTCGCACCCTTGCTGATGAAAAAAAGACTTTCGAGACCTTAAGGCGTTTGAGGCACACATGGCAGAACAAACAGCTTCGGGCTATATCCAGCACCACCTGCAGAACCTGACTTACGGGAAACTGCCAAATGGTGATTGGGGCTTTGCCCACACCGCACAAGAAGCCAAAGAAATGGGTTTTTGGGCATTCCACGTCGATACCCTCGGCTGGTCTATAGCCCTGGGCCTGCTTTTCGTCCTGCTGTTCCGCATGGCAGCGAAGAAAGCTACGTCCGGTCAACCTGGTGCTCTGCAGAACTTCGTTGAAGTGTTGGTTGAGTTCGTTGATACCAGCGTTAAAGACAGCTTCCACGGTCGCAGTGCTGTGATTGCACCATTGGCACTGACGATTTTCGTTTGGGTGTTCCTGATGAACGCCATCGACCTGATCCCGGTCGACTGGATTCCGATGCTGGCGGTATTGATCAGCGGTGATTCGCATATCCCGTTCCGCGCCGTATCGACTACCGATCCAAACGCCACCCTGGGCATGGCCCTGTCGGTGTTCGCGTTGATCATTTTCTACAGCATCAAGGTCAAGGGCATTGGCGGCTTTATCGGCGAGCTGACCCTGCACCCGTTCGGTAGCAAGAACCTGTTTGTGCAGGCGCTGCTTATTCCGGTCAACTTCCTGCTGGAATTCGTCACCCTGATCGCCAAGCCGATTTCCCTGGCACTGCGTCTGTTCGGCAACATGTATGCCGGTGAGCTGGTGTTTATCCTGATCGCTGTGATGTTCGGCAGCGGTCTGCTCTGGCTAAGTGCCCTGGGCGTAGCCTTGCAGTGGGCGTGGGCGGTGTTCCACATCCTGATCATTACCCTGCAGGCGTTCATCTTCATGATGCTGACCATCGTCTACCTGTCGATGGCGCACGAAGACAACCACTAAGAGCGTTTCGGCGCTCATGGTGGACGCCCGCAAGGGCACAGAAGTACCGATTTTGTTTTACCGCTTTACCCTTAGAAAACCTTAACCAATACGACATAAAAAGTCGGGAGGAAAGATGGAAACTGTAGTTGGTCTGACCGCTATCGCTGTAGCACTGCTGATTGGCCTGGGTGCCCTGGGTACCGCCATTGGTTTCGGCCTGCTGGGCGGCAAGTTCCTGGAAGGCGCCGCGCGTCAGCCAGAAATGGTTCCAATGCTGCAAGTGAAAATGTTCATCGTCGCCGGTCTGCTCGACGCCGTGACCATGATCGGTGTTGGTATCGCACTGTTCTTCACCTTCGCGAACCCCTTCGTTGGTCAACTCGCAGGCTAATACTCGGAAATCTCAGCAATGGGATTTCGAGTGATTGGTTTGACGGACAACGAACGAGCGAGGTGTTGGCGTGAACATTAATGCAACCCTGATTGGCCAGTCCGTTGCCTTCTTCATCTTCGTGCTGTTCTGCATGAAGTACGTGTGGCCTCCGGTCATTACGGCTTTGCAAGAACGTCAGAAGAAGATCGCAGACGGCCTGGACGCTGCTAGTCGTGCGGCTCGTGACCTGGAGTTGGCCCAAGAGAAAGTGGGTCAGCAACTGCGCGAAGCCAAAGGCCAAGCAGCCGAGATCATTGAGCAAGCCAAGAAACGCGGTACCCAGATTGTCGACGAAGCCCGTGAACAGGCTCGCGTCGAAGCTGACCGTGTGAAGGCTCAGGCTCAGGCCGAGATCGAACAGGAAATCAACGGTGTCAAAGACGCGCTGCGTGCCCAAGTGGGTAGCCTGGCCGTTAGCGGTGCCGAGAAGATCCTGGGCGCATCTATCGACCAAAACGCGCATGCGGAGCTGGTTTCCAAACTGGCAGCCGAAATTTAAGCGAGGGCGCGATCATGGCAGAACTGACCACGTTGGCCCGACCTTACGCCAAGGCTGCTTTTGAGTATGCTCAGGCCCACCAGCAACTGGCCTCTTGGTCAGCCATGCTCGGCCTGGCTGCAGCGGTGTCGCAAGACGACACCATGCAAAGCCTGCTCAAAGCACCGCGTTTGACGAGTACAGACAAGGCCACCACGTTTGTTGACGTGTGTGGTGACAAGTTCGACGCCCAGGTACGCAATTTCATTCACATCGCCGCTGAAAACGATCGTCTGGCCCTGTTGCCAGAGATCGTAGAACTGTTCGAGCTGTACAAAGCCGAGCAGGAAAAGTCGATCGATGTGGATGTCACCAGTGCCTTCGCATTGAGCGATGAACAGCAAGACAAACTCGCCAAGGTTCTCAGTGCACGGCTCGGCCGAGAAGTGCGTCTGCACGCCGCGGAGGATGCCGCCCTTATAGGTGGTGTCGTGATCCGCGCCGGCGACCTGGTTATCGATGGCTCAGTTCGCGGCAAAATCGCGAAGCTGGCCGAAGCATTGAAATCTTGAGTTTGAAGGGGCAGCAGAGCTATGCAGCAACTCAATCCTTCCGAAATAAGTGAAATCATCAAGGGGCGTATCGAGAATCTCGATGTCGCCTCTCAAGCCCGTAACGAAGGCACTGTCGTCAGCGTATCTGACGGTATCGTGCGTATTCACGGTCTCGCCGATGTGATGTACGGCGAAATGATCGAGTTCCCGGGCGGTGTCTACGGTATGGCACTGAACCTGGAGCAAGACTCCGTGGGTGCAGTGGTTCTGGGGGCTTATACCTCCCTGGCCGAAGGCATGAGCGCCAAGTGCACCGGCCGCATCCTGGAGGTTCCGGTTGGTCCGGAATTGCTGGGTCGCGTTGTCGACGCACTGGGCAACCCAATTGACGGCAAAGGCCCGCTGAACAACGTCGCTACCGACGCGGTTGAGAAGGTTGCGCCGGGCGTGATCTGGCGTAAGTCGGTCGATCAGCCGGTGCAAACCGGTTACAAGTCGGTCGATGCCATGATCCCGGTTGGCCGTGGCCAGCGTGAGCTGATCATCGGTGACCGTCAGATCGGTAAAACCGCTCTGGCCATCGACGCCATCATCAACCAGAAGAACAGCGGCATTAAGTGCGTCTACGTTGCCATTGGTCAGAAGCAATCGACCATCGCCAACGTGGTGCGCAAGCTGGAAGAAAACGGCGCGCTGGCTAACACCATCGTTGTCGCGGCTTCCGCTTCCGAATCCGCTGCACTGCAGTTCATTGCACCGTACGCCGGTTGCACCATGGGCGAATACTTCCGCGACCGCGGTGAAGACGCGCTGATCGTGTATGACGATCTGTCCAAGCAGGCAGTGGCTTACCGCCAGATTTCCCTGCTGCTGCGCCGTCCGCCAGGCCGTGAAGCTTACCCAGGCGACGTGTTCTATCTCCACAGCCGTCTGCTGGAGCGCGCTTCCCGCGTTTCCGAAGAGTATGTTGAGAAGTTCACCAATGGCGCCGTGACTGGCAAGACCGGTTCCTTGACCGCTCTGCCGATCATCGAAACCCAGGCTGGCGATGTTTCCGCGTTCGTTCCGACCAACGTGATCTCGATCACCGACGGTCAGATCTTCCTGGAATCGGCCATGTTCAACTCGGGTATCCGTCCAGCGGTCAACGCCGGTATTTCGGTATCTCGCGTAGGTGGTGCTGCACAGACCAAGATCATCAAGAAGCTCTCCGGTGGTATCCGTACCGCTCTGGCTCAGTACCGTGAACTGGCGGCATTCGCCCAGTTTGCTTCTGACCTGGACGAAGCCACCCGTAAGCAGCTTGAGCATGGTCAGCGCGTTACCGAGCTGATGAAGCAGAAGCAATATGCGCCGATGTCGATTGCCGACATGTCCGTATCGCTGTATGCCGCTGAGCGTGGTTTCCTGGTCGACATCGAAGTTGCCAAAGTTGGCGCATTCGAACAGGCCCTGATTGCTTACTTCAACCGGGATCACGCCGCACTGCTGGCGAAGATCAACGAGAAGGGTGACTTCAATGACGACATCGATGGCCAGCTGAAAGCCGGTATCGAGAAGTTCAAGGCCACCCAAACCTGGTAAGCCGCAGTGGGGGCCGTGAGGTCCCCGCTTGCTAACCCGATAGGTGTCAAATGGCAGGCGCAAAAGAGATTCGCAGCAAGATTGCGAGCATCAAAAGCACGCAGAAGATCACCAGCGCCATGGAAAAGGTGGCGGTCAGCAAAATGCGCAGAGCACAAATGCGCATGGCTGCTAGCCGTCCCTACGCGGAGCGTATCCGTCAGGTGATTGGTCATCTGGCCAACGCCAACCCGGAATACCGTCATCCGTTCATGATCGACCGTGAAGTCAAGCGTGTGGGTTATGTGGTGGTGAGTTCGGACCGTGGTCTGTGTGGTGGTCTGAACACCAACCTGTTCAAGGCTCTGGTCAAAGACATGGCGAGCAATCGCGAGCAAGGCGTTGAGATTGATCTCTGCGTCGTTGGCAGCAAGGGTGCGGCGTTCTTCCGCAACTTTGGTGGCAACATCGTTGCTGCGATCAGCCACCTGGGCGAAGAACCATCGATCAATGATCTGATTGGTAGCGTCAAGGTAATGCTCGATGCCTACCTCAATGGTCGCATCGATCGTTTGTCCGTGGTCTCGAACAAGTTCATCAATACCATGACGCAAAAGCCGACAGTGGAGCAGTTGATTCCGCTGGTGGCTGATCCGGATAAAGAACTCAAGCACCACTGGGATTACCTGTACGAACCCGACGCCAAAGAGTTGCTGGACGGCTTAATGGTGCGTTACGTGGAGTCGCAGGTGTACCAGGCAGTGGTTGAGAACAACGCGGCTGAACAAGCGGCCCGGATGATCGCGATGAAAAACGCCACCGACAACGCTGGCGATATCATCAAAGACCTGCAGTTGGTTTACAACAAGGCTCGTCAGGCAGCGATCACCCAGGAAATTTCGGAAATCGTCGGCGGCGCTGCCGCGGTTTAAGCACGGTTCAAATATTCAGAGGAACCAAAGATGAGTAGCGGACGTATCGTTCAAATCATCGGCGCCGTTATCGACGTGGAATTCCCGCGTGATCAAGTGCCGAATGTTTATGAAGCGCTGAAAGTAGACGGCGCCGAAACCACCCTGGAAGTTCAGCAGCAGCTGGGCGACGGTGTGGTACGTACCATTGCGATGGGTTCGACCGAAGGCCTCAAGCGTGGCCTGACCGTCGGCAGCACTGGCGCAGGTATCCAGGTACCGGTTGGGGTGAAAACCCTGGGCCGTATCATGGACGTGCTGGGCAACCCAATCGACGAAGCTGGCCCGATTGGCGAAGAAGAGCGTTGGGGCATTCACCGTCCTGCGCCAACCTACGCCGAGCAAGCTGGCTCCAACGAGCTGCTGGAAACCGGCATCAAGGTTATCGACCTGGTTTGCCCGTTCGCCAAGGGCGGTAAAGTCGGTCTGTTCGGTGGTGCCGGTGTCGGCAAGACCGTCAACATGATGGAACTGATCCGTAACATCGCCATCGAGCACAGCGGTTATTCCGTGTTCGCTGGTGTGGGTGAGCGTACTCGTGAGGGTAACGACTTCTACCACGAGATGAAGGACTCCAACGTTCTCGATAAGGTAGCCCTGGTTTACGGTCAGATGAACGAGCCACCAGGCAACCGTCTGCGCGTAGCCCTGACCGGCCTGACCATGGCCGAGAAGTTCCGTGACGAAGGCCGTGATGTTCTGTTCTTCGTGGACAACATCTACCGTTACACCCTGGCCGGTACTGAAGTATCTGCACTGCTGGGCCGTATGCCTTCCGCGGTGGGTTATCAGCCGACCCTGGCCGAAGAAATGGGCGTTCTGCAAGAGCGTATTACTTCGACCAAGACCGGTTCGATCACCTCGATCCAGGCTGTATACGTTCCTGCGGACGACCTGACCGACCCAAGCCCGGCGACCACCTTCGCCCACTTGGACGCCACCGTTGTACTGTCCCGTGACATCGCTTCCCTGGGTATCTACCCAGCGGTCGATCCACTCGACTCGACGTCGCGCCAGCTGGACCCGATGGTTATCGGCCAGGAGCATTACGACACCGCTCGCGGCGTGCAGTACGTACTGCAGCGCTACAAAGAGCTGAAGGACATCATTGCGATTCTGGGTATGGACGAACTGTCCGAAGCAGACAAGCAACTGGTATCCCGTGCGCGTAAGATCCAGCGCTTCCTGTCCCAGCCGTTCTTCGTGGCCGAAGTCTTCACCGGTTCGCCAGGTAAGTACGTTTCCCTGAAGGACACCATTGCCGGCTTCAGCGGCATTCTGAAAGGTGACTACGATCACCTGCCAGAGCAGGCGTTCTACATGGTTGGCAGCATCGAAGAAGCTGTTGAGAAAGCGAAGAAACTGTAATCACCCGTGCGCCCGGTAACGGGCGCTTACGGTCTGTTTGAGCACTTAACGGTGTGCGAATAGATCGATACGTGAGGTTAGACATGGCTATGACAGTCCATTGCGACATCGTCAGCGCAGAAGGCGAGATCTTCTCCGGTCTGGTCGAGATGGTGATTGCGCACGGTAACCTGGGTGATATTGGTATCGCTCCAGGCCACGCGCCGCTGATCACCGACCTCAAGCCGGGTCCGATTCGTCTGGTCAAACTGGGTGGCGAAGCCGAGGTGTTCTACATCTCCGGTGGCTTCCTGGAAGTTCAGCCGAATATGGTGAAAGTTCTTGCCGATACCGTGCAGCGTGCTGCCGATATCGATGAAGCTGCTGCTCAGCTGGCCCTTCAGGCTGCCGAGAAAGCGCTGCATGAGCACGGTGCCGAGTTTGATTACGGTTCCGCAGCTGCTCATCTGGCCGAGGTTGCAGCTCAGCTGCGCACCGTTCAGCAGTTGCGCAAGAAGTTCGGCGGTTAATTCCGCCACTTCATCGCAAACGAGTAAAAGGGTAGCCTTGGCTACCCTTTTTCTTGCCTGTCATTTCATCTTTTCTGCTGGTTGTGCAGTGGCCTAGCCCACAAGGAACAATCAGCAATCGCTCAGGATTCGCTTCTATGTCGCTCGATATCGTCATCCTCGCCGCCGGCCAAGGCACCCGCATGCGTTCCGCCTTACCCAAGGTTTTGCACCCGGTTGCCGGTAAATCCATGCTTGGACATGTGATTGATACCGCGCGTCAGCTCAAACCGCAGGGTATTCATGTGGTCATTGGCCATGGCGCGGAGCGTGTGCGCGAACAGTTGGCTGCAGATGATTTGAATTTCGTGCTGCAAAGCGAGCAATTGGGTACCGGTCATGCCGTCGCGCAAGCATTGCCGGCCTTAACGGCCGAGCGTGTGCTGATTCTCTACGGCGATGTGCCGTTGATCGAAGTAGAAACCCTGCAACGTTTGCTGCAGTTGGTCAGCGAGCAGCAACTTGGACTGTTGACCGTAAATCTGAATGATCCGAGCGGTTATGGGCGCATCGTTCGCAACGACAATGGTGTGGTGAATGCCATCGTCGAACATAAAGACGCCACCCCTGAGCAGCGCCTGATCAACGAAGGCAACACCGGCATCCTCGCCGTACCGGGCAAGCGCCTGGCTGATTGGCTGGGCCGGCTGTCCAACAGCAACGCCCAGGGCGAGTACTACCTGACGGATGTGATCGCCATGGCGGTGGCCGATGGTTTAGTTGTAGCGACCGAGCAGGCCACTGACGAGATGGAAGTATTGGGCGCCAATGATCGCATCCAGCTTTCGCAATTGGAGCGTCATTACCAATACCGTGCGGCGCGCAAGCTGATGGTGCAGGGCGTAACCCTGATCGACCCCGCACGGTTTGATCTGCGCGGTGAGGTCGCGGTGGGTCGGGATGTCACCATCGACATCAACGTGATTCTTGAAGGTCAGGTGATCATCGAAAATGGCGTACAGATCGGCCCGAACTGCGTAATCAAGAACAGCACCTTGCGCAAAGGTGCCATCGTCAAAGCCAACAGCCATCTGGAAGGTGCCGAAATGGGCGAGGGCGCCGATTGCGGGCCGTTCGCCCGTCTGCGTCCGGGTTCAGTGCTGGGTGCCAAGGCCCATGTGGGTAACTTCGTCGAACTGAAAAACGCCAAGCTGGGTGAAGGCGCGAAGGCCGGTCACCTGAGCTACCTGGGTGACGCCGAGATTGGCGCGCGCAGCAATATCGGTGCCGGCACCATCACTTGTAATTATGATGGGGCCAACAAGTTCAAGACCGTGCTTGGCGAAGATGTGTTTATCGGCTCCAACAGCGCTCTGGTTGCGCCAGTGACTCTGGGTGACCGCGCCACCACCGGTGCGGGTTCGGTGATTACCAGCGACGTGGCAGATAACACCCTGGCTGTGGGCCGCGCCAAGCAGCGCAACATCGAAGGTTGGAAGCGCCCGACCAAGAAGTAAGAGTGGACGTAGGAGGGTTGGGCGTAGCGATACCCATGCGGCAAGATTGATGGGTTGCGCCTACGGCTAAGCTATCCTGTGAGCCGAACATAAAGGCAGCTTTGGCTGCCTTTTGTCGTTTTCAGGCTTGACTGAAATGCTTCATTAGGTTTTGATTCGCGCCATTATCTTTCGAATCGAAACTTAGCATGTCGAAGCGCAACACGCCGCAACGCCGCCACACCATTCTGGCCCTGCTCGCCGAGCAGGGTGAAGTGAGTGTGGATGAGTTGTCGAAGGCGTTTGCCACCTCGGAAGTGACCATCCGCAAAGACCTCGCTGCCCTGGAGAAGAACGGCTTGCTGCTGCGCCGCTACGGCGGTGCAGTGCCGATGCCGCAGGAGCTGATCAGCGATATCCAGCCGATCTCCCAGTACAAGCAGGCCATCGCCCGTGCGGGTGTGGCGCGGATTCGCGAACACGCGCGGATCATTATCGACAGCGGCACCACCACGGCGGCGATGATCCCGCAGCTCGGCCATAAGCCCGGCCTGGTGGTGATGACCAACTCATTGAACGTAGCCCGCGCCATCAGCGAACTGGAGCACGAGCCGGTGTTGCTGATGACCGGCGGCACCTGGGACCCGCATTCCGAGTCGTTCCAGGGTCAGGTCGCCGAACAGGTGCTGCGCTCTTACGACTTCGACCAGCTGTTTATTGGCGCCGATGGCATCGACCTGAACCGTGGCACCACCACCTTCAATGAATTGCTCGGGTTAAGCCGGGTGATGGCGGACGTAGCCCGCGAAGTGGTGGTGATGGTCGAGAGCGACAAGATCGGCCGCAAGATTCCCAACCTGGAGCTGCCCTGGAGCGGCATCCATACCCTGATAACCGACGAACGCCTCAGCCCTGAGGCCCGTGAACAATTGACCGAGCGCGGCATCAAGCTGATCTGCGCGGCTGTTGAAGCTTAAGGAGAAGATTATGTGTGGCATCGTAGGCGCAGTCGCCGAGCGAAATATCACTGCCGTATTGGTTGAAGGCCTCAAGCGCCTGGAATACCGCGGTTACGACAGCGCCGGTGTGGCCTTGCTGACGGATCAAGGTGCGTTGCAACGCAGCCGCCGGGTGGGCAAGGTCAGTGAGCTGGAAGGCGCGTTGAACCAGGAACCCCTGGCCGGACGCTTAGGGATTGCTCACACCCGCTGGGCCACTCACGGTGCGCCGAGCGAGCGCAACGCTCACCCGCATTTCTCGGGTAGCGAGTTGGCGGTGGTGCACAACGGCATCATCGAAAACCACGAAGAACTGCGCGAGCAATTAAAAGCGTTGGGTTATGTATTCAGCTCGGATACCGACACCGAAGTGATCGTGCACCTGCTCGATCACACCCTGAAGTCTCAGCCTGATTTGACCGCCGCGTTGAAACTAGCGGTCAAGCAACTGCACGGTGCCTACGGCCTGGCCGTGATCAGCGCGAAACAGCCGGATCGTCTGCTCGCGGCGCGCAGTGGCAGCCCGCTGGTAATTGGTTTGGGCCTGGGCGAGAACTTCCTCGCCTCTGACCAGTTAGCCCTGCGTCAGGTCACCGACCGCTTTATGTACCTGGAAGAAGGCGACATTGCCGAAATTCAGCGTGACAGCGTGCAGATCTGGGATATCGACGGCCAAGCAGTGGTGCGCGAAAGCGTGCAATACCACGAAGGCGCCGAGGCCGCCGACAAGGGCGAGTTCCGCCACTTTATGCTCAAGGAAATCCACGAACAGCCCAAGGTGGTGCAACGCACGCTGGAAGGTCGTCTGGGTTCCGACCACGTGTTAGTGCAAGCCTTCGGCCCACAAGCCGCCGAGTTGTTCGGCAAAGTGCGCAACGTACAAATCGTCGCCTGCGGCACCAGTTATCACGCCGGCATGGTCGCCCGGTACTGGTTGGAAGAGCTGGCCGGGATTCCCTGCCAGGTCGAAGTCGCCAGCGAGTTCCGCTACCGCAAGGTGGTGGTGCAGCCCGACACCCTGTTTGTCAGCATCTCCCAGTCCGGCGAAACCGCCGACACCCTGGCGGCGTTGCGCAATGCCAAAGAGCATGCACCTGAAAAGGGTGGCTATCTGGCCAGTCTGGCCATCTGCAACGTTGGCATCAGCTCCCTGGTACGTGAGTCGGACCTGTGCCTGTTGACCCTGGCCGGCCCGGAAATCGGCGTGGCTTCGACCAAGGCCTTCACCACCCAGCTGGTTGCATTAATGTTGCTGACCCTGTCTCTCGGTCAGGTACGCGGCACCCTGGATAAAACCCTGGAAGCCGAACTGGTGGAAGAACTGCGCCGCCTGCCAACCCGCCTGGGCGAAGCCCTGGCCATGGACAGCGTAGTAGAGAAGGTTTCCGAGCTGTTTGCCGAGAAGCACCACAGCCTGTTCCTCGGTCGTGGCGCGCAGTACCCGGTGGCGATGGAAGGCGCACTCAAGCTCAAGGAAATCTCCTACATCCACGCCGAAGCCTACCCGGCCGGTGAACTCAAGCACGGCCCGCTGGCCCTGGTCGACGCCGATATGCCGGTGGTCACCGTGGCGCCGAACAACGAGTTGCTGGAAAAACTCAAATCCAACCTGCAGGAAGTGCGCGCCCGTGGCGGCGAGCTGCTGGTGTTTGCCGATGAGCAGGCCGGCATGCGCAACGGTGAAGGCACCCACGTGGTGAACATGCCGCATATCCACGATGCGCTGGCGCCGATTCTCTACACCATTCCGTTGCAGTTGCTGTCCTACTACGTGGCCGTGCTCAAGGGCACCGATGTTGACCAGCCGCGTAATCTGGCCAAGAGCGTCACGGTTGAGTAACGGAGGGCGAGCAGGTGAAGCGTGAAGATATAAGGAGCAAGCAGGCTCAGGGCGTGCTCTTTGATACCCATCTCATCGCTAATCCTGCCAATACCCGGGAATGGATCGTGCTGTTGAAGAAAGGCGCAGGTACCAGCTTCTTTCTGGTCGATGAGCAGGAGCAGGTGGAGTCCTTCGCCGACCTCAACGGCCTGATCGAAGAGCTGCGCCTACTCGGCATCAAGGGCGCAGAGATTCATCTCTAAGCTAGTCGTCTGCTGATCTGAACAGATGACGATGCTCGGCGTTGTACAGCGCCGAGTCGGCGAACTGTTCGGCATGCAGTACGCGGCCGACGAGTATTAGTGCGGTACGGCGAAAGCCCTTGGCGCGCACCTGTTCCTCGATGGTGGCGAGTGTGCCGCTGACCCAATCCTGATCCGGCCAGCTGGCCCGGTGCACCACGGCAATCGGGCAGTCCGCGCCGTAATGCGGCAGCAACTCGGCGACGATTTTGCTCAGATGCACCACGCCCAGGTGGATGGCCATGGTCGCGCCGTGGCGTGCCAGATCACTCAGCTGCTCGCCCGCCGGCATCTCCGACTTGCTCGCATAGCGGGTGAGGATCAGCGTCTGTGACACCTCCGGTAGGGTCAGCTCGCTTTCCAGCAGGGCGGCGCAGGCGGCAGTGGCGGTGACCCCGGGAATGATCTGAAAAGGAATCTCCAGCCGACGCAGGTGGCGGATTTGTTCACCAATCGCGCCATACAGCGACGGGTCGCCGGAGTGCACGCGGGCAACGTCCTGACCTTTGCTGTGCGCCTGGGCAATCAGCTCGATAATTTCATCCAGATGCAGTTCGGCGGTGTTGATAACCTGCTCGGCACTGTGGCCTTCCAGCACCGCTGCCGGCACCAGTGAACCGGCGTAGAGAATCACCGGGCAGCTGCGCAGCAGGCGCTGGCCTTTGATGGTGATCAGCTCGGGGTCGCCGGGGCCGGCGCCGATAAAGTAAACAGTCATGACAGCTCCTTGGCTGCAAGCAGCGCCAGGGCACAGGTGGCGTTGGCATTGCGGGTTTTACCGCCGAGCAGGCTGGCAGCTTGGCCGCCCAGGCGTTCGGCCAGTGCCTGGGCGCAAGGTTCGGCGACGGCCGGGCTGCCGGTAGCGGCCAGGGTAAGCGCGCAAGCTTGAACGAGGTTTTGATAGGGCAGCAGCTCTTCAGGGCTGAAGTAGATCAGCGTCAGGCCGAGGCGTTCGGCCAATGCCAGTAACCCAGGCTCATCGCGTTTGTGCGCGATGCTCGCCAGCCCCACGAGGTTATCCAGTGTCAGGCCCTGCGCCTGCAGGCTGTCGAGCAACAGTGTGGATAAGTCTTCGAGGCAGCAACCACGTCGACAGCCCAGCCCGGCGACCACCTGAATGACAGGAGCGGGGTGGTTATGGGCAGGGCTGGGCATCATCAACAGCGCTCGGGTTGTGCGGCGGCGTAGCTCACCATGCGGGCCACCAGCGGTCAACCGTGATTGACCGGCCGCCATGCTCTGCGTAGCCTTGCTGCGTTCGAGGTTCTTCGTGGGAAGAGCCTGTTCACAATCTAGCGAGCTAGAGCCATGCAAGGCGGAAAGAAGCGAGGAAGCGGAGTTTACTGGCGTAAATGAGCATTCCGAGCCTCTTTCCAACGCCGCAGGGCTGACGCGCAGCAGATTTTGGATAGGTTCTTAGCCGGAGCTAAGAGGGAACAAGGTTTATGCCTTGGCTGCCCCCGCAACTGTAAACGACTCGTTCCCTTGCGTTGTTCTGCCGCTCAAGCGCTGCAGCACAACAGCCACTGCGTCAGCGCGGGAAGGCGAAGGGATTAGCCGGCGACTCTACGCCAGCCCGGTCGTGAGCCAGGAGACCTGCCTCGTCACGTTTTCGACAACCGGGCGGGGTGATCCGGTGGTGTTGGCTGACGCCCCGTGGCTGTCATGTCTGTGCCGCCTCCTGCTCGTCTTTCTTTCGACGCTATGCAGGACTCGCCATGAAAACCCTCGGCAAACTTCCCGTCACCATCGTTACCGGCTTTCTCGGCGCCGGTAAAACCACCTTGCTCCGACACATGCTTGGCCACGCTGACGGGCGGCGCATTGCGGTGATCGTCAATGAATTCGGCGAGCTGGGCATCGACGGCGAAATCCTCAAACAGTGCTCTATCGGTTGTAGCGAAGAAGAAGCCAACGGCCGCGTCTTTGAGCTGGCCAACGGTTGCCTGTGTTGCACCGTGCAAGAAGAGTTCTTCCCGGTGATGCGCGAGTTAGTGGCGCGCCGTGGCGAACTCGACCATATCCTTATCGAAACCTCCGGTCTGGCCCTGCCCAAGCCGCTGGTGCAGGCCTTTAACTGGCCGGAAATTCGCAACGCCTGCACGGTGGATGCAGTGATCACTGTGGTCGATAGCCCAGCTGTGGCCGCTGGTACTTTCGCTGCCTTCCCTGACCAGGTCGATCAGCAGCGCAAGCTTGATCCGAATCTCGACCATGAATCGCCGCTGCACGAGCTGTTCGCGGATCAGCTGGCCAGCGCTGATCTGGTGATCCTCAATAAAGCCGACTTGCTCGACGCCGCCACCCTGGCGGCGGTGCGCGCCGAAGTGGCGGAAGAGCTGCCGCCAGCGGTGAAAATTATCGAAGCCCACGGCGGCGAACTGCCGCTGGACGTACTGCTGGGCCTGAACTGCGAAACCGAACTGCACATCGAAGCGCGTAAAACCCACCATGACCTGGAAGGGCATGAAGACCATGATCATGACGAATTCGACTCGTTCCAGGTGGAACTACCGCAAGCCGAGGAAGCACGCCTGCTGAGCGCACTGAAAGAGGTGGTGGCCAAGCACGGCATTCTGCGTATCAAGGGTTTTGCGGCGATTCCCGGCAAGCCGATGCGCTTGCTGCTGCAAGGCGTTGGTCAGCGTTTCGACAAACACTTCGACCGCGCCTGGCAGACCGATGAGGCGCGTGTCAGCCGCTTGATCGTGATCGGTCAACAGCTTGATCAGGCGACAATTGAAGCCGAACTACAAGTGGCATTGGCCTGAGCAGAGTGTGGGAGGGGCTTTAGTCGCGACTAGGCCTGACAAGGGTCGCGGCTAAAACCCCTCCTACAAGAAGAGTAATCATGCACCTAATCCGCACCCAGCCCGGCAGCCAAGTGCCGCTCGACAGCATCGCCGACCTCGGCCAGACTCCGGCTGAGCTGGTGATTCTGTGCACCGGCGATTCGCAACTGTCGCTGTTGGCGGAGGTGGCGCGGCAGTTACCCGAGGACTATCCCAGTCTGCGTCTGGCCAGCCCGGCGCAACTGAGCAATCACGCCTCGGTGGATCTCTATGTCGAGCAGGTGCTACAGCATGCCAAGGTCATCCTGATTGCCGTGCACGGCGGCGTCAGTTACTGGCGCTACGGTATTGAGCGTTTGGTGGAGTTGGCCGAACGCGGTGCGCGGGTGATCATGATGCCCGGCTGCGACAACCCCGACCCTGAGCTGATGGGCCTGAGCACTGTACCGCTGGTTGATGCCGAGCGGCTCTGGCAGTTCCTCCGCCAGGGCGGTGCGCATAATGCCTTGCAGCTGTTCAACTGCATCGCCAGCCAGTGGCTACAGCGCGACTATGCCTGGGGCGAACCGCAGCCGTTGCCGCGTGTGGGCCTGTATCACCCACAGCAGGTCGGCGCGGTTTTGGCCGACTGGCAGGCCAGTTGGCAAGCGACTGCGCCGGTGGTAGCGCTGCTGTTTTATCGCACTCAGGTGCAGGCGGCGAACACCGGCTTTATTGATGTGTTCTGCCAACGCTTGCAGGCTCAGGGCCTCAATCCGCTGCCGATTGCCGTGGCCAGCCTCAAAGAAGCCGCCTGTTTGGCTCAGGTCGAAACCTGGCTGGACGACACCCACACGGCGCTGATCATCAACACCACCGCGTTCGCTTTATCCAACCCGGAAGCGCCGAGTGCGCGGCCTTTCCGCCGTGATATCCCGGTGCTGCAAGCCATCTGCGCGCTGGATAACCATGCGCAGTGGCAAGCCAGCGCTCAAGGTTTGGGTTCCCGCGACTTGGCCATGCACGTTGTGCTGCCCGAACTGGATGGCCGCTTGATTACCCAGCCCATCAGCTTTAAAGGCATGGCCTGGCACAGCGAGCGCAGCCAGAGCGATGTGGTGTGTTACCAGCCGCATCTGCCGGGGATGGATTTCGTCGCCGAACTGGCACGCAACTGGATGACCTTGGCGCACAAAGCCAACGTCGATAAGCGCATTGCCTTGGTGCTGGCCAACTACCCGACTCGCGACGGCCGTATCGGCAATGGTGTTGGCCTGGACACCCCGGCGGCGGCGCTGAATATTCTTCGCGCGCTCGAACAGCAGGGCTATCCGGTTGAAGGCTTGCCTGCCAGCGGTACGGCGCTGATCCACCAGTTGCTCGGTGGCGTGACCAATGATCTGGATAACCTCGACCTACGGCCCTGTGCGCAGAGCCTGGCACTGGACGATTACCTGGCGTTCTTCCACAGCCTGCCGCAAACCAACCAGCAAGCGGTGCGTGAACGCTGGGGCGAGCCGCAGCAGGACCCGATGTTCCGTGGCGGGCGCTTGATGATCGCCGGTCTGCGCTTCGGCCTGACTTTTGTCGGCATCCAGCCGGCGCGCGGTTATCAAGTGGATGCCAGCGCGGTCTATCACGATCCCGATCTGGTGTCTCCGCACGGTTACCTGGCGTTCTACTGCTGGCTGCGCAAAACCTTTGCTGCCGATGCCGTGATCCACGTCGGCAAGCACGGCAATCTGGAGTGGCTGCCGGGCAAGAGCGTCGGTTTATCCGAGCAGTGCTGGCCGAGCGCAATTCTTGGCCCGCAGCCGAATATCTACCCCTTTATCGTCAACGATCCGGGCGAGGGTGCGCAGGCCAAGCGGCGTACTCAGGCGGTGATTATCGACCACCTGATGCCGCCGCTGACCCGCGCCGAAAGCTACGGCCCGCTGCGCGATCTGGAGCGCCTGGCCGACGAGTATTACGAGGCCAGCCAGCTCGACCTGCGCCGCGCCGCCGAGCTGCGTGGGGAGATTCTGCTCAAGGTGCGCGAGGCCAGTCTGGATCGCGAACTGGGCCTGCAACTCAACGAAGACCCTAACAGCTGGCTGCCGCAGCTCGACGCGTATTTGTGCGACTTGAAGGAATCGCAAATCCGCGATGGCCTGCATGTATTCGGCGAGTCGCCTGCCGGCACATTGCGCCGCGACACCCTGCTGGCGCTGCTGCGCATTCCCCGTGGCGATGGCCAGGGCGGTAACGCCAGCCTGCTACGTGCCTTGGCCAGCGACCTACAATTGGCCTTCGATCCGCTCGACTGCGACATGGCCGCACCCTGGCAGGGGCCGCGTCCGCCGGTGCTGGCAGAGCTGAGCGATGAAGCTTGGCGCAGTACCGGCGATACCCGCGAGCGTTTGGAGTTGCTGGCTTTACAGCTGATCGATACAGCGGATTACCAAGCCGTGGGTGCGCACAGTAGCCAGGTGCTGCAACGCTTGCATGAGCAAATCGCGCCCCTTTTGGATGCTTGCGGCGCGGCAGAAATACACGGTTTGTTATCGGCCCTGGATGGGCGCTTTGTCCCGGCTGGGCCGAGTGGCGCGCCGAGTCGCGGGCGCCTGGATGTGCTGCCCACCGGGCGCAATTTCTACAGCGTGGATGTGCGCAACTTACCGACGCCGACCGCCTGGCGCATCGGCGTGCAGGCAGCGGACCGTTTGCTCGAACGGCATTTGCAGGATCACGGTGACCATCTGCGTCAGCTCGGCCTGTCGATGTGGGGCACGGCGACCATGCGCACCGGCGGCGATGATATGGCCCAGGCCCTCGCGCTGATGGGCGTGCGCCCGGTATGGCAGGCCGGCAGCCAGCGCGTCGAGCGTTTCGAGGTGTTGCCGCTGGCGCAACTCGGCCGCCCGCGGGTGGACGTGACCCTGCGCGTGTCTGGCTTTTTTCGCGATGCCTTTAGCAACCTGATCCGTCTGTTTGACGACGCGGTGCAGGCGGTGGTCGATCTCGATGAGCCGGAAGAGATGAACCCGCTGTCGGCACGGGTTTGGCGTGAATCCCTGACCCTGCAGGACAGTGGCCTGGATGAAACCGAGGCACGCAAGCAAGCCGGCTGGCGCGTGTTCGGCTCCAAGCCGGGGGCTTATGGCGCGGGCGTGCAAAACGCCATCGAAGAACGCTTGTGGCAAACCCGCGAAGACCTGGCCGAGGTCTACCTCAACTGGGGCGGTTACGCCTACGGTAAACACAGCGAAGGCACCCCGGCACGGGCGCAGTTTGCCGAGCGTCTGGAGCAGATGCAGGCGGTGTTGCACAACCAGGACAACCGCGAACACGACATCCTCGATTCCAACGACTACTACCAGTTCCAGGGCGGCATGCTCGCGGCGGTGGAAACCCTGCGCGGGGCCAAGGTGGCGAGTTATCACGGCGACAACAGCCAGCCGGATACGCCACGCATCCGCACCTTGAAGGAAGAACTCAACCGTGTGGTGCGCGCCCGTGCGGCCAACCCCAAGTGGATCGACGGCATGAAGCGTCACGGCTACAAGGGCGCATTCGAGCTGGCGGCGACCATCGACTACCTGTTCGCCTTCGACGCCACCAGCGAGCTGGTCGACGACCATCAGTACGCGCTGCTCACCGATGCCTATTTGCTCGACAAAAGCACCCGCGACTTTATCCAGCAACACAACCCCGGCGCCCTGCAGGACATCCTCGAGCGCCTGCTCGAAGCCCAGCAGCGCGGCCTCTGGCAGCACCCCGGCGAGTACCGCGAAGCGTTGGAAAACCTGTTGATTGATAGCGAAGAATCCTAGAGAACCTGCCATGACCGATAGCCACTTCCCGCTCGCTGCCGTGGTCGCCGCCGATGACCTGAAACTGGCGCTGTGCCTGGCGGCCATCGATCCGGCTATCGGCGGCGTACTGATCGAAGGGCCGCGCGGTATGGCCAAGTCGACCCTGGCCCGTGGCCTGGCCGACCTGCTGGCCAGCGGCACCTTTGTCACCTTGCCGCTGGGTGCCAGCGAGGAGCGCATTGTCGGCACCCTCGACCTGGATGCCGCGCTGGGTGAAGGCCGTGCGCAGTTTTCTCCCGGTCTGCTGGCCAAGGCCAATGGCGGCGTGTTGTACGTCGATGAGGTCAATCTGCTGCCGGATCATCTGGTCGACCTGCTGCTGGATGCTGCCGCCAGCGGGGTCAACCATATCGAGCGCGACGGTATCTCCCATCGGCATGCCGCGCGCTTTGTACTGATCGGCACCATGAATGGCGAGGAAGGCGAGCTGCGCCCGCAGTTGCTGGATCGCTTCGGCCTTAACCTGGCCCTGGACGCCCAGCCGCAACCGGCCCAGCGCGCCGAGATTGTTCGCCGCCGCCTGGCCTTCGATGCCGACCCGCAGGCATTTCTGCAGCGCTGGCAGGAGCAGCAGGATGAGTTGCGCGAACGCTGCCAAAACGCCCGTGAGCGCCTCGCGACGATTCCACTAGATGACGCCGCCCTGGAGCAGATCAGTCAGCGTTGCTTCGCCGCTGCCGTCGATGGTTTGCGTGCTGATCTGGTCTGGCTGCGCGCCGCCCGGGCACATGCCGCCTGGCGGGGCGTCGAGCAGATTGCGGCCGAGGATATTGATGCGGTGGCAGAGTTCGTACTGCGCCACCGTCGCCGGCAGACTCCACCACCACCTGCTGCACAGCCACCGCAATCGCAACCCAACAACAGCGCGCCCAGCGATCAACAGCAAGCGCTGCAAGGCGAGGGACAGTGGGGCGAATTACCTGCGCAAGCGCAACGCTCAGACATTCGGCGTGAACCGCCCCGCTGGGCAAAAAAGCCCTAGGCATCCGCCCGCGCACAGCCCCAGGCGCGGATGCCCGGGCCGCTCCCGGCAAACTAGGCAATGGTCGCAATGGTGCCAGTCGCAGTGGCGCGACGGGTCGTATCGACTGGCCGGCGAGTCTGCTGAAAGGCCGCCCGCGAACTCGACAGGATTTGCTGTTGCGTCCGCGCAGCAGCAAACCCGCTGAACTCTGGCTGGTAATTGTCGATGCCTCCGCCTCGACCCGCCGCCATGGCGCGCTCAGCAAGGCCAAGGGCTTGCTCAGTGAAGTGTTCGAGCAGGCCCGCCGCCAGCGCGCGCGCCTGGCTTTAGTGCATGCAACCGGCGCTCAGGCGCAATGGCTCTGGCAGGGGCAGAAAGCCTCCCGGGCCTTGCAAGATTGGCTCGCCGAGCTGGGCGCAGGCGGCGGCACGCCGTTGCTCGCGGCCCTACAGCAGGCCGCCGACTGGCAGGCGCGGCGGCAGCGACTGCACCCGGCCGAGCGTCAGCGTTTGCTGATCATCACCGATGGCCGCCTGCGCGATTGGCCGTCCTTAACCCCGAGCGCCTGCCCGGCGCTGCTGGTGGATATTGAAAGCGCACCGATCCGCCTTGGCCGCGCCCGCCAACTGGCCGATGAGTTGGGCGCCGATTACCGACATATTGATTCGCTGCCGGTACTCGCCGGCAGCTCGGAGACCGCCTTATGAAAACCCTTCTGATAATCGGCATCGGTGCCGGCGACCCGGACTACCTGACGGTGCAGGCGATCAACGCGCTGAACCGCACGGATGTGTTCTTTCTGATGGACAAGGGCAGCACCAAGGACAGTCTGATCGGCCTGCGCAAAACCATCTGCGAGCGCTTTATCCAGGGCCGCGACTACCGCTTTGTCAGCGCCGACTGCCCGGAGCGGGTGCGCGATGTGCCGGACTATCGCGGCAGCGTGGTCGACCTGAATCAGGGCAAGCAGCAGGTGTTCGAGGGCATGATCCGCGAGCAGATGCGCGATGGCGAAACCGGTGCCTTTCTGGTCTGGGGCGACCCGGCGCTGTACGACAGCACCCTGCGAATCGTCGAGCAGATTGTGGCCAACAGCAGCGAGCAGATTCAGTACGAAGTGATCCCCGGCATCACCAGCCTGCAAGCCCTGGCGGCCAAGCATAAGGTCTGCTTTAACAGCATCGGCCAGGCCTTCCAGATCACCCCGGCGCGGCGCCTGGCCGAAGGCGGTTTTCCCGAGGGCTTGGACAGCGTGCTGGTGATGCTCGACGCCCAGGACACCTACCAGCGTTTTGTCGGCCAGCCCATGCATATCTACTGGGGCGCTTATATCGGCACCCCGGACGAAGTGCTGATCGCTGGGCCGCTAAGCGAGGTCGCGGAGACTATCCGCACCCGCCGCGCCGAACTGCGCGAACAGCATGGCTGGATTATGGATAGTTATTTGCTGAGGAAAGTGTGATGGTCCCCACCAAGGTGGGAACCATCGAGCGATCAATTACTTTGCCAGCTCACACTTCTGCAGGTGCTGTTGCGCGGTTTCTTCCGGGACAACCTCCAGTTTGGCGCCACCGACGAATACGCCCATTTTGATGGACTGACGCACGTAGTAGTTCTGCCCGGCGACGGCCAGCAGGTTGATGGCGTTATCGCTGAACTCGGATTCGGTAGCGATGACACGATTGCCTGGGCTGACAAGGCGGTAGAAGTAAGTGCGGTTGGCTGTTTCGCCAATCACTTCGCCATCGATCTTGACGGTCTTTTTCAGTCCTTGGCCGGCGAAGCTGTCACGGTAGATATACAGTCCGGCTTGGTCAGCAGGTGGTGCGGGGAAAGACTTCAGTGCAGCGTCTGCAGAAGGGGTGTCCATCGGTACGGAAGCGCAACCGGAAAGAACGGCGATACCGAGTGCGGCAATAAACAACTTGAAGCGGTTTTGCATGGGAAATCCTTTTCAGGGTGATGTGAATAGCTTTCTAGCGCGGGCTATAGGTGCGCGCGGCGCGATTATGTCAGATTGATATCATTTTTTGTGCTGATCGTTGCTGGCGCCTGAGTTCGGGGGGGGTTGAGTGCAGCGCTAGCCATGCAGTGGAAAATCCATCATCGATGAGGCGCCGAAATCCATGATGGGTAGCGCCGGCTCAACCCACCCTACGGTTGTCACAGCTGCGGATAACTGCGCGGCGTATACACCCACTCACCACCCTCGGCACGCGGGAAGCGGCAGGTCTGGCTGGAGCCGATAATCACCAGGGTGCGCATGTCGACCATCTCTGGGGTGAGTTCGCCGAGGGTGAGGCTGCGCAGGGTTTCGCCGGGGCGGCCGATATCGCGGCCTAGCACCACCAGGGTTTCCGGCGTACGTTGCTGGCGGACGATATCCAGCGTACTGCCGAGCTGCCAGGGACGGGCTTTGGAGATGGGGTTATAGAAGGCCATTACCAGGTCGGCGGCGGCGGCGTGGGCCAGGCGCTTTTCGATAATCGCCCAGGGCTTGAGGTTGTCCGACAGGGAGATCAGGCAGAAGTCGTGGCCCAGCGGCGCGCCGGCTTTGGCTGCGGTGGCCAGGGCAGCGGAAACGCCGGGGAATACCTGCAAGTCGACCCGTTGCCATTCGGCATCGGTCGATTCGTGCAGGGCTTCCAACACGGCGGCGGCCATGGCGAATACGCCGGGGTCGCCGGATGACACCACCACCACCCGGCGACCGCTGGCGGCCAGCTCGAAAGCATGGCGGGCGCGCTGCATTTCCTCACGGTTATCGGTGCAGTGGCGCACCTGCTCCGGGCGCAGTGGGCCGGCCATATTGATATAGGTTTCGTAGCCGAGCAGGTCTTGCGCTTCATCCAGCGCCTGGCGCGCGGCGGGCACCATAAATTCGGCAGCACCGGGGCCGAGGCCGATCACCGTCAGACGGCCACGCGGGCGGCCGAGTTGGCTGACGTCGATGGGCGTAGCGGCCAGCAGCAGGCGCAGGTTGGCGTGTTGGCTGTGCAGCGGCGGCAGTTGGCTGACGTCGTCGATAAAGCGCAGCGGTAGCTTGAGCTGCGCGGCGGCGGCGTGCAGCTCGGTGTTGGCCATCAGCGCGGGGACGGCGAGCAGGCAGGCCAGGCTTTGCGCGGCTAGGTTACTGCTGTGCAGCGCCTGTTGCAGTTCGCTAAGCAAGTCGGTGCTGGCGCGTTCGACCCATACGGCGATCTGCTGTGGGTGGATCATCAGCTTATCGGCGCTGGCTTCGCTAAGGTGCGGGCTGATGTGGATGACCCGCGCGGCGCTGTTATCCACTGGCAGTTTGGCCTGGGCCAGCCAGGGCGCGTCGCCTTCAATCCGCACGGTTTGACCGCCGAGCAGATCGCTGACAAAGCCTTTGCCTTGCTCAAGATCGGCCAGCACATAGCCGGCCGGTGGCTCCAGCAGGCAGATGCCAAAACGCAGTTCGCCGCTGGTGGTGATTGCTGCGCTGACCTCTAGATGCACGGCAACTTCGCGCGCCATGCGGTTAACGCCACCCAGACCACCGAGCAGCGGCACCACGGCGCTGCCGTCTTCGGCCACGGCCAGCACCGGTGGTTCGCGGTCTTTCTCCCCCAGCACGGTGGCCAGGCTACGGATGACGATACCGGCGGCGCACAGGACGATGATCGGTGTGCTGGCGCGGTACAACGCGCGCAGGGTGTCGCCGAAATCTTCATACAGCTGCTCGACGCCAGCCACTCGACCGCTCAGGCCGTGGATCTGCGCCTGTGGATAAAGCGCCTGGATGCGCCGCGCGCAGGGCAGCGCAGAGGAACCGAGAATGATAATGGCGGGAGCGCTGGTCATAAGGTGTTCCATCTGTTCTGTGGGAGGGGCTTTAGCCGCGAGCTACATAAGGCATGTCGCGGCTAAAGCCCCTCCCACGGGTTGTTTGCAGTTTGCTAACCGCGCCATTTCTCGCCGGGAATGACGATCATCGAGAAGTACGGCGAGGACATCGGCTCCACTTCATCCAGCGGCACGATGCGCTGGTTGCCCATGGTCGCGCGCTCGACGTAATGGGCGCGCTGGTCGATGCCCAGCTCCTGCAGCACGCGACGGACCTTCTCGAAGTTGCGCCCCAATTTCATCACCACGGCGGCTTCTGCATCTTGCAGGCGCTGCTTGAGTTCGTCCTCGGGCAGCACGCCGGAGAGCACGCTTAACGATTGGTTGCGGTACACCAGTGGGGTGCCGAGCACCGAGGCGCAGCCGAGCATGGAGCACACGCCGGGCACCACTTCCACGTCGTAACGGTCGGCCAGGCGGTCGTGCAGGTACATGTAGGAGCCGTAGAAGAACGGGTCGCCTTCGCAGATCACCGCCACATCGCGGCCGGCGTCGAGCTGGGCGGCGATCTGCACGGCGCAGGTGTCGTAGAAATCGCTGATCACATCTTCATAGGAAAGCGGTGCGGCGAGTTTTTCCGTGGTCACCGGGTACACCAGCGGCAGGCGCTGCTGAGTATCGGTGAGGTGCTGTTCAATAATGCCGAAGGCGTTGCCGCCCTGGCCCTGGTTGGCTTTTGCCTTGGCCACAAAGTAGCCGACCACGGGCGCCGATTGCAGCAGGCGCAGAGCCTTGAGGGTGATCAGCTCCGGGTCGCCGGGGCCGACGCCGATGCCGAGCAGACGGCCTTTTTGCTCACTCATCACTCCACCTCCGTGGCCAGGGCGTTGACCGCCGCCACCGCCATGGCGCTGCCGCCACGGCGGCCGCGCACTATTACGTAGGGCACGCCACGGCTGTCGGCAGCCAGGGCGTCCTTGGATTCCGCCGCGCCGATAAAGCCCACCGGCATGCCGATAATCAGCGCTGGTTTTGGCGCGCCGGCGTCGAGCATTTCCAGCAGGTAAAACAGTGCGGTGGGCGCGTTGCCGATTACCACTACGCTGCCTTCCAAGTGCTCGCGCCAATGTTCCAACGCGACTGCCGAGCGGGTATTACCCAGGGCGCGGGCCTGCTCAATCACGCCGTCGTTATGCAGGGTGCAGATCACCGGGTTATTCGCAGCCAGGCGCGGGCGGGTGATGCCTTCGGCGACCATCCGCGCATCGCAGAGAATCGGCGCGCCCTTGGCCAGTGCGGCGCGGCCGGCAGCACCGGCACCGGCGGAGAAGCGCAGGTCCTGCACCACATCGACCATGCCGCAGGCGTGGATGAGGCGCACGGCAAGCTTTTCCAGATCAGCTGGAATGTTGCTGAGGTCAGCCTCGGCGCGGATGGTGGCGAAGGATTGGCGGTAGATTTCCTGGCCATCGCGGATGTAATCAAGCATCGCTATTTCCTGTTGCGCAGTGGGCGGCGAACCAGTCGCCGGCCTCGTCGATCGTAATGGCGCTGGCCAGCAGTTGGCCGAAACCGGCTGCCTGCGGCGTGCGTTGATAGAGTTGGTAGTGGCCAGCGCTGCTGGCCAGCAAGGTAAAGGGCGCGGTGTGCGCAGCGGCGCAGGAGCGCGGGCAGGCGCTTAAATGCACCTGAGGGCGGACGCTGCTGGCGCGCAGCCGTGCGGAAAGGCGCAGGGCATCGGCCTTGCTGTCGCTCAAGCCTTTAGCGCAGGCGGCGGAGCCGGTGCAGGCGATCAGCTGGCTTAACGGTTCTTGCGCATCGGTGAGCAAGCCGAGGTCGTTCAGCTTGTGCAGCAGTGTGTCCGTCGAGTGTTCGGGGATATTTGGCAGCAACACACCCTGCCAGGGCGTCAGGCGCAGACTGGCATCGCCATGTTGTTCAGCCAGATCGGCGAGGGCGTGCAATTGTGTAGCGTCGATTCGGCCTAAGCGGGCGCTGGCGGCAACCATGCACAGGCCGTTTTGCTGCTGTGGATAAATACCCATCGCGGCATGCTGACTGATGGCTGTGCGTTGCCAATTCGTCGGAGCTGATTGGATGGCAAAAGGCACGCGTGCTTGCAGCTGGTGCAGCAACTGGCTGGGCGCAATCACGCCCAATAGCTGGCGCATGCGGCTGTGCGCGCCGCCGGCCAGATCAAGAAACAGCAACAGTAGTTGTTCGATCAGCTCAGCGGCCTGCTCGACGCCGATTTCCCCGAGCGGCGTATCCGTCGGGCATCCGGCCAGGCCGAATGCCAGTTGCGTCGGCGCGCCAGGCAAGGCGCTGAGCCAGATATCGTGCGGGTGTTCGAGCATCGCCAGGGCTTCGCCGCCGTCCAACTGAATGGCGAACTTGGCCGATAGCCCGTGCAGTGCCGGGGTGCTTTGCAGCAGTTCAAGCAACGCGGCGGCTAACGGTCGGGTGTCGAGCAGCGCCTGCGGGTCGAGACCGGCGGCGGGGCTGAGCAGCAGGTTGCGCACATCATCGGCCGTAGGGTTACTTGGGCCCAGGTTGGCGGCGAGCAGGCGCTCAATCAGCTCGGCCTGCTGACCAGCTAATACGCCACGAATCTGCAGATTGCTGCGGTTGGTCAGTTCCAGCACACCGCTGGCGCAGTGTTCGGCGGCCTCGGCGACGGCGCGGGCTTGATTGCTGCTCAATACACCGCCAGCCAGCTTGACCCGGCAGATGCCACCGTCCAGCGCCTGCACGATACGCAGCAAGCCGGGGCACGCGCTGGGGCGTGGTAGTGATGGATCGACGGTGATGGAATGGTCGCGCAAAAAAGGTCACCAACAACAAAGACGCGGCGACCGAACCAGCAGAGCCCGCCCTGGCACAGGGGGACTCAATGGCATCGGTACACCCCGCCCGATGTTGGCACTCGCGACTAGCGTCGTCGGCAGGTCTCCTGGCTGACAGGTCTTTATCTGCCACGGCCTTCCCGGTTACCCAGTGGCACAGTTGCGGCAGACTCGCTGTTTACAGTTGCGGGGGCAGCTCGGTCACGATCAGCAGATCGCTCCTGATTCCCTCTTAGAACCTGTTTACGATCTGCTGCGCGTCGGCCCTGCGGCGTTAAAAACAGGCTCGGAATGCTCATTTACAGCTCGTAAACTCCGCTTCCTCGCCTATTTTTGCCTTGCATGACTCTAGCTCGCGAGATCGTAAACAGGTTCTTCGGCCCATTAGGGCACCGACGAAGGCGCTATTATGCCCGCTTTGCGCGCGGGTACGACAGCCAACTGGTCGGGCGGCGCGACGATGACGGTTTGAGGAAAGCGCATGACGGCCTGGTTAACCCTGGTGGGAATCGGTGAAGACGGCTATGCCGGTCTGGGCGAGGCGGCCCGCAAGGCCTTGGCTGAAGCGCAGTGCATCGTTGGTGCGGCGCGGCAGCTGGCGTTGTTGCCGGCTGATTTGCCGGGTCAGCATGAGCTATGGCCCAGTCCCTTCAGTCTGGAGCCGGTACTGGCGCGACGCGGTACGTCGGTCTGTGTGCTGGCCAGCGGCGATCCACTGTTCTATGGCGTGGGCGCGAGCCTGGCGCGGCAGCTGCCGGCCGAGGAAATGCGGGTGTTCTCGTTTCCGTCCTCAGTGTCCTTGGCCGCTGCTCGCCTGGGTTGGCCGCTGCAGGAGGTCACGGTGCTGTCGCTGGTGGCGCGGCCGTTGGCGGCGCTGCAGGCGCAGGTTTTCCCCGGTGCTCGACTGCTGGTGTTGAGTAATGACGGCGACAGCCCGGCGGCGGTGGCCGAGCTGCTGCGCGAACGCGGTTTTGGTCCCAGCCGCATAACCGTACTGGAGCACTTGGGTGGCAACCAGGAGCGGCGCATTGACGGCTTGGCCAGTGATTGGGCGTTGCCGCGCGTTGCTGACTTAAATCTGCTGGCAATCGATTGTGTGGCCGCCGCCGATGCGCGTTTGCTGCCGCTTACGCCGGGTTTGCCGGACGACGCCTATCAGCACGACGGCCAGCTGACCAAGCGCGATGTGCGCGCTATCACCCTGGCGCGGTTGGCGCCGCAACCCGGTGAGCTGCTCTGGGATGTTGGCGCCGGCTGTGGCTCCATCGGCATCGAATGGATGCGCGCCCATCCTCGATGCCGGGCGCTGGCCATCGAGGCCGATGCCGGTCGCCAGGCGCATATCCAGCACAACCGCGATGCGCTCGGTGTACCCGGCCTGCAACTGATCGCCGGTCGCGCGCCAGAAGCGTTGGCCGGGTTGGTCACGCCGGATGCGATTTTTATCGGCGGCGGCGTGACCATTCCCGGTGTGCTGGAGCAGTGCTGGGCCCGCCTCAAACCGGGCGGTCGGCTGGTGGCCAATGCCGTGACCCTGCAAAGCGAAGCGGCGCTGGTCGCCTGGCGTGAACAGGTGGGTGGTGAGCTAACCCGCATCAGCGTGGCCCAGGCGCAGCCGCTGGGCGGCTTCGACACGTGGCGCAGCGCCTTACCGATCACCCTGCTGGAAGTACGCAAACCGTGAGCCCACGTATTTTGTTGCTGGGCGGCACCACTGAGGCGCTTCGCTTGGCCCGTGATTTACCCGCCACGGCCATCTACAGCCTGGCGGGCTTGGGCCGGGTGCCGGATGACTTGCCCTGCGAAGTGCGGGTCGGTGGTTTTGGCGGGGCCGAAGGCCTGGCAGCGTTTATCCGCGAGCAGGGCATTGAGTTGCTGCTGGACCTGACTCACCCCTATGCCGCGCAGATCAGCGCCAATGCCGCCCGTGCTGCCGAGTTGAGCGGGGTTGCCTGCTGGGCGCTGCGTCGTCCCGGCTGGCAAGCCGGCGAGGGCGATGACTGGCGCGAGGTGGACGACTGGAACGGGCTGGTTGCTGCACTGCAAGACTTCCGTCGTCCGCTGTTTACCCTCGGCCGTGAGCCGCTGGAGCATCTGCATGATATCCCCCCTCACCAGCACTGGACCGTGCGTTGCCTAACGGCGCAGGAAGGCGTGCCGCGTGCCACAGTTATCGGCGCACGCGGGCCGTTTGATCTGCACGGCGAGCGGGCGCTGTTCGCTCTGCTGGGCATCGATGTGCTGATCAGCAAAAACAGCGGCAGCCAGGCCACCGAGCCCAAGTTGCAGGTGGCGCGTGAGCTGGGTGTGCCTGTATTGCTGCTGCGCCGGCCGCATCTGCCTGCGGTGGAGCGCGAGTTTGTAGAGTTGGAGAGTCTGTGGGAGGCGCTTCAGCGGCGATTGGTTGTTGGACCGGGTTAAGCTGTCGCGGCTAAAGCCCCTCCCACCGTAATAGCCGGGTTGCCCACCGGAAAACCACCCCTGCTAGACTGCCGCCCCGCTTTGGAGGCTGCTATGACCACGCCCGTTTCGCCTTACGCCCGTATTTTGTTTGTCGGCCCCGACTTGGCCGAGGGTTCGTTTGCCGAGCTGTTTCGCCGGCGTCTGGCGGAGTTGCGCGGGGAAGCGGTGCTGGCCGATATCGTCGATACCACTGAGGGTTATGCGCCGCTCTGGCAGCGCGTGGCCGAAGCTGAACGGCCGCTGCTGGTGATCGATCTGGAGCCGCAGAGCAGCAGCCCGCATCTGGATTGGCTGCGCAGCGAGCTCAGCCAGCAAGCCGAGCCTGAACAGTTGTTTGTCGCCAGCGCGATTGGCCAGGGTGAAGGCTTGCCGGTGGACGCCGCCTGCGCATTGATTGAGCGCCCCGAGCTGCACCTGCCCTGCGTCGGCGTGAAGGCCGTACCGGGCCATCACGCCTGGTCGCAGATTCCGCCGCATGCCCAGCGTTTGTTGCTGTGCAATGGCCCGCGCTGCACCCGGCGCGGCGCGCTGGACCTGTGGAAAACCCTGCGCCAACGGCTCAAGGCCGCCGGCAAGCTGGAGTGCGAAGGCGGTGTGCATATCACCCGTACGCAGTGCCAGTTCCCCTGTGATATGGGCCCGACTGCCAGCCTGTACCCGGCAGGCGAATGGTTCCGCGTGCGTGATGAGGCCGAGCTGATCCGGCTGGTCGATGAGCGCCTGGTGGCCGCCCGCCCGGTGCCCGAGTTGCGTATCGATCAGGGCTAAAGCCGCATGCTGTATTCGCTGTAGAGCGCTTGCGACAACAGCAAGGCGCATGCGTGACAGGTCGAAAAGGCGACGTTGTGCCGATAACCTCAGGCCATTGTTCAATACCATTCTCTGGCTTTATCGGCTGCTAGAGTGGCAGTAGGCAGCGGATTGCCTGGCCTACCGGCGGTTGGCTGATTTCGACAGGTGGAGACGACATGCTGATTTCCTGGTTGTTGCGCAGGCTGCCTGAGCACTCCTTGCTGGAGCGCGATGCCGAACAGGCCTTTCGTACCCATAAAGCGCGTGAGGCACGCAAAAGTAGCCTGATCTTCGCGCTTGTTTCGGGGTTAATTCTGCTGTTGTTCAACCTCAGTGATTACCTCGGTGGTTTGCCCGTTTATGCACCGGAAAACCTGCTGCGTTATGCCGCAGTGGTTAGCCTGCTGATTCCGATGATCTGGGCCCGGCGGATCAGTGCCGCGCAGTTGCCGCGCCTGTGGTTTGCCGTTGCAGTGCTGCTGGTGCTGTTGGTCAATGCAGTTTTCTATGTGTCGGGGCTGCGCAATGGGGCGCTGGGCGTGGGTGGCCCTGCGGTGTTGGCGGTGGCGCTGGGGTCCGTGACCTTCTTTCACCTGGGGCAAAAACTCCTGCTCTGGGCGTTGCAGCTGGCGGGCTTGTTGTTGATCAAATATGTCGGAGGAGTGGGCACGGGCTGGAGCCTGTTCTACCTGACGCTGATCATCTTCCTTTTGAGTTTTACTCAGTACCGTCTGGATCTGCTGCAACGTCTGCATTTTCGCTACCAGATGGCTGAGCGTCTGAAAGCGGAAACCGACAAGCTCACCGGTGCGCTCAACCGCCATTCATTTGAGAAGCGCCTCAGCCAACTGCTGAGTCAGCTAAAGCCAGGCGCCAGGTTGTGCGTCGGCCTGCTCGATATTGATCATTTCAAGCAGTACAACGACCACTATGGCCACCTCAAGGGCGATGCCTGCCTGATTGCCGTGTCCAAAGCCTTGCAAGACCTGCCGCTGGATCTGCTGGTGCGCTTTGGCGGTGAGGAATTTATTGTGGTGGCGGTGCTGGATGGCGATACCCCGAACTGGTTGCTCACGCTCAACCAATGCATTCGAGCCTTGCAGGTGCCCCATGTGGCCAGCCCTACGGGGTGCGTTACCGCGTCGGTCGGGCTGTGTGAGTATCGTCACCTGGCCGCCCAGCGGTTACCCCTGAGCGAGGAGTTGCTCAGCACCGCCGACACATTGCTGTATCAGGCCAAGGAGGCCGGGCGTGATCGTGTGCATGCAGCGCTGCTGGAAACGGCGGCCCTCAAGAACGCGCCTGTTGCCCCGCAACCTTGAGGTGGTTGCCGGCGCGCGGATTATTTTCAGGCGTGCTGTAACACCGCGCCACCTCACGACTCTAGTGATACGCCAGCATGCACTTCACCTATCCGCTGGCTTACCTGACCCATTGAGGATATGCCCATGACTATCAAAACTACCGCCGCCGGTGCTGCTATTGCCTTCGCTGCTGCTTCGCTGTTTGCTGGCATGACCAGCACGGTTGCGGTCGCTGAAGAAGCCACTGTGCATTGCTACGGTGTCACCTCCTGCAAAGGCCAGAACGATTGCAAGACCGCCGAGAACAGCTGCAAAGGTCAGGCTGCCTGCAAAGGCCAGGGCTTCAAGAGCATGACCCTGGCCGAGTGCAATAACGCGGGTGGTAAAGCCGGCGAATAAGTGAATCGGGGCGGCCGCAACTCGGCGGCCCCGCATCACTGCCTGAGGAGCCATAGATGAATGCTGGACAAGACAGCCTGGGTTTTGGCCTGGGGCTGCGCAGTGAGTACTACCAAGCCATTCTCGAGCAACGGCCGGCGATCGACTGGTTCGAAATTGTCTCGGAAAATTATTTAGTGGAGGGCGGTAAAGCCCTCTACTTTCTCGATGCCATCGGCGAACACTACCCGCTGGTGATGCATGGCGTGTCGCTGTCGATTGGCGGCCCGCATGAGCTGGATCGCGATTACCTGCGCCGGCTCAAGCACTTGGCGCAACGGGTACAGCCGGCGTGGATCTCCGATCACCTGTGCTGGAGTCGCGGCAATGCCCACCAGCTGCACGACCTGCTGCCGCTGCCCTACACCGAAGAAAGCCTGCAGCACGTGGCCGCGCGGGTGCGCCAGGTACAAGACGTGATCGAGCGGCCGCTGGTGCTGGAAAACGTCTCCAGTTATTTGCGCTGCGCCGATGATCAATTCAGCGAATGGCAATTCCTCTCGGCCCTCAGCGAGCTGAGCGGCTGCGAGTTGTTGCTGGACGTGAACAACGTTTACGTCAGCGCGCGCAATCACGGTTTCGATGCCTGGGAATTTATCAGCAGCCTGCCCAAGCAGCGTATTCGTCAGCTGCACCTGGCCGGGCACAGTGATTACGGCAGCTACCTGATCGACACCCATGATCATCCGGTCAGTGACCCGGTTTGGCAGCTGTATCAACGCACCTTGCAGCACCTCGGCCCGGTGTCGACCTTGCTTGAGCGCGATGATCACTTTCCGGATCTGGACGAGCTGCTCGGCGAGCTGAACAAAGCCCGCCTGTTGGCGGCAGAAACGCTACAGGGTGGTGCGCAATGCGCCTGAGTGATTGGCAGGCAGAGGTGCAAAGCTACCTGCTGAATGGCGACGTGACGCCCCATCCGGCCTTGCAGGCGAGCCTGCTCGGCAGCGCTGCGCTGACCGCCGAGCAGGGCTTGGCGATTTATCACAACGCCTATCGCGCGCGCCTGTTGGAAACCCTGCGCGGCGATTACCCCGCCGTGCATGGCTGGCTCGGTGATGACGAGTTCGATGCGCTGGCGCTGGCCTACCTCAATGCTCATCCGTCGCAGCATTACAGTCTGCGTTGGCTGGGTGCGCAGTTGGCGGATTTTATCGATGGCTATCTGGTGCCGGCACAGGCCGCGCCGCTCAGTGAACTGGCGCGTTTGGAATGGGCCTTCACCTTGGCCTTCGATGCCATTGAGGCGCCGGTATTGAGCATGGCGCAGATGGCCGAACTGGCGGCTGAAGACTGGCCCAGCCTGCAAGTGCGCCTATTGCCCAGCGTGCAATGGCTGACGTGTGGGCATAACAGTGTGGCGATCTGGCGCGCGTGCAAAGAGCAGACGGAATTCCCCGGTAGCCAGCCGTTGGCCGAGGTTGAAACCTGCCTGGTCTGGCGTGATCAGTTGATTACCCGCTACCGCAGTCTGGCGACGGATGAAGCCGCCGCGCTGCAGGGCATGGCTGTGCAGGGCTGGAACTTTGCCGAGCTGTGTGGCGAGTTGAGTGGTTTGGGTGAACAGGCACCGGTACAGGCCGTGACGTGGCTGCGCCAGTGGCTCAGCGATGGTTTGCTGCAGCGTTACCCAACGGACTAATCCGCGGCAGCGGGCTTTTGCCTTACCATGCCTGCTCTGCCTTGTTGCGAGCCGTGCATGCCTGCCTTCCTGCTGCGTTATCGCGTTGTTCTGATCGTCTTGCTGATTTTACTCGGCCTGTTGGCGAGCATCTGGCTGGCCGGACGCTATGCCGAGCAGCGTGCTTGGCAGGAGCGCAGTATCGAAGCCCGTGGCCAGTTGCAGCTGTATGCGCAGTCGATCCATACCCTGGTTGAACGGTTTCGCTCGGTGCCCGAAGTGCTGGCGCTGGACAGTGATATTCGCGCATTGCTGCGCGCCCCCGATGACCGTCTGCTGCGTGAAAAACTCAACCTGCGCTTAGAGCAGCTCAACACGGCGGCCGGCTCCAATGTGCTGTATCTGCTCAATGCCCAGGGTGAGACGCTGGTGGCCAGTAACTGGCGCGACTGGAGCAGCTTCGTCGGCAACAACTACGCCTTCCGCCCGTATTTTCAGGATGCGCTGCGCCAGTCCTCGGGCCGTTATTTCGCGGTGGGGGTAACCACCGGCATCCCCGGTTATTTCCTCTCCCATGCGGTGCGTGATGACAGCGGTACGGTGATCGGCGTGCTGGTGGTCAAGCTGGAGCTGGAAGAGCTGCAGCGTGACTGGGTCAATCAGCCCGGCATATTGCTGGTGGCCGACAGCTACTCGGTGGTGATCCTCAGTAATCGCCCGGCCTGGCGCTTCCTTGCTCTGGATGAGCTGAGCGAGCAGGCGCGCGCCGAGCTGGTGGAAGTGCGCAAGTACGCCGAACAAGCCTTGCAGCCGCTGCCCAATACGTTGCGCCGGCAAATCGACAGCAATAGCCAGTGGCGCCGGGTTGATGGCCCGGATGGCCCACGTGATTACCTCTGGCAGCGCCAGGCCATGGACGACGAAGGCTGGACCCTGCACCTGCTGCATGAACCGAAAACCCTGGTGAACTCTGTGCGCAGTTATCGCCTGGCCGCTGCTGGGGTGTGGATGACCCTGGCTTTTCTATTGCTCTACCTGGCCCAGCGCCGCAAAAACCAGCGCCTGCAAGCGGGTATCCGCGAGCGCCTAGAGCGCGAGGTGGCGCTGCGCACCGCCGAATTGCGTGAGGCGCAGGAAGGCTTGGTGCATGCGGCGAAAATGGCCGCGCTGGGGCAGATGTCGGCGGCCATGGCCCATGAAATAAACCAGCCGCTGACCGCCATGCAGATGCAACTGGGCAGCCTGCGCCTGCTGCTCGACAGCGGCCGCCAGGACGATGTGCGCGAGGGTTTGCAGCGCATCGACGCCTTGCTGCAACGCATCGCCGGGCTCACCGGCCACCTGAAAACCTTCGCCCGCAAAAGCCCGGCCGGCCTTAGCGAACGCTTGCGCCTGAGTGATGTGCTGGAGCAGACCCTGCAACTGCTGGCGCCACGCCTGCGCAGCGAACAGGTGCAACTGAATACCGAGATTGACGGCACGGCGCTGGTGCTGGGGGATGCCATCCGCCTGGAACAGGTGCTGCTCAACCTGCTCAACAACGCCCTGGACGCGATGGCGACGGCAGAGTCGCGGCAACTGCAGATCCGTATCGAGCGGCAGGCCGAGCAGTGCCTGCTGAGCATCGCCGACAGCGGTGGCGGCATTGCCGCAGACGCCTTGGCGCATGTCTTCGAACCCTTCTTCACCACCAAGCCGGTGGGCGCCGGATTGGGCCTGGGGCTGGCGGTGTCCTACGGCATTGTGCGCGAGTTGGGCGGCAGCCTGGAGGCGGCCAATGGCGCGCAGGGCGCGGTGTTTACCCTGCGCTTGCCGGCTGCGCGGTAAATCATCTGGGGGCTGTGTGCTGTCGTCAGATGATGGTCGCCACAGAGGTGTTGTTTCCCCGGATTCCTTCCGGGCTAAACTGCCGCCGATTAATCAGGAGGGTATATGACTGGGCAGGTAATAGTCGTCGATGACGAAGCAGCCATCCGCGAGGCAGTGCAGCAGTGGCTGGAACTGTCCGGCTTTACCGTGCAGAGCTGTGCCACCGCGCAGGCTGCGCTGGCGCTGATTGACCGCGACTTTGCCGGCGTGGTGATCAGTGATGTGCGCATGCCCGGCACCGATGGCCTGCAGTTGCTCGACAGCGTGCTGCAGCGCGACCGTGACCTGCCGGTGATTCTGGTCACCGGCCATGGCGACGTACCGATGGCCGTGCAGGCGTTGCGTCAGGGCGCCTACGACTTTATTGAAAAGCCCTTCACCCCTGAGCGCCTGCTCGACAGCGTGCGCCGTGCCTTGGATAAACGCCGGCTGGTCTGCGAGAACCGCCAGCTACGCCAGCAGTTCGCCCTCAAGGACCATATCGAGGCGCAGTTGCTTGGCGTGTCGCGGCCGATGGAAAACCTGCGCCGGCAGATTCTTGAGCTGGCCGGCACGTCGGTGAATATCCTCCTGCGCGGCGACACCGGCAGCGGCAAGGAGCGTGTGGCGCGCTGCCTGCACGATTTCAGCAGCCGCGCTGGAAAGCCGTTTGTCGCGCTGAACTGCGCGGCGATTCCCGAGCACCTGTTCGAGAGCGAGCTGTTCGGCCATGAGAGCGGTGCCTTTACCGGTGCCCAGGGCAAGCGCATCGGTCGTATCGAGCATGCCGACGGCGGCACCCTGTTTTTGGATGAAGTGGAAAGCCTGCCGCTGGCGCAACAGGTCAAGCTGCTGCGCGTGCTGCAGGAGAAAACCCTGGAGCGCCTGGGCTCCAATCGCAGCATTCAGGTCGATCTGCGGGTGATCAGTGCGGTCAAGCCGGACCTGCTCGATGAGGTCAAGGCCGGGCGTTTCCGCGAAGACCTGTATTACCGGCTGAATGTCGCCACATTACGCATTCCGCCGCTGCGCGAGCGCCGTGAGGATATTCCGCTGTTGTTTGAGCACTTCGCCAACCAGGCCGCGCAACGCCATGGCCGCGAAACCCCGAGTCTGGCGCCGGCCGAGCTGAGCCGTTTGCTGGGGCATGACTGGCCGGGCAACGTGCGCGAGCTGATCAACGCCGCCGAACGCCATGCCCTCGGTTTGAGCGGCGGCGTCGAGCCTGCAGATGCTGGGCCGGTGCAGTCTTTGGCCGAACAGATGGAAGCCTTCGAGGCGCAATGCCTGCACCGCGCCCTGCAACATTGCCAAGGCAATATCACCGAGGTGATGGCGCTATTGCAGTTGCCGCGCCGCACTCTCAACGAAAAGATGCAGCGCCACGGCCTGCTGCGCAGTAGCTACCGGCCGGCAGGTAGTAACGACGAGGAGTAAGGCTTACTCCTCGTGCGCCGCGTATTTACGCTGGCCGGCCAGGTACACCGCGCGTACCTGAATGCGCTGCAGGTCAGCCGTTGCGACCTGGTAGGGGTTCTTGTCGACGATCTGCAGGTCGGCCCATTTCCCGGGCTCCAGGCTGCCGGCCTGTGCCTCGATGCGTAATTGATAGGCGCCGTTGATCGTCATCGCCCGCAGCGCTTGGTGAATATCGATGGCCTCGGCGGCATTGAGCGTGCGCCCGGAGCTGGATGCCCGGGTAATTGCGGTTTGCATCAGGCTAAACGGGCTGGCCGGAAACATCGGGCTGTCGGCATGCAGGGTCGGGCGCATGCCTTGCTCGAACGCGCTGCGCACCGGTAATACCTGCTGCGCCATGCGCGCACCGATGATCGAGTCCTCCAGGGCATCGCCGTAGTAGAGGATGTGGTTGATGTGGAAGGATGCCGTCACGCCCATTTCGGCCAGCGGCGCAATTCGGTCCGCCGGCAGTTCCACCCCATGCTCCAGGCGCAGCACCGGTAACGGGCCGGTGAGCGGCCCCGCCATCTTGATCGCCTGGGTCACGGCGCGCGCGGAGGCGTCGCCCTGGCTGTGGATCGCCACTTGCCAGCCATCGGCCGTGTAACGCTGAATTTTTTCCTGCATCTGCTTTTGGTTGAACATCGCTTCACCATAGCTGCCAGGGGTAATACCTAGGCTGCTAGCCAGTGGGCTGGCGAGGTAGGGCGAGCTGGTGAACATGCTGCCGGTGTAGGGCGAGCCGTCGTGCCAGAGCTTGACGCCGAGTACGCGGAAATAGGCATCGTCGTCGGGTTGCTCGGGCAGGTATTTAAGTTCGTCTTCGATCAGATAAAAGAACTGGCGGATGCGCGGGTGAAAATTATCCGAAGCCACAAAACGCGCCATCAGCGGCGGCACGTTGAAACCCAGCGAGGCGACTGAGGTAAAGCCGTTGGCCACCAGGTTGTCGAGCACGGCTTCATAGCGGCCGAACAGTTTCCAGGGCGACTTGAGCTCCGCCATCATCGGCTGGGCGGCGCGATTTTCTGCGATAAAGCCAGTCAGCTCGCCATCGCTGTCGCGCTGGTAGTAAGCGCCATCGCCGGGGTCCGGGGTGTTTTTGTCGATGCCGGCCTCGGCAAAGGCGCGGGAGTTGGCCCAGAACGAGTGCAGGGTTTGCGACACCAGCAGCACCGGGTTGTCCGGGGCGATCTGGTCGAGCATCTGGCGCATCGGCACGTTGAGATCCGGGGTGAGGATCGGGTCGATTCCGCCGCCGTACACCCACTCGCCTTTATCCGCTTTGGCCACCGCCTGTTTCAGCGCCTCCCAGACCTCGGCATTGCGTGGGTGGCTAAAGCCGGATAAGTCCGCCGCACCACTGAATACCGCGCTCAGGGTCGGGTGCTCGTGGGCGGCGACAAAACCCGGCAATACGCTGTTGCCCTCGAGGTCGAGTACGTCGGTACGGGCGGTTTGCAGGGCCATGATGGCGGCGTTAGAGCCAACCGCGAGAATCACCCCGTCGCGTATCGCCACGGCTTCGGCCACCTCATCCTGTGCATTGACGGTGAGGATGTGGCCGTTGTGCAGGATCAGGTCCGGGCCATCATCGGCGGAGCAGCCACTGAGCACGCCAGCAAGGGCGATGAGGCCACTCAGGCAGAGCAGATCAAACCTGGGCATGGGGTGTTTCCTTGTCTGGTCAGGGCACGCGTTGGGTGCTGCCCGGCGATTCTAATGGCTTGTGCGTTGCGGCTCGCGGCAGCGGGTGAAAATGGCCGGGACGGGCGACGATCTGGCCGATAAGGCGTGAAACCTGCGGCGCTGTGCAAGACGTAATCGGCAAGTTTCCGCCTAGATCTGGCGCGGCACTGGCGGAATTTCGCTTACCAGTCACCGTATTTGTTGATAAACCCGCTCTAGAGCGGGTTTTTCAACCCTGGCACGGCATCTGCTATAGCTCTTGTCAGCCACGCACTCGATTGCGCCGGCCAGATAAGAAAGACAAGAGGTGAATCTTATGCACTGCCAAGCAGCCATTACGCGTCCCGCGTACCCGGCATCAACATCCCACCCTTGTGTGCTCGGCTCAGGCCGCGCGCAGGCATCTGCCTCTTTCCGTGACTCGGCTAGTCCGAAGGTTGTACGGCCTTAGTGGCCCACAGCGTCTACAGTGAAAACCTCTGCATAAAGCCATAACAACGACGGAGTTTCTTCCATGCGAATGACCAAACGTTTCAGTCTGTTTGCTGCTGCCGCAGCCTTTACCGCCAGCACCGCTGCACTGGCTGCACCGACCTTTATCAATATCCTCACCGGCGGTACCAGCGGTGTGTACTACCCGATTGGCGTGGGCCTGTCGCAGTTGTACAGCACCGGTATCGAAGGCTCGAAGACCTCGGTACAGGCGACCAAAGCCTCGGTTGAGAACCTCAACCTGCTGCAATCCGGGCGTGGCGAGCTGGCCCTGGCCCTGGGTGACTCGGTGGCCGATGCCTGGAATGGCGTGGAAGACGCCGGCTTCAAGGCGCCGCTGAAAAAACTGCGCGCCATCGCCGGCACCTACCCGAACTACATCCAGATCGTCGCCAGCAAGGAATCCGGGATCAAGACCCTGGCTGACCTCAAGGGCAAGACCATCTCCGTGGGTGCGCCGAAGTCCGGTACCGAGCTGAATGCCCGCGCCATCTTCAAGGCCGCTGGCCTGAGCTATGAAGACATGGCCAAGGTCGAGTTCCTGCCGTACGCCGAGTCGGTTGAGCTGATCAAGAACCGCCAACTGGATGCCACCCTGCAGTCGTCGGGCCTGGGTATGGCGGCCATTCGTGACCTGGCTGCCACCCTGCCAATCACCTTCGTTGCGGTACCGGCTGAAGTGACCGCCAAGATTGGTAACGATGCTTACCAGGCTGCTTCGATCCCGGCCGGCACCTATGACGGTCAGGATACTGAGGTGCCGACTGTGGCCATCACCAACATCCTGGTCAGCCATGAAGGCGTGTCTGAAGAAGTTGCCTATCAGATGACCAAGCTGATGTTTGAAAACCTTGAGCGTCTGGGTAATGCCCACTCTGCTGCCAAGGACATCAAGCTGGAAACGGCTGCGAAAAACCTGCCGATCCCGCTGCATCCAGGTGCTGAGCGTTTCTACAAAGAAGCTGGCGCACTGTAAGGCTGTTGAAGGATTGGCTGCGTAGGATGGGTTGAGTTCAGAAGGTCGTAGGATGGGTTAGCCGCGCAGCGGTGTAACCCATCCATTTGGCCGCATGGGTATCGCTGCGCTCAACCCATCCTACCCGGGCCCCTCTATTTTCTAGAGTTGCGAATAAAACCGGCGTGGCCGTCACGGCAGGTTTTGTTGGCGCCTCTTGTGCTATCGATGTTGTAACGAGGGCATCCGCCTCATGAGTGAGCAAAATCAAGGTCTGGCCGCCAACCCCGGTGACTGGCCAAAAGCGCTATTCTATGTCGCGCTGCTGTTCTCCATTTTCCAGATCACCACCGCCGCCTTTCATCCGGTGTCGAGCCAGATTCTGCGTGCAATCCACGTCGGCTTTCTGTTGATGGTGGTGTTTCTCTGCTTTCCGCTGCGCGGCAAGGGTCAGCCCTGGCAGCCGATGGCCTGGCTACTCGGCCTGGCCGGCATGGCTACCGCCGCCTACCAATGGTATTTCGAGGCGGATCTGATTCAGCGCTCCGGCGATTTGACCAACAGCGACATGGCCATCGGCCTGCTGTTGATCGTCCTGGTGTTCGAGGCCGCACGCCGCGTCATGGGTATCGCTTTGCCGCTGATCTGCGCCCTGTTTCTGGTCTATGGCCTGTTCGGCCAGTACCTGCCGGGCGACCTGATGCACCGCGGTTATGACCTCGACCAGATCGTCAACCAGCTGTCCTTCGGCACTGAAGGCCTGTACGGCACACCGACCTATGTATCGGCCACCTATATCTTCCTGTTTATCCTGTTTGGCGCGTTTCTCGAACAGGCCGGGATGATCAAGCTGTTCACCGATTTCGCCATGGGCCTGTTCGGCCACAAGCTCGGCGGCCCGGCCAAGGTGTCGGTGGTGTCGTCGGCGCTGATGGGTACCATCACCGGTTCCGGCGTGGCCAACGTGGTCACCACCGGCCAGTTCACCATCCCGCTGATGAAGCGTTTTGGCTACAAGCCGGCGTTTGCCGGTGGCGTGGAGGCGACGTCCTCTATGGGCAGCCAGATCATGCCGCCGATCATGGGCGCCGTGGCCTTCATCATGGCCGAGACTATCAACGTACCGTTCTTTGAAGTGGCCAAGGCGGCGCTGGTGCCGGCCTTGCTGTACTTCGGCTCGGTGTTCTGGATGGTTCACCTGGAAGCCAAGCGCGCCAACCTGCGTGGCCTGCCGAAAGACCAGTGCCCGAACCCTTGGGCGGCGGTGAAGCAGCGTTGGTACTTGCTGATTCCGCTGTTCATCCTCATCTACCTGCTGTTCTCCGGCCGTACGCCGCTGTTCTCCGGGATGGTTGGCCTGGCGCTGACCGCTATCGTGATTCTCGGCTCGGCAATCATTTTGCGGGTGTCGTCCAAGGTTATGCGCTTTGCCTTCTGGATCGCCCTCGGGGTACTCTGCGCCGGCTTCTTCCAGCTCGGCATCGGCGTGGTGTTTGGCGTGGTGGCGCTGCTGGTGGCGGTGTGCTGGTTTATCAAAGGCGGCCGCGACACCCTGACCATCTGCCTGCATGCGCTGGTGGAAGGCGCGCGCCATGCGGTGCCAGTCGGTATTGCCTGCGCCTTGGTCGGCGTGATCATCGGCGTGGTGTCGCTGACGGGCGTGGCCTCGACCTTTGCCGGTTACATTCTGGCGATTGGTCAGGACAACCTGTTCCTCTCGCTGATTCTCACCATGCTCACCTGTCTGGTACTGGGCATGGGCATTCCGACCATTCCCAACTACATCATCACCAGCTCGATCGCCGCACCGGCGCTGCTGGAGCTGGGTGTGCCGCTGATCGTCTCGCACATGTTCGTCTTCTACTTCGGCATCATGGCCGACCTCACCCCGCCGGTGGCGCTGGCCTGCTTTGCCGCCGCGCCAATCGCCAAGGAAAGCGGGTTGAAGATCAGCCTGTGGGCCATCCGCATCGCTGTGGCCGGGTTTATCGTGCCGTTTATGGCGGTGTACGAGCCGGCGTTGATGCTGCAGGGCGATAGCCTGCTGGCGACCTTCTACGTGGTGTTCAAGGCGGCGTTGGCTATCGGTATCTGGGGCGCGATCTTTACCGGCTTCCTGCAGGCCAAGATGCCCTGGTGGGAGCGCGCGCTGGGCTTTGCCGCCGGTGCCAGCCTGATTCTGGCCACGCCGATGAGTGATGAGATCGGTTTTGCCCTGGCGGCGATCTTTATCGCCCAGCACCTGTGGCGTGCGCGTCATGCACAGGCCGCCACTGCATGATCGGCTTGTGCCTGGGGTTGGCTGGCGCGGTATGGGCCGAGGTGCCCACGTCAGCCTTTACCCTGGGCTGGACACACACCATCGAGAAGATTCGCTGGGAAGAGGATTACCGCGTCACGCCTGAGGGGTTGTTACTCGGCGAGGCGCGAGTCAAGGGTTCCGGGGCCGGTATGGAGATTCCAGACGGCGCCGAACTGCGCGAGGGCAGTTGGCACTACCAACGCCAATTACCCCCCTTGCAACCGCTGCGCCTGGGGCGAACCCCCGAGGCAGGGGATTACCAACTGTGTTTCAACCAGCGTTGCCGCTCAATGAGCGAATGGCTCGGCCCGCCACAAGCGACCCAGCCCGCGTTGGAACTCTGGAGCTGTGAGCTGAGCTCCCCGGCCGCTTCGGCGGCAGGCCAGGACGATCGCTAAGGCGGCGTCTGCTCCCGGGCCACAAGCCCTGGCGTAAAAAGAGGGGAACCCCCATTTGGCCCAGCCGGTGGGGGTTTTGTTCGTGTGTAGCAACACTTATGTTCAGCAGATTAACTGACAAGCAGATTGTTATGAGCACCATCACCTATTACCTGGCTATGCAGCACCCCGAGCAGATCCGCGCCAAGCCACTGCCGGCCGATTTGAGCGTGGTCGAGTGTCAGCACAAGCAGTTTCAGCTCAACCGTTTTCTCTACCAACTGGTTGGCGAGCCCTGGCAGTGGGTCGATAAGCTGAGCTGGAGTGACGCGCAATGGCGCGAGTTGATCGAACAGCCCAATCACCGCACCTGGGTGGCTTATCACCAGGGCGCCATCGCCGGCTATTACGAGCTGCTGCGCGACGCAGGCGGCGTGGTGGAGATTCTCTATTTCGGCCTGGCCGAGGCGTTTTTCGGGCGTGGTTTTGGCGGCCCGCTGCTGACCCACGCCCTGCAATCGGCCTGGGCCTGGCCAGGTACCACGCGGGTCTGGGTGCACACCTGCAGCCTCGACCACCCCAGCGCGCTGGCCAATTACCAGGCACGCGGTCTGCAGATTTACCGTGAAGCGGTCGAGGCTGATGCCCCATAAGAGGGTCTACGCTTGCAGGGTCGCCAACTGACTTCTGGAGTCGATCATGCGCTGCGTCCTTCGTCCCTCTCTGCTACTCAGCCTCTGCCTGTTGCCCGCCCTGGCCAGTGCCGTCGATATCCAGCCCGGTCTCTGGGAAATCAGCTCGAACACCATGCAGGTTGGCGGCCAGGCGGTGCCGGGAATGGAGGCGATGTTTGAGCAGATGAAGAACCTGCCGCCCGAGCAACGTCAGATGATGGAGCAGATGCTGGCGCAGAAGGGTGTGCAACTGGGCGACAAGGGCGTACGCATTTGCATGACGGAGGCGCAAATCAAAGCCCAGCAAATCCCCATGCAGGACCCCGAGTCCGGTTGCAGCAGTGAAGTGCTCGAGCGCAATGCCGAGTTATGGACGTTCCGCTTCACCTGTCCCAATGGTCAGGGCGAAGGCGAAACGCGCTTTGTGAGCGACAAGGCCTTCACCTCCGAGATCACCGGCACCTTCGACGGCCAGAGCAGTAGCATGCAGAGTGAGGCACGCTGGGTAACGGCGGATTGTGGAGCGTTGCAGCCTTAAGACCTGCAACGCCTGCGCCCAATATGCTCTGGGAGCTGTTGAGGTCCATCAGCGGCCGCTGAGCGGGTCAACAATGCCGTGGCGCTGTTTCAGCGCCTGCACCAGCGCAGCCTGGCTGACGAGGAACGCATCGAACTGCTTGATCACTTCGGGGTGATTGATGCTCGACAGGAAGTAATGGTCATCCTGGTAGGGCAGGCTGGGGTCGAATTGCAGCGCGTTGCGCTCGGCACTGTTGTCGAGCTGGTGGCCCACCACGTGTGGGTTGAGGTACACCCCGTCGACCCGATCACTCAATGCCATGGCCAACAGAGAGTCGATCTGGTTGGCCTGAATCAGGATGATCCTGCCCGCCTTGATGTCATCCAGATAGGGCCATGGGGTGAAGCCGCGCTGCGTGCCCAGGCGCTGCAGGCGGGTCTTGCCCTGGCCGAGAAACTGCGGTTTGACCAGCACCCCATCGACCGCCGGCGCAGCAGCCTGGCTGAAATACAGCGTGTGAGCCTGCTTCAGGTCGGCGTTCCAGCGCGGGTTGTCCGGGTATTTGAAATCCACCTTGCCGTCGAGAAAGTCGCTAAGCAGACGCCGCACCGGCAGCGGTTGGTAGATCAGGACATGGCCCTGGTATGCGGCGAAAGCGTCGAGCAAGTCGCGCCCATAACCCGAGTACTGGCCGTTCTGCACATCGGAATAAGGCAGATAGGGCTGCAGTTCGACCCCGACCTTGAACGTGTCGGCCTGCAAGGCTGTGGCGGGGAGCAGCAACAGTCCAGCCAGCAAGGGCGGCAGAAATCTCATAAACAGCGTCTCGTACAGTGCCCGTATGGCTATAGTTCAACCATAGCTAATTGTTGACGGCAGCGAGCCTGCTAGCGGCGATATAGCTGACGGGATGAACAGAAAATTAATCCACGGATAGGCTGTAATGGCCAGCAATTGTGGCGTTGCGCCAGCACGAAAGGGCCATGACTGTTACCCTGTTAGGCGCAGCCGCCGTACGGATGGCTGTCCGAGCAGGGCAATTCTGTCCTCGTGCGCGTAAAGCGTGCCACACGCTAAAGGAGCATTCCACATGGAAAAAGACCCCTCGTCTGACACGACCCCGCAACCAGAAGCGGCAACTCTGGACGGCATACCGGCCCCATCAGGCGATGCCAACCTGATCGATACCGACTACGTCATCGGTCAGGACAACATTCAAGGTAAATTCCTCTTCCCACTCGACATCCACGGCAAGGTGTTCAGTATTTCAGCGCTGACTATCGTGCTGTTTGTGGTGTTGACGCTGGCCCTGCAAGATCAGGTAGAGCCGCTGTTCAGTGCCCTGCGTGGCTGGCTGACCGGCAACCTGGCGTGGTTCTTTATCGGTTCGGCCAATATTTTTGTGTTGCTGTGCCTGGGTTTGATCCTCTCGCCGCTGGGTAAAGTGCGCCTCGGTGGTATGGAGGCCAAACCGGATTACACCTACGTCGGCTGGTTCTCCATGCTGTTTGCCGCCGGTATGGGTATCGGCCTGATGTTCTACGGCGTGGGCGAGCCGATGTCGCACTTCGGCTCGGCCATGGGCGGTGTGAGCGTCGGCGAGGATGGCCTGCGCACCGACTGGGCACCGCTGGGCGCTGCTGCTGGCGATGCCAAAGCCGCCGCCAGCCTGGGCATGGCTGCAACCATCTTCCACTGGGGCCTGCACCCATGGGCGATCTACGCGATTGTGGCCTTGGCGCTGGCGCTGTTCTCCTTTAACAAGGGTCTGCCGCTGTCGATTCGTTCGATCTTCTACCCGATTCTCGGAGAGCGAGTGTGGGGTTGGCCGGGGCATGTGATCGACATTCTTGCGGTGTTCGCCACCCTGTTTGGTCTGGCCACCTCGCTTGGGCTGGGCGCCGCACAGGCGGCTGCCGGGCTGGATCATCTGTTCGGCATTACCGCCGATGACACCAGCAAAGTGCTGCTGATTATCGGCATTACCTGCCTGGCGCTGATCTCCGTGGTCGCGGGTCTGGACAAGGGCGTCAAGCGTCTGTCCGAGCTGAACATGGGCTTGGCCATTTTGTTGCTGCTGTTTGTGATCATTGCTGGCCCGACGCTGGCAATCTTTACCGGCTTCTTCGACAACCTCGGCTCTTACCTGCAATACCTGCCGGCACTGTCCAACCCGATTGGTCGTGAAGACGCCAACTTCAGCCAAGGCTGGACGGCCTTCTACTGGGCCTGGTGGATCAGCTGGTCACCGTTCGTGGGTATGTTTATCGCCCGTGTCAGCCGTGGCCGCACCGTACGCGAGTTCCTCATCGCCGTGCTGTTGGTGCCGTCAATTGTCTCGGTACTGTGGATGACTGCCTTTGGTGGCACGGCCATCGGCCAGTTCGTGGTGGATGGCTTTACCGGGGTGCAGGATGCCGCGCTGGAGCTGAAGCTGTTTGCCATGCTGGCTGAGCTGCCACTGGCGGCGATCAGCTCGTTTATCGGCATCGTGCTGGTGATCGTGTTCTTCGTCACCTCGTCGGACTCCGGCTCGCTGGTAATCGACACCATCACCGCCGGCGGCAAGGTCAATGCACCGACCCCGCAGCGCGTGTTCTGGGTGATCACCGAAGGTGTGGTGGCCATCGCGCTGCTGCTCGGCGGTGGGCTGGTGGCCTTGCAGGCCATGGCCGTATCGACCGGTTTGCCGTTCACCATTGTGCTGTTGGTGGGTTGTATCTCGATCGTCAAAGGCTTGATGAGCGAGCCGCGCTAAGCCCGGTTGTTAGGCAGTACCAGAGCGCGCCTGCGGGCGCGCTTTTTTGTGCGCGGGGTTTAGCTCTGGCTGTTAGAAAAGTTAATAACTGAACTGAGGTTTTCAGCCCAAGTATGATTAGGCCGCTCTTCCATGGCCTCTAAAGCAGCCGTTATAAATTCAATAAACACCCTGACTTTAGCCGGCAAGTAATCACGCTTGGGGAATATGGCGAATACACCACTGTCCGGCTGTGGTGGCCTGTAGTAAGGGTAAAGGGAGACTAGTGCGCCACTCTCCAGACCCTGTTTCGCCAGAAAGTGCGGGAGCTGAGCAACGCCCAGACCATCCGCGCACAGATGCGCCATTGCTTCACCATCATCGGTGATATGGCGACGTTCCAATTCATAAGGCAGGTATTGGCCGTGGGGGTCGGGCAAGAAAATCGGCTGCAACTGCTGGCTTTCCTTGATGCGAAAACCAATCCAGCTGTGCTGATGAAAGTCTTCGGCATAGCGCGGTATACCGTGGGTGTCTAAGTAATGCGGGGAGGCACAGACAAGAAAGTCCATGGGGCTGAGCCGCCGGGCCACCAGGCGGCTGTCTTTCACATAGCCCGTGCGCAGGGCGACATCGATTTCATTCTCGATGATATCCAGGTGCAGATCATTGATCTCAAGTTCCAAGTTGATCGCCGGATAACGCTGGCAGAAGGCCTGTAACAGCGGGCGAAGATAGAGGTGGCCGTAGCAGGCGGCCGAATTGATACGCAGGGTGCCGCGTGGCGAATCATTCAGCTGCCGCAACTCGTCTTCGCAGGCACCGAGGTCTTGAAGCAACGTGCGCGCCGTAGCGGCATAGCGCTTGCCGGCCGTAGTAATGCGCAACTGGCGGGTGGAGCGCTGAAACAGGGTCAACTGTAGCTGAGTTTCCAGACGGCCAATGGCCTTGCTGACGGTAGAGGGGTCCGTGTCACAAGCCTTGGCTGCCGCCGCGAAAGACCCACCGTCGCAGGTGGCGAGAAACAGTTCCAGTAAGCGCAGTTTATCCATTACTGACTCAACACATGCAGTTTGCCGCCGGCCGAGAATAGCATGGATATTCGTGAATACTATTCATGACTCAAGTGGTGGTTGTTCTATTTTTCGGTTTTTCCGGATGGATCATATTCAGCGCCCAGCAATAAGCCGTGTTGCTTAAGTGAGGCGCTATGTTGAGCACAATACTCGTCAAGAATATATGGACCTACTTTGCCCTGGCCTTTATCTGTATGGCTGGGCTGGCCTATATAAATTTCTTGCCTAGTGTCGTTAGTGCATTAGCAGGCGGTATAGGTTTCAGTGAGGTAGAAGCCGGGCAGATTGTTGCGCTTAATGGTTATGGTGGCTTGCTCGGCAGTGCTGTCGCTATTTTTTTAGTGCGTCGAGTCAACTGGAAAGCAACCATAGCGTGCTGTTTAACCCTGTTGACATTAATGGACAGCGCGAGCATCTGGGTCGAAGGTTACAGTGCAATGCTGGGTTGGCGTTTTGTGGCCGGAGTGTTAGGTGGGTTGAGCCTCGGTGTGGCGTTTTCCGTGCTTGCCCGGCTGAACAACCCCGACCGCGCCTTTGGTACTTTGTTGTTTGTTCAGTTCAGTATTGGCTCTTTGGTTGTTTATCTGTTGCCTGGTCTTGAGGCACTGATAAATGCCTATGCCGTCTTTTATGTTATGGCCAGTATTGCCCTGCTAAGTGTTGTGTTTATAGCACTTCTCCCTCGACTTGAGTTAAGTAAGGACGTGAAGCAGCGGCCTCGGTCTGTGTTTGGAGAATATCGAAACGCGTGCCTACTCTTGGCGGCCATTACGCTGTATCAGATTGCCGCCAGCGCGATCTGGGCCTATGTGGGGCTGATTGGCCTCGCGGCTGGCATCGCCGCAGAGCGTGCGAGTTCATATATCGCCATAACCGGTTTACTTGGCCTGTTGGGCGCCATGTTGCCCGTCGTGACGGGCAGTCGTTTGGGGCGCTTGAACTGGGTTGTCACGGGAGTGGCACTGTCGATCATGGCTGCACTGCTACTCGACTTCGCTCAACACGCGACGCTGTATATCAGTGCAATGGCATTGCTGTTTTTTGCATGGCCAGCCGTTCAGGCCTACTTGCTAGCGGTGACTGCGGAGGTAGATGGCAGTGGCCGACTTACCAGCATGGCGGCAGTGGTTTCCTTTGTCGGTTTGGCGACAGGACCATTGCTCGCATCCAGCCTGTTAGAAAAGGGCACTTACTCACTGATGCTCTACGTCTGCGCGATGTTGTTTGTGTTGAGCTACTTGCTCTTGTTAAAGCCGGTGCAGGCATATGAGCGCTCGGCGTTGGTTGTGCTGCCATCTAAGTATCCCGCATAAGCCAGGTAAGCACCGGTGATAGTTGGCAGCATGGCTGTGCTGAAAAGTTATTTACCCACGGATCAATTCAATATAAGCGGTGAGTTAAATGATTCGCTACGCCTTTAATAAAATGTTGTTGACGATGAAGAGTCGTTATAACTATGACGTTCGTTATCAGCAGGATATTTTGCAAGCCGACTTAGGCGCATTCCTGAAGTTTATGGGGTTTCAAACCATGGCGGCGCACTCGACCGGTTTACCTGCGGGGGCACTCTATGCTGCCCGGATTCGCGCGATTATCTGGGATGACTGTGGACCCTGCACTCAACTGGTGGTGGATATGGCATTGGAGGACAAGATAGATGCCAGTATTGTGCGCGCCATTATTAATAAAGAGTTGCACCACCTGCCTGAAGATATTGCCTGGGTGGTGCAGTTTACTGACTGTGTATTGGCCCATAGTCCTGAAGCGGATGACTTTCGTGAAAAAATAGTCGCTTTATGGGGTGCCCGGGGTCTTATATCTATTGGTTATGCCATCAGCGCCTATCGAGTTTATCCGGCACTGAAATACGCCCTTGGATACGGTAAGGCCTGCAGCCGCATCCAGGTCAATGAGTCTTCGCTCGTACCTACGCGCAACGCCGTGTCGGCGGAGGATATTGCCCGTGTCGGCTAGATTTTCCACCGGCCTGGCGTTGTTATTGGGGTTGGCCGCGCTGGTCAATGGCACCTTTATGACCCTCGCCCCTGAAGCCTGGTATTGGCTGGTGCCGGGGGTGCCGGAGCGGGGGCCGTTTAACCAGCATTTCTTACGGGATATCGGCATCAACTACATGCTGATCGGTGCGGCTTTCGTTTGTGGGGCGCTTTACCCAAGACAGCGGCTGCCCCTGTGGGCGGTGCCTACTGCCTGGCTGGTGGGCCATGCACTGTTCCACATATGGGAGGTGCTGGTTGGGATTTGTGGGCCTGCATCGCTGCTTGAGGACTTTGCCGGTGTGACACTGCCGGCGTTGCTGGCGCTGGGTTTGCTTTGTCACGGCACCAAGCTGCAGAAAGATGAGTAAGCCGGTTATTGCGGCTTCACTGTTGAGCCTGGCGCTTGCGCTGGGTGCCGCACTGGCGTTCTTTGCGCCCAGACCGATTGAGTCTCAAGCGTTAGAGTGGCTGGAGTCACCACGCAAAGTGCCTGGTTTTCGGCTTGAATCCGAACATGGGGCCTTTGCTAACAGCGCACTGAGTGGACGCTGGAGCATTGTGTTGTTTGGCTTTCTGCACTGCGCCGATATCTGCCCGGCGGGGTTGGGGCAAATGGCCAGGTTGGCGGGGCGTTTGCCTGATCGCGTCGGCGAATCGGCGATCACCTTTGTCTTTGTGTCCATTGATCCCGCGCGCGATGCGCCGGCTGATATCAGCCGGTTTGTCAGGCACTTTGACGCTGAGTTTCTCGGCGTAACGGGACGTGAAGAACAGCTGGTGAACTTTACCAGCGCCTTGGGCGTTCGCTTCAGGGTTTCAGCAGGCCCGGATGACTACAGGGTGGCCCATTCCACGGGCTTTTCGATTATTGACCCGGCAGGAAACTTTCGCGGGCGCTTTCGTGCTGAAGCTGATATGCGCAGCGTCGCCCGAGCGCTGACAGCGAGATTCGCTGCCGAGCCGTTTCAGCTCCACAACTCCCCCACAGGCGTGTCCAGTGAATAATGGCTTGCCACCTGAGCCTGCAGCAGTTCGGCCGTGGCCAGGGCGTCGGTCAGGGCGTGGTGTGCGGAGTAGGGCGGCAGGTTGTAACGCAGGCGGCTGTCGGCCAGGCGAATCGACACCGGTTCGCGACGCAGCAAGCGTTCCCACCAGCTCGGCTGGCGATGCAGGCGGGCTTCCAGTTGCATGGTGTCGATCACGGGGAATTGCAGGCCTTCGCCTAGGTGTTCGCGCACGGCTTTATCAAGAAAGCTGCGTTCAATGTTGCGGTAGTGCACCACCATTACTTTGCCGGCCATGGCGGTTAGCAGCTCATCGAGGATCTGCCCCAGGCGCGGGGCGTTGCGGATGTCGGAGTGGGTGATGTGATGGAAGGTTACCGATTGGCTGCTCAGCTCGCAGGCCGGCTTGACCACCCAGTACAACGCATCGCCGCAGCGGATGCGGCGCAGGTCGCAGGGCACCAGGCCGAGGCTGACGATGGCGTGCTGACTGGCGTCGAGGCCGGTGGTTTCCACATCCAGGGCCATCAATGGCACCTGCTCCAGAGGTGTCTCGGCGCTGACCACGCCGGCCTGGTAGAAGGCCTGCAAGCGTCGGTTCTGCGCGCTGCTGGCGAGCCTGGCGAACTGTTCGGCCCAGTCGAAAGACGCGTTGGCGGCTGGCGGAGTAGTGCGCACCATCAGTTCTTGCTCGGCTGAGCGGGGTAGCGAAAGCGCAGGAATTTTTGCGCATTGCTCAACACCTGAAAGGCTTCTTTGAGGTTATGCCGATCACTGGCCGAGACTTTTTCCGGCTCGATGTAGTTATTCGGCTCACTGCCTTCGGCCAGCGCGTTGGCCTGATGGCGGATGCGCACCATGCTGAGAAACTCCAAGGAATAGCGCAGTTGGCTGATGGCCTCGGGTTGCAGCAGTTTGGTCTTGGCGATGGCGTCGAGGCGTTCCAGCGAGTTTTGCGCCTTGCTGCCGCAGGCCAGGGCGTGCACGCGGATCAGGTCGGTGAGGGGTGCGGTGCCGCGGCCCTTGAGGTTGATGATGTGTTTTTGCTGGCCGTCGGTTTCCATCACGAAGGTACGGAAGAAGCCCAGCGGCGGTGTGCGGTTCAGGGCGTTGCGGGCCATGGCGGCGAGGAAGGCCGGCGAGTTGCTGGCTTTTTCCGCGAGCAGTTCCTTGAGGTTTTCCGCCAGGTCGATTTCGCCATGCACGCCGTCGAGGTCAAAGAAAATGCTGCTGTTGAGCAGGGTTTGCGGGTTGGGTTTATCGATCCACTGGCTGAAATAGTCACGCCAGACCTTGAGTGGTTGTCGCCACTGGCGGTTGCTGGCCATGATGCCGCCCTTGCAGTAGGTGTAACCGCAGGAGGCCAGACCATCGCTGACAAATTTGGCCAGCTCGGCAAAGTAGGCGTCGTGCAGGGCGGGGTTGAAACGGTCGTCGAGAATCAGGGCGTTGTCCTGATCGGTCACCACCAGTTGTTCGTCACGGGCCATGGAGCCGGCGGCAAGAAAGCAGTAGGGCACGGGCGGTGGGCCGAGTTTCTGTTCGGCCAATTCCAGCAGGCGCTGGGTAAAAGCGCGGCCAATGCCGGCCATGGCGCTGCCGATCATGTGCGCGGTGGCCTGCTCGTTGGCCATGCGCACAAAGGTGCCGCGCAGGTCCGGTAGCAGCCCTTGCAGGCCGGCGACATCGGGCTGGTTGAAGATCGAGTTGACCAGATACAGGCTGCTTTGCGACTCGTAACGGATGATGTCAGACAGGTTGATCATGCCCACCGGGCGGCGCCGCTGGATCACCGGCAGATAGTGGATGTTGTGGCGCAGCATACTCAACATGGCTTCGAACACGCTGTCATCGGCCTGGATTGTGATGGGATCAGGCGACATGACCTGGCTGACCGGCGTGGCGCTGTCCAGCCCTACGGCCAGCACGCGAGTGCGCAGGTCGCGGTCGGTGAGGATGCCGACCATGCTGGCGCCGGGTTCGCTGCTGTCGAGGATCACCAGTGACGACACGCTCTGTTCGGTCATCAGTTGCGCGGCCTGTTGCACCGGGGTGCTCTGGCTGGCGCAGACGGGTTGGCGGGAGACCAGCGTGCGCACCTTGATCTTCATCAGGTCGCTGGCTTTGCCCTGGCTCTCTACCGCGGACTTGAGGCGTGATTGGCCTTCGGCTTCGACGAAGTCGGCAAAGTGGTCGTATTGCTCACACAATTGGGCGAACAGGGGCGCCGGAATAAAGTAGATCAGGCTGTCTTCAATGGCGCGGGCCGGGAAGCGCACTTTGTTGCTGCGCAGCAAGCCGGCTTGGCCGAAGATGTCGCCTTCGCTCAGGCGGTTGTACAGCTCACCGTGGCGTCGGTAGATTTCCACTGCGCCGCTGCGTACATAGTGCAGCTCGTGGATATCGGCGCCGTAGAGGAGAATGTCCGTGCCCGCTTTGAAGTAGGCCACCTCGACTTGGCCGGCGATGTTGTCCAGGGTTTCCTCGGGCAGGGCATCGAAGGGCGGGAAGCGGTTAAGGTGATCGCGGATCTCCAGTAACTCGATCTGCATGGCGGCCTCGCTGGTTGGCTGGAGTGACAGGATACGACTATCGCGGCGGCCATGTCCGCCCGATGGGCAACGATAAAGGAGTGGTTATGCAGGGTGCTGGGCTGTGCTGGGTAGTCGGGGTGCTGTTGCTGTTGGCGGGCGTGGCGATTTATTACTACAACCGCCTGGTGTTCAACCGGGCGCGGGTGGCCGAGGCCTGGAGCGGTATCGATGTGCAGCTCAAGCGCCGCGCCAGCCTGATTCCGGCACTGGTGGAGTGCGTGCGCCAGTACATGAGCTACGAGCAGGGCACATTGCAGACCGTGGTGCAGGAGCGTATGCGCGCGGTGCAGTTGGCCGATTCGCCGCTCGGTCAACGCGCACCGGTGGAGGCTCACCTGAGCACGCAGCTGCGCCAGTTGTTTGCCCTGGTTGAGGACTATCCTGCACTCAAGGCTGATGGCCAGTTTCTTGATCTGCAGCGCAACATCACCGAGGCCGAGGAGCACATCCAGATGGCACGGCGTTATTACAACGGCGCGGTGCGTGAGTTGAATGTGCTGGTCGAGTCGGTGCCGAGCAACCTGCTGGCGCGCGCCTTTACGTTTACCCAGGCCGAGTATTTCAGCCTGGATGATCCGCGTGACGCTCAGTCACCCAAAATGGAGTTCTGACATGCATGGATTGCTACGCGGCCTGCTGTTGAGCATGTGCCTGCTGCCATTGTGGGCGGCTGCCGCCGAGGTCATTGAAGATTTTGCCGTGACCCTGCAGGTGCAGCGTGACGGCAGCCTGCAGGTGACCGAGCTGATCACCGTGCAAGCCGAGGGGCAGCAGATCAAACGCGGCATCTACCGTGATCTGCCCGTCAGCTATAGCCTGCCGCTGGGGTTGCGCAAGAGCGGCCCGATTAGCTTGCTCGGGGTGACCCGTGACGGCGAGCGCGAGCCTGTGAAGACCGAGCATAACGGTGCCTGGGTGCGTTATTACATTGGCTCGGCGGACCGCGTGCTCAAGCCTGGGCGTTATCAGTACGAGCTGCGTTATCGGGTGGAGCGGCAGTTGCTGCACCGCGCTGATGAGGACGAGCTGTACTGGAATGTTACGGGCAATGACTGGGTGTTCCCCATTCAGCAGGCCTCCGTCGAGGTCAAGCTGCCGCCGGGCGCACGGATTGCCGAGCTGGCAGCCTATACCGGTTCCGAGGGCGAGCAGGGTCAGGCGTTTGCGCTGGTTGAGCAGCGCGATGACTACCTGCATCTGGTCACCAATCAACCCTTGCCGGCCTATCACGGCCTGACTGTGGCGGTGGATTGGCAGGCGGGGCTGGTGGCGCGGCCCAGTGCCTTGCAGCGGGCCGGCTATCTGCTGTGGGACAACCTGGGGGTGTGCATTGCTGCGCTGCTGTTGATCGGTCTGCTGCTGTTCTACTGGCTTGCCTGGGACCGAGTGGGCCGTGACCCGCAGAAAGGTTTGGTCATCCCGCTGTTCGACGCGCCGCAAGGTATGAGTGCAGTGCAGGCGGGCTATCTCTGGCATCGCGGTTTGCGCGGTGGTTATTCGGCGGCACGGGCATTCAGTGTGTGGTTGACCGATATGGCGATCCGCAAGCACCTGCATATCGAAGACCTGCCCGGCGGTGGTGGCTTTACCTTGGCCCGTGGTCAGGGCGAACGAGAAAGCTTTAGCGAGTCTGATCGCGACTTGCGCAAGCGCCTGTTTCCGGCCAGCAAGGATGGCATTGCCTTGCAGATCGGCAGTGAGTACGAGCCGCGTCTGGCCGATGCTGTGACCGGTTTGAAAAGCCAGTTGCACAAGCAGGGCAAGGCCTGGTTCAGCAACAATCGCGGCCTTTGGGCATTAGGTCTGGCGTGGGCAGTTGCCGTCTGTTTGTTGATGGTGTTTGTCGATGCCCAAGGTGAGGATGATGTAGCGACGGCGCTGGCAGGCGTGGTGTTTAGCCTGGGTTTTGGTGTGCCGTCGCTGGTTGTGCTGCGCATGGCCTGGTATGCGTCCTCTTGGCTTAAACGAATCGCTCTGTGGCTGACGGGGTTGATGTTTGGCCTTCCGCTGCCGGTTGGCTTTTGGATGCTCTGCGAGGCCGCCTCCGTACCGGCCTTGCTGTTGCTGTGCTGCTATGTGCTGGTGGTCACGCTGTTCTATTTCCTGCTGCCTGCCCCTTCAGTCAAGGGTCAGGCTCTGCTTGATGCGCTGGAGGGCTACCGCGACTACCTGCAGTTGGCTGAACGTGACCTGCTGGCCCTAGCAGGCGATGCCCCGGCCATGAGCATTGCCTTGTACGAGAAACACCTGCCTTACGCCATGGCCCTGGGTGTGGAAGACAAGTGGAGTGCGCGCTTCAGCGCCGCGCTGGCTAACGGTCTGATTGACCCGGCGCAGCGCGACTACCAGCCCGACTGGTATCACAGCCACAGTAATTTCAGCACGCCACTGGCCATGAGCAGTGCATTGGCCGCTGGGCTGAGCAGTGCCACGGCGTTGGCCTCATCGCCACCATCGAGCAGTTCCTCGGATGGCGGCTCATCGGGTGGTGGTTCGTCCGGCGGTGGCGGTGGTGGTGGCGGCGGTGGCGGCTGGTAGGGCGATTTAGTGGGCGGGGCTTTCGGCTGCAATCAAGGCTGGTCGCGGCTGAAGCCCCGCCCACGGTAGCCCTTGCCAGGTCAGGGCTTGCGGGTTGCCTGCAGCTTGGCCAGCAAGGCTTCGCTTTTTTCCAGTTGTTCGGCTTCGCTGAGTTGCGGGTTGTCCAGCACGCTGTCGATTTGCTCGATCAACTCGCTCTGCCGGTTGATGCGCTCATCCAGTTTTTCCAGCTTGCGCTGATTACGCCAGCTCCACAGGGCCAGGGCGCTGGCGGCCAGCACTACGGCGGCCAGTACGATCATCGTCAGGGTGTTCATCGCGGCTCCAGAATTTTGCGCATCAGCATGCGCGGCAAGGTAACAGCGCCGCGCGTTACCGTCTGTGCCTGCTGCACAGAAAAGCCCTGACGGGCAAAGAACCCCTCGGCGACCAGGCTGGCCTCGGTGTACAGCTCGCTTGTCCCTGCGGCCCGCAGTTGTTGCTCGGCTGCGGTATATAGCGCGCTGGCCACGCCTTGGCGGGCATAGCCGGGTGCGGTGTACAGCAGGTCGATATGGCCGTTGCGGCTGAAGCCGATAAAGCCGGCAAGCTGCCCGTTGCGCTGTGCCAGTAGCACCTGCAAAGCGGCCAGGCGCTCTTGCCATGCCGGCAGATCGGCTGCCGATGGTGCCCAGGCTTGTCGCTGCGCAGCGTTATAGTGAGCAGCGGCCAGATGCTGTATTGAGGCACTGAACAGCGCCGTTACGGCGGTGAGATCGTCCGCTTGGTAGGGCCGCAGATGGATCATGGTAATGCAGGGCATTCGGCGCCTCTGTTGTGGTAAGTCCACGTATTGTCGGTGTGTGGCAGCGCATTGCTCAAGGCGATTGAGTCGCTTTGGATGGTTGTGTCAGATCAGAGGTTCTTCTTGGCGAGGCTTTTCAGGCGCTGGCTGGCGCGCTGCACGGTGGCCATCTTTTCCGGGCGCTTCATGCGTTTCCATTGTTTGATCTCGGCTTTGCTGCGCCCGCAGCTTAGGCACAAATCGCCGCTCAGCTGGCAAATGGCAATACAGGGGTTATCAATTTCCTTGGCCATGAACTAGTGCTTGGCCGAACGCTGGCGGGTCAGGCGCTGTTGCCAGTTGCCGCCATCGACTCGCAGGCACTGTTGTTCATTGTCGAGGTGCACATGGGCTGCCGGCGTTTCGAGTTGAATTGCCGCTGCCTCTAGGGCGGCTGCGGTGAGTGTATGCATCAGGCGCTCTTGCCCTTTGGCGATGGCGGCGTCCTGTTCGGCCTGGCTGGCGAACACCCAGATCACCCGCAGGCTTGAGGGGAAGCGCTGGTAGTCGACGTCATGGGTTAGCCATTCGAAGCCTACAATCTCAGCCTTGGCGGCTTCGCAGGCGTCGGTGAGGGTCGCGGCCAGCGTTCGTTCGATCCGGCTTTGCTCGCGCTTGGTCAGGCTCATGGGGTTCCTTGCGGGTGTGGGGCGGCCGTGCAGGATAACGCCTGGCCAATGGGTTTGCAGGTTGCTAAGCGGTGCACCGCCAACCACCTGCTGATCAGTCTGTTGCGTCCTGACCAGGCATGCGTGCCTCAGCACTCAAGCGCTCGACCAGCTCGGCCAGTGTCAGACTGCCGAGGTTTTCGCCGGCGCGGCTGCGCAGGGTGACGCGGCTCTCGGTCTTCTCCTGTTCGCCGATCACCAGCAGGTAGGGCACCTTCTGCAGGGTCGCTTCACGGATCTTGTAGCCGATCTTCTCGTTGCGCAGGTCCGCCGTCGCGCGCAAGCCGGCGCGTTTGAGGGCGGCGACTACCTGGCGGGCGTAGTCGTTCTGCCCTTCGGAGATGGTCAGCACCACAGCTTGCTGCGGCGCCAGCCACAGCGGAAACAACCCGCTGTAGTGCTCGATGAGAATGCCGGTGAAGCGCTCCAGCGAGCCGAACAGGGCACGGTGCAACATCACCGGGCGTTCGCGTTCGCCCTGTTCGTTGACGTAGCTGATGTCGAAGCGCTCCGGCAGGTTGAGGTCCACCTGCAGGGTGCCGCACTGCCAGTCGCGGCCGATGGCGTCGCGCAGCACGAATTCCAGCTTGGGCCCGTAGAACGCGCCTTCGCCGGGGTTGAGCTGGTAGTCGATGCCCATCCGTTGCAGCGCGCCGGACAGCGCGCCTTCCAGTTGATCCCAGGTTTCGTCGCTGCCGATGCGGTTGGCCGGGCGGGTGGAGAGTTTGACTGCCACCTCGTTGAAACCGAAGTCGCGGTAGATGGCGAACACCAGGGCGATGGTGTCGGCGCATTCCTGCTCCATCTGCGCGGCGGTGCAGAATATGTGCGCATCGTCCTGGGTGAAGTGGCGCACGCGCAGCAGGCCGTGCAGCGCGCCGGACGGCTCGTAGCGGTGCACCTTGCCGAACTCGGCCATGCGCAGCGGCAGGTCACGGTAGCTTTTCAGGCCACGGGCGTAGAGCGCCACCGCGCCGGGGCAGTTCATCGGCTTGAGGGCGAACACGCGCTCGTCCTCGGTGCTGGTGGTGAACATGGTTTCGCGGTAGTTGAACCAGTGCCCGGAGGTTTCCCACAGGCTGCGGTCCATCACGTCCGGGGTGTTGACCTCGACATAGCCGGCGACGTCCTGCTGCTGGCGCATGTAGCCGATCAGCTGCTGGAACAGGGTCCAGCCCTTGGGGTGCCAGAACACCGAGCCGGGGGCGCAGTCGTCGAAATGGAACAGATCGAGCTGGGCACCGAGCTTGCGGTGGTCGCGCTTGCCAGCTTCTTCCAGGCGAGTCAGATAAGCCTTGAGCTCTTTCAGCGTGGCCCAACAGGTGCCGTAGATACGTTGCAGCGCGGCGTTCTTCGCATCGCCACGCCAGTAGGCGCCGGCCACCTTGGTCAGCTTGAACGCCTGCAGATGGCTGGTGCGCGGAACATGCGGACCACGGCAGAGGTCTTCGAAGTCGCCCTGGCGGTACAGCGACAGCACCTCGCCTTCGGGAATATCGCGGATCAGCTCGGCCTTGTAGTGCTCGCCCTGTGATTCGAAGTGGGCGATGGCTTCATCACGTGGCAGCTCGCGGCGGCTGACCGGCAGGTCGGCGGCGGCCAGCTCGGCCATGCGCGCCTCGATGCGTTCGAGATCATCCGGGGTGAAGGGGCGCTCGAAGGCGAAGTCGTAGTAGAAGCCGTCCTCGATCACCGGGCCGGTGGTCACCTGGGCGCTGGGGTACAGCTGCTTGACCGCCATGGCCAGCAGGTGTGCGCAGGAGTGGCGCAGCAGCTCCAGGCCCTCGGGATCGCGGGCGGTGATCAGGCTGAGCTGGGCGTCGTGGTCGATCAGCGTGCTGGTGTCCACCAGACGGCCATTCAGGCGCCCGGCCAGGGCGGCCTTGGCCAGGCCGGGGCCGATATCGGTGGCGACTTCGGCCACGCTCAGTGGGTTGGCATAGTGACGCTGGCTGCCATCGGGCAGGGTGATGCTGGGCATGTCGGTTCTCTGATCAGGTCGGTTAACGGGGCGTTCAGCCGCGCTGGTAGCGCAGCGGTAGCCCCTGGCAATCGTTGTGCAGCTGGCCTTCGTGCCAGGCCAGCTGGCCGGAGACGACGGTGCTGCGCACGGCATGGCGGAAGGCGCGTCCCTGGAAAGGCGTCCAGCCGCAGTGGGCGAGGATCGGGTCGGCGGCGACCGGGCGCGGCTCGGCCAGGCGTTCGATCAGGGTCAGGTCGGCCCAGTAACCTTCGCGCAGGTAGCCGCGCTGCTCGATGGCAAAACGCTGCGCCACCGCATGGCTGGTTTTCTCCACCAGGGTGGTGAGGGGCAGCAGGCCGTCGGCCACCAGTTCCAGCAGGGACGGTAGGGCGTGCTGTACCAGCGGCAGGCCGGACGGCGCCTGCAGGTAGGGGCGCTGCTTCTCGTCCAGGGTGTGCGGCGCGTGGTCGGTGCCGATGATGTCCAGCCGCCCGCACAGCAGAGCCTGGCGCAGGGCGTCACGGTCGGCCTGGGTCTTGATCGCCGGGTTGCACTTGATCAGGTGGCCGAGCGCCGCGTAGTCGCGGTCATCGAAGGTCAGGTGATGGGCGCAGACCTCGGCGGTGATCTGCTTGCCGGCCAGCGTGCCGGGCTGAAACAGGCTCAGCTCGCGGGCGGTGGTGATGTGCAGCACATGCAGCTGAGTGCCGTAGCGCCGGGCCAGGCTGACGGCCAGGCTGGAGGACTGGTAGCAGGCCTCGGCATCGCGGATCAGCGGGTGCTGATCGGGCGGAATCTGCTCGCCATAGCGGTTGTGCCAGAGGAATTCGCGCTCGCGGATGCGCGGGGTGTATTCGCAGTGGGTCAGGACAATGGTCGGGCAATCACGGAACAGGCGCTCCAGCGAGGGCAGGTCGTCGACCAGCATGTTGCCGGTGCTGGCGCCCATGAACACCTTCACCGCTGCCACCCGGTTGGGGTCGAGCGCCGCGACGATGTCGAGGTTTTCGTGGCTGACGCCGAAGTGGAAGCCGAAGTTGGTCATGGAGCAGCTGGCCGCGCGCCGCTCCTTGGCCTCCAGCGTTTCAAGATTGAGCGTTGGCGGGTTGGTGTTGGGCATGTCCATCACGCTGGTGATGCCGCCGGCCACGGCCGCGCGGGATTCCGTGGCGAAGCTGCCCTTGTGCGGTGCGCCGGGGTCGCGGAAGTGCACCTGGTCGTCGATCATGCCTGGCAGCAGGTACTGCCCGGCGGCCTCTATCTCAAGCGCGGCATTGACGCCTTCGATGCTGGGCGCGATTTTCTCGATGCGGCCGTTATGCACCAGGAGATCGGCGTCGAACTCGCGGCCTTGGTTGATCAGGCGCGCATTACGGATCAGCAGGTCAGTCATGCTGATGTTCTCGCTGGCAGTGTGGATGGGGCGGTACTGGGCCGCGCAATAGGTGCTTCATTGCGCCACGCTGATTACGTACACCCGCTGGTCGCGGATGGCGTTGTAGAAGCAGTTGGGTCGGCCGGTGTGGCAGGCCGGGCCCTGTTGCTCGACCAGTAGCAGCACGGTGTCACCGTCACAATCCAGCCGCGCCTCCAGCAAGCGTTGACGGTGGCCGCTGGTTTCGCCCTTGCGCCACAACTGCTGGCGCGAGCGCGACCAGTAGCAGACCTGACCGCTGGCGAGGGTTTCTTCCAGGGCGCTCCGGTTCATCCAGGCCAGCATCAACACCTCACCGCTGTCGTGCTGCTGAGCGATGGCGGCGATCAGGCCGTCCACGTTCCACGGGATGGAGTCCAGCACCTCGGTCAGCGGGCGACTGTCGCTGAGCCCAGCCTGTTCCAGCGCAAGCCATAGGCTCATGGCTTGAGTGCGGCCAGCAAGGTGTCGAGGTTGTGCTGGAACATGCCGAGATAGGTGCTGGCTGGGCCTTCGCTGGCTAGGGCGTCGGAGTACAGGGTACCGCCGACTTGGGCGCCGGCCTCGTTGGCGATTTGCTGGATCAGGCGTGGGTCGCGGATATTCTCCACAAACACGGCTTTTACCCCGTCGGCGCGAATCTGACGGATCAGCGCCGCCACTTCGGCCGCCGAGGGTTCGTCGGCAGTGCTCAAACCCTGCGGCGCGATAAAGCTCAGGCCGTAGGCCTGACCCAGATAACTGAAGGCGTCGTGACTGGTGATGATGGTGCGTTTGGCTTTTGGTAATTGGCTCAGGCTGGAGCGGGCTGCACTCAGCAAGGCGCGGATCTGGCTGATATAGGCCTCGCTGCGGTAAGCGTAAAGCTGTGCATTGGCTGGGTCGATCTGGCTCAGCGCTTGGGTGATGTTACGAACGTAAATTTCGCCATTGGCCAAGCTCTGCCAGGCATGCGGGTCCGCGACTTTTTCACCGTCTTCATCAAGCATCAACGGCAGCACCCCGGTGCTGGCATCGATGCGGGTGCCGGGTGCTTCGCTGCTGGCGATCAAGCGCGCTAGCCACGGCTCGAAGCCCAGGCCGTTGGCGATGATCAGGTCGGCAGCGAATACGGCTTTGGCGTCTTCCGCACTGGGCTGGTAGACATGAGCGTCGGCATCGGCACCCACTAGATTGTAAATTTCGAGCTTATCTCCGGCGATTTGTTGAGTAATGTCGGCCAAAATGCTGAAACTGGTAACCACTTTGAGTTTTTCCCCCGCGTTGGCGCAAAGGCTAAGGCTTAGGGTCAGTAGAGCAATCAGGAGGCGCATGGTCGTTCCTTAATGGGCGGGAGTTAAACAGGCTTGGCGGCGCAGCAGACCATTCAACGGCCCGAGCAATACCGAGCCGATGTAGGCCAGGCCGGCGAGTAGCACGATGCACGGGCCGCTCGGCAGGTTGGCGTAGTAGGAGAGCAGCAGGCCGAGCCAGACGCAGATCGCGCCGGTGAGCGCGGCCAGCAACAACATGCGCGGCAGGTGGCGGCTCCAGAAGCGCGCGGCGGCGGCCGGCAGCATCATCAGGCCGACCACCATCAGCGCGCCGATGGCTTGAAAACCGACCACCAGATTGAGCACCACCAGGCCCAGGAACAGCCCATAGGCCAGCGGCCCGAAGCGGCTGACGCCGGCGAGAAACAGTGGGTCGAGGCTATCCAGCAGCAACCAGCGATAGATCAACGCCAACCCCAGTAGGCTGCCGCCGGACACCAGCAGCATGCCGTTGAGGGTGGGCGGGTCCACGGCCAGCACCGAGCCGAACAGCAGGTGCAGCAGGTCGAGCTTGTTACCGGCGAGGCCCAGCAGCAAAACGCCACTGGCCAGGGAAATCGGGTAGATGGCGGCCAGGCTGGCATCTTCACCCAGGCCGGTGCGCCGGGTTACCCAGGCGGCTAGGCCCGCCATCCCGAGGCCGGCCGCCAGCCCGCCGAGGGTCAGGGCTGGCAGGCTCAGGCCGAATAGCCAGAAGCCAAGAGCGGCGCCGGGCAGAATGCCGTGGGCAATGGCATCGCCCATCAGGCTTAAACGGCGCAACACCAGAAATACCCCCAGCGGTGCTGCACTCACGGCCAGCGCCACGCCGCCGAGTAGCGCGCGACGCATAAAGGCGAACTCTACAAAGGGGCTCCAAAGCAGCTCCAGGCTCACGCCACCTGCTCCAGAGACGAGCGCTGGCCGATCAGCTCGCGGATCGGTGCCGCAATGCAGCCGCTGCGCGACACCAGCAATGCGTTGTCGAGGTGCTGGCTCATGCTGCTGACGGAGTGACTGACGATGACTTGCGTGCGGCCTTGTGCCTGCCAGCGTTGAATGTGCTGCCAGAGCAGTGCCAGACCCTGCTCATCCAGCGCAGCCTCTGGCTCGTCGAGTAGTAGCACCTGGGCATCGGTCAGGCTCAGCCGAGCGAGCAGGGCGCGTTGCAGTTCGCCACCGGACAGTGCTTGCAGGCTGTGCTGTTGCAGGTCAAGCAGGCCCCAATCGGCTAACGCCTGCTGCAGGCGTGCCTGGCGCTGCTGGCGGTTGAGCGGGCTACGCCATAAGCCGGCTCTGACCAGATCTTGCAATTTGATCGGGAATTGCCGATCCAGCGCTTGTTGTTGCACCAGATAGGCAACCCCGCCCAGGCGCGGTACTGCGAGTTTGATCTCGCCGCGCAGCGGCTGCTGGATGCCGGCAATCACCTTGAGTAGGCTGCTTTTGCCACAGCCGTTAGCGCCGATCACGCCCGTCAGGCTGGTCTGCGCCAGGTGCAGGTTCAGTGTTGGCGTCAGTGGGTGGCCGCAAGGGCCCCATTGCAGGTTATGGCAGTGGATCATGCCGGGCTCCAGTTGCAGCGGCTGACGGCCACGGCGTCATGGGCGTGCAGGCTTTCGGCATGCACCACGCGTATCTGGAAGGCGCTGAATTCTGCGTGCTGCAGCAAGGCGCTGTGCAGGCGGCGGGCGGCGTCTTCGCAGAACATCAGGTTTTGCCCGTTGGCCAGGGCAAAGGCTTGCTCATCAGCACGCTTCACCGCCGTTTGCACGGCGGTGCCGAGGGCCTGTTCGGTAGCGTCGATCAGCGTCAGCAGCGGTAATTCGGCAGCCTGGGGCTGCAGGCGGACGTCCATTGTGGCGTAGCTGCGTTGGCTGTGCGGGGTGGCCACAATGCCCTGGGGCGAGCCGAGCCAGGCCAGCAGTTGCTCATGCTCGAGTGGCTGTTCGGCAAAGTCCTCGATAAAGCGCTGCTGAATCAGTTGACGCGCCAGGGCGGCGGAGCAGGGGCAGGTCGATGAATAGGCGATCTTGACCTGTAGTTCCACGTGAAACCCCCATGAATCCTGGCGTGCACGTATTTCGAAGGGGTACGACTTCCACCCCGTAAGTGGGCTGACCAGCGCCGGGCGACTGAGTAAGGCCTCGCCGCGTAGCTGCAGGGATGCCTGTTGCGACAGGTCCTGGTGACTATCCAGAAACTCGCCCAGCAGGTGCTGCAAGGTGGCCGGGCTGAGCGGTGCGTGCTCCAGTGCCTGCAGCGCCAGGTACAGACGCGACATGTGGATGCCCCGGGCACTGCCCTCATCCAGGCTGACGCCCGCATCGGCGCGGGCATTGATGCGCTGTCCGGCGAGGTTGATCGGCAGGGCGATGTCCTGCATGCCCACCCAGTCCAGGGTGTGGGCGTAGACAAGGGTTTGCGCGGCTATGTCAGGCAAGGTCAGGGCATTCATCAGAAATCAGGCGCTTGGTGATTGAGTTAAATGTTATGTTATAACAAGTAAATTACAAAGCCAGTGAATCCTGATGAAAGCCCTAACCCCACTTACCCACGGTGAACTGCTCGCCCAGCCGCTGGATGACTACATGAACGCCGCGCAGCAGCAGTTCTTCCGCGACTTGCTGTTAAGCCAGCGTGCCGAACTGCAAATCCGGATCAGCCATGAGTTTGCCGACCTGCGCGAGCCTGAGAACAGCAGTGATCCGGCCGATATCGGCAGCGCTGAGGAGCAGCGCCAATGGCAACTGCGTCTGCTGGAGCGGGAAAAGAAGCTGATCGACAAGATCGACGCTGCCCTCAATCGGCTGGCGCGTGGTGAATACGGCTGGTGCCGCGAGACCGGCGAGCCCATCGGCCTCCAGCGTCTGCTGCTGCGGCCCACCGCCAGCCTGTGTATCGAAGCCAAAGAGCGGCAGGAATTGCGTGAAAAACACCTGCGCCACGCCGAACCCTAATGGAGCTTGAAACCATGCAAAAACCCCTTCCCGTCACCGTACTGTCCGGCTTTCTCGGCGCCGGTAAAAGCACACTGCTCAACGCCATTCTGAAAAACCGCGAGGGTTTGAAAGTGGCGGTGATCGTCAACGATATGAGCGAGATCAATATCGATGGCAGCGAAGTTCAGCGTGATGTCAGCCTGAACCGCGCCGAAGAAAAACTCGTGGAGATGAGCAACGGCTGCATCTGCTGCACCCTGCGCGAGGACCTGCTGGAGGAGGTCGGCCGGCTGGCCCGTGATGGCCGTTTCGATTACCTGCTGATCGAGTCCACCGGCATCAGCGAGCCGTTGCCGGTAGCGGAAACCTTTACCTTCCGCGGTGAAGACGGCCAGAGCCTGGCCGATCTGGCGCGTCTCGACACCATGGTTACGGTGGTCGACGGGGTGAATTTTCTGCGTGATTTCCATCAGGCCGAGAGTCTGGCCAGCCGTGGCGAAACCCTCGGTGAAGAGGATGAGCGTTCGATCACCGAGCTGTTGATCGAGCAGGTGGAGTTCGCCGATGTGTTGCTGGTGAGCAAGATCGACCTGATCAGCAGTGCCGAGCGCGAAGAGTTGCTGGCCATTCTCCAGGGCCTGAATACCCACGCCGAGATTCTGCCGATGGCCATGGGCGCGGTGCCGCTGGAGAAAATCCTCAACACCGGCCGTTTCGATTTCGAGCGCGCCGCCCAGGCGCCGGGTTGGCTCAAGGAGCTGCGCGGTGAACACATTCCAGAAACCGAGGAGTACGGTATCGGCTCCACGGTCTACCGGGCGCGCAAGCCGCTGCATCCCGAGCGTTTCTTCAACTTCATCAACCGTGAATGGGTGAATGGTCGCTTGCTGCGCAGCAAGGGTTTCTTCTGGCTGGCCAGCAAACATCAGGAGGCGGGCAGTTGGTCGCAGGCGGGCGGTTTGATGCGTCACGGTTTTGCCGGGCGCTGGTGGCGTTTCGTGCCCAAGGCGCAGTGGCCGCAGGACGCTGAAGGGTTGCAGGCGATCATGCAGAACTGGCAAGCGCAGAGCGGCGATTGCCGCCAGGAACTGGTGTTTATCGGGCAGAACATCGACTTTCAGCAATTGCACGCAGAGCTGGATGCCTGCCTGCTCACGGATGCAGAGATGGCCCTCGGTGTGGATGCCTGGCGGGCACTGCCCGACCCATTCGGCCCCTGGCATGAGGAGGTGGCTTGATGTTGGCGCCGATGTTGCGCCAGCCGTCACAGCAGATCAGCGGTGAGCGCATTGAGGTCTTGACCGAGGTTCTGCGTGACGAGGTCAACCTGGCTATCTGGCAGCGCCAACTGTCGGCCCCTGTGCGCGAGTTTGCCTGCGCCTTGCTGGCCAAAGGCGAATCGCTGGGGTATTCCAGTGTGCTTGAGGCGGTCAATCCGGACCATCCGCTGCACCTCAATGGCCTGGTTGATGGTTACGAACATCTGCCGGGTCAGGCGGCCTTTATGGACGATGTCGGCGGGTTGGTCAGCGCCTTTGCCTGCCTGTTTGACGCCAAACGCATCGGGTTGCGCCTGCGTGTTCTCGACAAGGCCATGTGCCCGCGCTTTCACGTCGATCACGTACCGGTCAGGCTGATCACCAGCTATGCCGGACTAGGCAGTGAATGGTTGGCGGAGGGGGTCATGGCGCGCCGTCGCCTCGGCGATCCGACAGCCGAGCCCACTGCTACGGCGCTGATCCAGCGTGCCGAGGCGGGCCATGTATTGTTGGCCAAGGGCGAGAAGTGGATTGGAAATGAGGGCGCTGGCTTGATTCACCGTTCACCGCAGCTGCCAACCGGCGAGCGACGGTTACTGTTGACCCTGGACTGGCTGGGGTAAATGGCAGGCAAAAAAATAGGCTGCGGATAAAGCAGCCTTAAGCACCAGAAAGGCATGCCGGCGCGTGACCCGGCATGCAGGGGTGAGGTACCCAAGGCCACTAGAACATAGATGAGGTTACATATTGATGACAGTTAGCGAGCCATCCACACACCCTTGCTTTGCTTCTCGCAGAAGGGTTTGAGGTAGGTGGCATCGCTGGCCACGCCGTAATAGTGCACATCCTGTTGGTAAGGCGTACCGCCAACGGTGGCATTACGGCATACGCCAAAGGAGCCCATGGGGCATTGCTCGACAAACTCCACCGCGACCTTTTGCCCTTGTAGTTGCGGTTGGCAGAAGCCGGTGCGAAACAGATTGGCTGGAATGCTACGGTTCTGTTGGCAGACCTTCACATCCAGGCGTTCTGCCTGACTGTGCACCACGCAGGCTTCACCCCAGGCCAGGCCGGACAGGGAAAACAGGCTCAGCAGCAGAAAGACACGCATCAAACAGGCCCTCGAAAAATATGCCGGCGACTCTAGCATGCAGGGTTTAATCAGTCTGCGGGCTACGTTGGGATCGCCCGGCTACGCCGCTAGAATGGCGGCAGCCAACCCCTCTCCCTGATAGACAGCGCAAGCGCCGATCATGCTGAAAAATATTCCCACCCATGTGATTGCCGGGCCGCTCGGTGCGGGTAAAACCAGCGTGCTGCGCAATTTGCTGGCCCAGCGTCCGGCGCATGAACGCTGGGCGGTGTTGATCAACGAGTTCGGTTTGATTGGTCTGGATGCGGCCTTGCTGACCAGCCATGACGATGGAGTGGCCCTCGGCGAAGTGGCAGGCGGTTGCCTGTGCTGCGTCAACGGTGTGCCGTTTCAGGTGGGCTTGACTCGCCTGCTGCGTCAAGCCAAACCGGATCGCTTGCTGATTGAGCCTTCGGGGCTCGGCCATCCGCTGCAACTGCTGGAGCAACTGCGCGCTGCGCCCTGGGCCGGGGTGTTGGCGGTGCAGGCGCCGCTGCTGGTGTTGGATGCTCAGGCCCTGGCCGCCGGTGCAGCGCTGCCGGACAGTCAGCAAGGGGCGCTTGAGCACGCCGGCCTGCTACTGCTGAACAAGGCCGAAGAGCTGGCTGATGCGACCAAGGCGCGCATCCAGACGCAGCTGCCGCCACGACCGCTGTACTGGACCCGGCAGGGGGCGTTGCCACTGGCCGAACTCCCCGGTTTTAGCGCCCGGGCCACCAGCGCTGCTACGCCGGATAACCTGCCAACCGCCGCTGCGCCTTTACCGCAATTGTGGCGCCGCCCGAGCGAGCCGATCTGCCAGGTGCAGCAGCAGGCCGAAGGCTGGAGCATCGGCTGGCGCTGGCACCCCAGTCAGCAGTTCGAGCTGATGCGCATACAGCAGTGGCTCAGTGGTTTGTCCTGGCGCCGCGCCAAGCTGGTGCTGCACAGCAACGCCGGCTGGCTGTCTGCCAACGCCCTGAACGGCCAGGCACTGCACTGGCAAAACAGCGAATGGCGCAAGGACTCGCGCCTGGAGCTGATATGTGCCGAGGCGCAGGATATTGCTGCGTTGCAGCTGGCGTTTGCGGCCTGCGTGCTAGTGCCAGAGCCACTCGGCGAGGCTGCCAAGCACCAGGATTAGTCCACACAGGCCGCTGATATACAGGGCCAGAGGCGATGTAAGCCAGTGCAGTAATTGCTGTTTGGGTGCTTCGCGCAGGGCCTGCCATTGCGTGGCAAACACGGGGTCGATGCGCAGGGCAAAGCGCCTGTCGCGGTACAGCAGCTGGCGCGCTTGGCTCATCTGGCGGTGACGCGCGAGCTGAATGGCGAAATACCGCTCGCCATCGGGTGCGCGGCCCAAGGCCAGCACATGACAGTCGATGCCGGACAGGCTGAGCTGTTGCTGCAGATGCTCGATAAAACCTTCGTGGCTGGATTCAAGTAAAACCAACATCGCAATGCCTTCCCTGGATGATGAGCCGTCAGCATGCCGAATAGCGATAGAACTGACGAGTCGCCGAGGGCAGTTGATAAACTGCGGGCGAATTTTTCCGGATAACCATCATGCAACTGCTCCCCTGGGCCCATGACTGTTCTGCTGGTTTCACCCTGCGTGGTTGGTACACGCCACCTTCGGGTAAACCGTTGCTGCATTTTCTGCATGGCAATGGCTACTGCGGGCGGGTGTACACGCCGCTGCTGCAACACCTCAGCGAAGATTTTGACCTGTGGTTGTGCGACGTGCAGGGCCATGGCGAGAGTGATCATGGCGGGCGTTTCCACGGCTGGAACCGCAGTGCAGAGCTGGCGCTGGAGGCCTTTGCCGAAGGGCGCAAACGCTTTGCCGAGGTGCCGCTGTTTGCCCTGGGGCACAGCTTTGGCGGCGTTTTGACCAGCCTGATGCTGGCCCAGCAACCGCAGCTGTTTCAGCGCGCGCTGCTGCTCGACCCGGTGCTGTTCAGCCCGGCGATGATCGGGGTAATGGCGCTGTCCGATGTGGTCGGTTTGAGCCGACGCACCACCCTGGCCAGCAAGGCGCTAAAACGCCGCAGCAGTTGGCCGGATCGCGCCGCTGCGCATGCCGCGCTGCATGGCCGGGGCATGTTTCGCGGTTGGACTGAAGATGCGTTCAGCGCCTATATCCAGCATGCCTTGAAAGACAGCGAGCACGGCGTCGAGCTGAAATGCCGACCCAGCCGTGAAGCGGATATCTTCAGCTCCTTCCCCAAGCGCCTGTGGCCGTCGCTGGCCAAGGTGGCGACGCCGACCCAGGTGCTTTACGGCCAGCGCAGTTACCCCTTTGTGGCCAAATCGGTGGCGCGCTGGTGTGCCAGTAATGCCCATATCAGTGCCCATGTGATGCCGGGTGGGCATTGCTTTATGCAGGAGCAGCCGGGCGATAGCGCCGAGCGGGTGCTGCACTTTCTGTTGCAGCGTGACTAACCATGGTCAGCCATGAAGATGTCTGGCTGGTGCTCTCCGAGCTATGGCTCGATACCGAGTTGGATGAGCGCGCGTTGCGCTCTATCGCCAAGCAACTGCATCACAGCGGTCTGAGTGCTGATCAGTTGCAGCACATTTTTCAGTATGAGGTGGCCCCTCAGGTCTGGGCTAACCACTGGGTTGTTGCAGGGCAGTGGGCCGGTTTCGATTCGCACTGGCTGCTGGCGGGCTGTCGGCGACAGCAGCAGGGCGGCCGCTGGCACCGTTGCAAATGCCGTCTGTTGTATCGCCCGATGACCTACGGTTGTCGTGCGCAATGGCATCAGGTGTTGGCGTACCGGGCGGAACTGGCCGCCGCTGCAGCGGTCTAGCCTGTCTTATTGAGGAGTTGGCCATGTTGCGCTGGTTATGTGTTGCCCTGTTGTTGCTGGCTGGCCCGGCGTCTGCCCTTGAATGGTTGGATAGCCCGGCGGTGGCCAAGGTGTTTGAACAAGCAGGGGTGGATGGCACCTTTGTGCTGTACGAGGCCGGCAGCCAGCAGCTGCAGGGATACAACCGCGCGCGCGGTGAAACCCGCTACCTGCCGGCGTCCACCTTCAAGATCCCAAATAGCCTGATTGGTCTTTCGACGGGGGCGGTCAGTAGCGTCGACGAGGTGTTCCCCTACGATGGCCAACCCAAGTTTCTCAAAGCCTGGGAGCACGACATGGGTCTGCGCGAGGCGATCCGGGTGTCCAACCTTGCGGTGTATCAGGTGCTGGCGCGGCGTATCGGTTTAAAGCAGATGCGTAGCCAGCTCGAAGCGCTGAACTACGGTAATGGCGATATCGGCAGCCAGGTGGATCAGTTCTGGCTCAAGGGGCCGTTGGCGATCAGCGCAGTGGAGCAAACCCAGTTTCTGGCGCGTTTGGCCCAGGGGCAGTTGCCCATTGCGGCGGATATTCAGGCGGCGGTGCGTGAGATCAGTCTGCTTGAAGAGGGTGCTGGCTGGCGCTTGTACGGCAAGACCGGTTGGGCAACGGCGCTCAAGCCAGGCGTTGGCTGGTGGGTGGGCTGGCTGGAGCAAGGCGGCAAGGTCTACAGCTTCGCCCTGAATATGCCGATGCAGGACTTGCAGGAGGCGGGCAAGCGTATCGAGCTGGGTAAGGCCAGTCTCAAGGCGCTGGGGCTGCTCTAGGCCTGCAGGTTGCGGGCGCTGTCAGGGCTGGCTGAGGTCGTCATCCGGGTTGCGTCGCTGGCTGCGCCACTGCTGCATTTCGATGACCTGAGCGCTGGGCGCCGGTGGCTCGCGAAACGGGTGGGGCGCCAGCTCAATACGCCCCAGTTGTCGACCAAACATGACGACGCTGCCGGCATGCCGTTGCTCGCCGGTAACGGTGAACTCGAAACCGTAGACCCGCGCCAAGCGCTTGCGGCCGCGCGCATCGGGCAGCAGGGCCAGGCGGCGCAAGGCAACGTTCTCATCCAGCAATTCGATATCGGCTTTGGCACAGTGCTGTTTCACCAGGCTCAGCGTCCGCTCGCGCAGGCCATGGGCATGCCACAGCCAGGCGCAGGCGGTGGCGAACAGCATCAGTAGCAACACATCGAAGAGGTCGATCATTTAGCCTTCGGTTTCGTTAAGCGCTTGGTAGCGTTGCTGCAGCTCGTGGCGGATCTGCCGCCGCTGCAGGCCCTGACGCTGACGGCGCAGGCCGTCCGGGGTGTCGGGGGTGAGGGCGGGGATGGCGACGGGTTTGCGCTGATCATCGACCGCGACCATGGTGAAAAAGCAGCTGTTGGTATGGCGTACCGAACGCTCGCGGATATTCTCCGTGATCACCTTGATGCCGACCTCCATCGAGGTGCGCCCGGTGTAATTGACCGAGGCGAGGAAGGTCACCAGCTCACCGACATGGATCGGCTCAAGGAAAATCACCTGGTCCACCGACAGGGTCACTACATAGCTGCCGGCATAGCGGCTGGCGCAGGCGTAGGCCACTTCATCGAGGTATTTGAGCAGGGTACCGCCGTGCACATTGCCGGAAAAATTGGCGTTGTCCGGCGTCATCAGGACGGTCATCGACAGTTGGGATGTTCCGGCTTGCATAAGATTCTCTGTGATGAGTAGGCGAATAACCCGTGCGGACGTGGCTGGCACCTGCCGTCGCGGGCCGCCACGGTACTGGGTTGGGCAAAGTGTAAGCAAGCATGACGTTGTGCGGGTGACTTACGGTTCGTCGGTTTGCCAGCGCTTGCGGGCATGGAAGTAGGCGGCGCTGTCGGCATAGCCGAGGTGTTCGGCGATCTGGCTGCGGTTCAGCCCCTGCAGCTGCAGGCTTTGCTCCAGCTCGGCGCGTACGCTGTCGAGCACTTCACGAAAGCCTAAACCCTGCTCCTGCAGACGCCGCCGCAGGGTGCGCGGGCTCTGATGCAGGGCCTCGGCGGCGGCTTCCAGGCTGGGTGGGCGCTGCTGTTGCAAGTCCTTGCGCACTTGCGCCGCCACTTGTGCGGCCCAGCCGTTGAGCTGTTGCAAGCGTGCCATGCGCCGGTCCAGCCCTTCACAGATCAGCTCAACCAGTACCGGGTGATGCTGGCGCATGGGCAGCGTCAGGCAGCTGGCATCGAGAAAAAGGCGGTTGTGTGCAGCGTTGAAGCGCGGCGCATGGCCGAAATACTCAGCGTATTGCGCATGGTAGGCGGGCCGCGCATGGCGGAATTCGCCGCTCAGGGCGCTCAGGGCAATACCGGCCCCCTGACACAGCACGCTGATGGCCATCACCGAGTAGTGTTCCACCAGGTAGCGCTCAAGCTCGCCGGGTGCATCAATCACCAGTTCGATGGCCAGGCGCTCGCCTTCATGCACCACGCGCACCTGCTCCATGTCCGAGGCCAGGCGGGCATAGCGCTGCCAGTGTTGCAGGGCCGCGCCAACGTTGGCGCTGACCTGGGCCAGGTGCAGTAATACATGCCAGTCGGCCGGGGCGAATTCGGCAAACAGCTGTAGGCCGATGGCCGGGTTGAGCTCGGCGGCCTGTTGCCAGAGATGCTCCAGGCGCGCCAGGTCGTACTCCTGCTGCGGCCGTTGCTGGCTGAGGTAGCGCTGCAGTACTTGGCCCAGCGCGCCACGGTGTACGCGCAAGGCATTTGCTGTTGCAGTGGCTGGCAATTTGGCCGTTTCGGCTAGTTTGTTGTCCATTTCGCGCATGGTGGCTGCCGGCAGCTTGGCTTCTTATAGGGATAACCCGGGCGTGCCCGGATTTAGAAGATAAAAAGAGGTTGCCATGAACCCGAGTGCTTTAGCCAACAATCCCATTGTCGTGGTCAGTTTGATCTTCCTCGGCTTTATCCTGCTGGAGCTGGCCGTGGGCTGCTTCCGCCAGCCGCGTGGCCAGCGTCGTGATGTGCTGATCGAAATTGTCGGTTCCAGTCTGCTGCTGGGCGCGACCTTCCCGCTGATCATGGGCGTAACACAGTTCGGCCTGGGCCACTGGGCACCCGAATGGCGCGGGGCGCTGGCTGGGCTGCCGTTTGTCGCCGGCTTTGCTCTGTTTCTGCTGTTTGATGACATGACCCAGTATTGGTGGCATCGGCTCAGCCACAAGGTGCCGTTCCTCTACAAGCTGCACCGCGCTCACCACTCGGCGGCTTATATGAGCATCCGTATCGTCTACCGCAACAACAGTTTCTATTACCTGCTGATGCCCGGTATCTGGTTTTCGGCGATATTGATCTACCTGGGCTTGGCGCCGGTCTACTACGTCTACCTGATCATCAAGATGTGCGTGATCTTCGGCGCTCACAGCAGCGTGGCGTGGGATGAAAAACTCTATCGCATCCCGGCATTGCGTCCGCTGATGTGGCTGTTGGAGCGGACCATCTCCACCCCAGCGACCCATTCCGCGCACCACGGCCTGAATGCCGATGATGGCGTGACTAATTACAAGGGCAACTTTGGCAACCTGCTGTTCTTCTGGGACGTATTGTTCGGCAGCGCCAAGATCACCCGCCGGCGTCCAACGGAGTTTGGTATCGAGAACCTGGCGCCGGTGAGCTGGCAGCATGAGGTGTTCTGGCCGCTGGTGCGGCAGCCCCGAAAGCACCCAGAGAAGCTACCGCGTGAAGCCGTAAGCGCGGCCAAGGAGCTGGCCCAGTGAGCCTGAATATCGTCCTGGTCGCAGGTTCCAGCCGCCGCGACAGCCAGACGGTCAAGGTGGCGCATTACCTGGCTGCGCGCTTGCACAAGCATGCAGTCAGCACCCAGGTGCTGGACCTGGGACAGCAGCAGTTGCCACTGTGGCCGGCTACCGAGGGTGCCGGCCATTGGCCCAGCATGGCCGAGCACCTAGAGGCGGCTGATGCGCTGATCATGCTCAGCCCGGAGTGGAACGGCATGGCCTGCCCAGCCCTGAAAAATCTATTTCTCTACGCCGGTCGGCGCGAGCTGGCGCATAAGCCGGCGCTGTTGGTGGGGGTGTCGTCAGGGCAGGGCGGGGCCTATCCGCTGAGTGAATTGCGCGCCTCCAGCTACAAGAACTGCCGGATCTGCTTTATCCCCGAACAGCTGATCATTCGTCAGGTGGAAGCGGTGTTGAATGAGGAGCAGGCGATGGATGCGGCTGACCAGCGCGTGCGTGACAGGGCGGACTGGGCGTTGCAGGTATTGCTTGAATACAGCAGCGCGTTGCGCGGCCTGAACACGCGCATCGACTGGAGCGTGGCGCAGTTCGCCAACGGCATGTGAGTCGAGCCGGCCCCCGCGCGATATGGGAGCCGGTTGGCTCTGGCTTAGAGCCTAATTACGCTTTGCGCGTCTGTTTAAACGCAGCAGATCGTTATCACGCATGGGTCAGATACCAGCGCCAGTCCTGCTCACCCACTTCGCCCATAAACTGGCGGAACTCGGCCCACTTGATGGCCAGAAACACCTTGAGGAACTCCTCGCCCAGCGCCTCCTTGGCCCAGCTGGAGTTTTCCAGTGCGCGCAGGGCGGTCAACCAGTCGGTGGGCAGGGTCTCGCGCACCTGCTCGTAGCCGTTACCGACGATGGCCTCGCCCGGGTCGATCTGGTTTCTGATGCCGTGGTGGATGCCAGCGAGGATCGCCGCTGCTGCCAGATACGGGTTGGCATCGGCGCCGCAAATGCGGTGTTCGACATGCCGGCTGTGGGCCGGGCCGCCCGGTACGCGCAGCGATACGGTGCGGTTGTTCACCCCCCAGCTCTTGGCCAGCGGCGCGTAGCTGTTGGCCTGGAAGCGGCGGAACGAGTTGGCGTTGGGGCAGAAGATCGCCAACGCGTCGTTGAGCGTGGCCAGCATGCCGCCGATGGCGTGCTTGAGCAGCGGCGTGCCCTGTGGGTCTTCACTGGCCATCAGGTTGTTGCCGTGTTCATCCGCCAAACTCACGTGCATATGCAGGCCATTGCCAGCCAGCTCGCTAAACGGCTTGGCCATAAAACAGGCTTGCAGGCCGTGTTTATTGGCCACGCCCTTGACCAGGCGCTTGTAGCGCACGCCTTCATCGACCGCCTGTAGCGCGTCGAAGCGGTGCTCCAGGGTCAGCTCCAGCTGGCCCGGGGCGTACTCGGAAATCGCCGTGCGCACCGGCAGGCCCTGCGCCTCGCAGGCGGCGTAGAGGTCGTCGAGGAACGGTTGTAGCTGTTCCAGCTCATACACGCCATACACCTGCGGCGCTTGCGGGCGCACACCGTTCATCTGCAGCGCCGGTTGCGGGCGGCCATTGGCGTCGCGTTGTTTATCCAGCAGGTAGAACTCCAGCTCCACCGCCATGACCGGGTGGTAACCATCGGCCTTGAGCGCATCGATGGCGCGGATCAGCACATGCCGGGGGTCGGCGGGTGCGGCGGGCCGGCCCTGTTCCGGGTGCATGCTGACCTGCAACTGCCCGGTGGGCGTGGTGCGCCAGGGTTGCAGGCACAGGCTGCCGGGCAGCGGGTAGGTCCAGCAGTCGGCGTCGGCCACTTCCCAGACCAGGCCGCTTTCTTCCACGTCCTCACCCTGAATGGTCAGCGCCAGAATCGAGCTGGGCAGCGGCCGGCCGTTCTCGTAGATGGCCAGCAGTTCGTCGCGGTGCAGCAGCTTGCCGCGCGGAATGCCGTTGGCGTCGATCAGCATCAGCTCGATGCTGCGCACGTCCGGGTGGGCGGCGAGGAAGTCGCGGGCTTCCTGGGGATTGGCGAATTGCATGGAGGGTTCTCGCAGTGAGTCGTAATTGCGTGGGAGGCGCTTTAGCGGCGATTGTCGCGGCTAAAGCGCCTCCCACAGCCTGATCGATGAATTATTCGCGGGCGCCGGGGATGGCCAGCAGCTCGCTCAGGGCCTGGTCGAGCATGCTAATCAACTGGTCCACATCGTCCGCCGTGGTGCTTGGGCAGCACAGGGTCATGTTGTGGAACGGGGTGATCAGGATGCCGCGGTTGATCAGGTACAGGTGCAGGGCCATCTGCAGCTCATCGTGGAAGGCCGCCTCGGCTTCGGCACCGGTTTTCGGCGACACCGGGCAGAACTGGAACTCGCTGCGCGCGCCCAGCTCGGTCACCGACCACTTCAGCGCGTGCTTGCCAATCAGGCTGCGGAAGCCATCGGCCAGGCGCCCCGCCAGCGGCAACATGTGCGCGTAGGCCGCCTCGGTCATCACCTGTTCCAGGTTGGCGCGCATGCAGTGCATGGCCAGGGCGTTGGCCGACAGCGTGGTGCCCATGCCGCTGTGGCCATGACCGTGGCTGTTCTCGCTGGCGCGTTGCCGTGCGGCGGTCATGGCCTCGGCCATCGCTGCGCTGCAGCCGAAGATGCCGCACGGCACGCCGCCGGCGATCGGCTTGCCGACCACGAAGAAGTCCGGGTCGAGGTTCCACAGCTTCGTGCAGCCGCCCATGCCAGTGGAGATGGTGTGGGTCTCGTCGATGATCAGCAGCGCGCCGTATTGTCGGGTCAGCTCGCGGCACTGCTGCATAAAGCCTGGCTCGGGCAGGACCATGCCGATATTGGTCATCGCCGGTTCGCAGAGCAGGGCGCAGACGTCGCCCTGGGCCAGTGCGGCTTCCAGCGCCGCCACGTCATTGAACGGGATCGAGCGGCTGTACTGGGTCAGGTCGTAGGCCTGGCCGACCAGGCCGGAGCGCGGCACGGTCTCGCCGTCGCGGTAGCGCACCATCACATCATCCACGGTGCCGTGGTAGCAGCCATCGAACACCAGCAGGGTCTTGCGTTGGGTGATCTCGCGGGCCCAGCGCAGCACGTAGCGGTTCGAATCCGTGGCGGTGGCCGTGACTTGCCAGAACGGCAGGCCGAAGCGCGCGGCCAGCAGCTCGCCGCAGACCACCGCGTCCTCGCCCGGCAGCATGGTGGTCAGTCCGTTGCTGCCCTGCTCACTGATGGCCTTGGCGATCGGGTCCGGCGAGTGGCCGAACATGCTGCCGGTGTCACCCAGGCAGAAGTCGACGTATTCGTGGCCGTCGACGTCATAGAAGCGCGCGCCCTTGGCCCGCTCGACGAACAGCGGCACCGGGGTCGACCAGTCGGCCATCCAGTGCATCGGCACGCCGCCGTACAGGGAGTTGCGTGCGCGTTCGGCCAGGGCTACGGACTTGGGGTTGCGCTGCAGAAAAAGCGCGCGCTCGCGGGCAGCGAAGATTTCCACGGCGGATGGGCTGATACCACTGGCAGTCATGTTGCACACCTCGTTCAGATTTTCGCACATAGTATTTTGTGATCACATTTTAGTAAACAATTCGATAGATAAGCCTTATATGGCAATTTTATCGATATTTGTGATCACATAAATTCAATGCTTCACTTGGTAAGACACAAATTCAGGCTCGCGCTACACTGCGCGGGCTTTTGACCGATGAGGTTTTGTCCATGCGCAACTGTAGCCTGACCCGCAGCCAGCTCCCCGCTCCGCCGACGCAAGGGGCATGCGTGCATGGCTGACAATCTGCAGGAACAGCTCTACCAACAAATTCGTGAAGGCCTGCTGGCCGGGCGCTTCCAGCCTGGCCAGCGCCTGAAGATCCGCGACCTGGCCGGTGAATGGGGCACCAGCCCGATGCCGGTGCGTGCGGCCCTGCAGCGCCTGGTTGCGGAAGGCGCGCTGGAAGGCGAACCGCAGCGCTCGGTGCGGGTGCCGCCGATGACCCGCGAGCGTTACCAGAACATCTTTCAGGTGCGCCTTGGGCTTGAAGGGCTGGCCGTGGAGTTGGCCACGCCGAACCTCCGCGCCGCCGACCTGGCCACACTGCGCGACTGTGTGGCGCGCATGGACGTGGCCATTGAGCAGCGCGAGGTGCAGGCTTATCTGGATGCCAACAGCCAGTTCCACCTGCACCTGTATGGCGCCTGCGGCAACCCGGTATTGCTGCGCAGCATCGAGTCGCTGTGGTTGCAGATCGGCCCGTTCTTCAACCGTCTGTTCACCGGCGCCGACCTGTCGCTGCGCCTCAATGATTTTCACGAGGAGGCCTTTGCCGCCATCGAGGCTGGCGACGCCAAGGCGGCACGGGCGGCCATGGAGCAGGACCTGCTCTACTTTGCGCGCTACCTGCTGTCGCTACTCGACCTTGAGCAGGGCGCGCGCTGAGTGCTTCAGCTTTCCAGCCAGACGTCACGCACCCAATGCCAGACCGATTCCCAACTTTCGTCTTCGTTGATCTCGGTGGTGTCGGCTTCCCACAGCAGCACGGTGCCGTCTTCCTCGACCACGTAGTAGTTGCCGTGGTCTTCACACAGCGGCACGAACTCGCGCGGTACGCCCAGGGACCAGGCGGTGGCGGCGACTTCCGGCAGGTAGGTGTGCGATTGCGGGTCGCTGGCGGTGACGGGCTCCAGGCGGCCGTAAACCACATCGCTGACCTGCAGCAGGAATTCGCGCAGGGCGAAGGGCAGGTGGATAAGGATCTGTTCCTGGATTTCCACCAGGGTTTCTTCTTCCGGTAACTCCAGCGGGACGGGCACCGGCTCGTTGAGTTCGCGCAACTGTTCGATGACTTCTTCCACGGTGTCGCCTCTTTATTACGGGTAATACGGGAGCGTCTTATACCCTAGACGGGTCTAAGCAAAAAGCTGGCACAGTGCTATTGTGCAGATGAACAGTGCGTCAATTTGTGGACGTCATAAAGTGGTTGGGTCATGAAAAGCCAAACGCAAGAGACCGAAGAGGGTGCAATCAGCGAGGAAGAGCGCCTGCAATTGCTGACCACGGCAGGCAAGCGCAATCGTCTGTTTATCCTGTCGCTAGCCGGGGTGTTGGGCGGCCTGATGCTGGTCTCGATCGGGCTGAATATCTACAACGCCTTCCGCGCTGACGAAACGCCGCGTATTCAAACGCTGGAACAGCAGGTGCTAAAGCTCAAGCAGCAATTGGCGGTGCAGCAGACCACCCTGAACAACCAGGAAGAACTGCTGGCCAGCCAGCAGGCAGCACAACTGACCGGTTTGTTCGAGCGGGCGGAAAATCCCGACAGCATCGCCGAAGTGAGCAAGGTGTTGCGGGCTCAGGAGCGCGATTACCAGCAGGTCATGCAGGGGCTCAAGGCCGGTATGCGTGACCTGGCCAATATGCTGCCGGGATCGCGCAGCTGGCTGGTGCACTACGAGGAGGCGATTGATCGCGCGCAGCTCAACAGCCGTCAGCGCAGTGAGGAGATTCAGGCCTGGAGTGATAAAGCGCAGCAACCAACGCTGCAACCCAAGCCCGCTGGTTCGGCGGTCAATCCTGACTGAGGGCCTGTGCGGGACCCGGATGGGCCCCGCGGGTGGCGTTAGCCCATGTGGTAGAAGGCCAGCTTATTGCCGTCCAGGTCGCGGAAGTAGCCGCCATAAAAGCCGGGTATGCGTTCGCCCGGTGCGCCTTCATCACTCGCGCCCAACGCAATAGCCTTGGCGTAGAGCTTGTCCACCCCTTCGCGCGAGCCGGCGGCCAGGGCCAGCATATTGCCGTTACCGGGAGTCGGGGCTTGTTTGTCGTAGGGCAGGCAGATGGCAACCATCGGCTGGCCCTTGGCGACGCCATAGAAGGCGATACGGCCCATATCCATGACAATCTTGGCGCCCATCTCGGCCAGCAGAGGGGTGTAGAAGGCTTTGGCTTTTTCCATGTCAGTGGTGCCGACTGTTGCGTATCCGATCATTGTTCAGTCCTCGTGGTGGAACGCTATGAAGGATGCAGCTTGCTCCTTGAGTGTATCGGGCGCTAGCGCATCAGTTGGCTGAATGATGGGCACAAAAAACCCGGGCAAGCCCGGGCTTTCTATTACAGCAGGTATTAGCCGTTCTGGCGGATACCGGCAACCAGCCATGGCTGGTTATCGCCGACAGCACGCTCCAGGCGCCAGCTTTCGCTGAACACTTCACCCTGGTCGAAGCGCGAGGTCTTGGCTACGCCGGTGAAGGTTAGGGTGGCGACGGTCTTGTCGCTGAGATCATCGACACCATCGAGCTGTACGTCGAGGTTGTCGACGTAGGTGGACTGGAAGCCATCACCCAGGTCGGCGCGCTCGCGGCTGAGAAACTCCAGCAGCTGCGGGGTGACGAATTCGCCAATCTTGTCCATCTCGTTGGCATCCCAGTGCTGTTGCAGACTGAGGAAGTGCTCGCGACCGGCGTTGATAAAGCTCTGCTCGTTGAACCAGGCTGGGGCGTTGATTACCGGCTTGATCACCGCAGCGGCGCTGTTGCCGCCGAAGATCGAGGCTGGAGCGGCCGGCATTTCACGCTGCATCGGTGCGCCGTTGGCAGTCGCCGGGCTGGCTTGCTGGCGACGAGCGGCAAGGAAGCGGAACAGCAGGAAGGCAATCAGGCCGAAGATCAGCATGTCCATGATCTGCAGGCCTTCGAAGCCGTCACCCATAAACATCGAGGCGAGCAGACCACCGGCGGCCAGACCGGCCAATGGGCCTAACCAGCGCGAGGCACCGCTGGCCGCAGCAGGTTGACGACCGGCAGCCGCCGGCGCTGCGGATTGCTGGGTCGGCGCCTGGCGAGTCTGGTGGCTTGGTGCGGAGCCAAAGGATTTACCGCCGCCCAGACGCTTGGCTTCGGCTTCGAAACTCATGGTAAGGCCCAGGCTGAGGCACATGGCCAGAGCGACACTGAGAAAACGCTGCATGGTTGGCTGTCTCTTGGTTATTGGATCTACGCGCGGCATCTTGCCCGGCACGGCTAGCGATGGCCAGTCATAGAATGTTTCCGGCTTTTGCTTGGGCGCGATGTGTGGGGCATCGACGTTGGCGCTGGGCCGCAGGTGCGGGATGGGTATCGTGGCACTACCCCCATCCCGCGCTGCGCTTAGCGCCAGTTGTAGAGTTCTTTTTCCGACAACTGGTGCATCTGGCTGACCTGCGCCTGGAAGGCCTGCATCGAGGCCCAGATGCGTCCGTTCAACTCGTTCTGTCCGGCCAGTTCACCCAGTACCAGGGTGCTTTCATGTTGCATGGCGGCCAGCACCTCGTCAGGGAAGCGCTTGAGCAGGGTGCCTTGCTGCTTGAGCTGATCCAGCGCCGTGGCGTTGTGGTAAACGTAATCGTCGAGCATGTCCTGGTTGGCCGCGCGGGTGGCTTCGGTGAGGATGGCCTGCAAGTCGGCCGGCAGGCTGTCGAGGGCTTTCTGGTTGATCAGCAGCTCCAGCACCGCCTGCGGCTCTTGCCAGCCCGGGTAGTAATAGAACTTGGCAGCCTTGTGCAGGCCGAAGGCCAGGTCGTTGTATGGGCTGACCCAGTCGGTGGCATCGATGGCGCTGGTTTGCAGGGCAGTGAAAATCTCGCCGCCGGGCAGGTTGACGGTGGTCGCACCAAGCCGGCTCAGCACTTCGCCCCCCAGGCCTGGCATGCGGATTTTCAGGCCCTTGAGGTCATCCAGCGAGTTGATTTCCTTGTTGTACCAACCGCCCATCTGCATGCCGGTATTGCCCACGGCCAGTGGCTTTACACCAAAGGGTGCATAGGCTTCTTCCCACAGCGCCTGACCGCCACCCTTGCTCAGCCAGGCGTTCATTTCGCTGGTGGACAGGCCAAAGGGCACGGCGGTAAAGAACTGCGCCGCCGGCACCTTGCCCTTCCAGTAATAGGCCGCACCGTGGCCCAACTCGGCGGTGCCGCGCGAAACGGCGTCGAACACTTCCAGTGGTGGCACCAGCTCGCCGGCAGCGTAGACCTTGATGGTCAGGCGACCGTTGCTCATCACCTTGACCCGCTCAGCCAGGCGTTCGGCGGCGGTACCCAGGCCCGGGAAGTTCTTCGGCCAGGCGGTGACCATCTTCCACTGATAGCTTTCTGCGGTAGGTGTTGCCGCTGCTTGCTGTTCGGCGGGTTCTTCCTTGCAGGCGCTCAGGCCGAGGGTGGCGAGCAGGGCGCTGGCGAGCAGCAGGCGACGGCGAATCATGGATGCTCCTAATTATTTGAGTAGACGGTCGATCACAAAGCCTGCAACTTGGCGTAGCTGAGCATCAGCCATTTGCTGCCTTCGCTCTCGAAATTCACCTGCACCCGCGCCTGCGCGCCGGAGCCTTCGAAGTTGAGGATGGTGCCTTCACCAAACAGGCTGTGCTGCACGCGCTGGCCGAGGTTGAACGCGGTATCCGGCACGGCGCTGCCGGCGAACATCGCGCTGTCATTGCCGCCGCCGATGTTGCGGCTGACCGCGCCAAACGGCCGACTGACGCTGTTGGAGAGGCGTACTTCCTGAATCAGCTGCGGCGGAATCTCGCGGACGAAACGCGACACCTTGTTGTAGGTCTCGTTGCCGTACAGGCGGCGGGTTTCCGCGTAGGTGATCACCAGCTTGCTCATGGCGCGGGTGATGCCGACATAGGCCAGGCGGCGCTCTTCTTCCAGGCGGCCGGGTTCTTCCAGGCTCATCTTGTGTGGGAACAGACCCTCTTCCATGCCCACCAGAAACACCTGGGGAAACTCCAGGCCCTTGGCACTGTGCAGGGTCATCAGCTGAATGCTGTCTTCGTTCTCTGCCGCCTGGGTGTCGCCGGCTTCCAACGAGGCGTGGCTGAGGAAGGCCTGCAGCGGGCTTAGCTCATCATCTTCGTTGTTGTCGAAGGTACGCGCGGCGCTGACCAGTTCTTCCAGGTTTTCGATGCGCGCCTGGGCTTTTTCGCCTTTCTCGGCCTTGTGGTAGGCGATCAGGCCGCTCTGCTCGATCACCGTCTGGGTCATCAGGTGCAGGGGCATGCTCAGGGCTTTGGCGGCGAGGTTTTCGATCAGCTCGATAAACCCGGCCAGGGCACCCGAGGCGCGGGCCGGCAGCGTCTTGGCCGTGACCATCAACTGAATGGCGCCCCACATGGATACATCGTGCACACGGGCGTATTCGCGAATGGCCTCGACGCTCTTCTCGCCAATGCCGCGTGCTGGCACGTTGATCACCCGCTCCAGCGCGGCATCGTTGCCGCGACCGTCGAGCAGGCGCAGGTAGGCCATGGCGTTCTTGATTTCGGCGCGCTCGAAGAAGCGCTGGCCGCCGTAGATGCGATACGGGATTTTCTCGCGCAGCAGGGCTTCTTCGAGTACCCGCGACTGGGCGTTGGAGCGGTAAAGAATGGCGATTTCGCTGCGCTTGAGGCCGTCCTTGCGCAGGGCGTCTTCAATCGTTTCGACCACGTAGCGCGCTTCATCGTGCTCGTTGAACGCCGCGTACAGGTTGATCGGCTCGCCATCGCCGTCTTCGGTCCACAGTTCCTTGCCCAGACGCCCCTGGTTATTGGCGATCAGCGCGTTGGCGGCCTTGAGGATGCCGGCGGTGGAGCGGTAGTTCTGCTCCAGGCGAATCATTTCGGCATCGGCAAAGTCGTCGGAGAATTGCTGAATGTTTTCGATCTTCGCCCCGCGCCAGCCGTAAATCGACTGGTCGTCATCGCCGACCACCATCATGCTGTCGCCACCCTTGGCCAGCAGGCGCAGCCAGGCGTACTGCACGGCGTTGGTGTCCTGGAATTCGTCGACCAGGATATGCCGGAAGCGCCGCTGGTAATGCTCCAGCAGGCCCGGTTTGTCGCGCCACAAATCGAGCGCGCGCAGCAGCAACTCGGAGAAGTCGATAACCCCGGCACGGGCGCAGGCCGCTTCGTAGGCTTCGTAGATTTTCAGCATGGTGGCGAGGAACAGGTCGCCACCGGGCTGGATATTCTTCGGCCGCAGGCCTTCGTCTTTTTGCCCGTTGATAAACCATTGCGCCTGCTTGGGCGGCCAGCGTTGTTCGTCCAGGCCCAGCTCGCGGATCACCCGCTTGACGATGCGCTGTTGATCGTCGGAATCAAGAATCTGAAAGTTTTCCGCCAACCCAGCTTCTTGCCAGTGCGCACGCAGCAGGCGATGGGCCAGGCCGTGGAAGGTGCCGACCCACATGCCGGCCGGGCTCACACCGAGCATCTGCTCGATGCGCTGGCGCATTTCGGCGGCGGCCTTGTTGGTGAAGGTCACCGACAGGATGCTGTGCGGCGAGGCGTTTTCGATCTGGATCAACCAGGCGATACGGTGCACCAGCACGCGGGTTTTACCGGAGCCGGCGCCGGCCAGCACCAGTTGGCGGCCCACGCGTGCGGCTACGGCCTGGCGTTGGGCATCATTAAGAGAGGCAATCAGGAGTTCGGGGTCATTTTGCATCGCGGCATTCTAGGGGGCTGCGTCAGGCAGGGCAAACGAGGCGAGCGCCCGGCTCGGTACTCGGGGAGATTGCGCGACTGATGAGTCAGCTCGGCTGGCCCGGCCTGGTGCTGGGCAGCACATGCGGGAACTGCCCATTTGGGCTGTGAATTAGCGCACATCCTGCTTGGGCGATGCGTCTAGCTCGCGTATGCTGCGCCGACGTTTAGGCAACCATTACAAGAAAACCGCCTATGACCGCATCGACTTCATGTGCACCTGCAAGTGGTCCTACGCCCACTTCCTCTCGGGAGGTGGCTCAGCTGTTTGCCACTGATATTGCTGCCGAGCGCATCCGCATGCTCTACCAGGGCTCGCAGGTGCCGACCCTGTTTATGCTGCTCTGCGGTGTGGTCTGCGCCTTTCTGTTGTGGGGCCTGTTGTCGCCGTTGCTGCTGGTCGGCTGGTCGGTCTGGCTGGTAATCCTCGCCGTGTTGCGCCTGGTTCAGGTGCGAGCCTTCAATAACGCCTTGCCGACGCGTCAGGCCGAGCCGCATTGGCGTCGTCTGTTTCTGCTCGGTGCCGGGACTTCCGGATTGACCCTGGCGTTTGCCGTCATCGTCCTGGTGCCGGCGGATGTGTTTTATCTGCAGGCGCTGGTCTATGGACTGATTGGCGCCGCTATTCTTTCCGCCAGCGTGGCCTATGCCATCAGTTTCAGCGCCTTCCTGACCTTCGCCTTGCCCTGCCTGCTGCCATCGGTGGGTTATTTGCTGCTCAGTGATAACACCGTGCAGCGCGGTTGGGGCCTGCTCGGTTGTATTTTGCTGCTGTCTCTGCTGGTGGCGGCCTGGCAGGTCAACCGGCTGGTGCAGCGCAGCCTGCTGCAGCGTTTTCACAATCAGGCGCTGATCAGCAACCTGGAACACGCCAAGTTGCAGGCCGAAGGGCTCAATGGCGAATTGGCCCATGAAGTGGAACAACGCCGGCGCGCCGAGCGCGAATTGCGCAGCGCCCATGGCGAGCTGGAAATGCGTGTGGCCGAGCGCACCCTGGAGCTGGATGAAACCACCTACGCCCTGAGCAAAAGCCGCGCGCGTCTGACCCTGGCCATTGAGGCCAGCGAGCTGGGCCTATGGGACTGGGATCTGCAAACCGACGAAGTGCATCACTCGCGGCTCAAGGAAATCTTCGGCCTGGAGCCTGATGAAGTGAAGGTCATGCTGCGCGACCTTAAACCACGCCTGCACCCGGATGATCTGCCGGTGCTGCGCCGGGCCCTGGTCGAGCACATGAAAGGCCGCAGTGAGGACTATCAGGTCGAATACCGCATCAAGCATGCCAATGGCCACTGGGTGTGGATCGAGGACCGAGGTCGTGCGGTCGAGCGCGACGCGGAAGGCCGGGTCCTGCGCATGCTTGGCACCCGCCGCGACATCAGCGCGCGCAAGGTGCAGGAGCAGCAACAACAACTGGCCGCCACGGTGTTTGAGGCCGCCAGCGAAGGCATCGTGATTCTTGACCCCGACTACCGCCTGCTCTCGGTCAACCAGGCTTTCAGTGACGTGACCGGTTACCGTCAGGACGAGCTGGTCGGCAAAAGCGTGATCAGCCTGATCAGCAGCGGTGACAGCCGCCGGCAGTACCAGATGATTCGTCTGGAGCTGGAACATAGCGGCAGCTGGCGTGGCGAGCTGATTGAAACGCGCAAGAACGGCGAACTCTATCCGCAATGGCTGCAACTCAATGTGGTGCGCGATAGCCGGGGCAACGTCAGCCATGTGGTGGGCTTCTTCGCCGATCTGTCATCGCGGCGTGAGGCCGAAGAGCGCCTGCGCTATCTCTCGCACTATGACGAACTGACGGGCCTGGCCAACCGCAGCCTGTTCAAGGAGCGTCTGCACGAAGCCAGCCAGCGTGCGCGCCAGAGTGGGCGCAGCATTGCCCTGCTGCACGTCGACCTGGACCGCTTCAAGCTGCTCAACGACAGCCTCGGTCATGAAGTCGCCGACCAGTTGCTGCGCCAGGTCAGCCGCCGTCTGACCCAGGCGGTGCCCGAGGCCGACACCCTGGCGCGCTTGTCCGGTGACGAATTCGCCATTCTGCTCGATGCCTACGGCAGCCTGTCCAACCTGGCGCGTCTGGCCAGTCGCCTGCTCAGCAAACTGCGCGTGCCGATGACCGTGGGTGGGCATGAGTTGGTGGTCAGTGCCTCGTTGGGCATCAGCCTGTTGCCGGACAATGCGCGGGAGATTTCCGCGCTGGTCAGCCAGGCCAATATGGCCATGCAACACGCCAAGCACCTGGGCGGTAATACCTTCCAGTTCTTCACCGACAACCTGCAGGCCTGCACCCTGGAGCGCCTGCAACTGGAAAACCAGTTGCGCAAAGGCATCAACGAAGGCCAGTTGGAAGTGTTCTACCAGCCCAAGCTGTGCCTGGCCGATGACAGCCTCAATGCCGCCGAGGCGCTGGTGCGCTGGCGTCATCCTGAGTTGGGCCTGGTGCCGCCGAGCGACTTTATCGGCCTGGCCGAGGAAACCGGGTTGATTGGCGCGATTGGCGAATTTGTCCTGCGTCAGGCCTGTAAACAGGCTTGCGCCTGGCAAGAGCAGGGCTTGGCGCAGATTCGCGTCTCGGTGAACCTCTCGGTGCATCAACTGCGTCAGGGCAATCTGCTCAGTCTGGTGCGCCAGGTGCTCGACGAAACCGGCCTGGCCGCGCAGTTCCTTGAGCTTGAGCTGACCGAAAGCCAGCTGCTGGATAACGTGGAAAGCGTGATCAGCACCTTCCAGCAACTGCGCGAGCTGGGGGTCAAGCTGGCGATCGATGACTTCGGCACTGGCTATTCCTCGCTGAGCTACCTCAAGCGCTTCCCGGTGGATTACGTGAAGATCGACCAGACCTTTATCCGCGACCTCACCCCGGGCAGCGAAGACGCCGCCATCACCCGGGCGATTATCGCCATGGCCCACAGCCTGGAGCTCAAGGTGGTGGCCGAGGGCGTAGAAACCCAGGAGCAGATGGATTTTCTGCAGAGTCAGCGCTGCGACGAAATTCAGGGCTACCTGATCAGCAAGCCGGTGCCGGCCGAGCAATTCGCCCAACTGCTGCGCGAGCAGGGTGACAAGCTCTAGGCGGCAGGCCGCTTGTCTGCTGCCGGCCTGGCCGCTACTGTCGCGCTTTTGCCGATTCGCAGGATGTTCTAGATGCAGCCCACCCCTTGCCCGCCTGCTGCTCGCCCGGCCAATACCACGCTGGTCCTGCTGGCCTCGCTGTACTGCGCCCAGGGTTTGCCCTCGGGGCTGATGGCCCATTCGCTGCCGGTATTGCTGCGTCAGCACGGTGTCGACCTGGCGTTGATCGGTCTGCTCAAGTTGCTGGCTTTGCCCTGGTTGCTCAAGGTGCTGTGGGCGCCCTGGGTGGATCGGTTGGCTTCGCCGCGGCTGGGTCATCACCGTGGCTGGATTCTGCCGTTGCAGCTGGGTGTTATTGCGGTGATTGCGAGCTTGGCGCTGATCAATCCCGCGCGGTTGTTCGACAGTCACTTCCTTTTGCTGATCGGCTTGTTGCTGCTGGTCAACCTGGCCGCCTCGACTCAGGACATTGCCACCGATGGCCTGGCCGTACGCCTGCTGCCAGAGCGCTGGCGTGGGCTAGGCAACAGCCTGCAGGTGGGCGGTTACAAGGTCGGCATGCTGGTCAGCGGCAGTGGTTTGCTACTGGCGATGGATGCGTTGGGCTGGCACCTGAGCCTGGCGTTGGTGGCGTTGTTGCTGGTGCTGATGACGCTGCCAATCTGGCGCTTTAACGAGCGACGCGAGCTGCCGTTTCAGCCAGCGCAGGCTGAGCCGGCAGGCCCGGGGCTGTTGTTGCGGCATTACCGCGGATTGCTGGTGCAGCCGGGCATGCTGTTCTGGCTGGCGGTGCTGCTGAGTTTCAAGCTGGGTGACGCCTTGGGCTCGCCGATGATCAAGCCGATGCTGGTGGACCAGGGCTGGAGCAATGCCGCGCTGGGCCAGCTGACCCTGATCAGCAGCCTGGCCGGCATCGCTGGAGCGTTTCTTGGCGGCCTGCTGTATGCGCGTATCGGCGCGTTGCGGGCGCTGCTGCTGTTCGGTCTGTTGCAGGCCTGTGGGATCGCGGCGATGGCTGTGCTGGTAAATGCCGGCGGCAGCATTGGTCTGGTTTATCTGGTGGCGTTGTTCGAGCAGACCGCCGACGGCATGTCCACGGTGGCGCTGTTTGCGGTGATGATGCGCCAGTGCCGGCCCGAGCATGAGGGCGCGGACTTTACCCTGCAGGCCAGTGTGCAGCTGCTGCTGGCCGGGCTGGTGGGTGCTACCAGTGGCTGGCTGGCAAAGTGGCTGGGCTATGAAGCGCTATTTGTCGGTGCCGGTGTTCTGGGGGTGCTGGCACTGCCCATCGTGCTGCTGTACTTCTGGCGTGCTGCCCCTGCACCCCGGGTGGCATAAGTCGCCGCTTTCGCGGCCGTTGTCGTGTGTTTGGCGGTTCATGATTCCGCCCGCGCCCTGGGCTGCTTGCCTGGCCGGCGCTCAACCGGAGCAAAGATGGCTGCCTTTGTGCTTTACGCGGGTAATCCTGCGGGCCTGTCCGGATTGAATCGAGGTGCGTATGCGCAAACCCGCGAGCCTGAGTGTCGGCCTGCGCCTGTTGTTGGCGTCACAGGCCATGGCCCCGTTGAGCGTCAAGCTGGGGCTGGTGCAGCAACTGGGGGCGGAGAAAGCCGCGTTGCTGGCGCCGCATATGCCGCCCGGGCAGTTGCGTGAACTGATCATGGCCATGCCCATCGAGTTTGCCGCCAAGGTCACCACCTACCTCGACCCTCGGTTAATTCTCGATGCCTACCTGAGCCTGCCGGACAGCCTGCACCTGGAGGTGGCGCGTCGGCTTTGCACCGATGGCGCGTTTGCCACGGCGGCGCTGTATGCCGAGTGCCTGTCGGCCAAGCAGATCAAGGTGCTGATTTATGGCATCAATGACGTTGACCATGTGCTGCAGATTGCCCGGCATATCGTCGACATGCCGCTGATCAGCGAGAGCCTGCGCAGTTTTTCCACCGGCTATCTGTGCAAGCTTACCGAGGCGGCAGTGGCCGACCGCAATCTGCCGGTGGCCGCGCAGGTGCTGAGCGGCCTGTCGTTGGTGCGGCAGGCGGATGTCTGCGCGGGATTACAGCCGGCGACCCTGCGCAAACTGTTGCCATCGCTGCTGTTGATCAGTGGCGATGGCTTGCGCCAGCAGTTGCCGGAGGCGGTGCTGCAGGTGTTTGAACAGCAGCTCGCTTAGCTGAGGAGTGATTCCATCCACTGCCGTTCGTGGCGCTCCAGCAGGTTGCCGGCCTGTTCCGGGCCGTCACTCCCGGCCGGGTAGGGGCGTGGGCTTTGGTAGTGCTGGTGCCAGCCCTTGATGATCGGATCGACCCAGCTCCAAGCAGCTTCCACCTCGTCACGGCGCATAAACAGGGTTGAGTCGCCTTCGATTACATCCAGCAGCAGGCGCTCGTAGGCATCCCAGCGCCGCTGCTTTTGAAAGGCGTCGGCCAGATTGAGGTCGAGCTCTACTGGCTGCAGGTGCATGCCCTTGCCGGGGCTTTTGCCCATTAGTTGCAGGCTGATGCGTTCTTCCGGTTGCAGGCGGATCAGCAGGCGGTTGGCTTCGCCGCCGCCGAACAGCTGGTGCGGCACCGGCTTGAACTGGATCAGAATTTCCGAGGTCTTGCGGGCCAGGCGTTTGCCGGTGCGCAGGTAGAACGGCACGCCGGCCCAGCGCCAGTTGTCGATCTCGGCCTGCACCGCGACAAAGGTTTCCGTGTCGCTGTCGTTGTCGACGTTCTTCTCGAAGTAATAGGCCGGTACTTCCTGGCCGCCGATCTTGCCGGCGGTGTATTGGCCGCGCACGGTCTTGTCCTGCACATCCAGGCCGCTAATGGGCTTGAGTGCTTCGAGGATTTTTACCTTTTCGTTGCGCACCGCCTCGGCGTCGAAACGCACTGGCGCTTCCATGGCCACCAGACACAGCAGTTGCAGCAGGTGGTTCTGGATCATGTCGCGCATGGCCCCGGCGCGCTCGTAATAGGCACCGCGGTTTTCCACGCCGAGGGTTTCGCACACGCTGATCTGCACGTGGTCGATATGTCCGGTGCGCCAGATCGGCTCGAACAGCGCGTTGGCAAAACGCAGTGCCATCAGGTTCTGTACGGTTTCCTTGCCCAGGTAGTGGTCGATGCGAAACACCCGCGACTCATCGAACACTGCGCCGATGGCGGCATTGATCGCCTGCGCCGATTCGAGCGAGTGGCCAATCGGTTTTTCCAGCACGATGCGCGCCTTGGGCCCGGCCAGGCTGGCGGTTTTCAGGTGTGAGGCGATGTCTTCGAACAAGTCCGGTGCGGTGGCCAGGTAGTAGATGCGTACTCGCTCGGGGTCTTGACCCAGGCGTTTGCCCAGGCGGCCGAAGTCGGCGCTCTGGCTGGCATCCATGGCGAAGTAGTCGAGGCGTGCGGCAAAACTGGCCCAGGTCTCGTTGTCGAAGTCGTTGCGCGCGACCTGGGCCCGGCAATGCCGCTCGGTCAGGGCTTGAAAGGCGCTGCGCGCCAGATTGCTGCGGGCCAGCGCGAGAATGCGCGTATCGCCATGCAGGCGGCCGGCGCGATGCAGGTGGTAGAGCGCTGGCAGCAGTTTATGCAGGGCCAGATCGCCGGTGCCGCCAAACACCAGCATGTCGCAGGGAATGCTCAAGGTGGGAACTCCGACTCGGTTTAGCCGTGCGGGTAGGGCGCCCATGTAGTATAACTACAAGACCACTACAACCCGTCGTGCGCTGATCATAACCGAGTCATGCCTCTGATGCGGCGTGCTAGATGGATTCGTTAGCCAAATGTCGAGCCTAAACCTGTGAACCTGTTGCAGCACATTGCCCAGTCGCGTCATCTCCTCCGCAAATCTGAACTCAAAGTTGCGGACCATGTTCTGCTCGACCCGGCCTCGGTCATGCACAGCTCCATGGCCGAACTGGCGCACAGCGTCGGCATCAGTGAACCGACCATTGTGCGTTTTTGCCGAGCGATCGGCTGCACCGGCTTTCAGGACCTCAAGCTCAAGCTGGCGCAAAGCCTGGCCGCCGGCGCCAGCTTCGGTCAGTTCGCCATTCATGAAGACGATTCGGTGGCGGACTTCAGCCTGAAGATCTTCGACACCACCCTGCACACCCTGATCGAGGTGCGCGAGAAGCTCGACACCCAGGCCTTGCAGCAGGCCATCGCCGCCATCAGCAATGCGCAGCGGGTGGAGTTTTATGGCTTTGGTGCATCCGGCGCGGTGGCGGCGGATGCCCAGCACAAGTTTTTCCGTCTGTTGCTCACCGCTGCGGCCTATTCCGACCCGCATATGCAGGCGATGAGTGCGGTGACGCTCAAGCCTACCGATGTGGCCATCTGCATCTCGCAGTCCGGCCGCTCCAAGGACCTGCTGATCACCGCCAACCTGGTGCGTGAAACCGGTGCGACCCTGATTACCCTGTGCCCGAGCCAGACTCCGCTGGCTGACCTGGCCACGGTCAACCTGGCCATCGACGTGCAGGAAGACACCGAGATCTACACCCCGCTGACCTCGCGTATAGCCCACCTGGTGGTGATCGACGTGCTCGCCATGGGCGTGGCCATGGCCCGTGGCCCTGGCCTGGTCAACCACCTCAAGAGCGTTAAACGCAGTCTGCGCAGCCTGCGCCTGTCGCCCAAGTCACATAAAAGCGCCGAAGACTGAACCTGTTGAGGATTTGCTGCGCGCAGGGCCTGCGCTGTTGGTGTCATCGCCGCGTTATGGCGCGGCCATCAAAGCGTCATATCCAGGGGCGATGCTGATACTCCCGTTATTCAGCTTGGGAGTCTCACCCTATGTCTGGCTATTTGGATAAATCGCAGCCCCACGAAAGCATGGATGCCAAGGCGCGGCGCAAGCTGCTCGACCAGCGGCGTATGGAATATCGCCGCGCGATCGAGGCGCATGCCGAGCGCCGCCAGCTACAGCAGCAATTGCTCGATTACCCGGAACTGGTCGCGGCTAACTATCTGGCAGGGAAGCAGGGGTTGGCGCGGCAAAGCGCTCAGCCAGGGCGTTGATCAGGCTGCGCTGATCGCGCACGAAGGCGAAGAATGCCTGCGCCACCGGTGACAGGTACTTGCTGCGCGGATGCACCAGGCACCAGCTGCGCAGCAGCGGCAGCTCGCTGACCGGTAATTCGCGCAGGGCGCCGCACTCCAGCTCGCGGCGCACGGCGTGGCGTGGCAGCAGGGCCAGGCCGAGGCCGGCAATCACGCCTTCACACTGGCCTTCCATGGAGCCGACTTCCAGGGTCTGGGCGAAGTGCGCGCGTTTCTGGTGGCAATATTCCTCGCAGGCCTGGCGCGTGCCGGAGCCGGCTTCGCGGATAAGGAGCGGGAACGCCGTGAGGTCCTGCAGGCTCAGGGGGCCTCGGCTGCACAGTGGGTGTTCGGGTGGTGCCACGGCGATGATCGGGTTGCTGAGAAAGGGCAGAAACTCCAGATTCATGTCTGTCGGCACGCGCGACATGATCAGCAAATCATCGCGGTTGGCGTTCAGGCGCTTGAGCGCCTGGGTGTGGTTGGTGACCACCAGCTGCAAGTTGACTTCCGGGTATTCGCGGCGAAAGGCGGCGAACAGGTGCGGTACGAAGTACTTGGCGCTGGACTCGATCGCCAGGCTCAGCTGGCCTTGCAATGAGCCTTGCAAGTCGGTCAGTTGCATGTCCAGGCTTTCCAGGCGCCCGAAAATATCCGCGCTCGCCCGCAGCAGGGCTTCGGCGGCTTCGGTCAGGTAAAGCTTCTTGCCGACGTAATCGAACAGCGGCTGGCCGAGCAGCTCTTCGAGTTGGCGAATTTGCAGGCTGACGGCGGGTTGGCTGAGGGACATTTCCTCGGCGGCGCGGCTGTAGGACAGGTTGCTGCATACCGAGCGAAATATCTGAATCTGCCGGAATGTCATTCGCAGCAGCGACTTACGCATGATCTCTACCTGTCTAGCCTGGGCGTTGACCTATGACTATAAGTCTTTACTTATATGTAACCCAATAAATATTCATTTTGGTTAATCAATCAGCCGGCGTAGCTTAATTGCCTGACCGCTACATGGCGTACGGTCACACGTCGACCGGTTCTAACCGTTCGCCTGCTCACGTGATCGAGGACACTGGCTCGTGATCAAGAAAATCCTGATAGCCAACCGCGGTGAGATCGCCGTACGCATCGTGCGGGCCTGTGCCGAAATGGGTATTCGCTCGGTGGCGGTGTATTCCGATGCCGATCGCCACGCCTTGCACGTCAAGCGTGCGGATGAGGCCCACGGTATTGGTGATGACCCGCTGGCCGGATACCTGAACCCGCGCAAGCTGGTCAACCTGGCAGTGGAAACCGGTTGCGATGCGCTGCATCCCGGTTATGGCTTTTTGTCCGAAAACGCCGAGCTGGCGGATATCTGCGCCGAGCGCGGAATCAAGTTTATTGGCCCGTCGGCAGAAGTGATTCGCCGCATGGGCGACAAGACCGAGGCGCGGCGCAGCATGATCGCCGCCGGCGTACCTTGCACGCCTGGTACCGAAGGCAACGTTGCCGATATCACCGAGGCACTGAGCGAGGGCGACCGCATCGGCTACCCGGTGATGCTCAAGGCCACCAACGGTGGTGGTGGGCGCGGTATTCGCCGCTGTAATAGCCGCGCCGAGCTGGAGCAGGCGTACCCACGGGTGATTTCCGAGGCGAGCAAGGCCTTCGGCCGCGCCGAAGTGTTCCTGGAAAAGTGCATCGTCAATCCCAAGCACATCGAGGCGCAGGTGCTTGCCGACAGTTTCGGCAACACCGTGCACCTGTTCGAGCGCGACTGCTCGATCCAGCGGCGTAATCAAAAGCTCATCGAAATCGCCCCCAGCCCGCAGCTGACCCCTGAGCAGCGCGCCTATATCGGTGACCTGTCGGTGCGTGCGGCCAAGGCCGTGGGCTACGAGAACGCCGGTACCGTGGAGTTTCTGCTGGCCGAGGATGGCGAGCTGTACTTTATGGAGATGAACACCCGGGTGCAGGTGGAGCACACCATCACCGAGGAAATCACCGGTATCGATATCGTCCGCGAGCAGATTCGCATCGCTTCGGGGCTGGAGCTGTCGGTCAAGCAGGAAGACATCATTCACCGGGGCTTCGCCCTGCAGTTCCGCATCAACGCCGAGGACCCGAAGAACAACTTCCTGCCTTCGTTCGGCAAGATCACCCGTTACTACGCCCCCGGCGGCCCCGGCGTGCGCACCGACACGGCGATTTACACCGGTTACACCATTCCGCCGTATTACGACTCCATGTGCCTGAAGCTGATTGTCTGGGCGCTGACCTGGGAGGAGGCGATGGACCGTGGCCTGCGCGCCCTGGATGACATGCGTGTGCAGGGGGTGAAAACCACCGCCGCCTACTACCAGGAAATTCTGCGTAACCCGGAATTTCGCAGCGGTCAGTTCAATACCAGCTTCGTTGAGGCGCATCCGGAGTTGACCGAGTACTCGATCAAGCGCAACCCGTCGCACCTGGCCATCGCCATCGCCACCGCCATTGCCGCCCACGCCGGCCTGTAGGGGAAGGATTCAGATCATGAGCACGAAAAAAATCACCGTCACCGACACCATCCTGCGCGATGCCCACCAGTCGATCATTGCTACGCGCATGCGCCTGGATGACATGCTGCCGATCTGCGCCAAGCTCGATCAGGTGGGTTACTGGTCGCTGGAAGTCTGGGGCGGCGCCACCTTTGATTCCTGCGTGCGCTTCCTCAAGGAAGACCCCTGGGAACGTCTGCGCAAGCTCAAAGCCGGCTTGCCCAACACGCGCTTGCAGATGCTCCTGCGCGGGCAGAACCTGCTCGGCTACCGGCATTACAGCGATGACGTGGTGCGGGCCTTCGTAGCCAAGGCGGCAGTCAACGGTATCGATGTGTTCCGCATCTTCGATGCGATGAACGACGTGCGTAACCTGCGCGTGTCCATCGAGGCAGTAAAAGCTGCCGGCAAACACGCCCAGGGCACCATCGCCTACACCACCAGCCCGGTGCATACCGTCGAAGCGTTCGTGAAGCAGGCCAAGGCCATGCAGGCCATGGGCATCGACTCCATCGCGATCAAGGACATGGCCGGTTTGCTCACGCCCTATGCCACCGCCGATCTGGTGCGGGCGCTGAAGGCCGAAGTCGACCTGCCGGTGTTTATCCACAGCCACGACACCGCCGGCATGGGCTCGATGTGCCAGCTCAAGGCGATTGAAGCCGGCGCCGACCATATCGACACCGCCATCTCCAGCTTCGCCTGGGGCACCAGCCATCCGGGCACCGAATCGATGGTCGCCGCGCTCAAGGGCAGCGAATACGACACCGGCCTCGACCTGGCGCTAATCCAGGAGATCGGTCTGTACTTCCATGCCGTGCGCAAGAAGTACCACCAGTTCGAGAGCGAGTTCACCGCCGTGGATACCCGCGTGCAGGTCAATCAGGTGCCGGGCGGGATGATGTCCAACCTGGCCAATCAGCTCAAAGAGCAGGGCGCGCTGAACCGTATCAACGAAGTGTTTGCGGAGATTCCACGGGTGCGTGAAGACCTTGGCTTCCCGCCGCTGGTCACCCCCACTTCGCAGATTGTTGGCACCCAGGCGGTGTTCAACGTGCTCGCCGGCGAGCGCTACAAGACCATCACCAACGAGGTGAAGCTCTACCTGCAAGGCCGTTACGGCCTGGCGCCGGGCAAGGTCAACGAGCAACTGCGCAAGCAGGCGATTGGCAGCGAAGAGGTCATCGAAATGCGCCCGGCTGATCTGCTCAAGCCGGAAATGGCCAAGCTGCGTGAAGAGATCGGCAGCCTGGCGTCGTGCGAAGAGGACGTGCTGACCTACGCCATGTTCCCGGACATCGGGCGCAAGTTCCTCGAAGAACGTGCCGCTGGCACCCTGACGCCGGAAGTGCTGCTGCCGATTCCCGAAGCCGGCGGTGTGGCCCCGGCCGGTGGCGAGGGTGTACCGACCGAGTTCGTGGTCGATGTGCACGGTGAAAGCTACCGCGTCGACATCACCGGTGTTGGCGTGAAGAGCGATGGCAAGCGCCACTTCTACCTGTCCATCGACGGTATGCCGGAAGAAGTGGTGTTCGAGCCGCTGAATGATTTTGTTGCCGGCAGTGGCGGCAAGCGCAAGCAGGCCAGTGCGCCGGGCGATGTCAGCACCAGCATGCCGGGCAATATTGTCGATGTACTGGTCAAGGTCGGTGACACGGTCAAGGCCGGTCAGGCGGTATTGATCAGCGAAGCGATGAAGATGGAGACCGAAGTCCAGGCACCGATTGCCGGTACTGTGAAAGCGGTGCACGTGGCCAAGGGCGACCGGGTGAACCCGGGCGATGTACTGGTGGAAATCGAAGGTTAACCTCGGAGGCTCCGCTGTTTGAACAGGCATTTGAACGGTTTTTTGGAGCCTCTTTTTATACCGTCAGCATCGTTTTACTGCGGTGCTGGCAAGGGTTTTAGGCCAAGTGCCTGAGTCCCCAGGGAGCCTAGCGGCTCCCTTTTTTTCGGTCATGCCCCGCTGTGCAGGGTTCTGCTGTTCTCAGCAGGAGACTGGGCAAAACTGCGGGTATCAGCACAACGCGTGGTGGGGGCATGACCTTTTATTCGAGCAGGTGACGCGTCGGGCGTCTTAATAGCAGTTCAATACGGGAGCAATGCGCAGTGAGTCTGGATCCGGTGGTGCTGTTCTTTGTCTTCGGCCTGGTGGCCGGGCTGCTGAAAAGCGAGTTAAAACTGCCGCCAGCGCTTTATGAAACCCTGTCGATCATGCTGCTGCTGGCCATTGGTCTACACGGTGGTGTGGAGTTGGCCGAGCAGGCCAGTTGGCAACTGCTCGGCCAGGCGGCGCTGGTGCTGGGTCTGGGTGTGTTGCTACCGCTACTGGCGTTTGCCGTGTTGCGCGGCCTGGGCTTTGACCGGGTCAACGCTGCCGCTGTGGCCGCCCACTATGGTTCGGTCAGTGCCGGTACCTTTGCCGTGGTGGTGGCCTACATGCTGGCCAAGGGCATCGAGTTCGAAAGCTATATGCCGCTGTTTGTGGCGATTCTGGAGATCCCGGCGATTCTGGTCGGCATCCTCCTGGCCAAGGGGCTGGCGCGCGATACCGACTGGGGCGAGCTGGGCCGGGAGATCTTCCTCGGCAAGAGCATCATGTTGCTGCTTGGCGGTCTGATTATCGGTGCGATTGCCGGCAAGGAGGCGATCAAGCCGCTGGAGCCGCTGTACACCAGCATGTTCAAGCCGGTGCTGGCGTTCTTCCTGCTGGAGATGGGCCTGATTGCTTCCGGCCAGCTCGGCGCCCTGAAGCAGTTTGGTTTGCGCCTGCTTGGCTTTGCCTTGCTGATGCCACTGCTGGGCGCCTTGATTGGCGCGCTGCTCGCCCGCTTTATGGGGCTGAGTCTGGGCGGTACGGCAGTGTTGGCGACGCTGGCCGCATCGGCATCCTATATCGCGGTGCCGGCAGCCTTGCGTCTGGCGTTGCCCGAAGCCAATCCGTCGCTGTCGCTGACCGCTTCCTTGGGCATTACCTTTCCCTTCAACATTCTGCTCGGCATCCCGTTGTACCTGATGCTGGCCGAACAGCTCATTGCCTGGGGGTTCTGATATGAACGCACACATGCGCACCCTGCTCACCGTGATCTGCGAAGCGGCGCTGGAGAAAAAACTGGTGGCCGATCTGCAGGCCCTTGGCGCGCCCGGCTGGACCATCTCCGACGCCCGCGGCAGTGGCAGCCGTGGCGTACGCAGCGCCGGCTGGGACACCGAGGGCAATATCCGTCTGGAAATCATCTGCGCCCGGGATGTGGCTGAGCGCATTGCCGAGCATCTGCAGGCGCGTTATTACGCGAACTTTGCCATGGTCTGCTACCTGGCCCAGGTGGAAGTTTTGCGCCCGGAGAAGTTCTAGCGGGCGCGTGCTGGGGGCGTCATCCACCCTGCGGGGTCGTCGACAGGGAATCCAGGCGGCTGGGTGCCGGCGCGGTGTGATCCGCTGCGCCGCGTGGACGTCTACCTGCCATCGTCCGGGGCCTACCCGGGCCTTGCGATGGGCCTGAGCATGCAAGCGCTGTTGAATGAAATTCTCGATGAAGTCCGCCCGTTAATCGGTCAGGGCAAGGTGGCCGATTACATACCGGCGCTGGCCGATGTGCCGGCCAACCAACTGGGCATCGCGGTGTACAGCAACGATGGCGAGCTGTTCTGCGCTGGCGATGCTGGCAGTGCATTTTCCATTCAGAGCATCTCCAAGGTGTTCAGCCTGGTGCAGGCCATCGAGCATTCCGGCGAGGCTATCTGGCAGCGCCTGGGGCATGAGCCGTCCGGCCAGCCGTTTAATTCGCTGGTGCAGCTGGAGTTCGAGCGCGGTCGTCCGCGCAATCCGTTTATCAATGCCGGTGCGCTGGTGATCGCGGATATCAACCAGTCGCGCTTTGCCGCGCCGGTGCTGTCGATGCGCGATTTCGTCCGGCGCCTGGCCGGCAATCCTGAGCTGGCGGTGGATGGCAAGGTGGCCGACTCGGAATACCAGCACCGCGCGCGCAACGCGGCGGCAGCCTACCTGATGCAGTCTTTCGGCAACTTCCATAACGATGTGGAAGCAGTGCTGCGCAGCTATTTCAGTTACTGCGCGCTGCGCATGAGTTGTGTCGATCTGGCGCGGGCGTTCGGTTTTCTGGCCAACGATGGGTTCTGCAAACACAGTGGCGCGCAGATTCTCAGCGCGCGGCAGAGCAAGCAGGTCAACGCGATCATGGCCACCAGCGGGCTGTATGACGAGGCCGGTAACTTCGCCTACCGCGTCGGTCTGCCAGGCAAGAGTGGGGTGGGCGGCGGCATTGTTGCCGTTGTGCCTGGTCGTTTCAGCGTGTGCGTGTGGTCGCCGGAGCTGAATGCTGCGGGCAACTCCCTGGCAGGCATAAAGGCTCTGGAACTGTTGAGCGAGCGGATTGGCTGGTCGGTGTTCTGATCGCCGACCTGGGCGCACAACCTGCGCAGGTCAATCCGCTTCAGTTGCCGTGGCCGCTTCCTGCGCGGTGTCCTCAGTCTTTTCGCAGATGCCGTTGGCACCCTGTTTACCGGTGTAGGACAGCGTGGGTGCGCCGCTGGCATTCAGGCTGATGGAGAGGGTGACGCCTTCGCCTTTGGCTTCAAAGTATTGCTCGCTGAACTTGGTCAGCGTGACCTGCTTATCGTTGATATAGACCGGGCCGCCGGCCTCGGCACGCACTCGGATATCGTTCGGGCAGGTGAAGTCGAGGGCCGGCAGATTGGCGGCTTGGGCCAGGCTGCTGGTGGCTAGCAGGGCGAAGAGGGCTGGTAGTGTGTTCATGGGGTTGCTCCGCGCGAAGGACCCGGGGCGCTGCAAGATTAGCGCCCCGAGTAGTCAACTAAGCAGCGCTGTGTGACCTTGTCCAGCTGCCGTGGATGTTGCCCGATAGACTGTATGCGTTTATCACCCACGGCCGAGAAGCGCTCTGGATTAGCCGGCAATCAGCGCCTTGGCCGCCTGGCGGTGATCGGCGATCAGCTTGGCCACATCCAGGCCTTCGATCTGCCCGTCAATCACCCGCCACTGGCCGCCAATCATCATCCGGTCGGCCTTGTCGGCGCCGCACAGCAGCAAGGCCGAGATCGGGTCGTGGCTGCCGGAGAAACGCAGCTCATCCAGTTTGAAGAAGGCCAGGTCGGCCTGCTTGCCCACCGCCAGTTCGCCGATGTCAGTGCGCCCCAGTAGCTTGGCCGAACCCTTGCTGGCCCAGCCCAGCACCAGTTCCGGGGTGATCTTCTCGGCGCCGTAGCGCAGGCGCTGGATATAAAGGGCCTGACGCGCTTCGAGAATCATGTTCGAGGCATCGTTGGAGGCCGAGCCATCCACGCCCAGACCGATCGGCGCGCCGGCCGCTTCCAGGTCGAGGGTTGGGCAGATACCGGAGGCCAGGCGCATGTTCGAGCTTGGGCAATGGCAGATGCCGGTGCCGGCCGCGCCGAGGCGGGCGATTTCATCCGGGTTGAAGTGAATGCCGTGGGCCAGCCAGGTGCGTGAGCTGAGCCAGCCGACGCTGTCCAGGTAATCCACGGTGCGCAGGCCGAAGCGCTGCAGGCAGAAGTCCTCTTCGTCGAGGGTCTCGGCCAGGTGGGTGTGCAGGCGCACGTCCAGCTCCTCGGCCAGTTCGGCGCTCTGGCGCATGATTTCCTGGGTCACCGAGAAGGGTGAGCAGGGTGCCAGGGCGATCTGGATCTGCGCGCCGTCGCCACGCTGGTGGTACTGCTGAATCAGCCGCTGGCTGTCGGCCAGGATCACTTCACCCTGTTGCACGGTCTGCTGCGGTGGTAGGCCACCGTCAGCCTCGCCCAGGCTCATCGAGCCACGGGTGAGCATGGCGCGCATGCCCAGTTCGCGCACGGCTTCGACCTGTACGTCGATGGCGTTTTCCAGGCCGCCGGGAAACAGGTAATGGTGATCGGCGGCGGTGCTGCAACCGGACAGCAGCAGTTCGGCCAGGGCCACCTTGCTGGCCAGGGCTAGTTTTTCCGGGGTCAGGCGTGCCCATACCGGGTACAGGGTCTTCAGCCAGGGGAACAACGGCTGGTTAACCACCGGGCCCCAGGCGCGGGTGAGGGTCTGATAGAAGTGGTGGTGTGTGTTGATCAGGCCCGGCAGCACCACATGCTCGCGGGCATCGAAGGTGCGGTTGCACGGCTGGGACGGTTGTTGGCCGGCCTTGAGCAGTTCGCTGATTACCCCGTCTTCAATCACCAGGCCGCCGGCGGCGTCGAGGGTGTTGGCGGTGAAGATGGCGAGAGGGTTCTTGATCCAGATACGTGTAGCAGCCATTGAGTTGGCTCCTCTGAAGGTGGGTTCAGGTTAGCCAGCTCAGTGTTTACCCTGTCTGCTGATCCAGGTGCGCGAGCGGCTTAGTTGCCGGGCGTGGCGCAGAAGATAGCTGCGTGATCGGCCCGGTGCAAGACCGCTGAGCAGATTTGCTGACCAGAGGGTCAGCTGGCGAAGAGCCTGTTTTCAACACAGCAGGGCCGACGCGCAGTAGATCGTAAACAGGTTCTTACAGCAGTTTGCGGTACTGGACAAACCCCGAGCGCTCGGCAATCCGCTCATACAGCAGCATGGCGCGGCTATTGCTCTCGTGGGTCAGCCAGTAAGTGCGCGCACAGCCCTGGGCTTTGGCCTGCTGGTAGACGTGCTCGATCAGCTTGCGCCCGGCGCCGCTGCTGCGCACATCCTTGGCGATAAACAGATCCTGCAGGTAGCAGTAGTCACCAACAGTCCAGGTCGAGCGGTGGTAGATCCAGTGCACCAGGCCAATGGCCTGATCCTCATGCCAGGCCAGTGCCGCGTGCATGGGTTCGGCGGGATCAAGAAAGCGCTGCCAGGTGCTGTCGCTGGTCGCAGTTGCGATCTCGGTCATGTAGAAGCGCTGATAGGCCTGCCACAGCGGCAGCCAGGCGGCATGGTCGGCGTCCGTTATCGGACGAATTTCGACGGGAATGCGGATGGGCATGCTGCAGCCTCGTTGGTTGAGTAAAGCGCTTCGAACGTGGTTACGCTCTCGTAGCCGGTTCTTACAGCCTAGCTGCAAGGGCGCAGGCATCAATCGGCGCGTTCACCACAGACATCCAGGGCAAACCAGTGTTCCACCTCGGTTTGACTGAGCCCGGCACCGAGCAGGCTGAACAGCTTGCCCAGCGCGGCTTCGCGGGTCATGCCACCAGCGGAGATCAGGCCGGCGCTGGCCAGCTGGCTGCCGGCGGCATACACGCCGAATTCGACATGGCCCTGCGGGCACTGGCTGATCGCGGCGAGGACCACGCCACGCTCGTGGGCGGCTTTGAGCACCCCGAGCAATTCGGTGTCGTCCGCCGGCCCGGTGCCGCTGCCGTAGCATTCCAGCAGCAGGCCCTGAACGCCGCTGCCCAGCAGAGCGCGGACATGGCTGGCCTGGAGCCCGGGATACACCGGCAGTACGGCCAGGTTGACCGGCTGGCGCGGCTGGCGGTAGTTGATGCTGGCGGGGATGTTTTCGGCCCGTGCGCTCTGGCGCTGGCGTGGCAGCACCTGGAAGGCGTCGAAGGCATCACTGCGCAGCTTGCTGACCCGTGCGCCATGCAGCAGCGCACCGTTGAAATACAGCTGCACGCCTGAGGTGACGCCCGCCTGCAGAGCGCGCATGGCACCAAACAGATTGCCCCAGGCATCGCTGCCTGCCGCGCCCGCCGGCAGCATCGAACCGCTCAGCACCACCGGTACCGGCAAGCCGAGCAGGAGAAAGCTCAGGGCCGCAGCGCTGTAAGCCAGGCTGTCGGTACCGTGCAGCAGCAGCACGCCGTCGCAGCCGTCCTGCTCGATACCGGCGCGAATGGCCGCGACCATCGCCAGCCAGTTGTGCTGGTTCATATTGGCGCTGTCGATGGGTGGCAGCAGCTCGCGGAAAATCCATTCCGGCAGTGGCTGGGCCTCCAGCGCTTGCTGCGCACGCAGTCGGGCCTCGAAGCCAGGGGCCGGGGCCAGGCCATCAGCGCTCATTTGCATGCCGATGGTGCCGCCGGTGTAGAGCACCAGGAGTTTTGTACAGCCCATCAGGGGGTCTCCGTCTTTCATTGTTCTTATAAGAAAACAGGGGGCTAGGCCCCCTGTTTGTCACAGCTGTTACGGCGCTTCAATTTAACGCTGGTGTACGCTGTTGCCGATTTCGGCATGGTCGGTCGGGGTGCTGTTAGACGCATTTGGCCATGCCGCTGGGTCGAGGTCGAGGTCGGCGAAGTTTTTCGCGTCGAACACAGGCGACTCAACACCGGCCTTGACCTGCTTGTCGTAGTCGCGCATCAGGCGCAAGCCGACCTTGAACAACAGGGCCAGGGCAATCAGGTTGGCAATCGCCAGCAGACCCATGGTCACGTCCGCGAAGGCGAACACGGTGCCCAGATCCTGCACCGAGCCCCACAGCACCAGCGCGATGACCAGTACGCGGTAGACCAGCACCGGTGCGCGCTTCTTGCTGAAGAAGCCCAGGGCGTTTTCACCCAGGTAGTAGTTGTAGATCAGGGTGGTGAACACGAACATCAGCAGCGCGACGGTGACAAACACTCGGCCCCATTCGCCCACAACGCTGGCTACGGCAGTCTGGGTCAGCACCACGCCGGCGATGTCCATGCCTGGCTGATAAACGCCCGACAGCAGGATGATCAGCGCGGTGCAACTGCACAGGATAATGGTGTCGATAAACACGCTGAGCGACTGCACGATGCCCTGCGCCGCCGGGTGCTTGACCTCGGCCACAGCGGCGACGTTCGGCGCACTGCCCAGGCCGGCTTCGTTGGAAAACAGGCCGCGCTTCACGCCCATGATGATCGCCGCACCGATACCGCCGGCAAACGCAGGCTCCAGGCCGAAGGCGCTGTTGACGATCAGCTTCAGGGTGGCCGGAATGGCGTCAACGTTGCTGCCGATCACGAACAGCGCCATGGCGATGTAGGCAAAGGCCATCACCGGTACCAGCACGTCAGCGAATTTGGCGATGCGCTTGATGCCACCGAAGATGATCAGGCCAATCACTGCGGTGAGGATCAGGCCGCTGACATAGGTCGGCATGCCGAAGGTGTCATGCATCGAGCTGGCCACGGTGTAGGACTGCACGGCGTTGAAGCCGAAGCCGAAGGTCACCAGCAGCAGGATCGACACCACGATGCCCAGCCAGCGCTGGCCGAGGCCGTGCTCGATGTAGAAGGCCGGACCACCGCGGTAGGTGCCGTCGTCTTCACGGCGCTTGTACAGCTGCGCCAGGGAGCACTCGAAGTAGCTGGTGGCCATGCCGACCAGGGCCACGACCCACATCCAGAAGATTGCACCCGGGCCGCCGAGCATGATCGCCACGGACACCCCGGCGATGTTGCCAGCACCCACGCGGCCGGCCACGGAGAGCATCAGTGCCTGGAACGAGCTGAGCTGGCCAGGCTGGCGCTGGAAGGCTTCGGCGAAGATGCGGAACATGCTGCCGAAGTAACGAAACTGGACGAAACGCGAGGCAATGGTGAAGTACAGACCAAGGCCAATCAGCATCACGATCAGGAGTTTGCTCCAGATCAGGTCGTTGAGAATATCGAGCATGACAGTGAGGTCTCTCTTGTTGTTCTGGGAAGAAAATAGGGCGGGGCCGAATGGTTGAGCAGACGCGCCTGCCGTGCAATTTCGCGGGTGGCGGCGATCTGATGCGAGTTGATGCTAGAATCGCGCCGCTCGCATCACCAGGAAATCCGCCGTGTCCGACTACCTAGGGCTCAATCTCAAGCTGTTGTGCAGTCATTACCGCTCAATTGCCGAGGTGTGCCGCAAGCTCACGATCAATCGCGCCCAGTTCAACAAGTACCTCAGTGGGCAGAGCCGACCGACGGCTTACAACCTCAAGCGTATCTGCGATTTCTTCGGTGTCGAGGCGTACGAGCTGAGCCTGCCGGCCGAGCAGTTTGCCGACCTGATCGGTGCGCGCAGCGGCAGTGCGGACACGCGGGCTCTGGGCGATCCCTTGCTGGAGTTGTTGCAGCCGCTGAGTGGCTACTCCAGCAGCCTGTCGCGCTACTGCGGCTATTACTTCGAGTACTCCAACTGCATGTCGGTGCCGGGGCAGATTCTGTTGTCGCTGGTGCAGCTACGTGAGGAGCGCGGCAGCTTTCTGTTCGAGCGCCAGGAACGCCAGGAACCCTCGCGGGCCGACAGCGGCAAGGCCGAAGACTGGGTGCGTTGTCGCTACCTGGGTGCGGCGTTTTACCTGCAGGACCGGTTGTTTCTGCTCGACTACGAGTCGTTGACCGGCAACGAAATGACCCAGACCATCCTGATCCCCAGCTTCAAAAGCCGCATCAGCCGGCTTAATGGCTTGAAAACCGGGGTGTCCAGTGGCGATCTGCGCACGCCAGCCTGCACCCGGGTGGTCTGGGAGTTTCTCGGTACGGATATCAACCGGGTCAACGCCTACCGCCAGGTGATGCTCTACAGCCCGGATGATCCACGCATCGACGCCGATATCCGCCAGCGCCTCAGTGGCGCGCAGATCCGCAACGGCCTGTTCGAGATCGAGTAAGTCGGCTCAGAACCTATCTACGATCTGCTACGCGTTGGCCATCCTGCGTTAAAAACAGCCTCGGAAGCCGCTTGCGGCTAACGCGCTTCAGCGCGATCCCGAAGGGGCGAGTGAAACGAGTAATGCTCATTTACAGCTCGTAAACTGCACTTCTTCGGCGTTTTGACCAGCCGGAGGCTGTTACTAACGTAGCGCCTTGTCTGTCTCTAGCTCGCGAGATCGTAAATAGGTTCTTAATTGCGTAGCTGTTCCAAGCGCTGTTTCTGCTGCCCTTCGGCATCAAAGTTATCTGCTGCCAGCCAGCGCTCATAGCCCGTGGCGAGTGCCGGCCATTCGCTGTCGATGATCGAGAACCAGGCGGTGTCGCGGTTGCGGTCTTTGATCACCATATGTTGGCGGAACAGCCCCTCATAGCTGAACCCGAAGCGCTCGGCGGCGCGCTTGGAGCGGGCGTTGTCGTTGTTGCACTTCCATTCCAGGCGGCGATAGCCGTTGGCGAAGGCCCACTTGCCCAGCAGGTAGATCACCTCGGTGGCCTGCACGCTGCGTTGCATCACGCGGCCGTAGCAGATGTGGCCGATTTCGATGCTGCCGTGCGGCGCGGCGATGTTCAGGTAACTGAGCAGGCCCTGTACCTGGCCGCTGCTTTGTTCGACTACCGTGAAGAACAACGGGTCCTGGCTGGTGGCGTTGCGGCTGAGCCAGGTATCGAAGTCCGCGCGCTCATTGAAGGGGCCGTAGGGCAGGTAATCCCACAGCAGGGGATCACTGTCCGGGCCTTGCAGGGCTTGCCACAAGCCGTCGCCATGACGCGCGGGGTTCAAGCTTTCAAGGCGTACAGTGCGGCCTTGCAGGGTGTCGCGGCTGGGTGCGCGGGCGGCGTGCCAGTTGAGGGGCGGGCTCAGGCGCATGAGGTTCTCCTTTTCAAAGCAGTTGGCGGTATTGCACAAAGCCGGAGCGCTCGGCGATGCGCTCGTAGAGCTGCATGGCGTTGCTGTTGCTCTCGTGGGTCAGCCAATGCACCCGCGCTGCGCCGGCAGCGCGGGCTTGCGCATAGACATGCTCGATCAACTGGCGGCCGATGCCGGCGCCGCGCAACTCGTCGCTCACGAACAGGTCTTGCAGGTAGCAGTAATCACCGACCGTCCAGCAGCTGCGGTGGTAGATAAAGTGCACCAGGCCTACGGCGCGGCCGTTATGCCAGGCCAGCGCAGCGTGCATCGGTTCGCTTGGGTCGAGAAGACGCTGCCAGGTCACCGCGCTGCTGGCCTCGGCAATCTCGGTTTTATAGAAGCGCTGGTAGCCTTGCCACAATGACAGCCACACGCCGTGGTCGGCGGCGCTGACTGGGCGAATTGCAATGTTCATAAAGCCTCCTTGGCGCTTTGATCGGTGCCCATCTGCGCCGCCAGTTCGCGGTCGCGTGGATTAACACTGCTAGCCAGCCCCTCGCGCACGCCGGTTTGGTCAGCCTGGCTGCGGTTCTGGCCGAGCTTCCATTTACCTTCAATGCGCTGAATCGGCAGGGCGAAGCCGACGATGGCGCGCAGCATGCTGTCGATGTACTCACGCGGCGCATCGCTCACCGCCCAGGGCTGCGGGCGTTCGGCCTCATGCAGCGCACTGAGGCGGCTGACCAGGTGCAGCAATCGCTCGGCGTCATCAAACACCTCGGCTTGGCCGTAGGCGTGCACGGCGATGTAGTTCCAGGTCGGCACCACCTTGCCGTGCTCGGCTTTGGCGGCGTACCACGACGGGCTGATATACGCCTCGGCACCCTGAAAAATCACCAGCGCTTCGCTGCCTTCGGCCAGATCGCGCCACTGCGGATTGGCGCGAGCGAAGTGACCGTACAGCGTGCCGTATTCACCTTCGTCAGGTTCCAGCAGCAGCGGCAGGTGGCTGGCGAGCAAGCCCTGGCTGCCGTGGCTGATCAGCGTGGGCAAACGGCTGGCGCGGATTTGCTGGTGCAGCGCGGCGAGGTCGTCCTGGCGGAAGGCGGCGGGTGTGTACATGGCGAGTCTCCTGAGAACCTGTTTACGGTCTGCTGCGCGTCGGCGATACGGCGTTAAAAACAGCCTCAGCAAGCCGCTTGCGGCTAACGCGCTTTAGCGCGACCCGAAGGGCGAGCGAAACGAGTAATGCTCATTTACAGCTCGTAAACTGCGCTTCTTCGGCGCTTTGACCAGCCAAAGGCTGTTACTAACGTAGCGCCTTGTCTCGCTCTAGCTCGCGAGACCGTAAACAGGTTCTGACGTGATGGAGCCATGCTAGAACGGCTATTGGTCTGTTGTAAGATCCATTTATTGCGAAATCAGTAGAGCCAATTTATATGCATGCCTCGTCTGCACCGCCCCTGCCGGTGGACCTCTCCGGTATCCGCCTCGACCCGCAGCAGGGCTTGGCGCGTCAGCTGTATCAGGCACTGCGCGAGCGGATTCTCGATGGTCGCCTGCAAAGCCGCACACGTTTGCCGGCCAGCCGCGATCTGGCGCAGCTATTGGCGATTTCCCGTAATACCGTGACCCGCGCCTTCGATCAGCTCTACGCCGAGGGCTATATCGAAGGGCGCACGGGTGACGGCACTTACGTCGCCGAGCTCAGTGCAGTCAGCCGGCCGGCGCCGCTGGTGGTTGAGCCGGTAACGCAGAGCGCGGCGCTGGCGCGCTTGCAACAGCACCACCTGAGCCCGCCCCTGAGCGGCCCGCCACGGGCGTTTCGCGTCGGCGTGCCGGCGTTTGATCTGTTTCCGTTCGAGACCTGGGCGCGCTTGTCGGCGCGCTTCTGGCGTAAACCGTCGCCGGCGCGTCTGGGTTATGGCGATCCGGCTGGCGACTGGCAACTGCGCGAGTTGATCGCCGCCTACCTGCGCAACAGCCGTGGTTTGCACTGCGACCCGGCGCAGATCGTGGTCACCAGCGGCGCCCAGCAAGCCATCAGTCTGTGCGCGCAGTTACTGGTGACGCCGGGTGATCGGGTGGCGGTGGAAAACCCCGGCTACCGCGCCGCCGGTCATGCATTGGCGGTGGCCGGTGCGCAGTTGTGCGGCGTGGCGGTTGATGCTGATGGGCTGGACACTGCCGCGCTGGCCCAGGTCGAAGGTTGTCGGCTGGTGTACCTGACGCCGTCGCACCAGTACCCAACCGGCGTCACCCTGTCGCTGGCGCGGCGCCTGGAATTGCTGGAGTGGGCCGAGCGCAATGATGGCCTGATCATCGAGGACGATTACGACGGCGAGTACCGTTACAGCGGCACGCCCTTGGCGCCGCTGGCCGCCCTCGATCGGCAGGGTCGGGTGCTCTACGTCGGCACCTTCTGCAAAATCGCCTTTCCGGCGCTGCGCCTCGGTTACCTGGTGTTGCCGCCGGCGCTGGCCGAAGCCTTTGCCCAGCGCCGCGCCGTGGACATGCGTCACTCGGAGATTGGCTCCCAGGCAGTGATGGCCGACTTTATCGCCGCTGGGCACTTTCAGCGGCATATCCGCCGCATGCGTACCGCTGCGCGCAGTCGGCGCGATGCCCTGTTAGCCGGTTGGCCTGATCACGTGCCGGGTTGCGCAGCGCTGCCCGTGGTCGAGGCCGGGCTGCACCTGTGCGTGCGGGTCGACAGCCTGGCCCGTGAGCGCGAGTTGATCGCCGCTGCTGAGCGGATGGGTGTGGAGTTGAATGGCCTGAGCAGTTACTGGTTGCCCGACAGCAGCGCCCCGGAAGACCAGCGCGCCGGGCTGGTGCTGGGTTTTGCCGCGGTGCCTGAGACGCAGATTGCCGAGGCGCTGATGGCGCTACGCCGCGCCTGGAGCCTGTAACGCGGGCTATTAGTGGGAGGGCTTTCGGCTCGGCCATCCTGCTTCGCGATCCACAGGGATGTGGTGAGTGCCGCAGGCCCGCCGGGAGCTGTTCAATGCGGGCGTTAAGCCACGCTCGCCTTACGCGAACTACTCATGCGGCACATCTTTATCCAGCAGGTCATTGCCCTGGTCAGAGCGGATTTCCGCGTCGACTTTCTGCTCCAGGTGTTTGTCCGGGGTGACATCGAGCACCGCATCGCCGCGCTTAACTCGGGTGGCAGGAGAGTCATTTTTGTCCGCACCGCTAGCCAGCGGGGTGACGCCAGCGCTTTTGCCATCCAGCGCGCTAAACAGCGCGGTGTTGACCTCGGGGTCGAAGCGTAAACGGTAAATCGGCTCGGGCAAGGTGAAGCCTTGTTCTTCCAGCGCGCGCATAGCGGCGCGAATGGCCAGGCTGCGCGCTTTAGCAAAATTGGTTTCACGTTGATCGATCCAGGCATAGAACGTCAGCACGATGTTGGAGTCGCCCACCGTGTTGATCAGCGCATCGGGCTCGGGGTCTTGCAGAATAAAATCGAGCTCGCGGATGGCGTCCAATCCGGCTTTCATCCCGGCTACGGGGTCATCTTCGGCATCCACGCCGAGTTCGAACTCAAAGCGTCGTTCCGGGTTGGTCGAGTAATTGAGGATGATGCCCTTGAACACCGCCGCATTGGGGATGCGCATGTGGTTACCGTCGAGGGTCATCAAGATGGTCGCGCGCGAGGTGAGGCGCACGACGATGCCTTCAAGGTCATTGATAACCACGTGGTCCTTGGCCCGAAACGGCTGGCGCAGGCTGAGCATCACGCTGGAAATATAGTTCTCCACCGTGTCGCGCACGGCAAAGCCGATGGCCAGACCGATCACCCCGGCACCGCCGAGAATGGTGGTAATAACCGCCGCCGCGCCGAGCAGATTGAGCGCCAGAATAATCCCCAGCAGCAGAATGATCACGCGGGTGGCTTGGGCCATTAGGTCGGCTAAAAAGGGATTGGGCGCTATTTTTCGCCACAGAAATTGCCGGCCGGCGAGGAAGTTACCGAGCAGGACAAAGACGGTTAAAACCAGCAGCGCGAGGCCAATCAATGGCAGCGCTTTTATGAAGTTCAAGGTTTGCGTGCGGATGCGATCAAGTACGGGCCGCACGTTATCGGCCACGGCCAGCGTGCGGCTCATTTCGTCGGTTACCGTGACCACCCCGGCGAGTCGGCTGGCGAGGCGCTCGGCTTGCTGCGCCGCGACCTCGTTGGCGACCTCACCGCGCAGAATGACCACGCCTTCGCCGACATACACGCTGACTTCGCGCAGCGGTTCCAGTTCGGCAAAAATATTCTCGATGCGCGACCTGATCTTCTCATCGCTTTCTGCCGCCTCGGCGTCGATATTCACCACCGATTCAGATGCGCCGGGTGCATCTTCCGGCAGAGCCAGAATGTGCTCGCCGGGCAATAAGCCAACGAGCAGTGCGAGTACCAGTAGCGTACGGGTGCGGCGTTTCATTGCAGGCGACTCCGAATAGGGCGGTGGAACATCACCCAGCCTACGCGGATGCGCAGAGCAGGAACGAGGTGGCGGCCAGCGGAGCAGCGGGTGCTTATAAAGCTTTGGCCAGCATCCACGCCCCCATGGCGACCATCATCAGGTTTTCCGTCAAGGATACAAAACCCAGCGGCACCTTACTGCTACCGCCGACACAGGCGCATTTGAGTTCACGCTTGTCGAGATACACGGCTTTGATCACTGAAACCGCGCCCACTGAACCGATAAACAACGCCACGGGTGCGGCAAGCCAAACCAGCGCACCTGAAATCATCAGTACCCCCGCCAGCCCCTCGCCGAACGGATACAGATAGCCATAGCGTACCCATCTGCGCGCCAGCAAATCGTAGTTGAGGAACATGCTCGAAAAACGCTCGACGTCCTGCAACTTCTGGATGGCCAGCACACACATGGCCACGGCGATAAACCATTCCAGCGCCCGCACCGTTAATAGGCTGCCATACGCCGCCCAGCTCATGGCCAATGCCATCAACAGTGATACAGCGAAGATGGCAAAGACGGGCGTATAGCTGGTTTCATCCGGCCCTTTTACCGGCTCACCGAAATACTCACGCAAGGCATCGTAGCCACCGATGCGTTGGCCGCCTATCCATGTCTGCGGTGTTGTATCTACGTTGTGTTGGCTCTGGAAGGCGTCGGTTTGCGCGCGCGTTGTCAGGTGGTGGTCGTCTACGTCGAAGCCTTCACGCTCGAGCAAATCCTTCGACTTGAGGCCATAAGGGCAGAGGTGGTTCTTCATCACCATGCGATACAGCGTGGCTTGTTTTGGCTTATCTGAGTCCATGACGTTTCTCCTGTACCGGCAGAGTGTCTCGGGGCGCCTTGGTAACGCCGTTTTAAGGCGAACCAGGCGAGCCCTCGGTCGTCAGCAATGGCGGGTCGGCAGCGCTTCACAAGGTCGCAAACCCCAGGCGCTAGTAAGGGCAGACCACCGTTATGCCGTTGGATTCCATTGAATTTGCCGGAATGCGGCTTGAGATACGGGGCTTGCTCATGCCGGCGGCATAAAAAAGGGATGGCCGAGGCCATCCCTGAGGAAAAGAGGCGTGGGGGCGCCTCTTGGTCGATAAAACTTAGGCGCTGAGTGGTACCAGGCGCGGCGCGATCATGTTTTCCGGGCGCAGGATGTCGGCCAGCTCGGCGTCGCCCAGCAGCTTCTCCTCACGCACCAGTTCCAGCACGCTGCGGCCGCTGTCCAGCGCCACCTTGGCGATGCGTGTGGCGTTTTCGTAGCCGATGTAGGGGTTGAGGGCGGTGATCAGGCCGATGGAGTTTTCCATCAGTTCACGGCAGCGCGCTTCGTTGGCGGTGATGCCGTCGATGCACAGCTCACGCAACATATCCATGGCGCGGGTGAGCAGGCGGATCGAGTCGAAGATCTTGTAGACGATCAGCGGCTCCATGACGTTGAGCTGCAACTGGCCGCCTTCGGCTGCCATGGTCAGGGCCAGGTCGTTGCCGATCACTTCAAAGGCCACCTGGTTAACCGCTTCCGGGATCACCGGGTTGACCTTGCCGGGCATGATCGAGCTGCCCGGCTGGCGCGCCGGCAGGTTGATCTCGTTGATCCCGGTGCGCGGGCCGCTGGAGAGCAGGCGTAGGTCGTTGCAGATCTTCGACAGCTTCACCGCCGTGCGCTTGAGCATGCCGGAGAACAGCACGAAAGCACCCATGTCCGAGGTGGCTTCGATCAGGTCAGCGGCCGGGGTCAGCGGCTGGCCGCTGATGATCGCCAGGCGCTTGACCGCCAGCAGCTGGTACTGCGGGTCGGCATTGATACCGGTGCCGATGGCGGTGCCGCCCAGGTTCACTTCGGTGAGCAGGGTCGGGGCCAGCAGCTTGAGGTGCTGCAGGTCTTCGCTGAGGGTGGTGGCAAAGGCGCGGAATTCCTGGCCCAGGGTCATCGGCACGGCATCTTGCAACTGGGTGCGGCCCATCTTCAGCACATGGCTGAACTCCAGGTGCTTTTTCGACAGCGACTGGATCAGCTTGTCCAACGCGGTGAGCAGGCTGTCGTGACCCAGCAGCAGACCGAGGCGGATGGCGGTCGGGTAGGCGTCGTTGGTCGACTGCGCCATGTTCACGTCGTTGTTCGGGTGTAGGTGCTTGTATTCGCCTTTCTCGAAGCCCATGGCCTCCAGCGCGACGTTGGCGATCACCTCGTTGGCATTCATGTTGGTCGAGGTGCCGGCGCCGCCCTGAATCATGTCGACCACGAACTGATCGTGAAACTCACCCTGAATGATGCGTGCGCACGCGGTGCTGATCGCCGTGTGCTTGGCGGCAGACAGATGGCCCAGCTCGCGGTTGGCGTCGGCGGCGGCCTGTTTGACCATGGCCAGGGCGACCACCAGTTTCGGGTAATGCGACAGCGTCACGCCGGACAAACGGAAGTTCTGCACGGCACGCAGGGTCTGGATGCCGTAATAGGCGTCAGATGGAACGTCTAGGGTGCCGAGCAGGTCTTTTTCGATGCGCGATGATGCAACAGGGGACATGATGGTTACGGTCTCTGAGAGTACGGCTTGTGCCGCGATGTGCCGTAGATTAAGGGCTGCGGCCTGATTCTGACCAATGCTGTTAAGCGCTAGGTCATGCATAATCGGCATAATGTGGATGTGACGTCCCGGGTTGTTTGGACGTACAGCGTACCTGTGGGAGGGGCTTCAGCCGTGACCATCGCCGCTAAAGTGCCTCCCACACTCTACATAGGCAGGATGACGATGAACCTGGAAAGCAAATGGCTGGAAGACTTTGTCACCCTGGCCGCCACCCGCAGTTTTTCTCAGGCGGCGCAAAAGCGCTTTGTCACCCAGCCGGCGTTCAGCCGGCGGATTCGCAGCCTGGAGAGCATGCTCGGCCTGACCCTGGTGGACCGCAGTTGTACGCCGGTCGAGCTGACCGAGTCCGGGCAGCTGTTTCTGGTTACGGCAAGGAGCATGGTCGAGCAGCTGGGTGAGGTGGTGCGCCATCTGCATAACCTTGAAGGCCAGCAGGGTGAGGTGATGCAGATCGCCGCGGCGCACTCACTGACCCTGGGGTTTTTCCCCGAGTGGATCGCCCGTCTGCGCCGCGAGGGTCTGCCGTTGACCACCCGACTGGTCGCCACCAACGTCGGTGAGGCGGTGCATTCGCTGCGTGAAGGCGCCTGCGATCTGATTCTTGCCTATTACGACCCGGATGCTGCGTTGCAGATGGATCCGGAGATTTTCCCCTCGCTGCACCTGGGCCGTACCGAGATGCTGCCGGTGTGTGCGGTGGCTGAGGATGGCACGCCGCTGTTCGACCTCAACAGTGGCCTGAGTGTGCCGCTGCTGGCCTACAGCGCCGGTGCGTTTCTCGGGCGTTCGGTCAATCTGCTGCTGCGCCAACGTGCGCTGCGCTCAACCACTGTGTATGAAACGGCGATGGCCGACAGCCTGAAAAGCATGGCCCTGCAAGGCATGGGCGTGGCCTGGGTGCCGCGTTTATCGGTGACGGCCGAGTTGGCGCGTGGTGAGTTGGTGGTGTGCGGCGGTGAGCAATGGCAGGTGCCGCTGGAGATTCGTCTGTACCGCTGCGCGCTGGTGCGCAAGGCTGCGGTGCGCCTGCTCTGGCGCAAGCTGGAGAGTGGCGAGGTTGGGGCTCAGTCAGGTTCAAGCTGACTGGAGCGACGCAGCAGATTGCCTGCTGCGCCGGTTTGGCCTCAGGTCCCGGACTTGATCGCAGTCCAGGCGCGGGTGCGCACGCGTTCAACCTTCTGCGGCAAGGGTTGCAGCACATAGAGGGTTTTTTGTGCCTCTGCGGTTGGGGTCAGGCCGGCGTTGTCACGAATTTCCGCGCTCACCAGTGGCATGGCGGCCTTGTTCGGGTTGGGGTAGCCAAGGAAATCGCTGATCGGCGCTACTACGTTTGGATCGAGCAGGTGGTTGAGGAACTCGTGAGCTTCGGCCACGTTCTGTGCGCTTTTCGGGATGGTAAAGGAGTCATACCACAGCGGTGCGCCTTCCTTCGGCAAGCGCCAGTCGACCACCACACCGTTGCCGGCTTCCTTGGCGCGGTTGGCGAACTGGTAGAAGCTGCCGGAATAGCCGATGGCCACGCAGATGTTGCCGTTGGCGATGTCGGTCATGTACTTGGCCGAGTGGAAGTAGGTGACATAGGGACGGATTTTCAGCATCAACTCGGTGGCTTTCTTGTAGTCATCCGGTTGGGTGCTATTGGGGTCCAGACCCAGATAATGCAGAGCGATGGGCAGAATCTCCGCCGGTGAGTCGAGCATGGCCACGCCGCATTGCTTGAGTTTGCTGATGTTCTCTTCTTTGAAGATCAGGTCCCAGCTGTCGACGGGCGCAGCGTCGCCAAGCACGGCCTTGACCTTGTCTGGGTTGAAGCCGATCAGCACGGTGCCGTACATGTAGGGCACGGCGTATTGGTTGCCGGGGTCGTTGGCGGTCATCAGTTGCAGCAAGCCGGGGTCGAGATTTTCCCAGTTGGGCAGCTTGGATTTATCCAGCTTCTGGAATACGCCGGCTTTGATTTCGTTTTCGAGGAAGGTGTTGGTTGGCACCACCAGGTCGTAACCCGAGTTGCCGGTGAGCAGCTTGGCTTCCAGGCCTTCGTTGGTGTCGAAGATGTCCCAGGTCAGCTTGATGCCGCTGTTGGCGGCAAAGTCCTTGGGCACCGAGGGCAGCATGTAGTCGGCCCAGTTGTACACGCGCAGTTCGCGCTGTGGCGCTGCGGTTTCGGCCTGTGCTGCGCCGGTCAATAAGGTTGCACCGCAGATGGCGGTGGTGAGCAGGGTTTTGATTATTTTCATGGTGGTCACCCTTGGGTCATTTAAGGAGGGCTTAAGCGCCCTCGAAGCCTTCCAGAACATTCACTGCGTTGACGCCAATCGCTTCGACGGCATAGCCGCCTTCCATGACAAACAGCGTTGGTTTGCCCAGGGCGGCGATGCGCTTGCCCATGGCCAGGTAATCCGGGCTGTCGAGTTTGAACTGCGAGATGGGGTCGTCCTTGAAGGTGTCCACGCCCAGCGACACGACGATGACCTCGGCATCAAATTCGGCGATGCGCTGGCAGGCTTCATCCAGCGCCGCACTCCACACGGCCCACGGGCTGCCCATGGCCAGCGGGTAGTTGAAGTTGCAGCCTTCGCCCGCGCCTTCGCCGTGTTCATCGGCATAACCGAGGAAGAACGGAAACTCCTCGGCCGGGTCGCCATGGATCGAGGCGAACAGCACATCGCCGCGTGAATAGAAGATGTCCTGGGTGCCGTTACCGTGGTGGTAGTCGACATCGAGGATGGCCACGCGTTGCTTGCCCTGATCGAGAAACGCCTGGGCGGCGATGGCGGCGTTGTTCAGGTAGCAGTAGCCGCCCATCAGTTCGCCGGCGGCGTGGTGGCCTGGCGGGCGGCACAGGGCAAAGGCACTGTGCGCGCCGTTTGAAATTTCCTGCTGGGCGCTGAGCGCGACTTGCGCGGCGCTATACGCCGCTTGCCAGGTACCGGCGGTAATCGGTGCGCCGCCGTCGAAGCTGTAGTAGCCCAGCTGGCCGTGCAGGTCGGTGGGGATGACCGCGCGCAAGGTGCGTGCCGGCCAGGTAAAGGGCAGCAGATCGCCCTTGCCGTTCTGCGCCTGCCAGCGCTGCCAGGCACCCTGGAAGAATTCCAGGTAGGCGGTGCCGTGAATGCGTGCAATCGGCGCCAGGCCGAAATCCTGCGGCGGGCGCACCTCGCCCAGTTGGCGGTCTTTAACCCGCTGCAGAATGTGATCGGCACGCTGCGGTTTCTCGAAACAGGGCATCAACTGGCCGTCGATCAGCTCGCAGCTGCCGTGGTGCAGGTGATGGTCGTCGCTGTAAAAGGTCAGCATGCGGGTGGCTCCCAGGCGTTGTTGTTCTGGTCACCATTGTTCGCCGCGAATGCGTTGCGGTTGAACGCTGACAACGGCCAAAAGGGGATCGATGTGGCCAAAATCGGCGGGAGCGATCTTTAACGTTACGCAGCGATGGTAGCCATACATTGCGCGACGGCCATGACATTTCGCGGGAAGCGCTTTAGCGGCGAGCGGTTTAAACACGGTTGTCGCGGCTGAAGCCCCTCCCACAAATCCCGCTCACGGCTGGCGCGGGGTTCAGGCGCGGAAACGGCTGGGCGCCACGCCACTCCAGCGCTGGAAGGCATGCCGAAAGCTGGCGGTTTCACTAAAGCCCAGGTGCTCGGCGATGCGGCAGATGGGCCAGTCTTCCTGGCCCAGCAGTGTCTTGGCCTGCTCGAAGCGCAGTTCGTCGAGCAGCTCCTGATAGTGCGTGCCGAGCGCCTGTAGGTGGCGGCGTAGGGTGCGCGGCGAGCAGTGCATCTGTTGCGCCAGTTGTTCCAGGCCGGGCGGGGCGGTGAGCTGCTCGCTGAGCAGTTGGCGAATGCGCCCGAGCCAGGCCTGACGGGTGGTGAACTCGGCATTCTGCTTGCGACAGCGGCTGAGCATTTCGCGGTGGGTCACGCTATCGGCCAGTGGCAAGGGCTGTTGCAGCCAGTTGGCAGGGAAGGCGAAGGCGTTGCGCGCGGCATTGAACTGCAGGGGGCAGGCGAAACTCTGCGGGTAACTGGCGCTGTAAGCCGGTTCGGCATGGCGGAACTGTGCGGCGCTGAGTGGCAGTGGCTGGCCGAGCAAATCGTCGCTGATGAGTTTGAGCGAAGCCAGGCACATCTCCACATTGAATACCTCCAGCGCCGGGCTGTGCTGATAGCCACTGGCGCTGACCCAGGCCAGTTCACCGTCGAACTGCAGATCCAGTTTGAAGTAGGTGCCGAGCAGGGCGGGGTAGTCCAGCATCAGCCGCCAGGCGTCACCAAAGGTGGCACTCGACAGCGCGGCGTAACCGACCATGCCATAGGCCGATACATGCATATGGCGGCCCAGTTCCAGGCCCAGATCGCTGCGCAGTTGCAGGGCGTTGGCGCACACCTGCAGCTCCTGGGTGCGGGTGATACGCGTATCGGCGCAGCGCAGATCGGCGGCTTCAATGCCGCTGCCGGCCAATAACGTCGGAGTTAGCTCGGGCTGGTCGGCAAATATTGAAAGAGTCAGGGAGACCACGTGCAGGGTGGTCAGGTGGGCATGCAGCATCAGGGCGACCGCAACTGTTCAGGAGGCCCGGAACAACGCAAGAATTATGCCGCGAGGAGCTTATGCGGTGGCCTAAAGCCATCAGGCCACTGCAGCGAGGCGCTTAGCGGTTACGCAGGAACGCGTTGATAAAATCGCCCTGGTTCGGTGCCTTTTCGTGGGTGGTGAAGACTAGCACTGCATCCTTCTCGCGCAGTTTCAGTTGTGCGTCAAAGCGGCACTGCACGGTGTTCAGGCTCTTGGCTTCGGTCTTGTAGGCCTCGCTGTCTTCACACAGGCTGGCCAGCTGGCTGACGACTTCACCGCAGAAGCTCGGTACGCTCAGGCGCTTGAGTTTGTCGTCATCGATGGCCGGCCAGTCCACCTGGGTGGTCAGCGGGGTGCCGCAGGTTTTCGAGGCGGCCTGGTCGATCTCTTGCAGTTGCGCACTGAAATCGGCCACCTGCTGCTCACGGTCGAAGCGGCTCAGGGCGTCTTGCATGCCCTTTTGCTTTTGCTGTTCGTACAGCGCCAGCAGGCTGGCCGGTTTGAGCGCTTTGCTCTTGGGCTCATTGAAGCCCAGCTCGAAGCCATCGGTATTCGGCAGGTACAGATTGAATTGTTCGCCACCCCAGCCTTGGCGTTTGACCAGCATGTTGTAGGCGCTGCCGTTGAGGGTGGTGCTGTAGTCGCGGTCGTCGTTGCCGCGCTCCTTGATGGTGGTGAGCAGCACCACTTCATCCAGCGGATGATTGATGCCGCTGACCTGCACCAGGGCTTGAGTGTTATCGCTGCTGGGGGCGACAACCACGCTGATACCGTTGCCGGCGTCGAAGGCTTGTGGGTACTTGGCCAGCTCTAGGGCGCTGGCGTTCAGGGTGAGCAGTGATGCGCTGAGTAGCAGTGACAGCCTTGTCATGATGGCGTCCTTGGCTGATGAAAGGAGGGCGCAGTATAGCCAGGCTGTTTGGTCTGGTTTGTGCGCGCAGTCAGCTCATGAGGGTTTGCCGAGGTGGGTGCTGCGTCATTGCGTCGACAAACGGTTGGGGTGGGTGCCCGTAGGCTCAGGCTTTACGGTATACTGCGCGGCCTTTGGCCGGCAGCACCGGTCGGAATTCGCACACAAGCCACGCCGGTTATCCCGCGTGGCTTGTTGGTTTTTGCCGCGCCTGCAGGCGCTATTGAGAAGAGGCACGTTGATGAGCGCATTGGTAGGCGTGATCATGGGCTCCAAGTCCGATTGGTCCACCCTTAGCCACACCGCTGAGATGCTGGACAAGCTGGGCATTCCCTATGAAGTGAAGGTGGTGTCCGCGCACCGCACCCCAGACCTGCTGTTCCAGTATGCCGAGCAAGCCGAAGAGCGTGGTATTCAGGTGATCATCGCCGGTGCCGGCGGCGCGGCGCATTTGCCGGGCATGTGTGCGGCCAAGACCCATTTGCCGGTGCTGGGCGTGCCGGTGCAGAGCGCCGTGCTCTCGGGCGTCGACTCGCTGCTGTCGATCGTGCAGATGCCGGCCGGTATTCCGGTCGCCACCCTGGCCATCGGCAAGGCCGGCGCCGTCAACGCGGCACTGCTCGCGGCGAGCATCCTCGGCCACCAGCACCCGCAGTTCCATGCGGCGCTCAAACAGTTCCGTCAGGATCAGACTGAAACCGTGTTGGATAATCCGGACCCGCGTGAGGCTTAATCCATGAAAATCGGCGTAATCGGTGGCGGCCAACTGGGTCGTATGTTGGCTTTGGCAGGCACCCCGCTGGGGATGAACTTCGCCTTCCTCGACCCCGCGCCGGATGCCTGCGCGCAAGCGTTGGGCGAGCATATCCGCGCCGATTACGGCGATCAGGATCACCTGCGCCAGCTGGCTGATGAAGTCGATCTGGTGACCTTCGAGTTCGAGAGCGTGCCGGCGGAAACCGTGGCCTTTCTCTCGCAATTCGTGCCGGTCTACCCGAGCGCCGAAGCCCTGCGCATCGCCCGTGATCGCTGGTTCGAAAAATCCATGTTCAAGGACCTGGGCATTCCGACCCCGGATTTTGCTGATATCCAGTCCCAGGCTGACCTGGATGCCGCCGTGGCCGCGATTGGTTTGCCGGCCGTGATGAAGACCCGCACCCTGGGTTACGACGGCAAGGGCCAGAAGGTTCTGCGCAAGCCAGAAGATGTGACGGGTGCCTTCGCCGAACTGGGCAGTGTGCCCTGCTTGCTGGAAGGTTTTGTGCCTTTCACTGGCGAAGTGTCGCTGGTGGCGGTGCGTGCCCGTGACGGCGAAACGCGCTTCTACCCACTGGTACATAACCGTCACGACAGTGGCGTGCTGGCGCTGTCCATCGCCAGCAGCGATCACCCGTTGCAGGCGCTGGCCGAGGACTACGTTAGCCGCGTGCTGACCAAGCTCGATTACGTCGGCGTGCTGGCTTTCGAGTTCTTTGAAGTCGATGGTGGCCTGAAAGCCAACGAAATCGCCCCGCGCGTGCACAACTCCGGGCACTGGACCATCGAAGGTGCCGAGTGCAGCCAGTTCGAGAACCACCTGCGCGCCGTTGCCGGCCTGCCGCTGGGCTCGACTGCCAAGGTCGGCGAGAGCGCCATGCTCAACTTCCTCGGCAGCGTGCCGCCGGTTGAGCAGGTCATTGCCATCGACGATTGCCGCCTGCACCACTACGGCAAAGCCTTCAAGGCCGGGCGCAAGGTTGGCCACGCGACCCTGCGTTGCGCCGATCGCGCCACGCTGGACCAGCAGATTGCCGCAGTCGAAGCGCTGATCGCCAAGGGCTGAACACAGCCTGACGCCGTCTATACAGCGGCGTCAGATTGAACCTTGCTGGATGATGCCCGTCTGATTGCCTAACGCCACTATGGCTGACCTGCAACTGACCCGGAGTGAACCGCATGAGCATCATCGGCATCATCTTTATCGGCCTGATCGTTGGCCTGATTGCCCGCTTCCTCAAACCCGGCAACGACAGCATGGGCTGGATCATGACCATCCTGCTCGGCGTTGGCGGTTCAATCGCTGCCACCTATGGCGGCCAGGCACTGGGTATTTACCAAGTCGGCGAGTCGGCCGGGTTTATTGGTGCGGTGGTCGGTGCGGTGGTGTTGCTGATTATTTATGCTGCCGTGAAGAAAGGCTGATCAGCCTCCGTTCAGTTGCTGTGTGAGGCTGTCATGCGTTACCTGCTGTTGCCGCTGTTGTTCATAAGCACCCTGGCCTGTGCCGAGCTGCCGGAAACCGACTGGCTTGAACTGATGCCGCCGCAAGACCAGGCGGCACTGGCAGCCATGCCTGAGATCGACCACCAAGGCACTGAGCAAGACAGCGAGTTCTACAACCCCGGCGGCCTCAAGCAGCAAGACAAAGACCTGCCGGCGGTGATGTACTCGACCCGCACCGTTGCCGCTCTGGATGGCAAGGCAATACGCCTGGGCGGCTATCCCGTACCGCTGGAAACCGACCGCGAAGGCCGCAGCACGCTGTTCTTCCTGGTGCCCTACCCCGGCGCCTGCATCCACGTCCCGCCACCGCCACCGAATCAACTGGTACTGGTGCGCTACCCCCAAGGCATCGAGCTGGAAGACATCTACGCACCGCTGTGGGTTAGCGGTACGTTGAAGGTCGAACAGGTCAACAACGAACTGGCGGATGCGGCGTATGCGTTGGAGGCTGGGGAGGTGAGGGTGGTGGAGGAAAGTGACCTGTAACGGTTATGTGCCGGTTTCTTCCGGCACATATCGACTACTGCTCCTTCTAGATCAATCAACTTACTGTGGGGCTTCATATTGAAGCTCTTCTAGGCCATGTTGCGTGCGATATGACAGGCGGAATACATGGTCTTCGAGGCTGCTGTCATCAACGACATTCAGTAAGTTGGCATCGTTCAGATCAGGGGTAATTTCATGTAAGGGCTCATCACTATTGTCGAACATTCGGTAGAAGAGCACAGACTTAGCCCCTAGGCTCATTACCACTTCACGCTCATTATCAGTGGCCTCAACGAGCGGGAATGGTCCACCCAAGTAGCCTCCAAGTTTGTAGGCGTAGGTTGCTGAGCATGCAGTCCCACAACCAAACGTGAGCAAGAAAATGTTCGACTCGTAGCTTACTGATGCTGGAGGGGCAGGGTAGTTAAGTACCTTTTCTTCCGTATTACCATCGTTGACGGAAATCGTGCACTGGGTGGCTTGGGATACGGTCGAGCATTGACTTTCGACTCGCCATTCGCTGCTTGGGATTTCGAGGCTTTCCGAGTAGTTCTCGGCAGAGCATATGTTCGTCGCTGAAATAGACAGAGCCAGTAAGCTAGCCTTTATAGAATCTGTAATCTCCATCGCTGAATCTTGGTGAATTAGAAGTGCGCTTTGTACTAGAATTTAAATTTTTTTAAACATATAGGTTTATTTACGTTATTCGCAATAAACAATGCTGATGAGCTCTAGCGGCCTACGCATATTTCATATTTTGTAGCGAATGATATATCGAAAGTCAGTTCTTCAGGGTCTTCAACGTCACCTGAGATGTTGAATAGCTGGCGTTGGGTCACGTTGTACTGCACCCAGCCGATAGTGCCGGTGCCGTCCGTATCAAAAAATAGTTGAGCCGTTACGCTGTCACCGGTGTCATTGTCGATCAGTAAGTTAGTTTTCTCCTTAGTTACGTATTTAAACGGAAAATTACTGCTTCTCACCAGCTCGGTTAGATATCCATAGCAAGAGCCCTCTTCTAGATTCGACTCCGCCGTGAATGACTCTTCTGCTGGTTGATTGGCGCATGCGGAATTACCAAAAAATGCGATAAGGAGTAGGGTTAAATACAGAGCTTTGTTCATTTTTTGTTGGTCTCGAACTCATTGACGTAACGGGGTTTGATGTCTTCTAAATGTTTTTTGTATGTGGATTGAATCGTTGTGTTCGTCGAGTGCCAACGAGCCCAGTTACCGTTGTGCTTGTTAATATAAAACGCTTTGTACTCCATACCTCCAAGTACCGAGGGGAAGATGATGAAGCGCTTTTTCTTATCCGTAATTTGTTTGTTGCCACCTTGCCCGCTCATGCCTTTGTTCTCGAAGGCTTCCCAAATTCCTGTCGGTGTGAACTCTGGATGTTGCGTGAAGAATGAGCTATCCCAGCCGTAGTAGGGAGGCTCGCCGAAAGCTTCCATACCGCCAGTACCGCACTTTACGTATTGGAGTGATCTGAAGTGAGCGGTTTCGTCCCGGTACATACGCTCAATGATGGTCGCCATATCCTTGCCGTATTTATCGTAAATTATGCGCAGTGCTGCTTTAGCGTCGACATCACTGAAATTTCCAGCGGTAGATATATTCGCGGATTCACTAATGTTCTCTATGAACGCTATCGGGTGAAAATGGTGAACTTGCTTTGGTAGCGCAACTTGCATCGCCCCCGCCAGCTCATCCCAGAACACCAGATTGTCAATACGTTCCTTTTCATGGCGGAGCACTTCCGGGACATCCTTGAGTAATTCGTCTAATCGTTGCCATTTAAGAGCTGATGATTTTGCTTGCCACTCGGTCGGATGGTAGCCAATTAGTTTCGACCAACGGTCGCGGAGCTTGTGATTTTTCAAGGCAAGGGATATTTCGTCAGCAGTGACCTTGCCATCCTTGTTACCCAGTTGATCAATTTTTAGGTAAAGGTTCTGAAAGAAATCCGGCATTTCCTTGGGGTCGAGAAAGCCGTCGGCGTTATCGTTGCTTTCCTTGATAATTTGGAAACCTAATTTTTCCCTATCATGCTGACTGATAATTTCCCCGTCAGCCTTTGCTATATAGCCATCCACCGTGGTGGTGGCGCTGTTGACTTTGATCGGGTACCACTCTTTGCTGTCTGGGGCCTTGAACAACTTTGTCTGGTTCGCAGCAATCAGGTAGTTCTCGCTTATGACCAGTCCGCTGGGTGTAAATGTCGGTACCTCTGCAGTACCGCCTTTGTTATAGATGGTCTTGCCCTTGGCAACGCGTAAGTATTGCTTACCGTCCTTCAATCCCGCCGGGTTCTTCAGGAATGCTTCCAGATTGGGGTCTGTAGAGAACAGCTCTACGTGAACCTGATGTCGGCTTTTCACCCCGCCTTTGGCGCTGGTGAGTGTCTCGTAGAGGCCGAGGTAGCCAACAGGATCACCTGCTTTGATTGGGATTGCGCAGGTGACGACAGAGTCGAAGTCGCTTGGATCATCGGGTTTCAACTCCGCTACATTTGCATCAATAGCGACCCAGACGGGGCCTGACGGGCACATTGGAGTGTCCCAGAATCCTCCGCTAACAATTGTGCAAGGGGCCATGATTTGCGGGCGACCTGCCTGAATGACTCGCTTTACTGTGCCTGTGGAGTATTCCAATACGGTATTTTCTGCAAGCAAGCCGATTTTTTTCTCGATTGGGTCTTCCGGTTTATTGAAGGCTGGCACTCGCTTTTTCAGTTGAGCTTTGACCTGGACTTTCCAGTAGGTGGGGCGAATGCGTTTTTGTGGCGGGATTTCTTCCGCATAGTGCTCGTCTGCCTTGCCTGGTTCCGCCTTGCTGATGGCCATCCAGACTACGTCACCTGCTTTGGCTGTTTGTACACCGCTCTTTTTCACCCCCTTGCTGAGAATCTTTATCTGAGCCAGTTCATAGGTAGCGGTATCACCGGGCTTTATCTGATGCCCGGATGTGACTGAGATCAACTCGAATTCCGCCCCACTCTCAATCTGCCCTAGTACGGTGCCAGTAAGGTTTGCTTCTTTGCGCACATTGCGGCCCTTGGCCTTTACCTTGAACCGGCGCTGACTCTCGCCATTCTGTAACGGGTAATGCTCAAAAGGCAGCAGATGCATATACAGGCTGAAGAATTCAAGTTTGTTGGTTTCTGGCTTCTTGTCTTCTGCTTTCGCTTCAGTTGGGGGCGCAGGCGTTACATCCTTGAAGATGGCTTGCTTGTTTCGATCCTTGAGGATCACATCTTTCTTGTCGAATGCGGCGAACCAGATTTCGCTTGTTGCGGCACGAGTTACCGGATTACCAGTCCGATCTTTACCGGGCAATGCAGCCTTGATCGTGGCCAAGGCGAAACGCATATCTTTGGTGTCATGGATTTTGAGAATCTGCAGCTCTGTGCCTGCCGGCATAAGCGCTTCGAAGTTACCCATATTAGCCAGGACTGTGCTTGCGATATCGCGTCCATAGCGCGAGCTGGTAAGTTGTACGGTTTTACCTACCCACTCGATTTTGGCAACTGGTTTGCTCTCCGCCGGACGCTTTTGCGATTCATAGGTGTGGCGAACCAGGCAGAAAGACGTGGAGTAGCGCAGGTTATCGCAGCTTTTTTCGGCCATGAATGTGGACGACAGATAATCCTTGTTCAGCCTGTAAGCGACCACTTCGCCATCTGCCATGCAGCGCACGGCCTGTTTGAGCTTGGCGTGCGGCACGCTGGCATCGCTGAAGTGGATGCCGCCATGCCAGAAGCCATGGTTACCCAGTAGGTAGTGGCCCGAAGTTTCTTTCTCCAGCTCCTTGTAAAGCTCTTCAAGGGTGTAGTGGTTGCCGTCAACCTTGCGAATGGGAAATTGATATTTCTTGTCATCGGTTGGTGAGGTATTTGACGGCCATGTACCTGGTTTTATATTGCCGTTCACGATGTCTTTTATATATTTTTCGAACTGTGTACGCTCAAGTTCGGCATGTGTATGTATTGCGTATGTTGGTTTGCCTTCGCCATCGGTTCTGTACTGAATGCCTATGGGTTGCCCATATTCTACGTATTGTCCATCTTTGACCTTGAAATTTGTGTCTAAATGAAGGACTTGCCCAAGCAGGTCGTCGTATTTTTCGGTGCTATATATTTTGACTGTGCCGTAAGATTTAAAGGTCTTTACAAATCCTGCGACAGGGCATGGAACATCGATAGATTTGTTGCTGCCATTAACAAGTAAAACAAAATCTTTTTTTACCAGTCTGCGGCCGCCTGGCTCATTTGTTCGGATTTCTTCTAGATGCCCGTCAGTTTCGTCATACTCACGCTTTGGCTCTCTAGCTTTTGATGGATGGTGTTTCTCCAAATCCTCATAGGACTTGACCGGTTCAATGCCATTTGTTCCGCTCTCTACTATTGTGTACATGCTAATTCCTTGTCGCTTTGTGCAACTACGGTCTTGTAATGGCTATTAAATTCCGCACGCTTCTCCAAGAAGCTGTAATTTATATTTTTCCCCCGAAACGTTTAGTTCGGCTTCTGCTATCCGGTCATGTGACTCTCGGTATTCACTGTAATTGCTTTTGTTAATCACATTAATTTGTAGGGATAGGTTTTCTTTTTTGTCTTTGTAGATCGAATTTTCTTTGTGTCTGGTTGTTAGAGATAGTTCGGTGAGTTGGTTATTGTGCTTCACGTATATATATTTTTCATCTATCTCTACAATTAACGATTCAGCATCCTTAATGGATTCAGTATTGCTTTTTTCTGTGTAGCTGCAAGTCCATACGCCAGGCGTGTCATGCTGTTGCTCTTGGAACGCGCGAATGGCTTCCTTGTACTCAAAACTTTGAAGTTCATTTAATGGTTTGCTACTGCAAGCGGTGCTGGACAGTAATATAATTACTAGAGAGAATAATTTAGTTATTTTTTTTGTTAAATTATTTTTGTGTTGTATTTTAAAGCTTGATTTCATCGAGGTTTTCTCGTTCAAATGTTGGTTATTATTTATGAAATAATTATTCGGAAAAAAGAAAGAATGCTTGCGACTGGTTTTCAGTCTTTTGCAGTGAGTTCACCAGCGCCTCATCCAACAAATTCCCCGCCTTATCACTATCCGTCGCACCGGGCAGCACCGGTGGTTTGATGCCAATGCCTGAGCCTTTGCCCGGTGCCCCGCCTGCGTTGATTTTGGCTTGTGGCCCGACCAGGGTGATGCCGCCGGGGTCGAGCTTGATAAAGCTGCCGCCGGCTTTGATCGTCAGTTCGACGCCGGCTTCGATGACCATCTTTTGCCCGGCCTTGAGGTGGATTTCGCGGCCGGCTTTGGTCAGTTGTGCGGTGCCGAGTTTGATGTGCTGGTTTTGCCCGACGGTGAGGTGGTCGTCGGGTTTGACCTCGACTTTGCGTTCGGTTTTGACCGTGAGGTTTTCTTCGGCTTTGAGCTCGGTGTAGCTGTTGGCTTCGACGGTGTCGTGGCGCTCGTGGCCGACGCGGATTTTCTGGTCGTGCTCGATGTTTTCATCCCAGTCGCGCTGGGCGTGCAGGTAGATCTGTTCGGCCCCCTTTTTGTCTTCGATGCGCAGCTCGTTGTAACCGCCACCGCCCGGTGTGCTGAGGGTTTTGAACAGGGTGCGGGTTTTGTTGGCGGGTAGGTCGTAGGGCACCACGTGTTCGGCGTGGTACAGGCAGCCGGTGACCAGCGGTTGATCGGGGTCGCCTTCGAGGAAGGTCACCAGCACTTCCATGCCGATGCGCGGGATGGCGAGGCCACCGTAAGCATCGCCAGCCCAGCTGGAGGCCACGCGCAGCCAGCAACTGCTGGTGTCATCTGCTTGGCCTTCACGGTCCCAGAAGAATTGCACTTTGATCCGGCCGTATTCGTCGCAGTGGATTTCCTCGCCCGCAGGGCCCGTGACTACAGCGGTCTGGCTGCCCAATACGCGGGGTTTTGGATGGGCCAGTGGCGGACGAAAAGGCACGTCCCACGGCGTGGCGGTGAAGTGGTTGCGGTAGCCCTGCTGGAAGCCATCGCTGGCTGCGGTATGGCTGGTGACGGACTCTTCCAGCACCTGCGGCTGTTTGCCTTGGTGGAGGACTTCGTGCAGCAGCCAGAGGTCGTTGTAATCGCCACGTGGGTGGTCGGAGAGTTCGAGAAAATACCCGCTGAGCAGTTTCGGTTGATCGCCACGACCTTCGGCCAGGCGGTAGTCCGCGCGGTGACGTTCCAGGTTGCGTTGGCTGAGGTGTTTGCCACGGGTGCGGTCGACGAAGCGGCCGGGGTAGTCGTAGTCTTCGAGGTCCGGTAGCGGTTTGGTCTCGGGGGCGCGCTCTTGCTTAAACGCAGCCTCCATCAGCAAGCGGGGTTGCTCGAAGTCGTAATCGCGGCGAGTGGTGCGGCTGGTGCGGGTTTCCAGGCGTACGGCGAAGTGTTTGATCACCGGCTCATCGGCGGTCATGCCGTTGTCTTGCAGGTAGGCGGTGGGTTGGCCGAGTTTGCCAAACGCAGTCTGGTCATCGCCAAAGGTCAGCACATGGCCTTGCTCGCTGTGCTGGAAGTGGTAGTGAATGCCTTCTTCTTCGCACAGGCGCTGGACAAAGTGCAGGTCACTCTCGTCGTACTGCACGCAGTAATCGCGCTGCGGGTACACGGTGGGGCCAAGCTGGAACTGATAGGCGTTGGCCTGGATGCCGTGCTCCTCTAGTACCTGCGCGACGATCTGCGGCACCGTCAGATGTTGGAAAATCCGTTGGTTGGTGCGCAGCGCCAGATAGCTCAGTTGCGGCACGATGCTCAGCGTGTAGCGGGTCAGGCGCTTGCCGGCTTCACCCTGAGCAACCTGATAGATCAGGCCGTGAATGCCCAGCCCGTCCGGGCTAAAGGCAAGAAAGGCCGGCTGATGCAGCAGGCTTTGCAGATCCAGCTCCGGCTGCTCGCTGATCAGTTCAACCTCGAAGCGATAGGGCTGGCTGATGGCTTCGCGGCCATTGAACTCAAGCACTTGCAGGTCGTGCTCAAGGCCTTCGATGGTGAGGCTGAAGTGGGTTTCATTGGCCGGATTGAACATCGTCGCTTCCTTGTAAAAAGATCATCCATGGGTGTCACGCCGCGCTGGTACGGCATGCCTATCCGCTGCGTTTCAACCAGCGTGGCCAGCGACTGGGGAGCGGCTGGCGAAAGACTTCAAGTAGCTGCGCGCTGGTGATGCTGCGCTGCGCCTCATCAAAGGCCAGGGCGCTGCGCAGCGCCGGCCAACAGTGCGCGGGCAATTGCGCGGGACGCTGCAGTTGCTTATCCAGCTCCATGGCTTTGGCCTGTTTGGCGCTCTGGCGTCGGAACGGGTGGCGACCGCAGGCCAGCTCATACACCACGCACGCCACGGCATAGACATCGGCGGCAGCGCTGAGTGGCGCACCATCGAGCAATTCCAGCGCGGCGTAACGCGGGGTCCAGGCGCTAAAGCGGTTGCGGCACAAGCGTGGCAGGCCGGGCAGCAGGCCTTCCACGGGCTGGCCGAGACCATAATCGAACAGGCGCAGGCCGTCTTCGGCGAGCATCACATTGCTGGGTTTCAGGTCGCCATGCAGTACGCCGAGGCTGTGCGAGTAGCTGAGGGCGTCGAGCAGGGCAACCACAATGTCTTGGAGCTCGTGCCACGGCAGGCCGTCGGGCCGCTCACTCAGTAGCTGGTCGAGGGTCAGCCCCTTGAGCAGTTCCAAGGTAAGAAAGGCGCGCTGGCTGGGCACATCCACCTCGAAGCCAAACAGGCGCACCACATGCGGATGATTGAGGCGCGCGGTGAGGGCGAACTCGCTGTACAGCAACGAGTTCGCATCGGGGTATTCGGCGAAGTCGTCGCTGAGGGTTTTCACCGCCACATACGGATCGGGATCACCGAACTGCTCGCGCAGCAGGTCACGGGCGCGATACACCGCGCCCATGCCGCCCACACCGAGCAGGCGCTCGATCTTGTAGCGGCCGCCGAGCACTTCCGGCAGCTCGCTGAGTACTTCACGCGGGGCTTGCGTTGCCGGTTTGGCGGCAGTCGCGGCCAGGGCGAAGTAGGTCAGGTCGCTGGCCGGAGTGCTGACCAGCGAGGCTTCATCGAGTAGACGCTCGCTCATCCTTGAGTCCTCCTCATCGGCGGATCACCACCGCACTCAGGTTGTCCCGTGCCGGGCCATCCAGAACCTGCTGGAACAAGCGATTCAGCGTGAGTTGTGGTGACGGCAGGTTCAGCGCGGCGCCCAGGGTATCGGCAGTCATGCCTTGATAAAGGCCGTCGCTGCACAGCAGAAACGCATCGCCGGGCAGCACGTCGAGTTCGAGAATCTCCAACTTCAGTTCGTCGCTGGCACCAATGGCGCGGGTCAGCGCATGGGCTGCGGGGTGCCGTGCGGCTTCGCTTGGGCTGAGTTGCTGCTCATCAATCAGTTGCTGCAGCAGCGAGTGATCGCGGCTGAGTTGATACAAGCGACTGCCGCGCCATAAATAGCAGCGGCTGTCGCCGGCCCAGACACAGGCCGCGCGGTCGCCTTCGATCAACAGTGCGACTACCGTGCTGCCGATCACCGGGTCTGGCTGGGCGGCGGTCACGGTGAGTTCCTGACCAAGACGGCGGTTGAGTCTGTGCAGGCGTTTGCGCAGCTCATCCAGGCGCTGACTCAGGTCGCCCTCGCTGGGCTCGGCCAGCTGCTCGACAATCAAGCGGCTGGCCAGGGCACCGTTCTGGTGCCCGCCCATGCCGTCGGCCACCACCCACAGGCCCTGCTCCGGCAGGGCGAGAAAGGCATCCTCGTTGCGCGCCCGCACCTTGCCGGTGTCGGTGCGCGCCGCGCTGCGCCAGTGGTTGGTTACTGCTTGCATCAGAGCGTTGCCGGCAGTTTGAAGCTGCGCAGTTGGTCGAGATCAAACGGGTTGGGCGAGCGTTGGCTGTGCAGCAGGTAATTGGCGCGCAGGCCACCGAGGTCGGCCTTGAGCATCAGTACGTCACGCCCGCTGTGGTAATCCACGCTCATCAGGTCGAGCAGGCGGAACAGCGACCAGGGGCCGGTGTTCTTCTCGATACCCACCTTGCGCCCGCCAAGCTCTTCGACCACCAGGCTGCTGCGCCCTTCATTGGCTTCGGCTGGCCAACTGAAGGCGGTTTGCACGATTGGGCCGTGGCGGTATTCCATCTGCTGGTCGCCGAAACGGAAGTCGGCGCGGCCCAGGCTGGAATCCAGCGAGTAGGGCTCCAGCTTGAACAGCACTTTCGGCTCGTTGGGGTTCTCGGCGAAGAAGCTGCGGCGGATGGTTTGCGCATGGCTCATCTGCAGCAGGAACTCACGTGACAACGGCAGGCCACGGCCATCTACACGGCGCAGTTGGTACTGGCCGGCAGTGCCGCTGACGAAGGGTTTCAGGTAGCCGTCGAAGAAGCGCTCGGCAATCCCCTGAGCCTTGAAGAACTCGCGGAAGTCGGCAATCGCCACATCGCTTTCACTGTGTGCGCTGAATGGGTAGCGCTGTTTCAACGAACCGTTATAAGCGTCGTACAGCTCGCTCTTATAACGCTGGTTGAGGTAGTGGTAGGCGTCGTTGAGAACCAGCATCCAACTGTCTTCGGCGAGCAGGCCGAGCCAGTTGCCGACCGGCTGGGGCAGGCGTGCGGCACTGTTGCGCACCTGGTTGATCGCATCACGCTGGCCGCCCATACGTGCCTTGGCCAATTCAAACGCGGCCTGCTCGGGTGCACTGGCGTGGGCCAGGCTTTGCAGTTGCAGTTGCAGGGCATCCAGCGCTTGCAGGCTGGCGGCCAGTTCCGGGCCGGCACCGCCGTTGTCGTCGAGCAGGCGATGCAGCGGCTCGAAACGTCGTTCCAGGGTCTTGCGGGCGGTGTCTGGCAGGCTCTTTATCAGCGCTGCCTGCGCCTTCTCGGCTGCTGCAGTGGCCAGCTTGGCAGCCTTGCCCAGCTTGCCTTTGCTGCCTTCCAGGGCTTCGGCGGCGGCGCCGGCATCATCGGCGGCTTCGGCCAGGCCTTTGAAGCGGGTGTTGTCACGCACTTCGAGCAATAGTTGCAGCAATGGCGAGTTGGCCGCAGTGAGGCTGGACAGTTGCAGGGCGCCTTGATTGGCGCTGCCGATCGGGTCCAGCGAGAGCTGGGCGAGGGCTTCACCCCAGTAGTTGGCGTAGTCGCGGAAGTACAGTTGCTCCATTTCTACCAGTAGGCGGCTGAGGTCACTGCTGCTGAGGGTGTCGCTGTCGCCCAGCACCCAGTTGTCGCGCAGGATGTCGCGCACCAGATCGCCGCCCTGGGCGACAAACATCTTCTGGTAGCCGACCTGGGTGTAGAAGCCGGGGATGCTGTAGTCGCTGCCGACAAATACGCCGGCCTGCGGGCCGAGTTTCTGGCTCAGGCGGTACTCCGGCAGGCTGCGGGCCTGGTCGCGGAGCATGCGGTAGACCACGTTGGCCAGCGATTCGCTGCGCAGGATCTTGCGCGCTTCGGCGACCAGCGGCGCGTTGAGCGAGTAGGGGGTAAATGACTCCGACAGCAGGCGCTCGAAGTGCTCGTTGAGGCCACGCTGACCGGCGCTGTTGCCGGCATAACGCAGCGACCAGTCGGCCGCCAGCCACTCCTGCAAAAAGGCGTTGTCGCGACGCTCTTCGAGGTTGAGCATGAGGTAGGCGCGCAGGCTGTTAAGCAGGCGCTCGCGATCCGTCAGATTGGCGCGCACCTGGGCTTCCAGTTGGCGACCGACACGGCTTAGCAGCAGGTTTTCCAGTTCGCCACGGTAAGCACGCTGCAGAGTCGGGTCGACCTTCTCGCCCTGGTAAAGACCGCCGCGTTGCAGGTAAGACATCTCATCCACTGGCGGGAACACCTGGGTAGCGGCGTAGCTCTGGTCCAGCGCCTTGAGGGTACGCAATGCATCGTCTTGTGCGCTCAGGCTGTCGTGCTGCTGAGTCAGTTGCTGAGCGAGATCGCGCAGTTGTTCCAGGCGACCGTGGTTACCGGAAAAACCACCCGCCCAGAGCACACCAAACAGGCCGAGCACGACCAGGGCGGTGGCGTACATGGCGCGCTGGCCCCAGTCGATACGGCGTACTTCCTTTTGGTCCAGGCCAGCGAGGTCGGCTTCAGGGAAAATCACGCGGTTGAGTACATGATTGATAAAGCGCGCACGGCCGCTGCGGAAGGTCGGCAGGGCGCTGCTGGAGAGCCCCAGGTTGCGACCAATACTGCTGGTGCTCGGGTCGAGCTGCTCATTCAGTTCCGGCGCGCTGGTCAGGTAGAAACCGCGCAACTGGCTGGCGCGCTGATAGCGGTTGCCGCTGAACGCCAGCTCGCTGAACAGGCACAGACGCTCGCCGAGCAGGCCGAGTTGATGCGGGAAGTCGAGGATGCGGCCACGGCGCTGGGTGTCGCGCTCCTGGTGCATGCGCAGGATGACCTGGCTGTTGAGGCGGCGCAGCAGCTCTTCGAACTCCTGGCGAATCACCTGCACGTCGCTGGCGTTCTGCTCCTTGCGGAAGCTGGCGCCGAGCACCTGATCGCTCTCTTCGCGCGACAGTTGATCGAAGAACTCATCGAAGCCCAGCACCTTGTCGGCCTTGCTCAATACCAGGTACACCGGCACGTCGGCGCCGAGGCGCTGATGAATGTCCTGCAAACGCTGACGGGTCTGCCGGGCGAGGTTTTCCAGTTCGACTTCGCTGCCGCCTTGCAGGTACTCGACGGGAATATTCACCAGCACGCCGTTGAGCGGGCGGGCGCGACGTTTGCGCAGCAGGCCGAGCAGGGTCTCCCAGGCGCGGCCGTCGATGACTGGATCGGGTTGGCTCAGGTAGCGTCCGGCGGTGTCGATCAGTACCGCGTGATCGGCAAAGTACCAGTCGGCGTAGCGGGTGCCGGACACGTCTTTGGTCAGGCGTTGCTGGTCGCCACGGTTGAGTGGGAAATCCAGCCCGGAGAAGTCCAGCAGGCTGGTTTTACCGCTACCTTGCGGGCCGAGCAGCATGTACCAGGGCAATTCACTGCGCCATTTTTCGCTGCGGCCACGGTACAGGCTGGAGCGCTTCAGGGTATGCAGCGCCTGCTTGAAGCGATGACGCAACTCCATCTGCTCCTCATTGATCAGGCCTTCGCGGCGCAGGCGCTCTTGGGCGTCTGCGTCGTCTTCCTCGGCCTTCTTGCGGGCGCTGGCCTTCCAACTGGCGAACACCATGGCCAGGCCCCAGAGCAGGAACAGCAGGCTGATGCTCAGCAAACGGCTGGTGGCCGACTCCCAGAACTTGTAATCACTGACCGCCAATAGCGGGCCGACGAACCACACTAGCAGGGCCAGCACCAGTACCAGGCACAGGCTCCAGACCCAGGTCTTGCGGAAAAAAGCGGCTAATTTGCCGAAGAAACTCTTCATTTCGTCTCATCCATGAATGCACCCGCAGACGGGTCAAGTTGCTCGTACGGCTGCAAAATCGTTTCGCGTTGTTCGCCCAGAACCCAGGCAAAACCGCTGTACATCACCACCAGGCACACCACTGTGAACAGCGCCACCAGCCACCACGGCACGATGCGCACCAGACGCCGACGGGTGTCTTTCAGGCCTTGCCAGTGCGGCGAGACTTCACGGGGCACGTCACCGCGCATCTGCCGAATCTGCCGATAGAGGCTGTCGCGCACTGCTTCCAGTTCGAGCATGCCGCGTGGCAGCACGCGGTATTTGCCCTCGAAGCCGAGCGACAGGCACAGGTACATCAGCTCGAGCATCGGCAGGTGCTTAACCGGGTTGCGCGACAGGCGCTCGAGCAGTTGGAAGAACTTCTCACCACCGAAAGTTTCGTTGTGGAACGAGGACAGCAGGCTCATTTGCGACCACTCGCTTTCGTTGCCCCACGGCGTGGTCACCACGGCCTCATCGACCACGGTGCAGAGCACGTAACGGGCGGCCATCACCTGGCTGCTTTCCGCGCCTTCGTGCAGGGCGCGGTGTTCGAACAGCTTGATCGCACTGGCCAGACGCTGGTTGAGTGCGTGCATGTCTTCACTGTCGAAGCTGTGCTTGAGCCGCACCACTTCTGAAAGCAAAGTAGCGGCGGCCGCAACCAGTGGATTGAGGCTGATATTGAAGCTCTCCGCCGGGCGCAGACGCGCGGCGTAGATCATTCGCTCTTCCAACTGCTCGAACTTTGGCGGTGCGGCAAAATCGGTCAGCGGGCTGTGCGCGGGGGCATCACCTTTACGGTTGAGGATGACGGTTTTGTCGTCCTGGCCGTATTCCATTTCCTTGGTAGTCATCATCAGTTCCTGATCGCCCAGAATTTCATCTCAAGCCCGGAGAATTCGCCGGACACGTGGAAAGCGAAGCCGCCGGAGCGTTCCAGCTGCGCCAGGTCTTCGGAGCCCAGTTCCAGGGCGAAGTAGGTTTTCCCCGAATGGAAGGGGATCTGCCGTGGCGCCACGGGCAGCGGTTTGACCTTGATCCCCGGCAGGTGCAGGTTGACCAGTTGGCGGATCTGCTCCACGGGGCCGACCTTGAGGTGCGCCGGCAGGCGCTGGCGCAGCTCTTCCGAGTCGCACTGGGCGCTGGCCGCGAGGACGAAGGTGGAGGTGGCGAGCAGCTTGTGGTCGTGCAGTGGCGACACCTGGATGCCGTACTGACGCTGTTGCAGGAGCATCTCGATGGCGTGCTGCTCCAGCACCATCGACAGCACTTGGCGAATCGCGTCCATCAGCTTGCGGAAGCTGGTGCCCTGGTCGCTGTGCAGGTAGCGGCCTTCCAGGCGCGGGCGTTTGATCTCGCTGGAGAAGGTCGCCAGCTCGCCGAGCAGGCCGAGCAGCTCGCGGTAGATCTGCTCCGGATGCACCTGTTCGATGCCCAGGTAATGACGCAGCACCGGCTCGAAGCGGTTGATCAACTGCAGCATCATAAAGTCGCCGACTTCCGCGCCGCCGACCTTGCCGGTGGCGCGAATCCGCTCGGCGAGGATGTCGCCACGGTGGGCCAGCATGCTGATCACTTCTTTCAGGCAGCTGAGCAGGTAGCCGGATGCCTGGAAGTTGACGTAGGTGGGGATGAATTCTGGATCAATGCTGATCACCCCGTCCGGGGTGGTGTCGAGCACATCGCACAGTTGCAGTTTGACGTAGGCCTGATCGCTCTGGTGTTCACCCAGCAGCAGGCGGAAATCCGGACGGCCGCAGCTGACCTGGCTCGATGCGCTGTCGCCGGCGTTGGAATCGGCCACTTCTTCATCGAAGGCAGTAAAGCGCGCCAGCACGTCCTGCTGTTCCGGGCGGCGGCTCTCGATGTGGTTGCCGGTGACCAGTGGCAGGGCCAGGTACACCGGGGTGTTGCCGGTATTCGGCGGCACGTCGAGGGCCAGCGGCTCGCGCTCGGCGCCGATGTCGAACAGGGTGCCGTCCGGCAGAATGCCGCTGGCCTTGCTCACCACCAGCTTGCCCATGTTGAGGAACTGGCGGTCGATCTCCAGCTCGAAAAAGCCCCAGGCGTAGCTGTCGAGCTTCTGCGTGCGGGTTTTCAGTTGGTAGTCGTAGTAACGGTCGTTCTGCTGGAAGTGCTGCGGGCGCAGCAGCATGCCTTCCTGCCAGACCACTTTATGCATGGCCATGGCTTAGTCCTCGTCCTGGTCGGCGTTATCCGGGGCTTGAATACCTTTGGCATCCAGGCGGATCACGCTGTAATTGTGCTCTTGCTCCTTGAGCGAAATCACCGTGCGCCAGTTGCTTTCCGGCAAGTCGCGGTAGGCCGCCAATACGCCGACATAGCGGCTGCCCGGTTGCACCGACAGTTTCATTTCGCGCTGCTCGCCCGGGCGCAGTTCCAGCTCTTCGAGCACCACCATGTCCGGTGACAGGGCTTCCTTCGGGCGCTGGTAGAGGGAGAAGAAGTCCGCGGTTTCAAAGGCTACCGGGTGCTTCAGCTCAATCAGGCGCAGCACGACCGGCGAGGGCCGGCCATTAAGATCCGGGTTTAGCTCATTGCTGCCGTTGAGGGTCAGATCGAGCTTGGTCATGTCCGAATAGGGCGACAGGGCCGCGCAGCCGGTCAGGCCGAGCATGGCGGCCAACAGGGCCAGGGGGAGCAAGCGGTGCATGGTGATCATCCTTGAACATCGGTGTTGAGGGTGGCGATCAGGCGAACCTGTTCTTCATAGGTGTGGGCGAAGTCGCGGGCGAACAGGCGGTCGCTCCAGTCGTCGTTCTGCTCCAGCGCACTGTGCAGGCGCCGGTAGGCACGCCAGCGGCTGCCAGCGGTGGCGATCAGTGGTTTGCGGCCTTCGCGCTCGAAGCGCAGGCTCAGTTGCTCCGGTGACAGTTGCTCGAACATGCCTTTGACGGCCGCGCGGCTGGCGGCCAATAGCGCCACTTGATGCGCCTGCAAATCGCGGAAGCTGCGGCTGATGGTCTGCTCGGCGCTGAGCTGCCCGGCCTTGCCGCCGCGCAACAAGGTGGTTAATGCCTCGCTGCTGTCGGCGCTGTGTTTCAGCGGGTTATTGCCGGCGCTCTGTACCGTGGTCAGGGCCAGGCGCAGCTCGTTTTTCAGCTCACCGCGGGTACGCAAGGCTTGCTGCAAACTGCCGACGCTTTGCTTGAGTAGCTTGGCGGCATTCAGCGCCAGGGCTTCGCGGGCGTCATCGTCGAGGTCATCCAGCTTAACGCCGAGCGCTTCGCTGAATTTCTCCCAGAAGGTGGGCGGCAGGCGCACTGGCAGCGGTGTCGGCTTGGGTTGCGGCGCAGGCGTGGGCTCGACCAATGCCGGGACCAGCAGGTTTTCTTCGTCGATCTGCGCGTAGTCGCGCTGCTGCGCCTGCACGTTGTGCGGCTGCAGCACTGCTGTCAGGTCATCGACCTGAGCGTACACACGCTCCTGCTGATCCAGCGCAGTCATCGGGTCGAGATCGAGAAAGGCGTCATCCGGGATGATGCTGCCGGCGGGCTGGGCACGGCCGATATCGCCGGCGAACAGCGCCGGATCCTGAATCAGTCGCGCGCGCAGTTCAAAGTCCCCGAAGCAATACACGCTGCCATGCTCGATGCGCTGAGCTTCGCCCTTGCGCAGGCTGGCGCCGCTGTCTTTCAGCTGAATGCCATTGCTGCTGGTATCGGTCAGGAAGAAAGAACCATCGCGATAGCTCACCTCGGCATGCCGACTGGACAGCACGCGTTTGCGATCCGGAATCACCCAGTCGCACTCCTGCGCACGACCAATAATGCCGCCGGCCTGTTTGAAGGTTTTGGTGGTCAATAGACCTGGCACGAACTGCTGTGCACTGACCACATCGAAGACCAGTTCCATGGTGTTTTACTCCTTGCGGTCAGTTGCCGCGGGTTTGAGCTTGCGGGTCGCCCAGCGGGCGGTATTCGTCGTCGCTGAACTTGTAATTGCCAGTGCAGGCGGAGAGGCATAAGGCCAGGGTGAGCAAGGTAGTTGGCCAGAGGTGTTTCAGCATTGGGGGCTCCTTGTATTCAGTGGGCAGAAGGTGAGCAGTGCTTTGGTAATCAACTCATAGCTCCGTATGCAGTGGCAGCAGGTCGCGGTCTGCAAGGTGGACTTCGATGGCGTTGGCTGCCTGAATATGTGCGGGGTTGCGTACGTCGAAGGCCGCATCGCAAACACTGACTATCAGTGTTCCAAGCTGTGTTTCTGCGCGAGAGACAGGGAATACTCCAGTGCTGGCGGGGAGTGCGTCTGCTGCAATGATTTGCGGTAAGTACAGAACCCAGCCGGCCCCCAGGCGATCCTTGAAGACCTGATGCAGGGCGAAATAGCGGGCAGGACCAATGGAGGCCATGGTTACAGGCCAGGGCCATGTGCTGATCAGTTCGCGCAATAGTTCAATCAGCGGCTCAAGGCGGCCAAGGCTAGGCAGTGACTTGGTTTGTAATGTCAGGGTGCAAGGTGAGCCGGCCAAGGTTGATAGGGTCAGGTCGAAGGCAGCAGCGCCCTCTTTCTCCAGTCCATTCCAGACACCCAGACTGCGCCAGTTACCTACCAAGGCATTGGGTGAGTCTTTTTCGGTCTGTAAGGCGGCGTCTACAAGTGCTTGCGAGGCACCGCTTGGCTCAAACGCCTGCAGGGCTATTGATGCCTGTGGCGTATCGGCTGGTGGACACCATTGATGTTCTGGCAATCCATAGTGCTTCAGTAGTTGCGCTACCTGCCAGAGGGCATCTGCATGCTCACGAGCAGTAGGCAATGGAGTGGTCAGGCGAAAGGCCAGCGATAGATTGATACTGCTCATGGCTGCAAGAAGGTCCGAATAATGGGGGCGGAAACCCGGAAGCGGCTGCTGAAGTGCAAATAACTGAGCTCCTGCATGAAATACCAATGCAGGCTGCTAGGCGGATTGGCCTGTACCACGGCGCTTTGCGCTGCGGCCTGTTGTAAGACTTTGGCTTCGCCGCTGATCTTGAAAAAGAATTTTGGCTGGCCGTCTTCTGGATCGAAGAATTGGTCGTACTTGGCTTTGGCTTCCTGTAACAAACACTGAGAAGCCTGGAATCCATCAAAGTCCAACGATGCGAAATTCCATTCTGTAAACGGCGCAAATCCGGTAACTCGTGCTTGGTAGTCGCGGGATATGTCAGACATGTTCCATTGGCGCGTAACCAGCGAGCCGCAATCTGGGGGGCACTCTTTGCATGCCTGGCGAGTTGAGGTCTGGCTGCTCGTTGTCGCTACGGGCGTGCTTCGTGATTGCGCCGCCGCATCGCTGCGGCGTTTTACTTCTTCATTAACCACCACTCCGCCGCCAGCAGCGGCGCCTGCGGTGGCTGCTCCCTGAGCAGTTCTGTTGGCCGCGCTACGGGCAGCTGCACGTGTAGCGCCTTGAACGAGAACGCGTCCTGCGGCACCTAGCAACGGCGGTGCGAGTAGTACAAGTGGGCCAGGCATTAGTGTGCTCCTGAGGCAAGTTGCGCCTGCATGGTGGCTAACAGATCGTTCAGTCGTTGCTCTACGGGTTGTCCGGGTTTACGCAGCCAGGCGTCAATTTGAGGATCCAGGTAAAAATCCGGCGCTATAGCTTCGGTGTAGAGAAACTGGGTCAGTGCGGCTTGATCGCTGAGCCCCAATTCGCCAGCGTGGGCGTTTGCGGTCTGTAAACGGGGTAGCAATGGGTCGTCTTTGAGCGAAGGGATGTCTTGAACAATGGCGTCGCGTACTTGAACCAGAAAATCATTGCCTTCCAGCTGCTCCAGATGCCGTAGTTGTCCCGTACTCAGCCTAAGCATGTTCACCTCCATGGCGCTTAAGTTGTCCATCTTCCAACCAGAACCAGGTATGGGCGGCATTGAAAAAGCTATGACGCTGCTCATCATTCAGCACCTGTTGCAGCTTGCTGAATACGCGAGGGTCATAGAACCTTAGAAGGGCGCGCTGGCCGTCGGGTAGTTCGGTGTCGAGGCGCGCCTGCAACAGTTGAGCAAGGGTGTTTAATGGTTTTTCACTGAGCAGCCAGATGACGCCCGGCCTTTGCTGATTCAGGTCTTCGAAAACACCAAGCCAGCCGTGGTCTTGCTCCAGATCAAACAGCCAGGGACCTGCATCTGCCAGCGCTTCCCCATCGGTATCACGCAACAGAGGCATATTCAGACCGCGCTGGCTATGCAGCGGAAAGCCACGGTGTTGCTGGTATTGCAGGCCATCGACCAGCGCGTAAAGACGCAATTCTGGATTTTCGGCTTTGAGCTCATCGCAATGGCTCATAAGAGGAAGCATCATGTTCATCCTCGAATCACCAGCGAAGCGCCTGACTTGGCGGCCTTGACCAGGCAGCTGAGGCAGATTCCCGATTCAAACGGCTGGTTAACCAATGCCTGCTGTAGCGTTGCTCCCGCTTTATCCGCATCCGCCGCCCCCGGAATAATCGGCAGCACAATGCCAATTCCCGTGCCTTTGCCCGGTGCGCCATCTGAGTTCATTTTGATGGTTGCGCCGCTCAGGGTGACGCCACCCGGATCGAGCTTGAGGAAGCTGCCGCCGCCGCTGGCGGTGAGTTCCATGCCGGCGTCTATCACCACTTTGCTGCCGGCGTAGTAGTGGATTTCGTTGCCGGCTTCGACGAACTGACCGGTGCCGACTTTCACATGCTGGGTGGTGCCCACCGTGAGGTGGTCGTTACTGCGGGTTTCCACTTTGCGGTCGGCGTGGGTGGTGCGGTGTTCTTCGGCTTGGAACTCGCTGTAGCTATTGGCTTCGACCGTATCGTGGCGCTCGTTGCCCACACGGATCTTCTGGTCGTGCTCGATGTTCTCGTCCCAGTCGCGCTGGGCGTGCAGATAGATCTGCTCTGCACCTTTTTTGTCTTCGATGCGCAGTTCGTTATAACCGCCACCGCCGGGACTGCTGAGAGTTTTGAACAGGCTACGGGTTTTGTTCGCGGGTAGGTCGTAAGGCACCACGTGTTCGGCGTGGTACAGGCAGCCGGTGACAAGCGGCTGATCGGGATCGCCTTCGAGGAAGGTCACCAGCACTTCCATGCCGATGCGCGGGATGGCAATCGCGCCATAGCGGTCACCGGCCCAGCTTGAACTTACGCGCAGCCAGCAACTGGTGGTGTCGTTGGCTTGGCCTTCGCGGTCCCAGTGCCCCCTGTCCCAAAAGAAGTGCACTTTGACGCGTCCGTATTGGTCGCAGTGAATTTCTTCACCTTGCGGCCCGGTGACTACGGCGGTTTGGCTGCCCAGTACTTTGGGTTTCGGATGCTTCAGTGCAGGACGATGCAGCACATCCCAGGGTGTGGCGCTGAAGTGGTTGCGGTAACCCTTCTGGAAGCCGTCACTGACTTGAGTGTGACTGGTCACAGACTCTTCCAGCACCTGCGGTTGTTTGCCTTCATGGCTGATTTCCGTCAGCAGCCAGAGCTGGTTCCAGTCATCACGCGGGTGCTCGCTGAGGTTGAGGAAGTGGCCGCTGAGCAGCAGTGGCTGGTCGCTTTCACCCTGGGCCAGTTCGTAATCGCTGCGATGACGTTCGAGGTTGCGTTTGGCCAGGTGCTTGCCACGTTCACGCTCAACAAAGCGGCCGGGGTAATCGTAGTCTTCCAGGTCGGGGCTGAACTCACTGGTAAAAGCAGCTTCCATCAACAGCTTGGGTTTTTCGAAATCGTAGTCGCGACGGGTTACCCGGCTGGTGCGGGTTTCCAGGCGCAGGGCGAAGCGTTTGACCACTGGCTTATCGGCGACCAGACCACTGTCCTGCTGGAAAGCCGTGACAGGCAGTTTGGGGAACACAGTCTGGTCGTCACCGAAGACCAGCACATGGCCTTGCTCGCTGTGCTGGAAGTGGTAGTGAATGCCTTCTTCCTCGCACAAGCGCTGGATAAAGTGCAGGTCGGATTCGTCGTACTGCACGCAGTATTCGCGCTCGGGGTAGACGGTTTGGCCGAATTCGAACTGATAGGCGTTGCTCTGGATGCCGTGCTCGTCGAGCACCTGACTGATGATTTTTTCGACCGTCAGGTGCTGAAAGATGCGTTGGTTGGTGCGATGCGCCAGGTACGCCAGTTGCGGGCGCAGGGTGACGTGGTAGCGGGTCAAGCGCTGACCGGAGTCGCCTTGCGCCACACGGTAGATCAGGCCATGAATACCGTTGCCGCCAGGGGCAAGGGCGAGGAATGCAGGCTGATGCAGAAGGCTTTCCAGATCAAGATCAGGACGCTCGCTGATCAGCTCCAGCTCGAATGTGAACGGCTGGCTGATGGCCTCGCGGCCCTTGAATTCAAGCACCTGCAGATCGTGACTGACGCCCTCGATGCTCAGGCTGAAATGGGTCTGGTTGGCGGCGTTGAACATGCTCTTCTCCTTAAGCCTTACACATCAGCCGGGCTGATACTCAGCCGCTGCATGCGGTACAGCAGGGTGCGGCGCGGCAGGCCCAGTTCGCAGGCGGCGCTGGTTTGGTTGCCACGGTTTTTGCGCAGGCAGTCGAGCAGCAGGCTGCGTTCGACGCGTTCCATGCGTTCGCGCAGGTTCATGCCACTGTCGTCCGGGCTGCTGTCCTGACGCAGGTTGAAGTACTCGGGAAGCAGCTCGCCGCCTTCGCAGAGCAGCACCGCACGCTCGACCATGCCTTTGAGTTCACGCACGTTACCGGGGAAGGCGTAGCTGGCCAGTTGATCCAGGGTGCGGTCAGCCCAGCGGCACGGGTTGCGCTGCAGAAAGGCGCTGGCCTTGTCGGCAAAGTGCCGGGCCAGGGTGAGGATGTCCTGCTCACGTTCGCGCAGGGCCGGCAGTTCGATAGGGAACTGGGCCAGACGGTAGAACAAGTCTTCGCGAAAGCGACCTTCTTCGACCAGGCTGCGCAGGTTGTGGTGCGTGGCCGAGACGATGCGCACATCAACCTTGTGGGTGCTGGTCGAGCCCAGTGGGCGCACCTCGCCCTCCTGCAATACGCGCAGCAGTTTGGCTTGCAGGCTGAGCGGCATGTCGCCGATTTCATCGAGGAACAGCGTGCCGCCATCGGCTGCATCAAACAGACCCTGATGGTCGCGATCAGCGCCGCTGAAGGCGCCTTTGCGGTAGCCGAACAGTTCACTTTCCAGCAGGTTTTCCGGCAGGGAGGCGCAGTTCTGCACCACAAAGGCTTTACTGCGGCGGAAGCCGCAATCGTGAATGGCGCGGGCGACCAATTCTTTGCCGGTACCGGTTTCGCCCGCCAGCAATACGCTGACCGGGTTGTGCAGTACTTTGCTGATCAGTTGGTAGACGCTACGCATCGCCGGGCTGTCGCCGATCAGCCCGTAACCGCTGGCGCAAGGCGTGCTGACCGGTGTTGCGATGTACGGCGCATCCGCTGTGTGCAGGCGTTGCAGCAGGTGCAATTGAGCAATGGAAAAGCTGCCCAGATGCCCCAGCGAGCCGGCGAAGCCTTGCAGCTCAAGGGCACGCTGGCTGGCGATCAGCAGCAGGCCATTGACCTGTTGCTGTTCGTCGAGCAATGGCTGGCACAATAAGCTGCGCCAAGTTTGTGGGGCCTCGGGAAGGAAACCAGTCTGGTGCAGGCTGCTGTCCAGCTCATTGAGGCTGAGCGTCTGGTTCTGGCACAGGCAGTATTGCAGCAACTGCTCGCCGTCATAGTCGCTGGGCAGGCTGGACTCGGCGCGCGGTTGCAGCAGGCCGTCCTGCCACTCGGCGGACAGGGTCAGGCGGGTGTGGGTGGCATCGAGCAGGTACAACTGACTCAGCTCGCAACCCGACAACTGCGCGGCGCTTTCCACCAGGCCGCCGAGCAATGCATCGCCCGTGGCCGCCCGGGCCAGCAGGGCGAAATGCTGCAGCAGCGTTTCGGCGTAATGCAGCGGCTGCGGCACCTGGCTGAACATCAGCGGCACGTTAAGCGAACTCACAGACCACCGCTCCTTCACCGTCCAGGGTGGCGTGCACGCGTTGCAACGTTTCGCCGTTGGCCATGGCATCCAGCAAGCGGTCGACCACCAGCGGTTGCAGGTGCTGGTCGATCAGGTGATCGATCAGGCGTGCGCCGCTGTCGCTGTGGCTGCAGCGCTCGGCCAGATTTTCCAGCAGGGCAGGGGCGTAGCTGAACTGCAACTGACGACGTTGCAGGCGCTCGCCGAAGCGCACCAATTTGAGACCGACCAACTCGTTAAGCACGTCGCCATTGATCGGGTAGTACGGCACCACGCGCATACGGCCGAGCAGCGCTGGCTTGAAGTGCTGACTCAGGGTCGGGCGAATCGCATTTTCCAAATCTTCCGCAGCGGGTCGCTGGTCGTCCTGACAGAGGCTGGCGATGCGCTCGCTGGCGAGGTTGCTGGTCATCAGAATCAGCGTGTTGCGGAAGTTGATCTCACGGCCTTCACCGTCGTTGGCCACGCCTTTGTCGAAGATCTGATAGAACACGTTCATCACATCGGGGTCGGCTTTTTCCACCTCATCAAGCAGCACCACGGAGTAGGGTTTTTGCCGCACGGCTTCGGTGAGCATGCCGCCTTCGCCATAGCCGACGTAGCCGGGTGGCGCGCCGATCAGCCGGGAGACGGTGTGCTTCTCCTGGAACTCGGACATGTTGATGGTGGTGAGGAAGCGCTCACCGCCGTACAACAGGTCGGCTAGGGCCAGGGCGGTTTCGGTTTTGCCGACGCCGCTGGGGCCGACCAGCAGGAATACGCCCACCGGCGCATCGGAGCGGTTCAAACCAGCAGCGGTGGCGCGCATGGAGCGGTCCAGCGCGCCGATAGCTTGTTCCTGACCGCGAACGCGCTGGCGCAGGTCGCTGGCAAAGCTCAGTACCTTGCTGTTGTGCTCGCGCGCCAGTTGGCTCAGCGGTACGCCGGTCCAGTGGTTGATCACTTCGGCGACCAGGCGCGGGCACACTTCGAAGCTGACCAGGCGCTCTTGGGCCTGGGCAGTCGCCAGTTCGGCTTGAATCTCGCGCAGCTCAGCTTCCAGTTGAGCCAAGTCGTATTCCGGCTCAGCGTCGTCTTGTTCTTCGCTGCTGGCCTGACGCGCCATCGCACACTGTTTGCGTAACTCCAGCAAACGTTCGGCCAGTTCGCGCTGCACCGACCAGCGGGTTTCGATCTGTTCCAGCTCAGCGCGGGCCTCACTGAGGCGCTGTTGCAGTTGAGCGAGGGCCTCGCTGTCGATCTGTAGACCGGCTTCCATATCGCGGCCCATAGCTTCACCCTGGCGTTCGCCTTCGGCGATTTCACCGCGCAAACGCTCCAGCGCTTCTGGTGCGGCGGCCAGGCTGATGCGCACGCGGGCACAGGCGGTGTCGAGTACATCCACGGCTTTATCCGGCAACTGGCGCCCCGCCAGGTAGCGGGCGGACAGCTCAGCCGCCGCGACCACTGCGTCGTCGCGCAGGTAAATGCCGTGGCTCTTTTCATACACTGGCGCCAGACCACGCAGGATGGTCACGGCTTCTTCGACTGTGGGTTCGTGCAACTGCACCGGCTGAAAGCGGCGGGCCAGGGCTGGGTCTTTCTCGAAGTACTTTTTGTACTCGCTCCAGGTGGTGGCGGCGATGGTGCGCAGTTCGCCACGGGCCAAGGCGGGCTTGAGCAGGTTGGCCGCATCGCCGCTGCCGGCTTGGCCACCAGCACCGATCAGGGTGTGGGCTTCGTCAATAAACAGGATGATCGGTTTAGGCGAGGCTTTGACCTCATCGATCACGCCTTGCAGACGGCGTTCGAACTCGCCTTTGACGCTAGCACCGGCTTGCAGCAGGCCGAGGTCTAGACACAGCAGCTCGACACCTTTGAGTGCGTCCGGTACTTCGCCGGCAGCAATGCGCAAGGCCAGGCCTTCGACGATGGCGGTTTTACCGACACCGGCCTCGCCGACTACGATCGGGTTGCTTTTACGCCGACGGGCAAGGATGTCGATCATCTGGCGAATCGCCGCATCGCGGCACAGCACCGGGTCGAGCTTGCCGTCGCGGGCTTGCTGGGTGAAGTTGTGAGTGAAGCGCTTAAGGTTCGACTCGCCGCTGTTGGGCGCTTTGCCTGCGCTTTGCTCGGGCTGCTGGGCCATGGCGAATTCGCGCAGGCGTTCGGCATTCAGCTTGGCCAGCAGGGGTTGATAGTGGCTGCCGGCATAGCGCATCGGGTTGCGCAGCAGGGCGAGGATCAGCGCGGCCTGATCGACTTGGCTCTGGCCCAGCTCAAGGTTGGCCACCAGCAGAGCGTCTTGCAGCCATTGCACCAGTTCGGTGGCGAATACCGGGTTGCGCGATTCGCTGTGTTCGCCGCGCGGTTGCAGCGCGCGGGCCAATTCACCGGCATCTACTTCGGCGTCCTGCAGGGCACGGCTGAGCAGGCCTTCCGGGCGCTCCAGCAGGCCCAGCAGCAGATCTTCCACCAGAATTTTGCTGCCACCACGCACGACGCAGCGTTCGGCGGCGCATTCGAGGTCATATTTAGTGGCGGCGTCGAGGGCCTGAACCAGTTGCTGCAAATCGACGTTGATCATTATCTCTACTGTCCTTAGTGAGCTTTGCTACCCAGGGTGACCACGCCGTCGGCGTTGTCACGCCCCAGCCAGGTGGTCCAGCCCAGTAAACAAGGGTTGTCTGCGCCGAGGCGCAATTCGCGTATTTCGTCCTGGCGCAGTTCCAGGCGGATGTCGTAATCCAGCGGGTCGCGCAGGGTGAAGCGCACCAGCGCGCAGAGCGGTTGGTAGCCGCTGCCGATGGGCAGGAATTCGTGGAAACGCTCCCAGTTGAGCTGGCGTACATGGATGCGAAACTTGCCGCCGCGATCGCGCACAAACTCGCCGAGCACCAGGCTTTCGCCTAGTTGGCTGTTGGCCAGACCGAGGCGATTACGTTGCTCGCCGAGGATTTCCACCTGGCGTTCCAGGCACTGCTCGATGTGCAGGTCGGCGTGCTTGAAGTAGTACCTCAGCACCGACTCGATCAGCGCCGCCGAATGGGCGCGCAGGCTGAGCAGGCCGAGGTAGGGCAGCAGGCGTTTCCAGTTCAGCTCGGAGGCGCTGCGAATGGTTTCGCCGCCCAGGCCGATCAGGGCAAACAAGTGCGCGGAGAAGGGGTCGGCTGCGCCACTCTGGAAACGTGTGTGGTAGCGGTACTTCTGCCAGGTGGGCAGCAGCAGGCGTTGCAGGCGGTTGTTGAACAGGTCGAGGAAATCCCGCGTGGGGTTGCCGTCTTCGCTGTCGCCCAATGCTTGTTCACCGTAGAAGGCCGGCAGGGGTGAGCCGGCACCAAATAGGCTGACCAAGTTGATGCGCATGCGTGCGCGCAGTTCGCCGTGTTCTTCAAAAAACTGCACGCGGTCGATGTCACTGCCGGGGAAACCCATGCTCGGGTTGGCCTGCAGCTCCAGGCGTTGATACAGCGCTTCTTCATCCAGCTCCGGATGGGCAGCCTGCAAGCGCTCCAGCACCAGTTGCACACCCTGAAACAGGCTGTACTCGCGGATGCCCTGGCTAAGCCGGCTCAGGCCGCTATCCAGGCCTGTTGTGTGGCGCTCAGGTGGCGTTAGGGTCGGGCTCAGCGTGCTCATTCACACCTCGTAAATGGCGCTGCTGCGCTCGACAGCGCGCTGCATGTCGATAGCTTGTGTGGAGGTGGGCAGCGTTTCATAGCAGGGGTTGTAACCCCATGCGCGGCGTCCATTGGTACACCTCTCCCTGGGTACTCTGTACGCGCAGCTCGTGGTACGAGTTGAGGCTGGCGTACAAGGCGAAGAACTCATTGAGCACGGTGGCAAAGAGAAACAGATCGCCCTCGCCGACGTAGCCCTCGGGATTGATCGTCAGTTGTGTGCGCACTCCGCGCACTGGCAGGCCACGGTGCAGGCGGTCGACGTGCTGGTGGCTGATACTCTTCAGGCCATCGAGCAGGCGCTTGCTGACTTTCTCCGCGTGCTGGTCGTAATAGCGCGGCAGATCGTAGGTTTCGAGAATCACCTTGAGCGCCTCGACGTTGGCCAGCGACAGGTAGTTCAGCGACATATTGCTGATCAGCTTCCACAGAAAGTCGCGGTGCAGCGGTGGCGCGTAGCTCGGGGTGACCGCGCTGATATTGCGGAAGGTGAGGAACTCCGGGGTGTCTTCACTGGGCATGCAGATATCGCCCAGACCCAGCTGACGCGGCAGGTTCTGGTTGGTGCAGGTCAGCTCAATCGACAAGGTTTCATGCTGATCGAGGTTACGCAGGCCGAAGCTCAGGTAAGTTTCCAGGCCGTCGCCGAGCAGCGACGGTTGCTGGCGCACGCTGTAATGCGGGCGCGCCAGGGGTACGTCAAAGCTGGCGTCGTGTTCGAAGGACTCGAAAGGCACGTACTCCTCGTAACCCTTGCCGCCGGGCTTCCAGCCGGTGACCCGGTCCACCGAGAACACGCCGCAGTGTTGCGAGTCGAGCTCGGAAGGTAAGAGCAGGTATTGATCCTGCTTGCCATCCAGGCGAATCGGGATGGCGTCGTGGGCGAACAGGTTGACCACTGGCGTGCAGTACAACCGCACGTTATCCAGGGTCGGGCGGATACGTTGCACGCCGGCCTTGTGGATATCGAAACGCAGCTCAATGCCGCGTGCCTGCTTGAGCACGTCTTCGGGCACGCGCTTGAGTACGTCCAGACCGACGATGTCGGTGAACAGGAACTTCTCCTGGAAGGCGAAATATTCCTGCAGGTAGCGGTAGCCGCGGAAGGTGTTGAGCGGGTAAGGGATCAGCGCTTCATCTTCGGCAAAACCGACAGGTTGCACATTGCTGCTGGGCAGGCTCAGGGCATCCAAAGGCCGACCTAGGCTGTCCTGCAGCGGCTTGCCGGCGGCATCGAGCAGCACCAGTTGTATGCCACCCAAATGGCGCAACAGGCTGAGGTACAGCAACTGGCTGATATAGCGCTCGCCGGCCAAATGCAGACGTAATTGCTTGAGGTTGAGCTCGCCGAGGTGGCCGTCAGCCGTCATGCCCAGACGCAGGCTGAGTAGCGCGCCATCACCCTTTACCGAGTAGTCCAGGCCATTGAGCGCCAGTGGCAACACTTCGGTGGTGAAGGCGGTGCTGAAACGGCAGGTCACGCCCTGGATCGGCTTGGACTCCACCGGCGTATTGCGTGGCACAGTGAGGGCCGGGCCGGGGCGTTTGAGTGGGTCGAACTGCAGCATGCTGAAGGCCGGCAACGGGCGCATATAGTTCGGCCACAGCAGGTGCATCAGCGAGTGGGTCAGCTCCGGCAGCTCGTCATCGAGCTTCTGCCGCAAACGCCCAGTGAGAAAGGCAAAACCTTCCAGCAAGCGCTCGACATCCGGGTCGCGCCCGCTCTGCCCAAGAAACGGCGCCAACGCCGGGCTGCGCTCGGCAAAGCGCTTGCCGAGTTGGCGCAGGGCGGTGAGTTCGCTCTGGTAGTAGTGGTTAAAAGACATTCAGCTACTCGTCCTTGTGCTGTAAGGGTTCAACCGCCAATCAGCACGGTGCCGGAACCGGCAATAACCGGATTACCGTGATTGCCCACGGTGCCGACCACGGTGGCCGGCTTGCCGTTGATCAACACATTGGGGATAACCGCACTGGCCAGGGTGCTGCCGCAGCCAGTGGGGTCGCCCATGCGCGCAGCGGGCAGGTTGTCGAACAGTACGTCGGGGGAGCCGGCGACAATCGGGTTGCTGCCGTGGCCGGGAATCGGGCAGGCAGTGGGGTCGCTGACGCGGGCTGCGGGTTTACCGGACATGGGCTCTCCTTAATTGACCTTGACCTGTCCGCTGCCGTCCAGGCGCGCGGAGAAACTCACTTGGCGTTTAAAGCCGTCTACTTCCAACTGGCCTTCGATGGCAAAGGCCAGGCTCAGCGGGTTGTTGTCGCGGGGCAGGGAAATCACCCGCACCTCGCTCAAACGCGGTTCGTACGCTTCGATAAAGCGTTCGATGGCGATACGCGCCTGCTGCAGCGAATCGTGCAGCGACAGGCGCATATCGTTGAGATCGGGCAACCCGTAGTCCGGCAGCGTTTGCACACTACCGGCTCGGGTGCTGAGCATTTTCGCCAGGTGGGTAGCCACGGAGGCCATGGCGGCGACCTCGCGGCTCCAGCCAGCGCGCTGGCTGGCTTCACCGCCGAGGCGCTCGAATAGGCTTCCGTACCCGGCCATAAGGATGCTTATTCCTTGTCCAGCTTGCCGACGAGCGACAGGGTGAAATCGGCACCCATGTACTTGAAGTGCGGGCGCACGTTGAGGCTGACGCGGTACCAGCCTGGCTCACCATCCACATCACTGACGATCACTTGCGCGGCGCGCAGCGGACGACGGCTACGGACTTCGGAGCTTGGGTTTTCCTGGTCAGCAACGAACTGACGAATCCACTTGTTGAGTTCCAACTCAAGGTCAGTGCGCTCTTTCCACGCGCCGATCTGCTCGCGCTGCAGCACTTTCAGGTAGTGGGCCAGGCGGTTGATGATGAACATGTACGGCAGCTGGGTGCCGAGTTTGTAGTTCAGCTCAGCGGTTTTGCCTTCTTCACTGATGCCGAAGAACTTCGGTTTCTGCGTCGAGTTGGCGGAGAAGAACGCGGCGTTGTCGCTGCCTTTGCGCATGGTCAGGGCGATAAAGCCTTCTTCGGCCAGTTCGTATTCACGACGGTCGGAGACCAGCACTTCGGTCGGGATCTTGGTTTCAATCTCGCCCATGCTTTCAAAGTGGTGCAACGGCAGGTCTTCTACTGCGCCGCCGCTCTGTGGGCCGATGATGTTCGGGCACCAGCGGAACTTGGCGAAGCTGTCGGTCAGTTTGGAGGCGAAGGTGTAGGCGGTGTTGCCCCACAGGTAATGCTCGTGGCTGTTGGCGACGTTCTCTTTGTAGACGAAGGTCTTCACCGGGTTGTCTTCCGGGTCGTACGGGTTGCGCAGGAGGAAGCGCGGTACGGTCAGGCCAACATAACGGGCATCTTCCTGCTCGCGGAAGCTCTGCCATTTGGCGAACTGCGGGCCTTCGAAGTGATCCTTCAGGTCTTTCAGATCCGGCAGGCCGGTGTAGCTTTCCAGGCCGAAGAACTTCGGACCGGCAGCGGCGATAAACGGCGCGTGGGACATGCTGGCGACACTGGCAACGTATTGCAGGGTCTTGACGTCCGGCGCGCTCGGGTCGAAGAAGTAGTTGGCGATCAAAGCAGCGACCGGCTGGCCACCGAACTGGCCGTATTCAGCAGTGTAGATGTGCTTGTACAGGCCGGATTGCATGATTTCCGGGCTGTCTTCGAAGTCATCGAGCAGGTCCTGCTTGGAGGCGTTGATGATCTCCAGCTTGATGTTTTCGCGGAAGTTGGTGCGATCCACCAGCAGCTTGAGGCCGCGCCAGGAGGATTCCAGGGCCTGGAACTCGGCGTTATGCAGGATTTCGTCCATCTGCCGGCTGAGCTTGGCGTCGATCTCCGCGATCATGCGGTCGACCATGGCCTTTTTCACCGGCTCATTTTCGTTCTGCGGTTTCAGCAACTCTTCGATAAAGGCCGACACGCCGCGCTTGGCGATGTCATAGGCTTCGTCATCCGGAGTCAGCTTGGTCTCGGCAATGATGCGATCGAGGATGCCGAGGTCGGCGGCGCTGTGACCGCTTTCTACTGCTGCACTAGTGCTCATTAATTAGCTTCCTTGTTAATTGAATCAGGAGTTCAGCTTGCCTTGGGCAGCCAGGCCGAGTTCGCCGAGTACGCGGTCACGCGAGTCGTCATCCGCCAGCACGCTTTCGATCGCCTTGCGGAAGGCGGGCGCGTTGCCCAGCGGGCCTTTTAGGGCAACCAGGGCGTCGCGCAGTTCCATCAGCTTTTTCAGCTCAGGGACTTGCTCGACCAGGTTGGCCGGGTTGAAGTCCTTCATCGAGTTGATGCGCAGTTGCACAGCCAGGTCGTCGCCTTCGGCGTCGTCCTGCAGGCGGTTGGGCACGCCGAAGGTCAGGTTGAGTTCCTGTTTGGCCAGCACTTCGTCGAAGCTGTTCTTGTCGATGCTGATCGGCTTGCGGTCTTCGATCTTGCGATCGTCGGCGCGTTGGGTGAAGTCACCCAGAACCATCAGTTTCAGTGGCAGTTCGATCTCTTCCTGAGCGCCGCCAGTGGCAGGTTTGAAAGTGACGTTGATGCGTTCCTTGGGGGCTACCGAGCCTTCTTTGGCCATGGTCATTCTCCGTTACGGTTATGGCCCGAGGGCCTAGTCCAGTACCACTTCAAGATCGAGGTGGCACAACCTGCGGTAGATCTCTTCCTTGCTTTCACGCACCGCATGGTTCTGCGGCAACAGCTCACAGCAGCTGTGCAGCATGCGCAGTACGTCTAGGGCGAGATCGGGTTCCCAGTCGCCCAGGCCGGTGGCCTGTAGCGTCTGGTCGAGCGATTCGAGTTGAGTCTTGGCCAGGTCATACTTCTTCGCGCTGTAGCACAGGCGCGCCAGGGTCAGTTGCCAGAAGAAGCGTTCGCGGCCGCCGCGTGCTGTGGCCAGACCCAATTTGAGTTGTTGCACGGCGGACTTCAGGCCGTCCTTGCGCAGCTTGGGCAGGGTCTCTTGCAGGGCAAGGTCCCAGGCCGGCTGAGTGCCACTGTCGTTGGCCGCCGGGGCACTTTCATTCACCGCTGCTTGTACATGGGGCAGCACGTGGGAGCTGATCCAGGCACGGGTCTGTGCGTCGGCAAAGGCGCTGCCGTCGTGGAAACGCAGTTCTTCCAGGCCGCTCATGCGCTGCATAAACAGCGCGAGCTGGATTTCCACTTCCCGCATCGCCTGTTCGGCATCCAGTTCATGCAGGCACTGCCAGACCAGATGCTGGCCGTCGAGCCAGAAGGGTGCGCGGGCGATGCTGGCTTCCAGGTCGACCAGCAGGTCGGCGTACTGGCCGTTCTGGTAGCGCTCCTGGTAGCTGGCCAGCTTGTCGGCGGGCAGGCCGCGCAGCGCGGTGATCTGTTCGGCGTTGCGTTCCGGCAGGCTGTCGATGGGCAGCCACAGCAGGGTGCGCGCCAGGCGCAGGGCGCGCAGGTCGCTGGCCTTCTGTTTCAGCCAATAGGCACACAACGGGCGGGCCTGGTCTTGCAGGCTGCGCAGGCTCTTGTGCGCTTCCTTTTCACTTTCCACAGGGGCGCCAGGGGTGAGCATCTGGCTGGCGGCCTGTTTGACCTGGGCAATCGCCGCGCCCACTGAGCCGGGTTCGGGCTGGCCTTGGCTGGCGCGTTTTACCAGCTCATCGAGGCGCCGACACAGCGGCAGTAGCAGCGGCGCATCTTCGCCCAGGTGCTCGGCCAGGCAGGCTTCCAGAGCGCGCAGTTGTTCGGCCAGGCTGCGGAACAGCGCCAGTTGTTCGCCAATCGGTACATGTTCGGCCAGCGCCTGCTCCAGGCGCGGAATCAGCCAACTGATGGCGGCGGCACGGGTACGCGGCTTGCGCGGGTGCAGTTCGGCCCAGTGGTTGAGGCACAGGTAGTGCAGCAAGCTGAAGCCGGCCTGCAGGCCGGGGAAGGATTCGCGCTGGTACAGCCCCCAGATCAGCCAGGCGGCTACGCGTAAATCCTTGGAGTGGGCACTGAGCAATATCTCGCTGTTCTCGCGGACTTTTTGCCAGTCAATTGCAGCCGTTTCATGCAGCGCTGTGGCTTTGCCAAGTTCGTTTTCGAGAACTTCATATTCCGTGGAATAACGTACGTCAGTACCAGCAAAGTTACCCTCATTAATAGGGTTTTTTGCCAGCTCTAAATAATGAGCGGTGAGCTTGTTTGAGTACGTCATTCCATGACTCGATTATTGCTGCGGGTAACTTAAAATAAGCCGGCAGATTCTCTGCTGGTGGCTTGATACAGATTAAAGTGTGCAATAAGTTGCGCACTTTAATGTGCAATAAGTTGCGCATGTCCCTTGTGAGGTGGGCATCCTAGCCCCATGGCGAGTGTCGGGCAACTGTGCAAAGTGTGAATTATGTAGCAGTGGACGATATTGGCTGATTAATTAGTGGGACGATAGTTCCTAAAAATTGTGAGAGCTAATTCACAATAAGGATGATCTTAAAAGTCATGTAAGTGGATGGCCATTTATATGTAGGTAATGGCTTACTGGCGAACTAGTGGCGCGTCACATTAGTTGTGCTTGATCTGCAAGTTAGTGTGACGCAGTGCAAGTTTCACTGAGTTGGCAAGTGACGTGTGTTTGCGGTCGAGCCCGGTTAGGCTCGGCCGCAGATGGTGACCAACTCTTGCTCGGTTAAACGGCGAAAGGCTCCGCCCAGAGGCTCAAATCGAGCTGATGCTGCTTGCCTGGGGCCAGCACACGGATGTCATCCATCACGTTGGCGTGTTCGATACACAGCATGCCGGTCCAGGCGTTGGCGGCAAATTGCGAAAGGCGCTGGGCTTTTTCGCTCCAGGGGTTCCACAGCACGGCTGATTCCGAACCGCTGCTGTGCAGCTGGATGCGGCGTTGCCAGGCGCGGTCGAGGATGCTCAGGCTGGCTGGGGTGCCCAGGTAAATGCGGTCGGTCTCACCGCTGAACAGCAGAGGCCCGTCCTGCTGGCGTTGCTGCCAGTCTTCCAGAGTTTCGATATAGCGGCAGCCGTGCAGGCCTTCGACACTGACCTGGTGAATATCGCTGACAGCAAAATAACTGTGCAGCGCCTGGCTGATGGTCAGCGGCGTGTCGCCCAGGTTATGGGTGAGCAGCTGGATATGCAGGCGGCCATCCAGGCGGATGCGCAGGCGTAGCTCGGCCGCGTGGGGCCAGTCGGGCAGGGCTTGGGTGGCGCTGTTGTAGACGAACTCCAGGTGGATACCATTATCGCGGCTATCGATGCCTTGCAGCTGCCAGTCGAGGCTGCGCACCAGGCCGTGGGCTGGCGCACGCTCTGCTTGCTGGTGCATGGCCTGCACCGCGTGTGGATTGCGCTGCAGGTTGCCGAACCAGGGCCAGCACACCGGTACTCCGCCGCGCACACTCTGCCCGCGTCGGTAGGCGGCCTGCTCGCTGAGCCAGATCAGCGGCGGCTGATCATCCTCCTGGTAGCTGAGAATCTGTGCGCCTTGCTGGCTGATCAGTAGCTCGCTGCTGGCATGGCGCACGCGCCAGCAGGTCAGCTCATCCAGCTCGATGCGTTCAACATGGGATCTGGCCATTGGCATGCTCACCGTCAATTGAAAAGGCTATTGGAGCGCAGCTGGCCGCTAGAAAGCAAAACGCCCGTCAGTGACGGGCGTTTGCAGGTGTTGCTGGGTTACTTGCCGTAGATCTGTTCTGGTAGCCAGGTGATCAGGCCGGGGAACTGATAGGCGAGTACCAGCAGGAATATCTGGATCAGGATAAACGGCAGCACACCCTTATAGATGGTGCTGGTGGGTACTGACGCTGGAGTCACCCCACGCAGGTAGAACAGGGCAAAGCCGAACGGTGGCGTGAGGAAAGAGGTTTGTAGGTTCAGGGCAATCATCACGCCCAGCCACACCGGGTCCAGGCCCATGGCCAGCAGCACCGGACCGACAATCGGTACCACCACAAAGGTGATCTCGATAAAGTCGAGGATAAACCCGAGCAGGAAGATCACCACCATCACCAGGAAGAACGCGCCGAGCACGCCGCCGGGTAATTGCGCGAACACGTCCTCGATCATCGCTTCGCCGCCGAAGCCGCGGAACACCAGGGAGAACAGCGATGCACCGATCAGGATCATAAAGACCATGGCACTGATTTCAGTGGTGCCCGTGGCCACTTCGCGGAGTTGGCTGAAGTTCAGCTTGCTCTTGCAGAAGGCCAGGATCATCGCGCCCAGTGCACCGAGTGCTGCGGCTTCGGTCGGTGTTGCATAACCTGCGAGGATCGAACCGAGCACGGCGCCAATTAGCAGCAGCGGCGGGACCAGGGCGTTGATCAGTTTGCCCCATTCAATCGGGCCGAGTTCTTCCTGTGGCAGCGCCGGCAGCTTTTTCGGCTGGAGGATTGCCACACCGATGATGTAGGCGATATACAGCCCTACCAGCAGCAAGCCGGGCAGCAGTGCGCCGACAAACAGATCGCCCACCGAGACGGTTTTCGGCGAGAAGATGCCCATCTTCAGCTGGGCCTGGGAGTAGGCGCTGGACATTACGTCGCCCAGCAGTACCAGGACAATGGACGGCGGAATGATCTGCCCCAGCGTGCCGGTGGCGGCCAGGGTGCCAGTGGAAATCGCCGGGTCATAACCGCGGCGCAGCATGGTCGGCAGTGCCAGCAGGCCCATGGTCACGACGGTGGCACCGACGATGCCGGTGGATGCAGCCAGCAGGGCGCCGACCACGCAGACGGAAATCGCCAGACCGCCGCGCAGCGTGCCGAACAGTCGCGACATGGATTCCAGGAGGTCTTCGGCCACCCTGGATTTCTCCAGCATCACCCCCATAAACACAAACAGCGGTACCGCCAGCATGGTCTGGTTGTTCATGATGCCAAACAGGCGGTTGGGCAGGGCGCTCAGGTAGCCGCTGTCAAAGGTGCCGGTGAGAATGCCGATACCGGCAAACAGCAGCGATACACCGCCCAGGGTGAAGGCCACCGGGTAGCCGGCCATGAGGGCCGCGCAGATGCTGATAAACAGCAGGATCGCCATCAACTCAGCCATGGGTCACCTCCACGGCGGGCATGCGACCGCTGAGGATGTTGACGAATTTGATCAAATCGGAAATTCCCTGCAAGACCAGACTAATGACCAGCACCAGGATGATGCTCTTCTGCAGGTAGACGAATTTCAGCCCACCCGACTCGCTGGAACCCTCCAGGGTCGCCCACGAGTTGCTGACGTAATCCCAGCTGGCCCAGCCGAGGAACAGACACACCGGTAGCAGGAACAACAACGTACCCAGGCAGTCGACCAGGGCTTTACGCCGTGGGCTGAATGCCTGGTAGAAAATGTCGACCCGGACATGGCCATTACGCTGCAGGACCCAGGCGGTGGCGCCCATGAACACCAGTGCGTGGGCATACAGCACGGCTTCTTGCAGGGCGGTGGCGCCGATACCGAAACCGTAACGCAGGACCACCACGATGGCGGTGCCGAGCACCAGGAATAGGGTCAGCCAGGAACAGGCTTTACCGAAGTTGGAGTTGAGTGAATCGATCAGGTGAGCAAGGCCGAGTAGGAGCGGGGGCTTGTCGGACATCGTGAGTCCTTCTTATGGTTATAGGCTTTTTGAGCGGGCCGGCGATTCTAGACAGGCCCGAGTGTGTGCGGCAATGGCACTACAACTTTAGTCGTATCCGCTAGGCTTGAGAGTCACTTACCCCTATGTTACTCAGGCGCGGTGGGTCCGCAGCGATCCTGTGGTCATACCACTACAACAATAAAGGAGCATTGCATGAAACGTCGTCAAATTCTCGCAGCCGCCGGTGTCGGCCTCGCAGCCACGGCCTTGGCCGGTTGCAAAGAGGAAGCTAAAACCGCTGGTGCGCCCCAAGAAGGCGCGAGTTCGCAAACCTTCAACTGGAAGATGGTGACTTCCTGGCCGAAGAACTTTCCCGGCGTAGGTGTAGGTGCCGAGCGCTTCGCCAAGCTGGTTGAAGAAATGAGTAATGGCCGTTTGAAGGTCAAGATTTACGCGGCTGGCGAGTTGGTGCCGGCGCTGGAAGTATTCGATGCTGTTAGCCGTGGCACCGCGGAAATGGGCCATGGCGCGCCGTATTACTGGAAAGGCAAAGTGCCGGCGGCGCAGTTCTTCTGCGCCCTGCCGTTCGGCCCGAATGCTCAGGAAATGAACGCCTGGCTGTACAAGGGTGGCGGCATGCAGCTGTGGGAAGAAACCTACAAGCCGTTCGGCGTACTGCCGATCGCCTGCGGCGCGACAGGCGTGCAGACCGCCGGTTGGTTCAACAAGGAAATCAACAGCGTTGAGGACTTCCAGGGCCTGAAGATGCGCACCCCAGGCCTGGGCGGCGAAGTGCTGACCAAGATGGGCGGCACCGTGGTCAACATGCCGGCCGGTGAAATCTTCACTGCTCTGCAAACCGGTGCCATTGATGCCACCGAGTGGATTGGCCCATACAACGACCAGGCCCTGGGCCTGCATAAAGCTGCCAAGTACTACTACACCCCGGGCTGGCAAGAGCCGAACGTGACCTTCGAGCTGGACATCAACATCAAAGCCTGGGAAACCCTACCGGCTGATCTGCAGGCAATCGTTCGCGCAGCCGCCCGTGATGTAAACGCCGACATGCTCGACGATTACAACGCCAAGAACATGGAAGCTCTGGAGCAGCTCAAGAGCGAAGGCGTGGAAGTTCGTCGCCTGCCGGATGAAGTGCTGACCAAGCTCAAAGGCGTGGCCGCCGAAGTGGTTGATGCCAGTGCAGCAGCCGACCCGGTGGCGAGCAAGGTGTGGGCGCAGCAGAAGGCTTATCTACAGCGCCTGTATGAGTACGCCGAGCTGAATGAGAAGGATATTTACAACATTCGCGGCTAACGCATAGCGCACAACAGAACGCCGGCTTATAGCCGGCGTTTTCGTTAGTCATCCTAGGGGCGTGGCGGTGTTTATGGCGCATTGATGGGTATCGCTGCGCTCAACGCCATCTTACCGCCGTGCCGGCACCGAGCGGGTACGGCCGCTGCCATCGATGGCAACAAATACGAAGACCGCCTCTGTGACCTTGCGCCATTCACTGGACAGCGGGTCATCGCTCCATACCTCGACCAGCATCTGGATCGAACTGCGGCCGACTTCTACGGTTTGCGTGTAGAAGGACAGTTGCGCGCCAACGGCCACCGGGACCAGGAAGGCCATACGGTCGATGGCCACAGTGGCGACGCGGCCACCTGCAACCTTGCTGGCCATGGCGGTGCCGGCCAGGTCCATTTGCGACACCAGCCAGCCGCCGTAGATATCGCCAAACCCATTGGTTTCACGTGGCAGGGCGGTGATCTGCAAAGCCAGGTCGCCTTGCGGGATGGGATCTTCCTGTTCGAAATCGTGCATCGTCTGGGCTCGCGGCGCGGTTGTTGTTATTAGCGCTGTGTGGGGTTGGCGGTGGCGGCAGACCCGCGTGAGTGCGGGCGCTGCGAGTATAGCGACTCGGCAGTCGCAGGGCGACCATGGCACTTGGCCGGCAGCCATTCAGGGATGTGGGCGGCAAAGTTCGTTGCAGTCATCTAACTGTCATATTGATTTCATACAGTCGTCATGCGGCCTACAGATACTTGGCCCCGTTCAATCCAACACTAGTTTTCCAGGAGTAAGGCATGAAACTTAAGCGTTTGATGGCGGCCATGACTTTTGTCGCCGCTGGCGTGGCTACTGCCACTGCGGTTGCTGCTGTCGACCCGGCTCTGCCGAGCTACACCAAGACTTCCGGCGTATCGGGCAACCTGTCCAGCGTAGGCTCCGACTCCCTGGCCAACCTGATGACTCTGTGGGCTGAAGAGTTCAAAAAGGAATACCCGAACGTCAACATCCAGATTCAGGCTGCCGGTTCCTCTACTGCGCCACCTGCGCTGACTGAAGGCACCGCCAGCATGGGCCCGATGAGCCGCATGATGAAGGATGCCGAGATTCAGGCGTTCGAAGAAAAATACGGCTACAAGCCAACGGCCGTGCCAGTTGCGATCGACGCCCTGGCCGTGTTCGTACACAAAGACAACCCGATCAAGAGCCTGGACATGGCTCAGGTTGACGCGATCTTCTCCAGCACCCGCCTGTGTGGCGGTGCCACTGACATCAAAACCTGGGGTGACGTGGGCCTGACCGGCGAGTGGGCGGCCAAGCCGATCCAGTTGTTCGGTCGCAACTCGGTATCCGGCACCTACGGCTACTTCAAAGAAGAAGCCCTGTGCAAAGGTGACTTCAAGGCCAACGTCAACGAGCAGCCGGGTTCGGCTTCCGTGGTGCAGTCGATCTCCAGCACCATCAACGCCATCGGTTACTCGGGCATTGGCTACAAGACTTCCAGCGTGAAGACTGTGCCACTGTCGAAGAAAGGCGGCGAAGCCTTTGATGCCAACGAAGCCAACGCCCTGGCTGGCAAGTTCCCACTGGCGCGCTTCTTCTACGTTTACGTCAACAAGGCGCCGAACAAGCCGCTGAGCCCACTGGACGCCGAGTTCGTCAAGCTGGTGCTGTCCAAGCAAGGCCAGGAAGTTGTGGTGAAAGACGGCTACATCCCGCTGCCAAGCAAAGTGGCGGCGAAAACCCTGAAGGAACTGGGTCTGGAGTAATACCTCCGCTGGCAAGGACGCCTACGTAAGTCGCACGCCCACCTCCGTTTCGCGCAGGTGGGCGTTGCTTTGTCAAAGCGCTGTAACTTTTCTGTCATACAGTGTGATTAGAGTTAGTCACTCGAATAGCGACAGAACTCATTATGGCGCGCTCATGGCTGCGCAGAGACGCTCTTACCTATGAATGACTTGGCTAGTGAAACCATGACCGCCACCTCCAAATCCCTCGGGCTGGACTTCAATACTCCGGCTCTGCAGCGCAAACGCCGTTTGCGTGCACTCAAAGACCGTATGGCGCGTTGGGCGGTATCCATCGGTGGTATGGCCGTACTGGGTGCCATCACCCTGATCTTCTTCTACCTGGCCTACGTGGTGCTGCCGATGTTCCAGGGCGCCAGTCTGGAGAGTCGCAAGCCGGTCGAAGCCGCCTGGCTGAATGAAACCGCCGCACCGCTGCTGCTGACTCTGGAAGAGCAGAATCAGATGGCCATGCGCTTGGACCAGACGGGGCAGGTGCAGTTCTTCGATGCCAAAGGCATGCAGCCGTTGAGCAGCGTGCAGCTGCCGATCCCGGCGGATACGCGCATTGTTGCGGTGGGCCAGGATCAGCCCGGCAGCAACCGCGTGGCCCTGGGGTTATCCAACGGCCAGGTGCTGGTGTTCCAGCATGTCTACAAGATTACTTACCCCAACGATGTGAAGACCATCAAGCCGAGCATCGAGTATCCCTTCGGTGAGGCGCCGATCGGGCTCGACCCTCAGGGTCGCGAGCTGGACCATATCGGCATCAGCCTGAGCAGCGGTACCCTGATGCTGGCTGGCTCCACGGGTACCGAGCTGCATGTGCTGAGCCTGGGCCGCGAAGAAAACCTGATGACCGGCGAGGTGACGCTCAGCGAAGAGCGCGTGAGCTTGCCGCAGATTGCCGAGCCGATCAAAGCGCTGCTTATCGACCCCCGGCAGATGTGGCTGTATGTGATCAATGGCCGCGCCACTGCCGATGTGTTCGACATGCGCTCTAACAGCCTCAATGGCCGCTACAAGCTGCTCAATGACGGCAAGCTGGAAGTCAGCAACGTGACCTCCCTGCTGGGTGGTATTTCGTTGATGATCGGTGACAGCAGTGGCGCCATCCAGCAGTGGTTTATGGTGCGTAATGAGGATGGCAGCGCGCAGTTGAAGCCGATTCGCAGCTTCCAGTTGGCTGACAGCCCGATTGTGCAGATTCTCCCGGAGGAGCGCCGCAAGGGCTTCTTCGCGCTGGATGCCAAAGGCAATCTGGGGATCTTCCACAGCACCGCGCACCGTACGCTGTTGACCGAGTCGGTGGCCGATGGCCAGGCCATGGTGGCGTTGTCACCACGCGCCAACCGTCTGCTGGTTGAGTCCGATGGCAAGTTGCAGCGGCTGCTGGTCGACAATCCGCACCCGGAAATTTCCTGGAGCTCGCTGTGGGGCAAGGTCTGGTACGAGAACTATGACGCCCCCAGCCATGTCTGGCAGTCCACTTCGGCCAGTACCGACAACGAGCCCAAGCTGAGCCTGGCGCCGCTGGCTTTTGGTACGCTCAAGGCGGCCTTCTACGCCATGCTGCTGGCTGCGCCGCTGGCCATCGCGGCCGCCCTTTACACCGCCTACTTCATGGCCCCGGCGTTGCGCCGCAAAGTGAAACCGGTGATCGAGCTGATGGAAGCTTTGCCGACGGTGATTCTCGGCTTCTTCGCCGGTCTGTTCCTCGCGCCGTATGTGGAGGGTCATCTGCCGGGCATCTTCAGCCTGCTGATTTTCACCCCCATCGGCATTCTGCTGGCGGGCTATCTGTGGAGCCGCCTGCCGGAGTCGATCCGCCTGAGCGTGCCGGATGGCTGGGAATCGGCGCTGTTGATCCCGGTAGTCCTGCTGGTCGGCTATGTGTCGCTGGCCATGAGCGGGCACCTGGAAAACTGGCTGTTCGACGGCAACATGCGCCTGTGGCTGAGCAATGATCTGGGCATCGCCTTCGATCAGCGCAACGCGTTGGTGGTTGGCTTGGCCATGGGCTTTGCGGTGATCCCGACCATCTTCTCGATCGCTGAAGACGCCGTGTTCAGCGTGCCTAAGAGCCTGACCTTTGGTTCTCTGGCCCTCGGTGCAACCCCGTGGCAGACGCTAACTCGCGTGGTGATCCTCACCGCCAGCCCGGGCATCTTCTCGGCCGTGATGATCGGCATGGGACGCGCTGTCGGCGAAACCATGATTGTGCTGATGGCCACCGGTAACACCGCGATCATGGACATGAACATCTTCGAAGGCTTGCGCACCCTGGCGGCGAACGTCGCGGTGGAAATGCCCGAGTCAGAAGTGGGCGGTACCCATTACCGCGTGCTGTTCCTCTCGGCGCTGGTGCTGCTCGGCTTCACCTTTGTCATGAACACCCTGGCGGAGCTGGTGCGCCAGCGTCTGCGCGTCAAATACGCCTCGCTCTAAGGCTCAGGAAGGTATATGTCCGTGAAACAGAACAACCTGAAAACCTGGTTCAAGAGCGGTACGCCCTGGATCTGGATGAATGCCGGTGCGGTATCGATTGCCGTGATCATGACCCTGGGTCTGATGATGGTGATTGCAGTACGTGGCCTGGGTCACTTTTGGCCGGCGGATCTGGTCGAGGCCGACTACCAGGTGCCGGGCCAGGAAAGCCATGTAATGGCTGGCGAAATCACCCAGATCGAAGAAGTGCCGCGTGCCCGTCTGGCCGCTTCCGGCTTGCCGGTGGATGTTGCCGGCGGCGAGTTCATGACCCGCGAGCTGTTCAAGGTGGGTAACCGCGACGTGTACGGCGCGGATTTCACCTGGGTGGTGGCCGAGTGGCTGAGTAACCAGCGCACCCCGGAGCACCTGACCGCCTTCGAGCGCCGTGAATGGGGCAACCTGTACGGCTATGTGGTCAACGTCAAACAAGCAGGCGAGGTGGTTGCAGAAGGTGAGGCCAGTTGGCCTGAGCTGCAGGCGCGGATCGAGCGGGTTGATGAACTGCACGCCAAGCTGGTGCGGCTGGAGAAGAAGGATATTGGCCGGATCAATGCCGGGCTGGAACGCATCCGCCTGAAAACCCGCAAGCTGGAGCTGCAAGGCAAGCTGGATGAGGTGGCCAAGGCTGAACTGGAGGCCGAGCGCGGCCAGTGGGACGCCGAATACAAGGTGCTGGAAGCCGAGCTGATTGCCCTGAATCAGGCATTCAACCGCGACAGCGTTACCGTCAAGACGGCGGAGGGGCGTGAAGTCAGCGTGAGCCTGGGCAAAGTGGTGCGGGCCTTCCAGCCTAACGCCATGGGTACGACTGATAAGGTCGGCTTCTACTTTGCCAAACTGTGGGAGTTTGTCAGCGACGACCCGCGTGAGGCCAACACCGAGGGCGGGATCTTCCCGGCGATTTTCGGCACCGTGATGATGACCCTGATCATGGCCGTGATCGTCACCCCGTTCGGTGTGGTCGCCGCCATCTACCTGCGCGAGTACGCCAAGCAGGGCCCGCTGACCCGGGTGATCCGCATTGCGGTAAACAACCTGGCCGGGGTGCCGGCGATTGTGTACGGCGTATTTGGCCTGGGCTTCTTCGTCTATGTACTCGGTGGTTCGCTGGACCGCATGTTCTTCCCCGAATCGGCACCGGCTCCAACCTTTGGCACGCCGGGCCTGCTCTGGGCCTCGCTGACCCTGGCAATCCTCACCCTGCCGGTGGTGATCGTGGCCACCGAAGAAGGCTTGGCGCGGATTCCCCGTGCGGTGCGTGAAGGCTCTCTGGCCCTCGGCGCGACCAAGGTGGAAACCCTTTGGCGCGTGGTGCTGCCCATGGCCAGCCCGGCGATGATGACCGGCCTGATTCTCGCCGTGGCCCGCGCTGCTGGCGAAGTGGCGCCGTTGATGCTGGTGGGTGTGGTCAAGCTGGCACCTTCGCTGCCGCTGGATGCCAATTACCCGTACCTGCACCTTGACCAGAAGATCATGCACCTGGGCTTCCATATCTACGATGTCGGCTTCCAGAGCCCCAACGTCGAGGCGGCCCGGCCACTGGTATACGCCACGGCGTTGCTGCTGGTGCTGGTGATCGTGACCTTGAATTTCAGTGCGGTGTATATCCGCAACCACCTGCGCGAAAAATACAAAGCGCTGGACCACTAATCGATTGCGCCGCCCCGGCATGTGCTGGAGCGGCATGAATGAATTGTTAGCGTAGGGAGCATCCCATGCAGCACGAAACATCAACACGCGGTATCGACATGACGGCCCTGGGCCGCGAACGTCAGGGTTTGAGCATGGCCAATGAGCAGGTGGCCATCGACGTACCGGGGCTGAACCTGTACTACGGCGACAAGCAGGCCTTGTTCGACGTACAGATGAGCATTCCCAAGCAGCGCGTCACCGCGTTTATCGGCCCGTCCGGCTGTGGCAAGTCGACCCTGCTGCGCACCTTCAACCGGATGAATGATCTGGTTGATGGCTGCCGCGTGGAAGGCGAAATCAACCTCGACGGCAATAACATCTACCGCAAGGGCGAGGACGTGGCTGAGCTGCGTCGCCGCGTCGGCATGGTGTTCCAGAAGCCCAACCCGTTCCCCAAGAGCATCTACGAGAACGTGGTGTACGGCCTGCGCATCCAGGGCATCAACCAGAAACGCGTGCTCGATGAAGCGGTGGAGTGGTCGCTGAAGAACGCCGCCTTGTGGGACGAGGTAAAAGACCGCCTGCATGACTCGGCGCTCGGCCTGTCCGGTGGTCAGCAGCAGCGTCTGATCATTGCCCGTACCGTGGCGGTGCAGCCGGAAGTGCTGTTGCTCGACGAGCCGTGTTCGGCGCTCGATCCGATCTCCACCCTGAAAGTGGAAGAGCTGATCTACGAACTGAAATCCAAGTACACCATCGTTATCGTTACCCACAACATGCAGCAGGCGGCGCGGGTCTCGGATTACACGGCGTTTATGTACATGGGCAAGCTGATCGAATTTGGTGATACCGACACGCTGTTCACCAATCCGGCGAAGAAGCAGACTGAAGACTACATCACCGGCCGCTATGGCTAATGGACATGTCGGAGTGCGCTGGCCTGTGTCGGCGGAACTTGCCGTACTGATATGTACTGTCTGCGTTCCGCCTCCGTGGCCAGCACCCTCCGCCAAAGTCCATTCTTAACAGTAAATGCATCCGGTTAAATCAAGGGTTTGCACATGATCAACAAAGAAAACCTTACCCAGCACATTTCCCAACAGTTCAACGCCGAGCTGGAAGAGGTGCGCAGCCATCTGCTGGCCATGGGCGGTCTGGTCGAGAAACAGGTGAACGATGCGGTGAACGCGCTGATTGATGCGGACTCCGGCCTGGCGCAGCAGGTGCGCGAGATCGATGACCAGATCAACCAGATGGAGCGCAATATCGACGAAGAATGCGTGCGCATTCTCGCCCGGCGTCAGCCGGCGGCGTCTGACTTGCGCTTGATCATCAGCATCTCCAAGTCAGTAATCGATCTTGAGCGTATTGGCGACGAAGCCACCAAGATCGCCAAGCGTGCCATCCTGTTGTGCGAAGAAGGCGAAGCGCCGCGCGGTTATGTCGAGGTTCGTCATATTGGCGGCCAGGTGCGCAAGATGGTGCAGGAAGCCTTGGATGCCTTCGCCCGTTTTGACGCCGACCTGGCGTTGTCGGTGGCGCAATACGACAAGACCGTCGACCGCGAATACAAGACCGCACTGCGCGAGCTGGTCACCTACATGATGGAAGACCCGCGCTCGATCGCGCGCGTGCTCAATATCATCTGGGCGCTGCGCTCGCTGGAGCGGATTGGCGACCATGCACGCAACATCGCCGAGCTGGTGATCTACCTGGTACGCGGTACCGATGTGAAGCACATCGGCCTGACTCGTATGCAGGAAGAAGTGCAGGGCACCAACAAGGGCAACTGAAGCCTGCGGCATGGGCGGTGCGAATGCGCTGCCCATGCCGAGAAACACACGGATCGTGATATAGGCGGTATTTCGGTTGGCCTTTGGCCAGTAGCCGTGACTATGCTTAAGGCCATTAGAACGGGAGTGGCCGATGAGCAAAGTCAGTGTGCTGGTGGTGGACGACGCAACCTTTATCCGCGATTTGGTGAAAAAGGGTTTGCGTGACCACTTCCCAGGCATCCAGATCGAGGAAGCGGTAAACGGGCGCAAGGCCCAGCAAATGCTGACACGTCAGCCGGTTGACCTGATTCTGTGTGATTGGGAAATGCCGGAAATGTCCGGCCTGGAACTACTGACCTGGTGCCGCGAGCAGGACAGTCTGAAAATCGTCCCCTTCATCATGGTCACCAGCCGAGGTGACAAGGAAAACGTTGTGCAGGCGATTCAGGCCGGCGTTTCCGACTTTATCGGCAAGCCATTTTCCAATGAACAACTGACCAGCAAGGTGAAGAAGGCCCTGAGCCGCGCCGGTAAGTTGCAGGCGCTGATGTCCAGCGCGCCGCCGAAAATGCTCAGCAGCGGAGCCTTCGCCAATGATTCGCTGTCGGCCCTGACTGGCGGCAAGGCTGCCGTGGTTAAACCGGCCGCCGCACCCGTACAGGCCGCTGCCGGTTTGGCCGCCAAGCCAGCGGCGAGCAAAGCCGCCGCGGCGAATCCGGGCAGCGGTCGTGGCCAAGGCCAGTTGCGCTTGCCCGCTGGCACCATGAGCTGTGTGATCAAAGCGCTAAGCCTGAAAGAAGCATTGCTGGTGGTAAAGCGCACTGAGGTCCTGCCGCAGGTACTGGAGAGCGCAGTGCTCGATCTGGAGCAGGGCGAGGCCGCCGAAACGGCGCGTCTCAACGGTTATTTGCATGCGGTAGCAGCGTTTGAACCCAAGCCCGATAGCGAGTGGCTGCAACTGACGTTCAAATTTGTCGACCGTGACCCGCAGAAACTCGATTACATCTCGCGGCTGATCGCCCGCGGTACTGCGCAGAAGCACTTCAGCCCCGGCGCTTGATCGGGTTGCGCGCCTGCGCATGGGAGCTGGCTCACAACCCAGCCGTTACGGTTCGCACGGCGCCGGCTGGGCTGCTAACCTCAACGATCCGCGCGTACAAATAACAACAACGGGCTCGTTATGTTAGGGCGTTTGATACTTCTATGCAGTTTGTTGACCCTTGCCGGCCAGGCAGTGGCGTTGACCATTTACAAGTACACCGATGCCAACGGTGTGGTTACCTATACCGATCAAGCCGCGCCAGGGGCGCAGGTGTTCGTGTTTCGCGACCGCATGGTTGAGCGCCTGGACAACCAGGTAAAGCTGGAAACCAAGAAGCACGAAGCCGGTGAAACCCTGTTGGTGCGTAACGATCTGTACGCACCGGTGCAGATTGAACTGAGCCTGGCGGCCACTGATAACGTCACGGGTGTGCCCAGCAAGCCGATTAGCTGGGTGCTGCCGCCGCGCAGCAAGATCCGCTTGGCCACCCTGGCCCCGCGGGATGCCAGCAAACCCATGCGTTACACCCCCAAACTGCGTTACGCCATGGGCGATCCACGTCTAGTACCCACCCAGAAGAGCTATCCGCTGCCATGGCGTGGCGGCCCGTTTCGCCTGACCCAGGGTGCCAACGGCAAGTACAGCCACTTCACCCCAAAGGGGCGCTACGCCATGGATATCGCCATGCCGGAAGGCACGCCGATTGTCGCGGCGCGCGGGGGCATGGTAGTGAAAACCGAGAACCGGCAGAGCGGCCGGGGCAACAACCCGTCCGGCAACTATGTGCGCATCCTGCATGACGACGGCACCATGGGCGTCTACCTGCACCTGATGAAGGGCTCGGTGGCAGTCACCGAGGGCAGTCGTGTCAGTGCCGGCAGCATGCTCGCGCGCTCCGGCAATACCGGTAACAGCACCGGTCCGCACCTGCATTTCGTGGTGCAGCGCAATGTCGGTTTGGCGCTGGAGTCGATTCCCTTCGACTTCAACCGTCCGGTCAACAGCCTGCCGAATTTTGCGGTGGGTGGGGAATAACCAGATCGTAGGATGGGTTGAGCTTGCGATACCCATGCGGTGCGGCGGGCTTAGGATGGGTTACGCCTGAGGCTAACCCACCCTACGACCCCTGTCGCGGCAAGGCGCATCACCGATCGCACTGTGTCGCTCAGTCGAGCTTGAGCACCTTGGCCAGTACGATCTTCGGGCCTTTCATCTTTTTGACGATGATGCGCAGGCCGTCGACTTCCAGCACTTCCTCTTCCTCGGGCATGCGCTTGAGGGTTTCGTAGATCAGTCCGGCCAGGGTCTCGGCTTCGACATGGTCCAAATCGACGCCGAGCAGGCGCTCGACCTTGGCCAGTGGCGTGTCGCCGCGTACCAGCAGCTTGCCTGGCTGGTAAGCGAGGATGCCGCGTTCGGCTTTGCGGTGTTCGTCCTGAATATCGCCGACCAGCGCTTCCAGCACGTCTTCCATGGTCAGGTAGCCGATTACCTTGCCATCGGCTTCTTCGACCAGAGCAAAGTGCGAGCCGCCCTGGCGGAACTGCTCCAGCAGGTTGGACAGGGGCATGTGGCGGCTGACCCGTTCGATGGGGTGCATCAGCTCGGCCAGTTTCAGTGCCGAGGGCAGCATCTCCAGGAGTGACAGGTGCAGCAGCAGATCCTTGATATGCAGCACCCCGACGAATTCACCGGTGTTTTCGTCCTGCACGGGGTAGCGGCTGTATTTGTGGCGGCGGAATACGCTGAAGACTTCATCCAGAGCGGCGCCCAGTGGCAGGCTGACCAGATCTTCGCGGGAGTTGGCCCAGTCGACCACTTCCAGCTCGCCGAGCTCCACGGCCGAAGCCAGCACGCGCATGTCCTGATCACTGGGGTCGCTGGCGCGGCTCGAATGCAGGATCAATTTGAGTTCGTCGCGGCTGTAATGGTGTTCGTGGTGCGGCCCGGGCTCGCCTTGCCCGGCAATGCGCAAAATAGCGTTGGCGCTGGCATTAAGCAGAAATATCGCCGGGTACATGGCCCAGTAGAACAGGTACAGCGGCGCGGCTGTCCACAGCGACAACAGCTCGGGTTTGCGGATGGCCCAGGACTTCGGCGCCAGCTCACCGACCACGATATGCAGGTAGGAAATGATAAAGAACGCAGTGAAGAAGGCGATGCCATGCACCAGCTTGGGCGACTCAATGCCGATGGCACTGAGCAGTGGTTCGAGCAGGTGAGCAAAGGCCGGTTCGCCGACCCAGCCGAGGCCGAGGGAGGCCAGGGTGATGCCTAGCTGGCAGGCCGAGAGGTAGGCATCCAGCTGGTTGTGTACGGTGCGCAGGATGTGCCCGCGCCAGCCGTTTTTCTCGGCCAGGGCGTCGACCTTGGTGGCGCGCAACTTGACGATGGCAAACTCGGCGGCGACGAAGAAGCCATTGAGCAGTACCAAAAACAGGGCGAAGAGAACGAGGCCGAAATCGGCGAAATAACTACTAGCGACGTAACTCGTGGAGGGGTCCATATGGGGTTCGGGTAGTGGATGACCGCTAAAGGGTGGGGGCTGCTTGTCCGGTTTGCAAGCTGGACGCCGCTACTGGCCGCGTCGCACGACCTGCTGAGTTGGAAAGTTGCAGGTAAATACGCTGCCTTTACCGATCGTGCTGGCGATATCCAGGCGTGCGCGATGGCGCAGCAGCACGTGTTTGACGATGGCCAGGCCCAGGCCAGTGCCGCCGGTATTGCTGGCGCGGCTGGAGTCGACCCGGTAAAAGCGCTCGGTCAAGCGCGGCAGGTGTTTGGCATCAATGCCCAGGCCGGTGTCCTGCACGCTGAGGTGTGCGCCTTGCTCGTCGCCCCACCAGCGGATGTGGATTTCGCCCTCGTCCGGGGTGTATTTCACGGCGTTGAACACCAGGTTGGAGAACGCGCTGCGCAGCTCGGCTTCGCTGCCCTTGAGCTTGAGGCGCGAGTCCACCTCCAGGCTGATGCGATGTTGACGCTCACCAGACAACGCCTGGGCGTCGTTCTTGATGCTCAGCAACAGCAGGTCGACGGCCACCGGCTGGTTATCCGCGGGGTAATCAGTGGCTTCCAGCTTGGCCAGCAACAGCAGGTCGTTGAGCAGGTTTTGCATGCGTCCGCCTTGCTGCTGCATTTGCTGCAAGGCGCGCAACCAGCGCGGGTTAACGTCTTCGACGTTATCCAGCAGGGTTTCCAAATACCCGGCAATGACTGTCAGCGGGGTGCGCAATTCGTGGGACACGTTGGCGACGAAGTCTTTGCGCATCTGCTCCAGCTGGTGCAGGCGGGTGATATCGCGCACCAGCATCAGGTGCTCGCGGTTGCCGTACTGGGTGATGTGGAACTGCAGGCGTACGCGGTCACTGACCGGTGACGGCAGTTCCAGCGGCTCGTTGTAGCTGTGGTTTTCGAAGTATTCGATAAAGCGCGGGTCGCGCACCAGGTTGGTGATCTGCTGGCCGCTGTCCTGCGGGGTTTTCAGGCCCAGGAGCTTTTCGGCGGCGATGTTCCACCACTCCAGGTTGCCATCGCGGTCGAGCATGATCACCGCATCCTTCAGCGCGGCAGTGGATTCCTGCACGCGGTCAATCACCGCCTGCAGACGGCCACGGACTTTCTGATCGCGGCGCTGCAGGTGGTAGATGCTGTCGAACACCTCGCCCCACAGGCCATAGCCATCCGGCGGCGCTTCATCACCCTGGCGGGTGCGCAGCCACTTGTGCAGGCGCAGCAGCTGTTGCAGGTGCCAGCCGAGGTAGCCGGCCAGGCCAAGCAGCAGAGTCCAGGCGTATTCGCCGGTGGCCAGCCCGAGCAGCAGGCAGACGCCAACCAGCAGCAACAAGCGGCGTATCAGGGGGCCGCGCCAGTCTTGATTCAATTCGAGCTCATCCGCCAATCAATCCATTATGCAGGCCGTAGGTCATCCTAACCGTCTTAGCTCTTGGTGGAGAACCGATAACCGGTGCCGCGTACGGTCTGTACCAGGTTTTCATAGACCTCGCCGAGGGCTTTGCGCAGACGCCGGATATGCACATCGACGGTGCGCTCCTCAACATACACGTTGCCGCCCCAGACTTGATCGAGCAATTGGCCACGGGTGTAGGCGCGCTCCTGGTGGGTCATAAAGAACTGCAGCAGGCGGTATTCGGTGGGGCCCATCTCGGCCGGCTTGCCGTCGATGGTCACGCGGTGGCTGACCGGGTCCAGCAGCAGGCCGCCGACTTCGATCGGCCCTTCGCTGTCAGTCGGGCCGGCGCGGCGCAGCACGGCTTTCAGGCGGGCGACCAGTTCACGCGGGGAGAACGGCTTGGTGATGTAGTCGTCGGCGCCGACTTCCAGGCCCTGGATCTTGTTGTCCTCTTCGCCCTTGGCGGTGAGCATGATGATCGGGATATCACCGGTCAGCTCATCACGCTTGAGGCGGCGCGCCAGTTCGATGCCGCTGGTGCCGGGGAGCATCCAGTCGAGCAGAATCAGATCCGGTTTGCGGTCGACGATGATGGCGTGGGCCTGCTGGGTGTTCTCCGCTTCCAGGCACTCGTAGCCGGCCATTTCCAGGGCCACGGCGATCATTTCACGGATCGGTGCTTCGTCATCGACGATCAGGATGTTCTTGCCAACCATGGGTCAAGCCTCGGGTCATCTCGCTGTAATGAGCTGCATTAGATAACGGAATTATTGCAGCCATATGACAGTCGCGCGGCAGCGCCCGTGCTAGCCGCGCAAGGCGTAGTCGAGAACCAGGCCAATAAAGATTGCCAGGCCGGCCCAGTGGTTGTGCAAGAACGCATTGAAGCAGGCCATGGGCTTGCGGTTGCGCGTCATGTGGTATTCCCAGGCAAAGCAGCCGGCGGCAACCAGCAGGCCGGCATGGAAGTACAGGCCCAGCTCGAAGCGTGCCGCCGCTAGCAGCAGGCAGAGCAGCGCCAGGCCCTGGAGCATGATGATAATCAAGCGGTCGGCATCGCCAAACAGGATGGCAGTGGAGCGCACGCCAATTTTCAGGTCATCCTCACGGTCGGCCATGGCGTAGTAGGTGTCGTAGGCCACTGTCCACAGCAGGTTGGCGATATACAGCAGCCAGGCCTCGGGTGGCACGCTGCCGGCTTCGGCGGTGAATGCCATCGGCATGCCCCAGGAGAAGGCTGCACCCAGCACCACCTGTGGATAGAAGGTGTAACGCTTCATAAAGGGGTAGCAGGCCGCCAGAGCCAGGCCGCCGAAGGACAGCCAGATGGTGTTGGCGTTGGTGAATAGCACCAGAATGAAGCTCAGCGCTACCAGGACGGCGAACAGAATCAGTGCTTCTTTGGGCTTGATCTTGCCGCTGGCCAGCGGCCGTGCCTGGGTGCGTTTGACGTGGCCGTCGAAATTGCGGTCAGCGTAGTCGTTGATCACACAGCCGGCGGCGCGCATCAGAATCACCCCCACCACGAAAATAAACAGGTGTTTGGCTCTGGGTGCGCCTTCCGCTGCTACCCACAGGGCCCATAGCGTTGGCCACAGCAGCAGGTAGATGCCGATGGGCTTGTCCAGACGCATCAACTGGATAAAGTCCCAGGCGCGTGGGTGCAGGCGGTTGAGCGATTTCAGCAGGCGGGTGTACATCGAGCGCGTCTCCGTGCGAGTTGCGGCTGATTATACGGGCGATGGCGAGATAGGGTGGGCGCAAGAGAAGCGTGGTGGGAAGAGCCTTTCGGCTCGGGCATCCTGCTTCGCAATCCACAGGGATGTGGTGAATGCCGCAAGCCGGTCGGGAGCCGGCGCGGCGCTACCTCCTGCATCCATGCAGTCGTAGCCGTGACTGTCGCCGCTAAAGCGTCCCGAAAGCTCCTTTAGGTCGCGATTTCAGCAGCGACCCAGAACTCGGGTAGGAACACTTCGGCCACCAGCACGCCCAGTGCGCCACGGCTAAAGCATGAGCGACGCGCCCACAGACGCTCGCTGCAGGCTTGCGCTGGCAGCCACTGCGCCGGGTAACGGCATGCCTGCAGTTCGCCGCGGTCGAAGGCGCGGTCGCTGAACAGCAATTCGCCCAGCGAGCGGCTGCCCAATTGATCCAGTGCCAGGCCGGAGCCTTCCAGTGCGCTGCGCGCCGCCACGCTGCGGGCGAATACCCAAGGCTGGCCGTGGCCGCGCAGGTACACCTCGCGCACCCAGCCCTGGCTGCCATTGACCACGCCCAGCGCACTGCACTCATCGTTGCGCAGGCGTTGCCAGCTTTCCTGTAGCGGAGTAACGCTGAAGCCATTGGCTGACAACGCGGTCAGCCGGCGTGTCAGCGAGTCTGCATTGAACAGCCAGTCACGCACCGCCGCAGTGGGCGCAGGGTGCAGTTGGCTGGCAGTCAGCCAGCGTGGTGGATGGGCGAGGGCGGCGTGGGACACGAACAGGTTTCACCGTAGGCAGAGGCGCGCGAGTCTAGGGTCTGTTGCCGTTTCGTCGCAAGCCGCGTTGCCGCGAAAAATCTCGCCAGGCTAGGCGGAGGACGCAGGTAATGGTTGTTCCCTTGCCAAGTCCACCAACACCGCTTGGCGAGATTTTCCGCGCAACCCGAAGGGCCGAGCCTGTTTTAGCGCGATACTGCGTTTCTCGACACTCATTTGGAACAACCAAACTTCGTGTCTCGTGCCTTGCCTCGCGCTAAAACAGGCATCGGCGCGGCCGCGAACGAAATGGCAACAGACCCTCGCATGGCCCCTACGGCCGGGCAGGTGGCCAGGGCGCGCCGCTTGGCTGTTACGCCGGGCAGAACCCGACTTTGGTTGGCCGCGATGATGCGCTATTCATCGCCCGGCGGCTTGGCGCACCTGCGCATATGCGGTAGTTTCCCCGGCGCAATAGCCGTGTGATCCGCCTGAGGTAGTTATGAAGAAGTGGCAATGTGTGGTCTGTGGACTGGTTTACGACGAGAGCCAGGGTTGGCCTGATGAGGGCATCGCCGCCGGCACGTTGTGGCAGGATGTCCCGGAAGACTGGCTGTGCCCTGACTGTGGCGTGGGTAAGCTTGATTTCGAAATGATCGAAATCGGCTAAGAACCGTCTCTGATCTGCTGTGCGTCGGCGCTGCGGCGTTAAAAACAGACTCAGCAAGCCGCTTGCGGCTAACGCGCTTCAGCGCGGCCCGAAGGGCGAGTGAAACGAGTAATGCTCATTTACAGCCGTAAACTCCGCTTTCTCGCCTGTTTTTGCCTTGCATCGCTCTAGCTCGCGAGATCTGAAACAGGTTCTAAGTCCATGCTGCTCTAGGCGGCGACCCGAGGGTCGCCGTTTTGTTTAGCGAGTGCGCATACTTAACACCCCGAACGAGCTGGATAAGCGCCGAGGTGGTTATGCGTAAGTGGCAGTGTGTGGTGTGCGGATTTATCTATGACGAAGCCCTCGGTCTGCCCGAGGAAGGCATCGCCCCTGGCACGGCCTGGGAAGATATTCCCGGCGATTGGCTGTGCCCCGATTGTGGCGTCGGCAAGCTTGATTTCGAGATGATCGAAATCGCTTGAGCCGCGTCAGCCCTGAAGTCTATTCCGGCCGTTGCAATGCGCGGCCCGTGTGAGGAATGCAACATGAGTGCACCTGTCGTCATCGTCGGTACCGGCTTGGCTGGTTACAACCTGGCCCGTGAGTTTCGCAAACTGGACAGTGAGACCCCGCTGCTGTTGATCACCGCTGACGACGGTCGCTCCTATTCCAAGCCGATGCTGTCCACTGGTTTCGCCAAAAACAAGGACGCCGACGGCCTGAGCATGGCCGAGCCGGGCGCCATGGCTGAACAGCTCAAGGCGGAAGTGCGCACCCATACCCGCATCAGCGGCATCGACCCCGCTCACAAGCGGCTGTGGATTGGCGAGGAGGCTGTGGCCTATCGCGACCTCGTGCTGGCCTGGGGGGCGGAAGTGATTCGTGTGCCGGTAGAGGGCGACGCCGATGCTGCGATTTTTTCGATCAACGATCTGCAGGACTATGCCCGTTTCCGCAGTGCTGCCGCAGGCAAGCAGCGCGTCCTGCTGCTGGGCGCTGGGCTGATCGGCTGCGAGTTCGCCAATGACCTGAGCCTGGGCGGTTATCAGGTCGAGCTGGTGGCGCCTTGTGAACAGGTCATGCCCGGTCTGTTGCATCCTGCGGCGGCAGCAGCGGTACAGGCAGGGTTGGAGGGGCTGGGGGCACGCTTCCATCTCGGTCCGGTACTGGCCAGCCTGCACCACAAGGGCGATGCGCTGGAGGCGCATCTGTCTGACGGCACGCTGATCGAGTGCGACTTGGTGTTGTCGGCGGTGGGCTTGCGTCCGCGTATCGCCCTGGCCGCCGCCGCCGGGCTGGCGGTCAATCGTGGCGTGGTCGTCGACCGTCAGCTGCGCACCTCGCATGCCAACATCTACGCGCTGGGTGATTGCGCCGAAGTGGATGGCATCAACCTGCTGTATGTCATGCCCTTGATGACCTGTGCCCGAGCGCTGGCGCAAACCCTGGCCGGCACCCCAACGGCGGTGAGTTACGGCGCCATGCCGGTGACGGTGAAAACCCCGGCTTGCCCACTGGTGGTATCGCCCCCGCCGCAGGGTTTGCAGGGCGAATGGCAGGTTGAAGGCTGCGGCGGCGACATCAAGGCGTTGTGTCATGACAGTGACGGCGCATTGCTGGGCTATGCCCTTACCGGTACGGCCGTGCAGGAAAAATTGGCCCTGAATAAGCAGCTTCCTGCACTTTTGGCATGAACAGCGGCTGTTCTGTCTGATATGCCATGTTGTTGCGCGGATTAACTGTCGGACAAGACTGGCGCAGGGCCGGATGGCATGCCATTCTCCCTCAGTCTGCCGCAGCCTAGAGCTGTTGCGGCGCCTTGGTATCTGCTCGCGCAGAGCAGCCCGGACACAACAACAAAAAACCGTAAAGAGGCATTTATGCGTAAACCGGAACTCGCCGCCGCCATCGCCGATAAGGCGGATCTGACTAAAGATCAGGCAAACCGTGTACTTAACGCGGTACTCGAAGAAATCACCAATGCACTGAACCGCAAGGACAGCGTCACCCTGGTGGGCTTTGGTACCTTCGTGCAGCGCCACCGTGGTGCTCGCACCGGTAAAAACCCGCAAACCGGTGAGCCGGTAAAGATCAAGGCCAGCAACACCGTCGCCTTCAAGCCGGGCAAGTCCCTGAAAGATGCGGTAAATTAAACACAGAGTGTTTCATTTTCTGTGGATAAGTTCTGCAAAGCCCCGTGATTCGGGGCTTTGTGCTATCTGGGGTAAGTGAAAGTATCGAAACAGTGTTTCATTAAGTATTCAAAAGAAAAAGTGATCGCATTGAAGCAGTAGCGTTTCATTATTGACGCCCATTTAGCCTGTCTATAGGCTTCCGTGCTCGTGAAAAAAGCGCGGTGTTTCATTTGAACAATTCAGTCTTTTCACTCACTACCGTCGTCTTTGATAAATTGGGCGGTATAAAACTAAAGTTAGTAACTGAAAGTAGCCAGGTTGATATATTTGCCGGCGCGTATGCTTTGCAACGATTCGACAATGGCTCGAAGCCAAACACCATAAGAGTTGATCAGAGTTCTATTTTGATCCTCTATCGATTCTGTGAAATTCAAAAAATAAATTTGATTGAGCGCGTTGCAAATCTTAATCCTCTTACAATCGGGGAGATTGAAGCTTTCTCATCGTATTGCGGCTTTGCTCAACAGACTGGCGAACAAGTTAATCCAAATTGGTATGGTGCCCGCATGCGAGGCGCAAAAAAATTTGTAGATTACCTATGGCTGTTCTATGAGGGGCGGTGTGCTCGAAACTTAGAACAACTTAAAATTGCTAAGCGTTCGTTTGAGAGGATGACTGCCGGCTTCAAGTTGTATATGAAAGCTCCTTACAGGGGCGATAAAAAAGACAGGATTGGCCTTACTCCTGAGCTTCAGGCTAAGTTCATTGCCATTATTGACCCTGATGAAAGCAATAATTTAAATCCTTGGAAAATTTATAAGGTGCGATGGAGAAATTATATTCTCCTGCTTCTTTTGATGTTGGGCGGAAATCGTAAAGGTGAGACGTTGTTGTTGAAATTGAACAATTTTCAGCTTACAGGGATGCGAAAGTATTACGATATCGTCAAGAGTAAAGATGTGATTGATTATCCCCGCGCTGAGTCTCCTTCAGTTAAAACCCTCGGTCGGCAGGTAGTGTTACATGATCAGCTCGCTGCGCTGGTTGAACACTACATTGTGAATATCAGAAAAGAATTCATCGGCTGGCAGTCAACAAGCTATGTCTTCTTGTCTTACCGGGATGGGCGTCCTCTTTCAGTGCAGACTCCTAATTCAATTCTTAATGAGCTAATTAAACAATATCCAGAGTTTGTGGGCCTTCTCAGCCCTCATCGTCTTCGAAATACATTCCATGATCTTTTGAATCAGGCACTGGATAGAAAATTTAAAGGTGAAAGCGGTTTAAGTCGTAAGCTATTAAAAGCACCTATTCAGGAAGCGGCAGGCGGCTGGGCTAAGAACAGTAATATGCCAGATCATTATGCAAAGGGATCGATACAAGCCAAAGTAGCTGAGTTACAAGCTCTGCTTCAACAAGAAACGCTTAAGGCGTAATCGGTTAATTAAATGAATGGACTTCAGACTCAGTGGGCGTTGGCTGCAAACGATGAGCTTTCAGATCTGTGGCCAGGAGGAGCTTTTGTAAAAAGTCGGCTTGGCTATGAAATCGAACTATTTGATGATCATGGGGGATTTCGATCTGTAATAAAATTGCCAGATGATACGGGTGAGTTTATTTATCTTAAATCACAGTATCTTAATCTTCTGGATACTGAATTAAGAGAGGTTGTGAGGAGTTACCTAAGGTATATATTGGAGCGGTATCACGCTTCAACCGTTAGAATTAAATATAAATTTCTGGATTTTTTTGCCTGTGAGATTTCTAAAGGAGTTCATATCAACGACTTCTTGGACGGACTTTCTGTGCTTGAAACTAAAGAAAAGGCGGCATTCATCTCTGCTTGTAAGGAATTCTTGAATTTTCTATTGCTTTGCGGATATGAAGATCTTTCGTTAGAGTCATATGAGGAGTTTCATAAGCTCCGAAATTATTCAGGTAAAGTAAATTCGTATTTAGCTCTATTTGTAATGGATGAAGCCAGAGGCCCATTTACAAGAGAGGAAATTTCCGTACTGTCGGATCAGGTTAATAATCAGCAGCTTCCGTTAGAATTTCGTTTGCTGTTAGATCTATGTTTATGTTTTGGATTGAGGCCGATACAAGTTTCTTTATTTAAACGAAAAGACTTCATTAAGGACGGTAAAAGCGGATTAAAATATCTTAACGTGCCGCGCGTGAAGCAAAATTCGCGCAATCGGCGAGTTCAATTCAGCTCTCGAATACTTACAGAAAGAACTGCAAGTCTTATCCAGGCTCACATGGTTTCTACAAAATTACCTGATGGTATTAATCCCGCAGAGCTTCCACTTTTTATTAATTCAAATCCGATACATTTAGAAAGAGACGGCAATTCCTTAGGAAGTCACTACTGGGAAGATACAGAGCGGCTGTCAAGTGACTATTTTTCAGATGAGTCAAAGCGAGCCGTACTTTACCAAAAGTCGAGTGCCAGAATTAATTATATTCTCTGGGGAAATGAACATAGGCTGCCATTTTCCCCTCGTACCGGAAAGCAATTCAATTTATGTGCATATAGATTTCGTTATACGGTTGGCACGCAAGCAGTAATGTCCGGCTGTTCCCCAGAAGAGCTTGCCGATTTACTTGATCACAATGATACAAACAGTATTAAACACTACTTCAGATTCACTCATGAGATGTGGGAAATTCTCGAAAATGCCACGTTGAGTCGCATTGAACAGAAGCAATTCACAGCTGCTTGGATGAGAGAAGGTGACCTTGTAAATAATATATATAGTCATGTATGTGAGCCAAGAAATTTTAATGTTATAGGGAAGTGCGCGGCTCAATCAGTATGCTTCGAAGAACCAGCGGTAGCTTGCTATTCGTGTGACAGATTTTGCCCTAATAAAGATGTAGCAGCTCATGAAAGTGCTTTAGAGGGTTTGGTCGAGCGAAAAGATCAATTGTTAACTGTCAGCACCGCTAATGTAGTTTCAGTTATTGATCAGGCAATAGCTGGTTGCCGTGCTGCAATTGCCTACTCTGACGGGCAGGACGTGGTCCTAATTAATGTTAAGGAAATCTGAATGCAAAATGTAATGGCACAGGATATTTTGCATGAGGAGCTTCGGATTAAGCTAAGCCGTCTTGCCAGCATAGCTGAAGTGAGATTTTCAAAACTCGCATGCTTTAAAGGATCAAAGTGGGAGGATTTTTCCTGGTTATATAACGGAAGGCATAATGTATATTTGTTGGCTCGTGGAGAAACCAACCCAGAGTTAATGCTCCTTAATAAGGTATTCTTGGTAAGTTATCTCTGGGGCAGAAGGTCGGATCACAATGGGGTAACGGCTGGCCGTGTTATGGACTTGGCTGCTGCTGTTAAGTACATGGCTGCTCAGGGTGTTGTCAGCCTTAGAGGGCTTGATCAATATTCCTACATGACAACGTTCAAATATCTTCAAGCTCACTATAAGTCACCTGCTGGGGCATGTAGAGCGCTAAATTATTTTATTAGATTTGTCTTCGATTCTTCCTTGGCCGTTAGCAATTTTGACCTCATCGGTACGCAGGATCTTCAAGAGAAAGATAAGTATGGCCGTGTTGCCCTTGGAGATAAACTGCCGCTTCCAGAATTGGTCAAAGCAATCATAGCGTTGAAGTGGGCCGTGCAAGACCAGTGGGATGGCAGCTTTCGTGCTCAGCTGGATATGTTGTCGGTTCTGACTCAGGCATTTCAATATGGATTAGGCCTAAGAATCGGGGAGGTTCTGCGGTTACCTAAGAACTGCTTAGTTACAATAAGCGGTGAGTTATATTGTCGAGTATGGACAGAAAAAGGTGCGGAGCCAATCGCTAGGTATGTCCCTACTATCTGGAGAGCCGCCCTCTGTGAAGCGGTTCTCCGAATTGATGCCATCTGCGAACCCTACAGAAAAAGGGCTTTGAGCATTGAAGATGGTTCCTATGCCGAGACTCTCGACTATCGCTTTCAGGGAAGAACAGAAGCAATTGATCGACATGTTGAGTCTACCCTAGAATGTCTAACTAATAAAATAGAGTCTAATGTTTCAGCGTCTGAAAGACAGTTACGCCTCCTGAAGTATCTGCCGGATGAAGAACTTGTTGAGCTCAAGAATTTGCGTGAGTACTTACCATTTGCCTCAAATTCACACGACACAACTTCATTGCTTAAGTTCTACAAAAAAAACGGCTTTAAGATAACTTCAAAATCACTCGGAAAGGTAAAGTGCGTTTATTATGTACGAGGATTTGATGTTAAGCAGCGACTTGCTCAATTGATAGAATTTCGCCGCAATATTGTTTTATATTCTGAGTTTTTTGAGGTGCTCCATAAGCGACCACCTGTAGGAAGTCGGTCTAAGGATGTACACGCTCTAAAAGATAGGTTGCAGTCTCAAAGACTGGCTTCTTTGGAAGCCTTTGTTTTGACTGGGGAGTCGTATCTTTATGGTGCGAGGATAGTATATCTTAGTCGTGACGATGCAGTTGCCGCAATAAGAAGTATTGTCAGTGGTGGGTATAATTATCGCGCTTACATTCCGATATTAGATGCTGAGGAACTTTATCCAGAGCTGTTCAACCAGAAGACCATGACCTACATTGCTAATGAAAATGCAGCTGGGTTCTACTCGTTTCTTAGAGTCTCGAAAGAACGAATCAATTTTTATCGGCCGGTCGCGAAAAGCAATAGAGTTAAGCATTCTGCCGTATCTGGGTTCTTGGTTGAACAGGCCAGCATTAAAAGCGCCGTCGTAGATGCTTTTGTATCAGTTAATACGAAAGTTAAATCAGAACTAATACAGGGAATTAAAGAGGAGCTTCTAGCGGATGGAGTAGAGATTGGTTCGGCTACATTTGGGATAAATCAAAAGGTCTCTGATTATTTATTTGTTGTTCCAAGCAATCTTGGCGGTGTGTATAACGAACACATTCCATCTACCCTTGGTTATTTCTCTGTTCTATATGCGATAAAACCAGCTAGGCAGGGGCAGTCAGCGTTTCTCCGTTACGGTGTTGTAGCCAATGAAGAGATTGTAAGTACGTTTCAGACCCACAAGGGACGACATTGGCAAACTAATTCACTTTTCCGGGCCGGTTTGGCTGCAAGTATTGTCAATAAGTGGATGGGAAGATCTGACAGTCAAGGTGAGCATTACGATCATCAGACTGCTAAAGAACGTGCTGAGAAGGTCGGTGAACTTATGCTTTCTGAGCAGTCCCGATTTATTGGTGATTTGGCGAATAAGGTCAAGATTTGGAATGACAATAATATTCCGACCCAGAATGTGCAGGCTTTTTTGACTGATATGCTGCAAACCGTACATTACGGTCCGCTTGGACATTGTTTTCGTGATATTAATTTGAAGCCCTGCGAGTTTCATCTGAAGTGTCTGACCGGTAATTCAGGAAAGGGCTGTAGAGAGTTTGTTGTAGATCTTTTAGATCCAGTTCAAATTAAGCAAGTCGAGTCAGAGCGTAATAGATCAGAAATGGAGTTGGCGCGGCTTTTTGAAGCCTTGAATAGACCCGGTATCCCGGTAGAGTCTGTTGAAATGCATATTGAACATCAAATGGCGATTTTTAGAAATGCTTCTTATATTTTAGATAGTTCTGAGATGGTGCTTAACGACATTCAAGTTGAAAAGAGTAAGGACTATCAACCATTTAAGACCGGTGGCTCTGTTCCAAGCGACTGTGTATTCCAATGTGGAGTAGCTTGATTGTGACTACGTCTACTGAGCAATGGGGTAAAGCTTTCTCGGTCTTGCAGCAATTTGAAAGGCAGCTTATAGATCCTTCCGACTTTGGGTGGAAGTATATTACCGATAAGTCTGGTGTGTCTAAGCCGACCCTGTGGCGAAATAAGGAATTTGAAAAAGAGTTTCAGCGTATTAAGGGAATTGTTAAAAGTTATGCTCGTGGTGAGAAACAGTTCGATCAAGAGGTTTCGCTGAAAGCGGCCAGAGATCGTGATCGAGATCACCAGATCGAAATGCTCAAGGCACAGGTCCAGGAATTGACGAAGCAATTAAATAGAGAGCGCGAAAGGCTCATTTACGCTTCTATGATTGCTCGCCGTAAGAATATCGATCCGACGGAATTCTTAGATGAGAGCCCCGTGTTTCGGAAACCTGCCAAAAGCGGTTCGGTGGTCAAGCTGCCGTCGAAAAAGGGCTAGCCAATGTCGGTTGCCTTCAACTGGTTTTGTTTCGGCATTTCATGCATATCTACCCCTGCGGGTCAGCAGCGTGCGCGCGATAACATCCAGCAAGGACTGCGTAGTCGCCGGAGTTGAGGTCATGCCGCTGACCGGAAATCTTTGGCAAAAACAGACACTGCCCAGTCCGACCGGCTTCCTTGCCTGATGCTCACCGGTCGGTGGACAGATGCAAGAAGTATAGGGCCCTGTCGTCGTGTGCTGTATTTGGAATTTGGAGAGAGGGCGAAGGACTGCGCAGTTATGATTCCAAACACCCATCCTTTTAAAGAGTGAGTGCTCGGTTTTAGCGGGGGGTTACTTCGCGGGGTAGTCGCAATCACTTGGTCAGTACCGGCCTTGGTCAATCCGATCACCTGATAAGCGTGCTGGGTACCGTCAACCTCCATGTCCGGCGAGCCTGCCGGCATGCCCGGAACGGCGATGTCAGCCAGGTCATCGCGCTTGGAAAGTTCGATGACCTGCGCTGCTGGCACATGACCCTCGACAATTTTGCCGTCGATTACGGCGGTGTGGCAGGACGCCAGTCGGGGTGCAACGCCGAGTCGTTGCTTCACCGAGGTCATGTCGCGCTAGACATGGTCGATGACTTTGAGACCGTTCGCTTCGAGGTGCGAAATCCACTTCTTGCAGCATCCGCAGTTTGCATCACGGTTTACGTCGATTGTCAGGGCATCTGCTGAATGAACTGCTGAGGCCATAAACAAGGCGACCAGCATCGCCACTCGTGCTCCTTTGCGTTTAGCTGTCATTAGGTGCTCTTTGCCATCGGCTTGGGTGTGAGTCTTGAGAGCAGGAGCAGGAGCAGGAGCAGGAGCCTGCTCCTGTTGAGTTTGCTCTGGGTCGTAATGATCAACGCCACCCTGCGCTTTGTCGCGTAGGCCGATACCTGGATCGTCTAGCTTGTGTGTCGGGGTCATGGTTTGCATGCCGACCAGCGGGTTATTGGTTTCAGAGGCCGGATGCGATTGCATCGCTGCGTCCATACCCGCAATACCTGAATGGTCCATCCCGCGCATGGCGACCAGGGGGCGAGATCGGTTACGGGTACTGGAGCGCTCAACCCTTCACGTGTAGCCAGAGTGCCGCGGGCATAGCCGGTGCGATCCATTGACTGGGCAAAAATGGCGTGAGCCTCTTGGTCAGCGAGTTCGACAATCACGTCGTAAGTCTCGGCCATTTGTCTTAGATAACTCGTTTGACGCTCAGGCTCTCGCCCTTGGCCTTCAGCGTGATGGCCCCGTCGCTATTGCTGCGATTGTGCCAGAACCAACCGTGGGTGCCGTCGAAGGTGGCGGTGAAACCGCCTTTATCACTCCTGATCTGCTAACCCTTGCTGTAGCTGTGGTAGTACCCGAGCGCACCAGCGCCGATGCATTTTCAGGTTTCAGCGGATTGACAGTGGTCTGCGCCTGCCGAAACGGCAGGACTCCGGCCACACTGAAGCCAATGGCCAACACGAGCAGCGCTACCAGCACCCGCACAGAGACCGCTAGGTCGAGACCCGGCATTTATCGGGCGGCCAGCCACATCGGCAGCCCGAACAATGCAGTCACAATCGGCGGAGGTATCTTGTTTTCCAGTGCTCGCATAAAAACTCCCGATTAAAGCAGTCTTGGTGTTTAGCGCACTTTCTGCAGTTCGCTCTGCACCAATTCCAGCAGCGGTTCCGGGCCGAACTTCGTCAGCAGCGTGCCGTTGACGAAGAAAGTGGGCGTACCTTGAATCCCGACTTTCTTCACGTCTGCGGCGTCTTTGGCCAGTATCTCGTCGATGGCCGGCGAATTCATCGTGGCACGGGCCTTCTCGACATCCAAGCCAACTGCTGCGGCGGCTTCCCAGGCTTTCTGTGCTTGCGCGTCGTCATGCCACAGCGGTTGGGCCTCCAGCACGGCTGAGAGCACTGGCTCGTAAAGCCCCTGCATGCGCGCCGTCTCCAGCAGGCGCACGGCCTCTTCCGAGCCTTTGTGGAACAACACATAGCGCACGACCAGACGTACGTCCTGTGGGTACTGCGCCATGATTTGCTTTACGTAGGGGAAGAACGCCCGGCAGCTTTCGCACGATGGGTCGAAGAACTCGACGATGGTGACCGGCGCGTTGATTGGCCCAAGGGTTGGCGAGTGGAAGCGCACCAATGAACTGCTCGCCTGGGTGACTGCCTGAGTCTCCTGGGGTGCTGAAAAACGCTGATAGAGCACTGCCGCGGCGACAAAGCCAGCGATCGTTACAGCGCTGATGGTCAGGACAATAGCACGTCTATTCATACGAGGGTTCTCCGGCGAATCAGGGCAAGAAGCAAGACGATGGCGGTGAAAGCCGCCAGGGAAAGCAGCGGCAGCGGCACGCTACCGAAGATCAGCATGTCGGCCCCGGAACAGGAGGTTCCGGCGCTGCACGGCTTGAGGTTTTCCGGAATCACGCCTATGAACAGCAGGCAGTGATACAGGGCGATTGCCCAACCGATAACGGCCAGGGGCAAGGCGTACAGCCAAACGGCGAAGTCCGCGCGGTAACAGGCGACCGTCAGCATTACCGCCAAAGGAAACATGAAGATGCGCTGGAACCAGCACAGCACGCACGGGGTTTTGCCCATGACTTCACCGATAAACAAGGCGGCTAGGGTCGCGGCCAACGCCAGCAGCCACACGGCGAGCAGCAAACCCCAGGCGTTAGCGGAGGGGGCTATCTGGCTTCTCATCGTTATCTACTCGCCCTTTTCCTTATATGGGGAGGGCACGTTAGCGGGCCCGCAGCAGCTGTCGATTGGCTTTGTGTTACAGCATGCGTCTTGCACAGGCACCGGTCGACTCGCTTGGCGTTGCAACCAGCAGGCACAGCAGCTATCGAGCTGGGCGTTCATCTTGATGACGAAGCTCCCATTAAGGCGGGGGTTGGCAACTACAACGTGAATCGCGTGGGGGAATACTTTCTGCGCTCTTTTGAGGTAATGGTCAATGGCGGTGACTTTTCCCAACATGGGTGTGCCCATCATCTGGAAGCGCACTGACTCCGCCAGTAGTGTTCAGGCGCTGAAGGATTCCGCACTCGTCTAAGCCCCGCTCAGAGGCACAGCGATGCCGTAACTCAACCAGTTGTTGTTGCAGTGCCAGCAGGCTGGTCACGCGCGCTTGCACATGCTCGATGTGCTCATCCACTAAGTTATTCACACCCTCACAGTTCTCTTCTGGCCGATCCATCAGCGCCAGCAAGCTTCTGATCTCGTCTAGTGTCATGTCTAAGGTTCGGCAGTTACGAATGAACGTAAGCCGCTCAAGGTGCTCGCTGGTGTACAGGCGGTAATTACCCTCGCTGCGGGCCGGAGCCGGCAACAGCCCCTCACGCTCGTAATAGCGAACTGTTTCAACCTGGCAATCGGCAAGCTTGGCCAGCTCTCCAATTTTCATCAAATACCTCTTCGACAAATGCTTGACCCTGTAGTTGCTTCAGGGTGTTCACTCTGCACAACTGATCAACGAGGATACCCCCATGGCTGGCTGCTGCGGTGACGAAAAAAAATCTGAAGCGGTTGCAAAGGATGTCTGCTGTGACTTCAACGAAGCAAGTAAGCACTCCACCACTGGTGCTGCAGCGCTAGGCCCCGCAGCCGGTTCCAGGCTCAGCAGCTTTCGTATTGAGCAAATGGACTGTCCCACCGAGCAGACGCTGATCCAGGACAAGCTGAGCAAGCTGGCGGGCGTAGAAAAGCTCGATTTCAACCTGATCAATCGCGTTCTTGGGGTATGGCACAACTTGCCGTCGACCGCGCCTATCGAAGCGGCGATGTCGTCCCTGGGTATGCAAGCAGAACCGCTCTCTACTGAGGGGCAAGCCCGCGTCAAAATCGAACAGATGGACTGCCCGACGGAAGAAAAGCTGATCCGCGACAAGCTGTCCTCACTGCCCGGCATCAGTGCGCTGGAGTTCAACCTGATTCAACGCGTACTGACCTTTAGCCACACAGTAGACGCACTGCCCGTCGCGCTGGCAGCGATTCGCGACCTGGGTTTCACCCCAGTGGTTGAAGGTTCAGCAAGCGCAAAGGGTGAAGCGCCAGCCGCGCCGCGCAAGAAGTCCTGGTGGCCTTTGGCGCTATCCGGTGTGGCCGCTGTATCGGCTGAAGTGCTGCACTTCGCCGAGCTTGCGCCTGAGTGGGTGGTGGCCGGCGTGGCGTTGCTGGCCATTCTGCTGTGCGGCCTGACGACTTATAAGAAGGGCTGGATCGCCCTGAAAAACCGTAACCTGAACATCAATGCGCTGATGAGCATCGCTGTGACCGGTGCGGTGCTGATTGGGCAATGGCCAGAAGCGGCCATGGTCATGTTCCTTTTTTCTGTCGCCGAGCTGATCGAAGCAAAGTCGCTGGATCGGGCGCGCAATGCCATTCGTGGGCTGATGGACCTCACCCCAGAGCGCGCCACGGTGCAGCAAGCTGACGGCACATGGCTTGAGGTCGAGGTTAAAAGCATCGCCCTAGGCGCATTGGTGCGGGTTCGCCCTGGCGAGAGGATCGGTCTGGATGGCGAGGTAACGGCTGGTAACTCCACCATCAACCAAGCGCCGATCACAGGGGAAAGCCTGCCTGTCGAGAAAACCATTGGCGACCCGGTTTTTGCTGGGACCATCAATGAAGCGGGCTCGTTGGAATACCGCGTCGTGGCCGCCACCGGAAACACCACGCTGGCCCGCATCATTCACGCAGTCGAGGAGGCGCAAGGCTCACGTGCGCCGACCCAGCGCTTTGTCGATCAATTCGCCAAGGTGTACACACCGGTCGTATTTCTTTTCGCCCTGGCCGTCGCCATCGTGCCGCCGCTGTTTATGGCCGAACCCTGGTACGACTGGGTCTATCGCGCCCTGGTGCTACTGGTCGTTGCCTGCCCTTGCGCCCTCGTGATCTCGACGCCCGTCACCATTGTCAGTGGCCTGGCGGCGGCGGCGCGCAAAGGCATCTTGGTCAAAGGCGGTGTCTATCTGGAGATCGGCGGCAAGCTTGGTTTCCTGGCACTCGACAAGACCGGAACCCTAACCCATGGCAAGCCGGCGCAGACCGATTACATGCCGCTGGTTGAACAGGATTCTGAACGCTACCGCACCCATGCTGCCAGCCTTGCCAGCCGGTCTGACCATCCGGTTTCGCAGGCGATAGCCAAGCACGCTACTGAGAATGGCCTGGCGTTTGTTGCCGTTGAGGGGTTCGAAGCACTGCTGGGTCGAGGTGTGCGAGGCACCATCGGCGGTATGGATTTCCACCTGGGCAACCACCGCTTGGTGGAAGAGCTTGGCCTGTGCTCCCCCGAGTTGGAGGCAACACTTGAACGCCTCGAACGCCAAGGTAAAACCGTGGTGGTGCTGTGCAATCCACAGCGTGCCATTGCCCTGTTCGCCGTTGCCGATACCGTCAAAGACTCCAGCCGCCAGGCCATCGAAGAGCTTCACGCGCTTGGCGTGAAAACCACAATGCTGACCGGCGATAACCCGTACACCGCAGATGCCATTGCACAACAGGTAGGCATCGACGAGGCGCGCGGCAACCTCCTGCCCGTCGACAAGTTGCAGGCGATTGAAGCGTTGCAAACCCGTGGTTACGTGGTCGGGATGGTCGGCGATGGCATCAACGATGCGCCGGCGCTGGCGAAAGCTGAAATCGGTTTCGCTATGGCCGCCGCCGGCACAGACACCGCCATCGAAACGGCCGATGTAGCCTTGATGGATGACGACCTGCGCAAGATCCCGGCCTTCATTCGGCTATCGCAACAGGCCGCCGTAATCCTCAAGCAGAACATCGTACTGGCGCTGGGAATCAAGGCCCTGTTTCTCGCCATTACCCTGACGGGTCAGGCGACGATGTGGATGGCCGTCTTCGCCGACATGGGCGTCAGCTTGTTGGTGGTGTTCAACGGCCTACGTCTTCTAAAAAAGTAGCAATGGAGGATTGCAGATGAAAACATCACTACAACTCGCCATTGAGCACGCCTTTCAGCAGGCCGAACAGGCAATGCAGGCACAGCGCAGCAGCGATGCCTTTCAATGGCTGGAGCGCGCGCACATTCTGACCCAGCGCCAGTCCGTGCGGCATGCCCGCTCACACTGGCTGATGCTCGTGCTCGGCTGGCAGAGCGGCGATTACCGCGAGGTCGTGGGGCAGATACCGCGCATTTTCGCAGCTCTGTTGTTCTCGAAAATTTGGGTGCCCATCGGTAACACAGGGCGCTCCAGGGTCAGTGCTTTTGCACCAATGCCAGTCTCTCAGGAGTTGCAGCGGCTTCTTCAAGGAGGAGAACAATGAAGTCACCTCCTGGAGCCCCACTCTTTATCGCTCCCTGGCTGTGGTGGACGCTATCGCTGGTTATTACTTCGGCCGACCAAGCGATCAAGAGTGTAATTATGGGGGCGTTCCCGGTCGGCACCGTAATTCCTCTCGCTTCGTTCTTCAATCTGGTTCATTTCTGGAATACCGGTGCAGCGTTCAGTTTCCTGGCTGAAGCGGGTGGTTGGCAGCGTTACTTTTTCATTGTCCTAGCTTTGGTTGTTTCGCTGGTACTGGCTCTTCTATTGCGTAAACCCAGAGCTGACAGCGAAGCGTTGGGTTATAGCCTCATCTTGGGCGGGGCCGTTGGGAATCTGCTCGATCGCGCATTTCGCGGCCATGTGATCGACTACCTGGATTTTTACTGGCAGTCCTGGCACTGGCCTGCGTTTAACCTGGCGGATATTGGTATCGTCGGTGGTGCCGCCATGTTGATCCTGAGCAGTTCCCTTAGTCCGAATGTGGAAGACGGCCGAGCCAGAGAATGAAAGGCTCGCCTTCAACGTACACGGTGCGCTGGGCAGGCTATGCCTGGGTAGGGCCCGGCATCGGCATTTTCCAAGGCCGTGCTGGCCACCAGAGTTGGCACTATCATCAGGCTCATCAGATTTCAGTGGGTCTCGATTCACCCGTAGTGGTTGAAACGCCGAAGGGCATTCGAACAGGATCAGCGGTCTTTATCCCAGTCGGCTTGCAGCATCGTCTCAACGCTAATAGAGTTTTATCGATCTATCTGGATGCGCTGTCTGATGAGGCGCGTGCTTTGTGTGGCTCCGAAAGCGCACGGGTGATTGGGATTACGCCGGGGGACATCGCGCCAATTATCGAGGCACGACGTGTGCCCGGGCACTTCAGGTAAGAGCAGGGGGACGGCAATCACTGCGGCTTCCTGATCCACCGCCTCCAGACTTTCGCTTGAGCACTGTGATTGCGGCGCTACGCAGTGCCCAAATGGGACGCTATGAAATGGCCGCGTTGGTGCATTTATCCCCCTCACGGTTTTCCCACTGGTTCGTAGAGCAAACTGGCCTGCCGCTGCGCAGCTATGCGAAATGGCTACGTCTAACACAGGCCCTACAGCATGTGGCCAAAGGTGTACGACTAACCGAAGCAGCACATAAAGCGGGCTTTTCTGACTCGGCGCATTTCTCCTGGACATTCCGGACGCTGCTGGGTATCGATCCTTCCTTCGCCTTGGCTGAAGTCGATCTCCAGGAGCCATAGCTCTTTCGCTCCAGCCGAAAGCGGGCCTCCCACATACAGTCATAGCTCCCAATCCAGGAGCTAAGTGATGCCTATTTCCCTGCAATTCGCCATCCGGTGGCTGAGCTATCCACTCGTATTTGGCGGCTCTGCCGCCTGCATGATTTGGGCACTGTATGCGGGTGTGCCGTATTGGCCCGCCACACCCGTAGTCGCCGCGGTGGGTCAAGCAAAGGCTAACGAGCTTTTTGAAGAAAGTGTGAGCCTATTGAGTCGATGTGGCTCAATGCAAATTTGTGAGTTGACCGCCCCCTCTGGTTAATGACCCGGCCAGATCCAAGCAGGACGCTCTCACGACCGACACGCCGCTTTTGTTGCGATTCCGTATAGAAATGTCGCTTTAAGGAAGCTTTTATTGCCGCCTTGTGAAGATTACAGAATTGTAATTTTCCGATCATCTCCAAGTTATCTTCGGCTTGCAAGGATAGGATCCAGCTCCTCAAAGGCGCAGAGCTCTTGAGGGTGCATACCTATAAGAACGTCATGGCGAAAACTAGACCTATAACTGCCAATTATAAGGAGCAATAAATGCTTAACAAATCCAAACTATCCCTAGCTATATTTTCGGCGATTATTAGTTCAACCCCTCTCATTGCGACTGCAGAAGAGCAAGCTGAAGGTTTTGTAGAGGGCAGCAGTTTTAATATTCTAAACCGTAACTTCTACATGAACCGTGACTTCCGCAAGGGTCAGTCGAGCAACACTGGCAATGGCTACACTGAAGTTTGGGCTCACGGGATCATTGGCAAGTTCGAGTCGGGCTTTACCCAAGGCACAGTAGGCTTTGGTATTGACGCCTTTGCCATGCTCGGCCTCAAACTTGATACAGGCGATGGTCGTTACGGCCCGGGCGGTACCGTCAATATGCTTCCTGTCAATAGTGATGGAGAAGCTGAAGATAATTACTCCAAAGTAGGTGGTGCAGTAAAAGCCCGCGTGCTTGATACTGTTGTCAAAGTGGGCGACGTATTCCCTATGACGCCAGTGGTTCACTACGGTGACTCCCGTTTGCTGCCAGAAAGCTTTCGTGGCGTTACAGTTGAAAACACCAGCTTTGATGGCTTGACAATTCAGGGTGGCCGCCTGCATGCCATGAGCCAGCCGCAAGTCAGCACAATGCGTGATGAGTTCGCTACTTTCTATGCAGGCTCCGTCGCGTCGCCGTGGGTTGCCTATTTTGGTGGTGATTATTCTCTGAACGATAATCTGAGCTTTAGCCTTTATAGCAGCCAACTCAAGGATGCTTGGAAGCAGCACTATGCCGGCACATCCTTCACCTACCCAGTGACAGACAGCATCTCCTTATTCGGTGGTTTGAACTACTACAAAGCTGTCGATGAAGGCCAACAGCTGCTGGGTGAGTTCGACAACGACATCTACAGCGGTAAAGTGGGCGTGCAGTTCGGTGCGCACAGCGTTGCCCTTTCGCACCAGCGCAACAACGGTGACGATGACTTCGACTACTTGCGCCAGTCTGATTCCATTTTCTTGGACAACTCCATCCAGTACAGCGACTTCAATTCCCCGAAAGAGAAATCCTGGATGCTGCGTTACGACCTGGATATGGCCAGCTATGGCGTCCCTGGCCTGACCTTTATGACGCGTTATGCGCTCGGTACAGATGCTGATTACTCCGACGCCAACAATGTGTATATGCGTCGTGATGCCGATGGCAACCCGCTGACTGACCAGAAGCGCTGGGAGCGCAACATCGAAGCTAAGTACGTAGTCCAAACGGGCTCGCTGAAAGACATGTCCTTCCGTGTTCGCCAGATGACGACCCGTGCGACGGATTACGAGTCGGACCTGGATGAGGTCCGTCTGATCGTCGAGTATCCGTTGAGCGTGCTCTAAAAATGGATGGGCGGGCGGGCTCTATAAGCCTTGTCCGCTCATACATAACATGAGAGGCAGTAATTAGATTTCAAGAATGTAATGTTGAGCTCACGCTACTGTTAGCTTCCCCCTAGTAAAATTGACTCGTACTTGCAGAGTTTTCGATAAATCTCGACAAGCTACTAATTGAATTTTACGAGGCCTGCCTTATGAAGATGTTGAAAGCCCTAGTTATTGGATCCTTACTTCTTGTCGGCTCCACACAGACTTATGCAGAAGATGGCTACGACCGTTCAATGAAGGCGCAAGAAAAATTTCGAGCAGATCAAAAAAGAATTCACGGAACTGAGCCCGCTGCTAAGCCGGCGGACGAGTTAAAGGTTAAAACCATCAGCCAGGATCGAACCAACACCGATCCTAAAAAAGAAACCAAAGCTGACTAGCCGCTCACCTCCGAACGATGTTCACCTCTAGAAGCTCCCGAGCTCCTTTGGAAAGAGGTGTACCCTAAGCGCCCTTCGGGGCGCTTTTTTTATTTGGATTATTTTATATTCCATAGGCGCACTGCGAATATAAAACGACATCATAATGCAGATGAAATAAATATCTCTTACTGTGGATGTAATCCACATAAGAAGAGCATTGCCATCAGCGCGTAGCGAGCAGAGCAAAGTGATATGGGCTAAAGGCTTGTACATCGACCTGCCTGATCTCAGTGAATCCAGCAGCGTACAACCAGGCCCGATACAGTTCTGGGCGCGGGCGATATCAAGAGAGGGCCTGTGCGGCGTCGGGACATCACTGCGCAAGTGCATGTCCGCAGTGAAGTGTCCAATGCGCCTCTCGCAATAACGCCAATGGCTGCTCCAGGTGCCGTAGGTTGAAAGTCATGGCATGGGACTGAGTAGCGCTAACCAAGCCCGTGCCTTGACTGAAAAAGTCCCGTACCTCTGCTCGTACATTGAGCAGGGCCTGTACCTCGGCTTTTTGCCTTACACGTGCCACCATCAGCGGCTCAATATCCAGCGCAGTGACCACACCCCGCGTACAACGCGCAGCGGGCAATGTGAATGTTCCATAGCCGCACCCAAACTCGACCAGATCACCTGCGACACCAGCAGCATCGAACAGGGTTTCGACAATGCCATCGGCGTCAAAGAAGCTCTGTCAATATTCCTCTTCTGGCATGTCGCTTTCACGTCCTTTCATGTAGATCCTACGGGTGTGGCGCATACTCTGTGGCCAGCCAATCTAACCATCAAAGAGACAGGCAACAAACAGCACATGCACTGGACGCGACCTTGAGACCCTATTTCCTTGCTAGCAGAAAGCCCCGCTTAGAACGGGGCTTTCTGCAGTACACGAACAGCGTTGTGAACTTAACGCATGCGATGGGCCAAGCGGTAGAGCAATGGCAGGACCAGCAGCGTCAGCACTGTTGAGGACAAGATTCCACCAATCACCACCGTGGCCAGAGGCCGCTGAACCTCCGCCCCCGTACCAATTGCAGTGGCCATTGGAATAAAACCTAGAGACGCCACCAAGGCAGTCATCAGCACCGGCCGTAGACGCGTCAACGCACCTTCGCGAATAGCCTCGTCCAGCCCCATACCGTTCTCACGCAAACTGCGAATGAAGGAAATCATTACCAGGCCGTTGAGTACCGCCACGCCCGACAACGCAATGAAACCCACGCCGGCGGAGATCGACAGCGGAATATCACGCAGCCACAAGGCCATGACCCCGCCTGTCAGCGCAAAGGGCACGCCGGTAAATACCAGCAAGCCATCTTTGACATTGCCGAACATCATGAAGAGCAGCGTGAACACCAGCAGCAGCGATACCGGCACGACAATTTGCAGGCGTTTGGCCGCCGACTGTAGCTGCTCGAAGGTGCCGCCCCAGGTCGTCCAGTAGCCTGTAGGGATGCTTACCGCTTGGGCGATTTTGCTCTCGGCTTCGGCGACAAAAGAGCCAATATCGCGGCCGCGTACGTTTGCAGTAACCACCACGCGGCGCTTGCCACTTTCACGGCTGATCTGGTTCGGACCTGGTGCGGATATCACGCTCGCCACATCAGCCAAGCGCACAAAGCCAGGGGTATTCAGGCCATCACCATTGGCCAAGCGAATCGGTAGCTGCTGGATTTTGTCGACGTCATTGCGCCACTCGTCAGCCAGGCGAACCTGAATATCGAAGCGTCGATCACCTTCAAACAGCGCGCCCGCCTCACGCCCGCCGATGGCGGTGGAAATAGCGTCCTGAATCTCCGAGACATTCAAACCGAATCGCGCAGCCTTCTCGCGGTCGATTTGCACGCTGAGCATCGGCAGCCCTGTTGTCTGTTCAACCTTCACATCGGCGGCACCCGGAATACCCTCCAGCACCTCGGCGATTTGCTCGGCGGTTTCGTTCATTACATCCATATCATCGCCAAACACTTTCACCGCGACGTCACTGCGCACACCGGAGATCAGTTCGTTGAAGCGCATCTGAATCGGCTGTGTAAATTCATAGTTGTTGCCGGGAATCTGCTCAACCGCTTTTTGCAACGCCGCAACCAGATCGACTTTGCTGCGGTCAGGGTCAGGCCATTGGTCGCGCGGTTTGAGCATGACAAAGTTGTCCGCTACATTCGGCGGCATTGGGTCAGTCGCAACTTCAGCGGTTCCCAACTTAGCGAATACCGTATCAACCTCGGCAAAAGATTTGATCTGTTGTTCGAGCTGCACCTGCATGTCAATTGCCTGCGAGAGGCTAGTACCTGGGATGCGCATGGCATGCAGGGCGATATCGCCTTCATCCAGACTTGGTACGAACTCGCTACCCATCCGCGAGGCAGCCAAGCCCGATAACACCATCATGACGGCCGCAATAGTCAATACCAGCGGCTTGCTGACCATGACCCAATCCAGTAATGGCGCGTAACCTTGCTTTAGCCAGACCATCAAACGGTTTTCTTTTTCGTTGACACTGCCATTGAGAAACAATGCAACCGCCGCCGGGACAAACGTCACCGAAAGGATCATGGCACCTAGCAAGGCCGTCACCACGGTGAACGCCATCGGGTGAAACATCTTGCCTTCCACACCGGTCAACGCAAAGATCGGCAGGTACACCACCATGATGATCAGCTGCCCGAACAGCAGAGGGCGGCGCGCCTCCTTCGAGGCCGCGAACACCTCGTGGAAGCGTTCATTACGGGTCAGCGTTCGTCCCGCAGTAGCTTGGGCATGGGCCAGACGACGCACGCAGTTTTCAACGATCACCACGGCGCCATCAATGATGATGCCGAAGTCGAGTGCACCGAGGCTCATCAGATTCGCGCTGACCTTGTTACTGACCATGCCCGTGAAGGTGAACAACATCGACAGAGGGATCACCATCGCAGTGATGAGTGCCGCACGGATGTTGCCCAAGAACAGGAACAGGATCGCGATAACCAGCAGAGCACCTTCGATCAGGTTCTTCTTCACAGTGTTGATGGCTTTGTCGACCAATACGGTTCGGTCATAGACCGTCTTCGCCATGACCCCTTTCGGTAGGTTGCGATTGATCTCCTTCAGCCGTTGATCGACAGCCTGCGATACATAGCGACTATTTTCACCAATCAACATAAACACCGTACCGAGTACCACCTCCTGACCATTTTCGGTGGCGGCCCCAGTACGCAGTTCTTTGCCTAGGCCAACCTCGGCCACATCACCGATGCGCACCGGGACACCATTGGTGCTCTTGATAATAATGTTGGCGATATCCGCGATGGAGCCTAATTGCCCTGGAGCGCGGATCAGGTACTGTTCGCCGCTTCGTTCGATGTAGCCCGCACCAACGTTGGCGTTGTTGTTCTCCAATGCATCAACGATGTCAGGCAAGCTAAGGCTATGGGCAACCAGGCGCTCCGGACTGGGCGAAACCTGAAATTCCTTAGCATAGCCGCCAATAGTGTTGATCTCTGTAACGCCTTTTACGGTTCGCAGTTGCGGCTTTACGATCCAGTCCTGAATTTCCCGCAGATCCATCGGCGTGTAGGCGCTTCCATCTGGCTTTTTCGCGCCATCCTCCGCCTCTACGGTCCACATGTAGATCTCGCCCAACCCAGAGGCGATTGGACCCATGCTCGGCGACAGCTCACTGGGCAGATTCCCACGGGCTTCCTGTATCCGCTCATTCACCAACTGGCGAGCGAAGTAGATGTCCGTACCATCCTCAAAGATGACGGTGACCTGCGACAGCCCATAACGCGAGATGGAACGCGTTTCCTGCAAGTTAGGCAACCCCGCCATGACTGTCTCAATCGGGAAGGTAACCCGTTGCTCGGTCTCCAGCGGCGAGTAGCCCTTGGCCTCGGTATTGATTTGCACCTGCACGTTGGTGATATCGGGAACCGCATCGATCGGCAGTTTCTGATAGTTGTAAACACCCAAGGCTGCCATGCCGAGCACAGCCAGCAAAACCAGCCAGCGCTGATCGATGGCGAAGCGAATTAATCGTTCGTACATGTCAATTTCCCCTAAAGCGCTGCATCACCGCGCTCTCCAGTACGGATGCGCAATGCGTCGGTCAACGGGGCTACGGCGACGATTCCGTCACCAGGTACACCGGTATGGGCAGCCTTTTCTATAGCAGTGACGATCTCATCGGCTACCTCGTCGGCGCAGAACGCCAGCAGCAAGAGGTGTTGGTGAGCGTCGGGGTTCCATTCGTCAGCGATATAGCTGTGATCCTTACCGTGACCACGTGGATGACCATGAGCTGGCAGAATTGTGAACCCGGGCAGATGCGGCAGTGCGTGTAACGCTTTCTCGACGGCCTCAAGCCGGATCGGGCGAAATATAGCTGTCACTTGTTTCATGACTCGACTCCAAATTAGTGGTCATGGCTCGCGCCGGCTTTGCCAAGCTCAGCCTTGATCAGGAAACTGTTCTTCAGTGCGTAACGATCACCCACTTTCAGACCCGAGGTAACCTCGACGAAACGTCCGTCGGATTTGCCCAGCTCAAGAGGTCGAGCCTCCAGCTGGTTATCGAAGCGGCCGAACACCACCTGCCAATCGCGAACGGTCTGGATCGCTTCCACCGCCACAGCAACCGGCACGTCGTTTTCCTCAGCAACCACCTCGACCGTCACCGGCAAACCGGGACGCCATACCCGATCTGGGTTTGCGAGCACGATGCGGGCCGTCGCCGAGCGGGTTTGCGCCCCAACCAACGCGCTGACATACGAAATGCTGCCCTCAGCTTTGGAGGCGAATGCGCTGGAGCTCACGACAACTCTTTGGCCTTCGGCGATTACACCCAAGTCCTTCGCTGCGACCGTTGAATCCACCCACACCGTCGACAGATCCGACACGGTAAAAACCGCAGAGTCCTCTTTGAGAACCTCGCCAACCGAGATGCTTTTACTGGTAATGACGCCATTAATAGGGGCGCGAATCTCGAACTCGGTGAGGTTTTGGCCTTTGGCTGGAGCACTACCTAGCGAGGCGATTTGTTGCTGCACGCGCTGCACCGCGATAGCGGCTTCCTGCATGGCAACCTGCGCCTGTAGGAAATCCTGCTCGGCGGAGATTTTTTCCTTCCACAATTGCTTTTCACGCGCATGGGTCGTGCGGGCAAGCGCCAAGCGCTGTTGAGCAGCCAGCAGTTCGCCACGCAGTTCGGCCAGTGCCTGGCTGGATATCTTGGCCAGCACCTGGCCTTTGCGAACGTTATCGCCAGCGCTGACCGCGACGGAGTCGACCCGGCCCGCAAGTTGCGGAGTCACCTGAACTGTACGGTCGCCGTTATAACGAACCTCGCCCAGCACCTGCAGCGTGGAGGCAATTTTCGCGGGCCCCGCGGTGCCAATCGTGACGCCGCCCTGCTCAAGCTGCGCATCCGTCATGGCTACGCGAGCCTCAACTTGCTCGTATCCAAACGAATAGCTTTTGCCACTGTGCTTGGCACTGATGGAAACCTGGAATGAATGCGGCTCTACAACCGCGGCATCGCCACGCAGGTAGTCACTCTCTTTGCTGAAGTTGATGATCTGCGCAGGTTGACCAAGGCGTAACAACGTCACTTGCGCAGCACTGGCTGCCGGATCTAGAAGTTTGCCGTCCAGGTAGGTATAGAGCCGGAACTGAGGCTCTACGCCCTCTTCATAAATCGTCACCTCAAGCGCGTAATCACCCTCGGTGAAAAGCTTGCCGCCATGCTCACCCTTGGTGGGCGCTACGGCCTCATGGTGCTCTTCATCCGCATGATCGTCGGCCTCGTCGTGCTTCTCGGTTGAAGCCTCCCCATGGTGTTCCGGATCTGCGTGAGCCGACGCATCCTCATGACTCTCATCATGGCCGTGGCCTTCCTCCCCGGACTTACCAGGGCTACCACTTAGAATCAGACCCGCCACGGCTAAACCGATGGCGATAACGGCCACAATCATCAGCCACTGCTTTCTGGGAGTTGTTGATGCCATTGGTAACTCCAAATTATCAAAAGTATTGAATTTGACTCATGCCCCGGCGGCGACTAAATACGCTCAATAAACATGTAGCCGTCTGGAAAGCAGGCGAGGCTTCATGCCGCATGAGGCGACCGTCTAAGGCGTTATGTAGGTGCGCAGAGATGCTTATTTTTTGAATTCGACGTTGAGTTGCGAGCCGTAAATCTTCTCCAAGCTCACCCAGGCCGAAATAGCTTCATCCAGGGTATTCAAGTACTGGGTGCGCATACTTACGAGGGTGCGTTGAGCATCGAGCACATCGATAAAGGCAAACTTGCCCATCTCGAACCCCCGTACGGAGCCCTCTACCGCTTGCTGCGCAGTCGGCAGCAATGTGCCGCTGATCAAGTCGACTTCACTTCTGGCGCTCTCCCATTGCTCAAACGCCTGCTTCGCCTGCATGCGCAGGCGAAGTTCTGTGGCATTGCGCAGGTCGCGCGCTTGGTCAGCCCCCTGAGCGGCGGCCATTACATTGCCTTGGTTGCGGTTGAACAATGGAAGAGGCACCGACAAGCCGAGCAAGTTGACACGCTCGCCAAGCCCTTCGTCGTATTGGCTCCCAACACTGACGTTGATATCGGGAATGCGCTGCGACTTTTCGAGCTCTAAGGAGGACTCAGCGCGTTGGATATGCATGCTAGCCAAGCGTAAGTCAGCTGTATCCTTTATGCGCGCAAGCATCTCTGGCTGCGATGGCAAATGCGGCAGGCGCTCAAGATCACCCTCGACATGATCGAAATTCGGCGTCGTAGCACCAGTAATAAGCGCTAGTTGCTTGTAGGCATTGCTTCGGTTGAGGCGAGCACGGTTCAGCTCCAGCTGAATCTCCGAGAGCTGCACCTGGGCACGCGAAATTTCGATTGGCGAAGCCTTGCCGGCCTTTACACGTCCTTCGACCACCTGAAGTCCGCGATTGGCAAGGTCCAGCGACTGAGTGGAAAGCTGTAATCCTTCCTGCGCACGCAGTGCCGAGTAAAAAGCCTGGATGACCTCTGCACGCAGGGTGTTCTTCTTACGCTCAAGGTCAATCGCTACAGCATCCTGATCACGCTCTGAAACATCGATTCGCGCGCCTCGCTTGCCGCCTAACTCAATTGGCTGGGATACCTGAATGCTGGTAATGCGTGACTCTCTACGAGTGTCCTCTACGCTCCAGGACAGTTCAGGGTTTGGGATCAGTCCGGCTTGAGTGCGCGCGCCTTCGGCAATGCCTGTATTCCACTGGGCTGCCGCGAACTCTGGGTTCTCTGTAAGTGCTTGCGCCAACGCCTCTTCAATCGTTATCGATTGCCCGGCCAATTCGGCAGAGTTTGTTGTCATTGGAACTACCAACAATGAAGCCAGTAAGCCTGTAAGTACACAGAGCTTACCTATACTTAATTCATGGCCGGTGATTTTTTTTACGTACACTTGCAGCCCTCCGCAGCACAAATTCTGCTGAAACAAATTAAGGCCTTAATATTTAATACCCAGAGAATATTTGTGGATTATTACTTGGGAAAATAAGTAGGAGGCCAATTCCCGGAAGAATGTAGTGCTCTATGCCTATCAGCAAGGTGACTGAAAAATTACAAATACGTTATCCGGCGCTTTTCCAAGTGGGTCTGTATTAGTATTGGAATCGCTCAAGAGAGCAGACGATTTAGTGCCCGGCAACAACTAGAAACAAACATAGATAAATAACGATTTCCTCGCACGTAGAGCCAAAGGGCAGCCCTGTCAGTCCAAAGCTGGGTGTGTTGGATGAGTGCGAGCACTGCGACATATTGTCGCTTAACCCCTTGGAGTCATGCGAAACAGGCGTTTCGGCTTGACCCTGAAGCCGCTACAGGCTTTAGCCTTGCGACATTCTGAAACACTGCAGGTTATATCGGTGACCACCAATGAAAGAATTAAAACTATTCATCTGCCATAGCTAAAGAATATCTAACAAATACTGGTCGCACATTTTAAGGTGAATTTTTATGCGAATCCTTATTGTAGAGGACGAGCCAAAGACTGCAGAATATTTACACCAAGGCTTAAGTGAAAGTGGCTATGTAGTTGATAAGGCTGCCACTGGCGTGGACGGCCTCCATCTTGTTAGGCAGCACGCCTACGACTTAGTAGTTCTTGACGTAAACCTTCCTGAAATTGATGGCTGGGGCGTGCTTGAGCATATACGCAGCAACAGCAGCACTCGCGTGATAATGCTAACTGCACGTGGGCGTTTAGTGGATAAAATTAAAGGCTTGGATTTAGGGGCAGATGATTATTTAGTTAAGCCGTTCGAGTTCCCTGAGTTGCTTGCACGAATTCGCACGCTGCTACGGCGAAGTGAGCAAATTCCGGTACCGGAAGTGCTGCGGGTAGCCGACCTTGAACTCGATCCTGCCAGGCACCGCGCGTTCCGCGGCGAGCAGCGTATCGACCTGACCACTAAAGAGTTTGCGTTACTGCACCTGCTGATGCGCCGCTCTGGAGAAGTGCTATCGCGCACGCAGATCATTTCGCTTGTCTGGGATATGAATTTTGACTGTGACACCAACGTCGTCGAAGTTTCCATCCGCAGGCTGCGCGCAAAAATCGATGACCCGTTCGATAACAAACTAATCCACACACTCAGGGGTGTAGGTTACGTGCTTGAGGAGCGGGCATGAGGCCGGCCAGCCTATCCATGCGCCTTGGTCTGTCGGTCAGCGTAATGGGGGCGGCGCTGGTAATTCTGCTTGCTGCACTCGCCTATTTTGCACTTACCCATGAACTGGACTCTTTGGCCAGGAAGAGTCTTGACGGCAAGCTGGAGCAAATTCAGCACAGCCTCGCCGATGACATGAGCGCTCATGCTATTGCCCAGCAACCTCACGCGCTGCTAGATCTGGTCATGGGGCATGACAATCTGCACCTGACGATTTACGGAAAAAAGTCAGGTACTAAGTTACTCTTGAACCTAGGGAGTAAATCCTTGGAGCCCGTTCTTGCCGGTATACCAGCAGGTGATAGATCCAGTTTCCAGAGCTGGTCGGATGCTGAGGGAAACAACTTTCTGACCGCCTCCAAAGTGATGATGCTCAATGATGGCGATCACGTCAGAGTCTTGCTTTCCATTGATCGATCCGCCGACGAAGCACTGCTCAGCGCCTATCTCAAATCAACCCTAATTGCGCTCCCTCTTCTACTTGCCCTGATTGGCATGGGGGCATGGTGGATAGTACAACGAGGTCTCTCTCCGCTCCGGCAATTTCGTCAAGTTGCATCTCTTATATCCACGCAGGATCTGACCCATCGAATATCCGTGGATAAGCTGCCGCAAGAGCTCAGCGCGCTGGCACACGGCATCAATTTCATGCTGCATCGGCTGGATAGCGGCGTTCAACAGCTATCGCAGTTCTCTGATGATCTGGCCCATGAGTTGCGTTCGCCCATTAGCAACCTCATGGGTAAGGCCCAGGTAACGCTTTCTAGAGAGCGCCCACCAGAGGAATACAAAGCTGTACTGGAGTGCTGTACAGAAGAGCTGGAGCGCGTCACCAGAATCGTAACCGATATGCTGTTTCTCGCTCAGGTTAGCCACCCAGCGTCACTGGTGCCCTTCGAGAAGATTGCCCTGGAAGACGAGGCAAGACGCGTTGTGGATTTGTTCAGCATCTCAGCGGAAGAAAAGCAGATCAGTCTCCGCATTGCCGGAGCAGGCAGAACCTTCGGAGATCGACTGATGGTGCAGCGCGCCATTTCAAACCTATTGTCCAATGCGATTCGGCATAGTCCCATCGGCGCAAACATCTCGCTGTTGATCGAGAAGCACAGCGAAACCGTGTCGTTCTCGGTTGGAAATCCCGGGATTGGCATCCCCGCACAGCACATCCCCCATTTGTTCGAACGCTTCTATCGCGTTGATACCAGCCGCTCTCGTGCCGAAGGTGGAACGGGGCTGGGCCTAGCAATTGTCCGCTCGATCATGAGCCTGCATCAGGGCTCGGTGGAGGTTAGCAGTCTGCCAGGCAGCTTCACTGTATTCCGTTTGATCTTCCCCAAAGTCCACAATGGGTCAAGGTGAGAGACCCGAGCCACGGTGATGCGGCGAAGCAATCTAAATTTGGGCGGGGAAGTTCCTTCCCTTATCAGATTACAAATAAGTAATCTTGCTGCGATCCTGGCGTTAGGTTCGTACCGTTAAGCTCAAAGTACATGCCCCTGATCGGCACGAGCTGTGATTGCACCCCCATGCCAGATCCTCTAACCATCGACCACCAGCTAGCGCAGATCTTCTTGACCAGCGCGCGCTGCGCCTGCTTTAGGCAGGCCGCGCGCAGTCTAAACTTACACATCGTGTCGATGCGCAAAAAGCTCAGGAAACTGGAGGCAAGTGTAGGTAGCCCGCTATTTGTCTACAAAGGACGCGAGCTGAGCCTGAGTGCGGCAGGGCGTGAGTTGCAACAGACACTGACGGAGCAATTCGGTGACTTGCACCCAGAGGGCGTCAGCGTCCACCGATCGCCGGTACGTCTTGCGGTGCCGACAGCACTGCTCACCGACTTACTTGCCCGTGATTTGATCTCCTGGCTGCGGAAAGACGCAGCGCTGAGGTTAGAAATCATCCCGCTGGAGGGTGAGCCCGAGAAACTGGCTGAGGTCATGGTTTGGATCGCTGATCCCGCCAAGCCAAGGCCGAATCCAGGCTTTGCAATGACCAAGCCGTTGATGCTTGCACGCATCCCCTATCACGCTCATATGGCTAAACGCTATGCAGGAAAACGCCTGCCTAGCTCAGTCGCAGACTTACAGGATTTCATGCTGGTTCAGTACGCGGGAAACACAACGGTTGATAGTTTCGAACCATGGAACCAGCTAATACGGCAGCGCCAAAGCTCGGTCATTCAGGTGCACTCACAGGATTGGGTCGCTGACCTGCTCCGGAACTCCTCCTGCATTGGGCTGCTACCGGGCTACATCTCCCACATAGACCGAAACCTTATGTCTCTTAAGGCGTTATTCGAACCTGCCTTAGCGCGAGTCGTGTGGATCTCAACCGCCCCGCTGACATCAGGGCAACAAGAAGTGCAGGCACTGGTATCGCTCATCCGCAAGGCCTTCGATGATCGCCACAACTGGTTCAATGAGAAATCTTGAACAGGCACTCCAGCAAGACGATTTATCGAATTGTCACATCGCTGAAACAAACAAATGTCGCTCATTTTTTACGAAACCCCTTGTCCTGTATGGGGTTCCTTCGTCTTTTGGCTGCAGAAACAAAAATGTCATCAAAAACACACGAAAACGTAATGCGCCTTCCAGAACCTGCGCCTCATCTACAACAACACATTGCAACAAGGAGAAGTACATGTTTATTGGCAACCCCGAAGCTCAATGGCTCAACCGCATCACTTTTGGCCTCTTACTGAGCGTTGGAGTTCTAGGTATTAGCCGGCCTGCGGCCGCTGAGTTTTTGGCAGACAGCAAAGCTGGCCTGGAAGCACGTAATTTCTATTTCAATCGCGATTTCCGCCAAGACTCAGCCAGCCAATCAAAGCAGGAAGAATGGGCCCAAGGCTTCCTGATGCGCTACGAGTCCGGTTTCACTGAGGGGACAGTCGGTGTTGGCATCGACGCCATCGGCATGCTTGGCCTCAAGCTGGATTCCAGTGCCGATCGTTCAGGCACTGGTCTGCTCAAGCGCGATAAAGAAGCACCACGTGCCGCGCAGGATGAATATGGCGAGATGGGCTTAACTGCGAAACTGCGTGCCTCCAACAGCGTACTGAAACTGGGTACGCTTCAACCTAGGTTGCCAACCGTCCAAGCGAACGATTCGCGCCTGCTTCCACAGACGTTTCAGGGAGGGCATCTCAACTCGTTGGAGATTGACGGCCTAACCTTCGATGCAGGCCAACTCAAGCAGGTAAGTCAGCGTGACTCCTCTGATAGCGAAGACCTCAGCATTACCAGTGGTGCAGCGCGCGCTATCAGTGGCGGCGGCACCCAGACCAGCGATGAGTTCAACTTCGCCGGTGCGACCTACAAATGGAACAGTAACCTGACCACTGGCTACAACTATGGCAACTTAGACGACTTCTACAGGCAGCATATTTTCACTGCCCTGCACATCTTGCCACTAGGTGACAAACAATCGCTGAAAACTGATCTGCGCTATGCCCGCTCTACCGACGAGGGCAACAGCAACGTCGACAACAAGGCATTCGGAGCGATGTTCACTTATGCCTTTGGCGGTCACGCACTTGGCGTTGGCTACCAGAACATGAGCGGAGACACCGGTTACGCCTACATCAATGGCACCGATCCGTTCCTAGTCAACTATGTGCAGATCGGCGACTTTGCCAACAAAGACGAGACCTCATGGCAGGCCCGTTATGACTTCAATTTTGCCAGCATTGGTATCCCAGGGTTGACGTTCATGACCCGTTACCTGACCGGCGACGATATTGATTTAGGTGCTGGCAATTCCGATGGCAAGGAATGGGAGCGCGATACTGACATCGCCTATGTCTTCCAAGACGGTGCGCTAAAAAATCTTGGCGTGAAATGGCGCAACGCCACATTGCGCTCGACCAACTTCGGCAATGACGTTGACGAAAACCGCTTGATCGTCAGCTACACCCTTCCGCTGCTGTAATCAGCAAACCTGAGCGCGGCCCCGACTACAAGTGCCGCGCTTGGGGATCCCCATACTAAAAAGTGGCGACTGCCTTGAAACCACGTCCATCACATCACAAATTAGTAATCCGGCTGCGACTCAAGCTTTAGGTTTACAACCGACAAGCTCCTTGCCTCTCAGGACTTTGATACAGCCTGCTTGGCACGAGCTCCGATTGCCTCATGTTGGACCCACTCACCATCGACCGCCAATTGGCGCAGATTTCCTTATCACGCAACAGTAGGTAGCCTTAAATATGCACATCGTGCCGATACGCAAAAATTCAGAAAGCTAGGTTGGAGGTCATTCCAATTGAGAGCGGTTTGATGAGCTAGCCGAGGTCATGGTGTGGGTCTCTGATCCCGACCGAATCCGGGCTTTGCAGTGACCGGACCATTGATGGGTGCGCATTTCTTATAGCGCTCATATGGCCAAGCGCTTTGCAGGCAAGCACCGGCCACACATAGGTCGCTGATCTCAAGGGTTGCATGATAGTTCAGTGCGAGGGAAGCAGGCGGTTGACAGTTTCGAGCCATGGAACCAACTAGTACGCCAGCGCCAGAGTTCAGTCACTTGAGTCTATTCGCAAGAGTGGGTTAGGGGCTTGGTCCGAAACTCGTCCTGCTACCCAACTACATATCTCGTATAGATCGTAATCTGCGGGACCTCAAAAAATTAGTCGAGACTGACTTGGAGTCGGGTAGTGTGGATATCCACATCATTGTCACTGGTCAGAAAAACCAAATTCTCTCGCCGCATGATGCAATCCACGCGTCCAATTGCTTCATTCGGTACGTGCAAGCCGAAATAAAATTGCAACTAAATAAAACAGCACAGTCATATTGTTTTTCTGAAACCATTTCATATGTTAAGTAACTGGAAGCTCTCTTTAATTTTGTAATTACGTAAATGTAATTTTCGCTTCACTTTCATGACAGGTGCAGACGTTTATATTTTCACTACAACTTAATGTAGAGGAATCAAGCGTGAACATTCTTAAAGCTGTCTTGGCGGTATCGGTTATTTCTGCATCGTCCCTGGTTATGGCTGAAGGCGGTGGTGATCGCGTCTATGGTCGAATGATTCAGGATAATGAAAGAGCGATGCAGGAATACGCTGCTGCTCGTGGCAAGACTCCGCCCGAGGTGACTCACTATCGCTACGGCATGAAGCTGGACATCGCGAAGGTTGTACATACGAGTCCTACAGGCTCTGGTTGCGAGGTAATGCCGGCTCAGATGACCTATGAGGACTCCAGCGGCGATTTGCAGACTATTGAATATCGGGCAATGGGTACAGCCTGCCGGAATCAAAACTGAGCTACATGGGAGCTTACAGGTCACTGACTTAAAAGTAATTTTCAAGTCACCCTGACGTTATTTGGCGTGTGGAAGTATGGCGTGAGCGCGCAAGGGCGATGCCTGGCGCGCTACGGCAACTACTACAAGAAATCTCACCGAGATAAAACTGCCAAATAATTCAGGAGTTTCACATGAATAACCCCCTTTTTTGCTTATCGCTGATAGCTCTGAGTATCGGCACCGGACAGGCTGCAATTGCCGCCGAAGAAAAGGCCGAAGGCTTCGTCGAGGGCAGTAGCCTCACTATTCTGAATCGCAACCTCTATTTCAATCGCGACTTTCGTAAGGGTCAGTCGAGCGGCACAGGTAATGGTTACTCGGAAGAGTGGGCCCATGGAATCATCGGGCAGTTTGAGTCTGGATTCACCGAGGGTACCGTTGGCTTTGGTATCGACGCGTTTGCGATGCTGGGCCTGAAACTCGACTCTGGTGCTGGACGATCCGGAGCAGGCGGCTCCGTTGATGTGATGCCTTACAACAGCGCAGGGCAACCCGAGGATGATTACTCAAAGGTGGGCGGCGCGGTTAAAGCTAGGTTCATGGATACAGTCATCAAAGTTGGCGACGTTTTTCCTGCCAGCCCCGTCGTTCACTACGGCGACTCGCGACTACTGCCCGAAAGCTTTCGCGGTATAACCGTGGCCAACAACAGTATTGACGGCTTGGCCCTGCAGGGTGGCCGCCTGCACTCAATGAGCGAACCCAATTCAAGTAGCATGAGTGATGGCTTCGCAACGTTCTATGCCGGCTCCGTTGACTCCCCCTGGATTGCTTATTTTGGCGGCGATTACTCGGTCAACGACAACGTCAACATCAGTCTCTATACAAGTCGTTTCAAAGATGCATGGAACCAGTACTATGCGGGCACCACGTTAAGCTATCCGCTCTCCGATGACGTCACCCTGATCGGTGGGGTCAATTACTACAAAGCTGTAGATGAAGGTAAACAACAACTAGGCAGCTTCGATAACAGCATATTGAGCGGTAAGATCGGCGTTCAATTCAATGCCCATACCGTCATGGTTGGTCTTCAGCGTAACAACGGCGATGACGACTTCGATTATTTGCGTCAGTCCGACTCGATATACCTAGATAACTCCATCCAGTACAGCGACTTCAACTCGCCTAAGGAGAAGTCCTGGCAGGTGCGATACGACTTAGATATGGAGCATTTTGGTATTCCTGGTCTGAGCTTCATGACCCGCTATGCGCAAGGCTGGGATGCGGACTACTCCAACGCCAACGAGGTGTATATGCGTAGCGACGACGATGGTAATCCGCTGACCAACCAAAAGCGTTGGGAGCGCGACATTGAAGCCAAGTACGTGGTGCAAGCCGGCTCTTTGAGAGATATGTCTTTCCGTATTCGCCAAGCGACTACCCGTGCAACCGATTTCGAGTCAGATCTGGATGAGGTTCGCCTTATCGTCGAATACCCGCTTGAGGTGCTTTAAAGCGTTTATGGCGAGAGCCTAAGACACTCGCCTTGCTCGGCTGCTGCCTCTTTTAGTGCTCCTTTGGTTTGGATACAGCCTTCGGCACCCTCGGGTGCCTTTTTTCATATGGATTTATAGCGACTATCGTCGGAGAGGGTATTCGGGGGGGTTACTTCGCGGGGTAGTCGGCAATAATTTGGTCAGCACCGGTCTTGGTCAATCCGATCACTTGATAGGCGTGCTGAGTACCACCAACCTCCATACCTGGCGAGCCTGCCGGCATACCAGGAACGGCGATGCCGGCCAGGTCATTGCGCTTGGACAGCTCGATTATTTGCGCCGCTGGCACATGCCCTTCGACAAACTTGCCGTCGATTACGGCGGTATGACAGGACGCCAGTCGCGGTGCAACGCCGAGTCGCTGCTTCACCGAGGTCATGTCGCGCTCGACATGGTCGATGACGTTGAAACCGTTCGCTTCCAGGTGCGAGATCCACTTCTTGCAGCATCCGCAATTTGCGTCACGGTGCACGTCGATTGTCAGCGGGTCAGCCGAATGAACGGCGGAGGTCATAAACAAGGCGGCCAGCATCGCCACTCGCGCGCTTTTACGTTTAGCTGTCATGAAGGTGCTCCTTACCGTCGGCATGGGTGTGGTTTTTGGGCGCGGCGGTCGGGGCCTGCTCCTGTTGAGTTGGCTCTGTGGCGTGATGATCAGCGCCACCCTGAGCATCCGCCGCATGGTGGTCTGCACCGCTATCTGATGGCGTCATATCGGCTGCGTGATGATCCGTACTCTTCGCCGAATCGCCATGATGACTGGCACTTGCGTTCGCTTTTGGGCTATCTGGAGCATGATGATCTGTCGCAGCTTCAGGCTCGGCATGATGATCCGACTTGGCGCTGCCATGCTGGCCTTCGTGGTTATGCATCTGGGTCTCACCGCCGCCATGCTCGTGACCACCGCTCGATGCAACCAGCGCTTGATACTGCAGGGCATCCATTTTCGGCAACTGGTTGAGGAATGCGACCATGCCCCAGATGTACGGGTCACCCATGCTCTTACCCCAGGCCGGCATGCCAGTGGCCTTGATGCCATGTTTGATCACCCAGAACGCGGCGGCTGGACTGCCATCGATACCCACCTTCGCAAGGTTAGGCGGAGCGGGGTAAAGTGCTTGGCTTAGCTCAGTTTCCGCGACGCCCGGTGCCAAATGGCAGCCGATGCACATCGAGTTGTAGTTGCCTGCGCCAGCTTTGATCAGCGTCTCGTCATTGAGGTTAGGCACCTCAATGTCCTTGGAGCGCACTTCGATAGAGCGGTCACGGACCATCGCCAGGAATGAATACACTGCAGGGAAGTGAGGATCATCGGCCCCCACGTTGACCAGACCCAAATAGGCCACGGCCCCTACCGCGATACTTCCGGCTACGCTCGCCGCTACTAGGGTTTTAATTGTTTTTTTCATGTCAGGCTCTTCAGGCTCTCAAAACCACATCCGAATACCGGCAACCAAGCGTGCCTCTTCAACATCCCCGCCCTCATCGCGCACTAAATCGGCGGTATTACCGTAGGAGCGACTCCAGGAAACGCCGATGTAGGGTGCGAACTGGGGAATGATCTCGTAACGCAGGCGCAAACCGACCTCGGTATTGGCCAAGCCGGAACCTATGCCGCGCTCGGGATCGTTCTTGCCGTAGAAATTCACTTCTGCGGTCGGCTGGAGGATCAGGCGATTGGTCAGTAGGATGTCGTACTCGCCTTCTAAGCGTGCCGCCGTCTGGCCGTTCTCGCCGACAAAGGCAGTGGCCTCAGCCTCAAAGGCATACAACGCCATGCCCTGAATGCCGAAGGCGGCCCAGGTCTGTGGCGACTCTGGTTTGAAGTCCTGGCGAACCCCCGCGACTACATCCCACCATGGGCCGATTGAGCGGCCGTAGAGAGCCTGCAGCTCAGCGTCCTCAGTGACACCGTTGGTGCGTTCACCCTCGGAGCGCAGCCACAAGCGATTGATGTCTCCGCCAATCCAGCCGGACGCATCCCAAGCCAAGGTGCTGCCATCATCGGCATCCTGGTATTCGAGTTGGTCGAGCAGGAAAAAACTGTTGATGGCGCTGTCGTGAACCTTGTGCCCGGGTAACGGCGGAAACGCTGCTTCACGATCTGCATCGGTCAGCAGCGGGATAGGCGTGCGACTGGTCGTTCTCGGGGTTACAGCGGAACCATGGTTCATCTTTGTATGATCCATACCCTCCATCTGCCCTTGCATGGCGCCGTGACCCATCTTGCTGTGGTCCATAGCCGGAGCTTTTTTGGGGGGCTGGCTTTGGCTGTGACCCATCTGGCTATGATCCATGCCCGGCATCGGTTCTTTGGTAGAGCCGTGGTTCATCTTGCTATGGTCCATCGGCATGGAACCGTGGCCCATGGCCGAATGATCCATTTCCTCTGCAGCGTGAGTTAACCCGCTGCTAAGCACGCTCAGCGACACTGCCAGTGCTATTAGGGACGGGTGTAAAAGCCTAGTGGTCATGGTTCGAACCTGCTTCGGCTTCGCTGCCGCCATGCTTATCCATCATGTTTTCGTGGTCCATGCCGCCATGATCCATTTGCTGGCTAGCCGCAGCCTTTTCTTTCGCGTGCGCGGTATTTTTTTCACTTGCGGCTTCAGACGCAGGGGCTTGAGTCTCGTGTTGTTCGTGCTCACTGTGACCTGCACCGGCCAATGACAGCGGAGCATACAGAACAGCCGAAAGGCTCAACATAACAGCGCTGCCAACCAGGGCTTTTCGCTTCATAAAAGTGCTCATCAGATATCTCCTTTACTCATCCACACGAACTTCACGGAACATGCCCATTTCCATGTGGAGTAGCAGGTGGCAGTGGTAGGCCCAGCGACCCAATGCATCAGCCGTTACTCGATAGCTGCGTTTGGAACCTGGCGGCATGTCGATGGTGTGTTTTCGAACCATGAAGTTGCCGTTCGCATCCTCCAGATCACTCCACATGCCGTGAAGGTGGATGGGGTGCGTCATCATGGTGTCGTTGACCAGCGTGATGCGCACCCGCTCGCCGTACTTAAGGCGCAACGGCTCGGCATCCGAAAACTTGATGCCGTCGAATGACCAAGAAAATTTCTCCATGTGCCCGGTGAGGTGCAGCTCAATGGTTCGGCTGGGCTCACGGCCATCCGGATCGGGGAAGGTGCTTTTCAAGTCGGAATAGGTCAGCACGCGACGACCATTACCACGCAATCCGATGCCCGGATCGTCCAGCTTGTGGGTTGGGGTCATGGTCTGCATGTCGACCAGCGGGTTATTGGTTTCAGAGGCTGGGTGCGCTTGCATTGATGCGCCTGCGCCCATCCCCGCCATACCTGAATGGTCCATGCCGGCCATTTTGCTGTGATCCATGCCCGCCATGTCACCTTGCATGGCACCAGGGCTCATGCCAGCCATCTTGCTGTGGTCCATGCCGCTCATGTCGCCTTGCATGCTGCCATGGTCCATACCCGCCATGCTGCCGTGATCCATACCCATGTCGCCCATGGCGATCAGGGGGCGAGGATCCGTTTCGGGTATTGCAGCGCTCAAGCCCTCTCGTATAGCCAGAGTGCCGCGGGCATAGCCGGTGCGATCCATGGACTGAGCAAAAATGGTGTAAGCCTCTTGCTCGGCGAGCTCGACAATCACGTCGTAGGTCTCGGCAACGGCGATACGGAACTCGTCGACACTGACCGGGCTTACGTACTGGCCGTCGGCGGCCACCACGGTCATCTTCAAGCCGGGGATACGTACGTCGAAGTAGCTCATCGCCGAACCGTTGATAAAGCGCAAACGGAGCTTTTCACCCGGCTTGAAGATACCGGTCCAGTTGCCATTAGGTGCCTGGCCGTTCATCAGGTAGGTGTAGGTATAGGCGCTGACGTCGGCGAGATCGGTGGGGCTCATCTTCATTTCAGCCCACATCTTGCGATCTGCAATTGTTGCCGACCAACCTTGCTCGCTGACGTCGTTGATAAAGTCGCCAACGGTGCGTTTATGAAAGTTGTAGTAGTCCGACTGCTTTTTGAGCTTGGCCAATAACCGGGTTGGGTCTTCATCGGTCCAGTCAGTCAGCATCACCACGTAGTCACGGTCATAGCTGAATGGCTCAGGCTCTTTGGCATCAATCACCAAAGCGCCGTAAACGCCAATCTGCTCCTGCAACCCCGAGTGGCTGTGGTACCAGTAGGTACCGTTTTGATTGACCTTGAACTTGTACTCGTACATGCCATCGGGCGCGATGCCGTGGAAGCTCAAGCCAGGTACACCATCCATGTTGGCGGGCAAAATGATGCCGTGCCAATGAATCGAGGTGTCTTCGGTCAAGCGGTTTTTCACCCGCAACGTGACGGTGTCACCTTCCTTCCAGCGCAAAATTGGCCCTGGAATAGACCCGTTAATAGCCATCGCGGTCCGGGTTGCGCCGGTTATGTTTACTGGCGTTTCACCAATGAACAAGTCGAAGTCGGTGCCAGTCAATACGTTGGGCTGACCTGGGCTGGTCACCGCCCAAACGGGAGTGCGCCACAAGCCAAGGCCTCCGAGAATGCCGGTGGCGGCCAAGCCTTTAACGAAGGTTCGTCTTGAGGTTTTGCAGTGCATACCGTTATATCCAATCAGTTGGAGGAACCAGGGGTAACCAACCGTGACGTCAGGTTGATTGTTAGTTTCATCCTGGGAGGGGTTTCCCTATCAGCCTTGCCCACTGTCGTGATTTTTCAAATCGTTGCGACAGCGAGCTTGAGAAATTGCCATATCTCAACCGGCTAAGTGATTACATTTCTGTCAGGTTGACCGCGAGCTAGCAGTTGGCGTGATCGGCTGTTTTGGCTTTAGTACCAGCTACCGGCGACTCGTATTTCTGTTGTTGGGCCAGTTGATAGGCTTCCATCGAGACCTTGCTGGCCTGTTCCATGCGCGCAAAAGTACGGTCAGCACCGCCTTCTGCCATTGCCAACGAAGACGCGGCAAGAGCGATAACCACGAACAGGGATTTAATTGATTTCATCTGGACAGTCCTCGATTTAGTTCAGTTAGCCTAGTGACCCTGATTGGGTCGCCATCAGGCATTGAGCTTCAGGCTCGAAGTAACCTTAACCAGAGTGCCCTGTCATAAACCTGAGCTGAACATTACAGTTCTGTCAGGTTGCTACTTCTTTCTTGTGGAGACTCTGCAGGGCTCTGTAGTGTCTGTTCATGCCCGCTAATGAAGCCTGTGCGGATTCGTTTTATGGCATGCCTGGCAGCGATGCCTAAGCTTCTTCGGGTCAGTGGCACTAAATAGTCCTGACCTCCACATAACGCTCAAGAGAGATTGCCACTATGTCGACCAAAAATACCGTTGCTACCGGTGCCGCATTGGCACTCGTTGCCGCCAGCCTATTTGCCATCCTGCCTGCACAAGCGGCTCAGGATGCGAAAACTGCCGAAGTAAAATGCTTTGGTGTGAATGGCTGTAAAGGCCAAAACGATTGCATGACTGCAAAGAACGCCTGCAAAGGCCAGGGAGAATGTAAAGGTCAAGGCTTCAACTTGATGACCCAAGAAAAATGCGATGAGGCCGGCGGTAAAACCAGCGAGTAAGCCCATCCAAGGGAGTGCACGTCACTCCCTTGACTCGGAGTTCTAATGAGTAAAAGAAACATGCTGGGCTTTGGCTTGGGCTTGCGTAGCGAGTACTACCAGCAGATTTTGGAGCAACGTCCCGCAGTCGACTGGTTCGAGATCATCTCCGAGAACTACATGGTCGGAGGGGGAAAAGCTCTCTACTTCCTCGATGCGATCAAAGAGCAATATCCGCTGGTTATGCACGGGGTTTCCCTGTCGATTGGCGGTCCTCATGAGATCGACGCTGACTACTTGCGGCAATTGAAAAATCTAGCCGACCGAGTACAGCCCCGCTGGGTTGCTGATCATCTGTGTTGGAGCAGGGGCAGTGCTCACCAGCTGCATGATCTACTTCCACTGCCATTCACCCAAGAGAGCCTGCTGCATGTCGCATCAAGGGTTCGGCTGGTTCAAGATATATTGCAACGACCTCTTGTGCTTGAGAACGTGTCGGCCTACGTGCAGTGGAAAACGTCCTGCATGAGCGAGTCCCAGTTTCTGGCCGAGCTGAGTAGCCTGACGGGCTGCGAGATATTGCTCGATGTGAACAATGTCTACGTCAGTTCACGCAACCAGGGATTCGACCCTTGGCAATTCATCATGGAGCTGCCCCGTGAGCGGATTCGCCAGATCCACCTAGCCGGCCATAGCGACTACGGTCACTACCTTATCGACACCCACGATCAGCCGATTGCCGATCCGGTTTGGGCCCTGTACGGCGAAGCGTTGAACTACCTGGGTGCTACTGCCACCCTGATTGAGCGAGATGATCATTTCCCGCCTTTTGACGAGCTCTTAGCTGAGTTGTCCAAGGCGCGCTCTATCTCCGCCAACGTTCTAGGGGCTGCCGCACCATGCGTCTGAGTGCTCAGCAGGAAGCGCTGGAGCGTTACCTGGCCACAGGCGATAGCGCGATCCCACCTGGGCTGTTGGAGCAGATCCAGGGTAGCAATACGCTGCCTGCCACAGATGGCCTGATGATTTACCACAACGCTTATCGCGCCAGGCTTCTTGGCGTCATGAGGGAAGACTTTCCAGCGTTACATCGCTGGATGGGTGACGAATCATTCGAACAGCTGGCGTTGGCTTACATCAGTGCGTGGCCGCCAAGACATTTCAGTTTGCGCTGGCTGGGTGAAAAGCTGCCAGAGTTCATCCGTGGTTATGTTGCCGAGCCACAGCGCTCTCCTATGCTGGAACTCGCCACACTTGAGTGGACCTTTACGCTGGCCTTCGACGCACCCGATGCAGTACCGCTGTCGCTGGATGTGATGGGTGGTTTTTCCGCCGATGACTGGGTCAGTCTACGGGCGTGTCTCATCCCCTCGGTTTGTTGGTTGCAGCTACAGCACAACACGGTGGATATGTGGAAGTCCGCCAAGGCAGAAATCGGTATTCCTGATGCTGTTGTTCTGTCTGCCCCCATGGACTGCCTGGTTTGGCGGCATAAGTTGGTGTGTCAGTACCGCACTCTAGAGCCAAGTGAAGCCTCGGCTTTGCGGTTGCTCACCGATGGAGGCTCGTTCGCTTCGATGTGTGAGTACCTGCTAAGTACGCATGGCGAACAGTCACCGTTGCAAGCTGCTATCTGGCTTAAAAGCTGGATCAGCGATGGGCTTCTGGTACGTAAATGCCGAATAGGAACTTCGGACACAGTTTTTCTGAATTGAGCTGATCGCTACGTTGCAAGGGGTATGGTCAACGACACAGCCAAGTTCATTTCAAGCACGTTGGTGGGTGTACTCTGGACAGCTGTATCGCCAGTGATAGCGTTTACGGTGGCGGCGTTATTGATGTCCACCGGTACTTCCGCTCTGATCCGGTTTCTCGAAAGTGAGCAACGTATTGCAACGAGTTCGCGGCTGGGCCAAGGCCCTGAAACGGCAGGTGATGATGTTGTGGTTTAGTTACCGGCATCCGCAAACGCCATGGTTGCCGAAAGTGGTAGCGATCATCGTAGTCGCTTATGCCCTGAGCCCCATCGATCTAATTCCAGACTTCATTCCGATCCTTGGCTACCTGGACGATGTGATCTTGCTACCTTTGGGTATCTGGATAGTAATCAAGCTGATGCCTGCGGCTGTACTGGAGGAATGCCGGCAGCTGACCCTAGCGTGGGAAAAGACCCAGCAACCGCGTCCGGTAAGTCGAGTCGCAGCAATAGTGATCATTTTGCTCTGGTTGGCACTGTTGGCCGGACTCTGGAAGTTTTACACCCGCTACTGAGTCGGGGTTTCACTCCGACATTTGGGCTCATGAGTGAAACTACTTGATGTGTTGAGTGTGTAAAATCTTGGTGGTTTCCGACTAGTTCGCTGAGCGTTGAGGACATCAACGCCCAGCATTGCTGCGTGTTTTAAATAACTCGTTTGACGCTCAGGTATTCGCCCTTGGTCTTGAGCGTGATGGTCACGTCGCTGTTGCTGCGGTTGCGCCAGAACCAGCCGTGGGTGCCGTCGAAGATGGCGGTGAATTCACCTTTGTCGCCTTTAACCTGTTTACCCTTGCTGTAGCTGTGGAAGTAGCCATTCGGGCCGTTGTAGGGCTCGCCGTGGGTGTCGTGGTTGACGGGCACGCCATTGGTTGTCCACTCGTAGCTGACAGTGGCCCTGTCCAGCATCTCCAGCTTGATTTCACTGGCCTCACCCGGCTTCAACGTGACAGTCACCTCATCGGACTTCAGGGCTGGCTGAGGCTCTATTGCCGGTTCGGCCACGACTGCTGTCGCAAATTGTTGTTGAGGTGCTGGCTGAGCAGGAACGGGGGCCTGTACGACTGGTGCAGTTGCTGGCTGAACAGCTGCATCCGCTGCCGCTTCTTCGGCCAGGGTTATTTTCAATTCACCCATCTGGGTCAGGCCGAGCACGCGGCCAGCTCCGGTTGGGTCGATGGCGTATTCCGATGGCATAACCACGGTTACCAGCAAGGCGGCGGCAACACCCACGGCGATCACTGTGGAGCGCAGCAGTTGGCGGCTGGTCGGCAATTCGCTATGGGTTGGAAGCTTGGTATTGGACATGCTGAGAATTCCTTATGGAGACACGATCAGGCCGGTGAGCTGGTAACCCATCAAGAGGAAACCGGCGCTCATCATGGCGACGTTGGCGGTATAGGCATGACGCCAAAAGCTGGCGGTGCGACGCCAGTAGCCCATAACAATCAGAATGGCGCTCAAGGCCAGGAGCTGGCCGATTTCGACGCCGACGTTGAAGGCGATCAGGTTAGGGATCAGGCCGTCTGCCGATATCTCGTATTCCTGAATCTTGGTCGCCAGACCAAAGCCATGCAGTAAGCCGAAGATCAGCGTGGCCCCTTTGGTGTTGGGCTGATAGCCGAACCAGCGCTGGAACGCGCCCAAGTTATCCAGCGCCTTGTACACCACCGAGAAACCGATGATGGCGTCGATCACATAAGAACTGATGCTGATTTCAGCCAGTACGCCCAATAGCAGCGTCACGGTGTGACCCACAGCGAACAGGGTGACGTAGAGACCCACGTCCTTCAGGCGGTAGAGAAAGAAGATCACCCCGAACAGGAACAGCAGGTGATCGTAGCCGGTGATCATGTGCTTTGCGCCCATATAGATAAACGGCAGCACGATCACCCCAGAGCTTTCCTGGATAAAGCCCTTGTCGCCCTCAGCGACCGCGTGGGCCAGCGCTTCTGGCATGCCGAGGAACAGCAGTGCCGTGAACAACAGCAACAGTAGTAGCGAGCGATTCGGGCGCACGGCAGATGCGCCCATTGCGCCCATAGATAGCGAATGCATGATTGAGTCCTAAATAGCAGTGGTCTTGGGCCGCGCAGCAGCCTGTGTCAGAGCACTAATGCGGCGCGTGGTGGCCGCTCGATCAGAAAGATCGGGCTGGGGGGGAGGGAGTAGCGTACGGCTGCAATCGGCTGCGCCCGCTCTGGCTGCGTGTTGATGCTGAGCCGCGTGGTCAGGTGCGGTGTTTCATGTAGATGATCGGCGGTCAGCGGCGAGTGGCAATGATCCCCGTACGCAGCGCAGACCAGTGCCCCATCACTATGGGTATGCGAGTGAATGGTGTTGTCATCATTCCAAGCCTGCTGACTCGACCCCATAAACAACGCAGAGGTATGCCCGGTCCAGGCCATCAAGATGGCGAGAGCAAGGGCAAAAAATACCTTGGTGCTGATGGGCTTGCTGAGCATGTCGTGGTTCTTTCAATGCCTAAGCGGTTGGCTTTTATGGAGGGCTGAACGGTTTGACCGTATCCCCCCCAGGGGGATAGCATGCGAGCGTAATTCATCGACGCACGAGACTCAAGTCATGAGCGAACACGAGCACGGTCATCAGCACCAAAGCCATAAGGACATCGTCAAAAGATTGAGGCGCGCAGAAGGTCACCTGCGCAGCATCGTCACTATGATCGAAGACAGCCGCCCCTGCGTAGACATCGCTCAGCAGCTGCATGCGGTGGAAAAAGCCGTCTGCCAGGCCAAGCGTGTGCTTATCCAAGACCATATCGACCACTGCCTGGAACACACAGTCGAAGCCCTTGCAACAGGCGAGCGCGCCTCACTTGAAGACTTCAAGCAAATAACCAAGTACCTCTAGGCCTCTTCCCATGTCGAGCTTCGCCGAACTGCTGCAACAGGGGGCTTCACAGGCCTGGTTGTACTTCCCCAGCGCCATTCTGCTGGGTGCCTTGCACGGCCTGGAGCCGGGTCATTCGAAAACCATGATGGCGGCGTTTATCGTGGCCATTCGCGGTTCAGTGAAGCAAGCGGTGCTCCTGGGTTTGGCCGCAACGCTCTCGCACACTGCGGTTGTGTGGGCGGTGGCAATGGCCGGCATGTACCTCGGGCAGCACCTGGACGCCGAAACCACTGAGCCGTATTTCCAGCTCGCGTCTGGCGCCATCATCATCACCATCGCCGTGTGGATGCTTTGGCGCACTTGGCGGGGTGAACAGATGTGTCGTTTCGAGGAAGGTGACGACCATCACCACCACGATGAAGCGCACCGTATCGATACCGGACACGGTCGTGTCGAGCTGTCGATCTTTGAAGAAAGCGTCCCGCCGCGCTGGCGATTGAGGAGCCTGGCTGGTCATGACTGGCCAGCTGCTGAAGTGAGCCTGCTGACGACTCGCCCCGATGGGTTTGCCCAACAGTTTCGCTTTGCGGATCAGGGTGACTACCTAGAGTCACTGGACGAGATTCCCGAGCCTCATGAGTTCACCGCACGCCTGAGCCTGGGCCATGCCGGTCACTCCCACGACTATGACTTGGAGTTCCGCGAGCACAGCCACGGTCATGATAAAGCGCATACCGAGCGGGAGGGGCTGGAGCTGTCGCTAGAGGGCTATCAGGATGCCCATGAGCGCGCGCATGCCAATGACATCCGTACGCGCTTCAGCAACCGTAACGTCACCACTGGCCAGATCATCATGTTCGGCCTTACGGGCGGCCTGATTCCCTGTCCAGCAGCAATCACCGTGCTGCTGCTCTGCCTGCAAGTTAAGGAGGTCGTGCTCGGAGCCGTCTTGGTGCTGTGCTTCAGCATTGGTCTGGCCATTACCCTAGTCACTGTTGGTGCCGCCGCCGCTCTCGGCGCACGCCAAGCGTCCAATCGTTGGCCTTGGTTTGGCACCGTGGCGCGTCGGGCCCCGTACCTGTCCAGCCTGTTGATTATCGGCGTGGGGATTTACGTCGGCGTCCATGGTTGGAACGGCCTGAACGCCTAGCGTGATGTTGGAGTTATCCGGCTATGTCGGCCTGTTCCTCGCCGCCTTCGGTGCCGCCACGCTGCTACCCATGCAGTCGGAAGCGGTGCTGGTCGGATTGCTGCTGACTGACCGTTATACGGTCTGGACACTACTGGCGGTGGCGATAACGGGCAATGTATTGGGCTCCGTACTGAATTGGCTGCTGGGTCGGTCTATCGAACATTACCGGCACAAACGCTGGTTTCCAGTCAGCGAAAGCCGACTAGAAAAGACCCAGCAGGCTTATCACCGCTTCGGTCGTTGGTCGCTGCTGCTCAGCTGGGTGCCGATCATTGGTGATCCACTCACCGTTGTGGCGGGTGTCATGCGCGAACCCTTCTGGAGTTTTCTGTTGATTGTGACGCTGGCCAAGGCCGCCCGCTATCTGCTGCTGGCGGGCGTTACGCTGGGGTGGCTCGGATGAGCCCGCAAGGGCGCGACGCCAACCTGGATCTGATCAAGTGGCTGGCGATGCTGACCATGCTCTTGGATCACTTGCGCTACCTCTGGCCACAGGCGGCTGATTGGCTATTCATAATTGGTCGGCTTGCCTTTCCGCTGTTCTGCCTGGGGATTGCAGCCAATGTCGCACGCCCTCGATCTGGGGGGGTGTACACCGATGACAATGTTCGCTATCTGGGCTGGATGGCTGCGTTTTCGGTGATTTCTGAGCTGCCCTATCACCTGCTTTCCAGTGACAGCAGCACGCTCAATGTAATGCCCTCACTGATGCTGGGCCTGCTTATCGTCTGGGGGGCGCATCACCGTGGGCGCGACGGTTTTGTCCTGGCTCTGGCCGGCGTAACCGTGGCTGTGCTGATTCAAGAGCGCCTGATGTATGGGGTTTTCGGCGCTCTGCTGCCGGCAGCATTGCTACTAGCTATTCAGCGTCCCGGCCCTGTGTGGCTATTGCCTGCTGCACTTTGCGTACTAGCCAACAGTCGCAGCCGATGGGTCGCGGAGTGGGAGGTGCAGCCCTATACGCTGCTAATCATGTTTACAGCGTTTGCCGCCCCCTTGCTTGGACTATGGCTGCTGCGTCGGGTGCGTCATTTCAGGGTTTGGCCGGTCAAGCGCTGGGGCTATTGGTTCTACCCCGGCCATCTAGCAGCTCTGCACCTGATCCGCTCGCTCAGTTAGTGATGATGCCTCTCTTCAGAAACCTTCTTGCGCAATGAAGGCCTTTTGCCATACCGTTAAAGCGTGACGTGTGTCACATATAACAAGAGACTGAAAAGGAGTTCCTCATGAAGAAGTTTTCTGCTGTCCTGATTGCTGCTGTTCTCGCTTTAACCTCCGTGGCAGCCCTTGCCCACAGCGGCGGTACGGATTCCAAAGGCTGTCATCGCAACCACAAAACGGGCGATTACCACTGCCATTAAGCATTTGCCAGTAGCGGCTGGCCGCCTTTCATCTGTGGCGGCCAGTTAACTTCCTTATTCGTCAGTCATAGTTTCTGATCCCTAGGATTAACGACTATTCACCAGGCGTGGTTTGTTCGATGTCGTACTGCTAATCGGCGTCTCGGTACGAGTTTCGGCGGTCATGGGGGCCCTGAATTGCTTGAGCCGGAGTGCATTCCCGAGCACGAAGACACTTGAGAAAGCCATCGCGGCAGCCGCAAAGATTGGCGAAAGCAGCGTGCCGTTCACCGGGTAGAGCGCGCCCGCTGCGACCGGAATCAGCACGGCGTTGTAGGCGAAGGCCCAGAACAGGTTCTGCTTGATGTTGCGGATCGTTGCCTGGCTGATCGCGATGGCGTTCGGCACGCCACGCAGGTCACCCGACATCAGTACTACGTCAGCTGCCTCGATCGCCACATCGGTTCCCGTCCCGATGGCCAGCCCAACGTCCGCTTCTGCGAGTGCCGGCGCGTCGTTGATACCGTCGCCCACGAAGGCGACCCGCGCGCCATTGGTCCGGAACTTCTTCAGTGCTGCGACCTTGCCGTCGGGCAAGACCTCGGCAGCGACTTCATCGATGCCGAGCTGCTTGGCGATCGCTGCGGCTGTAGCAGCGTTGTCACCGGTGATCATCGCGACTTTGAGCCCGAGCGCGTGCAGCGCCTTGATCGCCGCGGGCGTCGTTTCCTTGATCGGATCGGCGATCGCGATAACCGCCGCCAAGCGGCCGTCGATCGCGGCATAGAGCGGACTCTTGCCTTGCTCGCCAAGACGCTGGGCGGCTGGCAGGAAACTCGACACATCAAGACCGAGCTGCGTCATGAACCGGTCCGCGCCGACAGCGACGGTCCGACCGGCGACCTTTGCCGATACGCCGAAGCCTGGTGTCGCCTCGAAGCCCTCGATGGGTGCGAGCGCGAAATTCGCCTGCTTTGCGGCTGCGACAATCGCTTCTGCGATTGGATGCTCGGAGCGGGTTTCGACCGCAGCAACGAGAGTCAAGACCTCGTTGTATTCGAAGCCCTCGGCAGGGACGAGGTCAGTCAGTTCGGGGCGTCCTTTAGTCAGTGTGCCGGTCTTATCGAGAGCGATCACGCTCACATCGCGCAGCGCCTGCAAGGCTTCGCCCTTGCGGAAGAGAATGCCGAATTCGGCCGCGCGGCCAGTACCGACCATGATCGAGGTCGGCGTGGCCAGCCCCATGGCGCAAGGGCAGGCGATGATGAGAACCGCGACCGCATTCACGAGCGCGAAAGTCAGCGCCGGGTCTGGGCCGAAAATCAACCAGACCAGGAAGGTCAGCGCGGCCGCCGCCATCACCGCCGGGACGAACCACATAGTCACTTTGTCGACCAGCGCCTGTATCGGCAACTTGGAGCCCTGCGCTTCTTCGACGAGGCGGATGACCTGCGCGAGCATCGTGTTCGCGCCGACCTTGGTTACGCGGAAACTGAAAGCGCCCGTCTTGTTGATCGTACCGCCGACGACCTCGGCTCCCGCTCCCTTCGACACGGGCACCGGCTCGCCGGTGATCATGCTCTCGTCAACATAAGAGGTTCCGTCGACGACCTCGCCGTCGACCGGAACCTTCTCGCCCGGACGAACGAGCACGACGTCACCTGTCGTTACCTGATCGAGCGCAATTTCGATCGTCTCGCCGTTGCGCTCGACACGCGCGGTCTTGGCCTGCAGCCCGACGAGCCGCTTGATCGCCTGCGACGTTCGCCCCTTGGCGCGCGCCTCCAGCGTGCGCCCGAGCAGGATCAAGGTCACGATGACCACGGCAGCTTCGAAATAGACGTTGGCTGTACCTTGCGGGAGCACTTTGGGGATAAAGGTCGCGACCACCGAATAGCCGTAAGCAGCCGCAGTGCCGAGCGAGACCAGCGAGTTCATGTCGGGAGCAATGCGCAGCAACGCCGGTACGCCCTTGCGGAAGAAGCGCAGGCCCGGGCCGAACAGGACCAGGGTGGCAAGCGCGAACTGTATATACCAGCTCGTCTGCTGGCCCAGGACCCCCATCACCCAATGGTGCATGGCGGGAATGAGGTGAGAGCCCATCTCAAGGATGAAGACTGGCAGGGTGAGGATGGATGCAACAAGCAAATCGCGCCGCAGCGCCCTCGCCTCGCTCTCACGACGCTCGGCGTCCTGATCGCCCGCAGTCGGCGTTTCGGCAGACACGCGGCGGGACTTGTAACCCGCCTGTTCGACCGCCGCTTCAAGGTCGGCGATGGAGGCGACACCGGCAAGGTGGCGCACCCGCGCGCTCTCGGTCGCCAGGTTGACAGTGGCTTCAAGCACGCCAGGGACTTTTGCGAGCGCCTTCTCAACCCGGCCCACACATGATGCGCAGGTCATGTCCTCGATCGCGAGCTCGGTGGTCTCTTCGCGAACGGTGTAGCCGGCGCTCTCGATGGCGCGCACAGCGGCCTGCGAGTCGGCCAAGCCCGTGAAAGTGATGTCGGCGCGCTCGGTGGCCAGATTGGGCGAGGCCATCTGCACGCCGGTGACCTCTTTCAGCGCGCGTTCGACGCGGCCAACACACGAGGCACACGTCATGCCTTCGATAGGCAGACTCAGGCGAGTGACTGAGGGCATGGATGGATTGACGTCTTGTTGGGCAACGGAAGCCATTGAAATATCCCTTGAATGTTTCTGTTGAGGAGAAGTTTCAAGCTTCCCCGTGTGGGAAGGTCAAGGCCTGTGGGCGATTTAATTCACGGCGCGTCAGTTCGAACTGCCGTCGACACTGCCGCAGCCCGTATCTGCTTCTGGGCAGAGCCCGCACGCTAAGAACTTTTGGGTGACAGCTGCTTGGTCCACGCCTGTTCCGCATGCGCGCGCAGCTGTGCCGCTTTAGCTGTCGCGCAGTCGTGACGTTCAGCGCAGCCGAGAAAGAGCCGGTTAGCCCAATCCTGGCGACAAAAGACGAACGGTCATTGCTCAAATGTCAGAAGTGTAATCAAATATCTGACATTGATATGAGCCGAGCTTTCATATGCGATCGATCCCGCAAGCGATCTTGGAACGCAGCCAATCCCTAAGCGAAGGTGGAGTTCTTGCGCCCAAGGAGTTTCTTCATCTTGGTAGTCGTGCGGCGGTTGATCAGGCGTTTTGTCGCTTGGCTAAAGCCGGGCAACTGATGCGAATAGCGCGCGGTATTTACGTCGCGCCGGTGCGTGAAAAAGACCAGACCAGGGCACCGTCGGCAGAGTCATTGGCGAAATCAATCGCCGCTCAGGGTAAGCAGTGCATCTCGCTCGATGGCGCACAGGCCGCGAGATCAATGGGGTTGACGCTAGCTGCTTCTACTAAAGAGGTGTACCTGACCACAGGGCGCAGTAAGCGGTTGGTAGTCGGCTCCCGGACAATTTACTTCCAGCACGCTCCCTACTGGCTGTTCTCATTGGGGGCGACGCCAGCCGGGGATGCGCTCAGGGCGATGGCCTGGGTGGGTAAAGATCAGGCTGAAAATTCGGCCCAGAAACTTCGTCGACACTTAGCGGAAGTGGAGTGGGAAAGCCTGGGTTCGGTCCGTGCGAGCCTTCCCAGCTGGATGGCCACCGCCCTTGGCAGGGCCGCGATGTTAAATGAATTGCGTTGAACTCAGGCCAGACACTGATTGCTTGTGCGAATAAAAGTTGACGTATTCAAGGCCAGAAGCGGGTCTTAACGATTAAACTAACCCCTACGCAAAGGTAGAAACCATGGCTAGCGGCGAACAACTGAAAGCGCTTCTGCGCTCGCATATCAAGGGAGATGACACGCATTTCCTTGCCGTTGCTATGCAGATGGCGGCCCATGAGGCTAAGCAGGGTCACGGGAAGCTTGCAGAAGATTTGCGGGCTCTAATTGATTCGGCCAAGAAAAATCGTCTGCCTTCCGGTCAGCCGGTGCCCATCGGGCAGCCTCGCGGCGAGCTGAGTAACCTGCTGTCAGTAGCTCTTCCAAAGACCCGCTTTTCGGAAATGATTCTGGACGAGGCCACTCATGCCCGTCTTGGAAGAATCATCAATGAGCAGCGCAACTTCGAGAAGATTCGCGCACACGGCCTCTCCCCTCGCCGCAAGCTGCTTTTGGTTGGGCCACCTGGTACCGGCAAGACCATGACCGCCTCGGCGCTTGCCGGCGAGCTCGGGATTCCGCTCTACATCGTCCGCCTTGATAGCCTCATCACCAAGTACATGGGTGAGACCGCAGCCAAGCTGCGTCAGATTTTTGATGCCATTCGCGATACTCGCGGCATTTATTTTTTCGACGAATTCGATGCCATCGGTTCCCAGCGTGGTCTTGCCAACGACGTGGGCGAAATCCGTCGCGTCCTGAACAGCTTTCTGCAGATGATCGAGCAGGACCAATCCAATAGCCTGATCATCGCTGCCACCAATCACCCTGAAATTCTTGACTACGCCTTGTTCCGACGCTTCGATGATGTTATCGAATACGGACTGCCCAATCAGGAACAGACCAAGGCTGTGCTCAAGAATCGACTAGCGAACTTTTCCAAGTCGATTCGCAGCTGGGACAAACTCTGCAAGGTCGCAGAGGGGCTCAGCCATGCAGAACTTGCGAGGGCGGCAGACGACGCGATCAAGGACACGATCATTCATGACCGTACCGAGATGGCGGTCAAAGACGTGGAAAGGCACCTTGAAGAACGGAAGACTTTCCACGGGAGACGGCACTCCTAACGTAGTAGAGCATTTAGATGACGGAATCGATCAACGGACAACGGCCTCACTTTCATCTTCAGGGACAGGGACTACCCGAACGGTTCCGATCCACAGCATCAGCAACACGAGACCCTCGCTACCCCACGCCAAACCGAGGGGCTCATGGCGGAAAACTACTCGCTCAACTCCAACATGTCAGCGGTCAGATGGCCTCTGCAGTGCAGCTGCAGCGCGAAGCATCTGAAAGGCAAATGCGACAAGGAGACAGGTCTGAAGGTGGGTACGGCCTGCAAATCGAATTCCGCAGCGAGCCTGGTTACGCGCTTGCATTCGAAGGCCTTGCCCGAGGCGCTCAGCGCATTGAGCTCATGAACCTGCGTCATGACCCCGCCACGAATACTGACTTCGCCACGGTATTCGTTCCAGATGGTCAGCTCAAAGCCTTTGAGAACCTCGTCAGGCAATACCTGGAGGTGGAGACCTCCAAGGGGAGTCCGCGCAACGCTCCGCTCCTGAATCCAATCCAAGAAATCCGAGTCGCAGCTTTCAACGCCCTGTGGACTGATGATCCCGCAGTGTTGCCGCCAGATGAAAACGAAACCATTTGGTGGGAATTCTGGTTGCCTATCAGGGAAGGCCGTGAAGCAGTGCTGAATCGCTTTAAGTCGGTTGCCGAAGCATGTGGCTTTCATACGTCCGAAAAAGAGCTGAAGTTTCCTGAGCGGACAGTGCTCAACGTTTATGCCTCGCGAGCAGCCATCACTCGGTCACTCTTGCTGCTCAATGAAGTCGCCGAGATTCGTAGAGCCAAGGACACCGCCGAATTTTTTGATGCCCTTGCGCCGCTAGAACAAAGAGAATGGGTAGAGAACCTGCTTGAGCGAACCACCCCCGCAGGGGGCGGCAGTATCCGCGTCTGCCTTCTAGATACCGGAGTCAATCGGGGCCACCCACTCTTAACTCAGCACATTGACGCGAATGACCTCTACACCGTCAACCACAACTGGGGTCTTGCGGATACTACGGGTCATGGCACACAGCTCGCAGGAATCGCCCTTTATGGTGATCTGTTTGACCCTCTCAACGGACAGAACCCGATTTCGATCGAGCATCGCCTTGAGTCGGTGAAATTGCTCCCCGCAGCCCAGGGAAATCAAAAGGAGCCCTACGGCGCTTTGATGATCGACGCCGTAACCCAGCCGGATACCGCCAAGCCGGAAGTGCGCAGGGTCTACAGCATGGCGATCACCAGCCTCGACGACCGAGATCGCGGCCGCCCCTCCGCATGGTCAGCTGCAGTTGATGAGCTCGCATCCGACGTGTTGGGAGAGAGAGCTAACCCTCGGCTTATCGTCGTGTCCGCCGGCAATGCGGACAAGAACCAGGCCACCCACTACCCGCATAACACCACCACCGACGGAATCCATGATCCGGCCCAGGCCTGGAATGCACTGTGCGTAGGCGCTTACACCCAGAAGGTCACTATCGACCCTCCCAACCCTGGATTGCGCCCGATCGCTGCCGCAGGCAGCCTCAGCCCATACAGCACGACTTCGGGGACCTGGAGCAACTCGGCTTGGCCCTTGAAACCCGATGTAGTGTTTGAAGGAGGTAACCTGGCCACAGACGGGCAACAAGCATACACCGAGCCCTGTCTTTCCCTTGTAACCACGGCACACGAACCAGAACAACGGCTTTTGACGACGACCAGCGCCACCAGCGCAGCATCCGCGCTAGCAGCTCGCATGGCAGCACAAGTATCGACGAACTACCCACAGTTCTGGCCCGAGACTGTACGAGCTTTAATCGTGCACTCAGCTGAGTGGCCTGATCGCATGCGGCAGGACTTCCTTGCTGCCGGTACCAAGGCCGGCTACGAAAATCTGGTCAAGCACTGCGGCTTTGGCGTGCCAGACCTAAATCGTGCCCTGTGGAGTGCTGGCGACTCCTTGACCATGATTGTCGAGGACCATCTCAGGCCGTTCATGAGGCAGGGCACCAAGCCGCCCACCGCGCGGGATATGCATCTTCATCTGCTTCCCTGGCCGCAGGAGGAACTGCTCAACTTAGGCAACATCGATGTGGAAATGCGAGTGACACTTTCCTACTTCGTAGAGCCAAACCCCGGTATAGCCGAACGCGGTATCAAGGGGCGTTATCGCTACGAGTCGCATGGCCTACGCTTCGATGTCAGCCGCCCAAACGAAGACCGTGACCAGTTCCGCCAGCGTATCAACAAGCGTGCACGGGATGAGGAAGAAGGTGGCTACCAGGGCGGCGGCTCAGATCCGAACTGGCTGCTCGGTACCCAGACACGGCATCGAGGCTCACTCCACTCGGACATCTGGCGAGGTACTGCAGCCGAACTGGCAGGACGGGGAATGCTTGGTATCTATCCCGCACTGGGGTGGTGGAAAACGCTTGTTAAGCAGCAGCGATATGACGACACCGTGAGGTACAGTCTGGTGGTGTCGATCAGGACTCCGCAAACGGAAGTTGACCTCTACGCGGCAGTGGAATCTCTGATCGAAGCACAGGCAGCGGTCCTGGTCTGAGATCAAGGGTTTCAAATGAGGCCATGGCCCTGAAGCCATGACCTCATCGCTCGCAAAAGCTCGGATTGAGGGTGTCAAAAGGAGTCGATCACAACCCAGTCGACTCTTACGGGCTGACCTGCGCGGTATAGCCCAGATCCTGAATCACCTTGCGGATAGATTCCGCGGGTTCTTGGCTGTCTACCGATACCTTACCGGCAGCACGGTCAATCTCCACTTTTGCGGTTTCATCTACCGCCTGAATTGCCTTTGTGATCTTGCTTACGCAACTGCCACAACCCATTCCTGATACCTGTAAAACGAACATAAATCACCTTGTTAGTTAGGCGGCAAAGATGCCGTAACCTGAGCATCGACCTTGACACGATGGTAAGGTCAAGCCTGTTGTTTAGCGCCAGTAGATGTTCTTTCGGAGTTGATTGAATTCCGGTGCCTGCCAGCTGGCGTTAGATACATGCTCATTTCAGTCGATGCGGGTTTTCCGCAGTCTCAATGCGTTGAATACAACCGATGCTGAACTGATGCTCATAGCCAATGCCGCAATCATGGGCGACAGCAAGTGGCCAGTCAGGGGATAAAGCACCCCTGCTGCGAGTGGAATTCCCATGGCGTTATAGATGAAGGCAAAGGCTAGGTTCTGCCGCATGTTCTTTACCGTGGCCACGGACAATGTTCTTGCCCGTAAGATGCCCATCAGATCACCTTTGACCAGGGTCACCTGAGCACTGTTCATCGCCACATCTGTACCGGTTCCCATCGCAATACCCACATCGGCACGAGCCAGCGCGGGGGCGTCGTTGATACCATCGCCAGCCATGGCTACTCGGCGGCCATAGCTCTGCAGATCGGCAACCAACTTTTCCTTGTCCTGAGGTTTAACCTCGCCATGGACTTCTTCGATACCCAACTCCCTGGCAACAGCCCTTGCGGTTGTAAGCCCATCGCCAGTGGCCATGATGACTTTCACATCGAGCTCTTGAAGCCTGGTGACTGCTTGTTTGGAGGTCGGCTTGATCGGATCGGAGACAGCCAGAAGTCCTGCCAGGACACCATCCACCGCTAAGTAGACAATGCTGATGCCCTCCAGGCGGAGCTGCTCTGCACGGTTGCTCAGAGGGGTGGCATCTACTCCGGCGTCTTCCATCAACGCTGTATTACCCAATTGCAGCTGCCGACCTTCTACTTGGCCGCGCACACCGATGCCTGAGCCCGACTCGAAAGAGTCCGGCTTGGCCAACTCAATGCCCTGAGCGCGGGCGTAATCAACGATTGCATGGGCCAGCGGATGCTCACTGCCTTGATCAAGGCTTGCAGCCAATCGCAGCACCTCGTTCGGTTCGAACGGGCCGACACCTTCTGCGCTATGGAATACAGGCCGTCCCTCGGTCAGCGTGCCGGTCTTGTCGACGATCAGCGTATCGATCTTGCACAGGTTCTCTATGGCACTGGCATCGCGGAACAAGACACCACTGGTTGCAGCCTTGCCAGTCGAGACCATCACCGACATAGGGGTCGCCAGGCCAAGTGCACAGGGACATGCGATGATCAGTACGGCAACCGCGTTGATCAGACCAAATACCCAGCCCGACTCCGGACCGAACAAGCCCCAGCCGAAGAACGTGAGGATCGCGATGGCAATCACACCAAGCACGAAGTAACCCGCTACGGCATCGGCCATGCGCTGCATGGGTGCCTTGGAACGCTGTGCTCTGGCGACCATCTGCACGATCTGGGACAACATGGTATCGGCTCCCACCTTCTGCGCCTGCATTACCAGGCTACCGTGGGTATTCATGGTTGCGCCGATCAGCGTATCGCCAACGCGCTTGGTCACCGGTAGCGGTTCGCCGGTCAGCATGGCCTCGTCGACGGCGCTTTCGCCTTCAAGAACGGTACCGTCCACTGGGACTTTCTCGCCGGGACGTACTCGCAAATGGTCGCCCAGGTGCACATGGGTCAACGGAATGTCTTCTTCCTGGCCGTCAGGTCTGATGCGTCGCGCGGTTTTGGGTGCCAGGCCCAATAGTGATTTGATAGCGGCTGAGGTCTGTGAGCGTGCTTTAAGTTCGAGTATCTGGCCCAATAACGTCAGTGAGATGATTACCGCCGCAGCTTCGAAGTAGACACCAATGCGCCCGTCCTGGAAGAAGGCTTGGGGGAACTGCTGTGGGGCCAGGGTCGCGGCAACGCTGTAGAGGTAGGCTGCCGCTGTACCCAGACCAATCAGTGTCCACATATTTGGGCTGCGATGGCGGATCGAGTCGATGCCTCGGGCAAAGAATACCCAGCCGCCCCACAGCGTCACTGGCGTCGCCAAGGCAAGCTCTACCCAATTCTGCGTTGCGCCATGGAATAGCGTTAACGAGTGGCCGGCCATAGCCAAGGCAGTCACGATGATCGTGAGAGGGAGCGTCCACCAGAAGCGCCGGGAGAAATCCTTGAGTTCTGAATTCTCCTCTTCCTCTAATTCCGGGATCACTGCCTCCAGGGTCATGCCGCAGATGGGGCAATTGCCAGGTTGTGGCTGACGTATTTCCGGATGCATCGGGCAGGTGTACTCCGCAGACCCAGAGGCTCTATGTGCGGTAAGCGGTGTTTCATGATGTATATGCTCATCATGCTGGGGACGGTTCACGTAGCGGGTAGGGTCTGCGCGAAACTTCTCCTGGCATTTCGCGCTGCAGAAGCGGTATGTCTGACCTTCGTGGCTTTCAGTGAACTGGCTGTCTGGCTTGACGGCCATGCCGCACACCGGATCGTGTTGACTCCCATGCTGGTCTTCCTGATGCTTGGAATGCTCATGGTCAAGTTGGCGCGAGGTGGTGTACATAGGGCTTACTTCCGGTTGTCGTCCTTGGGAGTATCAGCACCACCCTGATGGGAATGCCCACCATGGTTGTGGCCGAACATGTGCATCAGCGGGCACAGCAGCAGAATCAAGTAAGGCAGTGCCTGGGAGATGTGGCCAAAATGCTCGCGGGCCACATAAAAAACGCCGATGACAGCCAGCATGATCAGCGCAATGCCAGTTTTGCTTTTCCAGAATGGTAATTCAGAGCCTGGGTGGTGGGAGTGGTCCATAGCTCGATCCTCGTTTGAGTTGAGGCAGTATTGGTGGGACAGCAAATGACAATAGTCTCTACTGCGTCCCAGCAATTGACGTATATCAATCCGAACTCAATGATTAGCGTACGTTCACTTTACCAACCATTCCCGATTGATAATGGCCTGGGATGTTGCAGGCGAACTCAAGCCCCGTTGCGTTGGTAAAGGTCCATACCAGTTCTTCAGTGGCCCCCGGCTCGATCAAGACGCTGTTTGGATCGTCGTGTTTCATGCCGACCATCTTCATCCCGCCCATGGCATGACCCATGTTGCTAATGTCCTGTGCTCCAGTTGGAGAAAGCGTGCCGTTCTGAAACATTGCGGCCATTTCTTTTTGATGGGCGGCATGTGCGGCTGCCATGCCCAAGTTGAACTCATGCAGCAGTGATCCCTCATTCTTGAGTACGAAGCGGACAGTTTCTCCTGCTTTGATATCAATACTCTTCGGCTCGAAAAAGATATCGCCCATCCTGATTTCGATGGTTCGATCCGCTTTTGTGGAGCCCCCAGGCTGACCGATATCGCTTTTACTATGGCTCGGGCTAGCCATGGTTATAGAGGCGGAAAAAATCAGGGTTGTGGTAATAAACAAAGAAGCGAGTTTGGCTTTCATAATAAATCTCGAAAATGGAGTTGTTGGGAACGAGATTGATGTTAACCAGGCGGTGCTGTTAGTAGCCTTACGCGAAAACTACATATCTGAAAGATTCACTAAAGTCAGGTGCGGCCCGGCACTTGCCGGGGCACCGGCTTTTGATTCAACGCATTACGAACTCACCGACCATCCCTGCCTGATAATGTCCTGGGAGGGTGCAGGCGAAGTTGAGGTTAGCCATATCGTGGAAGGTCCAGACAAATTCCTTGGTAGTTCCGGGCTCAACAAGGATGGCGTTGGGATCATCATGTATCGCTTGAACGACTTCAGGAATGCCCGGTGGATTGGAGTCCCCTAAGCCTGATCGTTCACGCCAGACAATTGACGTTGCCTTGCCTGTTGGCGTCAGTGTGCCGTCTTTGAACAAAGCAGCCATTTCGCGTTGATGCTCCAGTTGCGATACGGCTTTACCGATATTGAATTCGTGCATCAGCGCTCCTTCGTTCTTCAATATGAAGCGGACAGTTTCGCCAGGCCTCACATCGATAGATTTCTGGCCGTAGCTGATGTCATCCATCTTGATGAAAACGGTACGCGTAGCGGGAGTTGCTTGCGTTTGTTGCCCAATGCTTGGTGCACTGGAATTTTGCGCAGTGGCTTGAGCTGCAGCAGCGAAGAGAAGTGCTGTGACCAACAGTTGTGGACGTGAACGTTTCATGATGAGACCTCACTGAGGTGGTTGGAAATCTCATGCTATTCCCTGCTTCCTGCCGGGGGGGCTTACCCCAAAGCTACAAATTAGTCAGTTTGAAAAAACGCGGCACCGTAAAGGTGCCGCTAGGCCAAAGGAGCAATCATGAAGGCCTTGAAGATGGGAATTCTTAAGGGTGGCACTCTTTATCAGCCATCATGAGCTTGTGCTCACGAATCATTTGCGCGAGGACGTCATCAACCAGTTTGTCGTGCCGCTCCATCCATGCGAGATGTTCTTCAGTGGTAATACCCGGATCCGGGTGCTGACTGTGGAGCTGACTCATCATCTCGTCGAGCATCTTCATGTGTTCCTTCATATGCACATGGCGCTCGCTGGCGGGAGCTTTTTCCGCCTGAATCAGCACCGCTTCGGCTTTGTCGCGCATGCTCTCGATGCGTTCGAATATGCGGTCGCTCCCTCCCTCAGCCAGAACAGCTGAAGAAAGCAGGAGTGAACCAACCAGAAATAAGGTTTTAAGCAGTTTCATAGGGCAGTCTCCTCAGTTGACGCTGTGACTGGGCACCTCTGGTTGCTATTCATTCGAGGGCCAAGAGCACAACCTAGTGCTCATGTCTGCACCCTAGACAAGGCTCCCTGACAGAGACCTGAGGCTAGGATTACATTTGCGTAAGCTTCTGGTTGGGAGGGGGATTTGACTGCACACTCAGGCTACTCAAAATTTGGGAACATCCCGCATGAAACTTCTGGTCGCTGAAGACGAGCCAAAAACAGGCACTTACCTGCAACAGGGCCTCACAGAGGCTGGATTCAACGTCGACCGTGTTATGACGGGGACGGATGCGCTTCAGCATGCGCTGAGCGAAGCCTATGACCTGTTGATTCTGGACGTGATGATGCCTGGCCTAGATGGCTGGGAAGTCCTGCGGATGGTTCGTGCTGCAGGCAAGGATGTGCCGGTACTATTTTTGACGGCCCGTGACGGTGTTGAGGATCGTGTGAAAGGTCTAGAGCTGGGGGCGGACGATTACCTAGTCAAGCCATTCGCCTTCTCTGAGCTGTTAGCCCGCGTCAGGACATTGCTCCGCCGCGGTAATAGCTCGCCCACGCAGACCACCATGAAAATAGCCGACCTTGAAGTTGATCTGCTGAAGCGACGTGCCATACGCAGTGGCAAGCGAATTGACCTGACGGCGAAGGAGTTCGCGTTGCTCGAACTACTGCTGCGCCGGCGCGGCGAAGTTCTTCCGAAATCGTTGATTGCTTCCCAGGTCTGGGACATGAATTTCGACAGCGATACCAATGTTATCGAAGTGGCTGTCCGGCGCTTGCGGGCGAAAATTGACGATGAGTTCGAGCTGAAACTGATTCATACCGCTCGTGGCATGGGTTACATGCTTGATGCTCCGGAGTCGGAATGAAGCACCTGTCACTGACCGCGCGCATGAGCTTGATGTTCATGCTTGCGGTGATTGCCGTCCTCACAGTGGCAGGCCTGAGCTTTAATGAGCTCAGTCGACATCACTTCATGATGCTCGACCAACAGACACTGGATGAGAAGCTCGAATCAACTCAGCAGATTCTGAGTAATACACGGAGCCATGCAGACCTTGAAGGAGTATTGCCTCAGCTGAAAGCGCTGTTAGGGGCTCACCACGATCTGGCGGCAGTCATCTTTGCAAACGACGGCACTGTACTTTTTGCCGAGCCACAGGCGTTCAATGTTCCAGAAAAGTACCGCCTCAACCCTGATCACGGTATGTGGGAGTGGGAGGAGAACGGGCACATGTACAGAGGTATGACTGCGCAGGTTTCGACCCCTGATCAGCCCGCGTTCCTTACGGCCCTATTGATCCTTGACGTGACCAATCACGTGCATTTCTTTGAAACGCTGCAGCGGTGGTTCTGGCTTGGCTTGGTCATTAGCGCATTGGTCAGCGCTGCGTTGGGCTGGGTTGTTGCGCGTAGTGGTTTGAGACCCCTGCGACAGGTGACCCTGGTTGCTACGTCAATGTCGGCGAGGTCGCTGAAAGAGCGGATCCCACTGGAGCCCGTCCCCCTTGAACTTCAGCAGTTGGTTACTTCGTTTAATGCGATGCTTGCCAGGCTCGACGACGCATTTGTTCGACTCTCAAATTTCTCTGCCGATATCGCTCATGAGTTACGCACACCTCTCAGCAACTTGATGACGCACACCGAAGTGGTACTCACTCAAAAACGCAACCTCGAAGCCTATGAAGAGAACCTCTACTCGAATTTAGAGGATCTGAAACGCATGTCGCGCATGATCGATGACATGCTGTTCCTGGCTAAATCGGACAACGGCTTGATCATTCCCGAGCAGACGCGCATTGAATTCAGCGAGGTAGTCACCAAGCTGTTTGAGTACTACCACCTAATAGCTGATGAGCATGGTATCCAGTTGGTTGTGACCGGTTTAGGCAGCGTGCTGGGTGACAAGCTGATGCTGGATCGAGCGATCTCGAATCTGTTGTCGAATGCATTGCGCTATACACCTGCCGGGAAAACTATCTCGGTAACGATCAAGTCGACTGCAAGTGCTATCACGCTCATCGTCGAGAACCCCGGCGAAACCATCAAGCCGGAGCACCTGGATAAACTGTTCGATCGTTTCTATCGAGTAGACCCGGCGCGCCGTGAAGGCAGTCCGAGCAATGCCGGGCTTGGCTTGGCCATTACTCGATCAATCGTTGAGTCCCACAAAGGAAAGATCTGGTGTACCTCCGGCAATGGCATCACCGCCTTTCACATGGAATTTCCCCAGCAACCATCATAGGGTCGTCATGACCAAAGACGAGTTAAGAGCCGAGCTTGAGCGACAAGCACAAAGCTTTGTTGCTACCACAGGCGGTGAAATCGTGTTGTACGCCGCGCAGCGCAAGCCTGACCGCCAGCCATGGCGCAAGAAGCCGAGCCTGCTCGATGAGGCTTTTCAGGCCGAAATCCGCAAAATCGAACATCAGCACGACACAAAGGCCTGAGGCGCTTAAATGGCCATTCCCGAGGGTGTCTGCTGGCGTGGAAAAGCCTGGGTATCGCCAGGGCTGGGGATCTTCTTGGGGCACGCCGGCAGCCATGTGAATCGCCCCATCTTCCGTAGATACCTGCAAGCCTCACCGGCGGTATTTGGCCGATAGCGGAGCTACCGACCAAACAAACACTCCCTGCGCCAATTTGGTGATGGCGCGGTTAACCCCTACGCCGGCGGATATCGTGAAACAGGGTGTGGACGGCCTCGATGTCCTGCAGGAATTCGGCTGGTTGCGTTACAGGGCGCTGCTGGCCGGCCGCATGTGAGTGTGCTCGCACGTTCCGGCAGCACTTGTCATGCAAACGCTGCACTTCGCGGTACTCAGCCTCCTGCACGATCATCACGCCATCTAGCCGGCCCACCGAGATGCCGTCGCGGAACCGCACTACAGTTTCATTGAGGATCGTGTCCTCAATACCAACTTCGATCGTGACGCGAAGATCGTCGTAAGCATTGCGCATCGCAAGCCGCTCATTATCCCCAGCTGGGTTATTGAAGCTGGCGGCAATGCGCTGGTGGTCAGCTCGATGATATGCAATACGCTCTTTGTGTTTGCGCATGTCATAAGGCAAGCCGGCATCGATATAGCCAGGCCCTTCAGCCCGGTAGGTGATCGACCTCACTTCAGGAGCCAACTGGGCATCTTGGCAAAGAGTGACCAGCTCTCCGAAGAACACTGCATCGTGAGTAAACACGATGACCTGCCGTTGGGCAGACTCCTGAACAATCCTGCGCGCGACGGCGGTTCGATGGCTGTGATCAAGGCTGGAAACCGGATCGTCGAACACGATCCCAGAAGAGGAGCCCGACTGTTGGAGCTCCGCGAAGAAGTACGCGAGCGCACACATGCGCTGCTCCGCCTCGCTTAGGACTAAATGGGGGTCAAGCTGGCAATCCTGCAGCTGGATACCTAGCCGCACAGCCCCCGCATCACCGCTTGAGCTGACACCGGCCCGAATGTGGTACAGATCCAGCCTGTTTAGCTCATCGTTCATCTTGGTGGCCAACGCCTCGCTGACATAGGTCCTGGCCAACTGGCCAGCGAGCGTGCTGATAGCGCGGGTGTTACCAATATCATCCTGGCAGCGCTGCAGCTTTGCCTTATGAGCGAGGTTCTCACTCGCCCTCGCGATAGCTTCGATATGTTCGGAAAGTATCCGTCGGGCCTCCAACTCCTTTAGACGTTGTCTCTTCGCCGCGAGGGCTGCCGCATCGAGGTTCGCGCGCAATCGCGCCGCCTCGGCGCGAAGATCCGCCGCGACTTGTTGGAGTGAAGCTGTTGGGTTTGCATCCCGGTACACAGGGCGACCCTGCCATTCACCGCGGAGAACAGCGGCTTTAAGCCACTGCTGCCGAGTGGCTAGGTCTTCTTGGAAGAGCCGAATCTCGCCCGGCAGCGTTGCTACGCGCGCGCCCAAGCTTTCCAGCATGTTCGGCGGAGCGGTGAAGGCAACGCTTTCTTGGCCGACATTGCGTACGATCTGCTTCCAAGCGTTACGCGCAAGCTGGGCGGCTTCTGCCGCCTTGTCTCGAATGTAGCGATCAAACCGCTCCAAGCGATCCTTCGCTTCCGGGGTCAGCTCCTGCTGGCAAAGCACGCAGACAGCTCCTTCGCCGGTAACCGGGAAGGCCTGCCCGGGATATGCCGTACTGGTCGAATACTCGCGCGCAGCGTTAAACAGCATCGCCCAGGGGCCTTGCCCCGTTCCGGCGAGCAACTGCGAAGCATCTTCGGCCTGCAGCAATTCAGAGGCCGCACGCTCCGCGGCCTCCGCTTCTACCAGACTTCGGTGTGCCGACTGCCTGGCATCCAATGCATCATCAGACACAATGCCGGCGGCCGCGGTGATGTTGTTGTCCAGCTCCTCGACCCTCGTAGCAGCGTTGTCGAGATTTGCTGCCTTGGCGGTGGGGTCTGCCTCGCTGATCTCCTGCGGCAGTCGCGCGAGCTCTGCTTGCTCATCCTGGGTGAGCACGGCTAACGCACGGGCCAGCGTGAGATCGGTAGTTGGGCCAATCGGATGCACTGCCCGGCCGGCATCGGTATCGGCGGGAATGACATTGAAAGGTGTAACGTCTGTAGCGAGACCTGCAATCTCTGCCTGAAGCCGCGGACGCAGAGCCTGATTGAGACCATTGGCCAGTAGTTGGAGGTAGCTCAGAGCGGACGGCTGAAAGGTAGCGGTCTCTTTCGACTGGAGGTAGTGGCGTGCGCAGTCGCCATCGAAGACGGAGATGCCCCTGAGTTCGGGCCGCGAAACATGGCCACGCTGACCACTCCAGATTGTCTGCTCTGGGGCACCGTTCAGCTCGAAATCGATAGTGGCGCTCGGTGTGAGCTGCTTATAGTCATCAGCGTAGGCATTGGCGTAGACGGTTCCCGGGCTCCTGGCTCTGCATGCCTGCTTCAATACTCGCGCATAACCGGACTTTCCTGTGCCATTGCCCCCGTACACGATGGTGAGGCCCAGGGCTTGAAACTCCAAAGCTTGGTCGCTCGGGATTTTTCCCACATTGGTCAGCGAATGCAGGGACCTGAGAACAACGACCTGGTCCTGATTAGCTTCTGCGGGAAAGTGTTCTGCAGCGAACCTGATCGGCTGTGGCGCAGGTTCGAATGCACTGGCAATTCCATGATGCTGCTTGGCGAGGTCCAGAATTTCTCCAAGATCCTCTTCGCTCCAGCCGCCCTGAACGCATAAGCGACGCAGGGCGTCGTGGCGCCACGGCGGCAGCCTATCCGCCCACACTAATACTTCCTCGTAAATGGCCATATCCATGCTCCGTATCCCCACAGGGGATTAGTACAGGAACTATCACCGCGCCATCAATGGGCAATTGCAAGTGAAGGCCTAGTTCTCAGAGGGAGGTGTACGGGGCGAATGCTCGCCGGTGGCTGCGTTTGGCGTTAGGTGCCAAATAAAAAAGCCCGCCATATCAGGGCGGGCTTTCAGATGTTCCCCGTGACAACTGGGCGGCAAGAGGGTTGGCTAGAAAGCGATCAATTATCTATGCCGAGATAATTGCAGATAATTCCCCAATCCGGGAGCGACTTGAGGACAGGATATTTGCCAAAAGATGCGAATCAGAGAGCCTGGGACAGCAGAGCCGAGGCACTAGCGCGTTACAACACAGCAACGACCTGAGGGCCCGTCGTCTGATCAGCGCTGAAATGTTGTCCCCAGAAATGACAAAGGCGGCCTCAACGAGACCGCCTCAAACCAAGTTTCATCACCGGTATACACACCCGGGAGAGGAAGCTCTTGGGCAGCGCCCAAGAATAGCACCGATCAATGCGTCACTGCGAAGGCAATGCCGCCACGTTGTGCCGCCTTTAGGTAGACCGTAGATCCGCGACTTCAGCCTGGATGCCGCTGAGGATTTGATCGGCCTCCTCCTCCGAGGCCAGTTTCAGATAGGCCAGGATGAGCAAGGAGGCGGGATGAACCGAAAGAACTGCTGCAACTTGCTCGATCTTCTCCAGCGAAGGCTTCCACTTGCCGCGCTCAATTGCACTGATGTAGCTCTGGCTGGGCCCCAGTCCTTCCTGGGACAATTCCCTCTGTTGCCGAAGCTCTTTAATCACCAGCCCAAGCGCTTCATTCAGTTCCAATTTTGCTGCCTCGCAAAAGGAACGATGAAGCCTTTTCGAGGCCGAATGAGCTATGCTGTATATAGCTTAAATATAGAGAGCCATCGATGTTCACCACCCACCGGCATGCCGAAATCCCGCTCGCGCCAGTATTTGGGGAACCTTACCAACTGTGGCGCTTTGTTGAACTCGAGCAGCATCGTCCCTGGTTTTGCGTAACCATGAACATAGGCAAGGGGCGAGCGAACTGGAGAACGATGTACCTTGTTGCGTCCGAGGCAGAGCTGGAGCAAATTCTGGAAGGTATCGCTGCCAACGCCAAGGTAGAGGATGTGCAAGTCATCACTCCCGCGCGCCTGAATGGAACCGGCGCATGGCAGATGGAGCCGCTTGCCGAGCTGGTTCGCATCTTCGATACCGATGAAAAGGTATTGGGCTATGACCTCAAAACCGCATCAGGGGTTATCTACTCGGATAGAGATCACATCAGCTCAGCCGATGTAGGGCGCGCTCAAATCTACCGATCCACGGCCGCCTAGCCACACGTGTTATGAGTAATCTCGCTGAGGCAATACTCAAGCGAATTCGGTGCCTACCTGAAGGGAGCCTGCTGTCGGCTCGAGACCTTCTTCATCTAGGTAGTCGCAGTGCAGTGAATCAGGCTTTTTCTCGGCTAGCGAAGGGTGAGGATTTGCTACGTGTGGCGCGCGGTCTATACGTAGCACCGGTCACCTCACGCTTCGGTAAGCGTCCTCCTGCGCCGGAGATGGTGATCCGGTCCCTGGCTGTGGCAACCCGCGAGGTGATCGTCGCCAGCGGGGCACAGTCAGCCAATGCCTTAGGCTTGACGCGACAGATGCCTGTCCAGGCGATATTCCTCACCAGTGGTCGGTCACGAATCCTGCAGTTGGGTAAGACCGAAATAGTGATCAAGCATGCGCCGAAGTGGCAGATGGCTCTCGGGGCTTCCTATGCTGGCCAGGCGGTTAGAGCGCTGGCCTGGATGGGGCCCCTCCACGCACGTGGGGCAGCAGTGAAGCTGAAAAAGCTGCTGCCTGCTAGCGAATGGCGGGCCCTGCAATCGACTAGATATCTGCTCCCGGCCTGGATGGCGGAGCTTATTTGACACACACGGCGGGATCTCTGAGATATGACAGTCGGAGCACTTCATCGTCGGTTGGGTTTACCAACAACGCATTACCGGATGCACCGTGCCGCCCTGGATGGACTCCCGACAAAACTGGCTGCAGACCTAGCACATGAACTAGGCCTGCCATGCTCTCAGGTCGCAAAGTGGGTAGGGACATCACCTCGCCGAGCCGCCATGTCTCTACGGTCAAGCGAGGTCCTCTTTCACCTTGTCGAGGTTTTGGATGCTCTTTTGGAGCTCTACAATGGCAATCTTGATGGGGCCCTTCGATGGCTGACCTCACCAAATCTGACGCTCGCGTCGGAACGGCCGGTAGATCTGCTCGTCACGGAGCCTGGCTGTCGGGCAGTGCTCCAAGTAATCCACTCGATTGAGCATGGCCTGCCTGTCTAAACATTCTTCAATCGAAAAAAGCGCACGCCTGGCCCATCTGGCCCTGCGTGCGCTCTGGTTACACGGGAGACTTCTCAAGGGTCTTGGTCGCAAGCCCCTTCACCTTCCGCAGGGACTCTCCGGCGAACTGCATGTGGTGCGAGTTATGAATCACGCGATCCATCACTGCATCGGCGATCGTCTTGTTATCGAAGAGGTCATGCCACAGATTCATTGGTACCTGACTGGTGATAAGCGTAGTGGAGCAAATCGAACAGCAAGTCCCGCGATCAGCTAGGAACCTGAATCATCCGCTTTGGCATGTGCTCCGGACGTCAGAGTCGCTCAAGAATTCGGCGTGCCAGTGGGTGCGCCAACTTGACCCTGAGATTCAGCGCTTTGCGTTATCAAATGGTGAGGTGTCGATGAACTGGGGGCGCCACACCTTGGAGCCTCTGGAGCGGCGTGCAAGCTTAGATAGCCTTGCCGCTCTCACAATTATGCTGCGCCTCCATCATGATCAAGGAAACCTGCTGGCGGCATGGGAGTGCTCTCGAGCAGTTTTTAGGGTGCTACTTATTTTAGGCTCGATGTTCGAAGACCATGCTGTCGCAGGGCAGATCTTCAAAATATACGTCACCAGGGTGTTCAGCCTGATAGTGCTCCCAGGTAAGCGAATTGCATTGGAAAACTATGACTACCTGACAAGGTCGCGCCTACTAAGCCTTCTGGCCGATGAATTGCGTGCAGAGGCCGAGCCGCAAGCAACTCGTCGATTACCGACTTTCTATGCGCTGCAGGTATTGGACGGTAAGCGTCAGCAGCGAGCCCGATTACTCTTCACCCTGCCAATGGCAGAGGCAGAAGAACTCACTATCTAGCGGAGGACCATGCGAATGTCTGTCGGTTTTGCGTGCGACTCAATGGTGTCGGCTAGCGCGAATGACTGGCGGATTTCATGCGAATACTCACTTTGAGGACGCCCAAGTTAATTTCGGTGAGTTCCTGCTGGTTTGGGATATGCTCTTCAAAACCTTCTACGATAGTGCCAATCAACCAGGTAGCAATGATGTCGGCCTGCGTGATCGGCGCTACCCCACCAGATATATAGATCAGTTGGCCGAACCATTCAGAGGTAAAGCTTAGAGTTGTTCGTGACAAGAAATGGAGGTAGTCATTCAAGCGCGCAATCGCGAGCCGTTGCCATAGTTTAGTTAATGATAAACCCCATAATGCATACGATCTAATAGAGCTTTCACGTCTTCCGCACTATTTGGGCCGAAAATAATATCGATCGGGCGAGCGCCATTTAGACCTAAAGCCGGCGTATTCATCCATGCCACGGCAATTTCGCTACTGCCAAGAACCTCTGTGGCCAGTGCAAGCAGCTCTTTGTACTGCGGATCACTGTAGTCAAACATAGATACCCTTAGTTCAATTGCAGTTTTTGGGCAGACAATAGTCTGCCTAGCGCCCAGCGTTATTGCTTAAAGACATATCAGGCAGAAGGCGCTGGGTCGGATCTCCGTAACTGAGGCTGTCAGCCCAATCCTGGATAGTTTGGTGATTGATCACCCTGCCGGCATCTACATCGGCCAGTGCATCATGGGTCATGAAATGGTGGTCTTGTTCTTGATCAATCCGCACGGCAAGGGCTTGCTTCTTTAGCGAGTCCTTAGAGTCTAAGGTGTGAACCTTTGTGCCTCGGGATTTGAGGGGGCGAGCCATGATGGGTTACTCATATGGAGCAAAGAGCCGCAGGCTCTGGTTTAGAGAGCCTCGCTTTGATTTCATTATGGAGGTCGTCTCCACTTCCGCCAAGCTCGCGGCCCCTGTCCTCAACCCGAATAACCCGGAAAGCGTGTTGGAATAAAAGCTGGCGCGCGAGCTGGGCTAGCAAGGCCCCTGGAGCCGAAAAGCAAATTAAGTCAGGAGAAAACGTCAGGCGTCGGCTGTATGAGTCAGGTGCGTTGTAGCTCTGACATTTGAGGCAAAAGGCAGGAGGGGTCGCAGGCCAGCTCGGCAGCAATGCGATAAAGCTTCTCGACGGTGATGTTTACTTCGCCACGTTCGATCCGACCGATATAGCTACGATCGATACTGCAGGCCAGCGCCAGTACATCCTGAGACATGTGGCAAATCTTCCTTTGTGTTCGGATGCGTTCCCCTAACACTTTCGCCAATTTATCCATGACCGCCTCAATTCCTCTGAGGCGGCACTATCGTGCGTTTGCGGACGCACGAGCCACGGATTATAATCCGCATTTTTACGCGTTAACTCTTCTGGTGCCTCAATGAAATCGGCCTCGTTTATCTTCGACAGGCGTCTGTATGAGCTGCTTCAGGAAGAAGGGAGCATAAGATTCACGACCCGTGAACTGCGTGATGCCTATGCCAAGCGTCTAGAGGGCATGACTTTTCGTATCGCCGATGTGCGCCGCTATGTGTATGAGCAGATTCGACGATTACTGCGCACGGGCTGGCTTGTGCTTGATGAAGAGCGTCGTTCGCGGGGGCAGGTCTACCACCTGAAACCGATTCCGGCACACCTGCAATTGGAGTTGGTTGACAACGGGTTTGAGAACAGCCTAAAGACTGTTTCTGAGCCCGAGCGGGAATCTGTAGTGTCTCAAGTGGAGGCTGTCCCGCTTGAGTCGTCAGCCAGTGCGGATCAGCATCTGGAAGCGCTTCACAAAGAAATCCGCTTGGACTTCCTGTCTTCAATGGGGGAGGCGGAGCGATTCAAGCTGCTCCTAGAAGACATGCCGCATTTGCGGGATAAGGTCGAAGACGAGTACTTGGAGGCCAGGGATCGCAGTTCACGTCTACTCGGACATCTTCGGGCCATCGAAAAGACCCTCAAGACGCTTGCTGCACGATGACCAGATCGCTACGAGGCTGGCAACTCAGCTGCATCGACACGGCATTGGAGCACTTTGCCACTACACCGCACTTCTTTTGCCAGGCGACGCCGGGAGCTGGGAAGACACGCATGGCGGCAGAGTTGGCTAGTAGGTTGCTTAAGCAGGACAAAATCGATCTGGTGATGTGCTTCGCGCCATCCTGCCAGGTTGTCGATGGCTTCCGCTCAACCTTTGCAGAGGTACTTGGCAGGCGGCTGGATGGCCAGATAGGCGCTGTGGGAACGGCGTTTACCTACCAGGCCATGGAGCACCGAGATGAGGGGTTCTGGCAGCTTCTTGATGATTACCGTGTGCTCGTGGTCTTCGATGAGATTCACCATTGCGCTGGCCATGATCCGCTTCTCAGCAACGCCTGGGGGCAGCAGATATTGCATCGGATACAAGACCGCGCAGCCTTCACCTTGGCGCTCTCCGGTACGCCATGGCGCTCAGATGACCGGGCTATTGTCTTGGCCCGTTACTCGACGCCAGAAGGGCACTTGATCTGTGACTACCGATACGGACTGAAAGAGGCCATTGCCGATGCGGTATGCCGTTCTCCTCGTATTGTCTTGCTCGACAATCAGAAGGTAAAACTCACCGAGGAAATGGGTCCTGAGAGTACAGTCAGGATGTTTCCCAGCATTGCCAAACTCTTGGGGGAATCGCCTGTCACCTACGAAGAATTGCTGCGCCATGACGACGTGATCAATCAGCTACTCGATCTTGGCTGTAGCAAGCTCAATGAGCTGCGCCAAATCAAGCCGAATGCTGCCGGTTTGGTTGTTGCCACTGACATTGAGCACGCTCAGCAAATTGCCCAGGCTCTGGAGTCCAGGGGTGGGGTTTGCTGCATTGTGACCAACAAAATCCCGGATGCGCAGCAGGTGATCAATGCCTTTAGGCAGAGCGCCTCTCCCTGGATTGTCGCTGTCGGAATGATCAGCGAAGGAACGGACATCCCCCGGCTTCAGGTGTGCTGCTATCTCAGTCGCATTCGCACCGAGTTGCATTACCGGCAAGTGCTTGGGCGAGTGCTTAGGCGTACAGGTGAGTCCGATGATCAAGCTTGGCTGTTCATGTTGGCGGAGCCGACGCTGCAGTGTTTGGCTGAGAGAATTGCGGATGATTTGCCGGAGGACTTGGCGGTACTAAACGAGGTACAGATGCCAGCTTCCACTTCAGGCTCGACGCTGAACTCGATCGAGGCTGCGGACAATATCAATAATCTAGATAACAGTATTGGATGTGGCAAAGAACAGGCTATTGGGGCTGGAACTACGAGCATCATTTCACTAGAGGGCTTTTCAGTCGAGCCAAGTCATCAGGTGAGTTTTTCCCAGCATTACAGGCAGCAGTTGTTGGCTTGTTTTTAAAGTGTTGACGCCAAATGGATCATGAGAAGTGGGAGTTGCGAGTGTGTAAGGTTGACCATGTCATCGACTAAGAAATTAGTGGGTGTGGGCATGGAGATTATGACTCAGATGTTGAGGCATGGCTGATGAATGGATCTGCGACGGTTGCAGCGCTGTTGCGCGTTTTACTTCGATCGGCGCATGTACCGATTGCGAGGCTTGGTAGATGTTTGCGCGCGCATATATGCCGAGGATTAACCTGATGCAAAAGAGAAAGACCCACAAGTATGCCTTGATAGCTAAGCTCTCAGACGAAGCGGTACGCTTGATGACGCCCACGCCAGAGTGGCAGCACAATATGTTCCGCGTTGCGGCGACTAAAGGACGGGAAAATGAGCCCGTTGGCTTCTTGGCCGGGGGCGCTCACCCAGACAATATGGACACAACCGGTCGTTAGGGTCGTCATCGTTCATAGCGATCACGGGCAGTTTGACAGCCTTCACCTCATTGAGAAGGGCATCCCGGTCAGAAGAACTGTCTAAGCACTTCCTGCCCTCAGCGTATTAAGTAACGAACAAATTATCGTTAAAGTCGAGGAAATACCTTCATCACCAAGTCCGGCACCCATAGTCGGTGATAGGTGTACTAGGATGCTTTAAACGTTTAATTTGATAAAATAAATCCGGTAAAGGCGCGGCTTTCAATCCCGATGTTCCGTAGAGGCTAGATTTCTAGAGCTCCAGAAAATTAACATTTTTTATCGAATTCTGTATTTGGTTAATGGAAGCTCTATACCCAACGCCTCGAACAGATTTTATACTCACATTTGATTCTTCGGCGCGTAGTCTTTTACGTAAATGAAAAATTAAGGACTCTACCGCATTATAAGGATTTATTGGCGGGCTCTTGTGTGAATATAGAACGTCTATGAAACATGCTTTGCTCACAACGCGAGGTGAGTTGCTGACAAGAGTATGAAGCACAATCATCTGTTTAGAAGGAAGGTTGAATTTTGTAAGGTTAATTCCTGTTGTCCCTGTCAATGCGTAGGCTGCGGGACATACAGGCCTTAAATGCTCGCCCCCAACAGAGGTCTTTATTACTTGATGTACATGCTTGGCTAGAGAGCTAGGTCTAAAAGGCTTATACAAATAATCATCTAAGGCTGTGTTGAAATCTTTTTCCGGCTTTCGAATAACCCGAGTAGTTGCAAGTACTATGCACGGGATATTAGAGTTTCCAGTAGCGCTCCGAGCGGAAAGTGGAGATGCAGCCTCATAATCAGCCATATCGTTATCGACAATTATCCCTGCGAAGGTGTAGGTATGCATGATTGCGATAGCCTCTTTACAGCTACCTGCTTCAACCACCGTGTATCCGCATGATTCAAGATGCTTGCGAGCCTGGGCGCGAAGGACGGGATGTTCGTGTATTACAAGCAGCTTGGGTGGCACCGATTTATCAAAACGTATCATTTTCTGGCAGCTCATAGATCGTGCTGGGGGAGTCACCGAGCGGTCGCTGTTTCAAAATCACGGCGATTCTGATCCCTCCGCAACTAATCTAGGGGGCTGAGGGGTTGAATTGAAACGATTAGCGCAGTAGCATGGATTTATACATTGTAAGCGCATGATTATGAAGAAATAAATTGAAAACGTAAGTTTTGAAACGGTTTTCTGCGGGTTATTGAAAGATGCGGTCAACTGAGTCCTTAGCCCGGAGCCCTCGGCTCCGGGTTACCCCGCCAGCTGGCGTGTTCACGCCCTTCTTTCGGCTGGATGTAGTCCTCGCGACAAACCGCTACAATGCGCCGCCTTTTCCTTACCCTTTGCGAGGCCTCGCGCATGAAATTTCGTTTTCTTCTGTGGATGCTGGGCCGCCTGATGAGCAAGGCCAGCCGTGAAAACCCGGCTTTCCAGCAGCAACTGGCAGACCGCGACATGGTTTTTCAATTGCACACCCTGGACGGCAAAGTAGCCCGTCACTTCATCGTCAAAGACCAGCGCATCACCAGCAAGCGTGGCCCGGCCAACGAGCCGGCATTCGCCCTGGGCTTCAAGGATGCGGCCTATGGTTTCGCGACCATGAGCGCGAAGAACAAGCAGCTGGCCTTTATGCAGGGCATTCAGAACAAGGACATCCAGATCCAGGGCAACCCGGCGCTGGTGATCTGGTTCCAGGGCTTGACCAAATACCTGATGCCGAAAAAGAAAGACGCAGCCAGAAAAGCGGCCTGAGCCTCACCGCTGCGCGCCGGCACTGGTCGGCGCGCGCAGCTTTCGCTAGGCTGGGCGCAGCCATTCTGAGAGTTTGCCCATGCGTCTGCTGCTGATTTCCCTGCTGTTGTCCTCCTCCTTTGTCCACGCCGCCGCCCCCAAAGCCGAAGCATTTGCACCATTGTTCGAGCTGGCTGGCATCCGTTTGCTTTGCGAACAGAGCGCACCGCTGGTGCAGCGTGGCCTGACGGAAACACAGCAAGCGCAGTTGGCCAAGGTGTTTGCCGCTGATGAGTTGTGCTTGGACCTGGCCAAGCGTCTGACTGAAAAGCTCGATCAGGCACAGTTGCAACAGGCCCAGAGCCTGCTGGAAAGCCCGCTGGCGCAGGACTTCACCGTCGTTGAGCGCTCGGTTGGCGAGAGCGGCGCAGAAAACCTGGCGGCCTACCGCAAACAACTGGCTGAGCGCCCACCGCGTGAGGAGCGTCTGGCCTTAGTGCGGCGTCTGGATGCCGCCGCGCACACCACCAGCCTGGCCACCCTGTTGCGTTATGAAGCCGGCAAGACCCAGGCGTTTCTGGCTTTGCAGGACCGTGGCGAAAGCATCGACGAGAAAGCCCTGAGCACGCAGACCAAAGCCCAAGAGGACGCGTTACGTGCCTCCAGCGCCGAGGCGGTGGCGTCTTTTATGCTCTACGCCTACCGGCAGATGCCCAGCGAAAAGCTGGCCGAATATGCCGCCTTATATGAACAACCAGCCGTGGCGCAGTTGCTGGACAGCAGCGTGCAGGTGCTGCCGGATCTGTTCGCCGCACGGCGTGCACAGCTGAAGAAGTAGTCATTCGACTGAAACGAAAAAGGGGCCCGTAGGCCCCTTTGTGTTTTCTGCAGCTTTAGCAGGTTGTTGAAAAACTACCTGCCTCGCCAACGCTTTTAAACGGTCTGCTAGTGGGCGGGGTGAAATTGCGCCGCCAGTTCGCGCAGCGCCACTTCGGCAGCCAGTACCTTGCTGACGGCTTCTTCGGCTTTCTCGCGGCTGATGCCGAGGTTGTCGAACAGGCTTTGCGGAATCTCGCTCTGCGGGCCGGCACCGATACCACGGTTGCGCAGCAGGCTGACCGACAGGCACACCAGATTCGGGTAAATGGCATGAGCGCCGCTGTATTCGGGGTCGTGCTGAAAGCGCAGGGCACTGGCCAACTCTTCCGGCATATCCCAGTAACGCATCAGCCAGGCGCCGATCTGCTCGCGGCTGATGCCGAGCAAGTGCTGTTCGATATAGCTGGAAGGCAGGTGTGGGTTGACCTCCAGGTGCCGGCAGATCAGTGAGAAATGCGGCGGAAACACATGCGCCAGCACCAGATAACCGAAGTTGTGCAGCAGGCCGGCCAGGTAGGTCAGGCCGGCTTCCGGACGCTGTGCGCGCGGGATGGCGCGGGTCAGGCCTTCGATCACGGCCGCGCTGTAGATTGCCTGTTGCCAGTAGGGCGTGGCCTGTTGCGGGTGGTCCTTGGGCAGGCTCAGGGTTTTGCCCAGGGCCAGACCGAGGGCTAGGTTGATCACCAGATCAAAGCCCAGTACGCGGACGATGGCATCTTCCACCGAGCGGATTTTGCCGGGCGCGGCGTAGTAGGGCGACGCGGCCCAGCTGACCACCTGGGCCGCCAGTGCGGGGTCGGTTTCCACCACACCGGTGATGTCATCCACGGTGGCGTCCGGGTCAACCCGCAGTTTGATGATCTTCTGCGCGGTTTCCGGCAGGGGTGGAATCTCGATGGTTTCTTCCAGTCGCTGCTGAATGCGCCGTGCGGTGAAGGCCTGCACCGCCTGGGTGATCTCTGCGCGGTCATCGTCCGGGCGGTCGAGGTTCAGGCGAATATTGCTCAGCGGCTCGCCGAAGCGTGCGGCGCTGGCTTTGCTCAGCAGGCTTTTGAAGGTGTCGCTGCTCAGCTCCAGCAAAACGCCGTGTTGGCCGGACTCGATATACAGACTGGGCACTTGCAGCAGGCGCTCGTCATACAGGCAGGGTGAGCTGGTCAGAGGAGGTAGACCCGGCAGCACGTTCAGGTTGTGTTTGCCGAGCATGCGCTCCAGACGTTCCGGCTTGACCGCAACCAGCTGGCGGCCGGTCAGCTCGGTCAGGCGATTGAGGTCGAGCAGTTGACTCTGTGGGTAGAGCACCAGCAGCGCACCTACCGCGTCATCCAGCAGTACCGCTTGCAAGCGTTGAGCGGCTGGCAGGCCGGGCTGGTCGAGGCAGATCTGGTAGGGCAGCCCGAGCTTTTCCAGCAGCTGCAGAATCACCGCGGGCGGGCGCGGGGTGGTGTCGGGAGCAGTGGCAAGTTCAGTCATGGCGGTATCCGGCAGAGGCTGCAATGTTTCGAGTATAAACAGCGAGGTGCTGAAAGTGCGGCATAGGCGACGGTTGCCATGTGCGCTTGCTCACACTTGCCCGTATTGTTGGCCATGCCGTAGCCAGCGTTCAAGCAGCGGGCTGACATGCTGTGGCCAATGTTCCAGCAGCGTTTGGGCGGCGTCGCGCACGGCCGGCAATAGGTCGGCGTCGCGCATCAGGTCGGCGACTTTGAATTGCAGCAGGCCGGTTTGGCGGGTGCCGAGCATCTCGCCGGGGCCGCGTAGCTCCAGGTCTTTTTCCGCAATGACGAAACCGTCGCAGGTCTCACGCATGATCGCCAGGCGCTGGCGGCCCAGTTGTGACAGCGGCGGATGATAGAGCAGCAGGCAATGGCTGGCTGCGCTGCCGCGTCCGACTCGCCCGCGCAACTGATGCAGCTGGGCCAGACCCAGGCGTTCCGGGTTTTCGATGATCATCAGGCTGGCATTGGGCACGTCGACGCCGACTTCGATCACCGTGGTGGCCACCAGCAGTTGCAGTTGGCCCTGCTTGAACTGATCCATCACCGCGGCTTTTTCCGCCGCTTTCATGCGCCCGTGAATCAAGCCGACATTCAGCCCGCCGAGCGCCGCCGATAAATCCTCGAAGGTGGTTTCGGCGGCCTGGCAGGTCAGTTCTTCGGATTCTTCGATCAGGGTGCAGACCCAGTAGGCCTGGCGGCCTTCGTTGCAGGCCAGGCGCACGCGCTCGATCACTTCCAGGCGACGACTGTCGGCGATTACCAGGGTGTTGACCGGAGTACGCCCGGGCGGCAGTTCGTCGAGGATCGAGGTATCGAGGTCGGCGTAAGCGCTCATGGCCAGGGTTCTGGGGATCGGCGTGGCGGTCATGATCAGTTGATGCGGGCACATGCGCCCGCCAATGCCTTTCTGCCGCAGGGCCAGGCGCTGCTGTACGCCGAAACGGTGCTGCTCGTCGATAATTACCAGGGCCAGCTTGGCAAAGCGCACTTCATCCTGAAACAGCGCGTGGGTGCCGACCACCATGGGCGCGCCGCTGGCAATCTGCTCCAGCGCACTGGCGCGGGCCTTGCCCTTGAGCTTGCCGGCCAGCCAGGCGACCTCCAGGCCGAGCGGCGCCAGCCATTTGCTGAAGTTGATGAAGTGTTGCTCGGCGAGAATCTCGGTGGGCGCCATCAGTGCCACCTGATAACCCGCCTCCAGCGCCTGTAGGGCGGCAAAGGCGGCGACCACGGTTTTGCCTGCGCCCACATCGCCCTGCACCAGACGCAACATCGGTTCGCTCTGGCTCAGGTCGTAGGCGATTTCTGCGCCGACCCGCTGCTGCGCGCCGGTGGGGGTGAAGCCCAGGTTGGCCAGGTATTGCTGCGGCAGGCTTTTCGCCAGTGGCAGGATGGGCGCCTGCTGCGCGCGGACGCTTTCGCGCAGGCGTTGCAGCGACAGTTGGTGAGTCAGCAGCTCTTCAAAAGCCAGGCGGTGTTGCGCCCAGTGACGGCCTTCGGCGAGTTCTTCCAGGTCGGCATCCGGTGGTGGCCGATGCAGATAGCGGATCGCCTGGTCGAGCGGGCTGAGCTGGTAATCGTCAGCCAGCTCGCGTGGTAGCCAGTCCGGCAGGCTGTGCGGGCCGAGGCGTACCAGGGCTTGCTCGCTGAGCTGGCGCAGGCGTTGCTGGGTCAGGCCTTCGGTGGTCGGGTAGATCGGCGTGAGGGTCTGTTCCACGGCAATCGGCTCGCTGCCAGACAGCGCGCGGTATTCCGGGTGATAGATCTCCAGCCCCGATGAGCCGGGGCGGACTTCGCCGTAGCAGCGCACCTGGGTGCCGCGCTTGAGGCCTTCCTTCTGCGCCTGGCTGAAGTGGTAGAAGCGCAGGGAGAGGGTGCCGCTGCCGTCCTGCAGGCGCACCAGCAAGCTGCGACGCCGGCCCATGACCACATCCGCGCCGGCGACTATGCCTTCAACCACCGCATCCTGCCCCGGCCGCAGGGCGCCGATGGGCACGATGCGGGTGCGATCCTGATAGCGCAGGGGCAGGTGAAACAGCACGTCCTGCAGGGTTTCCAGGCCGACCTTGGCCAGTTTTTCGGCCAGGGCCGCCCCCACGCCTTTGAGCGCGGTAACAGGCACCGCGGCCAGTTCGGTCATGCTGGATCAGGAGCTCTTGGGCAGTGGTTTGGCCACCGAGCACAGGCGGATCGAGTCGGTCAGCACTTCGATGGCGTTCGGCCGTGGGAAACTGGCACGCCAGGCAATGGCCACGGTACGAAACGGTGTCGGCGGGCTGAGTGGGCGCACTTCGATTACGCCGGGCGCATAGTGGTGGCTGTCCACGGCGGAGAACGGCAGGATCGACACGCCAAGGCCTGAGGCGACCATATGGCGGATGGTTTCCAGCGAGCTGGATTCCACCGTGGTGTGCTTGGCGCTGTCCTCGCCGCCCTTGCGCAGGGTCGGGCAGGCTTCCAGCACCTGATCGCGGAAGCAGTGGCCTTCGCCGAGCAGCAACAGGCTCTTGTCATTCAGCAGCGCGCTGTCGATGGTTTTCATTGCGGCCCAGGGGTGGCCAGCCGGCAGCAGTGCGTAGAACGGTTCGTCGTACAGCGGCTTGGTCAGCACATCAGCTTCATGGAACGGCAGGGCGATGATGATCGCGTCCAGCTCGCCATTGCGCAGCTTGTCACGCAGCACGTGGGTGAAATTTTCCTCGATATACAGCGGCATGTCCGGGGCGACCCGGTGCAACTGTGGGATCAGATGAGGAAACAGGTACGGGCCGACTGTGTAGATCGCGCCGATTTTCAGCGGCGCAGCCATCTGGTTTTTCCCGGCCTGGGCCAGCTCGCGAATGCCTTGGGCCTGCTCCAGCACCTTTTGCGCCTGGGTGACGATGCCTTCGCCTACGGGGGTCAGGCGTACCGCGCTCTTGCTGCGTTCAAAGATCAGTATGCCGAGTTCGTCTTCGAGCTTCTTCACTCCCACCGACAAAGTCGGTTGGCTGACGTGGCAACGCTCGGCCGCTCGGCCAAAGTGTTGCTCCTGAGCCAGGGTGACGATGTAGCGCAGTTCGGTGAGGGTCATAGTATTTATCCATTGAGATGCGCCTAAGCATAGCGGCTGTCTTCAATGGAACCAACTGTTGATCCTGCGCCGGCCTGGCGCGCCGACTTGGGCGGTTGTGTACACATTTATGTCGCATCGAGGACAAAAATAATTAGTTACGAAAGTGTTGCGGTAATAGAATCACGGCCATACTTTGCGGGCGAGCCAAGCTGGGTTCTATGCTCGTCATAATAAATTTTTAAAAGCCGTTCCTTTCGCCAAGGAGTACCGGCATGCCTGATGCGGTAACGACCATGTCCCATAACTGGGCTTTTGCTGTGTTTCTGCTGGGAGTCTTCGGGCTCATCGCGTTCATGCTTGGCCTGTCCAGCCTACTGGGTAGCAAAGCCTGGGGCCGCAGCAAGAACGAACCCTTTGAATCCGGCATGTTGCCCGTCGGCAGTGCGCGCCTGCGCCTGTCTGCCAAGTTCTATCTGGTCGCGATGCTCTTCGTGATCTTCGACGTTGAAGCCCTCTTTCTCTTCGCTTGGGCGGTATCGGTGCGCGAAAGCGGCTGGGCCGGGCTGATCGAAGCTACAGTCTTTATAGCAATTCTGTTGGCAGGTCTTGTCTACCTTTGGCGAATCGGGGCGCTCGACTGGGCACCTCAGGGACGTCGCGAGCGGCAGGCGAAGCTAAAACAATGAGGCTTTGGCGATGCAATACAAACTTACTCGGGTCGACCCGGATGCGCCTAATGAGCAGTATCCGATCGGCGAGCGGGAGACTGTTTCCGACCCGCTGCTAGACGACCAGGTTCACAAGAACATCTACATGGGCAAGCTCTCGGACGCCCTTAACGGTGCCGTGAACTGGGGGCGCAAGAACTCCCTGTGGCCGTACAACTTCGGCCTGTCGTGCTGCTATGTGGAAATGACCACCGCCTTTACCGCGCCGCATGACGTCGCCCGTTTCGGCGCGGAAGTGATTCGTGCCTCTCCGCGTCAGGCCGATTTCATGGTCATCGCCGGCACCTGCTTTATCAAAATGGCCCCGGTCATTCAGCGTCTGTACGAGCAGATGCTCGAACCCAAGTGGGTGATCTCCATGGGTTCGTGCGCCAACTCTGGCGGCATGTACGACATCTATTCCGTGGTGCAGGGCGTCGACAAGTTTCTCCCGGTCGACGTTTACATTCCCGGTTGCCCGCCCCGTCCCGAAGCATTTCTGCAGGGCTTGATGCTGCTGCAGGAGTCCATCGGCCAGGAGCGTCGGCCGTTGTCCTGGGTGGTCGGTGATCAGGGTGTGTATCGCGCCGACATGCCATCGCAAAAAGAGCAGCGCCGCGAAGAGCGTATCGCCGTAACCAATCTGCGCAGCCCCGACGAAGTGTGAGCCTGGGCTCGCGTGAGCCCGCCTACTGACGCCGTTGACCGATGATAGCGACCGAGACCATGACTGCAGAAAGCATTCTGTCCATCCCGCCGTATAGAGCAGACGACCAGGACGTGGTTGTTGAGCTGAATTCCCGTTTTGGCGCTGACGCCTTTACCGTGCAGAGCACCCGTACCGGTATGGCGGTGCTGTGGGTGGCGCGTGAGCGTTTGGTCGAGGTGCTGACCTTCCTGCGCAACCTGCCGCGCCCCTACGTCATGCTGTATGACCTGCATGGTGTCGATGAGCGCCTGCGCACCCAGCGCCGTGGCTTGCCGGGCGCAGACTTCACGGTGTTCTACCACCTGATGTCGCTGGAGCGTAACAGCGACATCATGCTCAAGGTGGCGCTGAGTGAGCACGACCTGAACATGCCCAGCGTCATCAGCATCTGGCCCAACGCCAACTGGTACGAGCGTGAAGTCTGGGACCTGTACGGCATCCATTTTACCGGGCACCCGCACCTGACCCGGATCATGATGCCGCCGACCTGGGAAGGCCATCCGCTGCGCAAGGATTACCCGGCGCGCGCCACCGAGTTTGACCCCTTTAGCCTGACCCTGGCCAAGCAGCAACTGGAAGAAGAGTCGGCACGTTTTAAACCCGAAGACTGGGGCATGAAGCGCGGCGGCGAGCATGAGGACTACATGTTCCTCAACCTCGGGCCGAATCACCCGTCAGCCCACGGTGCGTTCCGCATCATTCTGCAACTCGATGGTGAAGAGATCGTCGACTGTGTGCCGGAGATCGGTTACCACCACCGTGGCGCCGAGAAGATGGCCGAACGCCAGAGCTGGCACAGCTTTATTCCCTACACCGACCGTATCGACTACCTCGGCGGGGTGATGAACAACCTGCCGTATGTGCTGGCCGTGGAAAAACTGGCCGGGATCAAGGTGCCGGATCGCGTCGATTTTATTCGCGTGATGCTCGCCGAATTCTTCCGCATCACCAGTCACCTGCTGTTCCTCGGTACCTACATTCAAGACGTCGGCGCGATGACCCCGGTGTTCTTCACCTTCACCGACCGTCAGCGTGCCTACAAGGTGATTGAGGCCATCACCGGCTTCCGCCTGCATCCGGCCTGGTACCGCATCGGCGGTGTGGCCCACGATCTGCCGCGCGGCTGGGACAAGCTGGTCAAGGAATTCGTCGACTGGCTGCCCAAGCGCCTCGATGAGTACGAAAAAGCCGCGCTGAAAAACAGCATCCTCAAGGCGCGCACCATCGGTGTGGCGCAGTACAACACCAAGGAAGCGCTGGAATGGGGCACCACCGGTGCCGGTTTGCGCGCCACCGGCTGTGATTTCGACCTGCGCAAGGCGCGGCCGTATTCCGGTTACGAGCACTTCGAGTTTGAAGTACCGCTGGCCGTCAACGGTGACGCCTACGACCGCTGCATGGTGCGGGTGGAAGAGATGCGCCAGAGCATCAAGATCATCGACCAATGCCTGCGCAACATGCCGGAAGGTCCGTACAAGGCGGATCACCCGCTGACCACGCCGCCGCCGAAAGAGCGCACCTTGCAGCACATCGAAACCCTGATCACCCACTTCCTGCAAGTGTCCTGGGGCCCGGTGATGCCGGCCAACGAGAGCTTCCAGATGATCGAAGCGACCAAGGGCATCAACAGTTATTACCTGACCAGTGACGGCAGCACCATGAGCTACCGCACGCGCATCCGCACGCCGAGCTTCCCGCACCTGCAGCAGATCCCGTCGGTGATTCGCGGCAGCATGGTCGCCGACCTGATCGCCTACCTGGGCAGTATCGACTTCGTTATGGCCGACGTGGACCGCTGATGATGAACACACTTATCCAGACTGACCGTTTTGCCCTGAGCGACGCCGAGCGCTCGGCCATCGAGCACGAAATGCATCACTACGAAGACCCGCGCGCCGCCAGCATCGAAGCGCTGAAGATCGTGCAGAAGGCCCGTGGCTGGGTGCCCGATGGCGCCGCCGAGGCGATTGGCGAAGTACTCGGCATCCCGGCCAGCGACGTCGAGGGCGTGGCGACCTTCTATAGTCAGATTTTCCGTCAGCCAGTCGGGCGCCACATCATCCGCGTGTGCGACAGCATGACCTGCTACATCGGCGGCCATGAGTCGGTGGTCGAGAGCATCCAGCAGCAACTGGGCATCGGCCTTGGGCAAACCAGTGCCGACGGTCGTTTTACCCTGCTGCCGGTGTGCTGCCTGGGCAATTGCGACAAGGCACCGGCGTTGATGATCGACGATGACACCTTTGGTGATGTCAGCCCCGGCAGCGTCAGCCAACTGTTGGAGGCCTATTCATGAACGGTTCCAGCACCAAGCGCCTGACCTCCATCGGTCCGGCCAACAGCATTGCCCGCAGCGAAGAAACCCACCCGCTGACCTGGCGTTTGCGTGATGACGGCCAGCCGGTGTGGCTGGAGGAATACCAGCAGAAGAATGGCTACGCCGCTGCGCGCAAGGCGCTGAGCGAGATGGCGCAGGCCGATATCGTGCAGACGGTGAAAGACTCCGGCCTCAAGGGCCGTGGCGGCGCCGGCTTTCCCACCGGGGTGAAGTGGGGGCTGATGCCGGCCGATGAGTCGATGAACATCCGCTACCTGCTGTGCAACGCCGATGAAATGGAGCCCAACACCTGGAAAGACCGCATGCTGATGGAGCAACTGCCGCACCTGCTGGTGGAAGGCATGCTGATCTCGGCGCGGGCGCTCAAGGCCTATCGCGGCTACATCTTCCTGCGCGGCGAGTACGTCGACGCGGCAGCGAATCTGAATCGTGCCATCGCAGAAGCCAAGGCCGCCGGCCTGCTCGGTACGAACATCCTCGGCAGCGGTTTTGACTTCGAGCTGTTCGTCCACACCGGCGCCGGTCGCTACATCTGCGGTGAAGAAACCGCGCTGATCAACTCCCTCGAAGGCCGCCGTGCCAACCCGCGGGCCAAACCACCGTTCCCAGCGGCGGTCGGGGTGTGGGGCAAACCGACCTGCGTGAACAACGTGGAAACCCTGTGCAACGTGCCGGCGATCATCGGCAGCGGCGTGGACTGGTACAAAACCCTGGCCCGCCCCGGCAGTGAAGACCACGGCACCAAGTTGATGGGTTTTTCCGGCAAGGTGAAAACCCCCGGCCTGTGGGAGCTGCCGTTCGGCATTTCGGCCCGCGAGCTGTTCGAGGATTACGCCGGCGGCATGCGTGACGGCTATACCTTGAAGTGTTGGCAGCCTGGCGGTGCCGGTACCGGGTTCCTGCTGCCCGAGCATCTGGAGGCCTCGATGTACGCCGCCGGTATCGGCAAGGTTGGTACGCGGATGGGCACCGGCCTGGCGTTGGCGGTCGATCACACGGTCAATATGGTCTCGCTGTTGCGCAACATGGAAGAGTTCTTCGCCCGCGAGTCCTGCGGCTGGTGTACGCCGTGCCGCGACGGTCTGCCGTGGAGTGTGAAGATTCTCCGCGCGCTGGAGCGTGGCCAAGGCAGCCAGCAAGACATCGACACCCTGCTCGGTTTGGTCAATTTTCTTGGCCCCGGCAAAACCTTCTGTGCCCATGCACCGGGCGCGGTTGAGCCACTGGGCAGTGCGATCAAGTATTTCCGTTCGGAGTTCGAGGCTGGCGTGTCCAGTTCGGTGGCTCCGGCAGCGACGGGGCAATTCGTCCCCGCGTAAAAAATTGGCGCTCTGGCGGCCACTGACCTGGCCCCGCAGCACACCGTGATTCCATTAGCCAAGCCCACTTCGGTGGGGAAGAAGAAACCTGAACCATGGCCACTATCCACGTAGACGGCAACGATTTCGAAGTCGATGGGGCGGACAACCTGCTACAGGCCTGCCTGTCCCTCGGCCTCGACATCCCTTACTTCTGCTGGCACCCGGCGCTCGGTAGCGTCGGTGCCTGCCGCCAGTGTGCGGTCAAGCAGTACAGCGATGAAAACGACACGCGCGGGCGTATCGTCATGTCCTGCATGACGCCGGCCACCGACAACACCTGGATCAGCATCGACGATGAAGAGTCCAAGGCGTTCCGCGCCAGCGTCGTCGAATGGCTGATGACCAACCACCCGCACGATTGCCCGGTGTGCGAGGAGGGCGGCCATTGTCACCTGCAAGACATGACGGTGATGACCGGCCACAACCAGCGCCGCTATCGCTTCAGCAAGCGTACTCACCAGAACCAGCAGCTCGGCCCGTTTATTTCCCATGAAATGAACCGCTGCATCGCCTGCTACCGCTGCGTGCGCTACTACAAGGACTACGCTGGCGGCACCGATCTGGGTGTGTACGGCGCCCACGACAACGTGTACTTCGGTCGGGTCGAGGACGGCGTGCTGGAGAGCGAGTTCTCCGGCAATCTGGTCGAGGTCTGCCCGACCGGCGTGTTCACCGACAAAACCCACTCCGAGCGTTACAACCGCAAGTGGGACATGCAGTTCGCCCCGAGCATCTGCCACGGCTGCGCCAGCGGCTGCAACACCAGCCCCGGCGAGCGCTATGGTGAGGTTCGCCGTATCGAGAACCGCTTCAACGGCGATGTGAACCAGTATTTCCTCTGCGACCGTGGCCGCTTTGGCTACGGCTACACCAACCGCGAAGACCGTCCGCGTCAGCCACTGCTTGTGAATAAAAACGGCGGTGAAAAGCTCGGTATCGACGCCGCGCTGGACAAGGCCGCCGCGTTGCTCAAGGGCAAACGCGTCATCGGTATCGGCTCGCCGCGCGCCAGCCTGGAAAGCAACTTCGCCCTGCGTGAGCTGGTCGGCGCGGCCAACTATTACAGCGGTATCGCCGCCGCTGAGCTGGAAAACATCCGCCTGATACGCGACATCCTGCAGAACGGTCCGCTGCCGGTGCCGACCCTGCGTGAAGTGGAAAACCACGACGCGGTGTTTGTCCTCGGTGAAGACCTGACCCAGACTGCCGCGCGCCTGGCCCTGGCCCTGCGCCAGACGGTCAAGGGCAAGGCCACCGAGATTGCCGCCGGGGCGAAGATTCAGGAGTGGCACATGGCGGCGGTGCAGAACGTTGCCCAAGATGCGCTGCACCCATTGTTTATTGCCAGCGTCAGCGAAACCCGTCTGGATGACATTGCCGAAGCCTGCGTGCATGCCGCGCCGGTTGATCTGGCGCGGATCGGTTTCGCCGTGGCCCACGTCATCGACCCAAGCGCGCCGGCGGTTAACGGCCTGGATGCCGACGTGCTCGAGTTGGTGGAGTTGATTGCCGAGGCCTTGCTGGAGGCCAAGCGGCCACTGATCGTCTCCGGGGCCTCGCTGGGCAGCCGGGAAGTCATCGAGGCGGCTGCCAACATCGCCAGCGCCCTGAAAAATCGCGAGAAAGACGCCTCCATCAGCCTGGTGGTGCCCGAGGCCAACAGCATGGGCCTGGCCCTGCTCGGCGGTGATTCGGTAGATGCCGCGCTGCAAGCCTTGAGTACTGGCCAGGCCGATGCCGTGGTTGTGCTGGAAAACGACCTGTACCGCCGCGCTGCGAGCGCCACGGTCGACGCCGCCCTGGCGGCCGCGCAGGTGGTTATCGTCGCCGACCATCAGCACACTGCCACCAGTGAAAAAGCCCACCTGCTGCTGCCGGTAGCCAGCTTCGCCGAAGGCGATGGCACCCTGGTCAGCCTGGAAGGCCGCGCCCAGCGCTTCTTCCAGGTGTTCGAGCCGAGTTATTACGACAGCAATATCCTGATCCGCGAAGGCTGGCGCTGGCTGCATGCGCTGCATAGCACCTTGCAGGGCAAAACAGTCGGTTGGACGCAACTGGATGAAGTCACTGCGGCCTGCGCCGCCGCGAATCAGCCCTTGGCCCATATTGTTGATGCTGCACCGAAGGCCTCGTTCCGCATCAAGGGCCTGAAACTGGCCCGTGAGCCGCATCGTTACAGTGGTCGTACGGCCATGCGCGCCAATATCAGCGTGCATGAGCCGCGTCAGCCGCAAGACCAGGACTCGGCGTTCGCCTTCTCCATGGAAGGTTATTCCGGCAGTGTTGAGGCCCGTCAGCAGATTCCGTTCGCCTGGTCGCCAGGCTGGAACTCCCCGCAAGCCTGGAACAAGTTTCAGGACGAAGTCGGCGGCCACCTGCGCGCCGGCGATCCGGGCGTGCGCCTGCTCAATGCCAAAGGTGAGGCGTTGCCTTGGTGCCGGGTGCCGGCCGCCTTTAACCCGGCACCCGGCACCCTGCAGGTGGTCGCCCTGCATCACCTGTTCGGCAGCGAAGAAACCTCGGCCCGCGCCGCGCCGCTGCAAGAGCGCATCCCTCAGGCCTATGCGTTGCTGGCCAAAGCCGAAGCCGATCGCCTGGGGGTAAATGACGGTGCGTTGCTCAGCATGCACGTGGCCGGGCAAACGCTGCGCCTGCCGGTGCAGGTGACGGAAGCGCTGGCCATTGGCGTGATCGGTCTGCCGCTTGGTTTGCCCGGTGTTCCGGCGCAGGTTGCCGGTGCCGTGGTCAGCAACCTGCAGGAGGCCGCGCAATGATGAGCTGGTTCACGCCTGAGGTGGTTGAGGTGCTCATCGCGGTGCTCAAGGCCATTGTGATTCTGCTGGTGGTGGTGGTGTGCGGGGCGTTGCTGAGCTTTGTCGAACGACGTCTGCTGGGCTGGTGGCAGGACCGTTACGGCCCTAACCGGGTTGGCCCGTTTGGCATGTTTCAGATCGCGGCCGACATGATCAAGATGTTCTTCAAGGAAGACTGGACGCCGCCGTTCGCCGACAAATTCATCTTTATTCTGGCGCCGATGATCGCCTTCGCCGCCATGTTGATGGCCTTTGCGATTATCCCGATCACCCCGAACTGGGGCGTGGCAGACCTGAACATTGGCATCCTGTTCTTCTTTGCCATGGCCGGGCTGTCGGTGTATGCGGTGCTGTTTGCCGGTTGGGCGAGTAACAACAAGTTCGCCCTGCTCGGCGCGCTGCGCGCCTCGGCGCAAACCGTGTCGTACGAGGTGTTCCTGGCCCTGGCGCTGATGGGGATCGTCGCTCAGGTAGGCTCGTTCAACATGCGCGATATCGTCGATTACCAGGCCGAGCACCTCTGGTTCATCATTCCGCAGTTCTTCGGTTTCTGTACCTTCTTTATCGCCGGCGTGGCGGTGACGCACCGTCACCCGTTCGACCAGCCGGAAGCCGAGCAGGAGCTGGCCGACGGTTACCACATCGAATACGCCGGGATGAAATGGGGCATGTTCTTCGTCGGTGAATACATCGGCATTATCACCATTTCGGCGCTGCTGGTGACCCTTTTCTTCGGCGGTTGGCACGGGCCGTTCGGCATCCTGCCGCAGATTCCGTTTATCTGGTTCGCCCTGAAAACCTGTTTCTTCATCATGATCTTCGTCCTGCTGCGCGCTTCGATTCCGCGCCCACGGTATGACCAGGTCATGGCCTTCAGCTGGAAGTTCTGCCTACCGCTGACCCTGATCAACCTGCTGGTGACCGGCGCTGTTGTGCTGGCTACGGCCCAGTAAGGAGAGACACACATGTTCAGCTACATCAAAGATGTTGTGACCGGCACCTACACCCAGTTGCGCAGCATGGTCATGGTGTTCAGCCATGGCTTTCGCAAGCGCGACACCCTGCAATACCCGGAAGAAGCGGTGTACCTGCCGCCGCGCTACCGCGGCCGCATCGTCCTGACCCGTGACCCCGATGGCGAAGAGCGCTGCGTGGCGTGCAACCTGTGTGCTGTGGCTTGCCCTGTGGGTTGTATCTCGCTGCAGAAAGCCGAAACCGAAGACGGTCGCTGGTATCCGGATTTCTTCCGCATCAACTTCTCGCGCTGCATTTTCTGCGGTTTGTGCGAAGAAGCCTGCCCGACCACGGCGATTCAGCTCACCCCGGATTTTGAAATGGGCGAGTTCAAACGTCAGGACCTGGTGTATGAGAAAGAAGACCTGCTGATTTCCGGCCCGGGTAAAAACCCGGACTACAACTTCTACCGCGTCGCCGGTATGGCCATCGCCGGCAAGCCGAAAGGCGCTGCGCAAAATGAGGCCGAACCGATCAATGTCAAAGGCCTACTGCCCTAAGGAGGGGATATGGAATTCGCTTTCTACCTCGCCGCCGGCGTTGCCGTGGCGGCCACATTCAGGGTGATCACCGCGAGCAATCCGGTACACGCCCTGTTGTATCTGATTCTCTCGTTGTTGGCGGTGGCGATGACCTTCTTCGCCCTCGGCGCGCCCTTTGCTGGCGCGCTGGAGATCATCGTCTACGCCGGCGCGATCATGGTGCTGTTCGTCTTCGTGGTGATGATGCTCAACCTCGGCCCGGCAGCGGTCGAGCAAGAGCGTCAGTGGCTGACGCCTGGCATCTGGACTGGCCCGGCAATTCTCTCGGCGCTGCTGCTGGGGCAATTGCTTTATGTGCTGTTTCAGTCGCCCAGTGGTGCGGCCCTCGGTTTGCAGACCATTGATGCCAAGGCCGTCGGCATTGCCCTGTACGGGCCTTACCTGCTGGCGGTGGAGCTGGCTTCGATGCTGTTGCTTGCCGCGTTGGTCGCGGCCTATCACCTCGGCCGTCACGATGCCAAGGAGCCAACCGCATGACTGCGATTCCCATGGAACACGGCCTGGCATTGGCCGGCGTGTTGTTCAGCCTTGGCCTGATTGGCCTGATGGTGCGGCGCAACATCCTGTTTGTGCTGATGAGCTTGGAAGTGATGATGAATGCCACCGCCCTGGCCTTTGTGGTGGCCGGCAGCCGTTGGGCTCAGCCTGATGGCCAGGTGATGTTTATTCTGGTGATCACCCTGGCAGCCGCCGAGGCCAGTATTGGCTTGGCGATCCTGTTGCAGTTGTATCGCCGCTTCAACACCCTCGATGTCGACGCTGCCAGCGAGATGCGCGGATGAACCTTCTATTTCTGACTTGTGTGTTCCCCCTGTTGGGCTGGTTTCTCCTGGCCTTCTCGCGTGGGCGTTTCTCCGAAAACCTCTCAGCGCTTATTGGTGTCGGTTCGGTGGGCCTATCCGCCCTGATTGCGGCCTGGGTGATCGTGCAGTTCAACCTAAACCCGCCACCCAACGGCGTGTTTACCCAGGTGCTGTGGCAGTGGATGAGCGTGGCGGGCTTTGCGCCGAGCTTCACCTTGTATCTGGATGGCCTGTCCGTGACCATGCTCGGCGTGGTGACTGGCGTGGGCTTTCTGATTCACCTGTTTGCCAGTTGGTATATGCGCGGGGAGGAGGGCTATTCGCGCTTCTTTGCCTACACCAACCTGTTTATCTTCAGCATGTTGCTGCTGGTATTGGGCGACAACCTGCTGATGCTCTACTTCGGCTGGGAAGGCGTGGGGCTGTGCTCCTACCTGCTGATCGGCTTCTACTTCAAGCACACCGCCAACGGCAACGCGGCGCTCAAGGCCTTTATCGTCACCCGCATCGGCGACGTGTTCATGGCCATCGGCCTGTTTATCCTGTTCCTGCACCTGGGCACCCTGAATATTCAGGAGCTGATGCTGCTGGCCCCGCAGAAGTATGTGGAAGGGGACAGCTGGCTGTGGATCGCCACTCTGATGCTGCTCGGCGGTGCGGTCGGTAAGTCTGCTCAGCTGCCACTGCAAACCTGGCTGGCTGACGCGATGGCTGGCCCGACGCCGGTGTCGGCATTGATCCACGCCGCTACCATGGTTACCGCCGGTGTCTACCTGATCGCACGGACCCACGGCCTGTTCCTGCTGACCCCGGATATCCTCGAGCTGGTCGGTATCGTTGGCGGCGTGACCCTGGTGCTGGCCGGCTTCGCCGCGCTGGTGCAGACCGACATCAAGCGCATCCTCGCCTACTCGACCATGAGCCAGATCGGCTACATGTTCCTCGCTCTGGGCGTGGGTGCCTGGGACGCGGCGATCTTCCATTTGATGACTCACGCCTTCTTCAAGGCGCTGCTGTTCCTTGCTTCCGGTGCGGTGATCAACGCCTGCCACCACGAGCAGAACATTTTCAAAATGGGCGGCCTGTGGAAGAAACTGCCGTTGGCCTACGCCAGCTTTATCGTCGGCGGTGCGGCCCTGGCGGCATTGCCGTTGATCACGGCCGGCTTCTACTCGAAGGACGAAATCCTCTGGGAAGCCTTTGCCAGCGGCCATCAATGGCTGCTGTATGCCGGCTTGGCGGGCGCTTTCCTGACCTCGCTCTACACCTTCCGGTTGATCTTTATCGCCTTCCACGGCGAGCAGCAGACCGAGGCCCATGCCGGCCATGGCGTCGCTCACTGGTTACCGCTGAGTGTGCTGATCGTGCTGTCGACCTTTATCGGTGCGCTGATCAGCCCGCCGCTGGCTGGCGTGCTGCCGCAGAGCGTCGGCCATGCCGGTGGCGAGGCGCAGCACAGCCTGGAAATCGCTTCGGGGGCCATCGCCATTATTGGCATCGTTCTGGCCGCGCTGCTGTTCCTTGGCAAACGCACCTTTGCCACGGCGCTGGCGCAGAGTGCGCCGGGGCGCTTCCTCTCGGCCTGGTGGTTCGCTGCCTGGGGCTTTGACTGGCTCTACGACAAGCTGTTTGTGCAGCCGTACCTGCTGCTCTGCCGGCTGCTCGGGCGTGACCCGATCGATCGCAGCATCGGCCTGATTCCGCTGCTGGCGCGGGGTGGTAACGCGCTGTTGGCCAGCAGCGAAACCGGTCAGGTGCGCTGGTACGCCACATCGATTGTCGGGGGTGCCGTGCTGGTGCTCGCCGTTCTTCTGTTTCTGAGTTAAGGAAAATCAGCCTGATGATTCTGCCCTGGCTAATCCTGATCCCCTTTATCGGCGGCCTGCTGTGTTGGCAGTTCGAGCGCTTCGGCACCACCTTGCCACGCTGGATTGCCCTGCTGACCATGGTTCTGCTGTTCGGCTTCGGCTTGTGGTTATGGGCCAGTGGCGATTTCAGCCTGGCCCCCGCGCCAGGTGCTGAGCCGCTCTGGGCCCATGAGTTCAAGTTGCAGTGGATCGAGCGTCTTGGCATCACGATCCACCTGGCCATGGACGGGCTGTCGGTGCTGATGATCTGCCTCACTGGCCTGCTCGGAGTGCTGTCCGTGCTCTGCTCGTGGCACGAGATTCAGAACCGCGTGGGGTTCTTCCACCTCAACCTGATGTGGATTCTCGGCGGCGTGGTCGGGGTATTCCTCGCCGTTGACCTGTTTCTGTTCTTCTTCTTTTGGGAAATGATGCTGGTGCCGATGTTCTTCCTCATCGCCCTGTGGGGACACAGCGGCAGTGATGGCAAGACGCGCATTTATGCGGCGACCAAGTTCTTTATCTTCACCCAGGCCAGCGGCCTGATCATGCTGCTGGCGATTCTCGGCCTGGTGTTCGTGCATTTCGACCAGACCGGGGTGCTCACCTTCAACTACGCCGACCTGCTGAAAACCCAAATGGCGGCAGGCACCGAATACATGCTCATGCTCGGTTTCTTTATCGCCTTCGCGGTGAAGTTCCCGGTGGTGCCGTTTCATTCCTGGCTGCCGGACGCTCACGCCCAGGCGCCGACTGCAGGCTCGGTGGACCTGGCCGGTATTCTGCTGAAAACCGCCGCCTATGGCCTGATGCGTTTCGCTTTGCCGCTGTTCCCCAATGCCTCGGCCGAATTCGCGCCGATTGCCCAGTGGTTGGGTGTATTTGCCATTATCTACGGCGCGCTGCTGTCCTTTGCGCAAACCGACATCAAGCGTCTGGTGGCTTACTCCAGCGTGTCGCACATGGGCTTTGTGCTGATCGCCATCTACTCCGCCAGCGAGATCGCCCTGCAGGGCGCGGTGGTGCAGATGATGGCGCACGGCTTGTCGGCTGCCGCGCTGTTTATCCTCTGCGGCCAGCTCTACGAGCGCATACACACCCGCGACATGCGTGAAATGGGTGGCATCTGGGCACGCATGCCCTGGCTGCCGGCGGTGAGTTTGTTCTTCGCCGCTGCCGCGCTGGGCCTGCCAGGCACCGGCAACTTCGTTGGTGAGTTTTTGATTCTGCTGGGCAGCTTCGAGAATGCCCCGTGGGTGACTGTGCTGGCGGCTACCGGCCTGGTATTCGGTTCGGTTTATGCGCTGATCATGATTCACCGCGCCTACTTCGGCCCGGCCAAGGCGGACACCACCCTGCCGGGCCTGAAGCCACGCGAATTGGGCATGGTACTGGGCCTGGCGTTGCTGCTGATCCTGCTCGGGGTTTACCCGCAGCCGGTGCTCGACACCTCTGCCGCCAGCATGCAAGGCGTGCAGCAGTGGCTGGGTAACGCCCTCAATCAACCTGTTTTGGCCCGGTGAGCGGCTTAATGGAAAGTCATGCTATGCAACTGACGACTCAACATTTCATCGCGCTCCTGCCGCTGCTGATCACCAGTGCCACCGTGGTGCTGGTGATGCTGGCCATTGCCTGGAAGCGTAATCACACGCTGACCTTCGGCCTGTCGGTGCTGGGCCTCAATCTGGCCCTGTTGTCGCTGCTGCCAGCACTTGAAGTCACGCCTATTCAGGTGACGCCGCTGCTGCTGGTGGATAAATTCGCCTGCTATTACATGGCGCTGGTGCTGGCCGCGACCCTGGCCTGCGTCACGCTGATTCACGCTTACCTGGGCGGTGAATCCGGCAAGGGCTACCCCGGCAACCGTGAAGAGCTGTACCTGCTGATGCTGCTGTCCGCTGCTGGCGGGCTGGTGCTGGTCAGTGCGCAGCATCTGGCCGGGCTGTTTATTGGTCTGGAACTGCTGTCGGTGCCGACCTACGGCATGATCGCTTATGCCTTCTTCAACAAACGCTCGCTGGAAGCCGGCATCAAGTACATGGTGTTGTCGGCCGCAGGCTCGGCGTTTCTGCTGTTCGGCATGGCGTTGCTGTATGCCGAGTCGGGCAACCTGAGCTTTGCCGGGATTGGCGCCAAGCTGGCCGCCGACGGCTTGCCGAGCATGTTGGCGCAGTTGGGCGTGGGCATGATGCTGATCGGTCTGGCGTTCAAGCTGTCGCTGGTGCCGTTTCACCTGTGGACGCCGGATGTTTACGAAGGTGCGCCAGCGCCCGTTGCCGCCTTCCTCGCTACGGCCAGCAAGGTCGCGGTGTTTGCCGTGCTGCTGCGCTTGTATCAGATGTCGCCGGCGACCGCAGGCGGTTGGCTGGATGACTTGCTGACGCTGATTGCCATCGCCTCGATCCTTTTCGGCAACCTGCTGGCGTTGTTGCAGAGCAATCTCAAGCGCCTGCTTGGTTATTCCTCCATCGCCCACTTCGGCTACCTGCTGATTGCGCTGATTGCCAGCAAGGGGCTGGCGGTGGAAGCGGTCAGCGTGTACCTGGCGACCTATGTGCTGACCAGCCTCGGCGCGTTCGGCGTGATCACCCTGATGTCGACGCCTTACAGCGGCCGCGATTGCGATGCGCTGTACGAATACCGTGGGCTGTTCTGGCGGCGTCCGTATCTAACCGCCGTACTGACCGTGATGATGCTGTCGCTGGCCGGTATTCCGCTGACCGCCGGCTTTATCGGCAAGTTCTATGTGGTCGCCGCCGGTGTGCAAGCGCAACAGTGGTGGCTGCTGGGTGCCTTGGTAGTGGGCAGCGCGATTGGCGTGTTCTATTACCTGCGGGTGATGGTCACCCTGTTTATGGCCGAGCCCAACATGCATCGCCATGACGCGCCGTTCAACTGGGCGCAGCGTGCTGGCGGCATCATGTTGCTGTTGGTGGCCGTGCTGGCCTTTTTCCTCGGTGTTTATCCGCAGCCGTTGTTGGAGCTGGTACAGCAGGTCGGCTTGGTGGCACTGTTGCCCTGATGAATAACCAGGGACTGCGCAACGATGAGTAAAACACTGATGATTGTCGGCTGTGGCGATGTCGGCAGCCGCTTGGGCCAGCGGCTGAGCGCCGCTGGCTGGACAGTTTACGGGCTGCGCCGCAGCGTAGCCCTGCTCCCGGAGGGTATTCGTCCAGTTGCAGGTGATCTGCATGTGGAGGCCTGTCCTGGCGCCTGGCCAAATGAACCCTTGGACTACCTGGTGTATTGCGCTGCGGCCAGTGAGCACGACGAAGCAGGCTACCGCGCGGCTTATGTCGATGGCTTGCAACGAACCCTCGGCTGGCTTGCACAGTGCGGGCAGCGTCCGAAACGCCTGCTGTTTGTCTCCAGCAGCGGTGTATATGGGCAGCAACACGGCGAGTGGATCGACGAGGCATCACCGGCACACGCCGAGCGCTATTCCGGGCGGATCATGCGTGAGGCCGAGCAGCTTGCGCTGGCCAGCGGGCTGCCCGCCAGCCTGGTGCGCCTCACGGGCATCTACGGCCCAGGCCGCGAATGGCTGCTCAAGCAGGTGCGCCAGGGCTATCGGGTGGTGAGTGAACCGCCGTTGTACGGTAACCGCATCCATGTCGATGACGCGGCCGGACTATTAGCCTATCTGCTACAGGCCGATGCTCGGGGTGTTGCGCTGGATGATTGTTATATCGGTGTCGATGATCAGCCTGCGCCACTGCATGAGGTGGTTGCCTGGCTACGTGAGCAGCTGGATGTCAGCCATTGGAGCGAGGAGTCGACGGTGCGCCGCTCCGGTAGCAAACGCTGCAGCAACGCCCGTGCCCGGGCCTTGGGCTGGGCGCCGCAGTACCCGAGCTATCGCGAGGGTTACCGGGCGATTCTGCAGCAGTTATAGGGTTCGGCCTAGCGTTTGACCAGTAGCCAGCGCTGCTGACCTTTGTAGTAGTTGGGCATTTCATCGATCTGTGAGCGATTGAGTGCTTCGAAAACGCGCAATTGCTCACCTTCACGCTCGAATAGCCAGCTTTGTCCCTGGTTACCCAGCTGCAACCAAAGGCTGTCGTACTCGCCGCTCATGGCGGCGCAATCACCGGCCAGGCACAGCGCATAACGCTCTGCGCCAGGCAGGCCTTGCACGCTGCCGTCGGCCTGAAATAGCACCAGGCCGCCTTCGCCCAGACCTTGCTTGATCAACCAGGTGCCGCCCAGGTAGGCACTGTATAAGGCCTGCTCGAAGCTGCCCCCCAGGGGGGCGGGCGCCTCAGGCGTTGTAACAGTGCGGACAAAATGCTGCTCGGGCCAGGTATCACTTTGGGCCTGCACGAGCTCGTTGCCGTTGAGGCGCAGTGATTCCTGGAAGTCACCATAGAAGTGCACGCGCAACTGACCGTCCGCAGCGCGTTCAAAGGTGCCTTCGCCACGTTCAAAACCATTGCTGTAATTGGCCTGCCGGCGTGGGCTGTCGATCTGCCATTCCAGATTTGGACCATAGGCGAGCAGGGCTTCACGCAGGTTGCCGCTGTCGACGGCCGCATCAATGGCTGCCTGGTTGATCCAGGTGCCAGTGGGGTCGTCTGGCGTGCTGGCGCAACCGCTGAGCAGGGCGCTGGTGAGCAAGGCAGCACATAGACCGCGCATGGGCGCATCCTCACAAGAAGGGCGGGGCGCTTGCCCCGCCGAGGGGCTTATTCGATAACCAGAATAGCGTCCATTTCTACCTGCGAACCACGCGGCAGAGCGGCTACGCCGATGGCAGCGCGGGCAGGGTAAGGCTGCTCGAAGTAACGGCCCATGACTTCGTTGACCGTGGCGAAGTGCGACAGGTCAGTGAGGAAGATATTCAGTTTAACGATGTCTTTGAATGAGCCACCGGCAGCCTCGGCCACCGCTTTGAGGTTCTCGAACACCTGCACAGTCTGGGCTTCGAAACCTTCCACCAGCTCCATGGTTTTCGGGTCCAGTGGAATCTGCCCGGACATATACACGGTGTTGCCCGCTTTGATCGCTTGAGAGTAAGTGCCGATGGCGGCCGGGGCCTTGTCGCTGGTGATAACGCTCTTGCTCATGGGAACTCCTGAAACGCTTGAGGGGAAAACGGTTGTGCTGCATTACCGCGCACTGGCCGTTAGACCACCTAGGGTGGGGGAAAGCCACAGGTACTGTCAAAGTACAGCTGGTGGGTGATTGCGCGGGTCAATCTGTGTGGGCGTTAGCCGCGGGCGCGGGTGATGCGGATGACCCCACTCAGGGCGCGCAGTTTCTTGATCACGCGGGCCAGGTGGACGCGGTCATGCACGCTGAGCACCAGCTGGACCACGCTGATGCGGCCGTCGCGCTCATCCATGCTGATCTTCTCGATGTTGCCATCGGCCGCACTGACGCTACCGGCCAGCAGGGCGATCAGGCCGCGCTGATGCTCCAGCTCGATGCGTAATTCGACATTGAACTCGCCGGTGACATCCTTGGCCCAGGACAGCTGTATGCATTTTTCCGGGTTGTGGCGCACATCGCCGATGTTCTTGCAGTTGTCCAGGTGCACCACCATGCCTTTGCCGGCTGACAGGTGGCCGACAATCGGATCCCCTGGGATCGGTGTGCAGCAGCGTGCGTAACTGAGCACCAGGCCCTCGGTGCCGCGAATCGCCAGTGGGCCTTCGTTGCTCGGCGAGGTTTCGTTGCTGTCGCTGAGTAGGCGGCGGGCCACCACATAGGCCATGCGGTTGCCCAGGCCAATGTCTTCCAGCAGGTCTTCGATGACGCTGTGGTGATACTCGGCGACGACGGTTTGAATGCGCTCAGCCGAGAGCTTGTCGATATGGCTGTCGAAGCCGGCCAGCACCTTGTTCAGCAGGCGCTCGCCAAGGCTGATGGACTCGGAGCGGCGTTGCAGTTTCAGCGCGTGGCGAATATGCGTGCGCGCCTTGCCGGTGACCACGAAGCTCAGCCAGGCCGGGTTTGGCCGTGCCCCGGGGGCGCTGACAATTTCCACCGTCGAGCCGCTTTCCAGCGCTTGTGACAGCGGTGCCAGGCGGCGGTTGATGCGGCAGGCAATGCAGGTATTGCCGACGTCGGTGTGTACGGCATAGGCGAAATCGACCGCAGTAGAGCCTTTCGGCAACTCCATGATGCGGCCCTTGGGCGTGAAGACGTAAACCTCGTCGGGGAACAGGTCGATCTTTACGCTTTCGATAAATTCCAGCGAGTTGCCGGCGCGCTGCTGCATTTCCAGCACGCCCTTGACCCATTGCCGCGCGCGGGCGTGGCTGCCCTTGGGCTGGTCTTCCTCGTTGGATTTGTACAGCCAGTGCGCGGCAATGCCGTTGTTGGCCAGCTCTTCCATTTCACGGGTGCGGATCTGAATCTCGATCGGTACGCCGTGCATGCCGAATAGCGTGGTGTGCAGCGACTGGTAGCCGTTGGCCTTGGGGATTGCGATGTAATCCTTGAAGCGCCCTGGCAGGGGTTTATACAGGTTGTGCACGGCGCCCAGCACGCGATAGCAGGTGTCGACCTTGTCGACCACGATGCGGAAGGCATAGACGTCCATGATTTCGTTGAACGCCCGGCGCTTGCCGCGCATCTTCTGGTAGATGCCGTAGAGGTGCTTCTCGCGCCCCGTCACTTCGCCTTCCATGCCTTCGCGTGCCAGGCAGTGGGTGATCGATTCCTCGATCTTGTTGACGATTTCCTTGCGGTTGCCCCGAGCGCGCTTGACCGCGGCGCGAATGCGCTCGGAGCGCATCGGGTGCATGGCCTTGAAGCCCAGATCCTCGAACTCGATGCGCATGCTGTGCATGCCCAGGCGGTTGGCAATCGGTGCGTAGATTTCTAGGGTTTCCTTGGCGATGCGCCGGCGTTTTTCGCCGGACAACACTTCCAGGGTGCGCATGTTGTGTAGGCGATCCGCCAGTTTGACCAGGATCACGCGGATATCGCGCGCCATGGCCATGGCCATTTTCTGGAAGTTTTCCGCCTGGGCTTCGGCCTTGGTCTCGAAGTTCATCTGGGTCAGTTTGCTGACCCCGTCGACCAATTCGGCCACGGATTCGCCGAACTGCGCGTCCAGGGCTTCCTTGGCAATACCGGTGTCTTCGATTACGTCATGCAGCATCGCGGCCATCAGGCTCTGATGGTCCATGTGCATGTCAGCCAGAATGCACGCCACCGCCAGGGGGTGGGTGACGTAGGCTTCGCCGCTGCGGCGGCGTTGGCCGTCGTGGGCTTGTTCGGCGTAGAAATAAGCGCGGCGGACCAGGTTGACCTGGTCGCCGTCGAGGTAGGTCGAAAGTCTGTCGGCGAGGGCGTCTATGCTCGGCATGGATGTTCTCCTTGCCGATTCAGATAACCCTGCGCCTGACGACGTCGACCCGGCATAGGCTTACAGAGGCTCGTTCGCCTCTTCCTCGAATGCAGCAAACAGGGGCTCTTCTTCGACGATGTCGTCTTGGGCGATGACGTCGTAGCTCATCAGGCCAGCGGCGATTTCGCGCAGCGCAACCACGGTCGGCTTGTCATTTTCCCAGGCCAGCTTCGGCTCTTTGCCACCGGTAGCCAGTTGGCGCGAACGCTTGGTGGCGAGCATGACCAGCTCAAAGCGGTTATCAACGTGATCCAGGCAGTCTTCGACGGTAACGCGGGCCATGGTGTTCCTCGTAGCAAATGCGTAATAGAGCTGGGCCCAAATGGGCGAGCGGACTGAATAGTCTAAAAAATCACCAGCATTAAGGGAAGCACTGATTTGTCAGTGCCCGATAAGTCAGACCAGTAACTCGCTGAGCAGGCCGCTGTGGCGTTGCTGTTGCGAGCCTTGCAGCAGCTGATTGGCGCGGAAAATCGCCTTCAGATCGCTGAGGGCATGGGCGAAGTCGTCGTTGATCAGCAGGTAGTCGTACTCGACGTAGTGGCTCATCTCGCTGACGGCTTCACGCATGCGTCGCTCGATGACCTCGCCGCTATCCTGGCCGCGGCTGGTCAGGCGGTGACGCAGGGCTTCTAGGGTCGGTGGCAGGATAAAGATCGATTTTGCCTGTGGCATCAGGCGGCGCACTTGTTGAGCGCCTTGCCAGTCGATCTCCAGAATCAGGTCAATGCCTTGCGCCAGCGTTGTCTCCAAGGCGCGCTGTGAGGTGCCGTAGTAGTTGTCAAATACCTGGGCGTGTTCAAGGAACTCACTCTGTTCGAGCATGGCAGTGAACTGCGGGTGATCAACAAAGTGGTAATGCACGCCGTCAATTTCGCCTGGGCGCATGGCGCGAGTGGTGTGTGATACCGACACGCGGATGTGGGCTTCGCTGTCGATCAGCGCTTTGACCAGGCTGCTTTTGCCTGCGCCCGAAGGGGCGGAAATAATGTAGAGCGTGCCGGTGGTTATGCTCATGGATCAATCCTGAAACACGTTGTTCGAAGAGTAGCAGTGGCTGTCTGGCTTACTCGATGTTCTGTACTTGTTCGCGCATCTGCTCGATCAGTACCTTGAGGTTGACCGCCGCCTGGGTGCTGCGCGTGTCGAAAGCCTTGGAGCCCAGGGTGTTGGCTTCGCGGTTGAGTTCCTGCATCAGGAAGTCCAGGCGGCGTCCGGCCTGGCCACCGGCTTTCAGCACGCGGCGCACTTCGCTGACGTGGGTGTTGAGGCGATCGAGTTCTTCGGCGACATCGCTTTTCTGCGCGAGGATTACCAGTTCCTGCTCCAGGCGCTGCGGGTCCAGCTCGGCCTGCATCTCGGCGCAGCGATCGAGAATCTTCTGGCGCTGGCCGGCAAGCATCTGCGGCACCAGCTCGCGCAGTTCGGCTACTTGCTCAAGGATGCTGTCGAGGCGTTCGTTGAGCAGCTTGGCCAGCTCGGCCCCTTCGCGCGCCCGGCCGCTTTTCAGGTCATTCAAGGCCTGGGTAAACAGGCTCAGGGCGCTTTGATTCAGTGCTTGCGGGTCGGCTGCATCAGCCACCAGTACGCCAGGCCAGCCGAGCACTTCCAGTGGGTTGAGCGCGGCGGGCTGCTTGATCAGGCCGGCCACGCTTTCGGCGGCGGCGACCAGTTGCGCGGCGCGCTGCAGATCGACTTGCAGGGCCTTGCCGGCATTGTCATCGCTAAAGCGCAGGGTGCATTCGACTTTGCCGCGCGACAGGCCGTTGCGCAGTGCTTCGCGCACTGCGCCCTCGAGGTCGCGGAAGCTTTCCGGCAGGCGCAGATGAGGCTCGAGGTAGCGATGGTTGACCGAGCGCAGCTCCCAGCTCAGGGTGCCGTTGGTCCCCGCCTGCTCGGCGCGGGCGAAGGCAGTCATGCTGTGGATCATGGGGCGAACCTCGCGAAAAATCGGAATGAATGGGTATGCCGGCGCGGGCATCTAGTGAGAATCGGTGTAACTGCCCATCAACCTGCTCCGGTGCTGCGCGTCACCCTCTTGGGTGAAGGAAACAGGGAGGCGTTGTTACGCGATTTTCATGGTTAAAGGCGCAGGATTGTAGCGCAGTGCGTCGGTCGCTCCCAATTCGGCATACCGCTGCGGGCTTAGCGCCCTATAATGCCGAGCAGATTTTTTATTCAGAGCAGGTATTCCTAGATGAAACGTCCCAGTGGCCGCGCCGCCGATCAGTTGCGCTCGATTCGCATCACCCGCAACTACACCAAGCATGCCGAGGGTTCGGTGTTGGTGGAATTTGGCGATACCAAAGTGATTTGCACGGTCAGTGTCGAGTCGGGCGTACCGCGCTTTCTTAAGGGTCAGGGCCAGGGTTGGCTGACCGCCGAGTACGGCATGCTGCCGCGTGCTACCGGTGACCGTAACCAGCGCGAGGCCAGCCGCGGCAAGCAGGGCGGCCGTACCCTGGAAATCCAGCGTCTGATCGGCCGTTCGCTGCGCGCTGCGCTGGATATGTCGAAGCTGGGCGAGAACACCCTGTACGTCGACTGCGACGTGATCCAGGCCGATGGTGGTACTCGCACGGCATCCATTACCGGTGCCATGGTGGCCGTGATCGATGCGCTGAAAGTGATCAAGAAACGCGGCGGCCTGAAAGGCGGTGACCCGCTCAAGCAGATGATCGCCGCCGTATCGGTGGGCATGTATCAGGGCGAGCCAGTGCTGGATCTGGATTACCTGGAAGATTCCGCCGCCGAAACCGACCTCAACGTGGTGATGACCAGCACCGGTGGCTTTATCGAGGTGCAGGGCACTGCCGAAGGTGCGCCGTTCCAGCCGGCTGAGCTGAATGCCATGCTGGCGTTGGCGCAGAAAGGCATGACTGAGCTGTTCGAGCTGCAACACGCGGCGCTGGCTGACTGATTGAGCTGTACTACAGGTTCGTAACGCAAGGAGAAGCACCATGAGCGACGAGTCCCAAGCGCCCCAACCGGTTCCCGGCCCCGAAGCCCGTCAGTGGGCGATGTTCTGTCACTTTGCCGCGTTTCTCGGCCTGGTGATTCCTTTTGGCAACCTGCTTGGGCCGTTGATCGTCTGGCAGATCAAGAAGGACCTTGATCCGTTCGTTGATGCTCAGGGCAAGGAAGCGCTGAACTTCCAGATCAGCGTGGCTCTGGCTGCGCTGCTGTGCTTCCTGCTGATGGTGGTGGTGATCGGTTTCCCGCTGCTGGTGCTGGTCAGCATCGCGGCACTGGTGTTGACCATCATTGCTGGGATCAAGGCCAATGAAGGGCTGGCTTACCGTTACCCCTTTGCCTGGCGCCTGGTGAAATAGGCGCTCTTGAGTTCAGTTAATAAAAAACCGGCTTTTAGCCGGTTTTTTATTAAGCGCTATACGCTGAGAATCCAGTCGTAATCGACGATCAGCGGCGCGTGCTGCGAAAAACGCGGTTGCCGCGGCAGGCGTGCGCTGCGGATGCTGCGACGCATGCCGGGGGTGAGCAGTTGATAGTCGAAGCGATAGCCCAGGTTGAGCAGCTCGGCCTGCTCGCTGTCCGGCCACCAGCTGAACTGATCACCTTCACGGCTGACTTCGCGCAGCGCATCGACATAACCCATGGTGCCAATCACTTCATCTAGCCAGGCGCGCTCGGGCGCGAGGAAGCCGGGTGATTGCTGGCAGTCGCGCCAGTTCTTCACGTCGAGCTTCTGGTGCGCCACGTAGAACGAGCCGCAATAGATGTACTCGCGACGCTTGCGGCGCTGCTTGTCCAAATAATGGGTGAAGTCGTCCATAAACTTGAATTTCTGATTCAAGCTTTCATCACCGCTCTGCCCCGAAGGCATGAGCATGGTGGCGATGCTGACTTTGTCGAAATCGGCCTGCAGGTAGCGCCCGTAGCGATCGGCCATTTCAAAGCCCAGACCGCTGATTACCGCCTTGGGTTGCAACCGCGAATACAGTGCCACGCCACCTTGGCTGGGCACTTCTGCATCGCAGGCATAGAGGAAATAGCCATCCAGTTGGAGGGCTTGGTCGTCCAGATCAAAGGCGGAGGCGCGGGTGTCCTGCAGGCAGATGACGTCGGCATTCTGTGCTTGCAGCCAACTGAGCAAACCGCGCTCGACTGCCGCATGAATACCATTCACGTTCACACTGATGATCCGCATAAATGGCCCCCAAAATCACGTGCGTGTATGATACCCGAGCTCACCTCTATTAGCTAAATTACCTAGTAAATCCGTGCCGTCCGGGGCTTTTTAATGCAAGCGTATCAACGTGATTTCATCCGTTTTGCCATCGAGCGTGGGGTTCTGCGCTTTGGTCAGTTCACTCTGAAGTCCGGGCGTATCAGTCCTTATTTCTTCAATGCCGGGCTGTTTGACAGCGGTTTGGCCCTGGCCCAGCTTGGGCGCTTCTATGCGGCGGCAATAGTCGACAGCGGTATCGACTTTGACGTGCTGTTCGGCCCTGCCTACAAAGGCATTCCATTGGCGGCCACCAGTGCCGTGGCGCTGGCTGAGCATCATCAGCGGGATATGCCCTGGTGTTTCAACCGCAAGGAGGCTAAGGATCACGGTGAGGGCGGTACGCTGGTCGGTGCGCCGTTGGCCGGCAAGGTGTTGATTATTGATGATGTGATTACTGCCGGTACGGCGATTCGTGAGGTGATGCAGATCATCCAGGCGCAGGGTGCCCAGGCTGCTGGTGTGCTGATTGCGTTGAACCGTCAGGAGCGTGGCAAGGGCGAGCTTTCCGCGATTCAGGAAGTCGAGCGCGACTACGGCATGCCGGTGGTGAGCATTGTGTCACTCGAACAGGTACTGGAATATCTGGCAGAGGATGCTGAACTCAAGCAGTATCTGCCAGCGGTAGAAGCCTACCGGGCTGAATACGGAATCTAACTTGGCATAAGGTGCTGTATCGATGCATAGACTCGCCCTGACCCGCTGTGTGCTGTTGCTAGGCCTACTGTTGCCGGTTGTGGCGAGTGCAACCGAGTTGTATCGCTATGTCGATGACAAGGGCACCACGGTTCTGAGTCGCCAGGGTGTGCCGCCTGAACACATCAGCAAGGGCTATGAAGTGCTGAATGATCAGGGGCGCGTGGTTCGGGTCATCCCGCCGGCACCCAGCGCCGAAGAGATGAAGAAAATTCTGGCAGATCGTGCCCGTGCCAGCTCAGATGCCCAGTTGCTGCGCCTGTACAGCACGCCGGATGATGTTGAGCGTGCCCGTGAGCGCAAGCTGGCCGAACTCGACAGCCTGATTGGTGTAGCCCGCGGTAATTTGCAATCGGTGCGTACGCAACAAGCCAACCTGCAAAGCCAGGCTGCCGATCATGAACGTGCCGGACGTGCGGTGCCGGCGCATCTGCTGGCGCAGATCGACAACCAGAAAGCCGAACAAGCGCGCCTCAAGGCTGACATCCAGCGTTATCAGGCTGCGCGCAAGAATGCGGATACCAGCTTCAATGCCGACCTTGATCGGCTCAAGGAACTGCTAGGGCGCAACCAGTAGCTCACACTCAGCGACTGCGCGCCCTTAACTCTCCCCGTCGGGACCACATGGATAGCCTGCTGCAGTGCGTGCAGCGGGCTATCAGGCGTGTTGTCGGCTCAATGAGCTGAGGCGCTATGGCGCACTCAGTGGCGTTTGCGGTTGCAGATCAGCGTGCCCACGCCGCTGTCGGTGAAAATCTCCAGCAGTACGGCGTTGGGAACACGACCATCGATGATATGTGCGCTGGTCACGCCGCCTTGCACCGCTTCCAGGGCGCAACGGATCTTCGGCAACATGCCGCCGTAAATCGTGCCATCGGCAATCAGGCTGTCGACCTGCTCGGTGGTCAGGCCGGTAAGCACTTCGCCCTGCTTGTCCATCAGGCCGGCGATGTTGGTCAGCAGCATCAGCTTTTCGGCTTTCAGGGCTTCGGCCACCTTGCCCGCGACCAGGTCGGCGTTGATGTTGTAGGACTCACCGTTCACACCCACGCCAATTGGGGCAATGACCGGAATGAAATCGCCCTTGACCAGCATATTGAGCAGATCGGTGTTGACCCCGGTGACTTCGCCCACATGGCCAATATCGATGATTTCCGGCTGGGTCATTTCCGGTGTTTGCCGGCTGACCTGCAGTTTCTTGGCGCGAATCAGTTCGGCGTCTTTGCCAGTCAGGCCGATGGCGCTGCCGCCGTGCTGGTTGATCAGGTTGACGATGCTCTTGTTGACCTGGCCGCCTAGAACCATCTCCACCACGTCCATGGTGGCGGTGTCGGTGACGCGCATGCCGTCGATAAAGTGGCTCTCGATCGACAGGCGCTTGAGCAGATCACCGATTTGCGGGCCGCCGCCATGCACGACCACCGGATTGATACCGACAGCCTTCATCAGCACGATGTCGCGGGCGAAGCCCTGCTTGAGCTCCTCACTTTCCATGGCGTTACCGCCGTATTTGATCACCAGGGTCTTGCCGACAAAGCGGCGGATGTACGGCAGTGCTTCGGACAGTACCTTGGCGACGTTGGTGGCGGCATCACGTTCGAGGGTCATGCGGGGCTCCAGTAGAAAATGTACTAATCAATCAGAACGGCAGGTCGAGATCGGGCACCGCGCTGTAAAGCTGGGCGCGGAAGACTTCCTTGATCCGTTCGAGTTCCTGTTCGGTTTCCGCCTCAAAGCGTAATACCAGCACCGGCGTGGTGTTGGAGGCGCGCACCAGGCCCCAGCCTTTGGGGTAATCGATGCGTATGCCGTCGAGTGTGGTGATATTGCCTTCACCCCACACGCCATCACGCTGCAAGCGTTCGATGATGCTGAACTTGCTCTGCTCGGTGACCTGGATATTGATCTCCGGGGTGGAAACGTCGTTGGGGAAGGCGCTGAACACGTGGTCGGCGTCGCGGCGATCCTGGCTGAGGATTTCCAGCAGGCGAGCGGCGGCATAGATGCCGTCGTCGAAGCCAAACCAGCGTTCTTGGAAGAAGATGTGCCCGCTCATTTCGCCCGCCAGCAGCGCGCCGGTTTCTTTCATTTTTTTCTTGATCAGCGAATGGCCGGTTTTCCACATCACCGGGCGGCCGCCGTAGCCGCTGATCAGTGGAGTCAGGCGGCGTGTGCATTTGACGTCGAAGATGATGTCAGCCCCTGGGTTGCGTGACACCACGTCCTTGGCGAACAGCATCAGCAGGCGATCCGGGTAAACGATGGTGCCGGTATTGGTCACCACACCGACGCGATCGCCGTCGCCATCGAACGCCAGGCCGATGTCGGCGTTTTCACTTTTGACCTTGGCAATCAGGTCCGCCAGGTTTTCCGGTTTGCCGGGGTCTGGGTGATGGTTGGGGAAGTTGCCGTCGACTTCGCAGTACAGCGGGACCACCGAGCACCCCAGTGCCTCGATCAGTTGCGGGGCAATTACCCCGGCCACGCCGTTGCCGCAGTCAACTACCACACGCATGGGTTTGGCCATGGCGATGTCGTCGCGGATCTGCTTGAAATAGCGCTCCAGCACATCGACCTGTTCGACCGTACCGACACCGCTGATCAGGTCGTTGTTATCGATGCGCGCTTTAAGCGCCTGGATCTGTTCGTTGGCCAGGGTGTCGCCGGCGATGACGATTTTGAAACCGTTGTAATCGCGCGGGTTATGGCTGCCGGTAAGCATGACCGCGGATTTGCCGGTGAGAATATGCCCGGCGTAATACACCACAGGTGTTGGCACCATGCCGACATCGCTGACGTGGCAGCCGCAATCTAGCAGGCCTTGAATCAATTGCTGCGCCAGCTCGGGACCAGACAGGCGGCCGTCGCGGCCTACGGCGATATTAGGTTCGCCCTGGGCGATGCTTTGCGAGCCGATGGCGCGGCCGATCCAGTAAGCGGTTTCGGCGTTCAGCGTTTGGCCCACTACGCCACGAATGTCATAGGCGCGGAAGATATCCGCAGGCAGCTTGGGCGCGTTGTTCTGCACTGGAGTCGGTGCAGGCTCATCCAGGCCGAGCAGGTCCTGGTCTTCGTCGAGAATGTCGATATCGAGGATGTCCGTGTCTTGAAATAGGGGGTCAACCATGGCACTTGCTGGTGTCGGCATAGTTGCGCGTTCAGGGGTCGCTGTGCCTGGGCTGGCAGCTGGCGCGACGGCCTGTTCGCTGGTGCGGCGAGGCAGGCGTGCCAGGCTCTGCGCGAGGATATCCAAGGCAGGCAAGCTCAGACTGAAGGCTTTGACGGCCTTGCCAGCAGACAGTTCCTTGAGCATTTGGCCAAGCTGCAGCACATCGGCGCGCAGACGCTGCTGCAGGGTGCTTTGCAGCAAATAGAGGCCGGCCATGGCGCCAGCCAGGGCTAGCAGCCCGGCGATGGCCAGTAATAGCGGCGAAAATACGGAGCTGGTCACCGCCGGGCCGGGGGTGAAGCTAACCGTCCAGTTCGGGTTGCCGGTGCTGAATGTTTGCGCGCTGCCTTGAGCCTGGCCGCGTTGGGCGAGGACCTGGGGCGCAGTGTTGTTGAACTGCTGGATCAACTGGATCTGGCCGATTTCGGCCGGCATGACTGGCAGGCTGGCGAGCAGGCGCTCAAGGTCCACTGCCAGTAGCAGGGTGCCGTGCAGCGGTTCGCCTTCGTTCAGGCGCAGTGGTGCGGCGCTGTAGATCAACCAGCGCTGGCCTACCTTGTAGGCTTCGGGTGCCGGAGCCTGGCCATTCTCGGCGCGGCGCAGCATGTCCAGGGCGGCAAAGTTCATCGGTGCGCTGCGGCCCATGTCCTGCACGGCCTGGCTGCGGGCGTTGAGGTGGGCGTCGACTACGCCATTCCAGTAGGTCAGGTTGCGCTCGGCGGCGCGGATCTGATTGATGTCCTGGCTTTGCACGGCTTGCAGCAATTGCGGGTTGCGCGCCGCTGCCTGGGTGTCGGCACTCAGTTGCTGCAGAGCTTGCTGCAATACGGTTGCCTGCCCGCCGCCCCAGGCCTGACTGAGTTGCTGTAACTGTTGCTGGTTCGCACTGTTAAGTGGCCCGAACCAGAGCAGTGCGCCGGCCAGGAGAATGCCGATAACAGCCGCTAGTGCGCCAGGTAACAAGGCCTTCAGGCTGTTTTCACCGGCTTTCGGGGCGGCGGGGGCACTGGTCAACTGGGCGCTGGGGGTTAGTGCTTCAGCGTCCTTGGCAGTGCGCTTGAAGAGTTTCATGCAGCGTCTCCTCGGCAATTCATCCTGGAATTAAGTTAGACGATCAGTGGCTGCCGGAGTGGCCGAAGCCGCCTGCGCCGCGCTGGCTTTCATCGAACTGCTCAACCAGCTCGAAATGTGCCTGCACAACCGGAACTAGGATCAGTTGGGCGATGCGTTCGCCGATGGCGATGGTGAAGGCGTTCTGGCCGCGGTTCCAGCAGGACACCATCAGCTCGCCCTGGTAATCGGAGTCGATCAAGCCCACCAGGTTGCCTAGAACGATGCCATGTTTGTGCCCCAGACCCGAGCGCGGCAGGATCATTGCTGCCAGACCGGGGTCGCCGATGTAGATCGATAGGCCGGTAGGGATCAACACGGTCTGCCCGGGTTCAAGCACCAGCTCTTGCTTGAGCATGGCGCGCAGATCGAGGCCGGCGGAACCGGGGGTGGCGTAGTGCGGCAGGGGGAATTCGTTGCCCAGGCGTGGGTCGAGGATCTTGGCTTGTAAGGCGTGCATATCAGGCTCTTTGGTCAGAGAGTGAGCGTCAGCTGCGGCTCAGGCGTTCGGCGATAAAGCTCACCAGTTGGCGAGCAATCTTGCTTTTGCTGGTTTGATCGAAGCTGCTCTGCTGCAACTCACGGTCGATAATGGTGATGGCGTTTTCTTCGCTGTTGAAGCCGATGCTGGGGTTGGCCACATCATTGGCGACGATCAGGTCGAGGTTTTTGTCGCGCAGTTTGCGCGAAGCGTACTCCAGCAGATTCTCGGTTTCGGCGGCAAAGCCCACGCTGAACGGGCGGTCATCGCGGCTGGCCAGGGTGGCGAGAATATCCGGGTTACGGACCATTTGCAGGAGCAGACCATCACCGCTGGACGGGTCTTTCTTCAATTTGTGCTGGGCGACCACTTCCGGACGGTAATCGGCCACGGCGGCAGCGGCAATCAGCAGGTCACAAGGCATCGCGGCTTCGCAGGCGGCGAGCATGTCGCGGGCGCTGGTGACATTGATGCGGGTTACGCGCTCCGGGGTGGGCAGGTGCACCGGGCCGCTGATCAGGGTGACCTTGGCACCGGCCTCTGCGGCTGCCTCGGCGAGGGCAAAGCCCATCTTGCCGGAGCTGTGGTTGGTGATATAGCGCACCGGGTCGATGTTTTCCTGGGTAGGTCCGGCGGTAATCAGCACATGTTTGCCGGTCAGTGCCTGGCTCTTGAAGCAGTCGGCTGCGCATTGCACCAGCTGCTCGGCTTCGAGCATGCGGCCCAGGCCGACATCGCCGCAGGCCTGGCTGCCTGCGGCGGGGCCAAACAGGTGCAGGCCGCGTTGGCTCAGAAGCTGGGCATTGGCCTGGGTGGCCGGGTCGCGCCACATGGCCTGGTTCATTGCGGGTGCCAGGGCGACAGGGGCATCGGTGGCCAGTACCAGGGTGGTCAGCAGGTCATCGGCAACGCCCTGGGCCAGGCGCGCCATCAGATCCGCCGTGGCAGGCGCGATCAGCACCAGGTCGGCCCAGCGCGCCAGTTCGATGTGGCCCATGGCGGCTTCGGCTTCGGGGTCGAGCAGATCGAGGTGTACCGGGTGGCCGGACAGGGCCTGCAGGGTCAGCGGGGTGATGAATTCGCGACCGCCCTTGGTCATGACCACACGTACGTCGGCGTCTTGGTCCTTGAGTCGGCGAATCAGCTCGGCACTTTTATACGCGGCAATACCGCCGCCGACGCCAACAATGATGCGTTTTCGATACAGCCGCTGCATAGGCCTGCCTTTTATAGAAATGGCTTTTATCAAAGAGTGTTGTCGCGCAGCACCGACACCTCCCCAGGCCAGGCACCGCGCAAAAGTTGGGCTACGATAGCACAGAGCCTGCGCAGGAGTAGCGCTGCCAGGCGCTTGCCCGGCTTGGCTTGGCAGCACCCGAGTGAGGCTTTTGGCCGCGCCGGCAGCACACACAAGGAGGTGTGATGAGTATTCGTGACTGGCCTGCGGCAGAGCGACCGCGGGAAAAACTCCTGGCCCAGGGGGCAAATACCCTGACGGATGCGGAGCTGTTGGCGATTTTTCTGCGTACGGGGGTGGCTGGGCAAAGCGCGGTCGACCTGGCGCGCCATCTGTTGGGCGATTTCGGCAGTCTGCGCGCGTTGTTGCAGGCCGATCTTGCTTCATTCTGTCAGCGTCTGGGCTTGGGCCCGGCGAAATTTGCCCAGTTGCAGGCGGTGCTGGAAATGGCACGGCGTCATCTGGCCGAACAATTGCGCCGTGATTCGGCCCTGGAAAGCCCGCAGGCGGTGCGCGATTACCTGAAAGCGCTGTTGCGCCATGAACCGCACGAGGTGTTTGGTTGCCTGTTTCTCGATGCCAAGCATCGCGTGTTGGCCTTCGAGGCCTTGTTTCATGGCTCCATCGACAGTGCCAGCGTCTACCCCCGACAGGTGGTCAAGCGCGCCTTGGCACATAACGCGGCGGCGCTAATTCTTACCCATAACCATCCGTCAGGCGTTGCCGAACCCAGTCAGGCCGATCGGGTGCTGACCCGTCGCCTGAAAGAGGCGCTGGAGCTGATCGATGTGCGCGTACTCGACCATTTTATCGTTGGCGACGGTGAGCCGCTGTCGATGGCCGAGTACGGCTGGCTATAGGGTCTGTTCCCGTTTCGCTCGCGGCCGTGCCGAAGCCTGTTTTAGCGAGAGGCAAGGCACGAGACACGAAGTTTGGTTGTTCCAAATGAGTGTCGAGAAACGCAGTATCGCGCTAAAACAGGCCCGGCCCTTCGGGTTGCGCGAAAAATCTCGCCATGCGGTGTTGGAGGACTTGGCAAGGGAACACCATTACCTGCGTCCTCCGCCTAGCCTGGCGAGATTTTTCGCAGCAACGCGGCTCGCGACGAAACGGCAACAGACCCTAGGGTTTCAGGCGCACCTTGGAGAAGTCCTGGCGACCGAACGGACTGACCTGATAACCCTCGACCTGCTTGCGCGTCAGCGCATAGGCCGTCGGGTGGGCCAGCGGTAGCCAGAGCGCCTGCTGCTGGATGATCTGCTGCGCTTCTTTATATATCTGGCTGCGCTGCGTCTGGTCGCTGGTGCGTTTGCCATCGGCGATCAGCTTGTCCAGCTGTGGGTCGCAATAGCGGGCGAAGTTGAGCCCGGATTCAACCGAGGCGCAGGAAAACTGTGGGGTGAGGAAGTTGTCCGGGTCGCCGTTATCGCCGGCCCAGCCCATAAACAGCAGGTCGTGCTCGCCGGCCTTGGCGCGGCGGATCAGCTCGCCCCACTCAATCACGCGAATTTCAGCCTTGATCCCGACCTTGCCCAGGTCAGCCTGCAACAACTGCGCGCCCAGGCTCGGGTTGGGGTTGAGCAGGCTGCCCGTGGGGCGGGTCCAGATGGTGGTGCTGAAACCATCGGCCAAGCCTGCTTCTTTCAGTAGCGCCCGGGCTTTCTGTGGGTCGTGGGCATAACCCGGCAGCTCGCTGGCATAGCTCCAGGTATTGGCTGGGTAAGGCCCGTTGGCAGCTTCGGCGCTGTTTTCGAAGACGGCCTTGAGGTAACTGGCCTTATCGAAAGCCAGGTTGATCGCCTGGCGCACGGCGGTCAGGTTCAGCGGCGGGTGCTGGCTGTTGATCCCGACGAAGGCCGTCATAAAGGCAGCGGTGTGGGTGCTTTGCAGCGAGTTGTCGGTGCTGATCGCCTGAATGTCCTGTGGCTTGGGCGACAAGGCAATATGGCATTCGCCACGGCGCAGCTTCTGCAGGCGCACGTTGGCGTCTGGCGTAATGGCAAATATCAGGTTGTCGACGCCCGGCTTGCCGGCAAAGTAGTGGGTGTTCGCCGTGTAGCGCACGCTGGCGTCTTTCTGGAAGCGTTTGAAGACAAACGGCCCGCTACCAATCGGCTGGCTGTTGAGCGCTTCGGGCGTGCCGGCAGCCAGTAACTGCGCGGCATATTCGGCAGAGTAAATAGAGGCGAAGCCCATGCTCAGGGTGGCCAGAAAGGTGGCGTCCGGGCGGTTAAGGGTGATGCGCAGGCCGAGTTCGCCGGTTTTCTCAATGCTCTTGATCAGGCTTGGCAGCTGCATCGATTGGGCATGGGGATAGCCGCTCTGCGCGACCTTGTGCCATGGGTGCGCCGGATCAAGCATGCGTTGAAAGCTGAACAGCACGTCATCGGCATTTAGTGTGCGGCTGGGGCTGAAATACTCCGTGCTGTGGAATTTCACCGCGGGGCGCAGGGTAAAGTCGTAGCTCAGGCCGTCCGGGCTGATCTCCCAGGTCTGCGCCAGGCTTGGCTGTAGCGTGCCGCTGGTCGCGTCGAAATCCACCAGACGATTCATCAGCACGTCAGCCGAGGCGTTGGTGGTGGTCAGCGAGTTGTATTGCACCACATCGAAACCATCCGGGCTGGCTTCGGTACAAACGCTGAGTGTATTGGCTTGGGCCAGTGCCGGAGCCAGTAATGGAACAAGCAGCAGCGGTAGGGCGGCGAGGCGCATGGCGAACTCCTGAGAGAGGTGGCGTGCTGGCAAAGGCCTTACCCTAGGTCATTACTCGGCAGCAGGGCAATCAGTCTTGGCGACGAGCGGTTGATCTGCGCTGTTGCCGCTGCGGGCTGGCCCGGACGCGGAAAACCAGGGATGGCATTCGTTGGCGAAAGTACGTTTAACCTTGTTGCTCTGGGGGGTTTCTGGTATAAAGCAGCGCTCTTTTGTAGGGGCCCGGTTCTTGCGCTTTCAGGTATGGCCGGTAAGACCCTCGAGATACGCGGCGCTGAGCGCCAAGATTGAATATTAGCGGCCAACCCATGCCGGGTTGGGCATGTGGTTTTAGAGGGCTGAGGCATGTCGAGAGTCTGTCAAGTTACCGGTAAGGGTCCGGTAACCGGGAATAACATTTCCCACGCGAATAACAAAACCCGTCGTCGTTTCCTGCCGAACCTGCAGCATCACCGCTTCTGGGTCGAGTCTGAGAACCGTTTTGTGCGTCTGCGCGTTTCTGCCAAAGGCATGCGTTGCATCGACAAGCGTGGTATTGACGTCGTTCTGTCCGAGCTGCGTGCTCGCGGCGAAAAGGTTTAAGGGGAAAGTCATGCGTGAATTGATCCGTTTGATCTCGAGTGCCGGTACTGGTCACTTCTACACTACCGACAAAAACAAGCGCACTACTCCGGACAAAATCGAAATTAAAAAATTCGATCCGGTTGTTCGCAAGCACGTGATCTACAAGGAAGGCAAGATCAAGTAATTGATCTGTCGCCTTGCCGAAAAAGCCCGCCTTATGGCGGGCTTTTTCTTGCCTGAATTTTACTGCGCGTTAGGCCGTGGGTCGGCTTAGAGCGTGTCGGCAATAAACTGCACGACGACTTCGGCGAGTTTTTCGCCCTGGTCTTCCTGGAGAAAATGGCCGCCATTGACGATGGTTGTATGGGCCTGGCCGCGTGTGCCGGGAATCAGTTTCTGCATCACCTTGTCGCCACCGGCGGTGATCGGGTCTGTGTCACTGAAGGCGGTCAGAAACGGCTTTTGCCACTGCGCAAGTACACGCCAGGCTGCGCGGTTCTGCTCGGCTGCGGGATCGTTCGGGGTGATGGGCACCAGCAGCGGGAATTGACGCGCACCTTCTTTGTAGCGCTCTTCGGGAAAGGGGGCGTCGTAGGCGGCGATGACGGCTGGCGGCAATGCTGTGGTGGTGGCGCCCTTGATAATGCCGCCTGCGGGGAATTCGGGGACTTCCTGGGAAAACTTCTGCCAGCTCTTGAATGCCGCGCCAGGGTCGTGATCGCCGGTGGGCAGCATGGTATTGGCCGCCACCACTCGGGCAAAGCGTGTCGGGCTGTTGGCCACCAGGCGTAGGCCGATGAGCCCGCCCCAGTCCTGGCAGACCAGCGTGACTTCGTGCAAATCGAGCTGCTCCAGCACGGACTGCATCCAGTCGACGTGGCGCTGGTAGGTGTAGTCCTCGCGCCGGCTGGGCTTGTCGGAGCGGCCGAAGCCGACCAGGTCGGGGGCAATCACCCGATGTCCTGCCGCAACCAGAATCGGCAGCATCTTGCGGTACAGGTAGCACCAGGATGGTTCGCCATGCATCAGCAAGATTGGTGCGGCGTCGGCAGGGCCCTCATCCAGATAATGCACGCGCAGTTGGCCTCCTTCGGTGTCGTCCACCATCAGGTAGTGCGGCGCAAAGTCGTAGTCTGGCAGGTTGGCAAAACAGGCATCGGGCGTACGCAGAAACTCCATGGGGTTCTCCTCGCGGGTTGCAGAGCCAACATACTGGTCTACTCCCGGGCGCTGTGGGAGCTCGCTCAGCACAACGAATGCACTGTTATCACGCGCGTTGTTGCATGACCTGGGGCCTGGCGCTTTGCACCGGCATTAAAAAGCCCGCACAAGGCGGGCCAAAGGGTGACGCATGGAGCTGATGATCAGTCGGCAGCTTGCTCGAAGATCACATAAACCTTGCGGCAGGGTTCCAGCACTTCCCAGGTGCCGGAAAATCCCGCCGGAATCACGAAGCGGTCGCCGGCGCGCAGGGTCTTGGCGTTGCCGTCCTTGTCGCGCAGTACCGAGACGCCCTGGAGAATTTCGCAGTACTCGTGTTCGGTGTAGTTGATGTTCCAGTGGCCGATGTCGCCTTCCCAGATGCCCGCGTTGAATTGACCGCACGGGCTGCCATAGTGATTGCGCACGCTTTGCTCGGGGTCACCCTTGAGGACTTTCTCCGCCGCGGGGTGGTAATGTTCGGGGGCGGTGGTGGCGGTGGCGAAGTTGACGATCTTTTCGATGTTCATGGGCGGGTCCGGTTGGGGTTGGGAGCCTGTTACGGCCGGTCGGCGCGTGACGATTTCGGCAGTCTATGTTTAATAAAGCACACATAACAAGCCGCCTTTGCCGGTTTTGTAAAAAATATTGGAAGTGTGCAGGCCGCTGGTTTAGTGTTGCCGGCAGGATTGGGTTTGCTTGAACCCATACATGTTTATTGATAGCGCGTGCGGCCGACCTGCGGCGCTTTACTAGCGATAGAGGATGTTCGAATGACTAGCCTGACTCGTGCCGATTGGGAGCAGCGCGCCAAGAATCTGAAGATCGAAGGCCGCGCCTTTGTGCATGGCGAGTACCGTGCCGCGGTGTCCGGCGCCACCTTCGAGTGCACCAGCCCGGTCGACGGTCGTGTGCTGGGCCAAGTGGCCAGCTGTGACCTGGCCGACGCCGAGCTGGCGGTGGCCGATGCGCGTGCCACCTTCGAGTCTGGCGTGTGGTCGCGCATGGCGCCGGCGCAGCGCAAGCGCGTGATGATTCGCTTTGCGGACCTGATGGATGAGCACGCCGAAGAGCTGGCGCTGTTGGAAACCCTCGACATGGGCAAGCCGATCAGTGATTCGCTGAGCGTCGATGTGCCGGGGGCTTCCCGTGCCATCCGCTGGAGCGGCGAGGCGGTCGACAAGATTTACGACGAGGTGGCGGCCACTCCTCATGACGAGCTAGGCCTGGTCACCCGTGAAGCGGTGGGCGTGGTCGCAGCCATCGTGCCGTGGAACTTTCCTCTGATCATGACCTGCTGGAAGCTTGGCCCGGCACTGTCCACCGGTAACTCGGTGATCGTCAAACCGTCCGAGAAATCGCCACTGACTGCCTTGCGTCTGGCGCAACTGGCGCTTGAGGCTGGCATCCCGGCGGGCGTGCTCAACGTCCTGCCAGGCTTCGGTCATACCGTGGGCAAGGCTCTGGCGTTGCACATGGATGTCGACACCCTGGTATTTACCGGTTCGACCAAGATCGCCAAGCAACTGATGATCTACGCCGGCGAGTCGAATATGAAGCGCGTCTGGCTGGAAGCCGGCGGCAAGAGTGCCAATATCGTCTTCGCCGATGCGCCTGACCTCAAGGCGGCGGCAGAAGCGGCGGCGGCAGCGATCTGCTTTAACCAGGGCGAAATGTGTACCGCCGGTTCGCGTTTGCTGGTGCAGCGCTCGATCAAGGACCAGTTCATGCCGATGGTGGTGGAGGCCATGCAGAGCTGGAAAGTGGGCTACGCGCTGGACCCTGAGACCAAGGTCGGTGCTCTGGTCGATGCCGGCCACTTGAGTGCGGTGCTCGGCTATATCGACGCCGGCCACAAGGATCAGGCCAAGCTACTGTGTGGTGGCAAGCGCACCCTGGAAGAGACCGGCGGCCAGTATGTTGAGCCGACCATCTTCGATGACGCGCACAACGCCATGCGCATCGCCCAGGAAGAAATCTTCGGCCCGGTACTGACGGTGATTCCGTTCGACAGCACTGAGGAAGCCATTCAGATTGCCAACGACAGCATCTACGGTTTGGCTGCGGCGATCTGGACCAGCAACCTGTCCAAGGCGCACCTGGCGGCCAAAGCGTTGCGTGTTGGCAGCATGTGGATCAACCAGTACGACGGTGGTGATATGACCGCACCGTTCGGTGGCTACAAGCAATCGGGCAATGGCCGTGACAAGTCGCTGCATGCCTTCGACAAGTACACCGAGATCAAGGCTACCTGGATCAAGTTGTAAGCACGAGAGGGCGCCTCGGCGTCTGAGGTCCGCCCTTCGGGGCCGGCTCGGTATGAGCCACACCTGCGGCCGGGTTTCCTTGGGAAGCCCGGCCGTTTTGCTTTGTTACATGGCCACGACATAAAGGAGTCTGGCAATGCGTTGGGGAAGCTATTTCGCGGTCTGTGGCGCGGTGATCAGCATCGGTCTGGCGCTGGGCGTGACCATGCCCTTGGTGTCGCTGCGCCTTGAGGCCTGGGGGTACGACTCGTTCGCCATCGGGGTGATGGCGGCAACACCGGCGGTGGGCGTGCTGCTGGGCGCCTCCCTGGCCGGGCGGCTGGCCGCGCGTTTGGGCACCGCCAGGTTGATGCAGCTGTGTTTATTGCTCGGTGCCCTGTCGGTTGCGGGCCTGGCGTGGGTGCAGAGCTACGCGGTGTGGGTCGCGCTGCGGCTGTTTCTCGGTGTAGCGCTGACGGTGGTGTTTATCCTGGGTGAAAGCTGGATCAACCAGCTGGCTGTGGAGAAATGGCGCGGCCGATTGGTGGCGCTGTATGGCACCGGTTATGCCCTCAGCCAACTGTGTGGCCCATTGCTGCTGACTGCGTTGGGTACGGCCAGCGACAGCGGCTTCTGGACGGGCGTCGGCCTGCTGATCGGCGGTTCACTGTTGTTGCTGGGGCGCAGTGGCGCGCCGGCGGTGGATGGGCACAGTGCATCTGGCCGCGGTTTACCGGCGTTCTGTCGCAAGCTGCCGGCGATTGCCTGGGCGGTGATGTTGTTTGCCGCTTTCGAGGCCATGATGCTGACACTGTTGCCAATCTATGGTCTGCGCCAGGGCTTCAATCAGGACATTGCCCTGCTGATGGTCAGCGTGGTGGTGGTCGGTGATGCGGCGTTGCAGCTGCCGATTGGCTGGATGGCCGACCGGGTGTCGCGGCAGATGCTGTTCCGTGGCTGTGGCGTGGTGTTGCTGGTATCCAGCGTGGCGATCCCGCTGGCGCTGCACACTGTGCTGATCTGGCCGGTGCTGGTGGCATTCGGCGCCAGTGCCGGTGGGCTGTTTACCTTGTCGTTGATTTTGATCGGTGAGCGTTACCGCGACGACGAGCTGGTGCGCGCCAATGCCCATGTCGCTCAGCTGTGGGGGTTGGGCTGCCTGCTCGGACCGTTGAGTACGGGCGCTGTCAGCCAGTGGGTCAGCGGTCACGCCCTGCCGATGATGATGGCCGTGGGCGCGGCGGTTTTCGTGGTTCTGGCTTGGCGCAATGCGGTCTTCGACGAACCCCAGGGCATTACCGCAGCGGGTGATTAACCCGGGTCGGCGAGCAGTTCGCCGATGCTGAGGCCAATCTGGCGGATGGCCGCCTCGATCTCTGCGCTGGGCAATGCCGCGTAGTTCAGGCGCAGACAATTGCGGTACTTGCCGGCGGCGGAAAAGATGCTTCCGGGGGCGATCTGGATCCGCTGCGGCAGCAATATCTGGTTCAGGCGCTGGCTGTCAAAGCCGGGCGCCAGTTCCACCCAGAGCATGAAGCTGCCCTGGGGGCGGCTTACCCGGGTGCCCGGTGGAAAGTAACGGCTGACCCAGTCGATCATCAGGTCGCGGCTGCGGGCGTACTGGCTGCGCATGCGGCGCAGGTGCGGTTCGTAATGGCCCGCCAGCAGGTATTCGGTCAGTGCCAGTTGCGGCAGCTGGGCGGTGCTGCCGGTGCCCAGGTACTTCATGTGCAGCACCTGCTCCAGGTAGCGCCCAGGTGCAATCCAGCCGATGCGCAGGCCCGGTGCCAGGGTTTTCGAGAAGGAGCTGCAGAGCAGCACACGGCCGTCCTGATCGAACGACTTGATGGTGCGCGGGCGCGGGTAGCTGTAGGCCAGGTCGCCGTAAACATCATCTTCGATAATCGCCACGTCATAGCGCTGCGCCAGGGCCAGCAACGCGCGCTTGTTGGCGTCGGGCATGGTGTAGCCCTGCGGGTTGTTGCAGGTCGGGGTCAGCTGGATGGCCTTGATCGGCCATTGCTCCAGCGCCAGCTCCAGGGCTTCCAGGCTGATACCGGTCAGCGGGTCGGTGGGCAGCTCCAGCGCCTTCATGCCGAAACCTTTGAGCGCCTGCATGACGCCGTGAAAACTCGGCGAGTCCACCGCGACGATGTCGCCAGGCTGGCAGATGGCGCGCAGAGCGGCCGACAGCGCTTCATGGCAGCCGGTGGTGATGATGATTTCCTCGGGTGACAGGCTGCAGCCGGAGTCGAGCATCAGGCGTGCAATCTGTTCACGCATGCCCAGGTGGCCGTAAATGCAGCCATAGGTCAGGCTGTTGGCGTCCTGACGGCGGCTCAGGCGTGATAACGAGCGCAGTAGCGGTTTGAGTGTGGGGCTGTCGATATCCGGCCGGCCGCGTCCTAGCTGCAGCAGGTTTTCCTGCCCTGGCGCACGGCTGATCAGCTCCAGGACCTGATCCCACTGCGAGACTTCCACCGGGCGCTGTGCCATGCGGCTGACCATGGGCAGTGCCGGGACTTGCCGTGATGCGGGGACGAAGTAGCCCGATTTCGGCCGCGGAATGGCCAGCCCCTGATCTTCCAGGTGGCGGTAGGCTTGCTGCACCGTGCTCAAGCTGACGCCGTGCTCCAGGCTTAAGGCGCGCACCGAGGGCAGTCGGTCACCGGGGCGGTACAGGCCCTGCTCAATGCGGGCGCCGAGCAATGCGGCCAGGTTAACGTAGAGCGTCAAGACAGTTTCCCTCTCATCACTGAATAGCGGCGCTGAAACCAATACAGATTGGCAGGTATTTCGCCATTCAGAGGCGGTCTTATTAAATCTGTATGGATTTAATAAGGTTTCTTTGAATCTGTCATGGTTTTTTGCCAGCCCTCATCATGATCTCCCAGCAGGCTTGCGAACAGGAGCGGGCGATGAACGGATTGAGTGATGTGCGGCTGACAGTGGGGGCACAAGAGTTACAGCTACAGGCCCGTGGCGGGCATCTGGATGCGGAGACTGGTGCGCAGATGACGCTGAGTGGACGCTGGCGGCTATTTTGCCGGCGCCTGCATACCCGTCGCGCCTTGCTCGACTTGAGTGATGAGCAGCTCAAGGACGTCGGCTTGAGCGCCGAGCAGGCTCGCCACGAAGCGTTGCGGCCGTTCTGGACGCTCTGAGCGAGCGTACGCAGGCCACCACGTTCCGGCGTAGCGACCTGCGCCAGGCTTACAGCAGCTCTTTCATCCGGTGCCAGAGCATGCCCAACGCCAGCAGTGGCGAGCGCAGGTGCTTGCCGCCGGGGAAGGTCATGTGCGGGACCTTGTTGAAGAGCTCGAAGCCGCCGCCTTGCTGGCCGCTGATGGCTTCGGCCAGAAGCTTGCCGGCCAGGTGGGTGGCGTTTACGCCGTGGCCGGCGTAGGCCTGGGCGAAGAACACGTTGCTGTGCTCCGCAAGTCGACCAATTTGTGGCAGGCGGTTGGCGCCGATGCCGATCATGCCACCCCACTGGTAGTCGATCTTCACGTCTTGCAGGTGGGGGAAGACTTGCAGCATTTTTGGCCGCATATAGCCGGCGATGTCTGCCGGATCGCGACCGGAATAGTGACAAGCACCGCCGAATAGCAGGCGGTTGTCGGCGGACAGGCGGAAGTAATCGACCGTCACGCGCTGGTCGCACAGCGCCATGTTCTGCGGGATCAGGTTGCGCGCCTGGGCGGCGGAGAGCGGTTCGGTGGCAATCACATAGCTGCCGGCGGGCAGCACCTTGCCGCCGAGTTTGCTGTTGAGGCCGTTGAGGTAAGCGTTGCAGGCCAGCACCAGGGTCTTGGCGCGAACCCGGCCGTTGGCGGTGTGCACCTGCACTTCGCTGCCGTAGTCGATGCGGGTGACCGGCGAATGCTCGTACAGGCGCACGCCCAGGCTGGCAGCGGCTGCCGCTTCGCCGAGGGCCAGATTGAGCGGGTGCAGATGGCCAGAGCCCATGTCGATCATGCCGCCGGCATAACGGTCGGAGCCGACCACCTGGTGCATCTGCTCGGCTTGCAGCAGGCGCAGTTCGTGGCGATAGCCGAGGCTTTCGAGCTCGGCCTTGTCTTCGGCGAAGTCGTCCAGATGCGCCGGTTTGTTGGCCAGGTCGCAGTAGCCCCAGGTCAGGTCGCAGTCGATGTTGAACTGCTCGACGCGCCCGCGCACGATCTCCACTGCTTCCAGACCCATCAGTTTGATCTGGCGTACACCATCGCTGCCAATTACCGAGGCGAACTGCTCGACACCGTGACCGACGCCGCGGATCAACTGGCCGCCATTGCGCCCGCTGGCACCCCAGCCGATCTGGTGCGCCTCCAGCAGCACCACCGAGAAGCCCTTCTGGGCCAGCTCGATGGCGCTATTCAGGCCGGAGAACCCGCCACCGACAATGCACACATCGGCCAGCTCCTCACCCGCCAGCGGCGGATAGGCCAGCTGCTGGTTGGCAGTGGCGGCGTAGTAGGAGGGGGCGTGCTGATCGCTGTGCACGGCTGGCTGTTGCGGCTGGTGAACGCGGGCGTTCATGTGCGAAATCCTGTTTTAGGTGTTGTTAAAATTTGACGCAGGATAAGCGCGCTACTTGCCACAAGCCAAGGGGGGAGGCGCTAAAAACTGTTTTTCCTTGGTGCCGGTCGTCGTTTGCCGGCGCAGAGTAGAGCTTGGCGGTTAAGATGCGCGGGTCTTCTCCCGAGCGCTGTTGATGAGCTGTACTAACCGCAAGATCGATCAGCTGCGTTTGCAGATTCCCAGTTTCGCCTGTGTGCCGGGTTGCCACGATTGCTGTGGCCCGGTCACCGCTTCAGCCGAGGAAATGGCCCGCTTGCCGGTGAAAAGTGATGCCGAGCATGACGCCGCCCTGGCCGAGTACAACTGCGTGCACCTCGGCCCGCAGGGCTGCACGGTGTACGCGCAGCGCCCACTGATTTGCCGCCTGTTTGGCACCACGCCCCGGTTGCCTTGTCCACGTGGCCAGGGACCGGAGCAGATGATCGAGCCGGCCGTGGAAGCGCGCGTACACCAGTTGATCGCCAGCACTCGCCAACGTCTGGTGTAGGTTACGCCTGGCTTCAGCCACGAAAGCCCGGCAGCGCATCGCGGCTAAAGCCGCTCCCACAGAACCAATTGCCGAGGGTTACTCGGCAATCGGCAGGCTGAGGCTCTCCTTCACTTCCTCCATGACGATATAGCTCTTCGACTCACGCACGTGCGGCAGCTTGAGCAGGATGTCGCCCAGCAACTTGCGGTAGCTGGCCATCTCGTTGATCCGCGCTTTTACCAGGTAGTCGAAGTCGCCGGACACCAGGTGGCATTCCAGCACGTGCGGCAGCTTGAGCACGGCGCGGCGGAACTCCTCGAAGGTGTCGCCAGACTTGTAATCCAGGCTGATCTCGACGAACACCAGCAGGCTGGCTTTGAGCTGTTGCGGGTTGAGGCGGGCGTGGTAGCCCATGATGATCCCTTCGCGCTCCAGGCGGCGGACACGCTCGGTGCAGGGGGTGGTCGACAGGCCCACGCGCTCACCCAGTTCGGTAAAACTGATGCGCCCGTCCTCCTGCAGAATACGCAGGATATTGCGGTCGATCTTGTCCAGTTCGCGGCGGCTCTGATGCTGGGTGCGCATGGTGGATACCCCTCTGTTTAAGGCGATGTTGCCGATAATTCTCGCCAAATATAGCTATTTATATAGTGAAAAGCACTGCTCGTCTCTTCCTATACTGCGATCAATTGTGATCAAAGAATTATCCGTCGTGCTCGGTCGCGACGAGGAGAGTGACATGCGGGTTCTGGTTCTCGGTAGCGGTGTGATTGGCACAGCCAGTGCTTATTACCTGGCGCGTCAGGGTTTTGAAGTGGTGGTGGTCGATCGGCAGAACGCCCCGGCCATGGAAACCAGCTTCGCCAACGCCGGCCAGGTGTCGCCGGGCTACGCCTCGCCCTGGGCTGCGCCAGGCGTACCGTTGAAAGCCATCAAGTGGTTGCTGCAAAAGCACGCGCCGCTGGCGATCAAGGCCACTGCCGATATCGACCAATACCTGTGGATGGCACAGATGCTGCGCAATTGCACCGCCAGCCGTTACGCGGTGAACAAGGAGCGCATGGTGCGTCTGTCCGAGTACAGCCGTGACTGCCTGGATGAGCTGCGTGCGGAAACCGGGATCGCCTACGAGGGCCGTAGCCTGGGCACCACCCAACTGTTCCGCACCCAGGCGCAACTGGATAACGCCGCCAAAGACATCGCCGTGCTCAAGCAGTCCGGCGTGCCTTACGAATTGCTCGACCGTGCCGGCATCGCCCGGGTTGAACCGGCCCTGGCCGCTGTCACCGACAAGTTGGCCGGTGCCCTGCGTTTGCCCAACGACCAGACCGGCGACTGCCAGATGTTCACCACCAAGTTGGCCGATATGGCCAAGGCGTTGGGGGTGGAGTTCCGTTTCGGTCAGGACATCCAGCGTATCGACACCGTAGGCGAGCGGGTCAATGGTGTGTGGATCGACGGCAAGCTGGAAACTGCCGACCGCTATGTATTGGCCCTCGGCAGCTTCAGCCCGCAACTGCTCAAGCCGCTGGGCATTCGTGCGCCGGTGTATCCGCTCAAGGGTTACTCGCTGACCGTGCCGATCACCAATCCAGCCATGGCGCCGACCTCGACCATTCTCGACGAGACCTACAAGGTCGCGATCACTCGGTTCGACAATCGTATCCGCGTGGGCGGCATGGCCGAGATTGCCGGTTTCGACCTGAGTCTCAACCCGCGCCGCCGCGCCACCCTGGAAATGATCACCGCCGATCTCTACCCGCAAGGCGGCAACCTGGCCCAGGCCGAGTTCTGGACCGGCCTGCGTCCGGCCACGCCGGATGGCACACCGATTGTCGGGGCCACCCGTTTGCATAATTTGTTCCTCAATACCGGTCACGGCACACTGGGCTGGACCATGGCCTGCGGCTCCGGTCGCCTGCTCGCCGACCTGATGGCGAAAAAGCGTCCGCAGATCAGCGCCGAAGGCCTGGATATTTCCCGTTACAGCCGTTCCCAGGAGACTCACAAGCATGTCAGTACAGCGCCTGCACACTGAAACACGTCACAGCGAAATCGTTATTCACAACGGCACCGTCTATCTGGCCGGGCAGCTGGCTGATGATTACAGTGGCGATATCGTGCAGCAAACCCGCGAAACCCTGGCCAGCACCGAACGTTTCTTGGCCGAGGCCGGTAGTGACAAGTCGAAGATCCTTTCCGTGACCATCTACCTGAAGGACATGGAGCGCGATTACGCCGGGCTCAACCAGGTCTGGGATGCCTGGGTCACGCCAGGCGCAGCACCGGCTCGCGCCTGCGTCGAGGCGAAAATGTATAAGCCTGAGGTGCTGGTGGAAATGATGATCGTGGCCGCCCTGTAAGTCGGCCCGTCCCCTTTGCGATAAGTGTTTGCCCGGCCATCACACCGGGCTTTTTTATAGCCTGCCATCCTTGGCAGCACCCATCGGGCCATTGCTGCGCAACGTTAGGCTGGCGCCCGATAATGTTTATTTCTGAAAACTGCTGATAGCCGAGAACATCATGCGTCCTGCTCGCGCCCTGATCGACCTGCAAGCCTTGCGTCACAACTACCAACTGGCACGTGAGGTCAGCGGCGCGCGCGCCTTGGCCGTGATCAAGGCGGATGCCTACGGCCATGGCGCGGTACGTTGCGCGCAGGCGTTGCAGGGTGATGCCGATGGTTTTGCCGTGGCCTGTATCGAAGAGGCGCTGCAACTGCGCGAAGCCGGCATTCGCGGGCCGATTCTGTTGCTGGAAGGTTTTTTCGAAGCCGACGAACTGCCGTTGATCGAGCGGCACGAGCTGTGGTGCGTGGTGCATTCGTTGTGGCAACTCGAGGCGATCGAGCAAAGCACCCTGCGCACGCCGCTGACGGTGTGGCTGAAAATGGACAGCGGCATGCACCGTGTGGGCTTGCATCCGGCGGAGTATCAGGCGGCGTATCAGCGCCTGCTGGCCAGCGGCAAGGTGGCGAAGATCGTGTTAATGAGCCATTTCGCCCGCGCCGATGAGCTGGATTGCCCGCGCAGCGAGGAACAAGTGGCGGTGTTTCAACAGGCGCGTCAGGGCATTGCGGCCGAGGTGAGCCTGCGCAATTCACCAGCCGTATTGGGCTGGCCCGGTGTGCCGAGTGACTGGGTGCGTCCCGGCATCATGCTCTACGGCGCCACCCCGTTCGAACAGGCGCAGGCCGTGGCGGCACGCCTGCAGCCGGTGATGACCCTGGAATCGAAAATCATCAGCGTGCGCGAACTGCCAGCCGGCGAGCCGGTGGGTTATGGCGCGCGTTTTGTCAGCGAGCGCCCGACCCGCGTCGGCGTGGTCGCCATGGGCTACGCCGACGGTTATCCACGTCACGCGCCGACCGGTACGCCTGTGGCGGTGAACGGCCAGCTGACCCGCCTGATCGGCCGTGTGTCGATGGACATGCTGACCGTTGATCTGACCGATCTGCCACAGGCGAGCCTGGGCAGCAGGGTTGAGCTCTGGGGTAAACAGGTCCTGGCCAGCGATGTCGCGATGCAGGCGGGGAGCATTCCTTACCAGTTGTTCTGTAATTTGCGCCGGGCACCACTGCTCTATCTCGGGGACTAAACCGCGCAGCTGTAGACGAGTTTGAACGCAAGTGTTGTAAATTCCGAACGCTATGCCATGATACGGCCACATTTTCGTATCACTCCCAAGGGGGACTCCAGCATTGGACGTCGGTGTTCGACTGCAATCCATTCGCAAACTCAAAGGCCTATCCCAGCGTGAACTCGCCAAGCGGGCGGGCGTCACCAACAGCACCATTTCGATGATCGAGAAGAACAGCGTAAGCCCTTCGATCAGTTCGTTGAAAAAGGTGCTGGCGGGTATTCCCATGTCGCTGGTGGAGTTCTTCTCCCTGGATGTGGAGCCGGATAACCAGGCCCAGGTGGTCTATAAGGCCGCAGAACTTACCGATATCTGCAGTGGTGCCATCACCATGAAGCTGGTGGGCAAGGCGCATCCGAGCCGGGCCATTTCCTTCCTTGATGAAACCTACCCTAGCGGTACCGACACTGGCGATGAGATGTACGCCCATGAAGGCGAAGAAGCTGGCATGCTGGTTTCCGGCAAGCTGGAACTGACCGTGGGCAGCGAGGTGTTTATTCTCGAGCCAGGTGACAGTTATTACTTCGAGAGCAGCAAGCCGCACCGCTTCCGTAACCCGTTCGAGCAGCCAGCTCGTCTGATTAGCGCTACCACACCGGCGAATTTCTAAATAACCCTGCGGCAATACGGGTTGTTTCGGCGGCGCCAGCTTGCCGTTATACTGACGCCCGCTCGCGAAACCGTGGCCGCGAGCGAGACTAGCCACGATGAGGGTGTACCGTGAACCTGATTAAAAAAATCCTAGTAGCGCAGGCTACCGTGTTGGCTCTGTGGGCAGTGACTGCTCAGGCCACGACTGACGAAGCCATTGCCGAGCGACTGAAGCCGGTTGGTGAAGTTTGTGTAATGGGCGAAGAGTGCAAAGGCGTGGGTGCTGTGGCAGCCACTGCTGGCGGTGCGGCGCGTACTGCAGATGACATCATTGCCAAGCACTGCGGCGCTTGCCATACCCCGGGCATCCTGGGTGCACCGAAGATTGGTGACACCGCTGCCTGGAAAGAGCGTGCTGACCACCAGGGCGGCCTCGACGGCATCCTGGCCAAGGCGATTTCCGGCATCAACGCCATGCCGCCGAAAGGCACCTGTGGCGATTGCTCGGATGACGAGCTGCGTAGCGCAATCCAGAAGATGTCCGGCCTGTAAGCCGGCGCTACTGATGAAAAAGCCGCCTCCGGGCGGCTTTTTGCATTTTCTGTCCGGCAGGTGCAGCAACCTGTCGGTATGGTGGTCCTAACTGCATTCGTCGCAACGTAGTCAGGAGAGCCAGATGCTCAAGGTCTGTTCGCTAGAGCACAGTATTGACCAGGTCCTGCAGGCCATCGACGGCCCGCTGCACCTGGGTTTGCCGTTGGGCCTGGGTAAACCGAATCGTTGGGTCAATGCCCTGTATGCGCGCATCAAACTGTTGCCTGAGCGTCAGTTGACCATCTATACGGCGCTGTGCCTGGGGCGGCCACGAGCAGCTGAGGACTTGCAGCAGCGCTTTCTCGAGCCTTTTGTTGAGCGGATCTATGGCGATTATCCCGAACTGGATTTTCTCGCCGACCTGCATGGCAATAACCTGCCGAGCAATGTGCGGGTTGAGCAGTTCTTTCTGCAGCCGGGCAGCCTGCTGGGCAGCGCGCCAGCCCAGCAGGACTACATCAGCAGTAATTACAGCCACGTGGCGCGTGACCTCAACGACAAAGGCCTGAACCTGATCGCTCAGTTGGTGGCTGCCGACCCTGCCTGCCCTGGGCGCTTTAGCCTGAGCTGCAACCCGGATATCACCCTCGATCTGTTACCGCTGCTGGAGCAGCGCCGCGCCGCCGGGGAAACGATCCTGTGCGTGGCTCAGGTGCATGCAGCGCTGCCTTACATGGCCGGCCCGGCTGAGGTGCCCAGCGCGACCTTTGATCTGCAGGTTGCCGAGAGCGAATGCACAACGCTGTTTTCCACGCCCAATATGCCGGTGAGTGTGCAGGATCATTGCATCGGTTTGCATGCCAGCAGCCTGATTGCTGACGGCGGCACCTTGCAGATTGGTATCGGCGCCATGGGCGATGCCCTGACCGCCGCGCTGCTGGCTCGCCAGGGTGATAACCCGGGTTACCAGGCACTGCTGGATGAGTTGCAGGCGCGTCATTGGGCCGCGCTGGTCAGCAAAATCGGTGGGCTGGAGTCGTTTAAACAGGGCTTGTATGGCTGCAGCGAAATGTTCGTCAACGGTTTGCTGGCGCTGGCTGAAGCCGGTGTCGTACGCCGCGCCGTATATCCGGATATACGGGTGCAGCAGCTGGCCGCTGCTCTGGATATTCAAGGCCGCGTGCGCAGCGTACAAGCGCTATTGGATGCCGGCTTAGACAGACACGTAGAGCCGTCGACGCTGGCGTGGCTGCTCGACAGTGGCCTGTTGAGTGGTGCGCTCACCCTGGCTGCTGGGCAGTTACAGCTGCCCGATGGTCAGTCGGTTTCGGCGGATCTTGGCGATGCACGTACGCAGGTCGCGCTGGCGCCGTACCTGGGCATTGCGCGGCATGGGGCGGTGGTGCATGGCGGCTTTTTCCTCGGCCCCAAGCAGTTCTATCAGCGCTTGCGAGAGTTGCCAGCCGCGCAGCGGGCGCGTTACGCCATGACCGGCATCCGCTATATCAATGAGCTGTATCAGCAAGAGTCACTCAAGCGTTTGCAGCGCCGTGAGGCGCGTTTTATCAATACGGTATTCACCGTCACGCTATTGGGGGCCGCGGTATCTGATCAGCTGGAGGACGGCCGCGTGTTGAGTGGCGTGGGCGGGCAGTACAACTTTGTTGCCCAGGCCCATGCCCTCGATGATGCGCGCTCGATTCTGTTGCTGCGCAGTTGGCGTGAAAGCGCAGGCAAGGTCAGCTCAAATATCGTATGGGACTACGGCCACGTCACCATTCCACGGCATTTGCGCGATATTGTCGTGACCGAATACGGCATCGCCGATTTGCGCGGTAAAACCGATGCGCAGGTGATCGAGGCGCTGTTGTGTATCAGCGACTCGCGCTTCCAGGCGCAACTGATCGAGCAGGCGCAGCAGGCCGGCAAGCTGGCTGAAGATTTTCAGCTGCCGGCGCATTTTTGCCACAACCTGCCCGAGCGGCTTGACGCCCTGCAGCGCCAGCACCCCGCGATGTTCAGTGAGTACCCGCTGGGCAGTGATTTCGACGCCGAAGAGCGTGACTTACTGCGTGCCCTGACCTGGCTCAAGCGACATTTCAAGCTGACGGAAGTGCTGGAGTTGGGTAAGGCCACCCTTGAGGCGCCGGCCCCCGAGGCATACCCCCGGCATCTGCGGCGTATGGGGCTGGAGGCGCCAGACGGTGTGCGTGAGGCGCTGTATCAGCGCCTGCTGCTCGCCGGTCTGCAGGCAACCGGCGTGGCGGCCTGAGCGGCAGGTCAGTCGATAAAGCTGACCTGGCCGTTGTTCAGCGAGGCGATACGCGCCAGCGACTCGACCCGATAGCCCTGGGCATCCAGCTCGGCGCGACCGCGCTGGAAGGACTTCTCGATCACCACGCCGATACCGGCGATGCTCGCACCGGCCTGGCCGATCAGGTCAATCAGCGCGCGCGCCGCGTGACCATTGGCGAGAAAATCATCAATCAGCAGCACGTGGTCGTTGGCGCTCAGGTGTTTGGCCGAGATGGCCAGGGTGCTTTCGGTCTGCTTGGTGAAGGAAAACACCTTGGAGATGTACAGGTTGTCCGTGAGCGTCAGCGACTGGTACTTGCGCGCAAAAATCACCGGAACGCCCAGTTCCAGGCCGGCCATTACCGCCGGGGCAATGCCGGAGGCTTCAATGGTGACGATCTTGGTAATGCCCTGGCCGGCGAAGCGCTGGGCAAACTCATGGCCGATCTGCTGCATCAGCGCGGGATCGATCTGGTGGTTGAGAAAGGCATCGACCTTGAGCACCTGCTCAGAGAGCACGGTGCCTTCATCGCGAATCTTCTGTTTCAGCGCTTCCACGCGGTAACCCTCGTCGTTCTTTCTGATACCCGGTCTGTGCCGGGATGTAATGGTGCAGCGTAGCGCGGATGCAGGAGGTGACGAAATACTCGCCGGATGCATCCTACGCCTCGCCGGTTATTTTTGATGGCGCCATCCCTGGCGGCCACCCTTTGGGCCGTCGCCAGCGACGTTTAAAATAGCTCCCGGCTATTTTTTGAGCAGGGCGCGCATGTTGGCCAGTGCCGAGTTGCCGGTGGCGGCCTTGACCTCGGGCGGTGCGTCTTCCTGGCCTTCCCAGATCAGGTCTTCGGGCGGTAGCTCATCGAGAAAACGGCTCGGCGCACAGTCGATGATCTCGCCGTATTGCTTGCGCTTGGCGGCGAAGGTCATGGTCAGGTTGCGCTTGGCCCGGGTGATGCCGACGTAGGCCAGGCGGCGTTCTTCTTCAACGGTGTCGGCCTCGATGCTGGAGCGGTGCGGGAGGATTTCTTCTTCCACGCCAAGGATGTACACCGAGGGGTATTCCAGACCCTTGGAGGCGTGCAGGGTCATCATCTGCACGCCCTCTGCACCTTCCTCTTCCTCTTGCTGACGCTCAAGCATGTCGCGCAATACCAGCTTGCCGATGGCGTCTTCGATGGTCATGTCGCCGTCTTCGTCGCGCTCCAGGGTGTTCTTCAGCGCCTCGACGAGAAACCAGACGTTGCCCATGCGCGCGTCGGCCACCTTGTCGTTGGAGGCGTTCTGGCGTAGCCAGTTCTCGTAGTCGATGTCCATCACCATGCTGCGAATGGCGGCAATCGGGTCATTCTGCGCGCACTCCTGGCGCACCCGGTCCATCCATTTGGTAAAGCGTGCCAGGCGCTCGGTGTAGCGCGCATCCAGTTGCTCGCCTAGGCCGATTTCGCCGGCGGCAGCGTACATGCTGATCTTGCGGCCGGTGGCGTAGTTGCCGAGCTTTTCCAGGGTGGTGGAGCCGATCTCGCGGCGCGGCACGTTGATCACCCGCAGGAAGGCGTTGTCATCGTCCGGGTTGACCAGCAGGCGGAAGTAGCTCATCAGGTCCTTCACCTCCTGGCGGGCGAAGAAGCTGGTGCCACCGCTCAGGCGATAGGGAATCTGATGGTGCTGCAATTTGAGCTCCATCAGCTTGGCCTGGTAGTTGCCGCGATAGAGGATGGCGTAGTCACTGTAGGGGCGCTCGGTGCGCAGGTGTTCGGTGAGGATCTCCAGCGCCACGCGCTCGCACTCGGCATCTTCATTGCGGCAGCGGATCACGCGGATCTCGTCGCCCATGCCCATCTCGCTCCACAGCTGTTTCTCGAACGCATGCGGGTTGTTGGCGATCAGGATGTTGGCGCACTTGAGGATGCGGCTGGTGGAGCGGTAGTTCTGCTCCAGCATCACCACCTTCAGCGAGGGGTAATCCTCCTTCAGCAGCATCAGGTTTTCCGGGCGCGCGCCGCGCCAGGCATAGATCGACTGGTCATCGTCGCCGACCACGGTGAACTGGTTGCGCATGCCCACCAACAGCTTCACCAGCAGGTACTGGCTGGCGTTGGTGTCCTGGTATTCGTCCACCAGCAGGTAGCGGATGCGGTTCTGCCATTTTTCCAGGATGTCGGCGTGTTCCTGGAACAGCATCACCGGCAGCAGGATCAGATCGTTGAAGTCCACTGCGTTGTAGGCGCGCAGGGTGCGCTGGTAGTGCAGGTAGACGATGGCGGCGGTCTGTTCCTTGGGGTTGCGCGCGCCTGCCAGCGCCTGTTCGGGCAGGATCAGGTCATTCTTCCAGCTGTCGATGTAGTTCTTGATCTCGTCGGCGCCGTCATCGCCGGCATATTCCTTCTGCATGATGTCGGTGAGCAGCGCCTTGATATCGCCGTCATCGAAGATCGAGAACCCCGGCTTGTAGCCCAGGCGCGCGTATTCCTTGCGGATGATGTTCATGCCCAGGTTGTGGAAGGTCGAGACCGTCAGGCCACGCGCCTCGGGGCCCTTGAGCAGGCTGCTAACGCGCTCCTTCATCTCGCGCGCGGCCTTGTTGGTAAAGGTCATGGCGACGATATGCCGCGCCTGGATGCCGCAGTTCTGTACCAGGTGGGCGATTTTGCGGGTAATCACGCTGGTCTTGCCGGAGCCAGCGCCGGCGAGCACCAAAAGTGGGCCGCCGACATAGTTCACGGCTTCCTGCTGCCGGGGGTTCAGTCGGGACATGGAGTCAATCGTCAGGCGGAATGGGCGCGCATTTTAACAGGCCTGAGGCTTTCTGCCGTGACCATCTGGAAGTGTGTTGCAGTGCACATAATGGCAAACCGCCAGGCTTGGTTAATTTTGCTAATCCAGTACTCTGGTGCCACTTTCGGGTCCTTGCCATGCCGCAGGGGACGCGCCACTGACACAAGGATGTGCGTGATTAGACGTCGATTACGACGCATCCGAGCGGTTGCAATGCTCTTTATTTGTGCAGTGGGGGAAGTTGTTTGTCCGCGTTCGTCGAACCATTACGCTTGCTGTTGCTGGCGGAAACGCCGGGCTGGGCGCAGTTGCTGCGCGAGCGGCTGAGTGCGCTCGGCAGTGGCTATGCACTGATCACTGCCCCGTCCTGGGAGGCGGCCAGTGCGCTGTTCGATAAACCCAGCAATGCCCTACTGCTGAGTACCGCCAAGTACCTGCCTGCCTCCGGGCGTTGTTCCCTGCCGATTATTCTGTTGCTGGATGCCGAACCCGAGGTTGAACCAGAAGGCGTGTGCGATTGGCTGGTGCGCGAGCAGCTCAGCGCCGAGGTGCTGCGTCGCTGCCTGCGTTATGCGCGCGAGCATGGCCACCTCAACGACACCTTGCAGCGCCTGGCCGCACAGGATGCGCTGACCGGGATCGCCAACCGCCAGGGCTTTCAGACCCTGCTCGCGGCGCGACTGGCCGAATACGAAGGCCGTGGTCTGACCCTCGGCCATCTCGATCTGGACAACTTTCGTCATGCCAACGACGCCCTGGGTTATCAGGGCGGTGACAGTCTGATCCTGCAGGTGGTGGCGCGGATCAAGGCGCAGTTGCAGGCCGGCGATCAGGTGGCCCGGCTGGGCAGTGATGAGTTCGCTCTGCTGCTCGACAGCCGCCGTGATCCACAGCGCGCCGAACGTCTGGCTGCGCAGATTACCGAAGCCCTGGGCGAGCCGTACTGGATTGACGGCGAGAGCCTGCTGATCGGCTGCAGCCTGGGCCTGGCGCATTCGCGCGCCGAGAGCAGCGCCGACCCGCTGATGTGGCATGCACACATCGCCATGCAGCAGGCCAAGAGCCAGCAGGGCTGCACCTTTCATATCTACGATGAGCGAATCAATCGCAGTGCGCGCAACCAGGCTGACCTGGAAAGCGAACTGCGCCGCGCCCTGCGCCGCGACGAGCTGGAGCTGCACTATCAGCCGCGTCTGTGCCTGCAGACTGGGCGCATTGTCGGCCTGGAGGCGTTGGTGCGCTGGCGTCACAGCGTGCATGGGTTGCTGGCGCCGGATGAGTTCGTGCCGTTGGCCGAGGAGAGCGGGCTGATCGTACCGCTCGGCTACTGGGTGATCAGCCGCGCCTTGCGCGATATGCAGTGGTTACGCGGGCGCGGCGTGCCGGCGTTGCATATGGCGATCAACCTGTCGTTCCGCCAGTTTCAGGACAGCCAGTTGCTGCCGACCCTCAGTCGGTTAATCGCCGAGCGCGGTGTGGACGCCGAGTGGCTGGAGTTCGAGCTGACTGAAACTGCGGTGATGCGGCGTAGCGAGCAGGTGCAGCAGACCATGCTGGCGCTGGCGCGTCTGGGGGTGCGTTTCTCGCTGGACGATTTTGGCACCGGCTTCTCGTCTTTTGTGCACCTGAACAACCTGCCAATCACCCTGCTGAAAATCGACAAAAGCTTTGTGGGTGGCATGGGTGAGCGTGCGGAAAATCGCCAGCTGGTCAGGGCGATGATCAACCTGGCGCACAACCTCAACCTGCAGGTGGTGGGCGAGGGTGTGGAAAACGCCGAGCAGCTGGCGCTACTGCGGCAGTACGGCTGTGATCAGGTGCAGGGTTACCTGATCAGCAAGGCCTTGCCGCTGAATGAACTGACGCGCTTTCTGGTGTTTGGCATGCGCCAGCCCTTGCTCGGGCTGAACAACAGTTAAATCGTCGCGCGTCTATGCCGGATAGCAAGAGGCCCGCTTATGTCGCGGGCCTCTTGTTTGATGCACTTACTGCGCCGCCTTGGCCTGGCGTTGCGCCAGTTTCTGCTGGCGGTAGCTGATGGCGGCGGGCGGCACTGCCGTGACCTTGCCGGTCTCCAGCCAGCGCTTGAGGCGGTTGGCGTCGGCCATGTGGGTGTATTTGCCAAAGGCATCCAGCACCACGAACGCCACTGGGCGATTATTCATCACGGTATTCATCACCAGGCAGCGGCCGGCTTCACCGGTATAGCCGGTCTTGCTCAGCTGCACACTCCAACCGGGCTTGCGCACCAGGTTGTTGGTGTTGCGAAAGCCCAGGGTGTAGCTGGGTTTGCGGAAGACCTGGGTTTTTTCCGAAGTGGTGGTGTACTGGCGGATCAGCGGGTATTGGTTTGCGGCCTTGAGCATCAGCACCAGGTCGCGGGCGTTGGAGACGTTGTGCTCCGACAAGCCAGTGGGCTCGACGAAGCGTGAGCTGTGCATGCCCAGGTCGCGGGCCTTGGCGTTCATTGCCGCGACAAAGGCCGAGTGACCGCCCGGATAGTGGTGGGCCAGGCTGGCTGCGGCGCGATTCTCCGAGGCCATCAGGGCCAGCAGGAGCATGTCGCGACGGCTCAGTTCGCTGCCTATGCGTACGCGGGAGAATACGCCGCGCATTTCCTGGGTGTCGCGAATCATGATCGGCAGCACCTGATCCAGCGGCAATTTGGCGTCGAGGGTGACCATGGCGGTCATCAGCTTGGTGACCGAGGCAATCGGTACCACGCTGTCGGCGTTGCGCTCATAGAGCACCTGATTGGTCTGCAGGTCGACCAACAGGGCGCTGCCGGCGGCCAGTTCCTGTTGTTTGGGGGTGGCGGCCTGGGTGTTCGATGCAACTACAACGCAGCTGCAGATCAGCAGCAGGCTTACTATCGAATGACGGATTTTCACGGAGAGTTTCACGGCTAGGTTGGAGGGTGGCACAGCGCTGCCCAGTATACGTAAATCCGCGTTGAGGCTTGAGTGCGTAGACTTAAATCGTCATCTGGGCAGGCTATAGTGGGCGGCATTTTTATCGCCGCGAGTTACCCATGTCCGAACCGTCAGCCCCCACCGCAATAAGCCTGCGCGAAGCTTTATGGTTCTGGCTGAAGCTGGGCCTGATCAGTTTCGGCGGTCCGGCCGGACAGATCGCGATCCTGCATCAGGAGCTGGTGGAGAAGCGCCGCTGGTTGTCCGAGCGGCGTTTTCTGCATGCGCTCAACTACTGCATGCTGCTGCCGGGGCCGGAGGCGCAGCAACTGGCCACCTATATCGGTTGGCTGTTGCACCGTACCTGGGGCGGGGTGATTGCCGGCGTGCTGTTTGTGCTGCCGTCGCTGTTTATCCTGATCGGCCTGTCCTGGCTGTATATCGCCTATGGTGATGTGCCGCTGGTGGCGGGGCTGTTTTACGGGATCAAGCCGGCGGTCACCGCGATTGTGCTGCAGGCGGCCTGGCGCATCGGCTCGCGAGCGCTGCAGAACAATTGGTTATGGGGTATTGCCGGGGCGTCCTTTGTGGCGATATTTGCTTTCAACCTGCCCTTCCCCTTGATTGTGCTGGGCGCCGCGCTGACGGGTTATGTGGGTGGGCGCCTGTTGCCGCAGCAGTTCAGCTTGGGCGGCGGACATGCGGGGCAGGGGAGGTCTTATGGTCCGGCCCTGATTGACGACAACACCGCGCCTGCTGCCCACACACGCTTTCGGGCCTCACGGCTGGCGCTGTTACTGCTGGTTGGCGCATTGCTCTGGCTGCTGCCGATGGGGCTGCTGACTGTGCTGTATGGCTGGGATGGCACGCTGACGCAAATGGCCTGGTTCTTTACCAAGGCGGCGCTGCTGACCTTTGGCGGCGCCTATGCGGTGCTGCCTTACGTTTACCAGGGCGCCATCGGCCATTACGGCTGGCTGACCCCGACGCAGATGATCGACGGTTTGGCTCTGGGCGAGACCACGCCGGGGCCGCTGATCATGGTGGTGGCGTTCGTGGCCTTTGTCGGCGCTTATCTGCAGCCGCTGTTCGGTGGCGATTCGGGCTTTGCCAGCGGTGCGCTGGCGGCGGCGCTGGTCACCTGGTTCACCTTTCTGCCGTCGTTTCTGTTCATCCTCGCCGGTGGCCCGTTGGTCGAATCGACCCATGGCGAGCTGAAATTCACCGCGCCGCTGACCGCGATTACTGCGGCGGTGGTCGGGGTGATTGTGAATCTGGCGCTGTTCTTCGGTTATCACGTGTTGTGGCCGCAGGGATTTGCCGGCACCTTCGATTGGCCGTCGGCGTTGCTTGCCGTGGCGGCGGCCTTGGCGCTGCTGCGCTTCAAGCGTGGGGTGATGGAGGTGCTGCTGTTGTCGGCACTGGCCGGGTTGGCGCTGCACCTGCTCTGAGGTCGCCGTGTGGGTACACGGCGACCTGTGCAGCGTTTGCCACTATCAGTGGAAGGGGAAGATGTAGTTCATCCAGGAGGCCATGCGCAGGAGGATCTTGCGCATGATGGCGACGTGGTGGAAATGCTCGGAATACAGCGCCGCCTGGCCATAGGCGCCGCCTGGCATCAGGTCGCGGTACTGGTCGAAGGTTGGATCTGTCACTTCGAGGACCACCGGTACGCGGCCGGCCGGCGGTGAGCCGGTGAAGCCGATCAGGTTACCGCTGGGCTGAATCTGCCCCTCGGCGATCACCGGCAGCACCATCTTCACCTTGGCCGTGAAGACCTGGCCCGGCAGGCCGTCGAAGGCAATTTCCGCCTCGTCGCCCAGGGTCAGGCGTAGTTGGCTGTTCTGCCGCATCCAGGCCACATAGGAGTAATCCTCATGCGGTACAAAGACCATCGCCGGGCGCAGTGGCAGGGTTACGGCGTAAACCCCGGGGCGCAGAGAGACCTGGGTGACATAGCCCTTGGACGGTGCCCGCACGACGGTGTTTTCGAGGTCATATTGGGCGATGCTGAGCTGCGCCTGCAGGTCATCGACCTGCGCCTTGGTGAGGTCCACGTTCCGGCGGTTGCCAACGTTGCGCTTGGCCAGTTCGCTGGCACGTGCAAAGTCCTGGCGGGCCGAATAGAGCTGGGCCGTGAGCGATTTGACGCGGTTCTCGAAAGGGGTCGGATCGATGCGGAACAGCACGTCGCCCTTTTCCAGCATCTGGTTGCCTTTAACGGGCACCTCTACCACCAGCCCTTTGACGGCGGGCACGATCGGCGTGCTGACGAAGTAGCTGCGTGACACCTCGGAGTAGGGGTGGTTGTAGTTCATCAGGAAGATCAGCGTACCGATCAGCACGATGCCGCCGAGCACGGCAGTGGGCACCGTCCACTTGTTCAGCGGGATCTTGAAGACTTTGAACACCACAACGCAGATGGCGGTGTAGGTCAGGATCAATAACAGGTCCATGGTTACACGTCCTCTGGGCGTTGTGGGGCCGGTGCTGGCGGGGTAGGGGTGTCCTGGGTGGCAGCGGGTTCGGCCTCAGGGGGCGGCAGCGACGCGCTCAGTGCTGCCACGCTGGCCTGCAATGCGCTGATTTGCTGCTCCAGTGCTTGGAGCCGCGACTCGTCCGGCTTGGCCTGGCTGAAACCCCAGCCACGGTCTTCACGGTACAAGGTGGCCCAGATCCACAGGAACGGCCATAACACATGCAGAGTAAACAGGCTGACCCAGCCGGCTACATGAATCGCGTCCTGCTGGGGATGGTTGCGGTGTACGGCGATTTCATAAGGAATGTCGTGCACTGCGATGATGCCGTAAAACAGCACCACTGCAGCAAACACCAGAATCCCCAGCGCTATGTAGTCCAGCATGCTTAGCCCCTCCTTGCTTATTCTGATTTGCGGCCATTGTAGACAAATCAGTGTTACCGGGAAGGGCTATCTATGCTGACCGTGGCCAGGCCATGGGTAGCGTAGATGGCGGCTGATTAATTAGAGGAACCAGCGGTACTCCCGTGCGCTGACGTCTTGCATGAAGGCCAGGTGGTCCTGGCGTTTGTTTTCGCAGTAGACCATCACAAACTCGCTGCCCAGGCCCTGGTTCACCAATGGGTGGTTGCGCATGGCGCTGACGGCGCCGAGCATGTCCTGGGGGAAGTCGATGCCGCTGTTGCGGTCCTCGTTGAGCGGCGCAATCGGCTCTTTGCCGGCATCCAGGCCGTGCTCCATGCCGATGAGGATCGCGGCCAGCACCAGGTAGGGGTTGGCGTCGGCCCCGGCCAGGCGGTGTTCGATACGCAGGTTCTTGCCGTCCGACTCGGGAATACGAATGCACGCATCGCGGTCTTCGAAGCCCCAGCTGGCGCGGCTGGCCGCGTTGACCATGGCGCCGTAGCGGCGGAAGGCGTTGTGGTTGGCGGCGAAGATCGGCATGCAGTGCGGCAGCAGTTCTAGGCAGCCGGCCACGGCGTGGCGCAGTGGCCGCTGGTTGTCGCCGTCGAGCAGGTTGTTGCCGGCCGGGTCGTACAGGCTGACATGCACATGCATGCCGCTGCCGGGCGCGTGCAGGTAGGGTTTGCTCATAAAACTGGCGCGCTGACCGTGCTGGAGCGCCACGCCACGGGTGCTGCGGCAGAACAAGGCAGCCCAGTCGGCGGCACGCAGGCCGTCGTCGCAGTGGCCGAAGTTGATTTCGAACTGGCCAGGGCCCAGCTCGGCGGTGATCACGTTGGCGTCCACGCCCTGTTCATTGGCGGCGTCGACGATGTCATGCAGCACATCGGCGAAGCGCGACAGACGGTCGATGTGCATATTCGGCTGGTCGTCGGCATCGCCACACAGTGGGTCGCGGGGGAACTGCGGCAGGCCGTCCTTGAGTGTGCGGTCAAACAGATAGAACTCCAGTTCGAACGCCACCACCGGGCGGATGCCACGTGCTTCCAGGCGCTTGAGCACACGGGCAAGGACTTCACGCGGCTCGAACTCGATGGGCGCATCCGTGCCGTCGGAGCTGATCAGCATCTGCCCCAGCGGCTGGTTTTCCCAGCGCACCAGTTTCAGTGTGTCGGGGATCAGGCGGCGCAGGGCGTCCGGGTCGCCGTCGTTGAAGCAGTAGTCGCCAATTGGGTGCAAACCGCCCTGCACACCGAGCAGCACACAGTTCTGTGGCAGTTTCAGCGGGCTGCCGGAGGCGACCTTTTCGAGGATGTCGACGGGGTAGCGCTTGCCATAGAAATGCCCGGGGATATCCAGGCTGATCAGGTCAACGTAACGAACGTCGGGGTGGGCGGCGCGGAAGGCGCGCACCTCGCTAAGCAGGTCGGGAAATTTCATAGTGGTTGTCATGGCGGCTATTTGCGCGGGTCAGTTGAAGACCCAGAGCACTCTGGTGAGGGATTCGGTCAGGTTGGCGTAGCGGAACTGCGCATGCGGGGGTAACTGGAAGCTGTCATTCGGGCCAAGCGTGACCGGCTCGGCGTTCTCGCCGTACCAGATCGTCAGCTCGCCTTCGAGCACGAAGCCGCCTTGCTCGTCGCTGTCATTGAGGTGCCCTTCGCCGCTGCTGGCGCCGGGTTGCAGGAAGCTTTCGAGCATGGAAAAACCCGCCGAGATACTGGGTGAGGCCAGCACGTCGGTGATGCCGCCGGCGTAATACAGGGTGCGGCGCTCGTCTGGACGGGTCACCCAGGGCACTTCGCGGGGCTTGTTCAGGCTGTAGAAATAGGTGGTCGGCACGCCCAGGCTTTCGCTGATGGCGGTGAGGTCAGCCACGGTGGGGCGCGACAGGCCGCGCTCGACCTGGGAGAGAAAGCCCACCGAGCGATCAATTCGCGCCGCCAGCTCACCCAGGGTGAGGTTTTTGTGCTTGCGCAGGTCGCGAATCAGGATCGCCAGGCCTTCGACTTCTTCCTGCATGTCCATGAGGTTTCCTTATGGCTACGGGTTCAAATGGCGTCGCGCAGGCGATACCAGGCTTTGCCCACGGCTTCGATCGGGGCGGCCAGCAGGTCTCCGCCGGGGAAGCGCGGGTTGCTCAGGCCCTGGTACAGCTCAAGCAGGTCGGCGTCACCGAGAATCGCATCAGTAACCGCGCGGGCGGCGGCCAGGGTCGGCAGGATGCCGTGACCGGAGAAGCCCTGCAGCCAGAACTTCTGCCCGCTGCGGCCGACATCCGGGGTGCGGTGCAGGGTGCAGTCGATATGTCCGCCCCAGCCGTAGTCAATCTGCACGCCGCGCAGTTGCGGGAACACGCGCTCCAGATAAGGCCGGGTGGCCGCCGGCACGTCCTCGGGGATGCCGCCCAGGTAGGTGCAGCCGCCGCCGAACAGCAGGCGGTTGTCCGGGGTTACGCGGAAGTAATCCGGCACGAATTGGTTGTCGATGGCGCAGGTGCCCTGGGGAAACAGCGAGCGCGCCAGTTCTGGCTCCAGCGGTGCGGTGGCGACCTGGTAGGAGCCGACCGGCAGCAGACGCCTGGACAATTGCGGGTCGAGTTTGTCGATATAGGCGTTGCACGCCAGCACCAGCACGTCGCTGCGGATTTCACCCTGTTCGGTACGGGCGATATAACCGTCGGTGGTTTCGCGGTACTCCAGCGCCTTGCTCTGCTCGAAAATCTGTCCGCCGGCCTTCTCGATGGCATCGGCCAGGCCCTGGGCCAGTTTCAGCGGGTTGAGGTGGGCGGCACCGCTGTCATGCAGGGCGGCCAGGTAACGTGGGCTGGCAATCCACTGTGGCAGTTCGTCCTTGGGGATAAAGCTCAACTGCGTATAGCCGTACTTCTGCTCGGCTTCTTCGAGGCTTTCCTGCAGCTGTTTCACCCGGCGCGGCAGCACGGCGGTGTAGATAGCGCCGGTGCGGTAATCGATGTCGAAGTTGTGGCGCCCGGGTAACTCGCGCATCTCCTCGGCCGCCCAGACCATGCTGTCCCACAGGCGACGGGCGCGCTCCAGGCCGAGGGCCTGCTCAAACGGCGGCATATCGCAGGACCAGCCCGGCAGTGCCTGGCCACCGTTGCGCCCCGAGGCGGCCCAGGCCAGACGGCTGGCTTCCAACAGCACCACCTTCTTACCGGCCAGCGCCAGGCGCAACGCGCTGTGCAGGCCACTGAAGCCGCCGCCGATGATCAGCACATCGCATTGCAACGCTTCCTGCAGGCGCGGGCGCAGCGGAATCTGGCCGGGGTAGGTGCCGGCGTAGTAGGTGCCGATGTGCTGGGCAGATTGTTTGAACATGGCGCGCCTCGTGAAATATCTATTTCAGAATTTCATGAAAATATACGCCATAAATTTCACATGACCAAGTCCTGAACGTACTTCAGGGACCGCCGGCAGGTTGTGTACGAGCGCTGAGGCCTTGCGTTACCTGGGCGGCACAAGCAGGCCGCTGAGGTGGCGCGGGCCATTTTCAGGAGGGGTTACCGGCCGGATCAGCCACCATCCACGCGCCTGGCACGGCCAGGTTCAGGCCATGCCGCGCTGGCCCCGCACGGGGCTAGTGCACGCGGTTGCGGCCGCCGTGTTTGGCGGCATAGAGGGCGCGATCGGCTTTTTCCAGCAGGTCGTCGGCGCTGCTGGGGGTGTCTGTGGTGGAGGCGATGCCGGCGCTGAGGGTGACCGCAAACTCGCTGCCGCTGGCAATAAACTTCAATTCGGAGAAGCGCTGGCGGATTTCGTCGAGAATGCGTTTTGCCTGGTCCGCCGGGCAGTCTGGCAGCACCACGAGAAATTCCTCACCGCCGTAACGGCCGAGGCTGTCGATGCGGCGCAGGCGCTGGCGCAGCAGGTTGGCCAGGGCGCGGATGACGTTGTCACCGGCGGCATGGCCGTAGCTGTCGTTGACCTTCTTGAAGAAGTCGATATCCAGCATGGCCACGCTGGCGGGCTTGCCGCTGCGTTGTGCGCGTTCCAGTTCCACCGCCGCCTGCTCTTTAATGTCGGCGTGCTTGAGCAGGCCCGTCAGGCTGTCGCGGGACAATGCATTGCTCAGCAAGCGGGCACGCTGGGCGCGGGAAAAGACGGCGGCGACCAGGGCGTTGTCGGAAATCGGTTTGGTGACGAAGTCATCACCGGCCTTGATCAGCGCGTTCATCTGCCGGCCGATATCGGTTTCTGCCGAGAGGTAAATGATCGGCACGCGCAGCCAGTCGTCGTTCATGCGGATGATCTGGGCCAGCTCCGGGCCGGTGCAGTCCGGCATGCTGACATCCAGCAGCACCACTTCGGGGTTGAAGTCACGCATGCGTTCGAAGATCTCGGCAGGCTCGTGGAGCATTTCCACCAGCATGTTGGCGCCACGTAAAATCAGGCTGAAACGGCTGGCCAGTTCGCGGTCGTCGTCGATGATCAGCACCCGGTAAGGCTCGCCCTGTTGCTGGGAAAAGCAGCGCTCCAGGCGGTTTTCCAGCTGGGGGATATCCACCGGTTTGGTGAAGAAACCCAGGGCGCCGACGCGCACGGCCTGCAGGTGAGTGGCGAAGTCGTCCTGGGTGGTGATCACCAGCAAGGGCAGGGGTTCGTCCAGGCGTTGCTGCAGCTCGGCAGCATATTCCAGGCCGGTCTGGCTCTCGTCGGGCAGGTTGACGTCGACGATCAGCGCGTCGGGCAACTGCTGCTGCAAGGCGTGGTCGAGGTCGGCGATGCGGGAGAAGTGCTGGGCCTGATAGCCGAAGTTATTCAGCGTCAGGCGCATATTTTCGCCAATCGCCAGTTGGTCTTCGAGGATGTAGATACGCCGTGAGCTGCTGTTTGGCCGCGGCGCCTTGGCGGCGCGGGCAACGGGCTCCTGGCTGCGTTCGGCCTGATACTGCTGGCTGGCGAGTTGCTGCAGGCTGCGGCTGAAGTCCTGCAGGCTCTGCTGCTCCTGTTGCAGGGTATCGAGCCACTGATCAGCCTCTTGCTCCAGCTCGCGGGCACGCTGGCCGAGGCTGCTGAAGCCGAAGGTGCCGGCGGCTCCGGCGAGTTTATGCAGTTGCGCGCGCAGGGTTTGCAGGTGCTGCAACTGCTCGCGCTGGTCAGCCGCGTGCAGCAGCAGTTCGGCGTTCTGCGCCAGGGCTGGCAGTTCTTCCTGCAGGCGCTGCTCGAAGTCGCTGCTGAGTTGCTGCAGGTGCTGCTGCAGTTCATCGGCGGGCGATTTGCGTTTACTCATGCACCTGGCTCCATATCGTGCGCACCTGTGTCGCCAGCTGCATGGGATCGAAGGGTTTGATAATCACGTCGCGGGCGCCGAGGCTGCGGTAATGGGCGATTTCTGCCGGCTGTACCTTGGCGGTCATAAACACCACCGGCACCTGCTGGATGTCGATCAGGCGGGCCATGTGCGCCAGGGTTTGCGGGCCGTCCATGTCCGGCATCATCACATCCAGCAGAATAAAGTCCGGGGCAAAACCCTGCAGTTGATCCAGGGCGTCCTGGCCGCAGGCGCAGCTGAGCACTTGAAAGCCGCCGACAGCCTCCAGCGCGAGTTTGGCGACTGCCTGGATCGAGGGATCGTCTTCTACATGCAGGATGCGTTGCAGTTCAGGCACGTTGATTATCCTCTGGGTTGGATGGCGATGCGGATGGCTCCTCTAGGGGCAGGGTAGTCAGTTCAAACCAGAAAGTCGCCCCGCGGCCAGGGGTTGAGTCAAAACCAATCTGTCCGCCCATGCGTTCGATGATTTCCTTGCTGATGGCCAGCCCCAGCCCGGTGCCGCCTTTTTGCCGGGTGTCAGTGGCATCGGCCTGGGAGAATTTGCTGAAAATCCGTTCCTGGAAGTTTTCCGGCACCCCGGGACCATGGTCCGTCACGCTGACGCGGATGCAGGTGTCGTGCTGCTGCGTACGGACCTCCACGGTCTGCCCTTGGGGCGAGAACTTCGCCGCGTTGGACAGCAGGTTGGCCAGCACCTGGGCCAGGCGCAGCTTGTCGACCCGCACCTGGGCCTGGGTCGCTGGGCCATGCAGCTTGAGTTGCACGTGGTAATGGCTGGCGTAGGGCTGATTTTCTTCGATGGATTTCTCCAGCAAAGGTTGTAGCGTTTGATCTTGCAGCTCGAAGACCATCTTGCCGGCCACCAGTTTTTCCATGTCCAGCAGGTCGTTGATCAGCAGGTTGAGGCGCTTGCTGTTGTCATGGGCGATCTGCAGCATCTGTTGAATGGCAGCAGGCACTTCGCCCAGGGCGCCACCATTGATCAGGCCAAGGGCGCCGGAGATGGCGGTCAGCGGGGTGCGCAGCTCGTGGCTGACGGTGGAGACGAACTCGTTTTTCAGCCGTTCGGTGCGCTTGCGCGCCTCGATATCGCGGATCACGGCGATAAAGCGCCGTTCACCCTGGTGGCTGATCTGCGAAATCGCCAGCTCGACGGTGAAGTGTTCACCGTTGCGGCGCATGGCGATCAGCTCGATTTCCTTACCCAGCATTTGGCTGATGCCGGTTTTCAGGAAGTGGCTGAGGTAGCGTGCCCGCATCGAGCGCTGTGGCTCGGGCAAGAGCAGGGTGGCGCGGTGCCCGGACACTTCCAGGTGGCTATAGCCGAAAATGTGCTCGGCGGCGCGATTGAAGGTTTCGATATAACCCTGCTGGTCGATGGTGATGATCGCGTCGAGTACGTTATCGAGCAAGGCGTGCAGGTAATCCTCGCGTTCGCGAACGGCCATTTCGTTGGCGATCCGCTCGCTGAAATCCTGGATCTGCGCGACGAAGTGCACCGGTTGATTGTCGCTGTCGCGCACCAGCGAAACGCTGAGCAGCACCCAGATTATCCGCCCCTGGCTATCGAGGTAGCGCTTCTCCATCTGATAGGTACTGACCTCCCCGGCGAGCAGTTCCGCGACATTCTGCAGGTCGGCATCCAGGTCATCCGGGTGAGTGATGTGCTGAAAGTCGGTTTGCAGCAGCTGTTCACGGCTGTAACCGAGCATCTCGCAGAGCTGGTCGTTAACTTCCAGCCAGTTTCCCTGCAGGGAAACCAGGGCCATGCCCTGTGGCGCGGTGCTGAAGGCGTTGCTGAAGCGCTGTTGGCTGAGCCGTAGCTGGTCTTCCACGGCTTTGCGGTCGCTGATGTCCCAGATAAAACCGGAGATCCATTGCAGTTGGCCCTGGCTGTTGTACTCGCCGCGGCCTTTTTCCCGCACCCAGACGTTGTGGCCATCGGCATGCAGCAGGCGGTAGGTCAGCTCGAAGGACTCCTGACGCTCGATGGCTTTTGCCGCCGCGTAGGTGATTGGCAGGTCATCCGGGTGCACCACGCTGGAGAATGCGCGGATACGGCTGTTGATAAAGTCTGAGGCCGGGTAGCCGCACAGCGCCTGAATTTCCTCACTCAGGAAGCTCATGGTCCAGTTGGCATCATTGCGGCAGCTGTACACAGCGCCGGGCAGGTTGGCGACCAGGCCGCGGAAACGGCTTTCGCTTTTCTGCAGGGCGCGGGTGGTTTGATGCAGGTCGTTGATGTCGCTGGCGATCCCCAGGTAGCCGTTGGTATTACCCTGTTTGTCATGCATGGCGCTGACGGTCAGGTTGACGATGCGCGGCTCACCGTTCTTGCGCACGTAGGTCCATTGCCGGGTTTCCGGTTCGCCCTTGGCCGGCACCCAGGTGAATACCTCAAAGCCGCTGATCTCCTGACCCGCCTGGCGGCTGAGCTGGCGTCCACGGGCCTGGATTTCTTCCGGCAGGTGGAATATCGCCGGGCTGTGCTTGCCGACCACCTCGGCGCAGCCATACCCCAGTAAGCGTTCGGCCCCAGAGTTGAACAGGGTGATCAGGCCTGCGGCGTCGGTGGTGATAATGCTGACCCCGGTGGCCGAGTCGAGTACCGCTTGCAGGAAACGTCGTGCCTCCAGGGTTTGCTCTTCATGCTGCAGGCGTTCCAGGGTGGCGCCGACCCAGCGGGCGAACAGGCGCATGAACTCCTTGTCGGCCTCATCGAATGCGTTGCGGCGGGCAACGCTGGAGGCAAAGCACAGAGTACCGAAGCGTTTGCCGGCGACCCAGATGCTGGTCCCGATATAGGTTTCCAGGGCAAACAATGCGTAGCACGGATGGCCGACGTATTGGCTCTGGCCCATGTGGCTAATGGCGAGCACGTCGTCGCTGCGCAGCGCCAGGCTGCAATAGGTGTCGCCGAGGGGGAAGCATTGGTCGTCTTCCAGGGTGTCGGGCGGTGATACCTGTGCCAGTACCTTGTAAGTCTGCGCTTCGATCTGGCTGACGATACCGATCGGCATGTCATAGAACGCTGCTCCCAGTTGCAGGGCCTGGCGCAGTTGCTCTTTAGTGCTCAGCTTGGGTAGTGCGGCAATTTCGTTGAGGGCGCGCAAGGCGGCCTGTTGGCGCTGCATGCGCTGCTGGGTTTGCTCGCGCTGGTGGTCGCGGCGAAGTGCATCAAATAGCTGACCGAGGGTGATCAGCAGGGGTTGTAGCTGCTCGGCAAAATCGGCGCTGTAACCGCCTGGTCGGTTGGCCAGGCCGAGCATGCCGAGGAGTTCGCCGTTGGCGCGAATCGGCAGGCCGGCAACTGCCAGTAACGGCGGGTGCCCTGGCGGTAAACCGGTGCTGTGGGGCTGTTTGCCGGGATCGTTGCTGAGCAGCGGCTGGCCGCTGTGGATGACCTGGCCGAACAGGGTGTCGCGGGTGCAAAACTGCAAACCTTGCTGCACGCGGGTGGCATAGAGCGCCTGGGTTTCTGCATCCCAGGCGATATTGCTGATGGCGAAGGCGCGCAGCACTGGTGCGCCACGTTCGTCATGCAGTGTTTCACCGATAAAGCCGAACTGACTGGCCGTGACCTCAAGAATCCGTCCGAGCAGGGTGTCGAAGGCTTCGCGTTGATTGTGGGCATTGATGTACGCCGCTTGCGCCTCGGTGATCAGCGCCAGCAATTGGTGTGATTCTTCAATCTGCTGATTCTGTACAAGCAGTTTGGCGTTGTGCTGGCGCATCACCCTTTGGCTACTGTGCCGGGTGCTTAGCAGCAGTACGAGCAGCAGTGCTTCGGCCGAGAGCCAGGCCAGCAGCCATTTGCCCAGCAGCCAGCGCCGGTCGTGCTGGTGGCGCTGGTAGAGATCGCTGATATCGCGCCAGGTTAAAACCTGGATAGGGCTTTTGCCGCTGGTGGTGCCGGGCGGATAGTTGCTCAAGTGCACTTGATTGAGCAGGTAGGTACGACCTTGATCGTCCAGCAGTTTGAAGGAGTTGCCTGCGTCGGGTGTCGGCAGGCGCTGCTGTGCCTTCCAGTGCTGCACCTGTGGTTGGGAAAAGCCGGCCAGGTACCAGTATTCGCTACCGGCCACGCGGGTACGCAGGGCATCGCCACCGCTGCCTGGGGCCTGGATAAAGCGTTTGAGCAGCAAGGCAATGCCGGCATCCAGCTCGTGGTCCAGCTGTTGCAAGTCGTTCAGGACATCGAGGCTGACTTCCAGGGCGCCGATATTAATTCGGCCAGCAGGGCTTTCGGTGTGCAACGGCACAATGGCACGCATGCTCAGGCTTTGCTCGCTGGCGGTCAGGCCGGCGATGGTTATGGATTGCTGCAGGCTGTCGAGCAGCATGGGCCGCTGCGCGGCAGGATAGTCGGCAAACCAGCGCGGCTTATGCACCCGCAGCAGCACTTCGGCGGTTGGCGCCAGGTGCACATACAGGGCGAACGGGCGAATGCCTTGCAGGTTGCGCCAGCGTGGGGCGAGGCGGGTGAAGAGCTGATTGCGAATGGCTGCGAGGTTTTGCTCGTCGGCAGCGGGACCGCTCTGCAGGGTATGGGCCTGGCGCACCAACTCGACCAGCCAGGCATCCGCGGCGATGGTTTCGGCGAGTAACTGGGCCTGCTGCTGCAGTTCTTGTTGGCTGTTGCGCAGGGTTTGGCTTTGCAGCTCATGCTGCTTGGCGAGCTGCAGGTTCCAGAAGGCGTCCTGCTGCTTGAGGGCAAAACCGCCCAGCACGCTGAAAAACACCGCCAGCCCCAGGCTGCCGAGGGTAACGATGCTCGGGATGCTAGAGAGGCTGATTCGTTTAAGCATTGCTTGGCCCCGCTGCATGCGAGCACTGCCGGGTCATTCAGCTCAGCCCTGCCAATCGGCGCAGGCGTGCCTGCTCGGGGTCATCGGCGTGGGTGTTGAGTTCGCAGGCTGCCAGGCGCATCAGGATGTTCTCGCGCTTTACGTTATTACTCGACAGCTTGTAGCACGCGCCGATCAGTTCGCGCAGGTGTATCGGTAATTGCCATTGCGCCTTGATGCTGATGGCAAAGGGGCCGCTGAACTGATCGATGGCCTGCATGATCTGCTCTTCATTGAAACTGTGGCCGCTGTCCTGCCACAGCTGCGCCATATACAGCACGCACAATTCACCCATGCGGTGCAGCAGGGCCGCGCAGTGAAACGGCGCCGGGTCCATGGCGCATTGGCGGGCGAGGCTGGTGCTGCGTTCGATCAGCTGTTCGGTACTGTCCAGGTGGGCCTGAGCCAGCAGGCGTAGCAACTCATTATCCAGCGCGCTGCATTGGCGCAATGCCAGGCCCATGGCCAGATTCAGGCTGTTGGTGGCGCCCAGTTTCTGCAGTGCTTCGAGCAGGCTGGTGCAGGGCTTTCCGGCCTGGTTGTAGGCACTGCTGTTGGCCACGGTGAGCAAGCGGGCACTGAGCGCCGGATCGGTTTGCCATTCGTTGGCCAGTTCGCGCAGGTCCAGCTCCTCGCCTTTAAAGCCCTCTAACAGACGGTCACGTATGTGCGCCTGGAGCGGCAGTTGCAGCTCGCTGCTAGGCAGGCTGTGCAGGTGCGCGAGCAGGTCGCTCGGTGTTTCGCCGCTGGCTGGCGGCTGTTCGTCGTCTGGTGGTAGCAGGGCTTCCAGGCTGGCGGCAACGTGGGCGGCCTGGAAGGGCTTGCTGATAAAGGCGCTGATATTCAACTTGCGCACCTCCAGTACGCTGGCACGGTCGGAGCGCCCCGTGATCAGCACCAGGGGTGTGTTGCTGTCGTCACGTCGCACCTGCTCCAGCAGTTGGGTGCCAGGGCCGTCGGGGAGATTCCAGTCGGTGATGACCAGGTCGGCTGGGCGCAGCTGCCATTCGTGCAGGGCAGCGTTGATGTTGTCCAGGCAGATCACCTGGCTGCCTGGGCGCAGGCTGAGGACGATCTGCTTGAGCAGGTCGGCGATCCAGCTGTCGTCTTCAAGGATCATTACGCGCATAGGTTGTGTGTCAGTCCGTGGTGTCCAGCCTGTGAGACAAGTGCTCTGCCCGCTGCTGTACGGTTTGTGGTGGCCCGAATAGTAGCCAGTGCGGAGGGTTGCTGCCGAGTGGGTGGAGCCATTCATCGCCCTTATTCAGCCGTGACAGAGGGCAGGCAGGCGCTGTGCAAGGGCGTCATGGGCATGCAAATCAGCCGTTTACCTACGAACGGCAGTATAGATGTTGCTCAGGCGGTGACATGCTGATGCTAAAGACCAACTGATTTTCTGACCCGGGTCAGGGATAATGGTCGTCGACGTGTGCTGAAAATCAGCAGCGTCCTTCTTTCTGCACGAGGCACGCGATCCATGTGGTACAACGGTTTTCTTGATCTGTCGGTCTGGCAGTTGATCGCAGTCACCCTGCTGATGACACACGTGACCATCGTCAGCGTTACGGTTTATCTGCACCGCTACTCGGCGCACCGCGCTCTTGAGTTGCACCCGGCGCTGAAACACTTCTTCCGTTTCTGGCTGTGGCTGACCACGGCGCAGAACACCCGCGAATGGACCGCGATCCACCGCAAGCACCACGCCAAATGCGAAACCGTCGATGATCCGCACAGCCCGGTAATCAAAGGCCTGAGCACTGTGCTGCGCACCGGTGCCGAGCTGTATGCCGAAGAGGCGAAAAACCCGGAAACCCTGCGTATCTATGGCAAGAACTGCCCGGAAGACTGGATCGAACGCAATCTCTATTCGCGTTTCCGCATGGCGGGTATCAGCCTGATGGCAGTGATCGACCTGGCGCTGTTCGGCGCGGCCGGTATCACCATCTGGGCGATCCAGATGATGTGGATTCCGGTCTGGGCGGCGGGCGTGATCAATGGTCTTGGCCATGCGGTCGGCTACCGCAACTTCGAATGCCGCGACGCGGCCACCAATCTGGTGCCCTGGGGCATCCTGATCGGTGGTGAGGAGCTGCACAACAACCACCACACCTACCCGAACTCGGCCAAGCTGTCTGTGAAGAAGTGGGAGTTCGACATGGGCTGGTTCTGGATCAAGCTGTTCAGCCTGCTCGGCCTGGCCAAGGTGCAGCGGGTTGCGCCAATTGCGCACCGGGTGGAAGGCAAGCGCAGCCTGGACATGGACACTGCCATGGCCATCCTCAACAATCGCTTTCAGATCATGGCGCAGTACCGCAAATTGGTGATCGCACCGCTGGTGCAGCAGGAACTGGCCAAGGCCGATGCATCGGTTCGCCATCACTTCCACCGTGCCAAGCGTTTGTTGTCGCGTGAGCCGAGCCTGCTCGATGAAGGCCACCATGCGCGCATTCAGCGCATGCTGGAACAGAGTCAGGCGCTCAAGGTGATCTACGAGAAGCGTCTGGCCCTGCAGCAGATCTGGGTCAAGACCAGCAGCAATGGCCACGACATGCTCGAAGCCATCAAGCTCTGGGTCAGTGATGCCGAAGCCAGCGGTATACAGTCGCTGCGCGAGTTTGCCGAGCAGCTGAAAACCTATTCGCTGCGCCCGGCGACCACGCTGTAACGCGTATGCAGGCCCGCAAACCCGCCAATTGGCGGGTTTTTTTATGGCGTGTAATTGAAGAATTGCTCAGCGCCGCCGCGTTGCGTAGCGCTAAAAATGGGCTCCGGTGATTCTGAATTTCTGGCGTATGCTGCTGTCATTGCTCGGTACTGATATGCAGTGGCGGTGGCTATGGATGAAGTCAGCAGGCAGCAGCTCGAACACGACGAGTTGACCTTGGCGTTGCTGCACACCCGTGCCGAGGTGGCGCGGCTGCAGGAGCGTGAGCAGCTGTTCAGTACCCTGCTGGGCAGCGTCAATGCAGTGCTTTGGGCGTTCGACTGGGATACCCAGCGGGTGATTTACGTCAGCCCGGCGTATGAGCGCATTTTTGGCCGTTCCGCTGCATTGCTGCTGGCCGGTTATGAGGAGTGGCGCAACAGCATCTATCCGGATGATCTGGAGTACGCCGCCGAGAGTTTCGCCCAGGTGTTGCAAACCGGCGCGGTGGAGGCTCGGGAGTACCGCATCATCCGTGGCGACGGGCAGATACGCTGGCTCAGCGACAAGTGTTTTGTCAGCCGTGAACGCGCGCCAGGCAAGCCGCATATCATTGTTGGTATCGCCGAAGACATCACCGAGAAGAAACAGCTCGAAGGTGAGTTGCACCGTCTGGCCACTACCGATGTGCTGACCCAGAGCAGCAACCGCCGGCACTTCTTTGAGTGCGCCCAGCGCGAGTTCGAGCAGGCCCGTGAATATGGCAGCCCACTGGCCTTTCTGCTGTTCGACCTGGATGATTTCAAGCAGATCAACGACCGTTATGGTCACCAGATGGGGGATCAGGTGCTGCAGCGCCTGGCCTGCAGCGGTGCAAGCACGTTGCGGCGTGGCGACCTGTTCGGCCGGATCGGCGGTGAGGAATTCGCCGCGCTGTTTCCGCGTTGCGAGCCGGCACTGGCTGAGCAGATTGCCGAGCGCCTGCAGCGTGAGGTGCGCCGATTAAGCTTCACTCATGAGGGGGCGGATTTTACGGTGACCCTGAGCCAGGGCCTGACCAGCCTGCGCCCCGAGGATGTCAGCCTGGACACCCTGTATGCGCGAGCCGATGCTGCGATGTACCGAGCCAAACGCCAGGGCAAGAACCAGATTGTGTTTGATTGATGGCCACGGCGAGGCTTGGCGATAACCCGCCTTCTGGCTTTTTCGTATAGGCAAAAATCCGCTTATGGCCGGATATGCACCCCTCTCGCGACACCACCATAAACCTTGTAAACCCCTGTAATAGAGCGTCTGGCTGGCGATATTAGGCAGCTGGCACAGTATCTGCGTAGGCCTCACCCTATAACGGCCAACAACACCGGCCGACAATAAAAATGAAGAGACCTGCGCCATGATCGTTACCTGCCCGCTGCTACGCCCTCATTCCCCAGATTGCGCTGACTGCCTTCGCGCACTCACCTGAATTTTTGTTTATTGCACGGCCGATTTCTGGCTGCGGCATGCGTACGCCTGCCTGCCGTCCGGCCCTGCAATACCCCCGAATTCGGTGCGTGCCTGCCGCTTCATGGGTTGAAGACAGTACTCGCACCGATGTGCAACCCACACACAACTGGAGAAACCATAATGAGAAAGACCTCCCTGGCCCTGGCGGTTACTGCCAGCACCTTGGGCTTGTCCCTGAGCCAAGCGGCGCACGCCGACTTTATTGGCGACAGCACCGCCACCCTTGAGGCGCGCAACTTCTACTTCAACCGCGACTTCCGTGAGGATGCGGGCCAGAACAAGCGTGAGGAGTGGGCGCAAGGTTTTATCCTGCGTGCCAACTCGGGTTTTACCGAAGGCACTGTAGGTTTTGGTGCTGATGCCATTGGCATGTTTGGCTTCAAGCTGGATTCCGGTGACGGTACGGCCGGCAGCAACCTGCTGGTGCCGGATGCCTCCGGTGGTTCGCAAGATAATTACTCGGGGCTGGCTGTTGCGGCCAAAGCCAGGGTTTCCAAGAGCAACCTGCGCGTAGGGCAGATGCAGTTCAAGAACCAGGCCATTGGCTCCAGCGATAGCCGCCTGCTGCCGCAGATCTTCCGCGGCGGTAACCTGGTGTCCCAGGAAATCGAAGGCCTGACCCTGGACGCCGGTTACCTCGACGAGGTCAACAACCGCGACTCGCAAGACTATCAGGACATGACGCTGAATACCTCGCGGTACAGCGGCATCAGCTTCAGGCCTGGGGTGGCCAACGAGTCCAACGAGTTTGTGTTTGCTGGCGGCAACTACAAGCTGAGCAAGGACCTGACGGCGGGTTACTACTATTCCAACCTGGAAGACCTGTACAAACAGCACTCCTTCAACCTGGTGCATGTACTGCCGCTGGGCGACAAGCAGTCGTTGAAGACTGATGTGCGTTACGCCCGCTCCACTGACGACGGCTTGAGCAACGTCGACAACAACGCATTCGGGGCGATGATGACCTATGGCCTGGGCGGCCATAAGTTCGGCCTGGGTTATCAGAAAATGAGCGGCGACACCGGCTTTGCCTATATCGGCGGTACTGACCCGTTCCTGGTCAACTACGTGCAGATCGGCAACTTCGCCAACAAGGACGAGCAGTCCTGGCAGGGTCGTTACGACTTCGACTTCGCCTCTGTCGGCATTCCTGGCCTGACCTTTATGACCCGTTACCTGAGCGGCGATAACATCGACCGTGGTCGTAACGTTTCCGAGGGCCGTGAGTGGGAGCGCGATACCGAGCTGATGTACGTCTTCCAGGAAGGCGCACTGAAGAACCTCGGCGTGCGCTGGCGTAACGCCATGGTGCGTGACAACTTCAGCCGTGATGTTGACGAAAACCGTCTGATTGTCAGCTACACCTTGCCGCTGCTGTGATCCAGCCGTGGCATAACTGAGCGTTTGCATCCCGCCCAGTTTGCGCAACACAAAAAAACCGGACATTGCTCCGGTTTTTTTGTGTGCGGGGTTTGGCTGTTGATTTTCAATATACTAAGTTATAGATTGTTTTTATCTTAACTGAGTGGTCGCCATGACCCCTGCCGACAGTCCATTCGATATCCAGCAGTTACGCAGCAATGCCACTGCCGCCGGGCAGTTGCTCAAGGCGCTGGGCAACCCGGACCGCCTGTTGCTGCTGTGCCAGCTGTCCCAGGGTGAGTTGAATGTGAGTGAGTTGGAAAACCTGTTGGGTATTCAGCAGCCGACGCTGTCCCAGCAACTGGCAGTGCTACGCCGCGAGGGGTTGGTGGCCACGCGACGCGAGGGCAAGCAGATTTACTACCGCATCTGCAGTCCCGCTGCGCTGGCGGTGATCAACACGCTCTACCAGCAATTCTGCGCGGGGGCTGCCGATGACTATTGATTGGTACAACTTCACGCCGTGGAGCGCACTGTTTGGCGGCGCTCTGATCGGCCTGGCCGTGAGTCTGTTTGCGGTTATGAATGGCCGGGTTGCCGGTATCAGCGGCCTGGTCGGCAGCCTGCTGGAGCGTGGCGAGGGGCGCGGGGAAAAAGCCCTGTTTCTACTCGGTATCCTGCTTGCGCCCGTGCTCTGGCAGTTGTTTCGCCGCTTGCCGGAGATCCACATCAACAGCGGCTGGCTGGCCCTGACGGTTGCCGGCCTGCTGGTCGGCATGGGTAGCCGTTATGGGGCGGGCTGCACCAGCGGCCATGGCGTGTGCGGCTTGTCCCGGCTTTCGCCGCGTTCACTGGCGGCCACGCTGACCTTTATGGCCGCAGGTTTCACCACGGTGTTTGTCCTGCGTCACCTGTTGGAGCTCTGAGCATGCGCAAGCTGATGGCGTTCTTTGCCGGGGTGATATTTGGCATCGGCCTGCTGACCGCGGGTATGGCCAACCCGGCCAAGGTATTGGGTTTTCTTGACTTGGCGGGAGCCTGGGACCCTTCGCTGGCGCTGGTTATGGCCGCCGCGATTGGCGTGGCCTTGCTGCCGTTCGGTTGGGCCCGCTGGCAACCGACCAGCCTGCTCGGCGCGCCGATGCAGTTGCCGAACAAGCGTGAACTGGATCGCCGCCTGCTCGGCGGCAGCCTGCTGTTCGGCATTGGCTGGGGTATCGCTGGTATCTGTCCGGGGCCGGCCATTGTGCTGTTAGTGAGCGGGCACTGGCAGGCGCTGCTGTTTGCAGTGGCCATGCTCGCGGGCATGCTGTTGTTTGCCATGCTGGAGCAGCGGACTGGCGTATCGGGGGCGGCTCGATGACAGCCACTATCGAGGCTTTTTTCGATGCGGCGACATCGACCTACAGTTATGTCGTCAGCGATCCGGCCACCGCGCACTGCGCGATTATCGACTCGGTGCTGGATTATGACGCCGCGTCAGGGCGTACCGGCGCTAGCAGCGCCGATAAGCTGATTGACTACGTGCGCGAGCAGGGCCTGAGTGTGCAATGGTTGCTGGAGACCCATGTGCACGCGGATCACCTGTCGGCCGCGCCTTATCTCAAGGCCGCCCTGGGTGGGCAGCTGGCCATAGGTGAGCAGATCCGCATGGTGCAGAGCACCTTCGGCAAGCTGTTTAACGCGGGCAGTGAGTTCGCCACCGATGGCCGCCAGTTCGATCTGTTGTTTCAGGATCAACAGTCATTTCAAATCGGCTCGTTGAGCGCGCAAGCCCTGCACACCCCAGGCCATACGCCAGCCTGCATGACCTACCTGATCGGCGATGCCGCGTTTGTCGGCGATACCCTGTTTATGCCGGACTACGGCACGGCCCGCTGCGACTTCCCCGGCGGCGATGCGCGCACCCTGTACCGTTCAATTGCCCGATTGTTTGCCCTGCCAGCCAGCACCCGGCTGTTTATGTGCCACGATTACCTGGCCCCGGGGCGCGAGCTGCACCGCTACCAGACGACGGTGGCCGAGCAGCGCGAGCACAATGTGCATGTGCGCCAGGGCATTGATGAAGACGCCTTTGTGGCCATGCGCCAGGCGCGCGATGCCGGTTTGGGCATGCCTGCGCTGATGCTGCCGGCGGTGCAGGTGAATATGCGTGCCGGCCACTTGCCGCCCGCCGAAGACAATGGCGTGAGTTACCTTAAGGTCCCGTTGAATGCTCTCTAAATGGCCATTGCTGAATACGCTGCGCAGTTACGACCGAGGACAGGCCGGGCGTGACCTGCTGGCCGCTTGTCTGATCTGCCTGTTGCTGGTGCCGCAGGCGTTGGCCTACGCCCAGCTGGCGGGTTTGCCGGCCGTGGCCGGCATGTACGCGAGCATCTTGCCGCTGGTGGTGTATGCATTGATTGGCGCCAGTCCGGGGGTGGCGATGTCATACGGGCCGGTGGCCGTGTTGTCGCTGATGACTGCGGCGGCATTGGCGCCGATCGCGGTGGCTGGCAGTGAAGCCTACAGTGCTGCCGCCGTGGGACTGACCCTGCTGGTGGGCGTGTTGCTGTTGTTGATGGGCCTGCTGCGGCTGGGCTTTATTGCCAACTTCCTCAGCCACCCGGTGATTTCTGGTTTTGTCAGTGGTGCGGCCGTGCTGATTGCGGTGAGCCAGCTGCGTTACATCATGGGCGTCTCGGCCGAGGGCCTGACCCTGCCGCAGGTGCTGCCTGCGCTTTATGCGCAGTTGCCGGCGCTGCATCAGCCGACACTGTTGCTGGGTGGCGTGAGCCTGGCGTTGCTGGTACTGCTGCGCAATGTGCAGATTTTTCGGGTGCCCGCTGCGCTGGCCTTGCGGGTCAAGCAACTCAGCGCGTTGTTGGTGATGTTATTGGCGATGGCCGTAGGCGGGCTGTTGCAGCTGGAAGCCCATGGGGTAAAAGTCGTCGGGCAGGTGCCGTCAGGGTTGCCAAGCCTGGGTTTGCCAAACCTGGAGCTGGGCTTGCTGCGAGAGTTGCTGCCGGCGGCGCTGTTGATTGCACTGGTGGGGTTTATCGAGTCCATCTCGATTGCCCAGAGCCTGGCCATGCGCAAGCGCCAGTTGATCAGTCCCGACCTGGAGCTGCTCGGCCAGGGCGCGGCTAATGTCACTTCGGCTCTGAGTGGCGGGATGCCCGTGGCGGCGAGTTTTTCCCGCTCGGCGGTGGCTCGGCAAAGCAATATGGCCACCCCGTTGGTGGGTATTTTTGCGGCCGCGTTAATGCTGGCGGCAGTCCTGGGCCTGGCCCCGGCATTGCGCCACCTGCCGCAAGCGGTGTTGGCAGCGAGCATTCTGGTGGCAGTGATTGGCCTGGTCGACGTGCCGACCTTGAAACACACCTGGCGCTATTCAAAGTCTGAGGGCAGCGCGCAGCTGGCCACCTTCTTTGGTGTGCTGTTACAAGGCGTGGAGGCGGGCATCATGCTCGGCGTTGCCCTCTCGTTGCTGCTGTTCCTCTGGCGTACCAGCCGACCGCATATGGCCGTGGTCGGGCAGGTGCCGGGGAGTCAGCATTTTCGCAATGTGCGGCGCTATGAAACGGTGCAGAGCGCCAGCGTGTTGTCGTTGCGCGTCGATGAGAGCCTGTACTTCCCCAATGCCCGCTATCTGGAGGCGCGTATCGGCGAGTTGATTGCCGTGAGCCCTAACGTACGGCATCTGGTGCTGATGTGTTCGGGGGTCAACCAGATTGATGCCAGCGCACTGGATGCCCTGGAGGCAATCGCCGAGCAACTGCAGAGTGCCGAGGTGCAGCTGCATCTGTCTGAAGTCAAAGGTCCGGTGATGGATCGTTTACTGCGCTCGGACTTCCTCCAGCGCTTTGGCGGCCAGGTGTTTATTAGCCACTACCAGGCGCTGTGCACGCTGGACCCGGTGTGCGCCGTACGCGCACTCACGCCTGAGTAAAACTGGGCTACATATTATTTATAAGCTGTCGATAACCTGGCTGGATGCCGAGGGAGCACTCGCTGCCCGGCCCTGCCTGTCCGCCTGACGTTTGTTCTTTCTGAGGTTTCCCATGTTCGGATCACGCCTTCGCAGTGAGTTGCAGCAGTGTCAGTTGCAGTTGGCGACTAGCCAGCAGGTCATCGATGCGATACGGCAGACCTTTGCCATGATCGAGTTCACTGCCCAGGGTGTGATTCTTGATGCCAATGCGCCGTTTCTCGCGACCATGGGCTATCGCCTGGAAGAGCTGCGTGGCCAGCATCACCGCATGTTCTGCACCCCGGAGCAGGTAGCCAGCCCGGCCTATACGCAGTTCTGGCGGCGACTGGCCGATGGCGAAAGCTTTAGTGACCGTTATATGCGGGTGGCCAAGGGCGGTCGTGAGATCTGGCTGGAAGCCAGCTATTTGCCGGTGCGCGATGCCCAGGGACGGGTTGCCAAAGTGATCAAGCTGGCGGCCGACATTACCGAGCGCATGCATGCCGAGCATCAGCATGAAAGCTATCTGAAGGCGATCAACCGCTCCACTGCCGTCATCGAGTTCAATCTGGCTGGCGAAGTACAGGATGCCAACGAGAATTTCCTTGGCACCATGGGTTATCGCCTGGAGGAGGTTCGCGGTAAGCACCACCGTCAGTTCTGCACCCATGAGGAGGCGTCGAGCGATGATTACCGGCGTTTCTGGCAACGCCTGAATCAGGGCGAGTTTATTGCCGACCGCTTCAAACGAGTGGCCAAGAGCGGCCGTGTGGTGTGGCTGCGCGCGACCTATAACCCGCTCTATGACGCGGCCGGCCGTCTGTATGGGGTGGTCAAGTTTGCCAGTGATATCACCAGCCAGGTGGAGCACCGTGAGGCCGAGTCCGCCGCTGCTCGTCTGGCCTTTGATATCGCCCGAGAAACCGATGGCAGTGCGATTCAGGGGGCGGAAACTGTCGAGGAAACCGTGCAGGTGGTGCGCGGTATTGCCGACGAACTGGCCAAGGTGGCGGCCAACATCGAGGCCTTGAGCACCCAGTCGGAGCGTATCAGCAGCATTGTGCAGGTGATTCGCGGTATTGCCGAGCAAACCAACCTGCTGGCACTCAACGCGGCCATCGAAGCCGCGCGGGCTGGGGAGCAGGGCCGCGGCTTTGCTGTGGTAGCCGACGAGGTGCGTAACCTGGCTGCGCGGACCAGCCAGGCCACGGTGGAGATCAATGAGGTGGTGCGGCTTAACCATGACCTGGCGCTGCAGGCCGTCAGCGGCATGCAGGGCAGCAAGCAACGCGCCGAGCAGGGCGTGCTGCTGGCCAACAAGGCCGGTGAGGTGATGCTGGAAATTCGCGATGAGGCTCAGCGCGTGGTCGATGCCATCGGCCAGTTCACCGAAGCCATGCAGGACTGAGAAAAACGCCTGGTTCAGGCCGGGCGCTTTGCAGGGCGTATGGGTAAACCGCCTGGTTAGAGCAGCAACAGGGTGGCGAGGCCGAGAAAGGCAAAGAAGCCGATCACATCAGTGACGGTGGTCAGGATCACGCTGCCGGCCAGGGCCGGGTCAATGCCCATGCGGTGCAGCAGCAAGGGAATGCCCCAGCCGGACAGGGTGGCGCAAAGCAGGTTGAGCAGGATGGCCGCACCCAGCACGGCGCCAATCCCCCAGTTGCCAAACCAGGCAACGGCCAGCAAGGCAATCACCACCGACCAGAGTATGCCGTTGAGGATGGAGATCCCCAGCTCGCGGTTGAGCAGAATGCGGATGTTGCCTTTTTGTACCTGGCCCAAAGCCAGGCCGCGGATGACCAGGGTCAGGGTCTGGCTGCCGGCAATGCCGCCCATGCTGGCGACAATCGGCATCAGCACGGCCAGGGCGACCAATTGTTCCAGGGTCGCCTGAAACAAACCGATGACCCAGGCCGCGCCGAAGGCGGTGAGCAGGTTGATGCCCAGCCACAGGGCGCGACGGCGCGCGCTGACCAGCACCGGGGCGAAAATGTCGGCCTCATCATCGAGGCCGGCCATGTGCATCAGGGCGCGGTCGGAGTTTTCGCGAATCAGGTCAATCACGTCATCCACGGTAATCCGCCCGAGCAGACGATTGTGCTCATCGACCACAGGCGCAGACAGCAGGTCGTGGTCCTGAAACAGTTGCGCGACCTCATTGCTGCTGGTGGTGACGGCGATCCCGGCGATGTCGTGGTGCATCAGTTCGCTGACGCGCTGGTCGAGTTCAGCGGTAACCAGCTCGCTCAGGCGCAGAGCGCCCTGATAATGGCCTTTGCGGTCGACCACCATCAGCAGGTCGGTTTGTGGGGGCAGGCGTTCGAGCAGGCGCAGGTAGCGCAAAACGGCACCCGCCTGAACATCGGCACGTACCTGAATCGGGTCGGCGTTCATCAGGCCGCCGGCCGAGTCCTCCGGGTAGGACAGCATCGATTCAAGCTGCTGGCGCTGCGCCGTGCTGCTGGCGTGCAGCAATTGCTTGCCCAGTTTGGCCGGCAAGGCCTGGATCAGGTCGACGCGATCATCCAGCTCAAGTTTGGCGGTGGCGGCAATCAGGTCCTCAGGGTCGAGCTCCAGCGCCAGCGCGGTGCGGATTTCGTCGTGCAGGTAAGTGAGCACCTTGCCCGCGCGCTCGGTCTCCACCATGCTCCAGGCGCGATAGCGCTCTGCCGGCGGCATGGCCTCCAGCAAACCGGCCACTTTGGCCGGGTGCATGCGCTGTAGCAGTTTGCCCAGGCGTTTGAGCTTGCCGTGCGCCAGCGCCTGACGCACGGCCTCCAGCTGGCTGGTGTGGCTACTGTCGGGCTCATCGCTGGCAGCCAGGCCTGACTCGGCAGAGTCACCGGCCAGTTGCATCCTCAGGCCTGGGCTCAGGTGGTGCAGGGTGCGTTCTTCCAGCTCGGGCCCGATCTGTTGCCACAGCGACAGGCGTTGCTCGGCGTCCAGCAGCTCCAGCAAGGCGGCAATCTTGCCGGGGTGCATGCGGGCCAGCAGTTTGCGCACGCGCTTGTTCTTGCCGCTGCCGAGGGCCTGGGTGATGGCCTCGCTTTCTGTGCGGCTGTGGGACTGGTTGTTGTTGGGTGTGGCGGGAGATGGCTTCATGGGCTCAGCCTAACATTCGGCTGCGGGGGCGCCCAGTGGGGTGGCTGCTGCAGTGGCCAGCCACCCCGTCGGTGCGCGTCAGGCGTGTTGTGGTGCGGGTTGCTGCTGGGTGATGCAGTGAATATTGCCGCCGCCCAGCAGGATCTCCCGGCCCGGCACCATCACCACGCGGTGTTGCGGGAACAGGCGCTGGAGGATCGCCTCGGCTTCGGCGTCTTTCGGGTCATCGAAGGCGGGGGCGATGATGCCACCGTTGACGATCAGAAAGTTCACGTAGGAGCCGGCCAGGCGGATCGACGGGTCGCGCTCCTGGGTGCCGGCCACCCAATCGATCCCCGCGCACTCTTCATCACTGGCATACAGCGGCCCGGGGATCGGCATCTTGTGCACGATCAGCTGACGGCCCTTGGCATCGCGCACGCTTTCCAGCACGCGCATGGCGGCCTGGCAGCGCGGGTAGTTGGGATCGCTGGCGTCGTCGGTCCAGGCCAGCAGCACTTCACCGGGGCGCACGTAGCAACAGAAGTTGTCGACATGGCCGTCGGTCTCGTCATTGAACAGGCCATCGGGCAGCCAGATCACCGTATCGATAGCCAGGTGTTCGGCCAGGTACTGCTCGACCTGCTCGCGGCTCAGGTGCGGGTTGCGGTTCGGGTTGAGCAGGCATTCCTCGGTGGTAATCAGGGTGCCTTCACCGTCGACATGAATCGAGCCGCCTTCGAGGATCAGCTCATCGGTGCGATAACGTGCGCAGCCTTCGACCTGCAGGATCTTGCGCGCCACCTGATCGTCACGCACCCAGTTGGCGTACAGGCCACCGTTGAGACCGCCCCAGGCGTTGAACGCCCAGTCCACGCCGCGCACTTCACCGCGCGCGTTGGTGACAAAGGTCGGCCCGGTGTCACGCACCCAGGCGTCGTCCGTGGTGATTTCCAGCATGCGGATATTGGGATGGCTAAGGCGCTCGCAGGCGTTCTCGTACTGACCGGCAGAGACGCACATGGTCACCGGTTCGAATTCGGCAATCGCCCTGGCCACGGCGCTAAAGGCGGCCTGCGCAGGTTTGCCGCCCAAGCGCCAGTTGTCCGGGCGTTCGGGCCATACCATCCAGGTCTGGCTGTGGCTTTCCCACTCGGCAGGCATGCGGAAGCCGTCGGCGCGTGGGGTAGTGTTGAGGGCTGTCATGGTGTTTACCTGCGAAAGCATAGAGTGAAGGTCGTAGAAGAGCTTGAGCGCTACGCGCCGCCGGCCATTCTAAGACGCACGCGGTGTTATTCGGATTGCAGTGTGCCATCCAGGGTTTTTAACGGGCCATAGAGGTTCGGGCGGCGGTCACGGAAGCTACCCCAGGCGCTGCGGATGTGCTCCAGCTGGTCCAGGTCGAAGCTGTGCATCAGCACGCTTTCGTCGGTTTCGTTGGCTTCCTGCACCTTGGCACCGAACTGGTCGGCAATAAACGACGAGCCGTAGAAGTTGATGTGGTAATCGCCCTGGTCTTCCCGGCCGATGCGGTTGCTGGCAATCAGCGGCATCAGGTTAGCCCCGGCGTGCCCTTGCTGCACGCGCTGCCAATGGTCGCGCGAGCTGATGCTCGGGTCGTGCGGCTCGGTGCCGATGGCGGTCGGGTAGAACAGGATTTCGGCACCCAGCAGCGCCATGCTGCGCGCGCATTCGGGGAACCACTGGTCCCAGCAGATACCAACGCCGATCTTGGCGTAGCGGGTGTCCCACACCTTGAAGCCGGTGTCGCCGGGGTTGAAGTAGTACTTTTCGTGGTAGCCCGGGCCATCCGGAATATGGCTTTTCCGATAAATCCCGAGGTTGCTGCCGTCGGCGTCGATGATCGCGATGCTGTTGAAGCGCGCGCGGCCGGCCAGCTCGTAGAAGCTGATCGGCAGGACCACTTGCAGCTCCTTGGCGATTTTCTGGAAGTGCAGGATCGCCGGGTTGCTCTCGGTTGGTGTGGCCAGCTGCAGATAATCCGGGTTGGGTTTCTGGCAGAAATACGGGGCCTCGAACAGTTCTTGCAGCAGGATGATCTGCGCGCCTTTACCGGCGGCCTGACGTACCAGGCGCTCGGCATTGGCGAGATTTGCGGCAGTGTCCCAGGAACAGGCCATCTGGGTGGCTGCGACGGTAACGATACGGGGCATGGTTTGGCACCTCAAGAGCAGTTGGGGCGGTCATCTGACACTAGCAGAGGCCTGCGGTTGTGTGCTGCCGCGCGGACGGCTCAGCACACTGGATGGCTTATTTATATCCGATAAAAATCGGCTTTAAAAGCGTGCTAAGCAAAATTTACCGTTTATAGTCGATTTATATCGAATAAAAATCGACTATCTGTAGGCGGCGGGTGCTCGAAATCGCGGCAGCAGTCTGCCGGCGCAGGGGGCGGCGGTATGGAGGAAGTTCAGGAGGTGTGGCGGGAGAGAGGTCAGGCGCTGTGGCGGTTGTGCAGTTCGAATTGTTCGTGACCATCGTCCCAGCCGGCTTCCCAGGCGGCAATCAAGACATCGGCGGCGAGGGCGCGTGGGGTGTTGGTTTGCCCGGTTAGTCCGGCCATGTAGCCCTGCTGGTAGGCCTTGTTGAGGCTTTCCAGGCTCCAGTGCTGGTCATCTTCCGTGTTGAGGTCGGCGCAGGCCATGGTGGCAGCTCGCAGTTGGTTGGCCTGTGCAATGCTAGCCGCATAGGTCAGTCAGGACTGCGCCGCTGATCCCGCTTTTGCCACCGCTGGCAATTTATGTGACGCAGTTGGCGAAATGCCGGCCTGAACGGGCCGGCAATCGATTTAGCTGGCTGGGGCGAGGATGCTGGCTTGATAGGCGGCGGCAAAGCTGTCGAAGTCGCCTTCTTCGCTGGCCTCCAGATCGGCCTGGTCACGCAGCGACTGAGCCGAGCTGGCTTCGAAGGCCGCTTGTTGCTCGGCGCTCAGCGGCTGGCTGCGGAAGTACTCGGCGTGCAGCTTGCTTTGGCGCAAGGCGAATGCGGTAAAGCTCAGGCCTTGCTGCAACTGCGCCAGCACTTGTGCGGACGGCGTCAGGCTGACGTCGTCGACCTTGGCCTGTTGCGCCTGTAGCGCCAGTGTGTGGGCGTTGTCTCCCTGGCTCTGGTCGAGCAGCGTGGCCAGCGGCAGGATCTGCCCCAGCAACTCGCTGGCCCAGTCATGCAGCGCCACGGGCTGAGCATCGCGTTGCAATTGCAGGCCAGGGCGGCGGCCCTCCTTGACCACGCTGAGGAAGTTGTCGGTGCAGGCATGGCATTCGCCGCTTTCCAGCAGCGGGCTGTCCTGCAGGGCGCAGAACAGCAGGAAGGCGTCGAGGAAACGTGACTCGGTGAGGTCGATGCCCAGCGGCAGAAAGGGGTTGATATCCAGGCAGCGCACCTCGACGTACTGCACGCCACGGGCCATCAGGGCCTGAATCGGGCGTTCGCCGCTATGGGTCACGCGCTTGGGGCGGATGTTGGAGTAGTACTCGTTTTCGATCTGCAGGATGTGCGTATTCAACTGCAGCCATTCGCCATCGCGCTTGGCGCCCACTTCGACGTAAGGCGGATAGGGGGTGCCGACCGCCTGGCGCAGGCTGTCGGTGTAGCTGGCGAGGTCGTTGTAACAGGGCGTCAGGCCAGCCTGGGCGGTGCTCTGGTAGCCCAGGTCGCTCATGCGCAAGCTGGTGGCGTAGGGCAGGTAAAGGGTTTCCTCATCCAGCTCTTCTAGCTGGTGCGGATTACCGCGCATAAAGCCCTTGTGCAGCGCCGGGGAGGCACCGAACAGGTACATCAACAGCCAGCTGTAGCGGCGGAAGTTGCGGATCAGGGCGATATAACGCGCCGACTGGTAATCCCGCGCGCTGCTGGTATCGCCTTCGGCCTGCTGTTGCAACTGCCACAGCGCGTCCGGCAGGGAGAAGTTGTAATGAATGCCGGCGATGCACTGCATGGTCTTGCCGTAACGCAGGGCCAGGCCCTTGCGGTAGACGTACTTGAGTTCGCCGATATGCGAGCTGCCGTAACGGGCGATCGGGATCGTCTCTTCGTCCGGCAGGACGCAGGGCATCGACGGGCTCCACAGGTATTCGCCATCCAGCTTGCTGTAGGCAAAGCGGTGGATCTGCTCCAGATCGGCCAGGGTCGCCGCCGGGTCGGCTTCGGCCGGGGTGATGAACTCCAGCAGCGACTCGGAATAGTCGGTGGTGATCTGCGTGTGGGTCAGTGCCGAGCCAAGAGCGGCCGGATGCGGGGTCAGCGCGAGCTGGCCGTGTGCATCGACGCGCAGGCATTCGCGTTCGATCCCGTGCAGGCACTGGGACAGCAGGGATAGGTTGGCGTGCTCGCCAAGCTGGGCCAGGCGGCGGGTTAACAGGTCGCTCAAGATTGCATTCCTTCACGCATCGGTTGCCCCAATATGGGGATGACGAGCGTGCTCTACAAGGGGGCGAGAAAACCGGCGCAGCCGGTCGATAGCGCTTTATAACCCGAGGCGGGCGAAGACGGTTATAGCTGGGCGCTGTGCTTTTGCGTCAGGGCGACGCGGCAGGCCGTAGGATGGGTTGAGGTGCGCCGCAGCGATACCCATCCTACGGAATTGGCGGTGCCTTACTTTTTCAGTTGCTTGGCATTGGCAAACAACGCCGCCATGCCGCCGCTGGCCGGGGCTGGCTTGTCCTGGCTGGAGTGGCGTTCCGTGCGTGGCGTGTTGCCCCCCTTGGCGCCGCTGCGGTTGCCGCCACGCGGGCCTTCGACTTTCTCGCCGGGGGTGTCGCCCATGCGCATGGACAGGGCGATGCGGTTACGCGGGATGTCGACTTCCATGACTTTGACCTTGACCACGTCACCGGCCTTGACCGCTTCGTGCGGGTCCTTGATGAACTTCTCCGACAGCGCACTGATATGCACCAGGCCATCCTGGTGTACGCCGATGTCGACGAAGGCGCCGAAGTTGGTGACGTTGGTCACCACGCCTTCGAGCATCATGCCCAGTTTGAGGTCATTGAGGGTTTCCACGCCGTCCTGGAATTCGGCGGTCTTGAACTCCGGGCGCGGGTCGCGGCCGGGTTTTTCCAGCTCGCTGAGAATATCGCCGATGGTCACCAGGCCGAATTTATCGTCGGTGAACTGCTTGGGGTCGAGGCGCTTGAGGAAGCCCGAGTCGCCGATCAGCGAGCGGATATCACGGCCGGTGTCGGCGGCGATGCGCTGCACCAGCGGATAGGTTTCCGGGTGCACGGCGGAGGCGTCCAGCGGGTTGCTGCCGTTCATCACGCGCAAAAAGCCAGCGGCCTGTTCAAAGGTCTTGTCGCCCAGGCGTGGCACCTTGAGCAGGTCGGCGCGGCTGTTGAACGCGCCGTTGGCGTCGCGGAAGGCGACGATATTCTGCGCCAGGGTGCTGTTCAGCCCGGAGATGCGTGCCAGCAGGGCGGCGGAGGCGGTGTTCACGTCAACGCCCACGGCGTTTACGCAATCCTCGACCACGGCGTCCAGGCTGCGTGCCAGCTTGAGCTGGGACACGTCGTGCTGGTACTGGCCGACACCGATGGATTTCGGGTCGATTTTCACCAGCTCGGCCAGCGGGTCTTGCAGGCGACGGGCGATGGACACCGCGCCACGCAGCGACACGTCCATATCGGGGAATTCTTTGGCGGCCAGTTCCGAGGCGGAATACACCGAGGCGCCGGCTTCACTGACCATGACCTTGGTCAGCTTCAGGCCCGGCAACTTCTTGATCAGGTCGGCGGCCAGCTTGTCGGTCTCGCGGCTGGCGGTGCCGTTGCCGATCGAGATCAGGTCGACCGCATGCTTGGCGCACAGCTTGGCGAGGATGGCCAGGGTGCCGTCCCAGTCGTTGCGCGGGGCGTGCGGGTAAACGGTGGACGTTTCCAGCACTTTGCCAGTGGCATCGACCACCGCCACCTTGCAGCCGGTGCGCAGGCCCGGGTCCAGCGCCAGGGTGGCGCGCGGCCCGGCCGGGGCGGCCAGCAGCAGGTCGTGCAGGTTGCGCGCGAAGACGTTGATCGCCTCGTCCTCGGCGCCTTCGCGCAGTTCGCCGAACAGGTCGGTTTCCAGGTGGGTGTAGAGCTTGACCTTCCAGGTCCAGCGCACCACTTCACCCAGCCACTTGTCGGCGGCGCGGCCACGGGCGCTGATACCGAAGCGCTCGCCGATCATGCCTTCGCACGGGTGCATGCTGCCGGGCAGCTCGTCGCCGACCTTGAGGCTGGCACTGAGAATGCCTTCGTTGCGTCCGCGGAAGATCGCCAGGGCGCGGTGCGAAGGGGCGCCCTTGAGCTTCTCGTCGTGCTCGAAGTAATCGCGGAACTTGGCGCCTTCGTTTTCTTTGCCGGGGATGACGCGGGCGCTGAGGATGGCGTTGTCTTTAAGGAAGCTACGCAGGCTGGCCAGCAGATTGGCGTCTTCGGCGAAACGTTCCATCAGGATGTACTTGGCGCCTTCGAGTACGGCCTTGATGTCAGCAAAGCCTCTTTCAGCGTCGATAAAGCGTTCGGCTTCGCTTTCCGGGGTCAGGCTTGGGTCATTGAACAGCGCGTCGGCCAGCTCACCGAGGCCCGCTTCCAGGGCGATCTGGCCCTTGGTGCGGCGCTTCTGCTTAAACGGCAGGTAGAGGTCTTCCAGGCGGGTCTTGGTTTCGGCCAGGTTGATTTCGCGGGTCAGCTCGGCGGTCAGCTTGCCTTGCTCCTCGATGCTGGCGAGGATGCTGGCGCGACGCTCGTCGAGTTCGCGCAGGTAGCGCAGGCGCTCTTCCAGGTTGCGCAGCTGGGTGTCATCCAGGCTGCCGGTGACTTCTTTACGGTAGCGCGCGATAAACGGCACGGTTGAGCCTTCATCAAGCAGCGCCACGGCGGCGGCGACCTGTTGCGGGCGTACGCCCAGTTCTTCGGCGATGCGGTTGTTGATGCTGAGCATAGAAAAAGCTACCCACACTGAAACGAAAAACCAGCCACGCAGACCACGGGCCAGACACGAAAGCCGCGCATTATAAACACTGCGCGGCAACGCACCGGGAACCCGTCCGGGAAAAATCTGCTAACAATGGGCTGCACGTCAGCTGCGGCTCCTGAGCCATAATGCTGGTAATTGCACACTGCCAGCGCGCCCGCGCCCGGTGGATGCCTGGTCAAGGAGCCCTGAATGAGTAGCACTGCACTTCCCGCTGAAGGCGACAAAATCCTGATTGTCGATGACGATGCGCGTCTGCGCCGGTTGCTTGAGCGCTTCTTCGAGGAGCAGGGCTATCGGGTTCGTGCGGTGGAAAACGTCGAGCAGATGGACCGTCTGCTGGCCCGCGAGCTGTTCAATCTGGTGGTGCTCGACCTGATGCTGCCGGGCGAGGACGGTCTGTCCGCCTGCCGCCGTCTGCGCGAGTCTAACAACCAAGTGCCGATCATCATGCTCACCGCCAAGGGCGATGAGGCCAGCCGTATTCAGGGCCTGGAGCTGGGTGCGGATGATTACCTGGCCAAGCCGTTCAACCCGCGTGAACTGCTGGCGCGGATCAAGGCCGTGTTGCGTCGTCAGGCGCCGGTGGTGCCGGGTGCGCCGGGCAGCGAAGACGAAAGCGTGAGCTTTGGTGACTACGAACTGTCCCTGGCCACCCGCGAATTGAAGAAGGGCGAGGTGGTGCACATGCTCACCACCGGCGAGTTTGCCGTGCTCAAGGCGCTGGTGCAGCACGCCCGCGAGCCGCTGACCCGCGACAAGCTGATGAACCTGGCACGTGGCCGCGAGTGGGATGCGCTGGAGCGCTCCATCGATGTGCAGATCAGTCGCCTGCGTCGCCTGATCGAGCCGGACCCGTCCAAGCCGCGCTATATCCAGACGGTCTGGGGGGTGGGCTACGTGTTCGTGCCCGACGGCAACAAGTGACCTGTAGGAGCGGGCCCAGCTCGCGAATCGAAGCCACGTTTTCGCGAGCAGCGCTCGCTCCTACGGTTATGTGTTGATGAAAGCCCCTTACTGGTTCCCGCAAAGCTTCTTCGCCCGCACCCTCTGGCTGGTGCTGGTTGTCGTGCTGTTCTCCAAGGCACTGACTCTGGTTTATCTGATGATGAACGAGGACGTGTTGGTCGACCGCCAATACAGCCATGGTGCGGCGCTGACGTTGCGGGCGTACTGGGCGGCTGAGCCGGGCAACCGCGCTGTTGTCGCCGAGGCAGCGGGGCTCACCCGGGTGCCGCATGAGCAGGTGCCGGCCACCGAGCAGCACTGGCCCTACAGCGAAATCTTCGAACGACAGATGCAAACCGAACTGGGCCCGGAAACTGAAGTGCGGGTACGGGCCAAGAGTCCGCCGGCGCTTTGGGTGCATGCGCCGACGTTGGGCGATGACTGGTTGCGGGTGCCGCTGTATCCGCACCCGCTGCGCGGTCAGCGGATCTGGAGCGTGCTCGGCTGGTTCCTGGCCATTGGCTTGCTGTCGACGGCGGCGGCGTGGATTTTTGTCAGCCAGCTCAATGCGCCCCTCAAACGTTTGGTGTTTGCCGCGCGGCAACTCGGCAAGGGCCGTAGCGTGCGCTTGCCGGTCAGCGATACGCCGAGCGAGATGACCGAGGTGTACCGCGCGTTTAACCAGATGGCCGAAGATGTTGAGCAGGCGGCGCGTGAGCGTGAGCTGATGCTGGCTGGCGTGTCCCACGACCTGCGTACGCCATTGACCCGCTTGCGCCTGTCCCTGGAGTTTTTGCACAGCGATTCGGAACTGACCGAAGACATGGTGCGCGACATCGAGGACATGGACGCGATCCTCGATCAGTTCCTCGCGTTTATTCGCGACGGGCGTGATGAGCCACTGGAGCAGCTAGATCTGCTTGAGCTGATTCGTGACGTGGTCGCGCCCTACAACCAGAAGCAGGAGGTGGTGCGCCTGTGTCTGGAGGCCGTGCCGGCCTTCCCGTTGCGTCGGGTGTCGCTCAAGCGCCTGCTGGTTAACCTGATCGAGAATGCCCTGCGTTACGGTGGTAATGCGGTAGAGGTGGCGGTTTCCCTGTCTGGCGATTGCAGTGCGCCTTATGTGGTGCTTAGCGTGCTGGATCGTGGTGCGGGCATTGATCCGGCCGAGCTGGGCAGCATCTTCAACCCCTTTATCCGCGGCGACCGTGCACGTGGCGGGCAGGGTGCAGGCCTTGGCCTGGCCATCGTCAAACGTATCGCCGCCTTGCATGGCGGCAGTGTCGAGTTGCGTAATCGCTCCGGTGGCGGGCTGGAAGCCCGGGTGTGCCTGCCGTTGGGGTTGTTGTTGCCGCGCGACGCGGCATAAGCGCTGTTGCCGCCCCCGCGCAAGCCTCGGGGGCGCACGGCCGAGCAGGTACCGGCATACTGTCATCACGGCGCTGAACTATGCTTTAACAGCGCGATGACATGAGGTCAGCATGCCTGCAGTTCCACACCACCTTCCGCAATGGACCTGGTTGCTACCGCTGCCACTGCTCCATCTGACCACCTGGCTTGCCCTGGCGACTCAGTTCAGCGAGGGGGCGGCGCTCTGGTATCCACCTTTTGCCCTGGCGTTGGTCTTTGCCCTGTGGTGGGGGCCGCGCGTGCTGGTGGCGGTGTACCTGAATGCCATGCTGTCCATTCCGCTCTGGGGGCTGGAGTGGCAGTGGGCCCCACTGTATGCCCTGCCAGAAACACTCGGCGTTGTGCTGGCCTGGCTACTGCTGAGGCTGCGCGCGTTTGACCCTGCCTTGCCCGACCTCAGCCATTTGCTGCGTTTTATCCTGCTAGGGGTGCTGTTGCCCATTGTGCCGATGGTGCTGGGAATACAGGGCAATCTCTGGCTGTTTGGCCATGCACCACTCGAGAGTCTGCTGTCGAGCAGTGCGACGTTGTGGTTGGCTGACAGCCTCACGGTCCTGGCCGTTAGCATTCCTTTACTGGTTTACCTGACCCCCTGGATGCGCCGCCAAGGGTTGCTGGCGGCTCCCGTTCTCGATGGCTGCGAGCAGGTGCCCGAGGTGTTGCGCCAGGTGCCGCCCTGGCCGTTGTTGTTGCTCTTGCTGTTTGGCTTGCCCTGGTTGTGCGACGTGCTACCGCTGGCCCTGCATTTACCCCTGATTGGCCTCATGATGCTGGCCCTGGCGTTGGTGTGGGGCTTTGTTGGCAGCCTCTGCGGTGCAGCGCTGAGTGTTTTGCTGGTACTGATCCTGCCGTTGTTGCGCGATCTTGGCGAGGCGGCGGTCTGGCTCGATGCGCAGCGTTTGGAACTGCACGTCAGTGTGCTGCTGTTTATGCTCGCCACTCTGCTGGTGGGGCGCAGCCTGAGTGACCTGCGCCAGGCGCTGGCCCGAAGTGCGCAGATGCAGCAGCAGCTGGCACTGGCCAATCTGGCACTGGAGGCCAGCCCGCTGGGGGTGGTCATTGCCGATGCGCGCGAATCGAACTTGCCGCTGATCTACTGCAACCCCGCGTTTGAGCAGATTACCGGCTACAGCCGCGAGGAGTGCCTGGGCAATAGCTGGAATTTCCTCTTGCGCGACGATCAGCAGCAACAGGGGTTCAGTCGTCTGCAGCAGGCGGTGCGCGATGGCGTGGGCTGCAATGTGGTGCTGCGCAATTACCGCAAGAATGGTCAGCAGTTTTGCAACGAGGTCACGCTCGCTCCGATGCGTGATGATCGAGGCATCAGCCATTTTGTCGCCCTGCAGAGCGATGTGACGGCGCGTGAGCACCTGGCCACTCAGGTGCGTTCGCAAAGTGATGAGCTGCTCAAGCAAAGCTACCTCTTCAGCCAGACCGAGCACATCGCCAGCCTGGGTGGTTGGGTGTTGAACCTGGCAGACATGAGCATGGACTGGAGTGCCGGCTGCTTCCGGATCTATGAGCTGGACCCGAAAAACGGTACCCCCAATCTGGACGGCGCTCTGAGCTACCTGGATGCCAGCGGCCGCCTGCTGTCCGAGCAAACCCTGCAACAGTTGATTGATGGCCTGGAGCAGTTCGATATCGAAGTGCGCCTGTTAACCGCCAAGGGTAAAACCCGCTGGCTGCGCATTCGCGGCATAGCCGAGCGTGATGAGCGCGAGCTGGTGCGGGTTTACGGGGCGTTGCAGGACGTCAGTGCGCGCAAATATGCCGAGCAGCAACTGAGCGAGCGCGATGAGCGATTACGCCTGTTCTTCGAAGCGCCACTAATCGGCATGGCCCTGACCAGTCCGCATTTTGTCTGGGAGGAGGTTAACCACAAGCTCTGCAGCATTCTCGGACGTAGCCGCGAACAATTGCTGGCCTGCAGCTGGGAGGCGCTGTCGCTGGAGGGCGATTTGCAGGTCGAGCAGCCGCTGCTGGATCAGGTGCTCAGTGGCAGTCGGGAAGGCTTTGAGCTGGAAAAGCGCTTTCGCCGCGCCGACGACAGCCTGGTGTATACCCGGGTGAGTGTGCGCGCCGTGCGCCATAGCACCGGGCGAATACGCATGTTCTTGCTGTTGGTTGAAGACATCAGCGAGCGCCTGCAGGCCGAGGCGCGTTACCGCACTATTGTCGAGAATGCGCCCGAGGCCATCATGCTGTTTGGGCTGGACGGCAGCTTGGTCGAGTGCAACGACAATGCCCTGCGCCTGCTGCGTTACAGCCGCGAAGAGATGCTCAGCAAGCGGGTGTTTGATATCAGCCCCGGCAAGCAGGCGGATGGCCGCTTGAGTGCTGATATAGGGCCGCTCTATTTGCGCCAGGCGCTGGCGGGCGAAGCGCCGGTGTTCGAGTGGCTGCACCGCGACAGTGCGGGCCGGCAGATCCCCTGTGAGGTGCGCCTGGTGCGCATGCCGGGAGAGCCGGTTCTGATTCGCGGCAGCGTGACGGATATTTCCGAGCGCCAGCGTTATCAGCGTGAGATTGAGCGTCTGGCCTTTAGCGACGAACTGACCGGCCTGCCCAACCGCCGTTTGCTGCTCGATCGCCTGCAGCATGCGATGGACCGTGAGCAGCGTGAAAATACCCTGGGCGCGCTGTTGTTTATCGACCTGGATCACTTCAAAACCGTTAACGACAGCCTGGGGCACCAGGTCGGTGATGGCTTGTTGCGTGAAGTCACTGCGCGCCTGGCCGGCGGCCTGCGTGCCGAAGACACCCTGGCAAGGATGGGCGGCGATGAGTTTGTGGTGCTGCTCGAGGGGCTTGGCAGCAACCCGCAACTGGCGGCCGAAGCGGCGGCCGCCACCGCGCAAAAACTGCTGAAAAGCCTGGTAGGTAGCTGCCTGATCGACGGCCATGAGCTGTCGATCAGCGCCAGCATCGGTATCGCCTTGCACCCGTTTGGCAGCCCGCTCGCCTCGGATGTACTGAAACAGGCGGATACCGCCATGTATCGGGCCAAGCAGGGTGGGCGTAATGCTCTGCACTTCTTTGCCCCGGAAATGCAGGTTGCCATTGATCAACGCCTGCAATTGCAGGGTGAGTTGCGTCAGGCGGTGCAGCGCAACCAGTTGCATCTGGTGTTCCAGCCGCAGCTGGAGTTGAGCAGCGGCCGGGTGACCGGGGCCGAGGTGCTGCTGCGCTGGGTGCACCCGGAGCGGGGCGAGATCATGCCAACCGACTTTATCCCGCTGGCCGAGGAAACCGGCTTTATCGAGGAGTTGGGCGTCTGGGTGCTGGAGCAGGCGTGTGCCACCCTGGCGCATTGGCTGGTGCACTGGCCGCAGTTGGTCCTGGCGGTCAACCTCAGTCCGCGTGAGCTGCGCCAGCGCAACTGCGTGGCGCGTGTCAGTGAGTGCTTACAGCGTCACCAGATCCCGGCTACGGCATTGGAGCTGGAGATCACCGAGGGTGTGCTGCTGGAGGAGGTCGAGCAGTGCATCAGCAATATGCAGGCGCTCAAGGCACTGGGTGTGCGCTTCGCCATCGATGATTTCGGCACCGGTTATTCGTCGCTGACCTACCTCAAGCGCTTGCCGCTGGACCGTCTGAAGATCGACCGCAGCTTCACCTGGGATATGGATTGTGAAGATGGCAGTGGCTTGGTCTTGGTGCAGACCATTCTGGTGATCGCCCGCAACCTGGGCCTGGAGTGCATTGCCGAAGGCATTGAAAGTCAGGCGCAGCTCGATTGCTTGCGCGCGAGTGGCTGCTCACTGGGGCAGGGGTATTATTTCAGCCGACCGCTCAAGACGGCGGACTTCCAGGCCTGGATGCAACAACATCCGCAATAGGGGGCGGCGAGGTGTCGCCAGCCTTGTCCGGTGTTCGTCTATACCCGGCTCATCCCTTGCCCTTGGTGCGGGTCAGGTGCGGGCCGCCGTTCTTCTCGATGTACTGGATGATCATCCCGGCGACATCTTTGTTGGTGGTGGTTTCGATGCCTTCCAGGCCGGGGGATGAGTTCACTTCCATCACCAGTGGGCCGTGGTTGGAGCGCAGGATATCCACGCCGGCCACCGACAGCCCCATGACCTTGGCCGCACGAATGGCGGTCATGCGTTCTTCCGGGGTGATCTTGATCAGGCTGGCGCTGCCGCCACGGTGCAGGTTGGAGCGGAACTCACCGGCCTTGGCCTGGCGCTTCATCGCGGCGATTACCTTGTCGCCGACCACGAAGCAGCGGATGTCTGCTCCGCCGGCTTCCTTGATGTATTCCTGCACCATGATGTCCTGTTTCAGGCCCATAAAGGCCTCGATCACCGACTCGGCGGCTGTCGCTGTTTCACACAGCACCACGCCAATGCCCTGGGTGCCTTCCAGAACCTTGATCACCAGTGGCGCGCCGTTAACCATGGCGATCAGGTCGGCGATGTCGTCCGGGGAGTGGGCGAAGCCGGTGACCGGCAGGCCGATGCCGCGCCTGGACAGCAGCTGCAACGAGCGCAGTTTGTCCCGCGAGCGGGCAATGGCCACCGACTCGTTGAGCGGAAATACCCCCATCATTTCGAACTGGCGCAGCACCGCGCAGCCGTAGAAGGTCACCGAGGCACCGATGCGCGGGATCACCGCATCGAAGCCTTCCAGCGGTTTGCCGCGGTAGTGGATCTGCGGTTTGTGGCTGGCGATATTCATATAGGCGCGCAGGGTGTCGATCACCACCATCTCGTGGCCCCGCGCTTCACCGGCTTCGACCAGGCGACGGGTGGAATACAGGCGCGGGTTGCGCGACAGCACGGCGATCTTCATTGGGCACCAGATGGGTCAGCAAGGGTGGGTTTGTTCTGTACATAGGTCAGTGCCGGGTTGACCAGCAACTGCCCGGCAATCAGCGCTTTGGAACCCAGTAATACGCGATAGCGCATGGTCTTGCGGCAGGTCAGGGTGAACTCTACCGGCCATTCGCGCTCGCCCAGAGCCAGCAGGGTGCGGATCATATAGCGCGATTGGCTGTGGCCATTGGAGCTTTTGATGGTTTTGACTGACACCAGTTGCGCCTCGCAGCGATGGCGGCGCTGCACCAGGGTGCCGAGGTGTGCGGTAAAACGTACCCAGGGCTCGCCATTGCGGTCGAACGGCTGAATATCGCTGGCGTGCAGGCAAGAGGTGCTGGCGCCGGTATCAATCTTGGCGCGCAGGCCAACCATCCCCAGTTCCGGCAGGTTGATCCACTCGCGCAGGCCGATTACGCCCAGTTGGTCGAAAGTCTTCAAAGGTCTGTCCATGCTATGTGCGGGCATTCTAGTTGGCGCGTGTGACAACTGCATCAGGCAAAATGTCCGCATGGCATGTGCGATCAGCGAGGACTGAATGAGCGATAGAGATGACGACAAGGTACGCCTGGACAAATGGCTGTGGGCGGCGCGTTTCTACAAGACCCGCGCCCTGGCTAAAGCGGCGATTGAAGGCGGCAAGGTGCACCATCGCGGTGAGCGCTGTAAGCCGGGCAAGGAGCCGAAAGTCGGTGATGTCTACGTGATTCGCAGCGGTTTCGAGGAACGCAGCGTGGTGGTGCAGGCGCTATCCGTAGTGCGCCGAGGTGCGCCCGAGGCGCAGACGCTGTATGCCGAAACTGCCGAGAGCATCGAGCGGCGTGAGCAGGCTGCTGCGCAGCGCAAGGCTGGCGCACTGGGTATGCAGACTGATGGCCGACCGAGCAAAAAACAGCGTCGCCAGTTGCATCAGTTTCACGGTAATCAGGAGTAAGGCGCGGCATTTGTAGCAAGGCTCGCCGCGCCGCTTGCTTAGCGCCCGCTGATGAGGCTTATGCGGCGCAACAGTGGCAGCTTGGCCAGGAGCTGTAGCAGCGGTTGAGTAACGCGCTCCAGCCATTCGCTGGCTCTGTAGGCAAAAGGTGTGAAGCAGCTCCAGGCCAGCGCCAGCAACGCGAGGAATACGCCGCCAACCAGGGCGTCCGAGCCCCAGTGTGCGCCTGCAACCAAGCGTGGCAGCATAAATACCAGCGCCATCGTCCACACCAGCAGCCAGCGCCAGTTGCGCGCAAAGAAGCTCATAAACAGTGCCCAGATCAGCAGGACCGAAGCATGGTCACCAGGGAAGCTGCGGGTGGCGCTGTCCTTCATGTCCCAGCGCTCTTCCCAGGCCGGGAAGAGTTCGGTGAGGCGCGCAGCGCCTTCGACCACCAGCGATGCACTCGGGCGCTGCCAGCCCATCAGCTTGACCAGCTCGGCGAAGCCCACGCGCAGCAACAGCATCACGGTTAGTGTGGCGAGGAAGGCATACAGCGCTTTGCGTACCTGTGCGCCGCTAAACACCAGGTTGGCCTTGAGCATCACGCCCAGCATCAGCACGCCAACTCCCAGATCAACCGGGCGCATGCTGCCAATCGCCCAGGTTTTTGCCCATAGCCCGGCGCTGTGCACGGGCTCATTGAGCAAGGCAAACAGCTGCAGGTCGAACTGGTCCCACAGGGCGCGGCTGGGCGTCCATAGCCAGCTCAGCAGTAGCAGCACGGCGAGTAGGTTGCAGGCCAGTAGTGGGCGCAGGCGCCACTGCTGATTAATAAAAGAAGGGCTCATGCAGAAGCATCCTTGTCATCTGTAGGGGTTAAGGCGGCCGCATGCTAGATAGTCTGTCATCTGATTGCAAAGATTTGCCCCTATTTCTGTCGGCAAGTGTGAACCCGGTTTGTATCGATAGCCTCTGTCTGCGGCACTGATAGATAAGAGGCGCTTGGTCGGATGGGCGTTTGCGCCTAAAATCGCCGGCCGAGTCACATTCAGTGAAGTTGGCATGCCTGATTTTTCCCAACGCTTCTTGTTCGACGACAGTGATATTCGCGGTGAGCTGGTCGGTCTTAGCGACAGCTACAGCCATGTACTGGCCAAACACACTTACCCGCAGCCTGTCGCCGAGCTGTTGGGCGAGCTGCTGGCGGCGGCATCCTTGTTGATTGGCACACTCAAGTTCGAGGGGTTGCTGATTTTGCAGGCACGCTCCTCCGGTGCTGTGCCGCTGCTGATGGTCGAATGTTCCAGCGAGGGCGAGCTGCGCGGTATCGCCCGCTATCACGCCGAACAGATTGCTGCCGATGCCAGCCTGCCTGAGCTGATGCCCAATGGGGTGCTGGCCATGACCGTCGACCCGAAATCCGGGCAGCGCTATCAGGGTATTGTTGACCTTGAGGGTGAAACCCTGGCCGACTGCCTGACCAACTATTTCGCGACCTCCGAGCAGTTGCCTACGCGCTTCTGGCTCAGCGCCGATGGCCAGCGTGCTCGCGGTTTATTGCTACAGCAGCTGCCGGCCGACCGTCTGAAAGAAGCCGATGAGCGTGAAGCCAGTTGGCAGCACGCCGTGGCCCTGGCCGATACGCTGAAGGTCGAAGAGTTGCTGAGCCTGGATAACGAAACCCTGCTGCACCGCTTGTATCATCAGGAGGCGCTACGTCTGTTCGACCCGCGCGCCCTGCAGTTCCGTTGCAGCTGCTCGCGTGAGCGTTCCAGCCGCGCGCTGATCAGCCTGGGGCAGGCGGATGCCGAAGCCCTGGTGCAGGAGCATGGTGGTAGCGTGGAAATCGATTGCCAGTTCTGCAATGAGCGTTACCTGTTTGATGCGGCCGATGTGCTGCAACTATTCATCGATGGCAGTACGGATGCGCCGTCGGATACGCGCCACTGATTACGACCTGCTGCATAAAACCTGGTTCAGCAAGCCGTGTGTGACTAAACGCGCTTCGGCACGCCTCGAAGGGCGAACGAAACGAGTGATGCTCATTTTTTTGCCGTGCAGGCCTCTAGCTCGCGGGATCGTAAGCAGGTTGATGGGCAAATAGCAGGTAAATCGCGCCGAAATGATCTGATCAGAGGCTGCACCCGCAGTCGGCTTTTTCTGGCATAATCCGGCGCACTTTTTTCGCTGTAGTAGTGCTCGATTTTCTACTACAAAACGTTCGGAAGACTCGGCCGCGTGGCCGACGGGGACCCACATGACGCAAGCCAACAACGCCGTGTACACCGACATCAGCGCTGCCCAACTGGTCGAAGAAGCCCTTCGTCGCGGTGAAGGCGAACTGGCCGCCAACGGCTCGCTGGTTGTTCGCACAGGCCACCGCACTGGTCGTTCACCGGCTGATCGCTTCATCGTGCAAGAGCCGAGCACCGAGGCGAAAATCGCCTGGGGCGCGATCAACCGTCCGTTCCCGGCCGACAAGTTCGATGCCCTGTGGGATCGCGTGCAGGCGTTCTCCGACGCCCAGGACAGCTTCGTGTCCTACGTTCATGTAGGCTCGGCCGACGCTCACTACCTGCCGGTCAAGATGACCACTGCCACTGCCTGGCAGAACCTGTTTGGTCGTTGCCTGTTCATCAACCCTGAACAGTACAACCCGGCTGGTAAAGACGAGTGGCAGGTGCTCAACGTCGCCAACTTCGAGTGTGTGCCCGAGCGTGACGGCACCAACTCCGATGGCTGCGTGATCCTCAATTTCGCCGCCAAGAAGGTCCTGATCGCCGGCATGCGTTACGCCGGTGAAATGAAGAAAGCCATGTTCAGCGTGCAGAACTTCCTGCTGCCTGACGCCGACGTGCTGCCGATGCACTGCGCAGCCAACATCGGTGAAGAAGGCGATGTGACCCTGTTCTTCGGTCTGTCCGGTACCGGTAAGACCACCCTGTCCGCTGATCCGAGCCGTTACCTGATCGGTGACGACGAGCATGGTTGGGGCGTGGGTGTGGTGTTCAACATCGAAGGCGGTTGCTATGCCAAGTGCATCGACCTGTCCGAGAAGAACGAGCCGGTGATCTGGAAAGCCATCCAGTTCGGTGCCGTGCTGGAAAACGTGGTACTCGATGAAAACCGTGTACCGAACTATGCTGACGACAGCCTGACCCAGAACAGCCGCGCGGCCTACCCGCTGGAGCTGGTTGAGAAGCGCAGCGAGAAAAACCTTGGCGGTGAGCCGAACGCCGTGATCTTCCTGACCTGCGACCTGACCGGCGTACTGCCGCCAGTCTCGATCCTCAGTGAAGAACAGGCGGCTTACCACTTCCTGTCTGGCTACACCGCGCTGGTGGGCTCCACCGAAATGGGCAGCGGCGGCGGCATCAAGTCGACCTTCTCCACCTGCTTCGGCGCGCCGTTCTTCCCGCGTCCTGCTGGCGAATACGCAGAGCTGCTGATCAAGCGCATCCGTGGTTTCGGCGCCAAGGTTTATCTGGTCAACACTGGCTGGACCGGTGGTGGCTACGGTGTGGGCAAGCGCTTCAACATCCCGACCACCCGTGGCGTGATTGCCGCCATCCAGAGCGGTGCGCTGATCGGTGCCGAGACCGAGCAACTGCCAATCATCAACCTGAGCGTGCCGAAGTCGGTGCCGGGTGTGGAAACCAACCTGCTCAACCCACGTAATACCTGGGCTGATCAGAATGCCTACGACGAGGCCGCCAAAGGCCTGGCCAAGCTGTTTATCGACAACTTCCAGAAGTTCGATGTCAGCGACGCCATCAAAAACGCGGGTCCGCAGCTGTAAGTAACTGCTGAACTGCAGCGCTTGGCCTTGGGTTGCCTCAAGGCTGTAGCGCTAATGAAAAAAGCCGCCCTTGGGCGGCTTTTTTGTGCGCATCTGCAATGGCAGATCAAGCACTGGTGCTGATGTATAGCTCCGGTTTTACGGGAGCAGCTTCGGGCCGCTCTTGGCGGTTGGAGTTGTCTGCAATGTCCTGTGCCAAATCGTTGCGACGTACGTCGTCACGCAGTTCTGCGGCGGTCTCCAACGGCGTCGGCTGGCTGTCGATCTCACCTTCGCTGGCTACTGCCAGATATGTATCGATTTGCCGTTGCTGACTGTTGGCGCTGTAAATCTGGGTGGCGGCGCTACGACGATCCGTTTGGCTCAGCTCTCTACTCTCTTGCCGATCAGCAACTCGATCACTGGCGCGGTCGACGGCTTTGTTCACCTGTTCAGGGCTCGCTGCAGTCTGGCCGGCCTTATTAATGATCTGGGTTGAGAGAGGCAAGCTGCCGCTATAACCAGATATCTGCATACTCACCTCCTTGGTTGCCTGCGATGATTCAACTGTACTCCAGCATGTTCGGGTCTGTTAGTTGGATTGGTAATAGCAGGCCTTTTTGTAGGTATTAATCGTTGTTTACCGCAGTCGCGGTCAATGGAGTGACAGCTATGAGTACCCTTGAACGGGTGTTTGGTTTTCAGCAATTGCGCCCCGGTCAGGAGTGTGTGGTCACTGCCGTGCTGGCAGGGCGATCGGCGGCAGCCATCTTTCCCACCGGTTCGGGCAAGTCGTTGTGCTACCAGTTGCCGGCCTTGCATCTGCCGCACCTGACGTTGGTGGTCTCGCCGTTGTTGGCGTTGATGCAGGATCAGTTGGCGTTTCTGCATGCGCGTGGCATCAGCGCGGCCAGTATTGATTCGGCGCAAAGCCGTGAGGATGCCAGCGCGGTGATGACGCGGGCGAAAGCCGGCGAGCTGAAGATTCTGATGATCTCGGTAGAGCGTCTGAAAAATGAGCGCTTTCGTAATTTTATCGCCCAGGTGCCGATTTCCCTGTTGGTGATTGACGAGGCGCACTGCATCTCCGAGTGGGGCCATAACTTCCGTCCGGATTACCTAAAGTTGCCAGATTATCAGCGCCAGTTCGGTATACCTCAGGTGCTGCTGTTGACTGCCACGGCCACGCCGCCGGTGATTGCCGACATGCAGAAGAAGTTCGCCATCTCGGCCGATGATGTGGTCACTACCGGTTTCTATCGCGCCAATCTCAACTTGCTGGTGGAGCCGGTCAGCGGTGCCGACAAACAGCGCCGCCTGGAACAGTGGTTGGCAGCCAGGGCCGGTCAGCCGAGCATTGTTTACGTAACGCAGCAGAAGACCGCTGAGCAAGTAGCCGCGCGTCTGAGCCAGCGCGGCATTGCCGCCAGTGCTTACCACGCCGGTATGGCCTCTGATGCGCGTGAGGCGATTCAGCGACAATTTATGGCGGGGCAGATCAACTGCATCGTCGCCACCATCGCCTTCGGCATGGGCATCGACAAGGCTGATATCCGCAATGTGGTGCACTTTGACCTGCCGAAATCCATTGAGAACTACAGCCAGGAAATAGGCCGCGCCGGGCGTGACGGCCAGCCATCCGACTGCCTGGTGCTGGCCAACCGTGACAGCCTCAACGTGCTGGAGAACTTCGTTTACGGTGATACGCCGGAGCTGGAGGGGATTCGTTGCGTGCTGGATGAGCTGCTGAACAGCAGCCAGAGCGGCGAGTGGGAGCTGATGCTCAACCCGCTCTCAGAGCAGAGCAATATCCGTCAGCTGCCGCTGAAAACCTTGCTGGTACAGTTGGAGCTACGCGACATCATTGCTCCCCGCTATGCCTACTTTGCCGAGTACCGCTTCAAGTACCTGTTGGAGCCTGAGGCACTATTGGCCAAGTTCGAGGGGGAGCGGCGGCAGTTTGTCGATGCACTGATCAGTACCTCACAACGTGCTCGTACCTGGTGCACAGTGGATTTCGACCTGCTCTACCAACAGTATCAAGCCGAGCGTGGACGGGTTATCAAGGCCCTGGATTACTTTCAGGAGCAGGGTTGGATCGAGCTGGAAAGCAAACAGATGACCGAGGTCTATACGCTGCTTGACCCAGCTTTCGATCCGGCGACGTTGAGCGCCGAATTACATGGATATTTCAGCCAACAGGAAACCAGCGAAATTCGGCGGATTCACGCCATGTTGGCGCTGTTTGCCAGTGAGCAGTGTTTGAGTCAGCGGTTGGCGGCCTACTTTGGCGATAGTAATGCGCCGCAGCAATGTGGCCATTGCTCGGTATGTCGAGGGGGTATTGCTCAGCTGCCGGCGCCACCTGTCTTGCCGCCGTTGGTGGAGCGGGACGTGCACGGCTTATGCGCCGATTTTGTGCAGAAGTATGAGGCGTTGCAAGGCCGTGAGCCAAGCGTCGAATGCCTGACTCGCTTTCTCTGCGGTATCAGTGTGCCGTTGTTTACCAAGCTCAAGGCGCGCCAGCTCGGTGGGTTTGCTGCGCTCGAAGAGTACCCCTATGCCCAAGTGCGTACCTGGCTGGGCGAGCGCTAGCGTGGCGCGCTAAACACAGGTTGGAAAAGCTCCTGTGGTTAACGCGCATCAGCGCGCAGTGCGGCTCAGAACAGCTCAGCGATATAGCGGAAAGGGTATTCGATGGGCTGGTAACCGCCGATCTTGCGCTTGGGCAGCTTGACCTTAGGCTGTGCGACCGGCTCGTAGGGAATCTGTTTGAGCAGATGGCTGATGAGGTTCAGGCGCACGCGCTTCTTGTCCTCAGAGCGCGCCACATACCAGGGAGCCCAAGAGCTGTCGGTGGCTTCGAACATCTCATCACGGGCGCGGGTGTAATCATCCCAGCGATTGAACGAGAGAATATCCATGGGCGACAGCTTCCAGGTCTTGCGCCCGTCATTGATGCGCTCGCGCAGGCGGCGCTCCTGCTCTTCGGGGCTCACTTCCAGCCAGTACTTGAGCAGGATGATGCCGGAGTCGACCATGGTGCGTTCGAGCATGGGAGCCATGCTGAGGAACTTCTTCACCTGGGGCTCTTCAGTGAAGCCCATTACGCGTTCAACGCCGGCGCGGTTGTACCAGCTGCGGTCGAAGATCACCACTTCACCGGCGGCCGGCAGGCGGGACAGGTAGCGCTGCATGTACATCTGCGATTTTTCGCGATCGGTAGGGGCGGGCAGTGCCTCGACGCGGAATACCCGCGGGCTGACGCGTTCGGTGAGCGCTTTAATGGTGCCGCCCTTGCCGGCGCCGTCGCGGCCTTCAAAAATCACCACCACCTTGGCGCCAGTGGCCACGACCCATTGTTGCAGCTTGACCATCTCGACGTGCAGGCTGCGTAACTGTTCTTCGTAGTCTTTGCGTTTGAGCTTGCCGGTGCCGGACGCTACGGCGGCGTCCTTGGTTTTTTTACTCATATGTCTTTCTGCTCCGAGCGAGTGCGTGAGCCTTGAACATCAACCCAGGCATGAACATTGAGGTGTCAGGGGCTGGAGCCTAGTCTTTGGCTCAGTGTCCAGTCCACTAGCTCTTGAGCCAGGCGGTCAGCGGCCTGGCCGAAGGCGACCACTACGGCATCTACCGAAGTGTCGTGGGCGGGTTGCTGCACGTTGAAGCGGCGGCTGGCAAGAATGCGCTGGTCGCGGGTATCGACCAGGCGCACGTCGAGTTGAATCAATGCCTCGGGATGGCCGCCCTGGTATTGGCTGTGAAACGCGCGCAGTTCGCTGACCAGCTCCAGGTCGGCCTGCAGGCGTGGGGTGTCGCTGCTCAGCGCGCCAATCCGGCCGTCGTCGTGAAAAGCATCGAGCAGACGCGCCTGTAGCAGCTGCGCCGGGCGCTCGCTCCAGCGCACATCCTGATAGGTATTGATCCGGCCTGCCGCAGGCACCACGAGAATGCGTGTGCCGTCGAGTAGCGGGTGGCTGGTTGGGCTACTCACGCGCAGCGCCCAGTCGACTGCGGCGTTGTGTGCCGGCAGTGGCTTGGCTGGCAGCAGGTAGGCGTCCAGCGGTTCGCTCTGCGGCAAGATCGAGCAGGCGCCGAGCAGAGCGGTACACACCAGCAGAAACAGGCGCTTCATGGTTGGAACTCCTTGAGGCTGTCATTGCGCAGCAGGTAACCGGCGGGGTCCTGTTCCAGGCGCTGGGAAAAGCTGCGCAGGGTGCTGAGGGTTTCACGCAGCTCGATGATGGTCGGGCCCAGTTCGGCAACGCCTTGCATGCCGCTGTCGAGCGCTTCGCGGTTGTCGCTGAGCAGGCGTTCGACCTGAGCACTGCTGCGCTCCAGCGAGCCTAACAGGCGGTTGGCGCTGGTAAAAGCGTCGCGTCCCTGGTGATTGAGCAGCTGGTTGGCGCTGCGCATCAACTCGGCCGCTTCCTGGCTGGCGCGGGCCAACTGTTGCATGGTCTGGTGCAGCTCGTCGCGTTGCTCGGCGACGCTGGCGCTGGTCTGCTCGATATTTTCCAGGGTGCGCGAGACGCGTTCGATGTTGTCGCGGGAGAACAGCTGGTTGGCGCGGTTGAGCAGGCGGGTGACGCTGATGACCAGGTCTTCGCCATTGGCCATCAGGCGTGACAGTGGCGAACGGTCGGCGATGATCTCCGCACGCTGATTGCTCTGGTGTTCGAGAATGGGGCTGTCCGGGGTGCCACCGTGCAATTGAATCAGCGCTGCGCCGGTGATTCCGGTGATCGACAGGCGTGCGCGGGTGTTCTGTTTGATCGGTGTCGTGGCGCTGACGCGGATATGCGCACGCACTTTGCGTGGGTCTTGCGGGTCGAGGCGCAGGCTGATCACATCGCCCACCTTGATCCCGCTGTATTGCACGGCGCTGCCCTGGGACAAGCCACTGACGGCCTCATTGAAGATCACGTCATAGTCGCGCAGCTCCTGGTCTGAGCTGGTTTTGCTCAGCCACAGGGCAAAGCCCAGCGCGGCGGCGACCATCAGTACGGTAAACAGGCCAATCAATACGTGGTGGGCGCGTGGTTCCATTCAATTTCTCCCTGGCAGGTCGCTGGCGGCCTGTTCGGCTGCGCGTCCGCGCGGGCCGTGAAAATACTCGTGGATCCATGGGTTGTCGGTGGCGGCCACTACGTCCAGATGGTCGGCTACCAATACGTGTTTTTCCGCCAACACCGCTACCCGGTCACAGATGGTGTAGAGCGTATCGAGGTCATGGGTGACCAGAAACACGCTGAGGCCGAGCGCGTCGCGCAGGGTCAGAATCAACTGGTCGAAAGCCGCCGCGCCAATCGGGTCGAGGCCGGCAGTGGGCTCGTCGAGGAACAGGATCTCCGGCTCCAGAGCCAAGGCGCGGGCCAGGGCGGCGCGTTTGATCATGCCGCCGGACAGCTCGGTGGGGTACTTGTCACCGGCTTCGCGCGGCAGGCCGACCAGCGCCAGCTTGACCTGGGCCAGGCGCTCAGCCGCTGCACGGTTGAGGCCGGCGTGTTCGATCAACGGCAAGGCGATATTCTCGGTTACCGTCAGCGAGGAAAACAGCGCGCCGCGTTGATAGAGCACACCGAAGCGCCGCTCCAGTTGTGAGCGCTGCGCGGGCGGCAGGCTCAGCAGTTCCTCGCCAAACACACGCACACTGCCGGAGTTGGCGTGGCGCAGGCCGAGAATGCTGCGCAGCAACACCGACTTGCCGGTGCCCGAGCCGCCGACCACGCCGAGCACTTCGCCACGGTAGAGGTCCAGGTTGAGGTCCTGGTGCACGGTCTGGCTGCCAAAACGGTTGACCAGGTTGCGTACCTCGATAATCGCTTCGCCCGTCACCAGCCCATCTCCATCAGAAACAACGCGGCCAGGGCATCGAGCACGATGACCACGAAAATCGACTGGACCACGCTGGAGGTGGTGCGCTCGCCGACTGATTGCGCACTGCCGGTCACCTTGAAGCCTTCCAGGCAGCCGATCACGGCGATCAGGAAGGCAAACACCGGCGCCTTGGCCATGCCCACGACAAAATGCTTGAGGGCGATATTTTCCTGCAGCATGGCCAGGTACATGGCGGGCGAAATATCCAGACTCAAGGCGCACACCACCGCACCGCCCAGAATGCCGCTGAGCATGGCGATAAAGCTCAGGATCGGCAGGGCGATCAGCAGGGCAAACACCCGTGGCAGTACCAGCAACTCCAGCGGGTCGAGACCCAGGGTGCGGATCGCGTCGATTTCCTCGTTGGCTTTCATCGAGCCGATCTGCGCGGTAAAGGCGCTGGCGGTGCGTCCGGCCATCAGAATGGCGGTCAGCAGCACGCCAAATTCACGCAGAAAGGAGAACGCCACCAGATCGACGGTGTAGATGCTCGCGCCAAAGTCGGCGAGCACCGTGGCGCCGAGAAAGGCCACCACGGCGCCGACCAGGAAGGTCAGCAGGGCGACGATGGGCACGGCGTTCAGGCCGCTCTGCTGCAGGTGGGCAACCAGCGAGGTAATGCGCCAGCGAGTGGGGCGCAGGATGATGGTGAACATTGCCGCCAGGGTCATGCCGATAAACCCGAGCAGGGCCACGCCTTGTTGCCCAAGCTCTGCCATGGCCTGGCCAATCTGCCCGAAAAACTCACGCCAGGCGGGTATGCGTTTGGCCGGCGGCGCGTCACCGGCGTCGGCGATGGCCGCGCCCACGGCCTGCAACAGCGCACGCCGTTCACTGGCCAGCCCTGGCGCAGTGCTGGCCAGTTGCGCCAGGCGCTGGCTACCAAGCAACTCCACCAGCAGCGCGGCACCCGCAGTGTCCAGTGCGCCGAGGTCGTTTAGGTCAATGTGGGCGGCGTGGTTCAAGGTGCCGCGCAGTGCCAGCACCTCGGTTTCCAGTTTGGCGTAGTGGGGCAGAGTCCAGTCGCCGCCGATGCGCAAGCCTGAGGGCGCATCCGTGCGGCTGGATTCAAGCGGGCTGATGTAGGGGGCTGTGCTCATGGCCCACAGCTTAACCTTCTCGCTGGCGTTTCGTGCAGTCTGGCTGCGTGGGTTAACCGTCAGCCGTGATTTCGGCGATCAGCTCACGCAGCGCCGCCTCGGCGTCTTCGTTGGCCACCTGGCACGTGCCGGCATTGGCGTGACCACCGCCGTTGTAGCTCAGGCATAGCTCGCCAACATTGGTCTGCGAGCTGCGATCGATGATCGACTTGCCGATGGCGAACACGGTGTTCTGCTGTTTCACACCCCACATGACATGGATGGAAATATTGCACTGCGGGTACAGGGCATAAATGACGAAACGGTTGACCGCGTAGATGGTTTCCTCGTTGCGTAAATCCAGCACCACCAGGTTGTGATAAACCGTGGCGCAGCGCTGGATCTGCGCCTTGGCCTCGCGCTGGTGCTCCAGATACAGGGTTACGCGCTCGTCGACATCCGGCAGCTGGAGGATCTCATCGATGCCATGGGTTTGGCAGAAATCGATCAGTTGCATCATCAGCTGGTAGTTGGCGATGCGGAAGTCGCGGAAACGCCCGAGGCCGGTGCGCGCATCCATGATAAAGCTCAATAACTCCCAACCTTGTGGGTCGAGGATGTCGTCGCGGCTGAATTGCGCGGCGTCAGCCTTGTCCACGGCCGCCATCATCTCGTCCCACTCCCGGGGAAAGGCGGCGTGGCCGCCATAGTGTTGCCACACCACACGGGCCGCCGAGGGCGCGTTGGCATCGATCAGGTGATTGCTCGCCGGCTGGTTGCGAAGGGTCTCGCTGAGGTGGTGGTCGAAGGCCAGGTAGCAGCCCGGCACATAGGGCAGGTTGGTGGTGATGTCGTTGCTGGTGATCGCCACCTTGCCGTCCTGCATGTCCTTGGGATGAACAAACAGGATGTCGTCGATCAGCTTCAGGTGTTTGAGCAGGGCGGCGCAAACCAGGCCGTCAAAATCACTGCGGGTGACCAAGCGGTAACTGCTGGACATAGTGCATCTCCGGAACGGGCAAATGGCGGTAAAACCACCGGGTGCCATTCAAGGTAGCACGCGGTTCCGCGCTCAGCCTGGCGGCAGGCTGCGCTTGCAGGCAGCTGCAGGTCGAGTTCAGGACAGTATCGGTATTGCCGCCGGCATAGGCTGACGTGGTGTTGTTCCATTCAGCCCTGGAGATACCGATGCAAGCCATTACCCTGCTGCGTGACACCCATCCAGTCCCACTGCTGGACGCCTGCAAGTGGACGCGAATTGCCGGTGAGCCGCACACCGTCAACCTGAATGCCTACACCTCGGCCGATGGCAGCAAGATCATGGGCACCTGGATCTGCACGCCTGGTAAATGGCAGGTGGCCTATGAGAAATGGGAGTACTGCCACTTTCAGGAGGGCTACTGCATCATCACTCCCGAGGGCCAGGCGCCGATTCATCTGCGCGCCGGCGATATCTTTATCGTCGAGCCCGGGATGAAGGGCACCTGGGAGGTGGTCGAGACGGTACGCAAATACTTTGTATTTGCCTGAGTCAGCAGGCCTCAGGGTTTGAAGTTGCGGGCATCCTTGGCCCATGTGTCCAGTGCCGGCTTGATGTCCTTGAGGCTCAGTTGGGTGCTGTCATTCTCCAGCGCCAGACCATGGCCTTTGCGCACTACACGCGCCACCGGCTGGCTGGTACGGCCATCAAGCGCTTCCAGCTCGACATAAATGTCGGTGTCCAGGTCGCGGGTGCCGGCGGCGGTGCTGGCAGCGGCGGCCACCAGGGCAATCGGAATCACTTCATACACCTTGAGCCCTTCCGGCGACAGGTTGACTGCGGTGATGGCGCTGCGCAGTACCAGGGTGTCCTGATCGGCCTGCTGAACGACGCGCAACTGCCCGGCCATTTCCAGTTCCATGACGTGTTGCAGGTAGTTGGCGATCTCATCCAGGGTTTTCTGGCTGACCTGCTCGCTTGGGGTGGGCGCGGGGTAGAAGACGGGTTTCTCCACCAGCACGGAGCGGTAGTTCTGCGCGTTGAAGTCTGCGGCTACCCAGCGCAGCACGGGGGCGCCGCTGGCTGATTGTGCAGGTTGCAGTTGTGAGTAATCGCCAAGGAAGCCCGAGTATTGTTCTGGTGTCGTGGTTTTGCTGGCGCAGCCGCCGAGCAACAACGTGGCGGACAGGGCAAGGCTGAGTGCAGTGAACTTCATGGTGGGGTCTCGGTTGAATGGATTGGCGAGGTGCGGGGATTTTTTTACCAGATTAGCGCGGCAATATGTCAGTCGAGGTGCACGGCCGGTTCATTTTTCTGAAACACCAGGGCCTTCAAGGCGCTGTCCGGCTGGCTATCGGGGAACTCCGGCGGGTTACTCAGGCGCTCGCAAAAATGCAGTTCGGGGGCTTCACTGGCCATGCTGTGGCGCAGGTAGTCCGGGCCAATCTCTGGCTCATTGCTGCACGCCAGCACATGGCCGCCTGGGTTGAGCAACTCGGGCAGGCGGCGCAGAACCTTGGGGTAGTCCTTGCTCAGGACGAAGCTGCCGCGCTGGAAAGACGGCGGGTCGACGATGATCAAATCATAGGGGCCGTACTTGGCCACCTTGCCCCAGGATTTGAACAGGTCGTGGCCGAGAAATACCACCTGGCTCAGGTCGTGCTGGTTCAACCGGTGGTTGTCGCGGCCTCGGTTGAGTGCGGCTCGGGCCATGTCCAGGTTGACCACCTGAGTTGCGCCACCGGCGATTGCCGCTACTGAAAAGCCGCAGGTGTAGGCAAACAGGTTGAGTACACGCTTGCCGCTCGCTTGCGCCTGCACCCACTGCCGGCCGTGGCGCATGTCGAGAAACAGCCCGGTGTTCTGTTTCTTACCCAGATCAAGCCGATAGCGCAGGCCGTGCTCGCGGATGTCCCAATGTTCCACAGGCTCGCCGAGCAGCCATTGGCTTGGGCTGTCGACAAGGTAACGCTGCTGCAACAGCAGGCTGTGTGCGCCACTCTGTTGCCAGGCACTCGATGCGCTGAGCGCCAGCAGCATCTGGATGAGGGCCTGTAAGTCGTCATCACTCAGCGGTTTGAACAGTGCCACCAGCAACACGCCTTGCAGCCAGTCCACGGTGATCTGCTCCAGGCCCGGCCAGCAGCGCCCCCGGCCATGGAACAGGCGACGGGTTTCGTTTGGCGCTATATCCAGGGCGCTCAGGAGGTGTTGTTGCAGAGTGGTCAGGGCGGTGGGGGTCATGGGGGGCTATCGAATGGCGGAGACGATAATGGTAACAGTGAGACGTCGGGATTCGTGCAGGGCGCGCGGCTCATCATCGGCCGCCTCGATTATTGTTATTGGCAATCTTGTTTGGAGTCGGCGCGCTCCAGTGCCTAGCATGGCGTTCTTTTCCACTGTGCCTAAAAGGACTCACCATGCATATCGATGAAGCCATCCGCAGCCGCCGCGCCGTTAAAGGCTATGACCCCGCATTTAGCCTGAGCCGTGAAGAGAAGGACGAGCTGCTGCAACTGGCGTTGCTGGCACCGTCTGCATTCAATCTGCAGCACGTGCGCCTGGTCGAAGTCAGTGACCCGCAGTTGCGCACGCAGTTGCGCGAAGTGGCCTGGGGCCAGGCGCAGGTGACCGATGCCTCGATGCTGGTGGTGGTCTGCGCCAAACTCAACAGCTGGGAGCAGGACGTGGCCCGGGTCTGGGAAGGCGCGCCCGAAGAGGTGCAGGCTTATATGGCGGGTGCCATCGACACCTATTACCGCGACAAGCCGCAGGTGCAGCGCGACGAAACCATGCGCAGCTGTGGCCTCATGGCGCAGACCCTGATGCTGGCGGCGCGCGGCAAGGGGCTGGATTCCTGCCCGATGGACGGTTTTGATTTCGATGCGGTCGGCAAGCTGATCAACCTGCCGGACAACCACGTGATTGCGCTGATGGTTGCCGTGGGCAAGAAGACCATCGAGCCCAAGCCGCGTATCGGCAAGCTGCCGCTTAACGAGCTGGTGTTGCGTGACCGCTTCTAAAACCTCGGCGAAACCTGGGCGGTTTCGCCAAATATCAGCCATAACTGGGGTCAACCTGTGTCTGCAGGCACCACTAAAGGCTGGATGACAAAATGGCTTTTGCGGGTGAACCTGGCGGACATAACACCAAGCCAGAGGATCCCCAATGCCTGCCGAACAGTTGGACGTGTTGATCATTGGCGCCGGTTTATCCGGCGTTGGTGCGGCCTATCACCTGATGAAGCATTGCCCCGGCAAGCGTTTCGCCATTCTTGAAGGGCGCGCGGCTCTGGGCGGCACCTGGGACCTGTTCCGTTACCCCGGCATTCGTTCCGACTCGGACATGTTCACCCTCGGCTACAACTTCAAACCCTGGAGCAACCCGCTGGCGATTGCCGATGGCCCGTCGATTCGGCGTTATATCGAGGAAGCCGCGCAGGAAAACGGCATTCAGGACAAGATCCGCTTTCAGCACAAGGTGCTCAAGGCTGATTGGTGCAGTGAGCGCGCCCTCTGGACCCTGCAGGTGCAGCGCGGTAATGAACCTGAGCTGCTCAAGATAAGCTGCCAGCACCTGCTGATGTGCACTGGCTATTACCGTTATGAGGCAGGCTATACCCCCGACTTCAAAGGGCGTGAGCAGTTTCAGGGCGAGTTTATTCACCCGCAGTTGTGGCCGGAAAATTTCGATTACAGCGGCAAGCAGGTGGTGGTGATCGGCAGCGGCGCCACGGCGGTAACCCTGGTGCCGGCGCTGGCTGCCAAGGCCAAGCACGTGACCATGCTGCAGCGCTCGCCGACCTATGTGGTGAGCCTGCCTGAGGGTGACCCGATCTCGGCTTTTTTACGGCGTTTTCTGCCGGAAACCTGGGTATATCGGCTGGCCCGTACACGCAATGTGGCGCTGCAAATGGTGTTCTACGCACTCTCCAAAGCTATGCCTAAGCTGGTGCGCAAGGTGTTGTTGGGCCAGGTCAAGCGCCAGTTGGGCGAAGGTTTCGACATGCGTCATTTCAGCCCGCGCTACAAACCCTGGGATGAGCGGGTGTGCGCGGTGCCAGATGGCGACTTGTTCAAGGTGCTGCGCGAGGGCCAGGCCTCGGTGGTGACCGAACATATTGATGGTCTGACCGCCAAGGGCATTCGTTTGCAGAGCGGCCAGGAACTGCCGGCCGATGTGATCATCAGCGCCACTGGCCTTGAGCTGCAGCTGTTTGGCGGCATGCAGGTGGCGGTGGATGGCGTGCCTTTTGATGCCGCCAAGAGCATGGGTTATCGCGGCATCATGCTGCGTGATTTGCCCAACGCCGCCGTGGTGCTGGGTTACACCAATGCCAGCTGGACGCTCAAGGCCGATCTTTCCAGCGAATACTTCTGTCGCGTAATCAACCACATGGATGCCATCGGCATGCGCCAATGCACCCCGCGTGACAGCGCACGGCAGGTCAAGGAAGCGCCGTTTCTCGACCTGGCTTCCGGCTATATCAAGCGTGCGGCCGAGAAAATTCCCACCCAGGGTGATCGCGCACCGTGGAAGCTCTATCAGAATTACCTGCTGGATTTGGCGTTGCTGCGCTACGGCAAGGTTGAAGACGGCTACTTGGTGTTTGGCTCACCGCAGGTCGCCGAACCCACCGTAGCGGCTTCGGCGGGCACTGTAAGCCAAACGCCATAGTCGTCCGCCGCGTAATGCCTACAAGGCAGTGACATAGTTGTGGCTTTAAAAAGCAGGCATAGGGCCACTATACTTTGTGACAGGATTCACGGATGAATGGGCCAAGTGCCACTGACTGCTGTCGCAGAGGACACCCTAGAGGATGAGCAGAATGGAATCGCTGCAACAAGAGCAACGCTACCTGCCAGAGCTGCGGGCGCATATCGACAAACTCTTGGCCAAAGGCTGGGTGATTGCCCAGCGTAGCCCCTTGACCCTGCAGTCCGGGCGCAAGACCTACCTGGTCATGCACGGCATGTTGATTGGCGATGCGGCGTTTTAAGAGCGCTGCTGTATGTCTCCCGCCCGTGAGCCGCTAAACAGGGTTTAAGTCTTTAAGGTTTCTTTCCCGAGGCCGCTGTCGATCACGTCTGATCAGCAGCGGCTTTTTTATTGATGGGCTCAAGGCTCCCCGCGCGGTATGGCCCACTGAGTGCTTGCTAGCCACTCGGCAAACGCCACTGGCGGCAGTGGTTTACTCAGCAGATAACCCTGGGCGATATCGCAGCCCAGCTGGTCGAGGCGTTCGAGCACGGCTTCACTTTCCACCCCCTCGGCGACGATTTTCAGGCCCATGTTGTGCCCCAGCTCGATGGTCGAGCGCACGATAATGTCGTCGTCGGGGTTGCTCAGCAGGTCGAGGACGAAGGATTTGTCGATTTTCAGCTCATGTACCGGCAGACGCTTGAGCTGGGCCATGCTCGAATATCCGGTGCCGTAGTCGTCAATCGACAGCAACACACCTAACTCGCACAACTGTTGCAGCTGCCCCATGGCCAGCGCCGGGTCGGCCATGACTGCACTCTCGGTGATTTCCACCACCAGGCGGTTCGGCGGCACGCCCTGCTCCGCCAGTTGCTCAGCTATAAATCCGGCAAAGCCCGGGTCAGCCAGGTCCAGCGCCGAGATATTAATGGCGGTTTTCAGCTCCAGCCCCTGCGCCAGCCAGGCGCGGCTCTGCGCTACGGCGGTGCGCACCACCCAGCGGGTCAGGGCGCAGACGTTGCCGGTCTGCTCGGCCAGGGGAATGAATTCATCCGGCGCAATAAATCCGTGTACCGGATGAATCCAGCGCACCAGGCACTCCACGCCATACAGGTTGCGTGTGCGAATACTCAGCTTGGGCTGCAAGTACAGGCTGAGCTGGCCGCCTTCCACTGCGCCTTTCAGCTCACTCATCAGCGCCAGGCGCAGCAGGCTGTGGCGGTCCAGCTCTGGGCGATAGAGGGCATAGGGCGAGCGCTGCTGCTTGCCTTGGTACATTGCCACTTCGGCGTGTTGCAGCAGGCTACTGGCACTTTCGCCATGGTCGGGGTACAGCGCGATACCCAGCGTGGCATTGAGCGTCATGCTGATGCCGCGTACGGCAAAGGGCGCGTGCAGGGCGGTGCGGTAATGTTCGGCAGCGGGAATCACCCTGCCAGGTTGGCAGTGGCTGATCAGTAAGGCGAATTCGTCGCCGCCGAGCCGTGCCAGTTGCTCAGCCGGGCGCAGTAATGCGCTCAGGCGCTCGGCGAGCTGGCAGAGAAGCTGGTCACCGGCCTCGTGGCCGAGGGTGTCATTGAGGTCCTTGAAGTTGTCCAGGTCCATCAACAGCACGGCGACGCCTTCGTCGGCCGGGCAGCGCGTCAGGGCTTGTTGCAACTCGGCGATAAAACGGTTGCGGTTGGCCAGTTCGGTTAATGGGTCACGGTAAGCGAGAAAACTGATGGTGGTTTCGCGCTCGGCGATGCCTTGCTGCATGGCGACGAACTCGCGGGCGAGCAGGCCGACTTCGCCGCTGGCCTGGGTGGCCGGCACCTGCATAGCCACCTGATAGTCACCACTGGCGATACGCCGCACGCTCTCGACCATCTGGCTCAATGGGCGGCTGATGGTGTTGGCGATCCACAGCGCACCAAGACCGGCCAGCAGCAAGGCTGCGGCGAAGATGCCTGCCAGTTGCCATTGCAGTGGTTGATAGTCGGCCAGTTCGGCGGACAGCGAACGCATCAGCAGCACCTGCAATTCGTTGCTGGTGCCGGTGAGTGGCGCGCGTAGGGCTACCTGTTCCAACCCCTGCAAGTCGAAGCGAAACACCCCAGTGGCATTCGGCAGCAACTGGCTGCCCAGCTCGGCCCGAGGCAGTGCCGGCAGGTTGCTGGCGAGTACCCGGTAGTGCCCGGGGTTGCCGTCGAGCAGTGCTACGTCGGCCCCGCTGAGTCGGGCCAGTTGTGCCGTTGCCTGATCGTCCAGCTCGAAGGCCATCAGCAGCCAGCCCATCAGGTTGGGTCGCGGGGCGAAGATGGGGGTGGCGTTGATATGCAGCACCCGGCCGGCAAAGACCACCAGGCGTTCTTCGCTCTGCGGGTCGTCGGGGTTGAGCATGGCGTTCCAGGGCAGCGCCGCCCCGGGCAGCAGTTCGCTGCTGGTGCCTGCCAGGATCAGGCCCTGTGGCGCGCTGACCAGAGCAAAGCTGGCCTGGCTGCGTGAGGTGAAAGACTCCAGTGCGGCAGACAGCGACTGCGCTTCCTGCTGCGGGCTGGCCACCAGCTCGGCGATTTCACCGAGCAGCGTGAAGTCCTTGGCAATCAGGTCAGCCATGGCGCTTTGCGCCTGGCGCCGGCTTTGCAGTTCGTTGCTCAGTACCGCATGGGCAAAGTTCAGTTGCCCGGCGACCTGGTTCAGGGTGTGCTGGTAGGTGGAGCGATAGACCAGTGCCAATAACAGCACCATCACCGCGAGCAACAGCAGCAGAAAGAAGCCGAGAATCTTACTGCGCAGGGTCATGGTACGTAGCCGCCTTTACCTTGTGGGCGGGCTTTCGGTACGTTTGGGCGCGGATCTTTCTTGAGTGGCGCGCTGAGTTGCCAGGTCAGCGCCCCGACACCGGTCATGGCGCGACGCATGCTGTCCTGCGGGTCGGCGATGCGTGGGTGCCAGAGGTGCAGGGTTTGTCCGGCAGCCGCCTCGAATTGCAGCTGGGCGCGACCTTGCGCATCGGTTTGGGCAAACCAGGGCGTGTCCACCACCAGAATAAAGCCGAGCATCCAGTCATGGATATTGCAGCCCAGGGTGATCAGGCCGGGCTGATCGAAGCGCAGCTCCTGCGGCGTGGCGTTCTGCTGGTGCAGGCGCAGTTCGAAACGTTTGGCCGGGGAAAAGGAATAGACATGGTGGTTGATCGGGTCGGAGTTGGGAAAGGTGACCGTAGTGCCGACCTGCACCGGCAGGATATAGGGGCTGAACTGACGTTTCTGCTGATCCATCAGGGCGCTGCTGGAGGCGCTTGCCGTTGGCCCAGGCTCGACCCAAAACACCGCATCACGCAGCGGCTGGCCTTGTTTGTCGAGCAGGGTAATCTCCAGGCCTGCGGCTTGCGCCAGTGTGCCCAGCAGTGCCAATAGCAGTAGCAACGCCGACTTGCGCATCATCGAATCCCCTGGACCGCACGGTGGTAGCCGTCAGTATAGGAAGGCTTTGCCCTGCTGCTGGGGGATCAGTGCTGGCCGATCAAGCGGATCTGCTCAATCAGCCAGTGCAGCGCCGGGTCGCGCTGGCGCTGGGCCAGGCTGACGATTTCCAGATGAAACGGGCCGAGCGCAAACGGCAGCTCAAACAGTTGCAACGGCAACAGCTGGGCGAAGTGCTGCGCCAGCTGGTTGGGCAGCACCGCCGCCAGTTCGCTGCTGGCGACGATATGAGCAGCCTGCAGGTAGTTGGGGGTGGTGTAGAGAATCTCCCGGCACAAACCCTGTTCGCCGAGCCACTGGTCGACCATGCCACGGGTCTGGCCGCCGTGTACCCACAGGTGACGCAGCTGCAAAAAGGTCGACAGGTCCATGCTCTCGCGGCTCAAGGGGTGGTCGCGGCGCAACGCCAGTTGCAGGGTTTCACTCATCCAGTGCTGGCGCGCAAAGCGCGCCGGAATGTCCTCGAAGCGCCCCAGCACCAAGTCCAGCTCGCCCTTGTCCAGTGCCTCGGCAGGCAGGCTGGGGCTCAGGTGGCGAATGTCGATACGCATGCCGGGCGCCTGTTGGCTGAGCTGTTCGAGCAGGCGCGGCATGCAGATCAGTTCCACGTAGTCGGTGACGGCAATGTTGAAATGCTGCCGGCTGCTGGCCGGATCGAATACCTCGCCTGCGCTAAGGCTCTGCTCGATTTGCTGCAACGCCGCGCGGATCGGCGCTTCCAGGGCCTGCGCTCGTGGAGTTGGCTGCATGCTGCGGCCGACGCGTACCAGCAACGGGTCATCCAGCAGTTCGCGCAGGCGGTTGAGCGCATTGCTTACGGCCGGTTGACTCAGCGACAGGCGTTCGGCGGCGCGGGAAACATTCTGCTCGCGCATCAGTGCATCAAACACGCGCAGCAGGTTGAGATCGAAGTTGGGGTGCAGTCTCACTTCTTGCTCCGATTGCGCTGTGGCCTGCACGGGCGGCAGGCCAGGAGTGGCACAGCGCGAGCAGGTGTTGACAGGGGATTCTAGGTATTCACTTGCTGAATACGAAGTATCACAAGACTAAATTTCAAAAATAGTAACGCCTTGCTTATGGTGGTTGGCGAACTTTCTTCAGCCGACCAAGAGGCCCTGCATGAGCCAAGTTGCTTTCACCCTCAAACAAGCCGCCGTGATTGGTGCGGGTACCATGGGGCGCGGTATTGTCATGAGCCTGGCGAATGCCGGGATTCAGGTGCTGTGGCTGGACAACAGCCCACAGGTGCTCGACCAGGCCATGAGCGTGGTGGCGCAAACCAACGCGCACAACCTCAAACTGGAGCGCATCAGCGCAGAGCAGGCGGCGGCGCGCATGGCTTGCGTGACCCCGGTGAGTGACTACGCGACGCTGGCCGATGCCGACCTGGTGATCGAGGCGGTGTACGAGAACCTTGAACTCAAGCAGCAGATCTTCCGCACCCTCGACGCGACGCTGAAACCGGGGGCGATCTTGGCCAGCAACACCTCGGCGCTGGATATCGACGCCATAGCCGGAGTGACCAAGCGCCCTGAATACGTCTTGGGTCTGCATTTCTTCAGCCCGGCGCACATCATGAAACTGCTGGAAATCGTGCGGGGCGCCAAGACCGCGCCGATGGTGCTGGAGGCGGCGCAGGCCCTGGGCCAGCGCATCGGCAAGGTCAGCGTGGTGGCGGGTAACTGTGACGGTTTTATTGGCAACCGCATGCTGCACACCTATGTGCGCGAGGCGCGCATGCTGCTGCTCGAAGGCGCTTATGCGCATCAGGTTGACGCTGCACTGCAGGGCTTTGGCTTTGCCATGGGCCCGTTCCGCATGTACGACGTGGTCGGTATTGACCTGGAGTGGCGTGCCCGTGAGTTGGCATGCAAGGGCCAGGATGACCCGGCTGTGCAGGTCGACAACCGCCTCTGCGGCCTCGGTCGTTTCGGCCAGAAGGCGCGCATGGGTTATTACCGCTACGCCGAAGGCAGCCTCCAGGCCGAGTATGACCCCGAGGTCGATGCGCTGGTGCTGCAGGTGTCCGAGCAGCTGGGCTTTGTTCGCCGCGAGATTGGCCCCGAGGAAATTCTCGAACGCTGCCTGCTGGCGCTGATCAACGAGGGCGCCAAGATCCTCGAAGAAAACATCGCCGCCAACAGCCACGACATCGACCTGGTTTACCTCAATGGTTATGGCTTTCCGGCGGATAAGGGCGGGCCGATGAGCTGGGCTGACAGCCAGGGCGCCGCTGACATTCTGGGGCGCTTGCAGAACCTGCAGCGGCAGTTCGGCGACCACTGGCAGCCGGCTGCATTGATTGCACAACTGGCCGCCAATGGTCAGCGCTTTGCTGATGTGAAGGAGGGCCGGGTATGAGTTATCAAGCACCGCTGCGTGACATGCGTTTCGTTCTGCATGAGCTGTTCGATGCCAGCGGCCATTGCGCGCGCCTGGGCAATGGCCTGGACCGTGAGTTGATCGATGGCGTGCTGGAAGAGGCCGCGGCCTTCACCGGCAACGAGATCGCGCCGCTCAACCGCAACAGTGACGAACAAGGTTGCCAGCTGGTTGACGGTAACGTGACCACGCCTGCGGGTTTTCGCGCGGCCTATAAGCAATACGTGGATAACGGTTGGGCGAGCATGACCGGGCCTAGCGACTTCGGTGGTCAGGGCTTCCCGCAGCTAGTGGCCTTTGCCTTCCATGAAATGCTGATGGCCTCGTCGCTGTCCTTTCGCGTGTACTCCGGCCTGACCGAAGGCGCGGTGCTGGCGGTGCACAAGCACGGCAGTGCCGAGCTGAAAGCGACCTACCTGGAGAAGATGGTCAGCGGCCAGTGGACCGGCACCATGTGCCTGACCGAACCCCAGGCCGGTACCGATCTGGCCCTGTTGCGCAGCAAGGCCGAACCGCAAGCCGACGGCAGCTACAAGGTCAGCGGCAGCAAGATCTTTATCAGCGGCGGCGAGCAGGACTTCTCCGACAACATCATTCATCTGGTGCTGGCGCGCCTGCCGGATGCCCCAGCTGGGGTCAAAGGCATTTCGCTGTTTCTCGTGCCTAAATTCGTGGCGAAGGCCGATGGTTCGTTGAGCAACAAGAACCAGCTGTCCTGCGGCGCCATCGAACACAAAATGGGCATCAAGGGTGCTTCGACCTGTGTGATGAACTTCGATGGTGCCACCGGCTGGCTGGTGGGTGAGGTCAATCAGGGCCTGGCGTGCATGTTCACCATGATGAACGACGCGCGCTTTCAGGTCGGCCTGCAAGGTCTGGGGATTGCCGAGGCAGCCTTCCAGGGCGCGCTGCGGTATGCCCGTGAGCGTTTGCAGTCGCGTGGTCTGAGCGGCGCTGTGGCGCCTGAAAAAGCCGCTGATCCGATCATCGTCCATCCGGATGTGCGGCGTATGTTGCTGACCCAGAAGAGTCTGGTGGAGGGCTGCCGCATGCTGGCCGCCTACTGCGCGCGTCAGCTTGACCTGGAGCACGGCGCCGCCGATGCCGCCGAGCGCAAGGCCGCCGCTAAGCGCGCTGCGTTGCTGATCCCGATCGTCAAGGCGTTCTTTACCGACATGGGCCAGGAGGTCGCCAGCCATGCGGTGCAGGTGTACGGTGGTCACGGCTTTATTCGTGAGTGGGGCATCGAGCAGTTGATGCGCGACAGCCGTATCACCCAGCTGTACGAGGGCACCAACGGCATTCAGGCGCTGGACTATATCCGCCGCAAGGTGCTCGGCGACGGCGGTGCCGAACTGTCGGCGTTGCAGGCCGAGCTCAGTCAGCTGTGTGACGTCCAAGCCGAGCAGCCGGCGTTGGCGGGCATGGCCAGGACCGTGCAGGCGCGTCTTGGCGAGTGGCGTGAGCTCAGCGCCGAGGTGATCGCCGCCAGCCAGCGTGACTCGCAGGAAATCGGTGCCACCTCGGTCGACTTCCTGCAGTATTCGGCTTACGTGCTGCTCGCCGGTTTCTGGCTGCAGGCCGCCGCCTGCGCGCAGGCGGCGCTGGATGCGGGCACCGGGGAGGCGGCGTTTTACCAGGCCAAGCTGCAGAGTGCCGATTTCTACCTGCGTCGGGTTCTGCCACGGGCCAGCGCGCACCGCGAAGCCCTGCTGGGCGGCGCGGCTTGCCTGATGGCGATGGATGAGGCGAGTTTCGCGTTTTAACGAACGTCACCCATAACTACAAGAGGACGTCGCATGCTGCCCTTTAGCTTTGCCACCACCGCGCAAATACTCTGTGAAATTGGCGCATCACAACGTCTGGCTGACTTGTGCCGCGAGCGCGGTGCGCAGCGGGTGCTGATCGTCACCGACCCAGGCATCAGCAAGCTCGGCCTGTTGGCGGATGTGCTGCCGGGCTTTGCCCGCGCCGAGCTGACGGTTGAGGTGTTTGATCAGGTGGTTGCCGATCCGCCCGAGGCCATTCTGCTGGCGGCGGTGGAACAGGCCAAGGCACTCAAGGCGCAACTGATCGTCGGCTTCGGTGGCGGTAGTTCGATGGACGTGGCCAAGCTGGTCGCCTTGTTGGCGCACCCGGAATGCCGGCAAGCGCTGCCGGAAACCTATGGCGTGGGCAATGTCCGTGGTCAGCGCTTGCCGCTGATACTGGTGCCGACCACCGCCGGCACCGGCTCGGAGGTCACGCAGATTTCCATCATCACCACCGGCGAGACCAGCAAGATGGGCGTGGTATCGCCGCTGCTGCTGCCGGATCTGGCGCTACTGGATGCCGAGCTGACCCTCGGCCTACCGCCGGCGGTCACTGCCGCCACCGGCATCGATGCCATGGTGCATGCGATTGAGGCGTATACCAGTGCCTTGAAGAAGAACCCGCTGTCCGACCTGCTGGCCCGTGAGGCGCTGCGTCTGCTGGCGGGCAACCTGGATGAAGTGGTGCACAACGGTGCCAACCGTGAAGCACGCCAAGCCATGTTGCTCGGCTCCTGCCTGGCCGGGCAGGCATTTGCCAATGCACCGGTGGCGGCGGTGCATGCGTTGGCCTATCCGCTGGGTGGCCACTTTCATATTCCTCACGGCTTGAGCAACGCGCTGGTGCTGCCCCATGTGCTGGGCTTCAATGCCCGTTCGGCGGCGCCCTTGTATGCCGAGTTGGCCCCGCTGGTGCTGGGTGACACGCTGCGTTCCGGCAGCGCCCTGGAACAGACCGAACAACTGATTGGTGGCCTGGCTGACTTCAGTGCGCGCAGCGGCTTGCCGACCCGTCTGCGTGATGCCGGCGTGCCGCAGGACATGCTGCCGACCCTGGCCCGCGATGCCATGCAGCAGCAACGCCTGCTGGTGAATAACCCGCGGGAAATGACCGAGGCCCATGCCCTGGCCATCTACCAGGTGGCTTACTGAGGTCATTCTGCGGCTAAAGCCCCTCCCGCGCGGCACAGTGTTTCTGTGGGAGAGGCTTTAGCCGCGACGCTTGCAGATTGCCGTCCATTTCAAGGAGCTCCAATGAGCCAGCCTCAACACTTGCGCGGTGACTACCGCCACTTCCAGCCAATTACCACGCGCTGGCACGACAACGACGTCTACGGCCATGTCAACAACGTCACCTACTACAGCTTCTTCGACAGCGCGGTGAACACCTACCTGATCGAAGTGGGTGGCCTGGATATTCATGGCGGTGAGGTGGTGGGCTTTGTGGTCAGTTCCAGCTGCGATTACTTCGCCTCGATTGCCTTCCCGGAGCGCATCGACATCGGTTTGCGTGTCGGCAAACTGGGCAATAGCTCGGTGCAATACGAGCTGGCGGTGTTCAAGGCGGGTGAGGATGAAGCCTGTGCGGCGGGGCGCTTCGTGCATGTCTTCGTTGACCGTAGCAGCAATCGTCCGGTGAGCATGCCCGACAACTTGCGGGCGGCGTTGACGATGCTGCTGGTGGCGCCGGCTGTGTAGGAGGCGCTTGAGCGGCGAGCTCTCATGCTGCAGTCGCGGCTAAAGGCCCTTGCACAGATGCGTTAGCCCTTATGCACGAAAAAGCCGCTAGCAAGCGGCTTTTTGCGGTCAGCATTCGGCACTCAGTGGTGTTTGTGCTTCTTATGTTTCTTGTGCTTTTTGTGTTTTTTGCCGTGGGAGTGGCCGCCGTCGTGCTTGTCGCCCCCGGCATATTCATTGGCCAGTGCGCCACCGGCTGCGCCGCCCAGGCCGGCACCTATCAGCGAACCGGTGCTGCCGCCAAATGTATTGCCTAGGGCAGAACCACCCGCAGCGCCCAGGCCTCCGCCCAGGGCGGCTTCGGTCTTGTTGCCGTCGCGGGCGGTAATCACGCCGCCGGCCGCGCCGCCCAGGCCCGCACCAATAGTGGCGCCGGTACTGCCGCCTACCTGTTGGCCGATTACGTTGCCCAGGACGCCGCCAACACCGCCGCCAATGGCAACTTTACCGGTATCGCTGGCCAGAGCCACGGGGGAGGCCAGAGCACTGAGCAACAGCGCAGAAACTAATGTACGCATACGGCAGACCTTCTCGACTAAGTGGGTGTGCGATGCTAAGCCTTTGGTTTTAAAGGGCTAAGCATTCGCATAAAGACTTAGAGCGGATGCCGGCCGAAAATTCCCTACCACCCGTCGCCGTTGTGACGGGCGCCGCACAATCATTCATTAAACAATGCGTGCCCTGGTTTGGCTGGCCTGCAGGCGGATCGCCACGTACTTCGAGGTTGGGGTGAAACTGCCCTCACCGTAGCTGGCCAGCGGCACCAGTGGATTGGCCTCCGGGTAGTAAGCGGCGGCCTGGCCGGCGGGAATGTCGAAGGCCAGCAGGGTGAAACCGGTCACCTTGCGCTCGATGCCGTCATCCCAGATCGATTGAATGTCGACCTGCTGCCCCGCTTGCAAACCCAGGCGCAGAATGTCCGCCTCGTTGGCGAACAGCACCTGACGCTGGCCTTTGACTCCACGGTAGCGGTCATCCAGGCCATAGATGGTGGTGTTGTACTGGTCGTGGGAGCGCAGCGTCTGCAGGATCAGGTCCGGCGTTTGCCCGCTGTTGCGCACCTGCGCCGGCAGCAGATCGTCGGGCAGCGGGTTGGCCTTGAAGTTGGCTTTTTTGCTGGGGGTGAGCCAGCGCCGTTCGGCCGCCGGGTTGCCCAGGTAGAAGCCACCAGGGTGTTGCAGGCGCTGGTTGAAATCACTGAAGCCGGGGATGGTCTCGGCAATCAGCATGCGGATGCGCTGGTAATCGGCAATCAACGCGTCCCACTCCACCGGATGGTCGCCCAGAGTGGCTTTGGCGATACCGGCGATAATCGCCGGTTCCGAACGCATCTGCGCCGACAACGGTTCGAGCTGGCCGTAGGAGGCGTGAATCATGCTGAACGAGTCTTCCACGGTCACCGCCTGCGGGCCGCCGGCCTGCTGATCGATGTCGGTACGCCCGAGGCACGGCAGAATCAGCGCGTCTGTACCGGTAGTCAGGTGGCTGCGGTTGAGCTTGGTGCTGATCTGCACGGTCAGCGCACAACGGATCAGTGCGGCATGGCTGCGCGGGCTGTCCGGCGTGGCCTGGGCAAAGTTGCCGCCCAGGCCGATAAACACCTTGGCCTGACCGTCGAGCATGGCGTCGATCGCCTCGACGGTGTTGTGGCCCTGCGCGCGCGGCACCTTGAACTGGAAACGTTGCTCCAGCGCATCGAGAAAGGCTGCGGCTGGGCGCTCATTGATGCCCATGGTGCGGTCGCCCTGCACGTTGCTGTGGCCGCGCACCGGGCACAGGCCGGCACCGGGGCGGCCGAGGTTGCCGCGCAGCAGTTGCAGGTTGACGATTTCCTGAATGGTCGCCACCGAGTTGTGGTGCTGGGTGATGCCCATGGCCCAGCAAATGATCACCCGCTCGGCGCGGCGGTAGAGCCGTGCCGCGTGCTGTAAATCAGCCAGGCTCAGGCCGGATTGCTCGACCAGCGATTCCCAGCTACTGGCATCCAGTAGCGCCAGGTAGTCATCCACGCCATCCGTGTGTTCGGCGATAAAGGCCAGGTCGAACACCGCCGGCTGACCTTGGGCCAAGGCTTCGCGGTGCCACTGCAGGAGGAACTTGGCCATGCCGCGCAGCGCCGCCAGATCGCCGCCCAGTGCCGGGCGGAAGAATGTGGTGTTCAGCGGCTCGGAGCCGTTGCTGAGCATCTCCAGCGCATGTTGCGGATGCTGAAAACGCTCCAGGCCGCGTTCTTTCAGCGGGTTGAAACACACCACCTGAGCGCCGCGTTTGACTGCCTCACGCAGCGGTTCGAGCATGCGCGGGTGGTTGGTGCCGGGGTTTTGTCCCAGTACGAAAATTGCGTCGCTGTGTTCGAAGTCGGCGAAGGTCACGCTGCCCTTGCCCACGCCGACGCTCTGGCCGAGAGCCACGCCGCTGGCTTCGTGGCACATGTTTGAGCAGTCGGGAAAGTTGTTGCTGCCCAAGGCGCGCACGAACAGTTGATACAGATAGGCCGCTTCGTTGCTGGCCCGGCCCGAGGTGTAGAACTCGGCCTGATTGGGGCTTTCCAGCGCCTTGAGATGTTCGGCGATCAGGGCGAAGGCGGCGTCCCAACTGATCGGCAGGTAATGATCGCTGGCGGCGTCATAGCGCATCGGCTCGGTCAGGCGGCCCTGGTATTCGAGCCAGTAATCGCTTTGCTCGCGCAACTGGCTGACGCTGTAGCGGGCGAAGAAGGCAGCGTCCACCCGGCGTTTGGTGGCTTCCCAATTGACCGCCTTGGCGCCGTTCTCGCAGAACTTGATGCGGCCGTCTTCCGGTGAGTCGCCCCAGGCGCAGCCGGGGCAGTCGAAGCCGCCGTGCTGGTTGGTCTTGAGCAGGGCGCGCAGGTTCTTGAATGGCTGCTTACTGTCCAACCAGAAATGCGTGACGCTGCGCAGCGCGCCCCAGCCGGCGGCTGGCCCGTTGTAGGGCTGATAACGCGGCTTGATCGGTTGCAGGCTCATGGTTGGACGACTCCGGGTGCGGCCGGGCTGTAGACCCGTGGCGCACTGTGCTGGGGCAGGTGGATCAGGTTGAGTTGGTGCTGGCGCGCCCACTGCACGCTCAGGCTGGTCGGTGCCGAGAGGCTGACCAGGGTGGCGATACCGGCGCGTACAGCCTTGTGAATCAGTTCCAGGCTGCAGCGGCTGGTGACCACGGCAAAGCCCTGGCGCTGGTTTTCCCCTTCGCGGTGCAGGGCACCGAGCAGCTTGTCGAGGGCGTTGTGCCGGCCGATGTCTTCACGGCACAGACGAATCTGCCCCTGGCCATCGACAAACAGCGCGGCATGCACGGCGCCGCTGTGGCGGGCCAGGGTCTGTACGCTTTGAATGCGTTGGCGCAAACCCTGCAGGTGGGCGGCTGCCGGTAGCGGACTGGGCGTCAGGCTGGCCAGTTGCGGCAGGGCTTGTTGCAGCGCTTCGACCCCGCACAGGCCACAGCCGCTATTGCCGGCCAGGGTCCGGCGTTGCTGCTTGAGCGCCCAGAATGCGCGGCTGCTGATTTGCACGTCGGCGCTGATGGCGTTGTCACGCTGCCGGAGGCTGATGTCGTAGATGTCATCGAAGCCATCAATCAGGCCAGCGCTCAGGCTGAAACCGTAGATAAAGTCTTCAAGGTCGCTGGGCGAGACCATCATGACGCTGTGGCTGATGCCGTTGTAGCTGATCGCCAGGGCGGTTTCCGTGGCCAGCGCGGCGTCGCCATTGTGCTGCTCATAGGCGAGCTCGATATAGCCGTAGGTAGGCGCTGGCGGCAGCAGCGGGGTGGCATCCTGGACAATAGACGGGGCGTGGCATGACATGGGGCAGGCTTCCCGGCGGCGAGGTGATTGCGCCAGCCTAGGCTGCTGTACCGGGTGCGTCTAATCGCTGTTGCCGATCTAGTGATCGACGTGCTCTATCAAGGCGTCAGGCGCGAGCTTTTCAGCCTTCCGCAGAGGGTAATAGCTTGTGCGCCTCGGCAAAGCAGGCTTCGGCCAGGGCCGAGCGCGGCGCGCTGCGCCTTAGAATCAGGCCCAGCGGAGCGAGGGTGTGGGCGTCCTCGATGGGCGTCAGCGCCAGGTGTTCGGTGAACTCGGCCAGGCCGCCGTTGAGCGGCATGATTGCGCAGCACAGCCCGGCGCTGACCGCTTGCAGCAGTTGATGCACGGCATCGGTTTCCAGTCGTGGGTTGGGTGTCAGGCCGCGGGAGCGGAAGCTGTGGTCGATCGACTGGCGAAAATGCATGCCGGCCGAGAGCAGGCCCAGCGGTAGATCGATCAGGCTTTCCCAGCGCAAAGCCGGGCGGGTGAACTGGAAATGCCGGCGGTCATACAGCAGGCCCATGCGCGTTTCCGCCAGCTCCAGGCTGTCGAAGTGCTCAGGATTGAGGCGGTCGAGGTAGGACAGGCCAAGGTCGAGCTGATTACGCCCGAGGCGTTCGAGAATCGCCTCGCTGCTCAGGGCAAATAACTGAAAGCGCAGCCCGGCATGTTGTTCGGCAAAGAATTGCACCAGGCGCATCGGGTCAAACCCCGCCAGCGGCACTACACCCAGGCGCAGGGTGCCAACCAGCTGGCCCCGGCAGGCGGCGGCTTCGGCATACAGACCGTCATGGGCGGCCATCAGGCTGCGCGCCCAGGCCAGAATGCGCTCGCCCTCGGCACTGAAACCTTCAAAGCGCTGGCCGCGTCGAACCAGCTCAAGACCCAGTTCATCTTCCAGCTGGCGCAGGCGCATCGACAGGGTCGGCTGGGTGATATGGCAGCGAGCGGCGGCCTGGCCGAAGTGGCGGGTTTCATCCAGGGCGATCAGGAACTTCAGCTGTTTGATATCCACAATGAATCCTTCAACGCCCTGAGTTTTTCCGATTCTAGCAGGACGTGAAACGCTTCCTGGCGCTGAATACGGCCTATGGCGCGGTCTGCAGCGACAGCGCTGGGCCTGGCACCTTTGTAACGAATCAGGGTCTAGACTTGTGGCTCCGGGCGGCGTCGCCCGGCCACTTTCCAAGGAACAAGAGGAAGCCTTATGAGTCTGTTTGCCTTTGTCAAAGAAGCCGGTACCAAACTCTGGGAATCGCTGGTCGGCCAGGAGGCCCAAGCGGCTGAGTCGCTGACGGCGCATGTGGCCAAGGTGGGTTTGGGGAATCCGAATATCCAGGTGAGTGTCGAGGGCGAGAAAGTCATCGCCCGTGGTGAGGTGGCCAGCCAGGAAGAGAAGGAGAAAATTCTTCTGGCCCTTGGTAACGTCGCCGGAGTGGCCGAAGTGGAAGACCATATCAGCGTGACCACGCCGGCCCCTGCGGCGCGCTTTGTTACCGTGCAAAAAGGCGACACCCTGAGCGCGATCGCCAAGGCCGAGTACGGCAACGCCAATGATTACCCGAAAATCTTCGAAGCCAATAAACCGATGCTCAGCCACCCGGACAAGATCTACCCGGGTCAGGTGCTGCGTATTCCGGAGTAAATAGAGCAGGCATCACCTTTGTGGGAGGCGCGTTAGCGGCGACAGTCGCGGCTAAAGCCCCTCCCACACACCATCAGCCGTTCCTCTCAAGACCCTGCAACAACTCTCGGTAATCCTCTACAGCGGCAAACTCCTCAGTGTCTTTTGGTCCCGCCTGGCTATCGGGTTGGCGCACGGCGAGCAGGTGGCCGACGCCAAAGCGTCCGGCGCTGCGCAGGATCGGCAGGCTGTCATCAATAAACAGGCTACGCGCCGGGGTGAACGGGCAGTCCTGTTGCAAGGCATGCCAGAACTGTTGATCTTCCTTGGGGAAGCCATAGTCATGGGAGCTGATCAGCCGATCGAAATAGGGCGCCAGTTCGATACGCTCCAGTTTCAGTGACAGTGAATCCCGATGCGCGTTGGTGATCAGCACCACCTGCTTGCCGGCATCACGCAGGGCGCTGATAAAGGTATCGGCGTCCGGGCGCAGGGCGATCAGGTGCGCCACTTCGCGCTTGAGGTCGCGGATCGACAGGTTCAGTTCGCGGCTCCAGAAATCCGTGCAGTACCAGTTGAGGGTGCCGGCGTGCTCGCGGAACAACGGCAGCAGCTCGGCCTCGGCCAGGGCGCGGCTGACCCCATGCACTTCGGCGTAACGCTGCGGCAGGTGCTGCAACCAGAAGTGGTTGTCGAAGTGCAGGTCGAGCAGGGTGCCGTCCATATCCAGCAGGACGGTGTCGATGGCGTTCCAGGGTAAGGCGGGCATGCGCGGTCTTCGGGTTGGTGCGCAGGTGGTCGCGATTTGCGCGCTGGGCGTCGTCATCGCGCAATCTCCTGCACGGAGAATAGGAAAAGCCGCGCTATGATAACCCGCTATGTCCTGCCCAGGAGCTGCCCCATGCGTCAGAAACCTACCGTACTCGCTCGCGAAATTGTTGCCAGCAGCCGCCTGTTCCGGGTTGAAGAGCTGCAGTTACGCTTCAGTAATGGTGTGGAACGCACCTACGAGCGACTGGTGGGCAAGGGCGCAGGGTATGGCGCGGTAATGGTGGTGGCGATGGCGGATGCCGAGCATGCCTTGCTGGTTGAGGAATATTGCGGCGGCACCGATGACTATCAGTTGTCATTGCCCAAAGGCTTGATCGAGCCGGGTGAGGATGTGCTGGACGCGGCCAATCGCGAGCTTAAGGAAGAGGCCGGGTTTGGCGCCAAGCGCCTGGAGTTGCTGGCCGAGTTGAGCCTGTCGCCGGGTTATATGAGCCAGAAGATTCAGGTGGTGCTGGCTCAGGATCTGTATGAAGAGCGCCTGCCCGGCGATGAGCCGGAGCCGATGCGCGTGGACAAGACCAATTTGCGTGAGCTGGCGAGCCTGATCCAGCAGCCCCAGTTCACCGAAGGCCGCGCCCTGGCCGCGCTGTACCTGGCCCGTGATGTACTGACTCAGCGTGGGATCTTTAAAGCATGAGCCATCCGTTGATTCCTGCCGTGATTGAACTGGTACGCCAGGCCGGCGCGGCGACTCTCCCTTTCTGGCGCGCCGACGTGACGGTCAATGAAAAAGCTGACGCCTCGCCGGTGACCGCCGCCGATATGGCCGCGCACTATATTCTCAACGATGGCCTGTTGGCCCTGGCCCCCGATATTCCGGTGCTCTCCGAAGAGGCGGCCGACATTGCCCTGAGCTCCCGTGCGCAGTGGAGCCGTTGGTGGTTGGTTGACCCGCTGGATGGCACCAAGGAATTTATCGCCGGCAGCGAGGAGTTCACCGTCAATGTGGCGCTGATCGAGCAGGGCCGCGTGGTGTTTGGCGTGGTCGGCATTCCGGCTACCGACCTGTGCTATTACGGCGGCGCTGGCCTGGGTGCCTGGCGCGCCGATGCGGCAGGTGTGAGTACGCCGATCCGTGTGCGTGCGGCGCCGCCGGAGGCTTTTACCCTGGTGGCCAGCCGTCGTCATTCCAGCCCGGCGCAGGAAGCCCTGCTGGCGGGCTTGAGCGAACGTTTCGGTGATCTGCAACTGGCCAGCGTCGGCAGCTCGCTGAAGTTCTGCCTGTTGGCCGAGGGCCGTGCCGACTGCTACCCGCGCCTGGCGCCGACCTCGCAGTGGGACACGGCGGCGGCGCAGGGCGTATTGGAAGGTGCCGGTGGCGAGGTGCTGACGCTCAAGGGCGAGGCGCTGAGCTATGAGGCGCGCGAGTCGCTGCTTAACCCGTATTTTCTGGCGCTACCGGCGACTGCCGCCTGGCGTGATGATCTGCTCGAATTGGCCCGCGCGCTGGATTGAGTGGCGAGCCTGCCGTGACCTGGCCGGCTCAGTCGCGGCTAAAGCCCTTCCCCCAGACTGCCGCGTACATCAGCATCACCCCGTGGGAGGCGCTTTAGCGGTGAAACAAGGCCGGCGAGTCGGGTGGATCGCGTTGTTTACATCCCCCCGTCGCTCATTCAGCCGAGCATATCGCCGTAGCGCTCATCCTTCTTGAACACCAGAGGTTTGGCAAAGCCTGGCACGTGGATCTGCTCACGGCTGATTTTGATCTGCTGGTCGTCGATCAGGTCGTTGCCGAAGTTATAGATGATCCCCAAATCCCCCAGCAGTGCTTGCGCGTCGTAGGCCTGAGCGGCGGCGCGGGTGGCCTCGCGGCGCTGCAGGTAGGCGGCAAACGCCGCTTCACCATGGCGTTTGCGCAGCATGCGTTCGGCCACATGCGGCGCCAGTAGCAGGGCGCTGGCGTTGTTGCCACCAAAGCCTTTGGAGTTGATAAAGCACACATCCAGTTGCTCGGGGGCACGGCTACGGTCGCGAGTGGCGAAGCTCAGGTGTTGCTGGCGCACGTCATCCGCCACGGCGTCGATGGTCTTGATCCCCGGAATGATGCCGTACTTGAAGCTGCCCAGGGCGGAGATCAGCTGATCGCCGCTGGCGGTGGCCAACGAATGACCGACAAAGGCTTTGACCGCCGTAACCGGCCACTGCTCGATGGCGAAGGTGCCGGCGATCTGGTCGAGAATTTCCGATTCGGTGGTGCGGTTGGCCGGGGTGCTGGAGCCGTGGGCGTGGACGAAACTGCGGTCGCGCACCGCATCAATGCCCAGCAGTTGCACGGCACTGGCCACGGCCTTGGCCACGGTCAGGTAGTTGCCCGGGCCGGGGGCGGAGATGGACTTCTTGAAGCCGTCGGCGTTGATAAACACATCCGGCACCGCACCGTGGATGTCGGCGCCCAGTTGCAGAGCCAGTTCATCATCCATCAGCACCACGAACTGGCAGGCCTCGGCCAGGGTGAAACCGCAGTTCTCACCAAACGGGCGGCTGGCGCGGCGGAAGTCCACCGCCTCCTTGCCTTCGATCTGACGCAAGCCGTCTTCGGTGGCCAGGGCACCCATGGCGCCGTAACCCTCGATGCATTCCTGGTTGACTGGGGCTTCGCTGCTGCCAACGATCACCACCCGCGCCTTGCCGCTGGCAATCTGCTCGATGCCTTTTTGCAGGTTATAGAGGAAGCTGGCGCAGGCGCCGGTGATGCTGCCGGTGGTGCCGACGCTGCCGAGTACGTAGGCGTTGATGAAGTCCGCCGACATGGTATTGAGGCCCAGGGCCAGTTGCTTGGCGGTGACGCGGCCACCCTTGAGGCGCGACTGCATCAGGCCGCCGAAGCCGTTTTCGTCGAGCTGGCTCATGATGCAACTGGAGAACACCGCCACTTCGTCGGGGGCGACGTGCTGCATGATGGTTTGCCAGTCGATGCCGGTGGCGCGCAGCGCATCGGTGACGCCGACTATGGTCATGGCCAGGCCGCGCGGGTGAAAGCGCGCGTTGTACAGTTCGCTTGGCTCGAAGCCGGTAGGCAGTTGGCCGGCGGACTTCACCGGTAGGGCGCGGAAACTGTCGACCTTGAACTCGCAGTTGTCATGCAGGGTGACCAGCACTTCGCTGGCGTTCAAGTCGTCCACCGCCCAATCCGAGGGCAGCGGGTCCGGCAGGTGCTTGCGCAGGGTGATAAAGCTCAGTGGCTGGCCGGCGGTGGCACTGATGTCGATGGTTTTCTGCCAGTGCGCGGCGTCGGGGTCCAGGTGTTGTTTCTCGATGCGCCGCACCAGGGTCGAGGCGAGAATCTGCTCGGCAAAGCGGCTGTCGATCTCCGCCAGACTCAGCGTGTTGCCTTGCTCGTCCTGATAAAGGCCATCGACCACCTTGACCAGTTTCATCATCACGGCCAGGCCGGCGAGGGTTTGCTGGCGCGCGGTGGTGTCCATGGACTCCAGCACGGTACGGCGGAAGCCATGGTGAAAAGAGCTGCGCCCCGCCGCGTTATAGCCGCCAAAACCAACGATCACAGGTAAACGAGAGGTCACTCGATAACTCCTTGAAAAGATGACGCCGGACAAGCGCAGGTGAGGTTATGTCGGCTTGTCGCGCTGGCGCACTGCTCTACGACGGGGTTACGCCGTGGGCCAGCGCGCAGCATGGCTATACGAATGCCTATGCTGACGTGATTGCTGACTTGCGAGTCACGACCTCGACCAAGGTAGCGCATCGATAAAACCCTACGACTGTTATGGTTTCTTCGCATAAACGTCCGGCTGGAGAGCAACCATGCACAGCGTCAATCCCTACGAATACGGCATGCCCCGCGATGCGGCGAATTTTCAGGCGCTCAGTCCGCTGAGCTTTCTCGAGCGCGCGGCCAGCGTGTATCCGCAGCGCCTGGCGCTGATTAATGGCAGCCTGCGCCAGACCTGGGGTGAAACCTATACGCGCAGTATTCGTCTGGCGTCGGCGCTGGCCCAGCGTGGCATTGGCCTGGGCGATACGGTGGCGGTGATTGCGCCCAACGGCCCGGCGATGTTCGAGGCGCACTTTGGCGTGCCGATGTGTGGTGCGGTCTTGAATGCCATCAATACCCGCCTGGATGCCGAAGCCATCGCCTTTATCCTGCAGCACGGTGAGGCCAAGGTCTTGCTGGTGGACAAGGAGTTCGGCGAGCTGGCGCAGCGCGTGGTCGGCCACCTGCCGCAGCCGCCGCTGGTGATCGGCATCGACGATCCGCAATATGCCGAGGGTCTGCTGATCGGTCAGCTGGAGTACGAGGGGCTGTTGGCCGAGGGCGCCCCTGACTATGCCTGGCAGTTGCCGGCTGACGAGTGGCAGGCGATTTCCCTTAATTACACCTCCGGCACCACCGGTAATCCCAAGGGCGTGGTGTATCACCACCGTGGCGCGCACCTGAATGCGCTGTCCAACGCCATGTGTTGGGACATGAGCCGTTTCCCGGTGTACCTGTGGACGCTGCCGATGTTCCACTGCAACGGCTGGTGCTTCCCCTGGGCGTTGGCCGCCTATGTCGGGGTCAATGTGTGCCTGCGCCATGTCCGCGCCGAAGCCATCTATCCGTTGCTCGCCGAGCATGGCGTCGACCATTTCTGTGGCGCGCCGATTGTGCTGAACATGCTGGCCAACGCCTGTGATGAGTTGAAGGCGTTGAAGACTCAACCGGTCAAGGTACTGACCGCCGGCGCGGCGCCACCGGCGGCAGTGATCGAGGCCATGGAAGCGCTGCAGTTTCGCGTGACCCACGTTTACGGCCTGACCGAAACCTACGGGCCCAGCGTGGCCTGCGAGTGGAAAAGCGAATGGGACAGCGAAAGCCCGGAACAGCGTGCCCGCCTCAAGTCCCGTCAGGGTGTACGGGCGCCGCTGCTGGACGGCCTGATGGTGGCTGACCCCGATACCCTGCAACCGGTACCGAAAGACGGCCAGACCATCGGCGAAATCATGATGCGCGGCAATGTGGTGATGAAGGGCTACCTGAAAAACCCATCCGCCACCGCCGAAGCTTTTGCCGGTGGCTGGTTTCATTCCGGTGACCTCGCGGTGTGGCATGCCGACGGCTATGTGGAAATCAAGGATCGCAGCAAGGACATCATCATTTCCGGCGGCGAGAACATCTCCTCGATTGAGATCGAGGACGTGCTGTATCGCCATCCGCAGATTCTTGAGGCGGCTGTGGTGGCGATGGCCCATGCCAAGTGGGGCGAAACCCCCTGCGCCTTTGTCACCCTCAAGCCGGGTGCCGAACTGACGGCCGAAGAGGTGATCGCCTTCTGTCAGCAGCGTATGGCGCGCTTCAAGGTGCCGGGCTGTGTGGTGTTTACCAGCCTGCCAAAAACCAGCACCGGCAAGGTGCAGAAGTTTGTCTTGCGTGAACAGGCGCGGCAGCTGGCGGAGCAGGCCGTAGCCTGAAACGTGGGGAGGAGTGCATGGCTAAAACAGGGCTGAAGGGGTTTGTTACAGGTTGGTATGGGCGGCAAGTTGAGAAACTAAATGCTATTCACTATTATTTTTCGCCTTAATTCGTCGATACCAAGAGGCTATCCCCATGCAGGTAAGCAAGCGTCTGTTCGCCGCACTCACTCTCACTGCACTGTCCGGTGCCGTGCAGGCCGCTGATGAGGTGGTGGTGTACTCCGCACGTATTGATGAGCTGATCAAGCCGGTGTTCGATGCCTACACCGCCAAGACCGGTGTCCCGGTGAAGTTCATCACCGACAAGGAAGCCCCACTGCTGGCGCGTCTGCAGGCTGAAGGTGAGAACACCCCAGCTGATCTGCTGATCACCGTGGACGCCGGCAACCTCTGGCAGGCCGAGCAGGAAGGCGTGCTCAAGCCACTGCAGTCCGCCGTTATCGACGCCAACATCCCCGCGCAATACCGCTCCAGCACCGGCAGCTGGACAGGCCTGTCGCTGCGCGCCCGGACCATCTTCTACTCCACCGAGCGGGTTAAACCGAGCGAGCTGAGCACCTACGAAGCCCTGGCCGACAAGAACTGGGAAGGCCGTCTGTGCCTGCGTACCAGCAAGAAGGTGTACAACCAGTCGCTGACCGCCACCCTGATCGAAACCCATGGCGCGGCCAAGACCGAAGAGATCGTCAAGGGTTGGGTCAACAACCTGGCCACCGACGTGTTTGCCGATGACACCGCGCTGCTGCAGGCCATCGACGCCGGTCAATGCGATGTCGGCATCACCAACACCTATTACTACGGCCGCCTGCACAAGCAACAGCCAGACCTGAAGGTGAAGCCGTACTGGCCGAACCAGAACGACCGTGGTGTACACGTCAACCTGTCCGGCGCCGGTGTGACCAAGTATGCACCGCATGCCGAAGCCGCACAGAAACTGCTGGAGTGGATGACCACCGCAGAAGCGCAAACCATCTTCGCAGGAGTCAACCAGGAGTTCCCGGCCAACCCGGCGGTCGCACCGTCTGAAGAAGTCGCAGCATGGGGCAGCTTCAAGGCAGATGCCATTCCGCTAGAAGTGGCGGGCAAGCGTCAGGCTGAAGCCACCATGTTGATGGATCGCGCCGGCTGGAATTGATCGGTATTCGTAGGATGGGTTGAGGCGCGTAGCGTCGATACCCATCGCGGTCGGATCGATGGGTATCGCTGTGCTCAACCCATCCTGCGGAGCTATGCGCCACAACCGGCCCTGCGACTGCCGTTATACTCGACGCCCCGGCTTAGTCCGGGGCGTTGTGTTTTCCAGTTTTGAGGAATCTGCGTGGCCCATCCTGCCCAGCGCCGCTGGTACCCCATCGCCTTTGCCGTTGCCTTGCTGGTGCTGCTGCCGCTGAGCGTGCTGCTGTTCAGCTGGCATGAGATCGACCAAAAGATCTGGGCGCACCTGTGGCAAACCCAGTTGCCACGCCTGCTGGGTAATACCCTGGTGCTGGTCTTGGGGGTGGCCGTCGGCGTGACGTTGCTGGGCGTCAGCCTGGCCTGGTTGACCAGCCTCTGCGAATTTCCGGGACGGCGTTGGCTGGATTGGGCGCTGATGCTGCCGTTCGCCATTCCCGCCTATGTGCTGGCGTTTGTGTTTGTTGGCTTGCTGGACTTCGCCGGTCCGCTGCAAACCCTGCTGCGTGAATGGTTCGGCAGCGGCGTACGCTTGCCGCGGGTGCGCTCCACCGGCGGGGTGATCATCGTTCTGGTGCTGGTGTTCTATCCCTATGTCTATCTATTGGCGCGCAATGCCTTTCTGGCTCAGGGCAAGGGCTTGATGGAGGCCGCGCGGGTACTTGGCCTGAACCCGTGGCGAGCGTTCTGGCGGGTTGCCTTGCCCATGGCGCGTCCGGCGATTGGCGCGGGTCTGGCGCTCGCCATTATGGAAACCCTGGCGGATTTCGGTGCAGTGTCGGTGTTTAACTTCGACACCTTTACCACCGCCATCTACAAAACCTGGTACGGCTTTTACAGCCTGACCAGTGCCACCCAATTGGCCAGCCTGCTGCTGCTGGCAGTGATGCTGGTGCTCTACGGTGAGCGCCGTGCCCGTGGTGCGGTACGCCCGGTGAACGAGCGCCCGCGTGGCAAGGCGCTGTATCACCTGAGTGGCGGCAAGGCGCTGGCGGCCAGTGCCTGGTGTGGTCTGGTGTTTGCGTGTGGCTTCGTGATCCCGGTGTTGCAGTTGATGGTTTGGTTCTGGCAACGCGGCCGCTTCGATCTGGATGAGCGCTACAGCGCCTTGATTCTGCACACCCTGTACCTCGGCGGATTGGCGGCATTGATCACCGTCAGTGTGGCGCTGTTACTGGCGTTTGCCCGCCGCCTGGCTCCGACGCGGCTGATGCGCTCTACCGTCGGCGTGGCCAACCTCGGCTATGCCTTGCCCGGCTCGATGTTGGCGGTGGCGATCATGCTGGCGTTCAGTTACCTGGACCGTGAGCTGGTAATTCCGCTGTCCAGTTGGCTGGGCGGCGCGGGTAAACCGGTCTTGCTTGGCAGTCTCTCGGCGCTGCTGCTGGCTTATCTAATCCGCTTTATGGCGGTGGCCTATGGTCCGCTGGAAAACAGCCTGGCGCGTATTCGCCCGTCGCTGCCAGAGGCTTCGCGCAGTCTGGGGGTTGGCGGCGCGGGCTTATTCTTCAAGGTGTACCTGCCCTTGCTGGTGCCGGGTGCGTTGTCGGCGGCACTGTTGGTGTTTGTCGATGTGCTCAAGGAAATGCCGGCCACGTTGCTGATGCGTCCCTTCGGCTGGGACACGCTGTCAGTGCGGGTGTTTGAAATGACCAGTGAAGGTGAGTGGGCGCGTGCGGCATTACCAGCCCTGACCCTGGTGGTGGTGGGGCTGTTGCCAGTGATTCTGCTGATTCGCCGCTCGGCGCGGCGCCTGGGTTAACGAGGCGGCGGCTGCGTTTGGATGACCGCCCCCGGTGTTGCGGCTACAATGCGCGCCATTCGCAGCGGCCCGTCATCTCGATAGCCCGTGCCAGTGCCCTGATTTCGGGGCTTCAGCCGGGTTGCCGCTGCACTGCCCAGCCCGCAAGGAGAGACTTATGGGACAGCGCACACCTCTTTACGACCTGCACCTCGCGTTGGGTGCCAAGATGGTCGATTTCGGCGGTTGGGACATGCCCCTGCACTATGGTTCGCAGGTCGAGGAGCACCATCAGGTGCGGCGCGACTGCGGCGTCTTCGACGTGTCGCACATGACCGTGGTAGATGTCAGCGGTAGCCAGGCCAAGGCCTACCTGCAACACCTGCTGGCCAACGACATCGAGCGTCTGCAGAGCATCGGCAAGGCGCTTTACAGCGGCATGCTCAATGAGCAGGGCGGGGTGGTGGATGACCTGATTGTCTACCTGACAACCTTTGGTTATCGCGTGGTGGTGAATGCCTCGACCCGCGACAAGGACCTGGCCTGGATGCGCCTGCAGAGTGTCGACTTCGACGTGCAACTGCAGGAGCGTAGCGCGCTTGGCATGCTGGCGATTCAGGGGCCGCAGGCGCGCAACAAGACTGCCGAGCTGGTCAGCCAGTCCCGCGCAGAGCTGATCCACAGCCTCAAACCGTTCGAAGGTCTGCCCGATGGCGACTGGTTTATCGCCCGTACCGGCTATACCGGCGAAGACGGTCTGGAAATCATGCTGCCGGCCAGTGAAGTGGTGGCCTTCCTCAATGAGCTGGTGGGTGCCGGTATCTCACCGATTGGCCTCGGTGCTCGCGACACCCTGCGTCTGGAGGCCGGGATGAACCTGTACGGCCAGGACATGGACGAAAGCGTCACCCCACTGGCGGCCAATATGGCCTGGACCATTGCCTGGGAACCGGCCAGCCGTGGTTTTGTCGGTCGCAGTGCGCTACAAAAGCAGAAAACTGAAGGCGTCGCCTCCAAGCTGGTCGGTTTGGTACTTGAGGAGCGCGGCGTGCTGCGCGCCCATCAGGTGGTGCGGGTTGAGGGGGTGGGTGATGGTGAGATCACCAGCGGTAGCTTCTCGCCGACTCTGGGTAAATCAATCGCCCTGGCCCGCGTGCCAGCCGCGACCAGCGAGCGTGCCGAGGTGGAAATTCGTGGTAAGTGGTACCCGGTACGCGTGGTCAAGCCGACCTTTGTGCGTCACGGCAAGGCGCTTATCTGACCAGGATGGTCGGAGCACCTGCTTTGTTGGTGCTCACCCGGTTGTTAAAGACTTCTTTCGGTATGGCTAAGGCCTGCTAAATTTCCATGACGGCGCGGTCGCCGTCATGCCAGATGAGGAACGACATATGAGCAATATCCCCGCCGACCTGCGTTATGCCGCCAGCCACGAGTGGGCGCGTCTGGAAGCCGATGGCAGCGTGACTGTCGGCATTTCCGACCACGCTCAGGAGGCCCTGGGTGATGTGGTGTTCATTGAACTGCCGGATGTTGGCAAGGCCCTGAGTGCCGGCCAGGAAGCCGGGGTGGTGGAGTCGGTCAAGGCTGCATCCGACATCTACTCGCCGGTTTCTGGTGAAGTGATCGCGATCAACGACGGCCTGGCTGACAGCCCGGAAAGCGTCAACAGCGATCCGTACGGCAGCTGGTTCTTCAAGCTCAAGCCGAGCGACGCTAGCGAGCTGAACAAGTTGCTTGATGCTGCTGCTTACAAGGCCACCGCCGATAGCGATGCCTAAGCGCTAATTCAGTTGCATACAAAGCCCCGCATTGCGGGGCTTTGTTGTTTCTGGGATGTGCAGTGTATGAAAACCTTGATGGCATAGTGCCTTTGTGCCGTTTGTCGGGTTTGCCTGGTACGTTCGTTTCATAAAGCGGCGTTTTTGAGCGCTCCGACTAATCTCTTGAGCTGTGTCATAAAAAACTCCCACGCAAGCCATATCGTGACTGAGACAGTTTCGTGCGCGTGCGCGTGCGCGTGCGCGTGCGCGTGTGCTGTAGATGCCAGATGCCGTGCGCAAGGGCATCCCTGGTGGGAGGGTGTGCGATGGCTGCAGCAGCTTTCTGAACTAAGGACAATGGGGACGTTAGATGATTGGACGAACTAACAAACAGCTGAAGATGCGCGTACTGATGGTCGACGATGACCTGGGTAGCCCCAACAGCATGCGCGGTCGGGTGCTGACCGATCTGGTTGAAGAATTCCACAACCGCAACACCGAACTGGTCAAGGCCACCTCCTATGAGGATGGTCTTGCCGCAGTCGTCTCCGATGCCGCCCTGCACTGTATCTGCGTTGACTGGACTCTGGGGCAGAACGATGCCGAGTCCCACGCTCAGGCGCTTGATTTGCTGCGTACCATCCGCCAGCGCAACGAGAATGTGCCGGTATTCCTGATGGCCGACCGCAACGCCAAGAGAAGCATTACGGTCGAAGCCATGGAACTGGCCGATGAGTTCATCTGGATGCTGGAGGACACCGCACCCTTTATCGTCGGGCGGGTTGTCGCCGCGATCCAGCGTTACCTGGAGAACTTGTTGCCGCCCTTCACCGATGCGCTGATTCGCTACACCATGAAAGAAGAGCATTCCTGGGCTGCCCCGGGCCATCAGGGCGGCATTGCCTTCACCAAGTCACCGGCAGGGCGGGTGTTCTTCGACTTCTTCGGTGAAAACCTGTTTCGTGCCGACAGCGGTATCGAGCGCGGCAATCTCGGCTCGGTGCTTGATCACAGTGGCCCGGTCGGCGATTCCGAGGCCTATGTGTCACGGATCTTCGGCTCCCATGTGTCCTATTCGGTGCTCAATGGTACCTCCGGCTCCAACCGGGCGATTTTTATGGCCTGCGTGGGCGAAAACCAATTTGCCCTGTGTGACCGCAACTGCCACAAGTCCATCGAGCAAGGTCTGGTATTGAGTGGCGGTCTGCCGGTTTACATGACTCCGACACGCAACCGCTACGGCATCATCGGCCCGCTGTTGCCCAGCCAGTTCGACCCGCAACGCATCGCTACGGCCATCGCCAATCATCCTTTAAAGGCTCAAGCCAAGGGCAGCAAAGCGGTGTATGCGGTCGTCACCAACTGCACTTACGACGGCATGTGTCTGCATGCCGAGCGTGCCGAGGATCTGCTGGCGCAGAACAGCGATCGAATTCACTTCGACGAAGCCTGGTATGGCTACGCACGCTTCAATCCGCTGTATCAGGGGCGCTTCGCCATGCGTGGCGATCCGAGCAGCCACAAGGCCGATGGGCCGACCGTGCTCGCCACCCATTCGACCCACAAGCTGCTGGCCGCGTTGTCGCAGTCCTCGTTCATCCATATTCGCAATGGTCGCAAGCCCCTCGAGCACAGCCGCTTCAATGAGTCTTTCGTGATTCAGGCCAGTACCTCGCCGCTGTATTCACTGTTTGCCTCCAACGAGATGGGCGCAGCGATGATGGAGGGTCAGGGCGGCCTTACCCTGACCCAGGATTCGATCCGCGAAGCGGTGGACTTTCGTCAGGCGCTGGCGCGTACTCATCGTGAGTTCGCCAGCCGTGGCGATTGGTTCTTCCAGCCGTGGAACGCGCCGCAGGTGCGCGACACCATCAGCGGTCAGATGGTTGATTTCGTCGATGCGGACCCTGAGCAACTGGCATCCGACTCCGCTTGCTGGGAGCTTGAGCCGGGCGCCGAATGGCACGGTTTTGCAGGGTTGGAGAAGGGCTGGTGCATGCTCGATCCGATCAAGGTCGGGATCATGGTGCCGGGTATGGGAGCCGATGGACACCTGCTGGAAGAGGGCATCCCCGCGCCGATTCTTGGTGCCTTCCTCTACCGTAACAACATCGTGGCGTCGCGTATTACCGACTTTATGGTGCTGTGCCTGTTCAGCATCGGGGTGACCAAGGGCAAGTGGGGCACGCTGATCAATGTGTTGTTGGCCTTCAAGCGCCACTACGACAGCAATGCTCCGCTGGAGCGAGTACTGCCTGACCTGGTGGCGCAGGCGCCTGAGCGTTATCGCGGTATGGGCTTGCGTGACCTGAGCAGCGAGATGTTCGAGTACATGCGCAATAGCCGTATGGATGCCCTGCAGGCCGAAGCCTTCGGCAACCTGCCACTGATCGAGAAAACCCCGCGAGCGGCCTTCCAGGCTCTGCAGGCCGGCGACGCAGAGTTGTTGCCGCTCAAGCAGGCGGCGGACCGGGTCACCGGGGTTGGCATCATGCCGTATCCGCCGGGTATCCCGATTGTGATGCCAGGCGAGAACCTGGGCCCGCTGGATGGCCCATGGCTTAGCTATATCAAGGCGCTGCAGGATTGGGGCAACAGCTTCCCTGGTTTTGAAAAGGAGGTCGAGGGCGCCGTGCACAAGGACGGTGACTATCACTTCTGGTGCTTGAAGTAAGACTGCTGCAGCGGGGCACGGCCTCTGCCAACTCCCCCCTTAACGACCTTATAAGTTGATTCAGTACAAGGAGTTATTCATGAGTCACGTCAAAATTCCTTTGCCAGCGGACCTGGCGAAACGCTACCCGGTGTTGATTGCGCTCAACACCCGGGAGCATGCAGATGGCATCGTTGCTCGCAGTGCTCAGGAAGTGGGTCAGGTCTTGCAGAAGCAGGGCCTTGATGTCGAGGTGGTGAGCTCCCTGGCTGACGCTGAAATTGCCATGCGCGCTGACCCGTCCTATTGTTGTGTGATCCTCGGCTGGGGCTTGTGTGAAGAAGACCTGGCGCAGGCGCAGCACCTGATTCAGCTGATTCGTCGGCGCACCGCGCAGTTGCCGATCATTCTGGGCATGAGCCAGGAGCACCAAAGCCGCGTGCCGCTGGAGCTTGTGGAAAATATTGATGGCTTCATCTGGCAGCCAGAGGACAGCCCCGAGTTTATCGCTGGGCGCATTGGAGCGGCGGCCCGTCGTTACCTCGACAGCATTCTGCCGCCGTTCTTCGGCGCGCTGGTCAACTTTGCCGACACCCATGAGTACTCTTGGCACACCCCAGGCCATACCGGCGGTACCGCCTTTATGAAGACGGCGGTAGGGCGCAGTTTCATCGATTTCTACGGCGAGCAGATGCTGCGCTCGGACCTCAGTGTTTCGGTCGATGAGCTGGGCTCACTGAATGACCACTCCGGGCCGATTGGCGAGGCGGAAAAAAACGCCGCCCGGGTGTTTGGCGCGGATTTCACCTTCTTCTCGGTAGGCGGTAGTTCGGCCAGTAACGAGATCGTTCTGCACTCGGCAGTGATCGACGGTGACGCCGTGTTGGTCGATCGCAATTGCCACAAGTCGCTCAACTACGCACTGAACATGTCCGGTGCTGCGCCGCTTTATCTGCGCCCACGACGTAACGCCCGTGGCCTGATCGGACCGGTGCCCTCCAGCGAGCTGACGCCAGAAGCGGTCGCTCTGAAAACTGCGGAAAGTCCGTTGGCCAAGAACAAGTCGGCCAAACCGGCACTGGCCGTGCTGACGAACTCAACCTACGACGGCCTCTGCTACAACGTGCAAACCACTACCCGCATTCTGAGCCAGAGCGTGGATCGCATTCACTATGACGAAGCGTGGTACGCCTACGCGCGTTTCAACCCGCTCTATGAGGGGCGTTACGGCATGCACCGCGGCGAGCGACATGCTGACGACGCGACTGTGACGGTGACCCACTCCACTCACAAATTGCTGGCGGCATTGTCGCAGGCGTCAATGATCCACATTCGTTCGGGCAAGGTGCCGGTCAAACCTGCGCTGTTCAATGAAGCGTTCATGATGCACACCTCGACTTCGCCGCAGTACAGCATCATCGCCTCGACCGATGTGTCGGCGAAAATGATGGACGATGCTGGCGAATACCTCACCGATGAGTCCATCGCTGAAGCCATCGCCTTCCGTCAGGCCATGGTTCGACTGGGTCAGGAGGTGCGTCAGCGCGATTCGCAAGACTGGTGGTTTGGTGTCTGGCAGCCCGAAGAAATCAATGGCGTGCCATTTGCCGAGATCGACCCGAAGAAGCTGATGAATGGCGACGCCTGGGTACTCAAACCCAGCGAGAGCTGGCACGGCTTCGGCGACCTGGGTGCCGACTACTGCATGCTCGACCCGATCAAGGTCACTGTGCTCACGCCGGGGCAGACGCTCGAAGGCGCCATGCAAAGCAGTGGTATTCCGGCGCCGCTGGTGTCGTCGTTCCTCTCCAGCCGCGGCATTGTGGTGGAAAAGACCGAACCCTACTCCATCCTGTTGCTGTTCAGCCTGGGTGTGACCAAGGGCAAATGGGGCTCACTGGTCGCTGGCCTGATGGAGTTCAAGAAGTACTACGACAACAACGCTTCGCTGCAGCTGGTCATGCCAGATCTGGTTGCCAGCTATGGTGAGCGCTATGCCGGCATGGGCCTCAAGGATCTGGCCGAGGCCATGCACCAGGACATGCTCAGCTCGAAGATGCTGCAGAACATGGATGCCGCCTTCACTGTGCTACCGGATCAGGTGTCTTCGCCACGCGATACCTTCGCTCAATTGGTGAAGGGGGATATCGAGCAGATCCCGGTGCGTGACATGCAGGACCGTACGGTTGCCGTGCAGGTTGTGCCTTATCCACCAGGTATTCCGCTGATGATGCCGGGTGAGAAAGCCGGTGCAGACAAGCGGGCAATCATCGATTACCTGTTGGCGATGGAGAAATTCGACCAGCGCTTCCCCGGTTTTGGACACCATAACCATGGCGTTGAAAACGAATACGATGCGTCGGGCAACCTTACTTACATGGTGTACGTGGTCAAACAGTAGCGCATCGCCAGCCCTGGCTGGCGGCAAGCGCCGGCAAGCCAGGACTTAGCTTTAAGCAACGCAAGGAGACGTTGATGGCCGAGTCAAACAAAAAAATGAGCTTAATGGGGCTTACCACGCTGGTGATGGTCAACATGATGGGTTCCGGCATCATCATGTTGCCGTCGAGCATGGCCCAGCTGGGGGCGGTATCACTGTTGTCGTGGATCATCACTGCGGTGGGCTCCATGGCGATTGCTTACTGTTTCGCCCAGTGCGGGGTCTACTGTGCGCGTTCGGGAGGCATGTCGGCTTATACCGAGGAGGCGCATGGCAAGTCGGCGTTCTTCCTCTGCTCGTTTCTCTATTTCCTCTCGCTGGCCATTGGCAACGTGGCCATTGGTATCTCTGCGGTGGGCTATCTGACGCCGTTCTTCCCTTGGTTGGGTAGCGGTGCCATCCCACTGTTCGTCGGGGCAGTTGGGCTGATCTGGTTGACCACGCTGGCCAACTTCGGTGGCCCGAGCATCACCGGAAAAATCGGTGCAATTACCGTCTGGGGTGTGATCATTCCGGTAGCTGGTCTGAGCATTATCGGCTGGTTCTGGTTCGATCCCTCTGTGCTCTCCGCCGCCTGGAACCCGCATAACCTGAAAATCAGCGATGCCATTACCCAGAGTATTCCGCTGACCCTGTGGGCCTTCCTCGGTATGGAGTCGGCTGCGCAAAACTCCGATGCAGTGGACAATCCCAAACGCAACGTACCGCTGGCTTGCCTGTTCGGCACCCTCGGCGCTGCGGTGGTGTATGTACTGTCGACCACGGTGATTCAAGGCATCGTGCCGAATGCTGAGCTGGCCAACTCCACTGCGCCGTTCGCTTACGTCTATGCGCAGATGTTCAACCCGACAATCGGCAACATCATCATGGCTTTGGCTGTGATGGCCTGTATCGGTTCGCTGCTGGGCTGGCAGTTCACGCTGGCGCAAACCGCCAAGGTCACGGCCGACCAGGGGTTGTTCCCGAAACTGTTCAGCAAGGTTACCGCTAGGAATGCACCGATTATCGGCATGATCGTTTGCGGGGTGATACAAACCCTTTTGGCCGTGTCGACCATCTCGCCGAATGCCAGCGCGCAGTTCAACAAACTGGTCAGTCTGGCCGCGGTGACTAACCTGCTCCCCTACGTGACGGCGCTCTCCGGTTTGCTGGTGATCATGTACAAGGCGAAGGTCAGCCCGGCGATATACACCCGTAATGTGGCGGTGCTGATGATCGCGATGCTCTACTCGTTCTACGCCATTTACGCTTCCGGTAAGGACGCGGTATTTGGCGCGATGATCGTGCTGGCCGTCGGCTATCTGCTCTACGGCTTTATTGCCAAGAATTTTGTCGATCAGCAACCTATGTCCGGTCGGGCTTAGGCGTGCCTTCAGGATTGTCACGACATCTGAATTTGGGGAACAGGATATGAACATGCAACTGCCCAAACCCGTAGTTCTGCTGCTTGCCGGGCTGGCTATGCTAGCGCCCGTGCTGGCCAGCGCTAGCTCGACCACCCTTGAGCGAGTGCGCGCAAGCAACACCCTAACCCTCGGCTATCTGCCGGATATGGCCCCGTTTAGCAGCCAGCAGGGCGACAAGGCCGATGGTTATGCCATCGACCTGTGCCTGCAGGTTGCCGATAAGGTCAAAACCGAACTAGGCCGGGCTGATCTGCAAATCCGCTATAAGGCACTTGCTGAGGCTGAGAGCTTCAATGCAGTCAGCTCCGGTAAGGTCGATCTTCTCTGTACGCCGGCTCCGGAAACTCTAGCCCTGCGTAAACAGGTCAGCTTTTCGTTGCCGGTATACACCGCAGGTTTAGCGGCGCTGGTGCGTGAGGACGCTTCGGAAACGCTGATCAACGTGCTTAATGGTGAAGTGGCGCATACCGGTCCGACCTGGCGTGCAACCGTCAATCGCGGCTTGGCTAACCACACCTATGTGGTGACCAAGGGCGGCGCCAGCGAGGCTTGGGTGCGGGATAAGATGCGCTTGCTGGGTGTAATCGCCACGCTGGTCACGGTCGACAACCATGAGGAAGGTGTGCAACTGGTTGCCGACGGCAAGGCTGATGCCTTCTTCTCCGAACGCATGTTGTTGAAGAGCTACCTGGCGAAGAACAAGAAAGTCGACGACATGATGGTGCTCGAGCGCATCTTTGAGTTCGCCCCGGTAGCCATGGCGCTGGAGCGTAGCGATGAAGGTTTCCGCCTGCTGGTGGATAGCGCTTTGAGCGAGGCCTATGCCTCGGGTAGCCTGGAAAAAGCCTATACCCAGCGTTTTGGTGCACCTAGCGAGGTGGTGAAAAAGCTGTTTAAGGTCTACGCCTTGCCTCAGTAAAAGAGTGACTGCTCTTGCGTTGAAAAGGCCGCCCTTGGGGCGGCCTTTTTATTGCGGTTGGCTTCAGTCGTGCTGGGCGGGGCTTGCGTATGAGCTGGCTGCGTTCATTTCGTTGTAGCGCCATTGAGGTGCCGAGCGGCGCCGCTTATGTGCCACCCGTAGGTGCACAGCCCTGGGAGGGCAGGCTAAACAGGGCGCGTTCAAGCAGTTCAACGCTGCGGTTGCTGTTGAGGATGCTGGTGTGGGTTTCGTCGAGCATGTACAGCCGCTCGGCTTCATCCTGGGCGGCGCTGCGCAGCTCGCTGGCCAATGGCACTACACCGTCGTTGGGTTCGGCCAGCATGTGCTTGTTACCGCCATAACTGACCAGCAACCATTGGCGTATATGCCTTGGTAGCGGTGTGGCAAACAGGCTTTGCAGATAGCGGCTGCCGGGCTCCATGTCCCGCCATACCGGAATCTCCAGCGGTACATTCTGTACGCCAATGGCTGCTGAGGGGTGACCTGCCCAAGGGGTCGACAGGGTAATCAGCAGGCAGAGCCGCTGGTTGTCGTTCTTGCTCAGCACCTGTATCGCTCGCCGTGCCACCAGGCCGCCCATGCTGTGGGCAACCAGATGCATGCGTTGTGGGCTGTGGCGCAGTTGCAGATCGCGCATGCCGAGGCTGAGCATATAGGCACTGTTGTTCAGGGGCAGGCCGCTGGGGTAGTGGAACAGCACCAGTTGGAAGCGCTCCAGGTCGAGATGGGCGGCCAGCTCCTGCCAGGCGCGCGGCGAAGAGTTGATGCCGTGCACCAGAATGATCGGCTCCTTGTTCTCATCCCAGGGTGCGAGCAGGTACAGACCATAGCCCAGTTCGCGCATAAAACTCAGCGGTTGCCAGGCGCCCAGTTGCACATTGCTGTCGCCAAAGCGCGGGTCATCGAAGCTGACCGTCTGCAGGTAGTTGCTCTGCAGGCGCGGCTGCTCGCGGTAGAGCACCTTGAGACTGAGATCGAGCGCTGGAGCGGGCTGCAGGTCGCTGGTCGCAAGGTGTAGCGGGTTGAGTTGACTGAGGCGTGCGCGCTTTTCCGGTTGCGGCTGCACGCTGAGTGGCGCGCTTTGAACCTTGGCTCGCCAGTGACGAGGCTCGTCGGGGTCGAGGATAAAGTTGCCGTTGCGATCGTCGAAGGCCAGCAGCTGATAGGCGGCCGGCGCTTCGGTGAAATAGAACATTTCGCCGGGGGCGGCGATGCGATAGTTGACCAGCTCGCCCTGCGCATTGAGCAGGGCGACCAGAGCACTGCGGCCTGAGGCTGAACTTTGCAGTTGCCCGGCGATCAGCAGCAGCTCCTGGCGAGCCTGCTGCATTTCTTCATCCAGTTTGAACAGGCTGCAGCCGCTGCTGATAAGCGATGCCACGACCAGCAACATGCGCAACCCCGTCATTCAGCGACCCCGTCTGGCTCCAGCTATTCAGATTCAACTTTTAATAGAACACCATCCTGACCGACCACGCGCACCGGTGTGCCGGCTGGCAGGTCGGTGCCGATTACCAGCCACAGGCTGTCGCCGGCCTTGATCTTGCCGCGTCCGCCATTGATGGCTTCGTGCAGGACGAAGGTGCGGCCGATAAGTTCGCTGCCGCGCTGGTTCAGCCCCGGCTGGTCAGATGGTTTGGCCGCGCTGCGCTGGCGCTGCCACCAGAACACCGCAGTCAGCACCGAAAGTAGACCAAATAGAACGAACTGCACGGCCCAGGGCAGCTCGGGGAAGATAAAGGTCAGCAAGCCTACACAGGCGGCGGCCAGGCCAATCCAGAGTAGATATCCGCCGGCACCAAAGACTTCGAGAATCAGCAGCAAGGTGCCGAAGGCCAGCCAGTTCCAGTATGACAAGTGCTGCAAGAAGTCCCACATGGCTTAACCCTGCTTGTCGCCGAAGGTGGCTTTGACGATTTCGCTGATACCGCCGACTGCGCCGATCACCTGGCTGGCTTCCAGTGGCATGAGGATGACCTTGCTGTTGTTGGCGCTGGCCAGTTGACCTAGGGCTTCGATGTATTTCTGTGCGACGAAATAGTTGACCGCCTGCACGTTGCCGCTGGCGATGGCTTCGGAAACCATGCGTGTGGCTTCAGCCTCGGCCTGGGCTGCTCGCTCGCGTGCCTCGGCTTCGAGGAACGCGGCCTGGCGTTGGCCCTCGGCCTTGAGGATGTCGCCCTGTTTTTGTCCTTCGGCAGTGAGGATGGCAGCCGCGCGCAGGCCTTCGGCTTCGAGAATCTGCGCGCGCTTGATCCGTTCGGCCTTCATCTGCCCGGACATGGCCGCCATCAGATCGGCGGGCGGGCTGATGTCCTTGATCTCGATACGGGTGATCTTGATGCCCCAGGGGGCGGTCGCTTCATCGACGGTGCGCAGCAGGCGCTCGTTGATGGCGTCGCGCTGGCCGAGCATGGCGTCCAGTTCCATGGAACCGAGCACGGTGCGGATATTGGTCATCACCAGGTTGCGGATGGCGTGTTCGAGGTTGTTCACCTCGTAAGCGGCCTGGGCCGAATTGATGATCTGGAAGAAGCAGATGGCGTCGATCTGCACCGTGGCGTTGTCGGCGGTGATGACTTCCTGCGGCGGAATATCCAGCACGTTCTCCATCACGTTGAGCTTGCGGCCAATCTTGTCCATCACCGGCACGATGATGTTCAGTCCCGGCCTTAGGGTGTTGGTGTAGCGGCCAAAGCGCTCCACCGTCCATTCAAAGCCCTGCGGCACGACCTTGAAGCCCATAAAAACGATAGCGACGGCGAGGCCGACAAAGAGAAAAATGACGCTGCCGATTTCCATGTGGTGTAGCTCCTGGCGGATTAGGGCTATTGATTAGCGAGCCGACTATCTAAGCACAGTTGGCATTGGTTCTACTGTCGATGCGGTTGCAGAGTGAGCCGATCAACGGTCGTATGGGGCTGTCAGGGTGTGGGGCCCAGGGCGTTGATCAGGCGTTCATCGCGCGCGTAGATGTCCGGATAAAAGCGCAGGGCGCCGTCGGGGGTGGCGTCGGCTGTCCAGTAGGTAATCAGTAGCGGTGCTGGGTGTTGCGGGCGGTACTGTTGAGTGGTGCCGCTGGCGATGCGTGGTTGCACGCTCTCCAGTTCGGCCGGCGTGAGTAGCCAGGCGAGCAAGGTGTCGACGGCCTCGACGCGCACACAGCCCGAACTGAAGGCGCGTGGGGCTTTGCTGAACAGCGGCTGGCTGGGTGTGTCATGCAGGTATACGGCAAAGGGATTGTCGAAACGCACCGCGACGCGCCCGAGTGGATTATGGCTGCCGGCCGACTGGCGCAAACGGATGGGGCCTGGGTTGTCCCAGTCGACGCTGTGGGGGTCGAGCGGGTTGCCGTTGCGGTCGAATACGCTCATCTGCTGGCGCTCCAGGTAGCTGATGTCGTCGCGAATGGCAGGCAGTTTGTCTTCCCGCAGAATGGTCGGAGGCACGGTCCAGGTCGGGTTCAGGGTCAGTCGATCAATGCGTGAGGCGAGCAGCGGGGTTTGCCGGTCGGCCCGCCCGACCTGGGTGCGGGTGCGCCAGAGTAACTGGTTGTGGCGCAGCACCTGTAACTCTGCGGCCGCCACATTAATCAGCACTTCAGCGTCACGCATGTCGTCGGCCAGCCAGCGCAAGCGTTCGAGGTTGGCGCGCAATTGCTCACGGCGTGTGGGTGCGCTGATATTCAGTGCGCTCAGGCTGGCAGGGCCGAGAATGCCATCCGGGTTGAGGCCGTGGTCGCGCTGGAAATTCTCCAGAGCAGCCTGGGAGGCCAGGTCATAGGTGCTGTCTTGTTCTTCTTGCGGTATTGCCAGGTAACCTTGCGCAATCAGTCGCGCGCGCAATGCCGGCAGGCGTTCATCCTTGCCGCCAGGTTTGAGCAGCGCGCCGTTGCTCAGCGTTGACCACTCGCTGAGTGGCTGTAGACGTTGTTGCGCGTAGGCATGGCGCAGCTGCTGGTACTGCCGCGTATCCGGACGGGCGCTGGTAAAGGCCGCTGCCGGTGTGTGCAGGTGCAACAGAGCGAGCGAGAGTGTTGCCAGTTGCAGGTCCGGATTGCTGTGTTCGGGTGAGCGCCACTGTGGTTCCAGGCGTTGTTGCAGCAAACGGCCGCGGCGTAGGTGCAGCAAAGCCTGTAGGTAGCTGTGGCTGGTCAACAGGTCGGCACAATCGGGGCGTTCGATCTGTGTGTTGGCTAGTAACGGCAACGGGTATTCACGGGGGGGCAGTCCGTCGTCGGCGAGCTTTTCGACCTGTTCGTGCAATTGCAGCAGTTGTGCACTGTCTTGCCAGGCCGGCTGGCCTGCGCGCTGCACATAGAACTGCTGCAGGAGGTTGCGCGCCTTTTCGTCTAGGCTTGCCGGTAAGGGCGCGCACTGCTGGTCGAGGTTTTCCAGCAGCGGTCGCAGGTCGCCGGACGTCGCAAACAGTGGCGCCGCGGCATTCGCGACCAATGGCAAGAAGAGCAGGCTGATGCTCAGGTAAGATGGCTGTTTTTTGAACAATCTACTGCTCCAGTCCTTGGCCCAGAATGACTCCCCGTTCTCGGGGGCGAAATAAGTATAGACGGGCCGTTGTTGGATCTTGTGACAGGACGTCCTGGGGTTGGCACCTTAGAGGTATGTATACCGATGTTTGGACGTTTTGTCCGGCTTAGTCTGGCAGGCTTGTGGCTGTTCTGTGCGCCATTGTCGGCGGCTCTTAGTGCTCAGGATGCGTTGCTGCATGAGCTGGCGCGCACCGCCCCGGCGCTTAATAAGCAGGCGTTGCAGCACGCCTTGGCCTCCATGCAATGCGCGGTTAATCATGGCGCCGAACCTGCTCGGCGCCTGGCGGTGATTGATTACTCACGGCCCTCTACCGAACGCCGCCTATGGATTTTTGATCTGCAGCGCAAACGCTTGCTGCTGCGTGACTTTGTCGCCCATGGGCGCAAATCCGGGGAAAATTTTGCCCAGGTGTTCTCCAACCGTCTAGGCAGCCATCAGACGAGCCTGGGGCTGTTTCGCACGGCGGAAAGCTACCGCGGCAAACATGGCTATTCCTTGCGTATGGATGGCCTGGAGCCAGGGTTGAATGACCTGGCCCGCGAGCGGGCCATCGTGATTCACGGGGCCGCCTATGTCAGCCCGCGCCTGGTGCAAAGCCAGGGGCGCATTGGGCGCAGTCTAGGCTGCCCGGCGGTGCGCCCGGAAGTGGCGCGGATGGTGGTCGATCAGCTCAAGGGCGGGCAGTTTTTGTTTGCCTGGCACTCCAATCAGCGTTGGCTGCAGGGTTCCGCTTATCTGGAGTGCAAGCCGCAACGGGTGGCGACCACCTTGGCTCGTCAGCAGCGTTTGCCGCGAAGCTAAAAATCGCTTGCGGCGTGTCAGCGTTATTTCTGCTCGCTCTGCGGGGTCACGCGTAGCACTTCCTCGATGGTGGTCAGGCCGGCGGCGACCTTTTGCGCCCCGGACAGGCGCAGGCTGCGCATGCCTTCCTTGAATGCATGGCGGCGCAGGGCAATCAGGTCGGTGTCGGCGGTGATCAGTGGCTTCATCGCATCATTGATCAGCATGATTTCATACACGCCGGCGCGGCCGCGGTAACCGGTGTCGCGGCACTCCAGGCAACCGACGGCGCGGCAGGCCTGGGTTGGTAGTGGTGCACTCCACGGTTTGGTCAGGCTCTGCCAGCCGTCATCATCCAGCTCCATCGGGGTCTTGCAATGCGAGCACAGGGTGCGCACCAGGCGCTGCGCCATGACCCCGAGCAGGGTGGCCTTGAGCAGGTAGTGCGGTACACCCAGTTCCAGCAGGCGGGTGATGGCGCTGGGGGCGTCGTTGGTGTGCAGAGTTGATAGCACCAGGTGGCCGGTAAGTGCCGCCTGAATCGCCATTTCGGCGGTTTCCAGGTCACGAATCTCGCCGACCATGATGATGTCCGGGTCCTGGCGCATCAGGGCGCGCACGCCGCTGGCGAAGGTCAGATCGATATTGCTTTGCACCTGCATCTGGTTGAAGGCGCCCTCGATCATCTCGATCGGGTCTTCGATGGTGCAAACGTTGACTTCCTGGGTCGCCAGTTGCTTGAGCGTGGTGTACAGGGTGGTGGTTTTGCCCGAGCCGGTGGGGCCGGTGACCAGGATGATGCCGTTGGGCTGGCTGGTCATGCTTTGCCAGCGCTTCAGGTCATCGGCGGAAAATCCCAGCTGGTCGAAGCTTTTCAGCAGCACTTCCGGATCGAAAATCCGCATCACCATCTTTTCCCCAAAGGCGGTGGGCAGCGTTGACAGGCGCAGCTCAACCTCGCCGCCGTCCGGGGTTTTGGTCTTGACCCGGCCGTCCTGCGGTTTGCGTTTCTCCGCGACATTCATCCGCCCCAGGCTTTTCAGGCGACTTACGATGGCCATGGTTACCTGGGGCGGGAATTGATAAACGGTGTGCAGTACGCCGTCGATACGAAAGCGCACGCTGCCTTGTTCACGACGCGGCTCGATATGGATATCGCTGGCGCGCTGAGTAAAGGCGTATTGAAACAGCCAGTCGACGATATTGACGATATGCGCGTCGTTGGCGTCAGGCTCCTGGTCCTGGGATCCGAGGTTGAGCAGTTGCTCAAAATTTCCCGCGCCGCTGATTTTCATGTCCCCGGCACTGGCTCCGCTGACCGAGCGGGCCAGGCGGTAGAATTCCACAGTAAACCGCTGGATGTCGGCCGGGCTCGCCACCACTCGCTTGATCGGGCGTTTGAGCACATGGGTCAGATTGGTTTCCCAGCTATGCACCAGGGGTTCGCTGCTGGCGATGGTCACGCAGTCGTTGTCCGCCTCCACGGCCAGAATCTTGTGGCGTTGGGCGAAGGCGTACGACATCAAGGGGGTAACGGCGGCGACATTGATCTTCAGTGGGTCAATGCGCAGGAAAGGTTGGCCGCATTGCTTGGCCAGCCAACTGGTCAGCTCTTCCAGCTCAAGTTTTTTGCCCGGGTTCTTCAGGTCATCAAGCTGCTGGGCGGCGAGGAACTCCAGCGGGTGCTGTTTGTTGTTGACGGCGCTACGACGGATCGCCAGGCATTGCTCGGCATTGTCCTGATCGGTCCTGCCCTGAGCGACCAGCTCACGCAGCAGATCGGCGAGCTCCAGCGGGCGGTCATGGGCGGACGAGACGAATGCGGACATAGAAAATTCCCTGAAGATCCTGCTAGGCAATACCGGCAGCATGACGCCAAGGGCGCGGGTTGTCTGCCGACTTGCTCCGTTTTTGCACAGTCGCCTGTTCTTGCCGCTCTGCGGGTCAGGCGCGCTTGATTGTCTTGACTCCGTCGGCGGTGCCGAGCAGCAGCAGATCGGCAGGACGTGCGGCGAACAGGCCATTGGTAACCACGCCGACGATGGCGTTGATCTGGTTTTCCAGCTCGCTGGGGTTGGTGATCGACAGGTTGAACACGTCGATGATGATGTTGCCGTTATCGGTCACCACGCCTTCGCGGTACACCGGGTCGCCGCCCAATTTGACCAGTTGGCGGGCGACGTGACTGCGCGCCATGGGAATTACTTCTACCGGCAGCGGGAATTCGCCGAGCACCGGCACCAGTTTGCTGGCGTCGGCGATGCAGATAAAGGTCTGTGCTACGGCGGCCACGATTTTCTCGCGGGTCAGGGCCGCGCCACCGCCCTTGATCAGGTTGAGGTGCTCATCGCTCTCGTCGGCACCGTCGACATAGAACTCCAGCTCGCTGACGGTGTTCAGCTCATACACCGGAATGCCGTGGCCCTTGAGGCGTGCGGCGGTGGCTTCGGAGCTGGCCACGGCGCCGTCGAATTCCATCTTGTGTTTGGCCAGTGCGTCGATAAAGCAGTTGGCGGTGGAGCCGGTGCCGACTCCGATCACACTCTTGGCGTCGAGTTTGGGAAGAATAAAGTCGACGGCAGCCTGGGCAACGGCTTGCTTGAGTTGATCCTGGTTCATCATGGGGCCTGGCAGTGAAGTAGGGGAAAGGCGCGAATTATAGCGCGGCTGGGCCGGCGACGTTAAAACCCTGCTTGTCAGGCCGTATCACCGAGCGCAGTGGCTCTTGCGTGGTCTGCTTGTGTGGTCGATCGGCGCGAGCCTGGGGTAGACTCGCGGATTCCCTCGAAAAGCCGCCTGCGATCACGCCATGCTCGAACAGTACGTTAAAAAAATTCTCACCTCGCGCGTCTATGACGTGGCGGTGGAAACTCCGCTGCAAAGCGCCAATCAACTGTCCGAGCGTCTGGGCAACCAGATTCTGCTCAAGCGTGAAGACCTGCAGCCGGTGTACTCGTTCAAGATTCGCGGCGCCTACAACAAGCTGGCACAACTTTCTGCAGAGGAGCAGGCGCGGGGTGTGGTCACCGCCTCGGCCGGTAACCATGCTCAGGGCTTGGCGCTGGCGGCCAAGGTGTTGGGGGTTAAGGCCACTATCGTGATGCCCAAGACCACCCCGGAGATCAAGGTGCAGGGCGTGCGCTCGCGTGGTGGCAAGGTGGTGCTGCACGGCGACAGCTTCCCCGAGGCACTGGCCTATTCGTTGAAACTGGTGGATGAGAAGGGCTACATCTATATCCACCCTTACGATGATCCGCACACCATCGCCGGCCAGGGCACTGTGGCCATGGAGATTCTGCGTCAGCATCCGGGTCAGCTGGATGCGATCTTCGTTCCGGTCGGCGGCGGTGGCCTGATCGCCGGTATCGCTGCCTATGTGAAATACCTGCGTCCGGATATCAAGATCATCGGCGTCGAGCCGGACGACTCCAACTGCCTGCAAGCGGCCATGGCCGCTGGCGAGCGCGTGGTTTTGCCGCAGGTCGGGCTGTTTGCCGATGGCGTGGCGGTGGCGCAGATCGGCCAACATACCTTTGATGTGTGCAAAGACTATGTCGACGAGGTGATCACCGTCAGCACCGATGAGATCTGTGCGGCGATCAAGGATATCTACGACGACACCCGCTCAATCACCGAGCCGGCCGGCGCGCTGAGTGTGGCGGGAATCAAGAAATATGTGGAGCGCGAAGGCTGCAGTGGTCGAGTGCTGGTTGGGATCGACTCGGGGGCCAACGTCAACTTTGACCGCCTGCGTCACGTCGCCGAGCGTGCCGAACTGGGCGAGAAGCGCGAAGCGATCATCGCCGTGACCATCCCCGAGCAGCCGGGCAGCTTCAAGGCGTTTTGCGAGGCCATCGGCAAGCGGCAGATCACCGAGTTCAACTACCGCTATCACGAGGACAAGGAAGCGCACATCTTTGTCGGTGTGCAGACCCACCCGGAAAGCGATCCGCGTGCGGTGCTGGTTCAGGGGCTGCGCGAGCAGGGCTTTCCGGTGCTGGACCTGACTGACAACGAGCTGGCCAAGCTGCATATCCGCCATATGGTCGGTGGGCATGCCGCAGCGGTGCCAGATGAATGCGTTTACCGCTTTGAGTTTCCTGAGCGTCCGGGTGCGCTGTTCAATTTCTTACAGAAATTAGGTGGGCGCTGGAACATCTCGATGTTCCACTACCGCAACCACGGCGCGGCCGATGGTCGGGTGGTCGCGGGTCTGCAGGTGCCGCAGGCAGAACGTCATCTGGTGCCGGCGGCGCTGGAAGCCATTGGTTACCCCTATTGGGATGAGAGCGACAACCCGGCGTACAAACTCTTTTTAGGTTAATCGGCAGGAGCTGAATCGATGGAACATTACCAACTGCTGAAAATTCTCCACAGCGCCCCGGGCTTGCTGTTGCTGCTGGGCGTGCTGGCCCACGTGTTTATGCTGTGGAAGGCTGCGCGTGGCGGTGATGGCGCCGTGCTGCAACGTAAACTCAAACGCACCCGCTTGATCAGCCTGCCTGTATTTGGCCTGCTGGCGCTGAGCCTGCCGGTCAGTGGCTGGTGGTTGGTGAATTTGGCGGGTTTCCCGCTGGGGCAGACCTGGTTGCTCGCCAGTAGCCTGTTGTTTGGCGTGTTGGTGCTGTTCGGCCTGTTGCTCAATGGCCGTTTGGCGGCCTGGCAGGCCTTGGGTGATAGCCCCGCGCCGGCCAAACTGGTGCGTTTCTGTGCGGCATACAGTGGCCTGATTGTGTTGCTGTTGCTGGTGATTATGGGGCTGATGGGCGCCAAGCCTGCTTGACCATTGCCCTATAAAAAACGCCGCCTGATCAGGCGGCGTTTTAGTTACAGCCGTAGGGTGGGTTGAGCTCGGCGATACCCATCGCCTGCAAGCGTCAACGCAGCGAGATAACCGGCCAGCCACGTTGTTCCGCTTCGGCACGTAGTTTCGGGTCAGGGTCGACGGCGAAGGGGTGGGTGACTTGCTCCAGCAGCGGCAGGTCGTTCATTGAGTCGCTGTAGAAGTAGCTGTCGTTGAGGTTCAAGCCGCTTTCCGCCAGCCAGCGGTTGAGGCGGGTGACCTTGCCCTCCTTGAAGCACGGCACGTCAGTGGTGCGGCCGGTGTAGCGACCATCCTGCATTTCGCATTCGGTGGCCAGCAGGGTGTCGACGCCCAGGCGTGCGGCAATCGGCGCTGTAACGAAGCGGTTGGTGGCGGTGATGATCAGCAGCTTGTCGCCGGCTGCGCGGTGCTCGGCCAGCAGTGCTTCGCCCTTGGCGAGGATGATTGGCTCGACGCAATCGCGCATAAACTCGCGGTGCCATTGTTCGAGCTGGGCCATTTCCGTGCGGCCGAGAATTTCCAGGCTGAAATTCAGGTAGTCAGTGATATTCAGGCGGCCGGCCAGGTAGTCCTGATAAAACGCATCGTTGCGCGCCTTGTAGGCGATGCCGTCGAGGATGCCGCGTTCACACAGGTAATCGCCCCAGGCGTGATCGCTGTCGCCGCCGAGCAAGGTGTTGTCGAGATCAAATAAAGCCAAGCGCACAGGGGTACCTTTGATGACCAGCTACGAAAGACGGCAAGAATAACGGCTTTTATAGGTCATTCCCATTACGCCCTTCGCTCGCGTTGCCGCTGCCGCGGCCTTTGTGGAACAATGCCCGCATGTCTTAAATTCAGGCGTTTACGAGGTTGTGTGCCGTGATCGATTCCGATGGTTTTCGCCCCAATGTCGGCATCATTCTGACCAATGATGTCGGACAGGTGCTGTGGGCGCGTCGGATAAACCAGGACGCTTGGCAGTTTCCGCAGGGCGGAATCAATGACCATGAGTCACCGGAAGAGGCGCTGTACCGCGAATTAAATGAAGAAGTTGGCCTGGAACAGCAGGATGTGAAAATTCTCGCCTGCACCCGGGGCTGGTTGCGTTATCGTCTGCCCCAGCGTCTGGTGCGCACGCACAGTCAACCGCTGTGTATCGGGCAGAAGCAGAAGTGGTTTTTGTTGCGCTTGACCGGCGCGGAAGACCGTGTGCGCATGGACCTGACCGGCAAGCCCGAGTTCGACGGCTGGCGCTGGGTCAGTTACTGGTACCCGCTGGGCCAGGTGGTCACCTTCAAGCGCGAGGTTTACCGTCGCGCCTTAAAAGAACTTGCCCCGCGCCTGCTGGCGCGGGACTGACACAGGCAAGAGCCAAGCATGCTCAATACGCTGCGCAAGATTGTCCAGGAAGTAAACGCCGCCAAGGACCTCAAAGCGGCGCTGGGCATTATCGTGCAGCGGGTGCGCGAGGCCATGGGCAGCCAGGTATGCTCGGTCTACCTGCTCGATCCGGAAACCAATCGCTTCGTGCTGATGGCCACCGAGGGTCTGAACAAGAAGGCCATCGGCAAGGTCAGCATGGCGCCCAACGAGGGTCTGGTTGGCCTGGTTGGCACCCGCGAAGAGCCGCTTAACCTCGAACACGCCTCCGAACACCCGCGTTATCGCTACTTTGCTGAAACCGGCGAGGAGCGTTACGCCTCCTTTCTCGGCTCACCGATCATTCACCATCGCAAGGTGATGGGCGTGCTGGTTATCCAGCAGAAAGAACGCCGCCAGTTCGATGAGGGCGAAGAAGCCTTTCTGGTCACCATGAGTGCGCAACTCGCCGGGGTTATCGCCCACGCCGAGGCAACAGGTTCCATTCGCGGCCTTGGCCGTCAGGGCAGGGGTATCCAGGAGGCCAAGTTTATTGGTGTGCCGGGTTCGCCGGGTGCTGCCGTGGGTACCGCTGTAGTCGTGCTGCCACCTGCTGACCTGGAGGTGGTGCCCGATAAAACGGTTGATGATATCGACGCGGAGTTGGCGCTGTTCAATACGGCGCTGGAAGGCGTGCGCGCAGATATGCGCGCGCTTTCGGCGAAGATGGCCACGCAGTTGCGCCCCGAAGAGCGCGCATTGTTTGATGTTTACCTGATGATGCTGGAAGACGCGGCCCTGGGTAACGAGGTGGTCAAGGTCATCCGTACCGGGCAGTGGGCCCAGGGTGCGCTGCGTCAGGTGGTGGGCGAGCACATCAATCGATTCGAACTGATGGACGATGCCTACCTGCGTGAGCGTGCCAGCGACGTCAAAGACCTTGGACGTCGCCTGCTGGCCTATCTGCAGCAGGCGCGCCAGCAGACGCTGGTGTACCCGGACAACTGCATCCTGGTCAGCGAAGAACTGTCACCGGCCATGCTCGGCGAAGTGCCGGAAGGCAAGCTGGTCGGCCTGGTCTCGGTACAGGGCTCGGGTAACTCGCATGTGGCGATTTTTGCCCGCGCCATGGGGATTCCTACCGTCATGGGCGCGGTGGACCTGCCGTACTCGAAGATCGACGGTATTCAGCTGATCGTCGACGGTTATCACGGTGAAGTGTTCACCAACCCCAGCGAAGTGTTGCGCAAGCAATACGCCGATGTGGTCGAGGAAGAGCGCCAGCTGGCCCAGGGGCTCGATGCATTGCGCGCCTTGCCCTGCGAGACCCTCGATGGTCATCGTATGCCGCTGTGGGTCAACACTGGCCTGCTCGCCGACGTGAAGCGCGCCCAGGAGCGCGGTGCCGAAGGTGTTGGTCTGTACCGCACCGAAGTGCCCTTTATGATCAAGGAGCGCTTCCCCAGCGAGAAAGAGCAGCTGGCGATCTACCGCGAGCAATTGGCGGCCTTTCACCCGCTGCCGGTAACCATGCGCAGCCTGGATATCGGTGGCGACAAGGCACTCAGCTATTTCCCGATCAAGGAAGACAACCCCTTCCTTGGCTGGCGTGGCATTCGGGTGACCCTCGACCACCCGGAAATCTTCCTGGTGCAGACCCGGGCCATGCTAAAGGCCAGCGAAGGGCTGAACAACCTGCGCATTCTGTTGCCGATGATCTCTGGTATTCAGGAGCTGGAAGAGGCGCTGCACCTGATTCACCGGGCCTGGGGTGAAGTGCGCGACGAGGGCACCGATGTACCGCTGCCGCCAGTCGGGGTGATGATCGAAATTCCTGCGGCGGTCTATCAGGTGCGTGAGTTGGCTCGCCAGGTGGATTTCCTCTCGGTCGGTTCGAATGACCTGACGCAGTATTTATTGGCCGTGGATCGTAACAACCCCCGGGTTGCCGACCTATACGACTTCCTCCATCCGGCGGTGTTGCAGGCACTGCAAATCGTGGTGGCCGGCGCGCATGCCGAAGGCAAACCGGTGAGTATCTGCGGTGAAATGGCCGGCGACCCGGCAGCGGCTGTACTGCTGATGGCCATGGGCTTCGACGGCTTGTCGATGAACGCCACCAACCTGCCCAAGGTGAAGTGGTTGCTGCGCCAGATCAGCCTGGGCAAGGCCAAGGAACTGCTCGCGCAGATCATGACCATCGACAGCCCGCAGGTGACTCACAGCACCCTGCAACTGGCTCTGCGCAACCTCGGCCTGGGGCGCATGATCAACCCCGCGTCGGATATTCAGGCCTAAGTGCACGCTGCCTGAAGCGAAGCCATCGCTAACCTTGCGGCTACCGCGTTTGTCGGCCATTGCTGTTTGTCGCGGCCAGCAATCCGGTGACGGCAGTGGCGCGGTTTACCCTGGCTGCATCTGATGCGTCAGCGTGCGCCAACTGAGCGTTGCCGCGCTCAACACGCCAACGAAACCTCACCCAGATAGCTCCCGTTGCTGCCGAAACTGCGCTCGACCAGCAGGCGGCTGCCGTCGGCGTGAACGATCAGGGCGGTACTGGCGCGGGTGCCATAGGTTGGGCTGGCAATAAACGCACTGGACAGCAGGCGCTCACCACTCAGTCCGATGCCCGTTTGTGGCAGATCGGCGTCCGCCGCGCGGGTGGAGTCGGCCAGCAGCTCCAGGAGCATCTGCGAGTGTGGTGTGTTCAGGCCGCTTTGCAGGGCGTGTTTGGCCCGTTGCAGCTTCGGCCAGGGGGTGTCGAGGTCTGCATTCGACAGGCCATACACGCCCTCGGCCAGTGCGCGGGCGCGCCCTGCCTGGGAGTTGAAATGCCAGAGTTGCTGCGAGTCGCCAAGCAGCAGGTTGAAACCGTTGTAGTGCTGACGCTGTTCGCGTAGCTGCTGGAGAAATTCGTCGATACTGTGCTTACCCGTGAGAAAGGCCACCGGCAGTTCGCCACGCGAGCGATGACCCTGAGCCTGGCCCGGGTTGCGGATATTGGTCAGGGCGGCAAAGCGGCCATTGGCGCCAACCCCCAGCCAGGTGCCCCCGGCCTGCAGGTCACGCCCGGCAATCACCCCAGGCGCATCGGGCCATGGGTGCAGGGGTTGGCTCGGACGCTCATAGAACTCATCACGGTTGGCGCCCAGCAGCAGCGGTTGGGCATGCCCGGGGCGCCAGGCCAAGACGATCAGGCACATGGGTTAGCTCCTCAGTTTTGCCAGTACGCCGGCGCTGTCCAGCACGTTGCCAAGGTGCAGGCGCACCTTGCGCGCCCCACAGCCTAGGCCAAGTTCCAGCAAAATGCGCTCTTCGACCTGCGACAGGCCGCCTTCCAGGCGCTCCAACGGCTGAATCAGCAGCTGGGGCGGACGGCGCAGCTGCAGAAAGCGTTTTGGCAGCAATTCGGCAAAGCCGCGTTGCAACAACTGCTGCGCCGCCGCAAAGTCGGCCACCAGCAAGCGTTGATTGCTGAATGCGGGGTCCGCCTGCAAATGCACCTCGCGGCCACTTTGCAGGTGCATCAGGTGCATCTGGTTACAGCTCAGCTTCAGGTACAGGGTCGGGCGCACATCGTTCTCCCAGGGTGAATCGTGTGGCCTGCGGTTGTATGGCCGCAGCCGCGGGCAAACGTCAACTGACGGTAGAACTCTACGCAAAGCCTGGGTGTACATCCATCGTCCAAAGTGGAGTCTTGGCCTGTGCATCCGGTACCATGCTGGATTACTTGCGGGGGTGCTGATGGAACTGCTGCTGTATTTGGTCCTGGGGGCTGCAGCCGGAACGCTGGCCGGGTTATTTGGCGTGGGTGGCGGCATCATTATCGTGCCGGTGCTGGTGCTGAGCTTTGCCGCGCAGGGCTTTGATCAGGCGGTGCTGACCCATCTGGCGGTAGGCACGTCCCTGGCGACTATTATTTTCACTTCAATCAATGCCGTACTCGAACACCAGCGCAAGGGCGCTGTGTTGTGGTCAATCTTTGCCTGGATGACCCTGGGAATTCTGCTCGGCGCCGGCCTGGGGGCAATGACCGCGGCGGCCATTCAGGGGCCGCTGCTGCAGAAGATTATCGGTATCTTCGCCATCATTATTGCTGTGCAAATGGCGCTGGAGCTGAAACCCAAAGCCGGCCGCGCTGTCCCAGGCAAGCCCGCGCTGGCCCTGGCTGGTGGTGTGATTGGTTGGGCCTCGGCGATTTTCGGGATTGGCGGTGGTTCATTGAGCGTGCCGTTTCTGACCTGGCGCAGCGTGCCGATGCAAAAAGCCGTGGCCACCTCGTCGGCCTGTGGTTTGCCGATTGCCATCGCCAGCGCCCTGAGCTTTATCTGGCTGGGTTGGCATAAGCCTGAGCTGCCGGAGTGGAGCCTGGGCTTTGTTTACCTGCCGGCGTTGGTCGGTATTGCTATTCCCAGTATGTTTTTTGCCCGTGTGGGCGCGCGCCTGGCGCATCGGCTGTCGCCGCGTTTGCTCAAGCGTCTGTTTGCCCTGCTGCTATTCAGCGTGGGCCTGAGTTTCCTCGTTTAAGGAGTTTTTGATGCTGCCTTACCCGCAGATCGACCCGGTGGCCCTGGCCCTTGGCCCGCTGAAAATTCATTGGTACGGCCTGATGTACCTGATCGGTATTGGCGGCGCGTGGTGGCTGGCCTCGCGCCGGGTCAATGCGTTTGCGCCGACGTGGAACAAGGAGAAACTCTCCGACCTGGTGTTCTGGGTGGCCATGGGCGTGATTCTCGGTGGGCGTCTGGGTTATGTGCTGTTTTACGACCTGGCGGCCTATATCGCTGAGCCGGTGCGCATGTTGCGCATCTGGGAAGGCGGCATGTCGTTCCATGGCGGGTTGATTGGCGTGATGCTGGCTACCTGGTGGTTCGGCAAGCGCAACGGCAAAAGCTTCTTCGAGCTGATGGACTTTATCGCGCCGCTGGTGCCGATTGGTCTGGGCGCCGGGCGCATCGGCAACTTCATCAACGCCGAGTTGTGGGGCAAGGCCACGGACCTGCCATGGGCGATGGTCTTCCCCACCGACCCGCAGCAACTGGCGCGCCATCCTTCGCAGCTGTACCAGTTTGCACTGGAAGGCGTGGCCCTGTTCGCCATCCTCTGGTTCTACTCGCGCAAGCCGCGGCCCACCATGGCGGTGTCCGGCATGTTTGCCCTGTGCTACGGCATCTTCCGCTTTATCGTCGAGTTCGTCCGCGTGCCGGATGCCCAGCTCGGTTACCTGGCCGGTGGCTGGCTGACCATGGGCCAGGTACTGTGCCTGCCGATGATTCTCGGCGGCCTGGGCTTGATCGCTTACGCCTACAAACGTCAGGCGGCGCAGGAGGCTGTGCAATGAAGCAATACCTCGACCTGATGCGCCTGGTGCGCGACACCGGCACCTTCAAGAGTGACCGCACCGGCACTGGCACCTACAGCATTTTTGCGCACCAGATGCGTTTCAACCTGGCCGATGGCTTTCCGCTGGTGACCACCAAGAAGTGCCACCTGAAATCCATCATTCACGAGCTGCTGTGGTTCCTCCAGGGCGACACCAACATCAAGTACCTGAAGGACAACGGCGTACGCATCTGGGACGAGTGGGCCGACGAGAACGGTGACCTCGGCCCGGTGTACGGCTACCAGTGGCGCAGCTGGCCGGCGCCGAACGGTGAGTCGATCGACCAGATCAGCAAGCTGATCGAGATGATCAAGACCAACCCGGACTCGCGCCGCCTGATCGTATCCGCCTGGAACCCGGCGCTGGTCGAGCAGATGGCCCTGCCGCCCTGCCACGCGCTGTTCCAGTTCTACGTGGCAGACGGCAAGCTCAGCTGCCAGCTGTATCAGCGCTCGGCGGACATTTTTTTGGGCGTGCCCTTTAATATCGCCAGCTATGCGCTGTTGACCTTGATGGTCGCTCAGGTCTGCGGTTTGCAGCCCGGTGACTTCATCTGGACCGGTGGCGATTGTCACCTGTACGCCAATCACCTTGAGCAGACCGACCTGCAGTTGACCCGTGAGCCATTGCCGCTGCCGGTGATGAAGCTCAACCCCGAGGTGACAGACCTGCTGGCGTTCAAGTTCGAGGACTTTGAACTGGTTGGCTACCAGGCGCATCCGCATATCAGCGCACCCGTCGCGGTGTGACGGCGGGTTGCTCGGCCGTTTTTGTTACCCTGAAGCCTGATCAACAGGGGAGGAAAACATGCTGAGAGTTCTGATCGTCCTGTGGCTGGCGCTGCTGGGGGTGAATGCAAGCGCTGCGCAGTCGAGCGCGCCGGTGTTGCGAGTGGGCATCACCGAAGTCCCGCCATTCGTGATCAAAGAGCCGGATGGCAGTTGGCGCGGCATCAGCATCGACTTGTGGAACACCGTGGCGAAAGAAGCGGGTTACCAGTTCGAGCTGCTACCCATGCCGTTCGAGCAGTTGTTGCCGAGCCTGGAAGAGGGTCAGCTGGATGTGGTGGTCGGCGCGCTGACCATGACCGCCGAACGCGAAGACCGCTTTGACTTTACCCACTCCTTCTACCGTACCGGCTTGGCTATCGGTGTGCCGTTAGTCAGTGACGGTGGCGGCTGGAGTGTGCTCAAAGGCTTGTTGTCCTGGCAGTTTCTCAGCCTGGTACTGGGCTTGGCGGTGTTGCTACTACTGGTGGGCGCGCTGCTCTGGTTGTTTGAACGGCGTGGTAACAAAGAGCAGTTTGGCGGTACGCCGGTGCAAGGGCTTGGCTCCAGTTTCTGGTGGGCCGCGGTGACCATGACCACCGTAGGTTATGGCGACAAGGCGCCGGTGACGCTGGGTGGCCGGCTGGTCGGGCTGGTGTGGATGTTTGCCGGTTTGATCATGGTGTCGACCTTTACCGCGGCGGTGGCCAGCGCCCTGACAGTGGGCAACCTGCAGGGTGGTATTCAGGGCGCGGAAGATTTGCGCCGGGCCCATGTTGCGACCATCGATAAAACCGACAGTGCGCGTTACCTGGCCAGCCAGCGCATCCGGCACACGGATTACCCCAACTTGCTGGCCGCCATGCACGCCGTGCAGAGCGGTGAGGCCGAGGCGGTGGTGTATGACCAGTCGATCATGCAGTACCGCAATGGAGAAATGAGCAAAGGTGGCCTGCGCCTGCTGCCCGGCACCTTCGAGAACCAGTCCTACGCCTTTGCCCTGGCAGACGGCAGCCCTTATCGTGAAGGGATCAACCGCGAGCTGTTGCGCGCTATCAGTGGCTCGGACTGGCGCAAGTTGCAGCAGTTGTACTTGGGCACACCTTAAACCGCGTGGTTCAGCCTGCGGAGCCGTTGTGCATCAGCAGGCTGGCCGCTAATGCGCTGATCTGTTCCTGGCGCTCACTGTCATGCAGCGTGGCCGCCGGGTTCAATGCTGACCACTGTGGGTGGGCGCGCGCCTTGTGTAGTGCGTCGGGTAGTTGACCGTCACGCCAGCTGGCGTCCTGCGGACTGGCCATGCGGATGGCTTCGATTGCGGCATGACCGCGGGCCTCCAGTGCTTGCAGCAACAGCTGTTGGCGCAGGGCGAGCAGACGCAGTACGGCATCATCCACTGTCAGCTCGCGCTGGCCCTTGAGTTTGTCTTTCAGGCGCGTGCCGTAGCTGCGCAGAGTTTGCGCGCTACCACCGAGCAATGCACCGAGGGCAGCAGCGGCGCCGAGGGTAATGCCGCCGACCAGCAGGTCGACACCCAGGCCGGTTGCGGCGCCGGCCGCCATGCCGCCACCGACCTTGATGCCGAGCTGTTTGAGGGTTTCCGGGTTGAACAGGTCATCGCCCCAACGGCCGTTGAGCAGGGGCAACTCGGCGGGTTGTGCATCGCCGAGGCGAAAGGCATACAGGCGCAGCAGTGCTTCTACGCAAGCTTGCTCGCGCTGGCGAATGGCCTGGTGCAGCTCGCGGATTGCACCTTGCTCCAGCACGGTTTGCGCTGCCACGCTGCGTCGGCAGGCGGCGCAGTCCATTAACAGTTCGGCGATCAACCGGGCGCCGCTGTTGCGCCTGAGCTGGCGCTGCGCCTGGTGGTCGTCCAGCAGCCGTTGCAGTGGCCCCCGGGCTTTTTCCAGCAGCAGGGCGAGGCTGTCGTAGAGGCGTCGTTCGCCATCCAGCGGCGGTGCCACGCTGTCAAAACAGACCAGGGCGTGCAGCCCCTGGCGGGCCAGGGCTTCACGCCACTCCGACTCGCGGTGCTGGCTGCTGTTGACGAAATTCAGCACCGGCAGCAGCGGACGGCCGCACATGGCCAGCACAGCCAGCTCGTCACGGTATTTGGCCAGCACCGGCTCGCGGGCATCGATGACATACAGCCCTGCATCCGAGGCCAATAGCTGGCGCAGCACCTTGGCTTCCTGCTCAAAGCGTTGGCGCGCCTCGCTGCTGTCGAGGAAGCGGGCCAGGCGTGCCGGGCCGTCCAGGCGTTCGCCGGGGCGGTCGAGGCGCTCCAGGTAATCGAGCAGGGCGATGGCGTCCTCCAGGCCGGGTGTGTCGTACAGCTCCAGCAGCGCTTGGCCTTCTACTGACAGGCGCGCACCTTCGACATGGCGGGTGGTGCTGGGGCGATGGGAGACCTCGCCGAAGCCGACATCGCGGGTCAGGGTGCGCAGCAATGAGGTTTTACCAACATTGGTGTGGCCGACCATGGCCAGTTGCAACGCTTTAGTCATGGCCATGCTCCAGCCAGTTCAGCGGGGCGCTGTCGCTGTAGGGCACGTGCAACTGATCCAGAGCCTGATGCCAGTCGCTCAGTCGGGCGCTATCGAGGGCCTCTCCTGCGGGAGGCTGTAACAGCCAGATACGCGCGGCGCTGGCCGTGCGTGCGAGTTCGCCGAGCAAGGTCAGGCTGCCGCGATCTGGCGAGCGGCGCGGGTCGCAGGCAATCAACAGGCGCGCAGGTGGAAAGCGGGTCAACTGATCGAGCAATTGGTTGCGCTGCTCGCGGCTGTCAATGATCCCGGCATCGCTGATGCCGGCAGGCAAGGCGGGAGGCCAGCTGCGTTGTGGGTCCAGCTCGATGGCCACCAGCAACGCGCCCTGGCTGTCGAGTGTGCTGCTGCCGGTTTGGGCTTGGTGCAGTTGCGCAGGCGCCGGATCGCATACGCCGAGGCGTTCGCTACTCGGCTGCAGGCGCTCACGCAGCAAACTGTAGCCGGGTAGGCTGAGGTCCAGGCTCAGGGTGGCACTGGCGCGTTGCCAGCGCCACAGGCAGAGCAGCAGCAGGGCCAGGCGTGGCAGCAGGCCATAGACCAGCAACACGCCGACCAGCCAGCCGGCCCAGTTCAGGCGTGCGCTCTCGTTGCTCAGGGCGTCGGCGCCGCTGGCACGGATCAGCTCAGCATCGGGCAGGCTGAAGCCCAGCAGCGCTGGCAGGCTGCCGAGCGCCTGAGTCAGGGCGATAAAGCTGTCGCTGCCAAGCAGGGTGCTTTCCCAGACAAAACCGTAGCGGCGGGTTGTCAGCAGGGCCAGCAGGGTCAGCAGTGCGGTCAGCAGGGTCAGCAGCCAAAAGCCGTGCACCAGCACACCCAGCCCCCAGCGGCTGAGGCGCTGGCGTTGCAGCATCAGCAGTAGCGCCGGAGCCAGTTGTGCGGCCTGGGCGTCGCGGGCGAGCTTGGCGCTCAGCCACAACCACAGGTGCCCGAGCGCACCGGCACTGTCGCGGCTCAGTAGCAGGGCCAGGGTCCAGGCCAGCAGTAGCAGCAGATTGAGGCCGAGCAGGCTGCCCAAGGCCCAGAACACGTTGACCGGGCGCAGGCCGTCACCCAGCGCGGCTACTGCCAGGCCGCTGCCGCCGAGCAAGGCTAGCAGTACCAGCAGCAATCCGGCCAGGCGCGCGCCCTGCAACCAGTGCTGCTGTGCCTGTAGTTGACCGTCGCGGTTGCTCAACCAGATTGCCCGGGCTTCGATGCGGTCGGCCAGCTGACTGGCGCTCTGTTGGGCATGGCGATTGGCTTCGCGGTCTTCCAGCGGGCCGGCCTGCTCTTCACGCAGGCGCAGGGTTTCGCATAGCCACAGGCGTTGCAGGCGGTTGGCTGGAGGATTCTTGAATGGGCTCACGCAGTGTTCCGTTGGCGAGTGGAAACCAGAGAATAACCGCAGCGCCCTGCGGATGGCATAACAGTAAGGCCACATGTACTCTTTTGCCCCGCCGGGCTAGGCTGAATCCAGCCGTCGACCGTGCCAAGGCATAACAATAAAAGCGAGTGCCGCCGTGAAGTTACCGCATCTGGATTGGGTCAATCAGGACTCGCCGTACCTGCGCCAGCATCAGCAGGGCTTTCGCCTGCTCAGTTTTGACGGTGAACTGGAAGAAGCGTTCAAGCGCTATCACGCCAATGTGTTTCTGCGGCGTATGCGCTGGGCGTTGCTGGTGGCCACGCTAATGTCGTTGCTGTTCGTGCTGCTGGATGCGGTCAATCTGCCGGACCCGCTGCGTGGGCGCATCCTCGCTTTGCGCCTGGGGGTGATCCAGCCGATGCTGCTTCTGGCCTGGCTGGCCACTTATCGGCGTGGCTTGCGTGATCATCTGCAGTTGATCGGCGGCACTGTGGCGTTGCTCTGTGGGCTGGCGGTGGCCGGCATCATCGGCTTGGCCCGCTATCACAGTTTCGCCTTGCCCTATGAGGACATCATCCTGGTTACCGTGTTTTTCTATTTCCTCACCGGCTTGCGGTTCACCACTGCTGTTCTATGCGGTTGGCTGACCTTGCTGGCCTATCTGTTGGTGGAGTTGAGTGTTGGCCTGGCGGGCGAATTGCTGCTGAGCAATGCACTGTTTCTGACGCTGGCCAATATCATCGGCTCGGTGGGTTGCTACTCACTTGAATACGCCACCCGGCAGAATTTTCTTGGCCAGGGCTTGTTGCAGGATATGGCCGAAAAGGACTTTCTCACCGGCTTGCTCAACCGCCGGGCGTTCACCGAACGTGCCGAACGCAGCTGGCGTCAGGCGCAGCGCGAGAAGCAGGCGCTGGGCGTGGTGATGATGGATGTCGATTTCTTCAAGCGCTACAACGACCACTATGGCCATGCGGCGGGCGACGAGGCGCTGCGTCAGGTTGCCCGGGTGATTGCTGAGCATGCGCGGCGGCCACTCGATTGTGCGGCGCGTTATGGGGGCGAGGAGTTTGTCGGGATCTGGTATGGCCTGAGCGAAGAGCAGCTACTGGTGATTATGGAAAATATTCGCGCAGGCATCGAAGCCTTGGCGCTGAGCCATGTCGGTTCGGATGCCGCGGCCGTCGTCACCCTCAGCCTCGGCATGGCCTATGTGACCCCGCAGAGCCATCAGAGCCTGGAGGATGCCTTGCGTTTGGCGGATGTCGCGCTCTACCTGGCCAAGGAACAAGGGCGCAATCGGGTGGTGGCCAAACGCGAGGCGAGTCAGCAGCACTGAACGGAGGGAAGGCTTCAATGATCCACGCGCAGACGGTATTCTCGCGCCTATGAAAAATACCCTGCCTCTTTGCATGATCGCCGCCCTCGCGGACAACCGCGTGATCGGCCGCGACAACAAACTGCCCTGGCACCTGCCGGCAGACCTCAAACACTTCAAGGCGCTGACCCTGGGCAAGCCGATCATCATGGGGCGCAAGACCTGGGATTCGCTCGGGCGTCCTTTGCCGGGCCGGCTTAACCTGGTGGTCAGCCGTCAGCCCGGTTTGCAGCTTGAAGGCGCGGAGGTCTTCGCCAGCCTGGACAGTGCTCTGCTGCGAGCCGAAGCCTGGGCCCGCGAAGAAGAGGCTGAGGAGTTGATGCTGATTGGTGGCGCACAGCTATATGAGCTGGGCCTGGCCCAGGCCGAGCGCCTGTACCTGACCCGCGTCGGCATCAGCCCGCAGGGTGACGCCTATTTTCCTGAGATTGCTGAAGCCGACTGGCACCTGTCCTCGGCCATCGAGCACGCGCAAGGGCTGGAGACGCCCGGCTATGTGTTTGAGGTGTGGGATCGCAAATAGCCTCCAGGCCGTAAAATTGCGGCGTGCCTGGTTTAGGCACGCCTCGCCTATGTTTGACCACGGCCGCCGCTAGATTCAGTTTTCCTGCGTTGCATTGACGTCCGCCAAGGCGGACGTTTTTGTAGGTCGCTAGGCTGTGTACTGGTTTTTCCCCTCTACAGGTTGTTTCCCCATGCATGACGCCGATCACGCCGAGCCGGATCGTATTGCCGCGATTTTTATGCGCCACCCGCTTTGGGAGGACGCTCTCGCCCTCGTGCTGGGTACGGCCATGGTGGCCCTGGGCATTACCCTCTACAGTCAGGCGGGCTTGCTGACCGGTGGCACCGTCGGCCTGGCTTTTTTAATGAAATACCTGCTGGGCTGGTCGTTCGGTCCGGTGTTCTTTCTGCTCAACCTGCCGTTCTATGCCCTGGCCATCTGGCGCATGGGCTGGCCGTTTACCCTGCGCACCTTCTGTGCGGTAGGGATGGTCTCGTTACTGGCAGAACTGACTCCGCACTGGATTGGTTTCACTCACCTGAACCTGGTGTACGCCGCGCTGTTTGGTGGTTTTGCCATGGGACTGGGCTTACTGATGCTGTTTCGTCACCGCGCCAGCCTCGGCGGGGTGAACATTCTCGCGCTGTACCTGCAGGAGCGCTTTGGTTTGCGCGCGGGCAAGGTGCAAATGGGCATCGATGTGCTGATCGTGCTCGGCGCGGTACTGGTTGTACCGCTGGACAAGGTGGCCCTGTCGATTCTCGGCGCGCTGGCGCTGAATATGGTGCTGGCGATCAACCACCGCGCCGGGCGTTATATGGGCGTGAGCTAAACGTCGACAACAAAAAGCCCGGCACTCAGGCCGGGCTTTTTGTGTGTAGTGTGTAGGATGGGTTGAGCGTAGCGATACCCATGCCGTACAGCGATGGGTATTGGCGCTGCACACCTCAACTCATCCTAGGTGCTGGTTACTGCACCAGCTTGTCCAGCAGCGCCTTGTCGCGTACCGCGCCCTTGTCGGCGCTGGTGGCGAGCAGGGCGTAGGCTTTCAGTGCTGTGGTGACCTTGCGTGGACGGTTTTCCACTGGCTTCCAGCCCTTCTTGTCCTGCTCGTGGCGGCGATGGGCGATTTCTTCATCGGTCACCAGCAGGTTGATGCTGCGGTTGGGGATGTCGATCAGCACTTTGTCGCCGTCGCGCACCAGGCCGATGGCACCGCCAGCGGCGGCTTCCGGCGAAGCGTGGCCGATGGACAGGCCCGAGGTGCCGCCGGAGAAACGGCCGTCGGTGAGCAGGGCGCAGGCTTTGCCCAGGCCTTTGGATTTCAGGTACGAGGTCGGGTAGAGCATTTCCTGCATGCCCGGGCCGCCTTTCGGGCCTTCGTAGCGGATGATGACGATGTCGCCTTCCCTCACTTCGTCGGCGAGGATGCCGCGCACGGCGCTGTCCTGGCTTTCGAAGATCTTGGCGTTGCCTTCGAAGACGTGGATCGACTCGTCCACGCCGGCGGTTTTCACCACGCAGCCGTCGAGGGCGATGTTGCCGTAGAGCACGGCCAGGCCGCCTTCTTGCGAATACGCATGCTCGACGCTGCGGATGCAGCCGTTCTCGCGGTCGTCGTCCACCGTGTCCCAGCGGGTGCTTTGGCTGAACGCGGTCTGCGTCGGGATGCCGGCCGGGCCGGCACGGAAGAAGGTGTGCACGGCTTCATCGTCGGTCTGGGTGATGTCCCATTTGGCGATGGCTTCGGCCATGGTCTTGCTGTGCACGGTCGGCAGGTCGGTGTGCAGCAGGCCGCCACGGGCCAGGGAACCGAGGATGCTGAAGATGCCGCCGGCGCGGTGCACGTCTTCCATGTGGTACTTCTGGATGTTCGGCGCGACTTTGCACAGCTGCGGCACTTTGCGCGACAGGCGGTCAATGTCACGCAGGTCGAAGTCGACTTCGCCTTCCTGGGCGGCGGCCAGCAGGTGCAGGATAGTGTTGGTCGAGCCGCCCATGGCGATATCCAGGGTCATGGCGTTCTCGAACGCCTTGAAGTTGGCGATGTTGCGCGGCAGCACCGAGTCATCGCCCTCACCGTAGTAGCGCTTGCACAGCTCGACGGCGGTGCGCCCGGCTTGCAGGAACAGCTGCTCGCGGTCGCTGTGGGTGGCCAGGGTCGAACCGTTGCCGGGCAGGGCCAGGCCGAGGGCTTCCATCAGGCAGTTCATCGAGTTGGCGGTGAACATGCCGGAGCAGCTGCCGCAGGTCGGGCAGGCGCTGCGCTCGTATTCGGCGACTTTCTCGTCGGAGGCGCTGTCATCGGCGGCGATGACCATGGCGTCGACCAGATCGAGGCCATGGCTGGCCAGCTTGGTTTTGCCGGCTTCCATCGGCCCACCAGACACGAAGATCACCGGGATGTTCAGGCGCAGGGAGGCCAGCAGCATGCCGGGGGTGATCTTGTCGCAGTTACTGATGCAGACGATGGCGTCGGCGCAGTGGGCGTTGACCATGTACTCCACGGAGTCGGCGATGATCTCGCGGCTCGGCAGCGAATAGAGCATGCCGTCGTGGCCCATGGCGATGCCGTCGTCGACCGCGATGGTGTTGAATTCCTTGGCCACGCCGCCGTGTTTCTCGATCTCGCGGGCGACCAGCTGGCCCATATCCTTCAGGTGCACATGGCCGGGCACGAACTGGGTGAAGGAGTTGGCGATGGCGATGATCGGCTTCTTGAAGTCTTCATCCTTCATCCCGGTGGCGCGCCACAGGGCGCGGGCGCCGGCCATGTTGCGGCCGTGGGTGGAGGTCTTCGAGCGGTAATCAGGCATGGCGGTCAATCCTGCAAAGGCTAATCAGGTCACGCGTGCACAGGCACTGGTGCTGTGCGGGCAACGGGCTGTTGGTGCGTATGGTGAGCCGGGATCAGGTCCAAGGCAAACACAAGTGCGTATTTGCTGGGCTGGGGCGCTGCTGGCGCAGGGTGGGCGCGAGCGTGGCCGGGCTACAAGTCCGCCTGGGATAGGGCAGGAGAGTGTCGATTCTAATCCCGGGCGGCTTGGGGCGAAAGCGCAGGGTGTGTATTCAGTGCCGTGGGCTTACTCGATGGTTTCAATACCACGCATGCGGCTGGCGCGGCGGCGCAGCAGTTCGATGGTGATCAGCAGGACAATCGACATCAGGATCAGCAGGGTGGCGATGGCCAGGATGCTCGGGTTGATCTGCTCGCGCAGGCCCGAAAACATCTGCCGAGGGATGGTGCGCTGCTGCGGACCGGCCATAAACAGAATCACCACCACCTCGTCGAACGAGGTGATAAAGGCGAACAACGCGCCGGAGATCACCCCGGGGCGGATCAGCGGCATGATGATGTCGAAGAACACCCGCAGTGGCGTCGCGCCCAAATTCAGCGCGGCGCGTGCCAGCGAGTAGTCGAAGCCAGTCAGGGTGGCGGTCACGGTGATGATCACGAACGGCGTCCCGAGAGCGGCATGGGCGATGATCACGCCCAGGTAATTGCCGGCCAGGCCGAGGTCGGAATAGAAGAAGAACATCCCGGCGGCGGTGATGATCAGCGGCACAATCATCGGCGACAGCAGCAGTGCGGTGATCAGTCGGCGTGCCGGCATGTCGTCGCGGGCCAGGCCCACGGCAGCGCAAGTGCCGAGCACAGTGGCCAGCAGGGTGGCAAAGAAGCCGATCACAAAACTGTTCTTGATCGCCAGCAGCCATTTGTCGTCGCTAAGAATCGCGCTGTACCAGCGCAGCGAATAGGCCTCGGGCTGCAGGGTGAGCATGCCTTCGGTAAAGCTGAAGAACGGCTCGACGTTAAACGACAGCGGGATGATCACCAGGATTGGCATGATCAGAAACAGCAGTACCAGCCAGGAGCTGGTTTTCAGCAGCCAGCTGCCCAGGTGATGCCAGAAGCCGTAATAGGCGGGAATCTTCATGGTCTGTTCCTTAGCCTAGTTTGATATTGCTGGCGCCGACGAAGCGGTCGTACAGCCAGTACAGCAGGAGGATCAGCGCGAGCAGCAGGGAGCCCAGTGCGGCGGCCAGTTCCCAGTTGTTCGAGCGCTGCATATGGAAGGCGATGATGTTACTGATCATCTGGCCATCGGTGCCGCCGACCAGTGCCGGGGTGATGTAGTAGCCCACCGAGATGATAAACACCAGCAGGGCGCCCGCGCTCAGGCCCGGCAGGGTCATCGGGAAGTAGATCCGCGCGAAGGCCGGAATCGGCCGCGCGCCCAGTGACAGCGCAGCGCGCAGGTAACTGGGGTCGATGCCGCGCATCACGCTGTACAGCGGCAGAATCATGAACGGCAGCAGGATGTGGGTCATCGCCACCACGGTGGCGAACGAGGTGTAGAGCATCTCAATGGGCTGGTCGACGATGCCGACGCCGAGCAGAAACGAGTTGATCACCCCGTTGGTCTGCAACAACGCGATCCAGGCCGTGGTGCGTACCAGCAGTGAGGTCCAGAACGGCAGCAGCACCAGCACCAGCAGCAGGTTGGCGCGGTTCTCCGGCAGCCCGGCCAGGTAATAGGCCAGCGGGTAACCGAGCAGGGCGCAGAACAGGGTGATGACCAGCGCCATGTTCAGGGTCTTGGTGTAGAGCTGCAGGTAGATTTGCGTGTCTTCACGCACCTGAATGCCTTGATCGGGATGCAATTCCAGGTCGAGGGCGGTCAGGTAGTAGTCATAGGTGTAGGGCTTGCCGGCGCGCTGGATGGCGTACCAGGTGTCCGGATTGCTCCATTTGCGATTTGCCTTGAGCAGGGTTTCCGCCCCTTGCTGTTCAAGCTGCTCATTATTCAGGCGTGCAACCTTGCGCGCGGTGGACTTGACCACGCTGGACATGCCGGCTGTAGCGCGGTTGATCTCTTCGGCCAGCTTGCCGGACTGGCGCTCTTTGGCCAGGCCGTGCAGCTCTTTGGCGAAAGCAGTGAGGGTTTGTTCATCGGGTATGGCTTTGCCGTCCCAGCGCTGTAGCTCGCTCAGGGTCAGCGGAATAAGGGTGGCCACCGTTGGGTGGTGAACACTGCGCCAGAGCATGCTGGCGATGGGCGCAACGAAGCTGAGCATGATGAATATCAGCAGCGGCAGCACAAACATGAAGGCGGTCAGGCGCTTTTTGCGTCGACCACTGGCGGCTTGATTGGCTTCGGTGCTGGTAAGAGAGGACAAGCGTTAACTCCTATACAACCTGAAAGCGACGCCCCGCGCCTTATGCGCGGGGCGTCTGAGGTTTTACTTCAACAGCCACTCGTTGAATTTTTCACCGAGGGATTCGCCATAGTCAGCCCAGAAGTCCGAACCGGCCTGGATGCCCTTGCTCAGGTGAGCGGTAGGCAGGTGTGGTGCGGCGCTTTGGTCAGCCAGCGGCATGGACGACTTGCGAGTCGGGCCGTAGGCCACATCAGGCATGCCGGCCAGCGGCTTGGAGCCGGTGGCATAGGCGATGAACTTCATGGCCAGGTCTTTCTTCTTCGAGCCTTTGACGATGGCCCAGGCGTCGAGGTCGTAGACGTGGCCGTCCCAAACGATGACAAACGGTTTTTTCTCCTGGCGAATGGCGTCATAGAAACGCCCGTTAGCCGACTGCACCAGTACCGCACCGCCGTCATTCAGCAGTTGTGGGGCCTGGGACCAGGAATCAAACCAGACGATGTCCTGCTTGATGGTGTCCAGCTTGGCAAAGGCGCGGGCCTGGCCTTCCGGGGTGGCCAGCACTTCATAGACGTCCGCCGGTTTTACGCCATCCGCCAGCAATGCCCATTCCATGTTGACCTGCGGGCGTTTGCGCAGGGCGCGTTTGCCCTGGATTTTCTGGGTGTCGAAGAAATCAGTGATGCTGGCGGCCTTGGTGCCGCCGATGGTTTTCTCGTTATAGGCGAAGACCACCGACCAGACGATATTGCCGACCGCGCAGTCGCTGGACAGGGCTTCGGGGATAAAGTCCTTGTCGGCGGCTACGCCGTCGATACCGGCGGGCAGCACACTGTGATCGAGGGTTTCCAGCAGGCCTTCGGAGCAGGCACGCTCAAGGTCGATCACTTCGAAGTCGACCACGTCCCACTGAATGTTGCCGGACTCTACCTGGGCTTTGATCTCGGCCACACCGCCGGTGTAGTCCTCGAACAACACCTTGTTGCCGGTGTCTTTCTGGAAGGGGTCAATCACATGCTTTTGCTGGGCTGCGCCATAGGCACCACCCCACGACACCACCGTAAGGGTTTCTTCGGCGCTGGCGGCGAAACTTGCCGTACCCAGTGCGGCAGCTAAAGCGAATGTGGAAAAGCGGGTGGTCAGTGTTCTAGCCATGCTGTGCTCCATTGCTTTTTAGTCTTAGGGTTAGAGCGACGTCGGAACATCCTGTCGGTCCAGGGCCTGGCTGTCTTGCGGCAGCCAGGCCAGGGCGACCTCATCCTTGACGCTGAGTTGCGGTGCGGAATTGTCATTCATGTTTTTCACCACCAATTCGGTGCCGTCGGCGGTTTCGAAGTGGTAGCGGATGTATTCGCCGACGTAATGACGGGTGACGAACCGCGCCATCACCTGATTGCCGGTGCTGCCGAGACGTTCAGTAAAGCTGAGCTTTTCCGGGCGGATCGACACCGTAGTCGGCAAGCCGATTTCTATGCAGTTGGCTTTCAGCGCACTGACTAGGCCGCCATCTTCCAGGCGCACTTCTACGGTGTCCTCGCCAACGCTTTCGATCACGCCCTTGAGCTTGTTGCTCTCGCCAATAAAGTCGGCAACGAACAGGTTGGCGGGGCGCTCGTAGAGCACATGCGGCGGCGCACATTGCTGCACGATGCCATTGTTGAATACGGCGATACGGTCGCTCATGGTCAGCGCTTCGGTCTGGTCGTGGGTCACGTAGATCACGGTGAAACCGAGCTGCTCATGCAGGCGCTTGATCTCGAACTGCATCTGCTCACGCAGTTTCTTGTCCAGAGCGCCGAGGGGTTCGTCCATCAGCACGATATCCGGGGCGAAAATCAGTGCCCGGGCCAAGGCCACGCGCTGGCGTTGGCCGCCGGAAAGTTGACCGGGGAAGCGGTTGCCGAAATCCAGGAGCTCAACCAGCGACAGGTACTCGTCGACCTTGGCGTTAATCACATCTTTGGGCTGTTTGCGGATTTTCAGCGGGTAGGCCAGGTTCTCGCGCAGGGTCATGTGCGGGAACAGCGCGTACTGCTGGAACACCATGCCGATATTGCGTTGATAGGGCGCAATGCTGGTGACCGAGCGGCCGTTGATCAGGATCTCGCCGCTGGTGACGTCCTCGAACCCGGCGAGCATCATCAGACAGGTGGTTTTGCCCGAGCCGGAAGGGCCGAGCAGGGTGATGAATTCACCTTTGGCCACATCCAGATTGAAGTCCTTGACCACCAGATTCTTGTGATCGTAGGTCTTCTTGACGTTGGTGAATTGCAGGAACGGTTTGTCCCCAGCCAGGTCAGCCATACCCCTCCCCAATTGTGCTCTGAACAGCCAGCGGCTTGTGGTCGCTAGCTGAGTATTTGAATGTGCGCGTTCACAGGTTGTGTGTCGGGCAACTTGTTTGAGTGTTCAAATAACGCAAGCACTGTGCCAGCACTCCACGCGCCCTGTAATGCTGGACATAAGTCTAGTCAAGGCGGGCACTTGCGCCAGATTGGTGTGGGAAGACGTAACAGGTGGGGCGTAAGGAAGCACCTGCCGAGATGCACTCGACAGGTGCAGGTGCTCAGCTATTGGGCAGCAGGCGCACGGTCAGGCTCTTGATGTAGCGGGTCTCGTTGATGGCCGGGTGTACCGGGTGATCCGGGCCCTGGGCGCCGCGTTCGAGCAGTTGGATATTGCGATCCAGATGACGCGCACTGGTCAGCAGGATGTTCTGCAGGTTGTCTTCTTCCAGGTGCATGGAGCAGCTGGCGCTGATCAGGATGCCGTCCTTGTTGAGCAGGCGCATGGCTTGCTCGTTGAGGCGGCGGTAGGCGCCTTCACCGTTTTTCAGGTCTTTCTTGCGCTTAATGAATGCGGGCGGGTCGGCGACGATTACGTCGAAGCGTTCCTCCGCGGCCTTGAGCTGCTTGAGCGCCTCGAATACGTCGCCCTCAACACAGGCGACCTTGTCGGTCAGGCCGTTTAATGCCGCGTTGCGCTCAACCCCGTCGAGGGCAAAGCCGGAGGCATCCACACACATCACGTCGCTGGCACCAAAGGCTGCCGCTTGCACGCCCCAGCCGCCGATGTAACTGAACAGGTCGAGTACGCGCTTGCCCTTGACGTAGGGCGCCAGACGCGCGCGGTTCATGCGATGGTCATAGAACCAGCCGGTTTTCTGCCCTTCGATCACCGGGGCTTCGAATTTCACGCCGTTCTCTTCCAGGGCGACCCACTCCGGCACGACGCCGAACGGGGTTTCGACATAACGCGCCAGGCCTTCGGCGTCACGGGCGGCGGAGTCGTTCTTGAGCAGAATGCCGCTGGGTTTGCACACCTGGATCAGCGCCGCGAGCACCTCATCCTTGTGCCGCTCCATGGTCGCGGAGGCCAGCTGCACCACCAGAATGTCGAAGAAACGGTCGACTACCAGGCCCGGCAGCAGGTCGGAATCGCCGTACACCAGGCGGTAGCAGGGCTTGTCGAATAGACGCTCGCGCAGCGACAGGGCCACGTTGATGCGGTGCACCAGCAGGGATTTGTCCAGCACATGCTTAGTGTCACGCGACAGCAGGCGCGCGCAGATCAGGTTATTCGGGCTCATCGCGACGACGCCCAGCGGTTTGCCGCCGGCCGCCTCGAGAATGGCCTGATCGCCAGCCGCAAAACTGTTGAGCGGTGTGGCGGTAACGTCGATTTCGTTGCTGTAGATCCACAGATGGCCGGCGCGCAGGCGTCGATCGGCGTTGGCTTTGAGGCGCAGGCTGGGCAGGGACATCGTGGGGTACTCCGCAGAAAAGAGCGGAATTATAGCCCAGGCGACGCAGCCTTCGCTGGAGCGCCTGGGCAGCAGCAGTTAAGCGGCGAGCAGCTCGATCAGCTGACGATTGAATGCCGGCAGATCATCCGGCTTACGGCTGCTGATCAAGCTGCCGTCTTTGACCACGGGCTTATCGATCCAGTGCCCGCCGGCATTGCTGATGTCATCTTTTAACGAGTTCCAACTGGTCAGGGTCCGGCCTTTGACGAGGCCGGCAGACACCAGAAGCCAGGCGCCGTGGCAAATTACCGCGATTGGCTTTTCCTGCGTGGCCGCCTGTTTAACCAACTCTTGAGCCCGCGGGATGTTGCGGATCTGGTCTGAGTTGATGACCCCACCGGGAAGTACCAGGGCATCGTAATCATGGATTCTGGCGACCTCGAAGGTCTTGCTGACTTTAAACGTGTCCGCAGGTTTATCGTGGTGCCAGCCGCGCACGGTATCGATGGTGTCCGACAGGATGTCGACCGTTGCCCCGAGCTTTTCCAGCGCCTCCTTGGGTGCGGTCAGTTCAACTTGTTCGAAGCCGTCGGTTACCAGCAGTGCTACGCGCTTACCTTTGAGGGAGGTCGTCATGTCGCTCTCCTTGTTCGTGGGTGTTCCGATTCGAAGGCACAGCCACTACAAAAGTTCACCGAAACTAGAGTTGCGGGACGGTCGGCGACCGTTAGACTGTTGAGCATCCCCGCGTATGAATTCAGGCCATGTCTCAAGAACTTTCCGCTGAATATATCCAGCAAGTGTTGCAGGGCATCAGCGTGCCGCCGCAGCCGCAGATCATGGTGGATTTGCAGATGGAGCAGGTGATGCCCAGCCCGGACCTGCGTGCCATCGCCAAGTTGATCAGCCAGGACCCAGGCCTGTCCGGGGCGCTGTTGAAGGTGGTGAACTCACCGTTCTTTGGCCTGGCCAACCGCATTGCCTCGATTCAGCAGGCGGTCAACCTGCTGGGCTGCAACACCGTGATCAACCTGATCAATGCGCAGTCGATTCGTGGTGAGCTGACGGACGAGGCAATCGTCACCCTCAATCGCTTCTGGGACACCGCCCAGGACGTGGCCATGACCTGCCTGACGCTGGCCAAGCGCATCGGTTATCACTCGCCGGACGAGGCCTATACCCTCGGCTTGTTTCACAACTGCGGCATTCCGCTGATGATCAAGCGCTTCCCCAATTACATGATGGTTCTGGAAGAGGCCTATGCCAGTGCCACCGACGAGCGCCGTGTGGTGGATACGGAGAATCGCCTGCTGAATACCAACCATGCGGTAGTCGGCTATTTCACCGCCAAGTCGTGGAATCTGCCGTTACACCTGTGCGAGGCGATTGCCAGCCACCACAATGCGTTGGCGATTTTCACCGAAGACTCCAGCCGTGACGCGCAACTGAAAACCCTGCTGGCGATTCTGAAAATGGCCGAGCACATCTGCGCCAGTCATCAGGTGTTGGGCAATCAGCCGGATGACCACGAGTGGCAGAGCATTGAGCAGCTGGTCCTGGAGTATGTCGGCTTGTCTGAGTACGACTTCGAGAACCTGCGTGAGAGCATTCGCGATATGGGCGCGTGATCACGCATATCGTCGCTTTTGGGCATTCCTGCTAAGGTGAGTGCCCGTCCGATTCCTGCCTGATTTGCTGCTATGCCCGAACTCCCTGAAGTAGAAACCACCCGCCGTGGCATCGCGCCGTACCTTGAAGGGCAGCGCGTTAGCCGGGTGATCGTGCGCGAGCGACGTTTGCGTTGGCCGATCCCGGAAGATCTTGATATTCAGCTGTCCGGGCAGCGCATCGAATGCGTCGAACGGCGCGCCAAGTACCTGCTGATCAAAGCTGAAACGGGCAGTCTGATCAGCCATCTGGGCATGTCCGGCAGCTTGCGCCTGGTCGAGGCAGGTGTGCCTGCCGCCAAGCATGAGCATGTGGATATCGAGTTGGAGTCTGGCCTGGCCCTGCGTTACACCGACCCACGCCGCTTCGGCGCGCTGCTCTGGAGCGCGGAGCCCCTGAGCCATGTGTTGCTCAGCAAGCTGGGGCCGGAACCCTTGACCGACCTGTTCGATGGCGAGCGGTTATTTCAGCAGTCCCGTGGCCGTTCTATGGCGGTCAAACCGTTCATCATGGATAACGCCGTGGTGGTCGGGGTTGGCAACATCTATGCGAGCGAAGCGTTATTTGCCGCCGGTATCGACCCGCGCCGCGAAGCCGGCTCGCTGTCGCGGGCGCGCTATTTGAAGCTGGCGGCTGAGATCAAACGTATCCTCGCCCATGCGATCGAGCGTGGTGGCACCACCTTGCGTGACTTTGTCGGCGGCGATGGCCAGCCGGGCTATTTCCAGCAGGAGTTGTTCGTTTACGGGCGTACGGGTGAGTTCTGTAAGCTCTGCGGCAGCACCTTGCGGGAGATCAAGCTCGGCCAGCGCGCCAGTGTCTATTGCCCGCGCTGCCAGCGCTAAAGCGCTCGACGCTCTACGGTGAGCTGGTGTGGCTGGATTAAGCGGTGTCGTTTGGTTCAGGGTGCTCACCCGGGGCCAGCCGGAGGCTGCTGACGACTCGTTTTGCAGGGCTGAATTTGACCCTCAGGCGCGGATGCCTGAGCTGGTGCATAACAATAAGAACGACCGAGGTAGTGATGTCCGGTAATTATTTGCCCCGCAATCCGCTCGCCGAGTGGGTGGGGCGTGTGGCACTGAAGCTGATGGGTTGGCGTATTGAAGGGCAGTTGCCCGCGCTGGACAAGTTTGTGGTGATCGGCGCGCACCACACCTCAAATTGGGATTTTGTAATCTTTATCGCGGCGAAGTTTGTCCTGCGCCTGAATGCCCGCTGGTTTGGTAAACACACTATTTTCCGCTGGCCCTTTGGTGCGCTGATGCGCAGCTGGGGCGGTATCGCCATTCGCCGTGAGCGTCAGGCTAATACTGTGGAGCAGGCTGTCCGGGCCTTTGCCGAGCACGAGCAGTTCATGCTGGTCTTGTCACCTGAAGGCACGCGCAAGAAGGTCGAGCGCTGGAAGATGGGCTTTTATCGCATCGCCCTCGGTGCCGGCGTACCCATTGTATTGGGCGCTCTGGACTATCAGAATCGCCGCCTCATTATTGGCCCTGTTTTTGTGCCGACAGGGCATGAAACGGCCGACCTCGCCGCGATATTGGCGTTTTTTCGCCCCTTTGTTCCGAAAAAACCTGAATACGCCTTTTGCGGCGATTGACGGCCGTCACGCTGACAATTATCAAAGCGCTGTTATAGTTAGTTGTACTGCCTCCTAATAGCTGAAGGATCGCCCCATGAAACTGTTCCGCTCCACCGCTGCTGCACTGGCGCTGACCACTGGCCTGCTGGCATTGCCAGCACATGCTGACGTAGCGCAGCAGAACAGTAGCGGCGACCCTCTTTACACGGCCAATGCGCCAAAAGCCTATTCGATGGTGGGGGATCTGCTGATCGCCCGTCCGCTATTGATCGGTGCTACCGCCATCGGCGTGGTGGCCTTTGTGGTGAGCCTGCCGTTCACCGCATTGGGCGGTAATGTCGCCGAGGCTGGCCAGGCGTTGGTTGTTGAGCCGGGCAAAGAAGCCTTTGTCCGCTGCCTGGGTTGCACGACTTCAGGTTACAAGCAGGACTGATTTATTACCTGCCACACAAAAACGCCGGTCACTCGACCGGCGTTTTTGTGTGCGTAATCCGAGGTTTCATTTGGCTGGTGCTCGCCAGAGTTGGGCTTGACCCACGCCGCGTGGGTCGCTGGCCGCTTCCAGATTGCCGGTTTGCTTGTCCCAGCGCAGTACCTGCTGGTTGCCGTAGCGGCGGCTGGTGGGTTTCAGGCTATACCCGCGGGCCTGCAGTGCGCTGAGTTGCGCGGAGGTGAAGGCGTCAGGCTCGTACTCGACCTGATCCGGCAGGTACTGATGGTGATAGCGCGGCACGGCCGGCCAACGGCTTACGGGTTGGCCATCTAGGTATTCGAGTATGGCTAACAGCACCATGCTGGGAATGCGGCTGCCACCGGGGGTGCCAAACGAGGCAAAGGCTTCGGGGCTGTCGATAAACGTGGGACTCATGCTCGAAAGCGGTCGTTTACCTGCGGCAATCGCGTTGGCCCGGCTGCCTGTCAGGCCGTAAGCGTTGGCGCTTTCGCTACTGGCGGCAAAATCATCCATCTCATCATTGAGCAGCACGCCGGTGCCTGGCGGCGTAAAGGCCGCACCAAACGGCAGGTTGATCGATAGGGTGGCGGCCACCGCATTACCCTGCTGGTCGATAACCGTGAAGTGGGTGGTGTGATTACCCTCATGCAGGGGTGCAGTGGACGGCAGGCTGCTGCTGGGGGTTGCGCGCTGGGCATCGATGCCGCGCGCCAGATCTTGTAAATAAGCAGGTGCCAGCAACTGCTGTACTGGGTTGGCAATAAAGTCCGGATCGCCCAGCAGGCCGCGATCCCGGTAGGCGCGCCGCAGAACCTCCAGCACATAGTGGCTGCGCTGTACCGGTTCGGCGTGTTGCCAAGGCAGTTGCTGCAGCATCAGCAGGCTTTGTGCGATCGCAATGCCACCCGCTGAAGGCGGCGCGGCGGTAATCAGCTCGCGGCCGTTGGCTAGTTGTACGCGCAAGGGTTCGCGCTCGACCACACGGTAGTCGGCGAGGTCGCGTAGCTCCCAAATCCCGCCTGCGGCGCGTACACCGCGCACCAGTTTCTCGGCCAGCGGCCCCCGGTAGAAACCCGCGTGACCGTGTTCGGCCAGCAGACTCAGGGTCTTGGCCAGATCGGGCTGGCGCAGCACGCTGTGTTGCGCGGGCACTTCGCCGTTTGCAAGAAATAGTGCGGCACTCTGCGGGTCGTCACGCAGGGCTTGCAGCCGCCAGGTGGCGCGCTCCTGGTAGATGGGGTCGACCGAAAAGCCGTCACGGGCCAGGCGAATAGCCGGTTCGAGGCTGTCACGCAGTGGCATGTTGCCGTATTGCTCGGCCAGTACCACCAGTGCTGCAGGTAAGCCCGGAATCGCGGCGGCCAATGCACCATTGAGAGAGAGCGCCGGATTAATCTTGCCGTCGCGGCGATACAGGTCTGCATGGGCAGCCGCGGGCGCGCGCTCGCGGGCGTCGATAAAACGGTAGCTGGGCTGTTCACCGGCCTGGCGCAGCAGGAAGAACCCGCCTCCACCAAGCCCGGAGCTGTAAGGCTCGGCCACGGCCAGAGCGGCACTGATGGCCACTGCCGCGTCAAATGCATTTCCGCCCAGTGCCAAGGTTTCCAGGCCAGCCACGGTGGCGGCAGGGTGGGCGCTGGCGACGGCACTTTGATTGGGGGATTGAGCGGCGGGCGTGACGAAGCTGATCAGCAGCAGGCCGCTTAGCAAGGGCGCGCAGAGTCGTGACCAGGCTAGGCGGCTCATGGGCAGTCGCCTCAGGCTTTACCGGTAATGATCAGGTACTTCTGCATCAAATCATCTTTGCTTTCGACGTTGTTTTCGTCGAGGGGGATGCAGTCGACGGGACACACCTGCTGGCATTGCGGCTCGTCGTAGTGGCCGACGCATTCGGTACACAGGTTAGGATCGATTTCGTAGATTTCCTCACCCTGGGAAATCGCGGCATTGGGGCATTCTGGTTCGCAGACGTCGCAGTTGATGCAGTCGTCGGTGATGATCAGGGACATGAAATAACCACTCCTGCTGCAACCTGGGGTTACAGCCATGAAAAGCGCGTAGAGGCGATGGGGCAAATTGTGCCGCATCAGGCTCGCGCATGCACGCGCTCGGTCTACGATCTGCTGCGCGGCGGCCCTGCTGCAGTAAAAGCCGGTTCGGTGAGCCGCAGGGCAAGTAGGGCTCTAACCCGCGGGATCCTACGCAGGCTTGCCGTTAGCGTTTGAAGCGCTCGGTCAGGGCGGCGGCCACGGCCGGGTGGACGAAGTTGGAGATGTCGCCGCCCAGGGCTGCAATTTCACGCACCAGGGTCGAGGAGATAAACGAGTATTTTTCCGACGGGGTGAGGAACAGGCTTTCAACATCGGGTGCCAGCTGGCGGTTCATGTTGGCCAGCTGAAACTCGTACTCAAAGTCCGAAACTGCACGCAGGCCGCGCAGAAAGACGTTCGCGCCTTGCTCTTTGGCGAAGTGTGCGAGCAGGGTGGAAAAGCCCACCACTTCGACATTCGGCAGGTGCCGGGTCACTTCCCGGGCCAGCTCAACGCGTTGTTCCAGGCTGAACAGCGGGTTCTTCTTCGGGCTGGCGGCGACCGCAATGATGACAGTGTCAAACAGCCGTGCGGCACGTTCGACCAGGTCGCCGTGCCCCTTGGTGATGGGGTCGAAGGTGCCTGGGTATAACACTCGATTCATCGTGACGTCCTGGCGGATCCGTTGGGGAGTCGGATGGTAGCGCAGCGCTTCACTGTGGCCAAGTCGCCTCGCAGCTGTTCAGGGCTATTCACGGACGGGCTGGCGTCCGTGAATAGCTCATCATCAGGCGTTCTTGAGGCGTTCGGCGAGTTTGGTCGCGAGCTTGGCGGTCAGGCCATAGATCGACAGCTGCGGGTTGGCGCCGATGCTGGTGGGGAACAGCGAGCCGTCATGAATCGACAGGTTGCTCAGCTGGTGATGGCGGCCAAGGCTGTCGGTGACGGCCTGCTGCGGGTCTTCGCCCATGGCGCAACCGCCCATCACATGGGCGCTGCCCAGGCGGGTGCGGTACAGCTCCAGGCTGAGGTTATCGATCAGGCGCTTGGCTTCGGCCAGGGTTTTCACGTAACCGGCGTCGGCATGCAGCGGCAGCACGGCCCTGGCTCCGGCAGCGAACTGGATTTCGGCCATGCTGTGATAGGCGCGACGCACGCCGTCCCAGGTGTAGTCGGTCATCTGGTAGTCGAGCACCGGGCTGCCGTCACCGCGCAGCTCCACACGGCCTTCGGCGCTTTCCGGGTGGAAGCCGTCGCGCAGCAGGGCGAGCATTACGTTGGTGTTGGGCAGTTGCTCCATGCGCATGGCGTTGTCGATGCCGAAGCGGCCGAGCAGGGTGGCGGTCAGTGCCGGCTGTAACGGCGGTACTTCGAGCTTGTAGGACAGGCGTCCGGCTGTGCCGTCATCCCACTGGAAATGATCGGAGTAGATCGATTGCGGGGCGCCGTAGAACGGGTTGATCACTTGCTCGAACAGCGCTGCAGAGAAGTTCACCAAATGCAGGAAGGTGCGCTTGCCGGTGCGCTGATGCGGGTCGGGAGCGCCCGAGCGCAGGAGGATGCCGGGTGTATTGATGCCGCCGCCGGACAGAACGTAATGCTTGGCTTTGACCGTGATTTTACGGCCGTTCGGGCTGACGCAGCGTTCGTCCATGCCCAGGCATTCGATGCCGCTGATTTTGTCACCGTCCAGTAACAGGCGCTCGGCGCGGGCCAGATAGAGCAGTTCACCACCTTTCTCCAGGGTTGCCGGAATGGTGGTGACCAGCATCGACTGCTTGGCGTTGGTCGGGCAGCCCATGCCGCAATAGCCGAGGTTCCAGCAGCCGCGCACATTGCGCGGAATGACGTGCCAGCCATAGCCGAGTTTGTCGCAGCCGCTGCTGATGACTGCGTTGTTGGCGTTCGGTGGCACGGCCCAGGGCGCAACGCCCAGACGCTGTTCCATTTGCTCGAACCAGGGGGCCATTTCTTCGGCGCTATGGCCTTGAACGCCATGCTCTTTGGCCCAGTGTTCCAAGGTCGGCGTGGGTGTGCGAAAGCTCGAGGTCCAGTTGATCAACGTGGTACCACCGACGGCGCGGCCTTGCATGATGGTAATCGCGCCATCCTTGCTCATGCGCCCGATGCCTTCCTGGTAAAGGCTGGCGTAGGCCTTGTCTTCGAGCATCTTGAAGTCGTCGCTGGTTTTCAGCGGGCCTTCCTCGATCAGCAATACCTTGAAGCCGGCTGCGCTGAGGATTTCGGCGGTGGTGCCGCCGCCGGCGCCGCTGCCGACGATGGCCACGTCAGCTTCGAGGGTCAGGTCGCCGTCCAGGCGCGAGCCGTTGTAGGTTTTCCAGCCACGGGCCAGGCCCTCTTTAAAGCTATCGGGTACAGGCATTTAAGGTGCTCTCAGGCGAATTCTTATTAGAGGTGAAGCAGGGTCAGACTGTTGGCGGGCCGGGGTAGCCGCAATGTGCCCAGGATTCCTCGCGGCTATACCAGCTCATCATCACCAGCTGCAGCAGTGAGGCGTGGCCCATTTTCAACAGGCCAATCGAGCTGTTCTGCCAACGGTCGAGAAACGCCTGCACATCGGCGGGTGATGCATTTTCCCAGCTGCCCCAGACGCCGGTCAGCGGGCCGCGAGTGACAGGCATCGCCAATACGTCGAACAGCTGCACGGTCAACTTGAGCAGTTCCGGTGAGACGTGGTTAAGGCTGTAGTCGAGATTTTCCAGGGTGGCGCTGATCGCCTGGGGCATGTATGCCGGGGCAACTGCGCCGGCGAGCATCACGGGGATCAGGGCCTGGAGAAGCGGCAGATCAGTTTCGCGAAGCACCGCAAAACCCGCTTTTGGCGTACTGGCCGAACAGCCGCTGAGGCTGGCGGTTAGCCCGGCAGTGGCGAGCAGGGCCGAGCCCATCAGGCCAACCTTCAGCAGGCTGCGGCGTGACAGCATGGGAGCTTCTAGCGTGGTGTTGTGCATTTATTATTATCACCAAGTCAGGCGGTGAGCCGAGTACAGCGTGCTGTGCCCGGCCTGGATGCGGTCAGCGTACAAACAGCTTGTAGACCAGTTTCTGGATCGACTTGCCATAAGGCGGATAGATCAGTTTGGCGGCGTTGAAGCGCTGCTTGATAAACACCCCCTTGGCTTTGCTGAAGGTCAGGAAGCCTTCATGGCCGTGGTAATGGCCCATGCCGGATGGGCCGATACCGCCGAAGGGCATATCGTCCTGGGCTACGTGCAGCAGGGTGTCGTTGAGGCACACGCCACCCGAGTGCGTTTCGTGCAGTACGCGCTGCTGTTCGCCCTTGTCGTAGCCGAAGTAGTACAGCGCCAGCGGCCGGTCGCGCTGGTTGATAAAAGCAAAGGCGTCTTCCAGCTTGTCGTAGGGGATGATTGGCAGCAGCGGGCCGAAAATCTCGTCCTGCATCACCTTCATCTCATCCGTCACGTTCAGCAGCACCGCATACGGCATGCGCCGGCCCTGGGCCGCAGGGTACAGCGGGATTATGGTCGCGCCTTTGCTCTCGGCGTCCTGCAGGTAACTGTTCAGGCGCTGCTGCTGGCGCTCGTTGATGATGGCGGTGTAGTCCGGGTTGTCTGCAAGCGTCGGGTAGAAGCTTTGCACGGCATTGCGGTAGGCCTCGACAAAGCCGTCTACGCGGTCTTTCGGTACCAGCACGTAATCCGGGGCGACGCAGGTTTGGCCGGCGTTCATGGTTTTGCCGAAGGCGATGCGTTCTGCCGCGTCGGCCAGGGGTACGTCGGCGCTGACGATGGCCGGCGACTTACCGCCCAGTTCCAGGGTGACGGGCGTCAGGTTCTCTGCGGCGGCGCGCATGACGTGCCTGCCGATGCTGGTGGCGCCGGTGAACAGCAGATGATCGAACGGCAGCTTGGAGAAGGCCATGCCCACTTCCGCTTCGCCAAGCACAACGCTGACCAGGTCTTCGGGAAAGACCTTGGCCAGTAGGTTCTTGACCAGCAGCGAGGTCGCTGGGGTCGATTCGCTCATCTTGATCATCACCCGGTTGCCGGCCGAGAGCGCGCCCACCAGCGGGCCAATGGCAAGAAACAGCGGGTAGTTCCACGGCACGATCACCCCGACCACGCCAAGCGGCTGGTAGATGACCTTGGCGGCAGCGGGCATAAACTGCATGCCAACGCTGCGCCGCGACGGTTTCATCCACTTCTTGATGCGCTTGGTCGCATAGTGGATGCCATGCAGGCTGGGCATCAGTTCGGCGAGCAGGGTTTCATCGGCGCTGCGGTTGCTGAAGTCCTGGCTGATGGCGGCGATCAGCGCATCACGCTCGCTGCTGAGCTGCTCGCGCAGTGCATTGAGCCACTGGATGCGCTGCTCGGCCGAGGGCATGGGATTGGCCTTGAATGCCTGGCGTTGACGGGCAAAGCTGCTCTCCAACTGGCTGATTTGCTGTTGGCTGTTATGCAGGCTCTGTTCTAGATAAGCGACGTCGGCAACCATGGTCTTGCTCCTCGGCATTCCAGCAGTGCAGTGCGGCGGATAAGTCGGCGCGCTGCAGAAAAGGTGTGCTGGATTTTTAGAGCAATTGCTCTAATCTGTCAAATAGCATGACGCGAGCAGCCGACAGGCGCAGCCCAACGAAAAGTTAGCGCATGCTTCCTCGGCTTTTCCGGTAACACTTCTGGCGTTTCTGCCTGTACCTTTGCCGGGCTTTTGAATCGAGATCGAGCCGTTATGCCTGCCCCACTGAAAACCCGTGAGCGCATCATCCAGGAGAGCCTGGGGCTGTTTAACGCCCAGGGCGAGCGCAGTGTCACCACCAACCATATCGCTGCGCACCTGGGGATCTCGCCGGGCAATCTGTACTACCACTTCCGTAACAAGCAGGCGATCATCGCCGAGCTGTTTACCCTCTACGAGCAGCAGGTGGACACCTTTCTGCGGCGTCCCGCAGGGCGTGCTTTAACAGTGCAGGACAAGACCTTCTACCTGGAGGCCTTGTTGGCAGCCATGTGGCACTACCGCTTTCTACACCGCGACCTTGAGCACTTGCTCGACAGCGACGCCGAACTGGCCGAGCGCTACAAACTGTTCTCCCAGCGCTGCCTGATAGAGGCACAGAACATTTACCAGGGCTTTGTCGAGGCCGGCATCCTGCTGATGGATGCGGCGCAGATCGAGGCGCTGACCCTCAACAGCTGGATCATCATGACCTCCTGGGTACGCTTCCTCTGTACCACGCGCGGCAATCCTGGCGACCTCAGTGAGGAAATGCTCAGGCGTGGCATCTATCAGGTGCTGGCGCTGGAGGGTGGCTACACCGCGCCGCAAGCGCGGGAGGCGGTGGAGGCGCTGTATGTCAGGCTGCATGTGCCGCTGGAGCAGGTGATCTGAAGCGCATTGTGCTCAGGTGGAGCGCACAAGCTGTGCTTCAGCAGTGTGGGCGGGGGGTTACCCTTGATGGGTTACGCCACGCCCAGAAAGGCTCTCGTTTGTCAGGCTTAGCGTTCTGCGCGGCTACTCCATCCTACGAGTGAATTGCTGCCTGCTCGGCAAGCCACTGCGGAATGCGCCGCTCCAGGTAGTACCCCGGCTTGCCCAGGGTGCCTTCGACAAAGCCGACATGGCCGCCGTGGGCGTGTAACTCGAATTCGATACGGGCGGACAGTTCGCTGGCTTCCGGCAGGCTGTGCGGGAACACGAACGGGTCGTCGGCGGCCTGGATGATCAGCGTCGGGGTCTCGATGCGGCTGAGGAAGTAACGGCTGGACGAGCGCCGGTAATAGTCTTCGGCATCGGCGTAGCCATGCAGCGGTGCGGTGATGCGTCCGTCGAAATCCCAGAAGGTGCGCATGCCGTCCAATGGGCCGAGTTTTTCCAGGGTGGACAGGCGATCGGCCATGCCCTGGTGGGCAAACAGGCGCTGCTTGTCCTTCACGTATGCCACCATCTCGTGCATGAAATGGCGCTGGTAAACCCGCGAGAAGCCCTGGCCGATGCGATCCGCGCACTGATCCAGGCGAAAGGGTACGGAAACGGCCGCAGCGCCCTGCAACTGGCTGTCCGTCCCGGTTTCCCCGAGGTACTTGAGCAGCACGTTGCCGCCCAGCGAGTAACCCACGGCGTACAGCGACGCCATCGGTCGCTGTGCACGCAGGTGGCGCACGGTTTCCGCCAGATCTTCGCTGGCCCCGGAGTGATAACCACGGGCCAGCAGGTTCGGCTCGCCGGAGCAGCCGCGCCAGTTCAGCGCGACACTGGCCCAGCCTTGGGCTGCCAACTGTTGTTGCAGGCCCAGCACATACAGCGAGCTGGATGAACCGGTCAGGCCGTGCAGCACCAGCACCAGCGGCGCGTCGGCCTGGTGCGGGCCGTGCCAGTCGAGGTCGAGAAAATCACCATCCTCCAGCCACAGGCGTTCACGCGTGCGTTCAAGCTGCGCCGGCGTGCGGCACATCGGGTTCCACAGCGTTTGCAGGTGTGCGCCGGGCAACCACCAGGCGGGTTTGAAGGGCGTGTGCATAACCAAGTGTCGAGTGGGAAAGTGTGCAGGCTAGGGCTTGAGACGGTGAAGCGGAAGCTCTATGCACGGGGCGAATAACGGAATCTGGCGTCGGTTGGGCTTCGCGGTGCTTGGTCTATTGTCTGGTGGGTTACGCCGTAGGCTAACCCACCCTACGCCCCTATGCCGCTGCGTTGCCACAGCGCGTAATACACCTGGCCGGCCTTTTGTTCGCGGTGCAGGCGCCAGTTGCCGGGCATGCCGAGGCTGGAGGGGGCGTTTTCGCTCTCGGTGTAAACCCAGGCGTCGGCGGCTAACCAGCCGTGGTTTTCCAAATGCTGGCAGGCCGGTAGCAGCAGATCCTGACTGAACGGCGGATCGAGAAACACCAGGTCGAAAGGTGTGGCGGGCTGGGTTTGCAGGTAAACGAGGGCATCGCTCTGCTGTACCTGGCCGTTGCTGCATTGCAGCGTCAGCAAGTGGCTGCGCAGGCTGTTCACCGCCGCCGGGTTGAGGTCCAGGGCCAGGGCATTGCCGGCGCCACGCGACAGCGCTTCGAGAAACAGCGCGCCGCTGCCGGCGAACAGGTCGAGCACCTTGGCCCCTTCCACGTAAGGCGCGAGCCAGTTGAACAGGGTTTCGCGCACCCGGTTTGGCGTCGGGCGTAGGCCTGCCGCCATGGGGAAGTTGAACTGGCGTGAGCGCCATTGCCCGCCAATGATGCGCAGTTGGCCATCGCCACTGTGGGCGGGGTTGGCTTTTGGCGGCTTAGGTCGCTTGCTCATCAGTGCTCCGGGATTGCAGAAGGTTGCTCGACGGGCTTGTCGGTGGGCGGTGGCAGTTCTTTCTGCGTCACGCTCGGGCCGGCGGTGACGATAACCAAGGCATCCGGATCGAGGTGTTTGGCCATGGCGGTTTTGACCTGCTCGACACTCAATGCCTGCACGTCGCGCATAAAGTCTTCCAGATAGCTCAACGGCAGGTCGTAAAAGCCCATGGAGCCGAGCTGGCCGACAATCGCCGCGTTGCTTGCGGTGGACAGCGGGAAGCTGCCGGCCAGTTCACGCTTGGCGTTGTTCAGCTCGTCTGCAGTCGGGCCGTCTTTGATGAAGTCGGCGAGCATGCTCTTGACCAGTTGCAGGGTGCCGTCGCTGAGTTCGGCGCGGGTTTGCAGGTTGATCATAAACGGCCCGCGCGCTTGCATCGCGCTGAAACCGGAGTAGACGCCATAGGTCAGGCCACGCTTCTCCCGCACCTCGGTCATCAGGCGCGTGCCGAAGCCGCCGCCACCGAACACCTGATTACCCAGATACAGTGCGGCGTAATCCGGGTCGCGGCGATCAATGCCGAGCTGGGCAATCATCAGGTGGGTCTGGTTGGACGGGAACTCGATATGTTGCAGCCCCGGCTTGGGTGCTTGCGGCTGAGCGATGCGTGGCAGCGCCGGGCCTTTTGGCAGGGCGGCAGACACCTGGCTGGCCAGGGCTTCGGCATCGCTGCGCGAGAGATCGCCGACCAGGGCGATAATGGCGTTGCCTGCGCTGTAAGCCTTGGCGTGGAAGGCTTGTAGTTGCTCACGGCTGATAGCCGGGATCGACTCTGCATTGCCATCGCTGGGGTGCGCGTAGGGATGCGTGCCGTACAGGCGCTCAAACAGGGCCAGGCTGGCCAGCTTGCCGGGGTTCTGCTTTTGGTATTCAAAGCCGGCCAGCAGTTGGTTCTTGATTCGTGCCAGCGAGTCCTCGGGGAAGGTCGGCTGGCCGAGCACCTGATTGAACAGTTGCAGGGCCGGCTCGCGTTGCCCAGGCGCGCTGAGGCTGCGCAGGCTGGCGATGGCCATGTCCCGGTAAGCGCCGTTGCCAAAGTTGGCGCCGAGGTTCTCGAAACCGGCGGCAATTGCGCCGACATCCTTGCCTGGTACGCCCTCGTTGAGCATGGCGTTGGTCAGCATGGCCAGACCTGCGACACCGTCATCGTGGCTGCTGCCGGCGGCGAAGGTCAGTTGCAGGTCGAACATCGGCAGCTCGCGGGCTTCGACGAACAGCACCTTGGCGCCTTCGGCGGTCTGCCAGGTCTGGATGTTCAGGTCACGCCGGCTGGGCGCCTGGTCGCCTAACGCCGCGAGGGACTCGATACTGTTCGACTCCACGACAGGGTTGGCTTCACTGGAGGTGGCCGGGCGGTTGCCCAGCAGCGCCAGCAAGGCCAGCAGGACCAATAGCCCCAAGCCGAGCAGGCCATAACGTAGGCCGTTGCGCTCACTCATTGCCCTTCTCCTCAGGTAGAACGTGGGCGACGCTTAGGCGGTCGCGGGTAAAGAAGGTACTGGCGGCTGCCTGAATATCCGCAGGCGTCACGGCCTCCAGCTCGGCCAGCTCCTGATCGATCAGCTTCCAGGACAGGCCGACGGTTTCCAGCTGGCCGATGGCGGTGGCCTGGCTGGTGATCGAGTCGCGCTCATAGACCAGTCCGGCAATCACTTGCGCTCGCACGCGGGCCAGTTCTTCGGCGCTTGGTGGGGTGGTTTGCAAGTCTTTCAGCTCGCGCCACAGGCCCGCTTCGACCTGTTCCAGGGTCTTGCCGGTCTGCACGTTGGGCGTCGCAGAGAGGATGAACAGGCTGTCGCCACGGGAGAAGCCGTCGTACCAGGCGGATGCGCCGGAGACCAATTCTTCGCCACGCTCCAGGCGAGTTGGCAGGCGTGCGCTGTAGCCACCATCCAGCAAGGCGGCAGCCAGGCGCAGGGCATGTACCTGACGCGGCTGCTCGGCGGTCGCCAGGCCGGGCACGTTGAAACCCATCATCAGGCTCGGTAGCTGGGTTTTCAGGTGCAGGGTGATGCGCCGCTCGCCGGGGGCTGGCAGTTCACGCGGGATCTTTGCCGGCGGCACGCTGCGCTTGGGAATGGCGCCGAAATAACGTTGGGCCAGGGTTTGTACTTCATCCTTGGTCACATCGCCCACTACCACCAGGGTGGCGTTGTTCGGGGCGTACCAGGCGTGGTACCAGGCGCGCAGCTCTTCGACGGTCATGCGGTCGAGGTCGGCCATCCAGCCGATGGTCGGCGTGTGGTAGCCGCTGGCGGGGTAGGCCATGGCCTTGAAGCGCTCATAGGCCAGGCTCGACGGTTTGTCGTCGGTGCGCAGGCGGCGCTCCTCCTTGATCACCTCGATTTCCTTGGCGAACTCATCGGCCGGCAGCTTGAGGCTGGCCAGGCGGTCGGCTTCCAGCTCCAGGGCGATGGCCAGGCGGTCGCGGGCCAGCACCTGGTAATAGGCGGTGTAATCGTCGCTGGTGAACGCATTCTCTTCCGCGCCCAGTTCGCGCAGGATGCGCGAGGCCTCGCCGGGGCCGAGTTTGCGGCTGCCTTTGAACATCATGTGTTCGAGGGCGTGGGACAGGCCGGTCTGGCCGGGTGTTTCGTAACTGGAGCCGACCTTGTACCAGAGCTGGGAAACCACCACTGGGGCGCGATGGTCTTCGCGTACGATGACTTTAAGGCCGTTGTCCAGGCTGAACTCGTGGGTCGGCTGTGGCGCGGCGGCAAAGGCCAGCAGCGGTGTACAGAGCACACTGAGCAAGACGGCTGCAGTGCGTTGGGCAATCATAGGCATAGATTTTTCGACCTGTCGGACGGGCCCGCTTGGTCTTAGCGTCGGCGGGCGCGGAGGTGCTAGGATACGCATCCGTTTTACTGGCGGCCACGCTTGCTAAGGCATCTGGATATTACCGCGCACACTCTTCAGCTTTTAACCTTGTGTGAGTAATGCCCTTAAGAGCCTGTTGCAGCAGCGCCGCACCTTTGAGATAGCCGTCCTCCATGTTTGGTTCCAACGACGACAAGAAGACCCCCGCGCCCTCTGCGCCGGCCTCTGCCGAGAAACCCGCAGAGAAAAAAGACCTGTTTGGCTGGCTGCGCAAAAAGCCGCAAGCGCCGGTAAACGAGGCGCCGCAAACAACTTCCGATAACCTGCCGCCTGCTGCTGCAGTTTCTGCCGAGAGCACGCTCCCCGCAGCGGTTGAAGCGGTAAATGAGACGGCAGCCATCCCTGAGAGCAAGCCGCTGGACCTGCCGGCGCGCGAGCCGCAGGCTGCTCCGGCTGCTCCGGCTGCTCCGGCTGCTCCGGCTGCTCCGGCTGCTCCGGTTGAGCCTGTGGCCCCCGCGCCGGCCGAAGCCGTTACCCCGGCGCAGCCACGCCCCTCACGTTTTCGCATCAACGCCGGCAGCGAAGTGCTGCATGCCCATGTCGAATTGCCAGCCATTGTTGAGCCGGTCGTTGAGCCGCCCGTGGTGGCCGCGCCAGTGGTTGAGCCAGTCAAAAGTGCTGAGCCGGCCAAGCGCGTGGAGGAAAACCGCGCCGGCTTTCTTGAACGCCTCAAGCAAGGCCTGTCGAAGACCAGCGCCAGCCTCGGCGAAGGCATGGCCAGCCTGTTTCTCGGTAAGAAAGTCATCGACGATGACCTGCTGGAAGACATCGAAACCCGCCTGCTGACCGCCGACGTCGGCGTCGAGGCCACCACCGCCATCGTGCAGAACCTGACCAAGCGCGTGGCGCGCAAGGAGCTGGCCGACAGCGGCGCGCTATACAAGGCTTTGCAGGAAGAGTTGACCGCGCTGCTCAAACCGGTCGAGCAGCCGCTGAAAATCGACAGCAGCAAGCAGCCTTATGTGATTCTGGTCGTCGGCGTGAACGGCGCCGGCAAGACCACCACCATCGGCAAGCTGGCGAAGAAGCTGCAGCAAGACGGCAAGAAGGTCATGCTGGCGGCTGGTGACACCTTCCGCGCCGCCGCCGTTGAGCAGTTGCAGGTGTGGGGCGAGCGCAACCAGATTGCGGTGATCGCCCAGCACACCGGTGCCGACTCCGCTTCGGTGATTTTCGATGCCGTGCAGGCCGCCAAGTCGCGCGGCATGGACGTACTGATTGCGGACACTGCCGGGCGTCTGCACACCAAAGACAACCTGATGGAAGAGCTGAAGAAGGTCCGCCGGGTGATCGGCAAACTCGATGACAGCGCGCCGCACGAAGTGCTGCTGGTGCTGGATGCCGGCACCGGGCAGAACGCGATTAGTCAGGCCAAGCAGTTCAACCAGACGGTCAACCTCACCGGGCTGGCGCTGACCAAGCTGGACGGCACCGCCAAGGGCGGGGTGATTTTTGCCCTGGCCAAGCAGTTTGCCTTGCCGATTCGTTATATCGGCGTGGGTGAGGGCATTGACGATCTGCGTACCTTCGAGGCTGAAGCCTTCGTTCAGGCCCTGTTCGCGGAGAAATAGGATGATCAAATTCGAGCAGGTCGGTAAGCGCTACCCCAACGGCCACGTCGGGCTGCACGAACTGAGCTTCCATGTGCGCCGTGGCGAGTTTCTCTTCGTCACCGGGCATTCCGGGGCGGGCAAGAGCACGCTGTTGCGCCTGTTGCTGGCCATGGAGCGGCCGAGCAGTGGCAAGCTGCTGTTGGCCGGGCAGGACTTGTCGCACATCACCAATGCACAGATTCCTTTCCTGCGCCGGCAGATCGGCGTGGTGTTCCAGAATCATCAGCTGTTGTTCGATCGCAGCGTGTTCGACAACGTGGCGCTGCCGTTGCAGATTCTGGGTCTGTCCAAAGACGAGATCGGCAGCCGCGTGCGCACTGCGTTGGAGCGTGTGTCGCTGGCCGACAAGGCCGAGCAGTTCCCGGGTGATCTCTCCACCGGGCAGCAGCAGAGGGTCGGCATCGCCCGTGCCGTGGTCCATCGTCCAGCGTTACTGCTGGCGGACGAGCCCACCGGTAACCTCGATCCGCGCCTGGCCGCTGAAATCATGGGCGTATTCGAAGACATCAACCGTTTGGGCACCACCGTGTTGATCGCCAGTCACGACCTGGCACTGATTGCCCGCATGCGTCATCGCATGCTCACCCTGCAACGTGGCCGACTGATTGGTGACGGGGAGGCTTCCGTATGAGCGCGACACGCATGCCACCTCCGCAGCCGGCGCAGCGTGTGGGCGCGGCCGCCAAAAAGCCTGAAACGCCAACCCCGGATGACGGGCCAAGCTTCTCCCATCAATTGCATGCCTGGCTGGAAAGCCATCGCGCCAGCCTGGTCGATAGCCTGCGCCGGTTGGGCAAGCAGCCGATTGGCAGCTTCTTCACCTGCCTGGTAATGGCTGTGGCCTTGAGCTTGCCGATGGGCTTGGCGTTGCTGCTGGATAACGTCGAGCGTCTCGGTGGTTCCTGGCAGCGCGCGGCGCAGATTTCCCTGTTTCTGCAAATCGATGCCACTGATGCCCAGGGCCAGGCGCTACGTGAGCAGATCAGCGCCATGGACGATGTCAGCGATGCCGAGTGGATCAGCCGCGAGCAGGCCCTGGCCGAGTTTCAGCAGCAATCGGGCTTGGGTGAGGCGCTCAAGGAGCTGCCCGACAACCCGCTGCCTGGCGTGATCGTGGTCACCCCGCAGGAGGTCGACAAGGTTGCTCTGGAGGCGCTGCGTCTGCGTCTGGCCGAGCTGCCACGGGTGCAGCAGGCGCAACTCGACCTGCTCTGGGTCGAGCGCCTGAGCGCTATGCTTAAACTGGGTGAGCGTTTTGTCTTCGGCCTGACCCTGCTGTTGGTCATGGCGTTGCTGCTGGTGATTGGCAATACCATTCGTCTGCATATCGAGAACCGGCGCACCGAAATCGAGGTAATCAAGCTGGTCGGTGGCACTGACAGCTATGTGCGCAGGCCCTTTCTTTATATGGGCGCGCTCTATGGTATCGGCGCGGGCGTGTTTGCCTGGTTGCTGCTGGCCTTCGGCCTGGATTGGCTGAACGCAGCGGTGGTACGTCTGGCGGGTTTGTACGGCAGCGACTTTGGCCTGGGGGGCGTGCCGATGGCCGATGGTCTGTCTTTGCTGCTCGGTGCGGTATTGTTGGGCTATATTGGCGCCTGGCTGGCTGTGGCGCGGCACTTGAATGAGTTGTCGCCCAGGTAGTAAGTTATTGTTTTGCTTGATATTGACTATGTGTAAGGGAACTTGTACTCGCGTATAAAGTCCCATGGTGCAGTGCTAGACTGCGCCACGATTGGTTAGTCGGAGGATTCAAATGTCCACTTCTTTGCAACCTGTTCATGCTCTGGTTCCGGGTGCCAACCTGGAGGCATACGTGCATGCGGTGAACGGCATCCCGCTGTTGACCCCCGAGCAGGAGCGTGAACTAGCGGAAAGTCTCTTCTACAAACAGGACCTCGAAGCCGCCCGGCAAATGGTGCTGGCTCACCTGCGTTTTGTTGTACATATCGCTCGCAGTTATTCCGGTTACGGTTTGGCCCAGGCTGACCTGATTCAGGAAGGTAACGTCGGCCTGATGAAGGCGGTCAAGCGCTTCAACCCGGAAATGGGTGTGCGCCTGGTGTCGTTTGCCGTGCACTGGATTCGCGCCGAGATTCACGAGTTCATTCTGCGCAACTGGCGCATCGTTAAAGTCGCCACCACCAAGGCGCAGCGCAAACTGTTCTTTAACCTGCGCAGCCAGAAGAAGCGTCTGGCCTGGTTGAACAACGACGAAGTGCACGCCGTGGCCGAAAGCCTGGGCGTTGAGCCGCGTGAAGTGCGCGAGATGGAAAGCCGTCTGACCGGTCACGACATGGCCTTTGATCCGGCCGCTGAGGCTGATGACGACAGCGCATTCCAGTCGCCAGCGCATTATCTGGAAGATCATCGCTACGACCCGGCACGCCAGCTGGAAGATTCAGACTGGACTGACAGCTCCAGCGCCAATCTGCACGAAGCGCTGGAAGGGCTGGATGAGCGCAGCCGTGACATCCTCTACCAGCGCTGGCTGGCCGAGGAAAAAGCCACGCTGCACGATCTGGCAGCTAAGTACAACGTATCGGCTGAGCGTATCCGCCAGCTGGAAAAGAACGCGATGAACAAGCTCAAGGGCTCAATCGCCGCATAAACCGCGCTACCGCCAGAAGCCGCACCCAGTGCGGCTTTTTTATGGCCTGCCATCCCTGGCGGCCACCCTTCGAGCCGTCGCTGCTCGACGTTAAAAGTCGCTTCTGGCGATTTTTTATGGTCAAGGAAACCCAGATGAAATTGCCACCTATACGCGCGCAGCATTGGCTGATTTTTGCCGTGGTCGCTGCTCTGTTCTTTGCCTGGGGGGCGTGGTTGATGCGCCCGCAAGCGCCTGCGCAACCCTTTCCCTGGATGGCGCAATGGCAGGAGGAGGTGCTTACCCCGCTGGCCGATGATCGGCTGAACCTGGCCCGCTTGCGTGATGCGCTGGATGGCGAACTATGGCTGCAACCCAACCTGGACGGCGCCCGGCTGCTGTATCGCGGTGAGCTGCAGGATGCTGGGCAGACCTGGTCGCTGGAGGCTGAAGTCGGCCTGGATAAAGCCGAGCGACAGAGTTTGTTGGCAGCGGCAGGATTAAAATTGACGGATAAGGAACAACCACTGGGCAACCAGTTACTGCAGCCGCTGGCCAGTCACGCGATTGTCGCTTTGACGCTGTTGCCGCCAGCACCGCAGGACGCGGCACGGCTGGCCGCCAGTATCGGTCAGCCGCGGCTGACATTGGAGCTGGCCGAGGGGCAGGCCTGGGTCTATCCCGAGCTGGGCATGACGGCGCACCTGCAAGATGAGCAACTGTATTTTCTCTATGCAGTACCGCGGCATTTGCTCAAGCAGCGCTAGCTCAGAACCAGTCAGGTCGCCACGCCTGCAGCCACTCGGGACGGTTTGGCTGCAGGCGATTGAGGTAGTGGTTGCCGCCCAGTTGCCGCATTTGCTGGCGAATCCAGCTGGCTCGGCGGCTGATATGGGCGCTGGGGCGACTGGCGCTCCATTCGCGTGGGTTGGGCAGCACGGCAGCCAGTAGGCTGGCTTGCTGGCGTGACAGGTAAGGCGCGCCAAGTTTGAAGTGATACTGCGCCGCCGCCTCGGCGCCAAACACGCCGTCCTCCCACTCAACGCTGTTGAGGTACACCTCAAGAATCCGCTGTTTGGGCCAGAGCACTTCGAGCAGGCCGGTAAACCAGACTTCGAGGCCTTTGCGCAGCCAGCTGCGGCCGGACCAGAGGAACAGGTTTTTCGCCACCTGTTGGCTCAGGGTGCTCGCCCCGCGCAATGAGCGACCCTGCTGGTTGTGCTCCAGAGCCGCCTGGATGGCAGCTACATCGAACCCCCAGTGATCGGCGAACTTCTGATCCTCGCCGGCAATTACCGCCATTTTCAGATCGTCTGGTAGTTCATTCCAGGGCCGCCAGCTGCGCTGCAGATCAATGGGCTGGTTGTCGAGCCAGGAGTCGATCTTGCGCTCGACCATCAGCGCCGTGCCGGGCGGCGGTACCCAGCGCAGCACGAGCACCAGCAGGGCCGAGGCGAGCATCAGCCAGAGCAGGAGTTTGAGCAGGCGGCGGAAGAGGGATCGAAACATGCGTACTTGGCCGGGGCGGTTTTGCCGGCCATTATAGCCAGCCCTGTCTTTATCGCTGGAGTGATGCATGGCGCGTCTGTGGTTGTTGCTGTCCGCCTGTGCCGGTTTTACCGGTGTGGCCTTGGGCGCTTTTGCGGCGCATGGCTTGAAGAGCCAACTGACGCCAGCCCACCTCGCGGTGTTTCAAACCGGCGCCCACTATCAGCTGATTCACGCGCTGGCGCTGTTTGGTGTCGGGCTTTTGGCCTTGCTGCGGCCAGCGCCACTGGTTAATTGCGCCGGTGCGTTATTTGCCCTGGGTATCCTGCTGTTCTCCGGGAGTTTATATGGGCTGACCCTGAGTGGCGTGAGCGCGCTGGGCGTGATCACCCCCTTCGGTGGTCTGGCCTTTCTTGCCGGTTGGCTGTGCCTGGGTGTGGCGGCCTGGAAGCTGGGCCCGCCAGGTGCTGCCTGACCCATAAGTCAGAAAGAAGTGCCGGCGACGGCCTTTAGCCTTGGTCAACGCCGGTGATCAGGCTAGAATGCCGGCCCTTTTCCTTGTTGTGACCAGACCGTCATGCATATTCAGTTAAACGGTGAAGCATTCGAATTGGCCGACGGCGAAACCGTCGCTGGCTTGATCAGCCGACTGGACCTGGCGGGACGCCGCGTGGCGGTAGAGCTCAACTTGGATATCGTGCCGCGCAGCCAGCACGCCACCACCGCCTTGCGCGAAGGTGACCAGGTGGAAGTGGTACACGCCATTGGTGGCGGCTGAGTCAGTGCCTGTGCACTGATACCCGCCCACTGCAAGAGGATTACCCATGAGCAACGTTCGTAGCGATAAGCCCTTTACTCTGGCTGGCCGTACCTATCAGTCGCGTTTGCTGGTGGGTACTGGCAAGTACAAGGATCTTGAAGAAACCCGCCTGGCCATCGAGGCTTCGGGTGCCGAGATCGTCACCGTGGCGGTGCGCCGTACCAATATCGGTCAGAACCCAGGCGAGCCGAACCTGCTCGATGTGATCAGCCCTGAACGCTATACCATCCTGCCGAATACCGCCGGTTGCTATGACGCCGTCGAAGCCGTGCGTACCTGCCGCCTGGCCCGCGAGCTGCTCGACGGCCATAAGCTGGTCAAGCTGGAAGTGCTGGCCGACCAGAAGACCCTGTTTCCCAATGTGATCGAAACCCTCAAGGCCGCCGAAGTGCTGGTCAAGGATGGTTTCGATGTAATGGTCTACACCAGCGATGACCCGATCATCGCCCGCGAGTTGGCGGCCATGGGCTGCATCGCGGTGATGCCGCTGGCCGGCCTGATCGGCACCGGACTGGGTATCTGTAACCCGTATAACCTGCGCATCATCCTTGAAGAGGCCACCGTGCCGGTACTGGTCGATGCCGGTGTGGGCACCGCTTCCGATGCGGCTATCGCCATGGAGCTGGGTTGTGAGGCGGTGCTGATGAACAGTGCGATTGCCCATGCACAGAACCCCATTCTGATGGGTGAGGCGATGAAGCACGCGATCATCGCCGGGCGCATGGCCTATCTGGCGGGGCGCATGCCGAAGAAGCTCTATGCCAGCGCTTCGTCGCCGCTGGATGGCCTGATCAAGTAAACGTACGTTAAGAGCACAGCATGACTGATTCGCAGCAACAGCCCGAGCCGGCTAAAGACACATCCAAGCACCGCGCCATCAAGAGTTTTGTGATGCGTGCCGGGCGCATGACTGAAGGCCAGCAACGCGGGCTCGACCAGGGCTGGCCGAAGTTCGGTCTGCAACTGGAAGATGGCCTGCGCGATTTCGATCAGGTGTTCGGGCGCAGCGCGCCACGTACCTTTGAAATCGGTTTCGGTATGGGCCACTCGACCCTGGAAATGGCGGCGGCCTCGCCCGAGCAGGACTTTATCGGGGTTGAGGTGCACCGGCCGGGTGTCGGCGCGCTGCTCAATGGCCTGATGACCCATAACCTCAACAATGTGCGGGTATACAGCTGTGATGCCCTGGAAGTGCTGCGAGACTGCGTAGCTGACGCCAGCCTCGAACGCGTGCTGTTATTCTTCCCGGACCCGTGGCACAAGGCCAAGCATAATAAGCGCCGCATCGTACAGCCGGCGTTTGCCGAACTGGTCCGGCAGAAGCTCAAGGTCGGGGGTGTGCTGCACATGGCCACCGATTGGCAGCCTTATGCCGAGTACATGCTGGAGGTGATGAGCGTGGCGCCCGGCTATCGTAACCTGGCCGAAGATAACCAGTATGTGCCGCGCCCCACGGAGCGTCCAAGCACCAAGTTCGAACGTCGCGGCGAACGACTGGGGCATGGCGTATGGGATTTGAAGTTCCAGCGTACGGCTGACTGATTGACGCGCTGAGAGATCAGCGCCGCAAGACCCGAAGCACAGGGACGATTGCACAAGATCGGAATAATCCGACGCCCAGCCAGGATGGCTCCTCACCAAGACGGCAACTAGACTCAGGCATGCATGCCTGAGCCATAAAAACAGCAGCCCTGCCTTTTTGCGCCAGGCTGCGAGGAGATCGCTGTGTTGAGAACGCTTGCAACTCTATTGCTGGCTACCTGTGCGTTACAGGCACAAGCCAATGTTGACAGTACTCAGGCTGCGCGCCTGGGCCAGGACCTGACCCCCTTGGGCGGTGAGCGCGCTGGTAACGCTGCCGGTACTATTCCGGCGTGGGACGGTGGTCTGGCGCAACCGCCAGCCAACTACCAGCCGGGCATGCACCATCCAGACCCGTACAGTGCTGACGCGCCGTTGTATCAGATCAATAGCCAGAATATGGCGCAGTATCAGGCGCAGTTGCCGGCGGGCTTGAAGGTGTTGCTGGAGACGCACCCGGATTACTTCCTGCGGGTATTCCCTACCCGCCGCAGCGCTGCTGCGCCGCAACGTATCTATGATGCTACGCGCTTCAATGCGCAGGCTGCCGAGCTGATTTCCGGTGGTAATGGTGTCGCCGGTGCTGCGGCTGGTATCCCCTTCCCGCTGCCGAAAGACGGCCAGGAGGTCATCTGGAACCACATCATGCGTTACCGTGGTGACCAGATCAATTATGTGACCAACCAGGCTGCCGTGCTCTCCAGCGGTACTTACAACCTGCTCAAGCTGGAGCGAAATATTTATTTCCTCTACGGTCGTGAAGGCGTCAGCCCTCAGGACCTGGACAACACCCTGTTCTACTACAAGTACACGGTAGTCGCGCCGTCCAAGCTTGCGGGTTCGGCGTTGGTGGTGCAGGAGACTCTCGATCAGGTGCTGGCGATCCGCAAGGCGTGGCGCTTCAGCCGTGGTGAGCGCCGCGTGCGGCGTCTGCCGATGCTGGCCTACGAGTCGGCCCAGCCTGATACCTACGGCATGGCCACTGCCGACCAGGTCGACTCCTACAATGGCGCGCCGGATCGCTATGAGTGGACGTTGGCAGGCAAGCAGGAAATGCTGGTGCCGTACAACAGTTATGCCGTGCACCAGAAGGGCATTCCCTACGACAACATCCTGCGTGACGACAGCGTCAATCCCGAGTTGCTGCGCTATGAATTGCACCGTGTGTGGGTGGTCGAGGCCGAGTTGCGCAAAGGCTTCAGTCATCCGTACGCCAAGCGCCGCTTTTATATCGATGAAGACAGCTGGCAGATTCTCGCTGTCGACCTGTACGACAAGGGTGGCGAGTTGATTGGTGTGCAGGAAAGCCACCCGATCAGCTACTACGACGTGCCGATGTTCAGCAGCACCCTGGAGACCATCTACGACTTCAAGGCTAAGCGCTACTTCGTCGACGGCCTGGATAACAACGAGCCGATGTACGACTTCAACGCCAAGCTGTCGCCGCGTGATTTCACTGCACAAGCGCTGCGCCGCGAAGGCAACTGAGGCATTGCAGCAATAAAAAGCCGCCCACTGGGCGGCTTTTTATTGCTTGTCTTTTGGCTTAGCTGCGGTCGGCGAGAATGCCGATGATAAAGAACACCAGAATCAGCACGGGTGCCAGGGTGAAGTTGTTGAACAGGCCCAAGCCCTTGGCCAGGTAGGGGGTGGCGAAAACGATCAGCAAGCCATAGCCCAGGGCGCAGAGCAGTACGAAGATCAGGGTGCGGAAAATGAAGTTCATGCTGCTGGTATGGCGTTGTACCCAGGCGTTGATGGCAGGGCCGAACAGCACCAGCAGGGTCGCCATGATGGCCAGGGATATGTCGTAGAGGTGGCTGCGGCTCCAGCGTGACAGGGTGACGATCAGGTCGAGTAGCAGGTCCATCCGGTTTCCTTAGCCGTGGCGGCGTGTACGTCAGGGTAGAAAATGTTGCAGCAAATCATTGAGGAACAGCTGGCCTTCGCGGGTGGCCGCCAGGCGCTGCGGGTCGGCCAGCATTAGGCCGCGTTGCTGTGCTTCGCTGCGCGCTGCGGCCAGCAGGCTGAGCGGCAGGCCGGTGCGTTGAGTGAACAGCTCGCTGGCGACGCCGTCCGTGAGGCGCAACACATTCATCAGAAATTCGAAGGGCAGTTCATCAGCGCCGAGGACACGCTCGCCGGCGCTGAAGCGCTTGCTGGCGTCCAGGTAATCCTTGGGTAGGCGGGTCTTCCAGCTACGGCTGATGCGGCCATCGGGCTGGCTGAGTTTGGCGTGGGCTCCGGCACCGATGCCGAGAAAATCACCAAAGGTCCAGTAGTTGAGGTTGTGCCGGGCTGCTTTGCCGGCCTGGGCGTAGGCCGAGACTTCGTACTGCGCGTAGCCTTCTGCCGCCAGCAGGGCCTGCCCGGCTTCCTGAATGTCCCAGAGAATATCGTCCTCGGGCATCACCGGCGGCTGGTTCCAGAACACCGTGTTGGGCTCCACCGTCAGTTGATACCAGGACAGGTGCATTGGGCCCTGGGCAATGGCGGTGCGCAAATCACTCAAGGCATCCTCGATGGACTGATCCGGCAGGCCGTGCATCAGGTCCAGGTTGAAGTTATCGAAGCCGGCGGCGCGGGCCATGTCGGCGGCGTGCACGGCTTCATTGCCGTCGTGGATGCGCCCCAGTGCAATCAGTTTGGGGGCCTGGAAACTCTGTACGCCGATCGACAGACGATTGATGCCGAGGCGGCGGTAGTCCTTGAACTTGGCCTGCTCGAAGGTGCCGGGGTTGGCTTCCAGGGTGATTTCGATATCGGCGGCAAACGCTATGCGTCGCTCCACGCCCTCAAGCAGACGGCCGAGGGCCTTGGCCGAGAACAGGCTGGGGGTGCCGCCGCCGAAGAAGATCGAACTCAACGGCCGGCCGTGGACCTGCGCCAGGTCGGCATCCAGATCCGCCAGCAGGGCGTCGACGTACTCTTCTTCCGGCAGGTCTGGCCCGGCGGTGTGGGAGTTGAAGTCGCAATAGGGGCATTTCTTCACGCACCAGGGGATGTGGATATACAGCGCCAGTGGTGGCAGCTCAAGGCGGCCCCCGGATGCGTCAGTCATGCCAGCCCCAGGCGTTGCTTGAGCAGTAGCATGGCGCGGGCGCGGTGACTGATCTGGTTTTTCTCGGCAGCCGGCAGCTCGGCGCTGGAGCAGTTGCGCTCGGCTACCCAGAACAGCGGGTCATAACCGAAGCCTTCCACGCCTTGCGCGGCGTGGAGGATGCGCCCGTGCCAGAGGCCTTCGCAGATGATCGGCAGCGGATCGTCGGCATGCCGCACCAGGGCCAGGCAGCAGACGAACTGTGCGCCGCGTTCGGCATAGGGGACATCGCGCAAGGCGTCGAGCAGCTTGGCGTTGTTCGCTGCATCACCCTGACCGTCGGCGTAGCGTGCGGAGTAGATGCCTGGCGCACCGCCGAGAAAATCCACCGCCAGGCCCGAGTCATCGGCCAGTGCCGGTAAGCCGAACAGGCGTGCGGCGTTGCGCGCCTTGAGGATGGCATTCTCGATAAACGACAGGCCGGTTTCTTCCGGTTCGACGTTAGAGAACTCGCCAACCGAACGTACGCGGATGTCGCTGCCGAGCATAGCCTGCAGCTCTTTGAGTTTGCCGGCGTTATGGCTGGCCAGCACCAGTTCGTTGAAGTGCGTCATTCGTCTGGAAAGAATTCCTGATTGAAATCGAAGCTGTGCGGCACGCCATCGGCAGCGCTGACAGTGATGGTAAAGCGCAGCATTTCCCGCTGAGTGAAGGGGAACTGGGCCAGGTAATAAATGGCGTCACCTTCGGTGACTTGCTTGAAACTGAGAGGGTGGCCGCGCCCGACCAGGTCCTTGACCTCGCCGCTGACGCTGGCATTGCTGGCTTTGCCGGCCTTGAGCACCGAGATGTTGACCACGCCCTGGGTCTTGCTGCGGACCAGGCCGTTGGCGGCGGCGATATCCGGCTGCAGAAAACCGGAATTGAAGGCGATGTAATGCACGTCGAGGTCGCCGAAGCTGTACTTGCGTTCGGCAAGCGCCGGCAGGCTCAGGCACAGAGCGATTAACAGTAATGTGAGGTGACGCATGAGGGTTCTCCAGATGGATCACAGCCTGTGGTGAGGCTGTTGCTATGGCAACTCAGGCAGCCGGGGCCGCCCCGCTGATCCGGTAAATACCGATTTCACCTAATAGATTAGGCCAGATACGACTGGCCCAGCCGTGCCGGTGGTCGCGGTCCACGGCCAGACGGTCTTTGATTTTGGCGCCCTGGTCGTGGCAGAGGTTTTCAAAGTCCTCGAAGGTGCAGAAGTGGATGTTCGGCGTGTTGTACCAGGTGTAGGGCAGGAAGTCCGACACCGGCATGCGGCCCTTGCTGGTGAGGTACCAGCGACAGCGCCAGTGGGCGAAGTTGGGGAAGGTGATGATGCAGGTCTTGCCGACCCGCAGCATTTCCGCCAGCACCTTGTCCGGATAGTGCAGGGCCTGCAGCGACTGGGTCATGACCACTACGTCGAAGCTGCTGCTGGCGAAGTTGCTCAGACCTTTGTCGAGGTTCTGCTCGATCACGTTGACGCCCTTGCTGACGCACTGGGCAATATTGTCTGCATCGATTTCCAGGCCGTAGCCGCTGACCTGTTTGTGCTCCGTCAGCCAGGCGAGCAACTCGCCATTGCCGCAGCCCAGGTCAAGCACGCGACTGCCAGCGGGAATCCACTCTTGAATGATTTCTAGATCCGCGCGCATGGCTACACCTTAATCCGTTTCATATAACTGTCGAACGCCTGCAGGTAACGCGGAATCGGCATCAAGAAGGCATCGTGGCCCTGAGGGGCGTCGATTTCCAGGTAGCAGACGTTTTTCCGGGCGGCGGTCAGGGCGTCGACTATTTCCCGCGAGCGCAGCGGCGAGAAGCGCCAATCGGTGGTGAAGGACATCACGCAGAAATCGGCGCTAACGTGGGCCAGGGTCTTGGCCAGATCACCGTCAAACGCGGCAGCCGGATCGAAGTAGTCGAGTGCCTTGGTCATCAGCAGGTAGGTGTTGGCATCGAATCGCCCAGAAAACTCCTCACCCTGATAACGCAGGTAGCTTTCCACCTGAAACTCGACGCTGTGGAAGTCGTAGTTGAGCTTCTCGCTTTTCAGTCCGCGGCCGAATTTTTCGCCCATGGCGTCATCCGACAGGTAGGTGATGTGGCCGACCATGCGTGCCAGCATCAGTCCGCGCTTGGGGATTACCCCTTGTTCCTGAAAGTGTCCGCCGTGGAACTGCGGGTCAGTCAGGATCGCCTGGCGCGCCACTTCGTTGAAGGCGATGTTCTGCGCCGACAACTTGGGTGCCGAGGCAATGGCCAGGCAGTGACGCACGCGTTCGGGGTAGCTGATGGTCCACTGCATGGCCTGCATGCCGCCCAAGCTGCCGCCGATAACCGCCGCCCACTGCGTGATGCCGAGGCTATCGGCCAGGCGTGCCTGGCTGTGCACCCAGTCCTCCACGGTCATCACCGGGAAGTCTGCGCCAAAGGGCTTGCCAGTGGCGGGATTAAGGCTGCTGGGGCCGGTCGAGCCATTGCAGCCTCCCAGGTTGTTCAGGCTGACGACGAAGAACTTGTTGGTGTCGATCGGCTTGCCGGGGCCAATGCAACTGTCCCACCAGCCCGGTTTACGGTCATCGGCGCTGTGATAACCGGCGGCATGGTGGTGACCGGAGAGCGCGTGGCAGATCAGCACGGCGTTGCTGGCTGCGGCGTTGAGTTCGCCGTAGGTTTCGAAGATCAGTTGGTAGTCGGCCAGGCTACGCCCGCAAGCCAGTGCCAGCGGTTCGGCGAAATGCAGAACCTGCGGGGTTACCAGGCCAACAGAGTCTTGAGGAAAGGCAGTCGACATCAACCCTGCTCACAATAAAGAAAGGCCGCAGTCTAGGGGCTGTTCCCGTTTCGTCGCAAGCCGCGTTGCTGCGCAAAATTTCGCCAGGCTAGGCGGAGGACGCAGGTAATGGTGTCCCCTTGCCAAGTCCTCCAACACCGCATGGCGAGATTTTTCGCGCAACCCGAAGGGACGGGCCAGTTTTAGCGCGATGCTGCATTTCTCGACACTCATTTGGAACAACCACAAAAACGCCGGGAGCGTTTTTGCGCGCAAGCCCCGAAGGGGTGAAGCACATGGATGTGCTGAGCTAACTTCATGTCTCGTGCCTTGTCTCGCGCTAAAACTGGCTCCGGTGCGGCCGCGCACGAAACAGGAACAGACCCTAAAAGCGCCGCCCCAAGCGGCAAGCGCGTGGGGCGGCTGGATAGCAGGCCGTCGCGAGGGCGCCATGGCTGTGGCGCTACTCTCCGATGCTGTGTGGGCGCGCCATGCCGGGCAAACTCACCACCTTGCCTTGGCGCTGCACGGGGGCAGGGCGGCGCAGGGTGCGCAGCATCTCGTTGGCCTGGCTCAGTTGCTGTTCCAGTTCGGCGCTGTAGCGTGCCAACTGCTGGCCGCGCTGGCGCGATTGCTGGGTTTCCTGGGCCAGTGCCTTGAGCCGCAGCATGTGGGTTTCCAGCAACTGCTTGTGCTCCAGGGTGTGTTGCATCAGGGGCATCAGTGCATCGCTGGCCCACTGTTCGGCTTCCTGGCGCATGCGCTGATGCAAGCCGATTACTTCCTGCACCAGGGTGGCGAAGAAGCGTCTGGTCAGGCTGCGCTGTTCGGTCAGCAGGGTTTTCAGTTGCAGACGGAACTGGTCGGCCTTGGCCTGTTGTTGCTTGAGCTCACGCAGGTAGCGGTTGACGTTAAACTGCGGTGCGTCGACGCCATGCAGCGGGTTCTCTTCGTTGTGCCGGCGGTAGATGGCCGCGACCATTTTGTTGGCCATGTCGGCTTCCTGCGCGAGGTTGTGCAGGTCCTGTTCCACGCTGCGGAAGAAGTGCAGGATGGCCTGATTGATGCCGACGGTGGTCCAGCTGCCGGTGAGGTTCTTGCGCACCTTGTTCAGGTGTTCGTCCAGCCGCTCGCTGCGTGACGCATCGCGTAGCAGGTCGCCCTGACGCTTGAGCAGGCGCTGGTTGGTCTTCAGGCCGAGCAGGCGTTTATGGTGGTGGCTGTGGTCTTCCTTGGTCTTGGCGGTCAGCTCGAAGAGCATCTGGCCGTTGTCGTGCTGGTGGTTGCTCAACAGGGCTTGCTGTTGGTTGACCTTTTCCAGGCGCAGGTTGAGCACGTGCTGGCTGTTCTGCAGCAGGGCCAGTACCTGATTGACCACGCGGTCTTCGAGCAGGCGCTCCTTCTGCGCGATGATGCGTTCGCACAGCAGGTTTTCCAGGTTGCTCATCTGGCTGCGCTCTAGCAGCGCTGTGTCTTTGCGAACTTTGGCCAGCATGGCTTGCTTGGCCGACAGTGGCAGCACGTCTTCGATACGAATGCCGAGTTGCTTGGCGGTATTGGTTTGAATCTGGCGAATGGCGTTTTGCACGAAGGCTTCGCCGGCCAAGTCATCCCAAAGCACGTCGATCTTGTTCAACACGGCGAACAGGCTGGTCTGGGTGTCTTCGTCCAGCTGACGAATATGCTGCTGCCAAACGGCCATGTCGCTGGCGGTCACACCGGTATCGGCAGACAGCAGGAAAATGATCGCTTGGGCGCTGGGCAGCATCGACAGGGTCAGCTCCGGCTCGCTGCCCAAGGCATTCAAACCAGGGGTGTCGAGGATGCGCAGCCCCTGACGCAACAATGGATGGTCAAAATTGACCATGGCGTGGCGCCAGGCCGGCACCAGCACTTCGCCAGGCTTGTGGGTGCTTTCCAGCATGTCCGGATGGAAGCCCAGGGCGATGGCCTGCTCCACCGGCATGGGTTTGGTACGCGCCACCTGGTTGAACGCCTGGACCATGTTGTCCGGGTCGGTCATGTCGAGCGGGATATTCACCCAGTGCCGAGGAATGCGCTTGAATTGCGCGACGCTGGCCTCGGATACGCGGGTTTCGATTGGCAGCAGGCGAATATACGAACGTTCCGAACGGGGGTCGAAGAACATTTCGGTAGGGCACATGGTGGTGCGCCCAGCCTGGGACGGCAGCATGCGCTTACCGTAGGAAGAGAAGAACAGGCTGTTGATCAGCTCGGTTTTGCCGCGTGAAAACTCACCCACAAAGGCCAGGGTAATGTGGTCGGTACGCAGCAGCTTCAGCGCACGCTCAAGCTTGGCCTCCACCGTCTCGGAGTTTAGGCGGTTGTTCTCCAGCCAGCTGCGATAGCGGGTGATCTCGCGCATCAGCTCGCGCTTCCAGCTGACGTAGGTGTCGACCTGCTGACTGAGACGTTCCATGCTCATCCTGGGTTTTCCTCCGGTGGCGCATCCATTGTGGACGTCTGGGGCTGTACGGCACCCAGATGAAGTCGGGCACAGATTGAACAATGCCGCGCAACGGTCAGGGCGGCAGATAACGCGATGAAGCCTGTGGAATTACGCCAGATCCACGACGTTCATGGATTGAGCTGTTTGGCATTATGCGGGTCGTGGGCATGGCGTCAATCACACGTCGTCGCGCGCCCGCCTTATGGTCGGTCTGCGTGACTGAGTGGTCAGTGCCGCCCGCCAGGATGTGGCGGCGGGCGCTTGATGCGCCGCCGCGTTGCCGGGTGTCTCGGTTTGGCGATGTCAGCGAGCGTACTCGATCAGATCGCCAGGCTGAGACCTTTGTACATGCCGCTCATAATGGCCAGGTTACGGATCACCAACATGTCGATCAGGTTGAGGATCAGGAACGCGACAATTGGCGACAGGTCCAACCCACCCATGCTCGGCAGGATGCGGCGGATTGGCGTTAATAGCGGCTCGCAGATCTGGTTGATCAGCATCGCGGTGGGGTTATGGCTGCCCTGGGCGACCCAGGAGAGGATCACGCTGATGATCAGGGCGAAGAAGAACACCTTGAGAAACAGTGCGGTGACGCCAATGATCGACCAGATCAGCAGCTGGACCGGGTTGTCCAGGCCGTAGCCGAGCAGCATCAGAGTCACGGCCATCAGCACCAGTTGCACCAGAATCGCCAGCACCAGCGAAGCCAGATCGAGCCCGGCCAGACTGGGGATGATCTTGCGCATCGGCTTGAGCAGGGGGTGGGTGGCGCGCACGATAAACTGGCTGAGCGGGTTGTAGAAGTCTGCGCGCACCAGTTGCAGGATAAAACGCAGCAGCACAATCAGTAGGTAAAAACTGCCGATGGTTTGCAGGATATAAACGGCAGCGGTATTGAGTCCGATCATCTTCGTTCCTTATTGACCCAGTTGTTCGGCCAGCTCGGCAGAGCGGTGAGCGGCAGCGTTAAGGGCCTGCTCGACCAGTGCTTCGAAGCCACCCGCCTGGAAGCGCTTGATTGCGGCCTCGGTGGTGCCTGCGGGTGAGGTGACGCGGCGGCGCAGTTCGCTGGCATCGACATCGCTGGTCGTGGCCATGCGGGCGGCGCCCAGCGCTGTGTGCAGCGTCAGCTGGGCGGCGGTCTCGCGCGGCAGGCCCAGTTTCTCGCCTGCGGCGGTCATGGCTTCGATCAGCAAAAAGAAATACGCCGGACCACTGCCAGACACCGCGGTCACAGCATCGATGAGTTCTTCCTTGTCCAGCCACAGGGCCAGGCCCACGGCGCTGAGGAGTTGTTCGGCCTGCTGGCGCTGGGTCGGTGAAACCTGAGCGTTGCCGTACAGGCCGCTAACGCCCTGGCGCAGCAGCGCCGGGGTGTTGGGCATGCAGCGCACGATGGCCCGTGGTCCCAGCCAGCTTTCCAGGCTGGCGCAGCTGATGCCGGCGGCAATCGACACCACCAACTGCTGCTCGCCGATATGCGTGGCCAGATCCAGGCACACCTCTTTCATGACCTGTGGTTTGACCGATAAAACGATCACGTCGGCGTCTTTGATCGCCTCGGCGTTGCTGGCGAAGGTTTCGATACCATGTTCCGTACTGATCTTGCTGCGTTGCTCGGCGCCGCGGTCACTCGCGCGAATAGCGCTGGCGTCGGTGCCTTGGGCGCGCAGCCCGCCGATCAGGCTGGCGGCCATATTGCCGGCGCCGATAAAGGCAATGCGAGGCGTGGTCATAACGGGCTTCCTTATATAGCTGAAGGCAAACTCAATCAGGTCTTGCTGTAATCACGTGCGCCGAACAGGGCGGTGCCAATCCGTACCCAGGTTGCACCTTCGGCGATGGCCGCTTCCAGGTCATGGCTCATGCCCATGGACAAGGTGTCGAGGCCCAGGTTCAGGTCTTGCTGCAACGCTTTAAGACGCGCAAAAGCATTGCGCTGCTCGGCGGGGTCGTCGGTTGGCTCGGGAATTGTCATCAATCCACGCAGGCGCAGGTTGGGCAGTTGTGTAACGGCGTGTGCCAGTGCGGCGAGCTCGTCCGGGGCGCAGCCGGATTTACTGGCCTCGCCACTGACATTGACCTGCAGACAAATGTTCAGCGCCGGCAGATGGGCTGGGCGCTGTTCAGACAGGCGTTGGGCGATTTTCAGGCGGTCTACCGAATGCACCCAGGCGAAGTGTTCGGCGATGGCTTTGGTCTTGTTTGACTGGATGGGGCCAATGAAGTGCCAGATCAAAGGCAGGTCACTTAGCTCGGACTGCTTTTCCAGCGCTTCTTGCAGGTAGTTCTCGCCAAAATCCTGTGCGCCGGCGGCAAATGCCTCACGCACGGCCGCCGCCGGTTTGGTTTTACTCACGGCGAGCAGGCCGATAGAGCCACAATCTCGCTGCGAGGCTTGCGCCGCCTCACGGATGCGCACTCCGACCTTTGCAATATTCTCTGCTATCGTGGACATTACTTGCGCCCGCCGCCTGGGTTTAGCGGCATTCTACCTGCTTGTCTGTCATTAGGGAGTCCCATGGATATCACTGAATTGCTGGCCTTCAGCGCCAAGCAAGGTGCATCGGACCTGCACCTCTCCGCTGGCCTGCCTCCGATGATTCGGGTCGACGGCGATGTACGCCGGATCAATTTGCCCGCGCTGGATCATAAACAGGTCCATGCACTGATCTACGACATCATGAACGACAAGCAGCGCAAGGATTTCGAGGAGTTCCTCGAGACCGACTTCTCCTTCGAAGTACCGGGCGTGGCGCGCTTCCGGGTCAACGCCTTCAACCAGAATCGCGGTTCGGGCGCGGTATTCCGGACCATTCCGTCGAAAGTGCTGAGCATGGAAGACCTTGGCATGGGTGAGATCTTCCGCAAGATCTCCGATGTCCCGCGTGGCCTGGTGCTGGTGACCGGACCGACCGGTTCCGGCAAGTCGACCACCCTGGCGGCGATGCTCGACTATATAAACAGCAACAAATACCACCACATCCTGACGGTGGAAGACCCGATCGAATTCGTTCACGAATCGAAAAAATGCCTGATCAACCAGCGTGAGGTGCACCGCGACACCCTCGGCTTCTCCGAAGCGCTGCGTTCGGCCCTGCGGGAAGACCCGGACATCATTCTGGTGGGGGAGATGCGTGACCTGGAAACCATTCGCCTGGCACTGACTGCAGCAGAAACCGGTCACCTGGTCTTCGGCACCCTGCACACCACCTCGGCGGCCAAGACCATCGACCGCGTGGTGGACGTATTCCCGGCGGAGGAGAAGTCCATGGTTCGCTCCATGCTCTCCGAATCCCTGCAGTCGGTTATCTCGCAGACCCTGCTGAAAAAGATCGGCGGTGGTCGCGTCGCGGCCCACGAAATCATGATCGGTACCCCGGCCATCCGTAACCTGATCCGTGAGGACAAGGTGGCGCAGATGTATTCGGCGATCCAGACCGGCGGTTCGTTGGGCATGCAGACCCTCGATTCCTGCCTGAAGACCCTAGTGTCCAAGGGCATCGTCAGCCGCGAAGCGGCACGTGAAAAAGCCAAGACTCCGGAAAACTTCTAAGCGCTTTCGAAGAAATTGAAACGTCCCCGACCGGCAATCACCAGTCGGGTTCAGCCCAGCGGCAATCCACGCGCTTGCTGTTGGCTTTTGCATAAACGCGTGATGCACATGGGCGAACCACGATGGAATTCGAAAAACTGCTGCGCCTGATGGTCGAAAAGGGCGGCTCCGACCTGTTTATTACTGCTGGCGTGCCGCCTTCGATGAAGGTCAACGGCAAAATCATGCCGATCACCAAGACGCCCATGTCGCCGGAACAAACCCGTGAAACTGTGCACTCGGTGATGAACGAGCAGCAGCGCCGCGACTTTACCGAAAACCACGAGTGCAACTTCGCCATCAGCGCCCGTGGCGTTGGTCGTTTCCGCGTCAGCGCCTTCTACCAGCGCAACCTGGCGGGCATGGTGTTGCGTCGCATCGAGACCAATATCCCGACGCTGGATGAGCTGAAGCTGCCGGAAATCCTCAAGAAGCTGGCCCTGACCAAGCGCGGTCTGGTGCTGTTTGTCGGGGCCACCGGTACCGGTAAGTCGACGTCGCTGGCGGCGATGATCGGTTATCGCAACAAGAACAGCAGTGGTCACATCATCTCCATCGAAGACCCGATTGAGTACATTCACCAGCACCAGAGCTGCATCGTCACCCAGCGTGAAGTCGGCATCGACACAGAATCCTTCGAGGTGGCGCTGAAGAACACCCTGCGCCAGGCGCCGGACGTGATTCTGATTGGTGAGGTGCGTACCCGCGAGACCATGGATCACGCCGTGGCCTTCGCCGAAACCGGCCACCTGTGCCTGGCCACCCTGCACGCCAACAACGCCAACCAGGCGCTGGATCGCATCATCAACTTCTTCCCGGCAGACCGGCAGAACCAGGTGTGGATGGACCTGTCGCTCAACCTCAAAGCGATCGTTGCCCAGCAACTGATCCCGACCCCGGACGGCAAGGGTCGCCGTGCGGTGATCGAGGTGCTGATCAACACCCCGCTGGCCGCCGACCTGATCCGCAAAGGCGAGGTGCACGAGCTCAAGGCGCTGATGAAACGCTCCACCGAGCAGGGTATGCAGACCTTCGACCAGGCGCTGTACAACCTCTATAGCCAGGGCGAGATCACCTACGAAGACGCACTGCTGTATGCGGACTCGGCCAACGACCTGCGCCTGATGATCAAGCTCGGCTCGGAAACCGATGGCGATCACCTGAGCAGCATGGCCCAGGGCTTGTCGCTGGAAGTCAGCGAAGAAGATCCGGGGCGGCGTTTTCGCTGACTGATGGCGGTGTCGTGCGGGTGTGGCGAATGCGTTTGCCGTCCTGGCGTGACACCGCTTCGGCCTGACCATCGCGTTGAGCGCCGGCGCGGGCCTGGCTCATCAGCTGGGGAATCAGCGGGCCTTCCGGCAGGTTTTTCCAGAAACGCACGGGCATGCTGGTTTCCAGGGCGCTGCGGTTCAGCCGTGCCGGATTGAAGGTGCTGCCGTAATAGGCCAGCCACAGCGCCTCTCCTTCATCCTCGGGCGCTTGTGCCAGGCGTTGCCACTCACTCGGGCAAGGTCGCTGGTAGTGCAGGCGCTGGCCGTCCCAGTACACCCCGTCATCCGGTGTGGCAATTAACCAGGTGCTGCGTCCCAGGCGTTCGGCAAAGTGCGTGCTGGCGCTTGCCAGGATGTCATGGGCCGGCTCATGCCAGGCCACCAGTTGTGGCCCTTCGGCGCTTTCCGGTCGCGGATGAAAACGCAGAAAGGCATGCAGGTGATGGGCTTCGCGGCGTACTGCCTTGAGCCGTTGATGCAGCTGGCTACCGTCGATATCACCCGGCAGCATGGCGGTGTGATCACCCTGGACGACCCGCCAGAGAACCCGGTAGAGCGGGCCCCAGCGATCTTCTACGCGAAAGCGTGCGGCGCTCTGTAGCAGTTCCAGTAGCTGCTTGGGGATACGCGCTGTGGACGTTGCCGCTTGGGTGCAGCTGGGGGCAGGTAGCTGATCGAACAGCCCAGCGCTGTCACCGTCACCCAGCCAGGTAATTTGATGCGGCGCTACGCCTTGCAGCAGCAGGTTTCTGGCAACCTCGCGCCAACCTGCAAAGCTGCCATCGAACTGCGCGTTGTACATCACCACAGCGCCATCTGTGCCGGGGCTTCGCTGAGCTGCTGACGCAACAGCAGGGATTCGCGGCTGGCCTGGAAGGGGCGGTAATCCTGGGTGACGATAAAGGGTTTGGCTTTCTCCAGGGCGCAGCGCAGGCGCGTGAGGTCGTCGAAACGAATGCGTTTCTGCCGGCGCAGGGCGACCAGGCGTTTCGCGCTGAGCACGCCAATGCCTGGCACGCGGGCGATCATCGTCGGTTCGGCACGGTTTAGATCGACCGGGAAGTGCTCGCGGTTATTCAGTGCCCAGGCCAATTTGGGGTCGATATCCAGGGCCAGGTTGCCGGGGCCGCTGAGTAATTCGGAAGCTGAAAAGCCGTAGCCGCGCATCAGGAAGTCGGCCTGATACAGGCGGTGTTCGCGTAGCAATGGCGGTGCTTCGAAGGGCACCGTGTTCGGGCTTTGTGGGATCGGGCTGAATGCCGAGTAATACACCCGGCGCAGGCGGTAGTCGCCATAGAGCGAGGCTGCGGTGTGCAGGATGGTGCTGTCATCGGTGGCATCGGCGCCAATGATCATCTGCGTGCTCTGGCCTGCCGGGGCGAAACGCGGCGCACGTATTTCGGCGCGGGCTGCGCTTTCGCCCTGATGGATCGCGTGCATGGCCTGCTTGATGGTGAGTACCTTTTTCTCCGGGGCCAGTCGGATCAGGCTGCTCTCGGTAGGCAGCTCGATATTCACACTGAGGCGGTCGGCATAGCGTCCGGCTTCGGCGATCAGTAGCGGATCGGCATCGGGAATGGTCTTGAGATGGATATAACCGCGAAACTCGTGCTCTTCGCGTAGCAGTTTGGCCACGCGGATCAGCTGCTCCATGGTGTAGTCGGCCGAACGGATGATGCCGGAGCTGAGAAATAGCCCGCTGATGCAGTTACGCCTGTAGAAGTCGAGGGTCAGGGTCACCACTTCTTCCGGGGTAAAGCGCGCTCGTGGCACGTCACTGGAGCGGCGATTGACGCAGTATTGGCAGTCATACAGGCAGAAGTTGGTTAGCAGGATTTTCAGCAGCGCCACGCAGCGCCCGTCCGGGGTGAAGCTGTGGCAGATGCCCATGCCGTTGGTCGAGCCGATTCCACTCTTGCCTTTTGAGCTGCGGTTGGGGGCGCCGCTGCTGGCGCAGGACGCGTCATACTTGGCGGCGTCGGCGAGGACGGTGAGTTTTTCAATCAGCTGCATGGTACTACTCGAATAGCTGTGTATTTATACAGTATTTAGCAATGTCCGGCGGGCTGCAAGCGTTGCTATGGCTGACCGAGCTGCGGATTGCCCCGGGCGGCGAACCTTGCGTAGAGTGTGGCGTCAAAGCCTTACCAGCCATTAGGAGGCATACCCATGCAGCGACAGGATACGCACAGCAAACTTATCGGTTATTTATTGTGGATCTTCGGTTTTCTTGGCGCGCACCGCTTCTATTACGGTAAGCCGGTGACCGGAACCATCTGGTTCTTCACCTTCGGCCTGCTGTTTATCGGTTGGATCGTCGATCTGTTTCTGATTCCGGCGATGGATCGTGAAGCCGATCTGCGCTTTACCGCAGGCGATACCGACTACAACGTTGCCTGGATTCTGCTGACCTTCCTCGGCATCTTCGGTGTGCATCGTATGTACCAGGGCAAGTGGATCACCGGGATCATTTACCTGTTTACCGGCGGTTTGTTCCTGCTCGGTGTGTTGTATGACTTCTGGACCCTGAACACTCAGGTATCGCTCAAAAACGCTCAGCGTGGCTGACGGTTAGCCAACAAAAAGCCCGCCAATTGGCGGGCTTTTTGTTGGTGCGAAGATTTACGCCTGGTAGCTGATATGCCCATCCACCAAGGTGTAGCGCACGGCACTGGGCAGGCAATGGCCGATAAACGGGCAGTTGGCGCCCTTCGAGTACCAGCTTTCGCCCGCCAGGGTTGCGGCTTGTGGGTCGAATAACAGCAGGTCTGCTGCTGCGCCCACGCTCAGGCTGCCAGCGGGCAGGCGCAGTGCTTGTGCAGGGCCATCACTCAGGCGGGCGAGCAGGGTGGGCAGGTCGAGTAGGCCGTCCTGCACCAGACTCATGGCCAGCGGCAGCAGTAATTGCACGCTGCTGATACCCGGCTCGGTGGCGCCGAAGGGGGCGAGCTTGGCGTCGCGTTCATGGGGCTGGTGGTGGCTGGCAATCGCTGAAATGACTCCGCTCTTGACGGCCGCACGCAGGCCGTCACGGTCGGCAGCGGTGCGCAGCGGCGGTTGTACGTGGTACAGGCTGGAGAAATCGCTGAGCGCTTCATCGGTCAGAATCAGTTGGTACAAGGCCACATCGGCAGTTACCGGCAGGCCGCGGGCCTGGGCGTCGGCAATCAGTTGGGCGCCGCGGGCGCTGGTCAACTGGCTGAAGTGGGCGCGCACGCCGGTTTGCTCAACCAGCAACAGGTCGCGGGCCAGCGCCACGGTCTCGGCGCTTTCCGGGATACCCGGCAAACCGAGGAAGCTGGCGGTGGCGCCTTCGTGGGCCAATCCGCCCTCGGCCAGATCGTGGTCTTGCGAGTGGAAGATTACCGTCAGGTCGAAGGTGGCTGCATATTCCAGGGCCCGGCGCAGGGTGCGGGTATTGCGGAAGCTGTCCAGGCCGTTGCCAAAGGCCACGCAACCGGCATCACGCAGTGCCACCAGCTCAGCAAGCTGTTCGCCTTCCAGGCCTTTACTCAGCGCGCCGATCGGGAACACTTTGGTATGCCCGGCTTCGCGCGCGCGATCGAGAATCAGCTCGGCCACCGCCGGGGTGTCCAGTATCGGCTTGGTAAAGGGCGGGCAGCATAGGCTGGTGACGCCGCCGGCTGCGGCAGCCAGGGTTTCTGTGGCAATGCTGCCCTTGCGGCTATAACCCGGCTCGCGCAGCGCGACGTTGAGGTCGACCAGGCCTGGCGTGGCCACCAGGCCCTGGGCATCGATGTCGTGTTCCGCTACGAAGCCGGCTGGCGGTTGGCCGATGGCGACGATCTTGCCGCTTTCGATAAAAATATCTGCAGGCTGATCGAAACCGCTGCGGGGGTCGATCACCCGGGCTCCGAGGATACGGGTGCGCATCAGTTCTGCTCCTCGGCATCTTGATTGAGTTGGCGTTGGGTGTTTTGTCCGCTCATGGTCATGGACAGCACGGCCATGCGAATGGCGATGCCATAGGTGACCTGGTTGAGGATCACCGACTGCGGGCCGTCGGCCACGGCGGATTCAATTTCCACGCCGCGGTTGATCGGCCCCGGGTGCATGACCAGGGCGTCGGGCTTGGCCAGTTTGAGGCGCTCTTCGGTGAGGCCGAACAGGCGGTAGAACTCGCCTTCGCTGGGCAGTAGGCCGCCGCTCATGCGCTCACGCTGCAGGCGCAGCATGATCACCACGTCGACGTCCTTGAGGCCCTGGCTCATGTCGCTGTAAACCGTCACGCCGTATTGCTCGATGCCCACCGGCAGCAGGGTTTTCGGTGCGATCACGCGGATGTCCGGGCAACCCAGGGTCTTCAGCGCGAGCATGTTCGAGCGCGCCACGCGCGAATGCAGGATGTCGCCGACGATGGCCACCGAGAGGTTTTCGAAGCTGCCCTTGTGGCGGCGGATGGTCAGCATATCGAGCATGCCCTGGGTCGGGTGCGCATGGCGGCCGTCGCCGCCATTGATAATCGCCAGGTTCGGGCACACATGTTCGGCAATAAAGTGGGCGGCGCCGGAGTCCGCGTGGCGCACCACAAAGATGTCGGCAGCCATGGCCTCAAGGTTGCGCAGGGTGTCGAACAGGGTTTCGCCCTTGCTGGTCGAGCTGGTCGACACATTGAGGCTGATTACATCCGCCGACAGGCGCTGAGCGGCCAGTTCGAAGGTGGTGCGGGTGCGTGTGGAGTTCTCGAAAAATACATTGCAGACGGTCTTGCCGCGTAGCAATGGCACCTTCTTGACCGAACGTTCACCGACTTCAAGGAAGGAGTCGGCGGTGTCGAGGATTTCTGTCAGCAGTTCACGCGACAGGCCGTCAATCGACAGAAAGTGGCGCAGCTGGCCTTGGTCGTTCAGTTGCAGTGGGCGCTTGGTGGCTAGGGTCGTCATCGGGCGAGTCTCAGTTGGCAAGCGTCTGAAGTTCGAGGGTGAGCGGCGTTGGGCCGGACAATTTTACCCGCTGCTCTGCTGCCAGCGACAGGGTGGCGCCGACCACGTCCGGGCGGATCGGCAGCTCGCGGGCATTCAGGTCGAGCAGGCTGACCAGGGTCACGCTGGCGGGGCGGCCGTAGTCGAACAGTTCATTGAGGGCGGCGCGGATGGTGCGGCCACTCATCAGCACGTCGTCAATCAACACCAGGTGCTGACCTTCGATCTCGAACGGCAGCTCGGACGGCTGCACCTGTGGGTGCAGGCCATTCTGGGTAAAGTCATCACGGTAGAAGGACACGTCGAGGATACCCAGAGCGTCTGTGCGCCCCAGAGCCTCGAGCAGCGCCTGGGCAACCCAGACGCCGCCGGTACGGATGCCGATAAAGCGCGGTTCGCTGATCCGCCGTGTATTCAGGTGGCTGGTCAGGGCGGCGGCCATTTGTGGTAGCAGTTCGGCCGGGTTGGGTAAGCTCATGGCAACACTCCAGGTACAGGCTCAGCAGGCATTCAGCCTGAGCAGTTTTGTTCAAGCCAGCCTTGCAGCAACAGCGCGGCAGCCAGGGCGTCGACCGGGCGTTCGCGGTAGCCGCCGGTTTGTCCTTGCTGCAGGCGCTGGCCTTTGGCCTCGTAGGTGGTCAGGCGTTCGTCGTGGGTGTGCACGGGCAGGTTGAAACGCCCGTTGAGGCGTCGGGCAAACTTCTCGGCGCGTTCGCTCATCTCGCTTTTGCTGCCGTCCATGTTCAGCGGCAGGCCGACAACGATGGCGTCCGGTTGCCATTCCTTGATCAGTGCTTCGACCTTCTGCCAGTCAGGGACGCCATTTTGCGCCTTGAGGATGCACAGTTCGCGAGCCTGGCCGGTGATGACCTGGCCGACGGCTACGCCGATCTGTTTGCTGCCGTAGTCAAAGCCCAGCAGCAGGCGCAGCGGTTTGGTTTCGCTCATCAGGCGTGCCCGGATTGTGAGGTGAGCAGGCTGAGGTTGACGCCCAGGCGTGCCGCAGCGGCATTCAGGCGCTGATCGAAGGGCAGGTCGAAGAGGATGGCGCTATCGGCCGGGCAGGTCAGCCAGGCGTTATCGACCAATTCGCTTTCCAGTTGTCCGGCTTCCCAACCGGCATAGCCGAGGGTAATCAGGTACTTGTCCGGGCCGCAGCCATCGGCGATGGCAAACAGCACGTCTTGTGAGGTCGACAAACCCAGTTCGCCCAGCTCCAGGGTGGCCTGAAACTGCGGGCCGGCGGGGTGCAGGACAAAGCCGCGATCCGTTTGTACCGGGCCGCCGGTGAAAATCGGCAGGGTTTGGCAGCGTGCCGGTGGTTCGGTCTCCGGGCGCAACTGCTCCAGCACGTCGGACAGGTTGAGGCCGTTGGGTTTGTTGATCACCAGGCCCATGGCGCCGTGTTCGTTGTGATCAATCAGGTAGGTCACCGTCTGCGCAAAATGCGGATCAGCCATGTGCGGCATGGCAATCAGAAAGTGGTGCTTGAGGTAGCTGGGGCTGGCGTCGTTCATGGGCGTTAGTTTCAGGCTTCGGGCCATTGGCTTCAAGCGCTGCGGGGCATCGGTCGGTAAAAGACTGTGGCTTCAGTTGCTCGACAGGCGATCGCCGCGCTCGAAACGCCAGGTGCGGATGATTTCCAGGCGATCAACGTCGGCCAGGTCGCCGGTGAAGGGGGCGAACGGTGCGGCCAGGCGCACGATACGCAGGGCGGCTTGGTCCAGTGTGCGTTGCCCGGACGACTCCAGCACTTGCACTTCATAGAGTGTGCCGTCGCGATTGATCGATACCAGCAGGCGCAGGCTGCCGTAGATGCCTTGGCGGCGGGCCTCATCCGGGTAGTTGAGGTTGCCGACGCGCTCGACCTTTTTACGCCACTCATCTTTGTACCAGGCGCCTTTGTCACGCATGGTCGAGGCCGCGTTCAGGCGATGAATCTTCGGGCGCTTGGCGTACTGCTGAACTTCCTGGGCCAGTTCGGCTTCCAGGCTGGCGATCTCTGAAGACAGTTGCGCGCTATCAAACACCGGAGCCGGCCGGACTTGTGGTGTGGGTTTGGCTTCTTCGCGCTTGACTGGGGTTTTCTGCTGTTGCGGTGCGCGGGTAGCGACTGCTGCCTTGGGCGCCTCTTGCTTGACTGCAGGCTGTTGCGGCGCGGCGGGCGGGGTTACGCGCTTGACTTCGCTGTCCTGAAACAGGGCTTGCTCAGTGGTTTTCGGTGCGGCCTTGTGTTCCAGGGTGCCACTGCCTTGCTGGTTGTCCTGGGCGAGGAAGTCGGCCTCTTTGGGCTTTTCCTCGCTTTTGAAGGTGGACAGGGTAATTTCCAGGGTTTTGCTGATCTGGCTCGGCTCGGCCAGGGTAAAGCCCAGGCCGAGGATCAACGCAGCATGCAGTACCGCCGCAAGAAACAGGGTAAAGCCCAGGCGATCCGCCGGCTGCACGCCGGCGCTGGATAGTTCGGGAAGTTGGGCTGCTGCGTTCATCGCATATCGGGTCTGCTCAGGTTGCCGCGCAGTCTGCCGAGGGCGCATGGAAAAGTCTATGAAGCACTACGCGCATTGAGCTTCTCGGCAATTTTGTCCATCAGGCGTTCGCCGATACGGGTGTCATAGGCGGCATCGATCTCGCGAATGCAGGTCGGGCTGGTCACGTTGATCTCGGTCAGGTGCTCGCCGATGACGTCCAGGCCGACGAACAGCAGGCCTTTCTCGCGTAGGGTTGGGCCAACGGCTGCGGCGATTTCGTGGTCGCGCGCGCTCAGTGGCCGGGCCTCGCCACGGCCGCCGGCGGCCAGGTTGCCGCGGGTTTCCCCGGCAGCAGGGATGCGCGCCAGGCAATAGGGTACTGGTTCACCGTCGATCATTAGAATGCGCTTGTCGCCATCCTTGATTGCCGGCAGGTAACCCTGCGCCATGATTTGTTGCTGGCCATGGTTGGTCAGGGTCTCGAGGATCACGGAAAGGTTGGGGTCACCCTCGCGGTGACGAAATATCATCGATCCACCCATGCCATCGAGGGGTTTGAGAATGATGTCACGCTGCTCTTTGGCAAACTCGCGCAGAATGTCGGCCCTACGGCTGACCACGGTCGGTGGGGTGTATTGATTGAACTGGGTGGCAAAGTATTTTTCATTGCAGTCGCGCAAGCTTTGTGGGCGGTTGACTACCAATACGCCAGCTTGTTCGGCCTGCTCCAGCAGGTAGGTGGAATAGACGAACTCGTTGTCGAAGGGTGGGTCCTTGCGCATCAGGATCACATCCAGCTCGCTCAGGGCGATGTCCTGTTCTGCGCCGAGTTCGAACCAGCGCTGCGGGTCGTTGTATACACTAAGCTCTGACAGGCGGGCGCGTGCTTCACCCTTGTTCTGGTAAAGGTCTTTTTGCTCCATATAGAAGAGGGTCCAGCCGCGCGCTTGGGCGGCCAGCAGCATGGCCAGCGAGCTGTCCTTCTTGAAGGCGATTTGGGCAATGGGGTCCATGACAATGCCGAGGCGGACGCTCATGGCGGTGTTCTCCGTAAAAATGGCAGCGATTAAAGTGTGTTAAGACGTGATATGGCGTCAGGGTGGCGCTGGCAAGTCGGGGGGTCAAGGAAAAACCGTGCTCCCGTGCGGCTTATAGATTGCATCAGGAGAGTGTGCTAAAAAGGCCCGACGATTGGGTTGTAGCCCGTCGGTGACAGGGCCTCAGGCGCACTGATATAACGCAAAAATAACGACTCACCGAGGCGATGGTAGGGCAAACATGGAACAGCATTCCGAGGGTTTGAGGGTGATGGTGATCGACGATTCGAAAACGATTCGTCGTACCGCGGAAACCCTGCTGAAAAAGGTGGGCTGCGAGGTAATTACCGCAGTTGACGGCTTCGATGCGTTGGCAAAGATCGCCGATACCCATCCGAACATCATTTTTGTCGACATCATGATGCCGCGGCTCGATGGTTATCAGACCTGTGCCTTGATCAAGAACAACAGTGCTTTCAAATCCACCCCGGTGATCATGCTGTCTTCCAAAGACGGTTTGTTCGATAAAGCCAAGGGGCGCATTGTCGGCTCGGATCAATACCTGACCAAGCCCTTCAGTAAAGAAGAGCTGCTCGGTGCGATCAAAGCGCATGTGCCTGACTTTACGCCGGTGGAACAACAAGCGTCCTGATGCCTGGCTGAAACAGCTGAGCGTCGTTTAAAAGTATTGGGAAACACCATGGCTCGAATTCTGATTGTTGATGACTCGCCTACCGAGATGTACAAGCTGACCGCCATGCTGGAAAAGCACGGGCATCAGGTACTCAAGGCAGAAAATGGTGCCGATGGCGTTGCCCTGGCGCGCCAGGAGAAGCCGGATGCTGTGCTGATGGATATCGTCATGCCAGGTCTGAACGGGTTCCAGGCGACTCGTCAGCTGACCAAAGATGCTGACACCAGTCACATTCCAGTGATTATCGTCACTACCAAGGATCAGGAAACCGACAAGGTCTGGGGCAAACGCCAGGGCGCGAAGGATTACCTGACCAAGCCGGTTGATGAAGACACGCTGGTTAAAACCTTGAATGCGGTATTGGCCGGTTAACATCGGTTCTGTCCGCAACTAAAAAAGAATAAGGCCGCAGCTGGCATGTCGGACGCGCAAACACCTTTTCAAACCCTCCAGGATATCGACAGGCTCTGTCGCTCGTTGGCGGCTGGCTTGCCGTCGCAACAGGCGGTTGTGCAAACCTGGAGCGGCATTGGCTTTCGCATGGGCGAGCGTTTTTTCGTCGCGCCCATGGGCGAGGTTGGCGAGGTTCTGCATGAGCCGCGGCATACCTTGCTGCCCGGGGTGAAAAGCTGGGTCAAGGGCGTAGCCAACGTTCGTGGTCGGCTGTTGCCGGTCATGGATCTGTGCGGCTTCTTTGGCAACGAGTTATCGCCGCTGCGCAAGAAACGCCGTGTTCTGGTGGTTGACCATCAGGACGTTTTCGCCGGTCTGACGGTCGACGAAGTGTTCGGCATGCAGCATTTTCCTGTGGATACCTTTTCCGAGCAGCTACCGCCGCTCGAGGCGTCCATAGCACCTTTTATCCACGGAGTATTTCAACGTGAACAGCCCTGGTTGGTGTTCAGCCCACACGCGCTGGCCCAAAATCCGGGTTTTCTCGACGTGGCGTATTAACAGTTTATCGGTGGGGTCGGCATTGCCGGCCTTTTGGCGTTACATGGGAACCGTAGTGCGGTCGGTCCAGGCGGGGGCCAGTAAATGAAAAAACTAAATACAGGTAAATTGTTAGCAGGTGCGCGCAGTAGCACATTGATCGCGGGGCTGTTTATTGTCCTGATCGTTTCGATCGTGTTGTTGTTCGCCAACTTCGCCTACATCAACACCCAATCCAACTACGACACGGAGTACATCGGTCACGCCGGTGAGCTGCGCGTACTGTCCCAGCGTATTGCGAAGAACTCCACCGAAGCGGCGGCCGGTACGGCCGAAGCGTTTGGTTTGTTGCGCGATGCACGTAACGACTTCCAGGCGCGTTGGGGTTATCTGACCGACGGTAACGAGGAGACCGGGCTGCCCGCAGCGCCGGAGGCCTTGCAGCCACAGATCGCGGTGGTGCAACAGGACTGGGACACGCTGCGGCAGAACACTGACGCCATTCTGGCCAACGAACAGACTGTACTGTCGCTGCACCAGGTAGCTGCCACCCTGGCAGAAACCATTCCGCAGCTGCAGGTCGAGTACGAAGAGGTGGTCGACATCCTGCTGGAAAGCGGCGCGCCGGCGGCTCAGGTATCGGTGGCCCAGCGTCAGTCCTTGCTGGCGGAACGTATTCTGGGTTCGGTGAACAAGGTATTGGCCGGTGACCAGGACTCGGTGCAAGCCGCCGACATGTTCGGTCGTGATGCCAGCCTGTTTGGTCGCGTTCTGGCCGCGATGCTGGAAGGCAACGCGGCGATGGAAATCTCCCAGGTAAGCGACGAGGAAGCCCTTGAGCGCTTGGCGGAAATCTCCGAGTTGTTCGAGTTCGTATCCGGCTCGGTGGACGAGATTCTCGAAACTTCACCTGAGCTGTTCCAGGTGCGTGAGTCGGCCAACGTGATTTTCAGCGTTTCGCAGACCCTGTTGGACAAGGCTTCGCAGCTGGCTGTTGGTTTTGATGACCTGGCCACTGGTCGAGCCATCAACACCCTGATCGGTTATGTACTGGGTGCTCTGGCGCTGGCTTCGATCATCCTGATCGGCCTGGTGATGGTGCGGGAAACCAACCGTCGTCTGTCTTCCACTGCCGAGAAGAACGAACGTAACCAGGCGGCGATTCTGCGACTGCTCGACGAAATCGCCGACCTCGCCGACGGTGACTTGACGGTGGCCGCAACGGTAACCGAGGACTTCACCGGTGCCATCGCGGACTCCATCAACTACTCCATCGACCAGCTGCGTGATCTGGTAGCGACCATCAACCTGACCGCCGTTCAGGTAGCCGGTGCTGCTCAGGAAACCCAGGCCACGGCGATGCACCTGGCCGAGGCTTCCGAGCATCAGGCTCAGGAAATTGCCGGTGCATCGGCTGCGATCAACGAAATGGCCGTGTCGATTGACCAGGTATCGGCGAACGCCAGCGAATCCTCCGCGGTAGCGGAACGTTCGGTAGCCATCGCCAACAAGGGTAACGAGGTTGTACACAACACCATCACCGGCATGGATAACATCCGTGAGCAGATCCAGGACACCTCGAAGCGGATCAAACGCCTCGGTGAATCGTCCCAGGAGATTGGTGACATCGTTAGCCTGATTAACGACATTGCCGACCAGACCAACATCCTCGCACTGAACGCCGCGATTCAGGCCTCCATGGCCGGTGACGCAGGCCGAGGCTTCGCCGTGGTAGCGGACGAAGTACAACGCCTCGCAGAACGTTCTTCTGCTGCAACCAAGCAGATCGAGGCACTGGTTAAGACGATTCAGACGGACACCAACGAAGCCGTAATCTCGATGGAACAAACCACCTCCGAAGTGGTGCGCGGTGCACGTCTGGCGCAAGACGCCGGGGTTGCACTGGAAGAGATCGAGAAGGTATCCAAGACCCTCGCGGCCTTGATCCAGAACATCTCCAACGCTGCTCGCCAACAGGCTTCGTCGGCGGGCCACATCTCCAACACGATGAACGTGATCCAGGAAATTACCTCGCAAACGTCGTCCGGTACCACTGCGACCGCTAAGAGCATTGGTAACTTGGCCAAGATGGCCAGTGAGATGCGTAAGTCGGTATCCGGCTTTACCTTGCCGGGTGGGGAACAGGCTTAAAGCGTCGCTGTGCCGTGGGCTGAAAGGCTCACGGCATAAGGACTATGGCCGTGAGCGAGGGGCACGACATGCAGTCAGGCGTTTGGGCCTTGCAGCCTCTGGCAGACATGACAGTCACGGAGTTTCGTGACTGGCAGGTGCTGCTTGAGGAGCGTACCGGGGTCGTTCTCAATGAGCGGCGCCGGGCATTTCTGCAAACCAATCTGAGTGCACGGATGCGCGAGCTGGGCGTTATGGATTACGCCACGTATTACCGGCAGGTAACCGATGGCCCCCGCGGTGCGGTGGAATGGTCGACCCTGCTGGACCGGCTGACAGTGCAAGAAACCCGTTTTTTTCGGCATCGCCCGTCCTTTGATGTGCTGGAAAGCTACCTGCGCGAGCGTTTGCAGCAAGGCATGACGCAGCCATGGGAGCTCTGGAGCGTGGGCTGTGCCAGTGGTGAAGAGCCGTATTCGCTGGCTATCAGTGCTGCCGAGGTTTTACGTGACTCTGAGCACCCGGATCATTTCGGAATAACAGGCACTGATATCAGCCTGAATGCCCTGAGCAAGGCGCGTGATGGTCACTATGCTGCGCGGCGCTTGGAACAGTTAGAGGACGATCTGTGTCAGCGCTACTTTCTGGCCCAGGACGATGGACGTTTTAAAGTGGTGCCGGATCTGGCTGCGCGGGTGTGCTGCGCTCGGCTTAACGTGCTGGAGCTGGCCAAGGCACCCATGTCCGGTATGGACGTTATTTTTTGTCAGAACTTGTTGATCTATTTTCGTCGCTGGCGCCGCCGCGAGATCCTCAACCGCCTGGCCGAGCGCCTGGCCCCCGGAGGACTGCTGGTGGTGGGAGTGGGCGAGGTAGCAGGTTGGCAACATCCGGAGTTGATCCCGGTGGCCGACGAGCGAGTGCTGGCGTTTACCCGCAAGGGATAACAGGCTGTTGAAAAACCTAAGCGAGGCAGCCAGTGCAAGGCAAAAGCAGGCGAGAACGCGAAGTTTACGCGCTGTAAATGAGCGGTTTGAGCCTGCTTTTAACGCAGCAATGGCAACGCAGGTCGTTTTTCAGCAGCTTGATAAGGCAGAAGAGCCAAGTATATGAGTGGAGTGGCTATGGGTGATCGGCACGATTATGTCGCCCTGGAATGGGTTAAAGGCGAGATCGCGGAAACCCTGAAGCAGGCGCGTCAGGCGCTGGAGGCGTTCGTCGAGAACCCCCAGGATGCGACGCGCATGCGTTTCTGCCAGACCTATGTGCATCAGGTGCTTGGCACTTTGCAGATGGTCGAATTCTTTGGCGCGGCGCTGCTGGCTGAAGAGATGGAGCAGCTTGCTGGTGCCCTGATCGACGGTCGGGTGGCTAACCAGGGCGAGGCGCTGGAAGTGCTGATGCAGTCGATACTGCAGCTGCCGGTATACCTTGATCGCATTCAAACGGCCCGCCGCGACCTGCCGATGGTCGTGCTGCCGCTGCTCAACGACCTGCGCGCTGCCCGCGGGGAAAAGCTGCTTTCGGAAACCAGCCTGTTTGCCCCGGATATGTCCGGGCGTAATGCGGCGCTGTCTCATGAGTCCATCGCTCAGCTGAGCACCGCAGAACTGCCGGGGCTGCTGCGCAAGCTGCGGCAAATGCTGCAAATGGCCCTGGTCGGGGTTATTCGTAATCAGGATCTGCCGACTAACCTGGGCTACATGGCGCGGGTATTCGCTCGTCTGGAGAATCTCTGCAAGGACTCGCCGCTCGGTCCGCTGTGGCAGATCGCATCCGGTGTGGTTGAAGGCCTGGCCAATGGCAGTGTCAATAACGGCTCGTCTGTACGCACGCTGCTGCGCCAGGTCGATAAAGAGCTCAAACGTCTGCTTGAGCAGGGGGCTGACGGCCTGAATCAACCGGCTCCGGACGAGCTGAGCAAGAACCTGTTGTTCTATGTGGCCAAGTCATCGGCGCAGTCGCCGCGTGTGCGCAGCCTGAAAGAACAATACCGCCTCGATGACGCGCTGCCAGATAATGAGGTGGTCGACGAAGAACGCGCTCGTTTGGCAGGCCCGGACCGTGACGCAATGCGTTCGGTGGTTGCGGCGCTCTGTGAGGAGCTGGTGCGGGTCAAGGACAGCCTCGACCTGTTCGTGCGCAGTGACCGTACCCAGGTCGCTGATCTGGATGCACTTGCCGCACCGCTCAAGCAGATTGCCGACACCCTGGCGGTGTTGGGTTTCGGCCAACCGCGCAAAGTCATTGTCGACCAGCTCGATGTGGTCAGCGGGCTGGCCAAGGGCCAGGGCGAGCCGAGCGATGCGGTGCTGATGGATGTCGCTGGTGCCTTGTTGTACGTCGAAGCCACCCTGGCCGGCATGGTCGGCCCCGCACAAGATGGCGGCCGCGAAGAAAGCCACCTGCCAACGACTGATGTCGCACAGATTCACCAACTGGTGATCAAGGAAGCGCGTAATGGCCTGGAGCAGGCCAAAGACGCGATCATCGAATTTATTGCCTCGCAGTGGAACCACGAACACCTGGCCCGCGTGCCTGAACTGCTGACGCAAGTGCGTGGCGGTCTGGCGATGATTCCGCTGCAGCGTGCCGCCGATCTGCTCAATGCCTGCAACCGCTATATCCAGGAGCAACTGCTGGCGCGCAAGGCCGTGCCGAACTGGCAGAACCTCGACACCCTGGCGGACGCCATCACCAGCGTCGAGTACTACCTCGAGCGTTTGGCCGAAGACCATGCGACCCAGGGTGATTTGATTCTCGATGTAGCCGAGGAAAGCCTGGAAAGCCTGGGCTACCCACTCAAAGAAAAGCCCTCGATCCTTGATTGGGCAGCGCCGCCAGTGGAGTCCATTGCCCCCTTGGCCGATCCGCTGGATGACATTGAAGTGCTCAGCGCTGAGCCCGAGCTGCCAGCCGAGCCTGAGCCTGCCGTGCCGCCGCTTGCTGACGAGCCGTTAAGCCTGGACTTGGAGGATGACTTCAGCGCCGAGTTTGCTGATCTGGGCTCGATTGAGCTCGACGCATCGCCCAGCGAGGCTGAACAAGCCGACGATGTGCCGTCAATTGATCTTGAACTGATTGAGTTGGCAGACGCTGAGATCCTGCCGCAGGACGCAAGCGAGCCTGAGCAGGCGTTTAGCGGCGAAGCGCTGCAACTCGATAGCTTTGAGTTGGACGAGGGCGACAGCCCGGCAAACTGGAATGAGGCCGAGTTGGCCGCACTAGAGTTGCCAGAAGTTGAGCTGCCGACTGCACCACAGGCTGCAGAGCCTACGCAACCGGGCGCCGAGAAGGCTCTGTCCATGGCCGATGTGATGGCCGCTCCGGTGCAGGCGATTAATCCGCCGGCTCATGATGTACCGCCGAGCCTATTGCCGCCGCCGGCCGACGAAGAACCGATCGATGAAGAGCTGCTGGAAGTCTTTATCGAAGAGGTTGGCGAGGTACTGGACACCATTGGTGAGTATTTCCCGCAATGGTGTGCAGACACTGACAATAAAGATGCTCTAAGCGAAATCCGCCGAGCCTTCCACACCCTCAAGGGCAGTGGGCGCATGGTCCGTGCTCTGGTGATTGGCGAATTGGGCTGGTCGATTGAGAACCTGCTCAACCGCGTGCTCGATCGCAGCATTCAACCGGGTGCCGAAGTGCAACAGGTGATCACCGATGTGGTCGCGCTGATGCCGGCCCTGGTCGATGAGTTTGCCAATAAAGCGCAGCGTCAGCGTGACGATGTTGACCACCTGGCCGCAACGGCGCACGCCTTGGCCAAAGGCCGAAGCCTCCCAAAACCTGAAGCCCCGGTTGAGCTGGTAGCGGAGCCCGAGGGCAGCCCAGTCGCTACTGCCGCTGTTGTAGAGGTACTGGAAGACGAGGACGGACTCGACCCGCAGTTGCTGGAGATTTTCCGTAACGAAGCGGAGATGCACCTCGATACGCTGGTTGGTTTTTTGGCCGACTGTGCGCAAGAGTTGCCGCAGCCGGTGACCGATGACCTGCAACGTGCGCTGCATACGCTCAAGGGCAGCGCATCGATGGCCGGGATTTTACCGGTCGCCGAAATTGCTTCGCCGCTGGAAAAACTGGTCAAGGAATTCAAAGCCAACCTGATTCAGATGGACCTGGCCGAAGCGGAGCTGTTGAGCGACGCTGAAAAGCTTTTCCGTTGTGGTCTGGACCAATTGGAAAGTCAGCCGCTGGGCGTTTTGCCAGGCGCTGCTGAGTTTCTTGAGCGCGTCCACAAGCTCCACAGCGATCGCCTTGAACATGTTGAGAGCAATCGGCAGAGCGAGCAGGGTGAGAAGCGCGACCCGCAGATGATCAGCATCTTCCTGGCCGAAGGCATGGATATCCTGCTGGATGCCGAAGACCTGCTGCGCAAGTGGCGCGAGCACCCGAGTGAGCGCCAGGAGCTCAGTTCACTGTTGGACGAGCTGACCACCCTTGGCCGTGGTGCCGAGATGGCTGAGCTGCCGCAGATCGACGAGTTGTGCGAAGCCTTGCTTGATCTCTATGGCGCAGTTGAAGAAGGTCGCCTGGCGGTGAGCGAGCGTTTCTTCAGTGAAGCTGAACAGGCCCATGAAGCCCTGATCGGCATGATGGATCAAGTGGCCGCTGGCCTGCAGGTCAGCGCTGCACCTGAGCGCGTTACCGCGTTGCGCAACTTGCTGATGGAAGCACTGGACCCGAATACCCTGGCGTTGCTGAGCAATGAGGGTGCATCCGGCATCGAGATTGTCGAGTTGGCCGATGCTACAGCCGCGCTTGAGGCGCTCGACCTGGACGAACCTGCGGAGCAGGAAGCCGAGGCGGCGTTTGGCCTGGCAGACATCGAAGAGCTGCCGTCAGCTGCCGATGCTGTCGGCGCTGAGAGCGAGCCTGCGGCTGCTTCACTCTACGAATCGCTTGATGAAGAAATGGTGTCGATCTTCCTCGAAGAAGCCGTCGATATCCTGGAAAGTGCCGGCCAAGCGCTGGAGCGCTGGCTGGCTGACCCTGACAACAAAGCCGCGCTGTCCTCACTGCAACGTGACCTGCACACCCTCAAGGGCGGTGCGCGAATGGCCGAGATCCGCCCGATTGGCGACCTCGCTCATGAGCTTGAGTCGTTGTACGAAGGCCTGGTGGATCGCCGTTTCAGCTTCTCGCAACCGTTGGCGACGCTGCTGCAGCAAAGTCATGATTCTCTGGCGCAGCTGTTGGAGCAGTTGCAGGCGCGTGCACCCATGCCTTCACCGGTGGAGTTGATCGAGGCCATTCGCAGCTTCCGCCAGAGCGGCGGGCAGAGTTTGCCTGTCAGCGCCGCTGCGCCTCAGCCTGAAGCCGAAGCCGAAGCCGAAGCCGAAGCCGAAGCCGAAGCCGAAGCCGAAGCCGAAGCCGAAGATGGGCCGATGATTGAGTCGCTCGATCTGGCAGAGCCCGAATCGACCGAGCCACTGGAGATAGAAGAAGAGATCGACTTTGGCATCCTGGCGGATGTGGCGGCCGTAGATGGCGAGACTCTGGACACCGACACGCATGAGCAGGCGGCAGACGAGCCTGAAGAGCAGCCGCTGGTCGAGTTTGCTGCTGAAGACCAAGCCGAACCGGCTGAATCTACCGATCTTGAGCCCGAGCCCGAGCCCGAAGCTGTAGCGGCCCCTGCGGTTTTAGCTGACGATCGCGACCCGGAGTTGGTGGAAATCTTCCTCGAGGAAGGGTTCGATATCATCGACAGCGCCGGTGCGGCGTTGCAGCGCTGGATGGGCGACACCAACAACAGCCTGGAGCTGGAATCGTTACAACGTGATTTGCACACCCTCAAGGGTGGTGCACGCATGGCCGAGATCCGCGAAATCGGCGATCTGGCCCACGAGCTTGAATTCCTCTACGAAGGTCTTGGTCAGGGGCGTTTGCGCGCCAGCGAGGACCTGTTCACGCTGCTGCAAGCCTGCCACGACAGCCTGGCTGAAATGCTTGAGGCGGTGCGCGACAACCGTAGCGTGCCGAGCGGCGATGGGCTGATCGAAACGATCAAGCGTTTTCGCGCCAACCCCGATGAGCAGCTGAGCATGCCATCTGCGGTGGCGCTCAAGGCCGCCGAGGCTGAGCAGGATGATGATGCCGAAGCAGACATCCTCGACATCTTCCTGGAGGAAGCTGACGACCTGCTGGAGGCTATGGAAGTTGCGATCGGCCGTTGGGAGGCTGACCGTGAAGACGGCGCTGCCATCGACGATATGCTGCGCATCCTGCACACCCTTAAAGGTGGTGCACGCCTGGCCGGGCAGAAACGCCTGGGCGACCTGACCCACAATCTTGAGCAACACCTGACCGAAGCACAGAACCAGGGCGCCCCTTGGCCGCAGAGCCTGTTTGTCGATGTGCAGTCCGGTTTCGAAGGCTTGCAGCAGGAGCTTGACGCCCTGCGCCAGCGCCTGCATGACAGCCTGGTCGCCGACCAGTCCCCGGCTAGCAGCGTCAGCGCTCCAGCAGCGCCACGCTTGCCGGAATTGAGTACGCCGATTGTGGCAGCCAGTGCCATGCCGGCCCAGGAACTGGTGGCCAAGGTATTGCCGTTCGTGCGTCGCGCCCAGGAGGCCGCTCAAGAGGCCGCGTCGCGGCGGGCGCCGCAGGAGCTGGTCAAGGTTCCAGCCGAATTGCTCGAAGGGCTGGTTAACCTGGCTGGTGAAACCTCGATCTTCCGTGGTCGGGTCGAGCAGCAGGTGAGTGACTTCGGTTTTACCCTGAGTGAGATGGAGTCCACCATTGATCGTGTGCGCGATCAGTTGCGTCGTCTCGATACCGAAACCCAGGCGCAGATTCTCAGCCGTATTGAGGCTGAAGCCGAGCGTATGGGCTATGAGGACTTCGACCCGCTGGAAATGGACCGTCACTCGCAGTTGCAGCAGTTGTCGCGCGCACTGTTCGAGTCGGCATCTGACTTGCTGGATCTGAAAGAAACCCTGGCGGCACGTAACCGCGATGCGGAAACCCTGCTGTTGCAACAGGCACGGGTCAACTCCGAGTTGCAGGAAGGCCTGATGCGCACGCGCATGGTGCCGTTCGACCGTCTGGTGCCACGTCTACGGCGTATCGTGCGGCAGATTTCCGGTGAGCTGGACAAGCAGGTTGAGTTCATCGTCGGCAACGCAGACGGTGAGATGGACCGTACCGTACTCGAACGTATCGTCGCGCCGTTGGAACACATGCTACGCAACGCCGTTGACCACGGTATCGAAGCGGCGGATGTGCGTCGTGCTGCCGGCAAGCCGGAGCAGGGCACCATTCGCCTGGCGCTGGGCCGTGAGGGTGGGGATATCGTCCTTACGCTCGCCGACGATGGTGGCGGTATTCGCCTGGATGCGGTCAAACGCAAGGCCATCGAACGCGGCTTGATGGACGCCGACTCCGATCTGACCGACTACGAGGTGCTGCAGTTTATCCTCGAGGCTGGTTTCTCCACCGCCGAGAAGGTCACGCAGATCTCCGGGCGTGGCGTCGGCATGGACGTGGTCCACTCCGAGGTCAAACAGCTCGGTGGTTCGATGAGTATCGAGTCGCTGCCAGGTACAGGCACCACCTTTACCATTCGCCTGCCGTTTACCGTATCGGTTAACCGGGCGCTGATGGTGCTGTCGGGTGAAGACCTCTATGCCATTCCGTTGAACACCATCGAAGGTATCGTGCGGGTGTCCCCGTACGAGCTGGAAGCCTACTACGCACCGGATGCACCGCGCTTCGAGTACGCCGGACAGAGCTATGAGCTGCGCTACCTGGGTGACCTGCTGAACAACGGCCAGCAACCCAAACTGGTCGGCCAGAGTTTGCCGCTGCCGGTGATTCTGGTGCGTTCCAAAGAGCACGCCGTGGCCGTGCAGGTCGACTCCCTGGCCGGTTCGCGGGAGATCGTGGTGAAGAGCCTCGGCCCGCAGTTTGCTGGCGTACACGGGATTTCCGGTGCGACCATCCTCGGTGACGGTCGCGTGGTGGTGATTCTCGACCTGCTGGCGACCATCCGTGTGTTGCACGCGCATCTGCTCAACCAGATGCAGCCACGTCTGCTCAAGCAGTCGGCCACGGCGGCGGAGATCGAAGCCGATCGGCCGACCCTGGTCATGGTGGTCGACGATTCGGTCACCGTGCGCAAGGTCACCAGTCGTCTGCTTGAGCGTAACGGCATGAACGTGCTGACCGCCAAAGACGGGGTCGATGCCATTTCGCAACTGCAGGAGCGCAAGCCCGACATCATGCTGCTGGATATCGAAATGCCACGCATGGACGGTTTCGAAGTGGCAACCCTGGTGCGCCACGATGAAGGCCTGAAAGATCTACCTATCATCATGATCACCTCGCGAACGGGCGAGAAGCACCGCGAGCGGGCCATGAGCATCGGCGTCAACGAGTACCTCGGTAAGCCTTACCAAGAGTCCTTGTTGCTTGAAACCATTCAGCAACTGGTCAAGCGCACATGAGTGAGAAAACTGCAGCGCGTATTGCGGTGATTGCCGACACCTCCCTGCAGCGCCATGTGCTGCAGCAGGCACTGATCAGCAGTGGCTATCAGGTGGTGATGAACAGTGATCCGGCACGCCTCGATCAGGAAACCCTGAGCGCTTGCGAGACCGACTTGTGGCTGGTTGATCTGGCGCAGTCGGAAGATTTGCCATTGATCGACACGCTGATGGAACAATCATCGGCGCCCGTCTTGTTCGGTGAAGGGCATGCGCCAGAGCGGCATTCGGAGAACTACCCGCGTTGGGAGCGCCGCCTGTTTGGCAAGTTGAAGAAGCTGGTTGGTGATCCCTCGCAAGCCGTCGGACCAAGCCTTGAGGCTTTGCTGGCTGAAGCGCAACGGCCGTCACGCCTGGATCTACCGGCTGCTCTGGCGGATACCCCGCTGGTCGCTGGCGAGCCGGCGCGTCAGGTGTGGTTGCTGGCGGCCTCCCTGGGTGGCCCGGCTGCAGTCAAAACCTTTCTCGATGCTTTGCCCGGCGGTCTGCCGGTTGGCTTCGTCTATGCCCAGCATATCGATGCCAGTTTCGAGAGTGCGTTGCCACAAGCCGTGGGTCGCCATAGCCAGTGGCACGTCAACCCGGCGCGGCATGGCGATACGGTACGTTGTGGTGAAGTGGTGGTGGTGCCGATCAGCCATGAGCTGGGCTTCAATGATGAGGGCCAGATGCAGATAGCTGAACGTGGCTGGCCAGAACCCTACAGCCCATCTATCGATCAGATGATGCTCAATCTGGCCCAGCATTTTGCTGCGCTGAGTGGCGTCATTGCGTTTAGCGGTATGGGCAGTGACGGCAGCGCCGCAGCGGCCTATGTCCGCCGTCAGGGTGGCCTGATCTGGACCCAGCGGGCTGACAGTTGTGCCTGCCCGAGCATGCCAGACAGCCTGCGTGAGGGCGGCTATAGCAGCCTCAGTGGAGATCCGCGAGAGCTGGCCGAGGCCCTGGTCAATCACTTGGCTGAGCAATGCCGTTAATCTGGGGCCACGCCCTGTATAGGATATTTTCATGAGCCAAGCCGTCGCGACTCAAAATAGCAGCAACAGCCTGACCGGTTTGTTGATGCCGCTGGTTGACCGTACGCTGTTGTTGCCCAACGTGGCTGTTGCCGAGCTGATTCCCTACCGTACGCCACAGGTCAGTGAGGGCATGCCAAGCTGGTTCCTTGGCCAGATCGCCTGGCGTGACTTGCGCCTGCCGCTGCTGTCATTCGAGGCCGCGTCGGATGGTCAGCCCACCGTCACCCCTGGTTCTCGCGTTGCGGTGATCAACGCCTTGGGCGGTCGTCCGGCGGTCAAGTTTATTGCGCTGCTGGTGCAGGGTATCCCGCGCTCGATCAAGGTCGGTGCCGAGTTGGTGCGTGCCGATGTTGCGCTATCCCCGCTGGAGCTGGATGCCGTGCAGTTTGGTGAGGCGGTGCTGAAAATTCCGGATCTGGTCGGGCTGGAGCAGAAGCTGGCAGATGCCGGACTGATCTGAGCGTACACCGTGCAAAAAGCCCGCAATCGCGGGCTTTTTTATGAGAAGCAGTGGGCCGCTTGAGTGGCTTAGAAATCACCCCACAACTGTTGCGCCACGCTCAATGCCACTACCGGTGCGGTTTCTGTACGCAGGACCCGCGGGCCGAGACGGGCGGAGTGGAAACCCTGGGACTGGGCCTGGGCAACTTCGTTATCACTCAGGCCGCCCTCGGGGCCGATCAGAAAGGCCAGGGTCTGCGGCTGTGGATGGCTGCTCCAGGGCTCGGCAACCGGATGCAGTACCAGTTTGAGGTCGGCGCAGACCTGCCCGAGCCACTCGCCCAGAGTGATCGGCGGATGAATGATGGGCAGCACCGAGCGGCCACACTGCTCGCAGGCGCTGATTGCCACTTGCCGCCAGTGCGCCATGCGCTTGTCGGCGCGCTCGTCCTTGAGGCGAACTTCACAACGCTCGCTGACGATCAGGCTGATTTCATTGGCACCCAGTTCGGTGGCTTTCTGAATCGCCCAGTCCATGCGCTCACCGCGCGAGAGTCCCTGGCCCAGATGAATCCGTAAGGGTGATTCGGCCTGGCCGGCAAAGGCTTCGCGCAGTTCGACGCGTACGCTTTTCTTGCCCACCTCGATCAGTTCGCCGAGAAATTCCTGGCCGCTGCCATCGAACAATTGCACCGCATCGCCTACGGCATGCCGCAGCACGCGGCCGATATAGTGGGCCTGGGCTTGCGGCAGCTCGTGCTGGCCGAGGGACAGGGGGGCATCGATAAAGAAACGGGATAGGCGCATGGATTGATCGCTGCAGCGGCACAGTTGAGGCGGCAAGCTTAACGCCTCAACTGTGCCGCTTACAGTCAGTCGATAAGAAACACTCAGCCTGGGTCGCGAAAGCCGGGGTAATGGGCGTTGCCTTGCGCCACGCTGACCGAGGTGCGGGTGGCGAGGTCGATGCCTTCACTGGCCACTTCGGCGAGGAAGTCGATCTGCTCGGGGGTAATCACGTAAGGCGGCAGGAAATACACCACGCTGCCCAATGGGCGCAGCAGCGCGCCACGCTCCAGGGCATGCTGGTAGACCTTGAGGCCGCGGCGCTCCTGCCAGGGGTAAGCGGTTTTGCTGGCTTTGTCGGCAACCATTTCAATCGCCAGGGCCATGCCCGTCTGGCGCACTTCGGCCACATGCGGGTGGTCGGCCAGGTGCGCGGTGGCGCTGGCCATGCGTGCGGCCAGGGCCTTGTTGGTTTCGATTACATTGTCCTGCTCGAAGATATCCAGCGTGGCCAGGGCGGCCGCGCAGGCCAGCGGGTTGCCGGTATAGCTGTGTGAGTGCAGGAACGCGCGCAGGGTTGAATAGTCGTCGTAGAACGCCTGGTACACCTCGTTGGTGGTCAGGCATGCCGCCAGCGGCAGGTAGCCGCCGGTGAGGGCTTTGGACAGGCAGAGGAAATCAGGACGAATGCCGGCCTGCTCGCAGGCGAACATGCTGCCGGTACGACCGAAGCCGACGGCAATCTCGTCGTGGATCAGGTGCACGCCGTAGCGGTCGCAGGCCTCACGCAGTAGCTTGAGGTAGATCGGGTGATACATGCGCATGCCGCCCGCACCCTGAATCAGCGGCTCGACAATCACGGCCGCCACCTCATGGGCGTGCTCGGCCAGGGTCTGTTCCATATGGGCGAACATGGCGCGCGAGTGCGCCTCCCAGCTCATGCCGTCCGGGCGGAAATAGCAGTCCGGGCTGGGCACTTTGAGGGTGTCCAGCAGCAGGGCTTTGTAGGTATCGGTAAACAGCGCCACATCGCCCACCGACATCGCCGCGATGGTTTCGCCGTGGTAGCTGTTGCTCAGGGTAACGAAGCGCTTTTTCGCCGGTTTGCCGACGTTGAGCCAGTAGTGGAAGCTCATCTTCAGGGCGACTTCGATGCAGGATGAGCCGTTGTCGGCGTAGAACACCCGGTCGAGTCCGGCGGGGGTCATTTGCACCAGGCGCTCGGACAGTTCGATCACCGGTTGGTGACTGAAGCCGGCGAGGATCACGTGCTCAAGCTGATCGACCTGATCCTTGATGCGCTGATTGATGCGCGGGTTGGCGTGACCGAAGACGTTGACCCACCAGGAGCTGACCGCGTCGATATAGCGCTTGCCGTCGAAGTCTTCCAGCCATACGCCTTCGCCGCGTTTGATCGGCACCAACGGCAGCTGCTCGTGATCCTTCATTTGCGTGCAGGGATGCCACAGCACCTTGAGGTCACGCTGCATCCACTGGTCATTCAGGCTCATCGTTGTACTTATCCCCCGGCTCTCGATCGTCTGTGCCAAGCCTATCAGAAGCACTGTGGTGGATGGACGCTACAGCCATGAGTGATTGTTGTGGGTTGCTGCTGATCCGCTCTGTTGCGCCGCTCGTAGCCTGACGACTGAACTTTGCCCAGCACCACTAGACTAAGACAGCTGGATAAAAGGCAGGCTTTAAGGATCGTATTTCTCGATATTTCAAAGCGAAAAATTCCGCTTTTTATCGATAGGTTTGTTGCTAGTCTTGCTCCACCAGATGTCCTCATTTTTTAAGCGGAACGCTCGTCATGCAATGGCGCAATAATTCTTCTCACTACGGCCTGGTCAGTATTGTTTTGCACTGGCTGGTGGCGGTGGTGGTCTTCGCTCTGTTTGGTTTGGGTTATTGGATGGTCGGGCTGGATTACTACAGCAGCTGGCGCCAGACCGCCCCGGATTTACACAAGAGTATTGGTCTGCTGCTGTTTGCCGTGATGCTCGGGCGCGTTATCTGGCGTTGCTTCAATCCGGCGCCGGGCAGCCTGCCAAACCACGGACGCATGACCCGTCTGGCCAGCAAGTTAGGCCACGGCTTTCTGTACCTGGGGCTGTTTGTGCTGATGCTGTCCGGCTACCTGATCTCTACCGCCGACGGCCGCGGCATTGAGGTGTTCGGCTTGTTCGAGGTGCCGGCCAGCCTGACCAGCATTCCCGATCAGGAAGATGTTGCCGGGCTGGTGCACGAATACCTGGCCTGGACGCTGGTGATCTTTGCTGGCATCCACGGCCTGGCTGCATTGAAACACCACTTTATTGATCGCGACCGCACGCTGCTGCGGATGTTGGGTCGCTAATCGCTGTTCGCTGTTTTTGGGGCTGGATCGCCACGCCCCGTTCCCACACTCATAAGGAGCATGCCCATGTTGAAGAAAACTCTCGTAGCCCTGGCACTCGGCGGCGCACTGATGGGGGCCGGTCAGGCGATGGCGGCGGATTACGCCATCGACAAGCAAGGCCAGCACGCCTTCGTCAACTTCAAGATCAGCCACCTGGGCTACAGCTGGTTGTATGGCACTTTCAAGGACTTTGACGGTAGCTTCAGCTTCGATGCTGCCAAACCGCAGGACAGCAAGGTCAATGTGACGCTGAATACCACCAGCGTCGACACTAACCATGCCGAGCGCGACAAGCACATCCGCAGCGATGACTTCCTCAATGTGAGTGAGCACCCGACTGCGACCTTCGCCTCCACCTCGGTTAAGTCCACGGGTGAAGGCACGGCCGATATCACCGGTGATCTGACCCTCAATGGCGTGACCAAGCCGGTGGTGATTGCCGCCAAGTTCATCGGCGAAGGTAAAGATCCGTGGGGTGGTTACCGTGCCGGCTTTGAAGGCAGCACCACGCTGAAACTGAAAGACTTCGACATCAGCAAAAACCTGGGCCCCGCTTCGGAAAGCGTCGAGCTGATCATCTCGGTCGAAGGCGTACGCCAATAAGCGCGTAGGATGGGTTAGCCGCGCAGCGGCGTAACCCATCGCTGATTAGACGCTGCGCCAACAAAAACGCCGCCCAATGGGCGGCGTTTTCGTGTGCGGCTAGCAGGCTGTTGAAAAACTACCTGCGTTGCCATCGCGGCGTTAAAAGCAGGCTCAAAATGCTCATTTACAACTCGTAAACTCCGCTTTTTCGCCTGTTTTTGCCTTGCGCTGGCTGCCTCGCCAACGTTTTTCAACGGCCTGCTTCGCGGGCTATGACTCTTCGCGGTTGCGTGTCAGCAGGGCCGGCTTTTCGCCACGTGGCCGCGCGCTCGACAACTCGTCGAGCTGCTCCGGTGTCGGGAAGCGATCCAGGCGCGAGCCTTTGTGCATGATCACCGGTTGCTTGTCGCGCGGGCTTTTTACCGCCGCTTCCTGGCGTGGCAGCTCGTCGCGATTCAGCGAAGTGGTACGGGTATCGCGAGGTGGGCGAGCCCGACCGGAGCCATTACGGCCCTGGCCGCCTTGACCGCCGCCCGAACCCTGGCGACGACCCTGGCCACCCGCACCGCCTGCCGCGCCGCCATTGTTACGTGGGGCTTTGGCGGCGCGTGCGCCTTGCCCTACGCCATTGCTGGCGCTCGGGCCGGAAGCAGGCGCACCGGGCCGACGGCCACGGTTCTGCTGCTTGTTCTGGGTCGGGCTGACGTAGTCGACCCGGTTGCCGAAGTTGTCGATTTCATCGTCGCGGAACTCGTCCGGCGCGCGGTCCGGAGGCAAGGTAGGCACCGCTGGCGCTGCGGCGCGGGCCGAACCCGAGCCACGTTGCTGCTGGCCACGACCGCCCTGGGGCTTGCCACGGTTGTTGTCGCGGCCGCTGTCCTTGCCTTTGTCCTTGCGGCCCCCGCCATGGCGTTCGCCTTCCGGCTTGGCCCCGCGCGGTTGGCGCGGCTTCTGTGGCTCGCGCACTTCCGGGCGTTCGGCCTCGACCTTGCTGGCATCGAAACCGAGCAGATCGCCGTCCGGAATCTTCTGCTTGGTCATGCGCTCGATGCCCTTGAGCAGCTTCTCTTCGTCCGGGGCGACCAGCGAGATGGCTTCGCCGCTGCGGCCGGCACGGCCGGTGCGGCCGATGCGGTGCACGTAGTCTTCTTCGACGTTGGGCAGTTCGAAGTTGACCACGTGGGGCAGTTGGTCGATGTCCAGGCCGCGGGCGGCGATATCGGTGGCGACCAGGATGCGTACCTTGTTCGCCTTGAAGTCGGCCAGGGCCTTGGTGCGGGCGTTCTGGCTCTTGTTACCGTGGATCGCCACAGCCGGCAGGCCGTGTTTGTCCAGGTACTCGGCCAGGCGGTTGGCGCCGTGCTTGGTGCGGGTGAATACCAGCACCTGTTCCCAGGCGCCGGCAGTGATCAGGTGAGCGAGCAGGGCGCGCTTGTGGCTGGCAGCCAGGCGGAACACGCGCTGTTCGATGCGCTCGACCGTGGTGTTCGGCGGCGTCACTTCGATGCGTTCCGGGTTGTGCAGCAGCTTGCCGGCCAGGTCGGTGATGTCTTTCGAGAAGGTCGCCGAGAACAGCAGGTTCTGCCGTTGTGCCGGCAGCTTGGCCAGGACCTTTTTCACGTCATGGATAAAGCCCATGTCGAGCATGCGGTCGGCTTCGTCGAGGACGAGGATTTCCACGTGCGACAGGTCGATGGCGCGCTGGTTGGCCAGGTCGAGCAGGCGACCGGGGCAGGCGACCAGAACGTCGACGCCCTTGGCCAGAGCCTGGACCTGTGGGTTCATGCCAACGCCGCCAAAGATGCAGGCGCTGACGAATTTCAAATCACGAGCATACAGCTTGAAGCTGTCGTGCACCTGGGCGGCCAGTTCGCGGGTCGGTGTCAGCACCAGTACACGCGGTTGTTTCGGGCCGTGGCGTTGTTCGCGATCCGGGTGACCGTTGGGGAACAGTCGCTCAAGGATCGGCAGGGCAAAGCCGCCTGTCTTACCTGTACCCGTCTGGGCGGCAACCATCAGGTCGCGACCTTGCAACGCGGCGGGGATGGCCCGCTGTTGCACCGGAGTGGGTTGGGTGTAGCCGGCGGATTCGACCGCACGGACTAAAGCCTCGGAGAGACCGAGGGAGGCAAAGGACATGTGTAATCCTGTCTAGTGAGGGCGTTGCCCTATGGGGTGTATTGCCTGGCTTGAATCACGCTTGGGGGGCGCAATCCCGTCCGGTACTGCTGGCCTCTGGGGGCTAGCATCCGGGCGCAAGCCTGGCGGGAAGGCCCGAGTATAACAGAGCCGAGCTGTTGTGCAGCATTGGCCTGCTTAACGGCCGAATGCGGCATCTGGGTTGGGTTGGAGTTGCCGAGGCAGTGGTGCCGGCTGGTTGTAACGGGCGCTGAGGCGGGTGTAGGCGGGCTCACGCTTGAAGCGCCGAAGTTCGTTGCTGAAGCGCTCGGCGAGCTCCTGCATGCCGTCTGCGCGGCGCAGGCTCAGATAGAGTTGATCGCGACTGATGACTGTTGCGTGGTGGCCGATGTCACGGCTGATGCCCATCTGGGCCAGCAGGAAGTTGCCGCCGCGTCTGTCGTTGATGACCAGGTCGACGCGATCACGCAGCAGTTTGCCCATATTGGCGTTGTGGCTGGGGGCGGGTTCGCGGGTGAACAGTTCGGACTCGCGAAAGCCCCGATTGGCATACCAATAGCCCGCCGACACACCGACCTTCAGCCCCTGCAGGTCCTGCAGGCGTTGGTAGGGGTACGGTCTGGCTTGGGCATAGAACAGCACGAACTCGATCTGCGACATGGGTTCGTCAGGGAAAATCATGCTGGTTTCGCGTTCGGCGGTGCGGAACATATCCAGCACGGCGTCGACCTGCCCCTGTTCAAGGGCTGCCAGGCAGCGCCGCCATGGCATAAGTTGCCACTCGGTTGTGATGCCTAAGCGCTGCAGTACGATTTGCGCGGCTTCGTAATCGAGGCCCTGCAGTGTGCCCTGCTCTTCATAGACGTAGGGCGCCCAACTTTCGCTGGCGATGCGCAGGGTTTGGGCCGGAGCGCAGAGGCTCAAACCCATTAGGCAGATTGCGGCGATTATCTGGCGCTTGAATGCTGGCATCTGGCCAGAGTATCGAGGCCAGATGCTTTTGAGTAGTGGGTCATTGGTCGAATGCCGGGTTACAGCAATGCCAGTAGCAAGCCCCCGTGCGCGTGCCGGCCAGGGAATGAAGGGGGCTGGGTTGGGTATTATTTGCTCAGCTGGTAGCAGGGGACGTAGGCGCTGTTGCCTGGCAACTTCATGCGGTGCTGATCGACGAAGGCCTGCAGTAATTGATCGAGCTGCTGCATGATGTCGTGGTCGCCGGTGATGGTGTAGGGGCCGTGCTGTTCGATCAGGCGAATACCCTTGTCCTTGACGTTGCCCGAGACAATCCCGGAAAACGCACGGCGCAGGTGGGCCGCCAGTTCATGTACGGGCTGCTGGCGGGTCAGCTTGAGGCCGGCCATGTTGGCGTGGGTCGGCTCGAAGGGGTGCTGGAAGCTTTCGTCGATTTTCAGCAGCCAATTGAAGTGGAACGCGTCGTCATGCTCACGGCGGAATTGTTTGACTGCCTTGATCCCTTCGGCCATTTCCCGCGCCACCTGCTCCGGGTCGTTGATGATGATGCGGTAGCGCTGTTGCGCCGCTTCACCCAGGGTCGCGCCGATAAACGTATGCAGTTGCTCAAGGTAGGCGGCGGCGCTGCGTGGACCGCTCATGATCAGCGGGAAGGGAATGTTCTGGTTGTCCGGGTGCATGAGAATGCCGAGGAAATACAACAGCTCCTCCGCCGTACCGGCACCGCCCGGGAAGATGATGATGCCGTGGCCGACGCGGACAAAGGCCTCCAGGCGCTTCTCGATATCCGGCAGGATCACCAGTTCATTGACGATGGGGTTGGGGGCCTCGGCGGCAATGATCCCCGGCTCGGTCAGGCCCAAGTAACGGCCTTGCACGTTGCGCTGCTTGGCATGGGAGATGGTCGCGCCCTTCATGGGCCCCTTCATCACCCCGGGGCCGCAACCGGTACAGATATCCAGCCCGCGCAAGCCCAGCTCATGGCCGACTTTCTTGGTGTATTTGTACTCTTCAGTGCTGATCGAATGGCCGCCCCAGCACACCACGATTTTTGGCTCGACCCCGGCGCGCAGCGTGCGGGCGTTGCGCAGCAGATGGAACACGTAGTCGGTGATGCCCTGGGAGCTGTCGAAGTCGACCCGCTTGTTTTCCAGCTCGCTCTGCGTATAGACGATGTCACGCAAGGCGCTGAACAGCATCTCACGGGTGCTGGCGATCATTTCACCATCGACGAAGGCGTCGGCCGGCGCATTGAACAGTTCAAGGCGAATGCCGCGGTCCTGCTGCAGGATGCGGATTTCGAAATCTGGGTAGGCCTCGAGAATGGTCTTGGCATTGTCGCTGTGCGAGCCGGTATTGAGGATGGCCAGGGCGCACTGGCGAAACAGCGCATAGACGCTGCCAGAGCCGGTTTCACGCAGCTGCTGCACTTCGCGGTGTGAGAGGGTTTCCAGGCTGCCTTTGGGGGTCACTGATGCGTTGATGGTTTTTCTGCTGACCATAGTGCAACTCCGTGGTGGTCTTGAGCTTCAAGCTATGCAGGCTTGACCTTTCGGTCAAGTCGGGAATGTGTCGAGACGCTGCAGGGTATGTCCGAGGCAGGGCGCGCTGTCGCGATTAACGCGGGTGAGAAGGCGTGGGTTGGCTGGAGAGCGTCCATGGCGCGGGACGTGCCATGGACGCAATGCTGCACAGTCAGCGTGGCAGCTTGAGGTTGTTCCAGATCGCCAGGCTCGGTTCGGCCTGATTCAGGGTGTAGAAGTGCAAGCCGGGCGCGCCACCTTGCAGCAGGCGCTCGCACATCTCGCTGACCACTTGCTCGCCATAGGCCTGGATGCTCTCCATGTCATCGCCGTAGGCCTCCAGCTGCTTGCGTACCCAGCGTGGAATCTCGGCACCGCAGGCGTCGGAGAAGCGCGCCAGCTTGCTGTAGTTGGTGATTGGCATGATGCCCGGCACGATCGGGATGTCGATGCCCATCTTGCGCGCGCGCTCGACGAAGTAGAAGTAGCAGTCGGCGCTGAAGAAATACTGGGTGATCGCGCTGTCGGCGCCGGCCTTGACCTTGCGCACGAAGTTGGCCAGATCGTCTTCGAAGTTGCGTGCCTGCGGATGGACTTCCGGGTAGGCGGCGACTTCGATATGGAAGTGGTCGCCGGTTTCGGCGCGGATGAACTCGACCAGTTCGTTGGCATAACGCATTTCGCCACTGGCCATACCCATGCCGGACGGCAGGTCACCACGCAGGGCGACGATGCGCTTGATGCCGGCGCTTCGGTACTGGTTGAGCAGGTTGCGCAAGTCGTCCTTGCTGTCGCCCACACAGGACAGGTGCGGTGCGGCCGGTACCTTGATCTCGCCGTCCAGTTGCAGCACGGTGCTCAGGGTGCGGTCGCGGGTGGAGCCACCGGCACCGTAGGTGCAGGAGAAAAAATCGGGGTTGTAGGTCGCCAGTTGGCGCGCCACGTTCAGCAGTTTTTCATGCCCGGCTTCGGTCTTGGTGGGGAAGAACTCGAAGCTGTAACGGCGTTCTTGAGACATAAGAAAATTCCGTAGGGTGGGTTAGCCGAAGGGCCAACCCACCATGGTTCTCAATGGGTGCGCCGCCGGGCGGCTAACCCATCCTACGCATCAATAGCGGTAGGCTTCTGGCTTGAAGGGGCCTTCCACGCTTACGCCGATGTAGTCGGCCTGGGTTTTGGTCAGCTGGGTGACGACGCCACCGAAGCCCTTGACCATTTCCAGGGCCACTTCTTCGTCGAGCTTCTTCGGCAGTACTTCCACGGTCAGGCGCTCGGCCTTCTGCGCGGCCGGCAGGGTGGCGAACTTTTGCTCGAACAGGAACATCTGCGCCAGCACCTGGTTGGCGAAGGAACCGTCCATGATCCGGCTCGGGTGGCCAGTGGCGTTGCCCAGGTTCACCAGGCGGCCTTCGGCCAGCAGGATCAGGTAGTCGTCATTGCGCGGATCGAAGCTGCCGGCGCCGGTGCGGTGGATCTTGTGCACCTGTGGCTTGACCTCTTCCCAGGCCCAGTTCTTGCGCATGAAGGCGGTGTCGATTTCGTTGTCGAAGTGACCGATGTTGCACACCACGGCGCGCTTCTTCAGGGCCTTGAGCATGCCGGCGTCACACACATCGGCGTTGCCGGTGGTGGTGACGATCAGGTCGATCTTGCCCAGCAGGGCCTTATCGATGCCGGCGTCGGTGCCGGTGTTGATGCCGTCGATGTATGGGGACACCACTTCAAAGCCGTCCATGCACGCTTGCATGGCGCAGATCGGGTCGATCTCGGTAACTTTGACGATCATGCCTTCCTGACGCAGCGACTGGGCCGAGCCCTTGCCCACGTCACCGTAGCCGATCACCAGCGCCTGCTTGCCGGACAGCAGGTGGTCAGTGCCGCGCTTGATGGCGTCGTTGAGGCTGTGACGGCAGCCGTATTTGTTGTCGTTCTTGCTCTTGGTCACCGCGTCGTTGACGTTGATCGCCGGGACTTTCAGGGTGCCGGCCTTGAGCATGTCGAGCAGGCGGTGCACACCGGTGGTGGTTTCTTCGGTAATGCCATGGATCGCGTCCAGCATCGCCGGGTACTTCTCGTGGATGATCTGAGTCAGGTCACCGCCGTCGTCGAGAATCATGTTGGCGTCCCACGGCTGGCCGTCCTTGAGGATGGTCTGCTCGATGCACCACTCGTACTCTTCCTCGGTCTCGCCCTTCCAGGCGAATACCGGGATACCGGCGGCAGCGATGGCGGCGGCGGCCTGGTCTTGAGTCGAGAAGATGTTGCAGCTGGACCAGCGCACTTCAGCGCCGAGGGCGATCAGGGTTTCGATCAGCACGCCAGTCTGAATGGTCATGTGGATGCAGCCGATGATCTTCGCGCCTTTCAGCGGCTGTTCGCCGGCGTACTTGTTGCGCAGGCCCATCAGTGCCGGCATTTCGGATTCGGCGATGATCAGCTCGCGACGGCCCCAATCGGCCAGGGAAATATCGGCGACTTTGTAATCGTTAAAAGCGCTCATGCAAAAGCTCTCCATTCGTTGTCTGCGAATGGGCGCCGTTGATGCGTATGGTTAACGCCCCATCCGAGCCTGACAGGTGGTGGCCTGGCTGAATCCGCCGTAGGGCACTGCTGGAGTGCTGGGCTAGGGATTCGAAACAGGTGTACCACTTGCTGCAGCGCCCCTCGGACAGGTGGCGGGCGCGATCCGAGCTGAGTCGGCCGCGTGAAGCTGGCGAAGTATAGCCAGCCTGGCGCTTAATCCCAAGGTTTTCTGTCGGGCGAATTGGCAGTTGCGCCCTGTGTTTTGGTGGTTATGGCCATGGTGTTTGCCCAGCCCCTGATGCAGTCTGCGGCTCTTGTTACCCTCAACTGTGGAGCTGCCATGACCCTTGCTTATTGGTGCGTACTGATTGCCCTGTTTTTACCTTACCTGTCGACTGTCACGGCCAAGGCTGTGAGCGGCGGCTTCAGCCCCAAGCACAACCATGATCCAAGGGCGTTGCTGGATAACCTCACAGGGCTTGGTCGTCGGGCCAACAACGCCCAACTCAACGGCTTTGAGGTCACCCCTGCATTTTCCGCCGCGGTGATTATTGCGCACCTGGCGGGTGGCGCCGAACAAGCGTTACTCGACCAGCTTGCGTTGGCCTTTGTGGTTACGCGGGTGCTCTATTTCGTGTGCTACCTGGCGGATTGGGCGCCGATCCGCTCGCTGTTCTGGTTTGCCAATATGGGTCTGATTATCAGCCTGTTTGTCGTCTCGGCCTGACGCTGCGGCATCACACCACGCTTGGCCGGCGCGCAGTGGGTAGCGATACTGTTGCCCATTGTGTCGTTCCTGCTGCCGTTGCCGAAGGTGTTATGAAGCTGAAAAGCCTGCTGTTGCTAACCACTGTTCTCATGCTTGCTGCCTGTGGTGGCGTTGATCCAAACTCACCGCAAGGCCAGCGCCAGACGATTTTCAAGCAGATGCTCAAGGTCAGTGAAAACCTGGGCGGCATGCTGCGTGGACGCTTGCCGTTTAAGGAGCAGGTGTTTGTCGAGGACGCGGCCAGGCTTGACCAGCTGACGCGCACGCCATGGCAGCATTTCCCGCAGGTCAAGGAAGAGGGCGGCGAAACCCGCGCCAAGGATGACGTCTGGCAGCGCCAGGCGCGCTTCCAGGCGCTGGCCCGAGAAATGGAGGCCAGCACGGCAGCGCTGGTCGCTGCAACGACTGTCAGGCCATTGCAGAGCGCCGATTTGGCTGCGCCGATGCAGCGGGTTGAAGACAGCTGCAAGGCCTGCCACGAAGAGTTTCGAGCGTTCTAAGGTGCCTCGCGTCGAGGCAGTGTTAGAACCCCGCTATCTGCGCCGCGCGTAATTGTTCGCGCAGCGCTATCACGTCTGGGTGTTGGAAAAACGCGTGTAACTGCGCCGCGTGCCGTGGGCCAATGCCCGGTTGGCGCTGCCAATCGTTCGTGCTGCGGTTGGCCAGGCTGTCCCAATCGGCTCGCTGTTACCTCGACATTGCCAGGCAAGCCCAGGGCGCGCAGCCAAACGTGCAGCGGGCGTGTGCGGGCCAGGCTGAAGCTCTGTTGCAGGCTGTTGGCGCTGCGTGGGCCGAGGCCGGGAATGTTGTTGAGCTGTGCGGTCGAGAGGTGCAACCAGTCGAGCAAGCTCTCCATCTGCCTGGCGCGTAACAGTTTCTCCCAGGTGCCAGGGCCTACGCCGGGCAATGCCAGGCCCTGTTTGCCGCTGAGCCAGGCCAGGCGTGCACGAAACTGGCTGGCGCAGGGCGGCGTGGCGCGCCAGCAGCTCAAGGCATTGAAAGCCTTGGCGTCGGGGACTTGCATCTCGGCGCGTTGTTGAGTGCGCCAGAACACGCTGTCCAGCACGGGAATGGTCAGCCCCGACAGGCGGATCACCACCTGGTCACCCGGACGGATATCCAGCGTCTGCCAGCGTTGCAGTGAGCCAGCGCTGACATATTCGATGCGCCGATCATCCAGTTTGACCGGTTGCACGCGCAGCACTGGCGTAATACGGCCGCTGCGGCCAATGCGAAAATCCACCGCCTGCACCACGGCCAGCGCCTGGCTGAGCGGGTATTTCCAGGCTGCCGCCCAATGTGGTGGCCTGGCTTGCCAGCGGTTTGCTGGCGGGCGTTGCCCTTGGCGCAGCACTACGCCGTCAGTGGCGAAGGGCAGCGCAGAGGTGTACCAGTGGCTGCGCCAGTGTGTGGCCTCGCTGAGGGTGCGGATGGGCTGGCTGAACTGCTGGCTGTCGGTAAAACCCAGCTCGCTCAGCTGCTGCAGGCGCTCTGTCATTGCTGCCGGGCCGTCGGGCCAGTCCCAGACAAACAGGCCGACCCCTGCCGCCTGTTCTGCGTTGAGTGCCTCGCGGTTCATCAGGCCGGCGACCTTGCTGCGCGCGCCGAGGCTGCCGGCTCGGTGCTGTATGTGGGCAGGCAGGCGCCAGTACAGCTCACCTTGCAGTATCAGGTCGCGGGGCGTGGGCAGTTGGGCGGGAATCGCGGATACGTGGCGGGCGTTGTCGGTCCAGTTCTGGCCGCTGCGGCCATCCCCGCGGCTGATCACCTGCTGCAGTTGGCCGCCACGGTAGATCAGGCTTACGGCAACGCCGTCGACCTTGGGCTGAATCCACAGGTCTTCGCGGTTGGCGATCCAGCTGGCTACAGCCTGGCTGTCGGCGAGCTTGCGCAGGCCGGTGTGGGCGATGGGGTGGGCGTACTGGCCGGCGCTGCTGCTGAGCGGGTTGCCTGTGCTCGGTGGGTTGTTGGGGAAGCACGCGTGCCAGCTGTGCAGTCTGGCACGGGCCTGGTCGTAAAGTTCATCGGCCACGGGGGATTGGCCTTGGCGATGGTAGGCGTCGTCCCATTGGCTGGCTTGCTGGGCGAGGGCGGTTATTTCCAGGGTGGCGCGCTGCGCTGGCCAGTCCGGGCAGGGCGAGGCCCATAGCTCAACGCTGAACAGCAGCGGTAACAGCCTGAGGGCGCGTTGCATCGTGAGCATCCTTGCTCTGCAGAAAACGCTTTGAGCCTAGTTGCTTTGCCGGAATGGGGGAAATTACCGGCAATAAAAAGCCCCGCACCAGGCGGGGCTTTTTACGCGGCTGGGGCTTACAGGCCGGCAGCGGCGCGCAGGTCGGCGACCTTGTCGGTCTTTTCCCAGGTGAAGGTGCTGAAGGTGTCGTTGCCGACGGTCTTCTGCTGCGGGGTGCGGCCGAAGTGACCGTAGGCTGCGGTCTCCTGGTACATCGGGTGCAGCAGGTCGAGCATCTTGGTGATGGCGTACGGGCGCAGGTCGAACACCTCGCGTACCAGCTTGATGATCGTGTCTTCGGCGATCTTGTGGGTGCCGAAGGTGTTGATCGAGATCGAGGTCGGCAGGGCCACGCCGATGGCATAGGACACCTGGATTTCGCAGCGATCGGCGAGGCCGGCGGCGACGATGTTCTTGGCCACGTAACGGCCGGCGTAGGCCGCCGAGCGGTCAACCTTGGATGGGTCTTTGCCGGAGAACGCGCCGCCGCCGTGACGGGCCATGCCGCCGTAGCTGTCGACGATGATCTTGCGCCCGGTCAGGCCGCAGTCACCTACCGGGCCACCGATGACGAAGTTGCCGGTCGGGTTGATGTGGAACTGAGTGTCCTTGTGCAGCAGCTCGGCTGGCAGCGCGTGCTTGATGATCAGCTCCATCACACCTTCACGCAGGTCGGCCAGGGAGACTTCCGGGTTGTGCTGAGTGGACAGCACCACGGCGTCGATGCCGACCACCTTGCCGTTTTCGTATTGGCAGGTGACCTGGGACTTGGCATCCGGGCGCAGCCACGGCAGCAGGCCGGATTTGCGTGCTTCGGCCTGGCGCTGCACCAGCTGGTGCGAGAAGGTGATCGGTGCCGGCATCAGCACCTCGGTTTCGTTGCTGGCGTAGCCGAACATCAGGCCCTGGTCGCCAGCGCCCTGATCTTCCGGCTTGGCACGGTCGACGCCCTGGTTGATGTCCGGGGACTGCTTGCCAATGATGTTCATCACGCCGCAGGTGGCGCCGTCGAAGCCGACGTCGCTGCTGGTGTAGCCGATGTCGCAGATTACATCGCGAACGATCTGCTCCAGGTCAACCCAGGCGCTGGTGGTGACTTCACCGGCGACGATGGCCACGCCGGTCTTGACCAGGGTTTCCACGGCCACGCGGGCGTGTTTGTCCTGGGTGATGATGGCATCCAGCACCGCATCGGAAATCTGATCGGCGATCTTGTCCGGGTGGCCTTCGGAGACGGACTCGGAGGTAAAGAGGGAATATTCGCTCATCGATAGTTTTCCTATTGTTGGCTGGTAATTGAGGCCCGTAGGCCGGTGTTTGTTAACGGTTTGGCAAAGTGCCGAACCTGAATCTGGAAGCCGTTGCGCAAACCTACGTACAGGCTTTCGCAGGTGGTTAGGCCGGCGCTGCCGGCCCAGCGGGCCAGGTCGTCCTGTTCGAAACCGAGCCAGAGGTCGCCGCAGGCTTCGCGGGCCCAGCTCTGGTTGTGGCTACACAGCTCGGTGATCAGCAAGCTGCCGCCGGGCTTTAGCTGTTGCGCCAGCTGTTTAAGTGCCTCGGCTGGGGCAGCGAAGTGGTGCAGAACCATGTTCAGCACCACGCAGTCGGCGGCGGGGTAGTCATCGTGCAGGGCGTCGGCTAACTGTAAATGCACGTTGCTCAGGCCATCCTGTTCGCAGCGCATGCGGGCCAGCTCAAGCATGGCCGGGCTGTTGTCCAGCGCGGTAACTGCGGCGAAGCGGCGCGCCAGTTCAGGCAGGAAGGCGCCATCGCCAGGGCCGATTTCCAGCGCCGTGGCGCTGGTGGCAAAGTCCAGGGAGTCGAGCAGGGCCAGGACGCTGTCACGGTACTGTGGCAAGCCGGCGATCAGGTCCTGCTGGGCCTGGAAACTCGCCGCGCTGCGAGCGAAGAAGGCTTGGCTGGCGGCTGCGCGCTGGCTGTGCACGGTTGCTATACGTTGCTGCACGTCTGCCGGCAACTGCAGGCTGTCGACTTCTTCGAGCAGGGCGTGGTGCAGGCGGTTGCCCAGCAACTCACCCTGGGCCAGGGCGCGGCGGTAGAAAATCGCATTGCCTTCACGGCGTGTGGCCACCAGTCCGGCTTGCGCCAGCACCTTGAGGTGATGGCTGATGCCTGATTGGCCGGTGGCGAAAATCTGCGCCAGTTCCAGCACGCCGAACGAGTCGTTGGCCAGTGCGCGCAGAATGTTCAGACGCAGCGAGTCGCCGCTGGCCTTGCACAGGGCGGCAAGGGCATCGACAGGCTCAAAGGTCAGATAAGGGGCGCGCATGTTCATAGGCTGGGCAGTCTAGTCGGTCGTTTTTTATCCAGCAAGGGCAATATCAAAAAGTTTTGATATTGCCCTTGCTGCTGCTGGCGCCAGAAAAACCTGGGCTTACGACTATCTGTCATTGCCCCGAAAGGCCCGCTGGGCGAAAATGGCCGCCTTTTTCGACCCCCAGTTGCCAACGCAGCCCGTAGGAGATTCAGTGATGCCCAGCCGTCGTGAGCGAGCCAATGCCATTCGTGCCCTCAGCATGGATGCCGTGCAGAAAGCCAACAGCGGCCACCCGGGAGCCCCGATGGGCATGGCGGATATCGCCGAAGTGCTGTGGCGCGACTTCCTCAAGCACAACCCGAGCAACCCAGGTTTTGCTGACCGTGACCGCTTCGTGCTGTCCAACGGTCACGGCTCGATGCTGATCTACTCGCTGTTGCACCTGACCGGCTACGACCTCGGCATCGAAGACCTGAAGAGCTTCCGCCAGCTGCACAGCCGTACCCCGGGCCACCCGGAATACGGCTACACCCCAGGCGTGGAAACCACCACCGGCCCGCTGGGCCAGGGCATCGCCAATGCCGTGGGTTTCGCCATTGCCGAAAAGGTGCTGGGTGCGCAGTTCAACCGCGACGGCCACCAGATCGTTGACCACTTCACCTACGCCTTCCTCGGCGACGGCTGCATGATGGAAGGCATCAGCCATGAAGTCTGCTCCCTGGCCGGGACCCTGGGCCTGGGCAAGCTGGTCGCGTTCTACGATGACAACGGCATCTCCATCGATGGCGAAGTGGAAGGCTGGTTCACCGACGACACCCCGGCGCGTTTTGAAGCCTACGGCTGGCAGGTGATTCGCAATGTCGACGGTCACGACGCCGAAGAAATCAAAATGGCGATCGAGACTGCGCGCAAAACCAGCGACCGTCCAACTCTGATCTGCTGCAAAACCACCATCGGCTTCGGTTCGCCGAACAAGGGTGGCAAGGAAGAGTGTCACGGCGCGCCACTGGGCAACGATGAAATCGCCCTGACCCGCGCGACCCTGGGCTGGAACCATGGCCCGTTCGAGATTCCGGCCGAAATCTACGCCGAGTGGGACGCCAAGCAGGCGGGTGCCGCTGCCGAGGCCGAGTGGGATCAGCGTTTCGCCGCCTACGCCGCTGCCTACCCGGAGCTGGCCAGCGAGTTCAAGCGCCGTATCAGCGGCGAACTGCCGGCTGACTTCGCCGAGAAAGCCGCTGCCTATATCCAGGATGTCGCCGACAAGGCGGAAACCATCGCCAGCCGCAAGGCCAGCCAGAACGCGCTGAACGCCTTTGGCCCGCTGTTGCCGGAATTCCTCGGTGGTTCGGCGGATCTGGCCGGCTCCAACCTGACCCTGTGGAAAGGCTGCAAGGGCGTGTCGGCTGACGATGCGTCCGGCAACTACATGTTCTACGGCGTGCGTGAGTTTGGCATGAGCGCGATCATGAACGGCGTGGCCCTGCACGGTGGCTTCGTGCCGTACGGTGCGACCTTCCTGATCTTTATGGAATACGCCCGCAACGCGGTGCGCATGTCGGCGCTGATGAAAAAGCGTGTGCTCTACGTGTTCACCCACGACTCCATTGGCCTGGGCGAAGACGGCCCGACCCACCAGCCGATCGAGCAGCTGGCCAGCCTGCGCGGCACGCCGAACCTCGACACTTGGCGCCCATGCGACGCCGTGGAGTCGGCGGTGGCCTGGAAGTACGCCATCGAGCGCAACGACGGCCCGAGCGCGCTGATCTTCAGCCGGCAGAATCTGCCGCATCAGAACCGTGATGCCCAGCAACTGGCGGATGTCGCCCGCGGTGGTTATGTGCTGAAAGACTGCAGTGGCGAGCCGGAACTGATCCTGATCGCCACCGGTTCGGAAATCGGTCTGGCCATGCAGGCGGCAGCCAAGCTGGAAGAGCAGGGCCGTCAGGTGCGCGTCGTCTCGATGCCTTCGACCAGCGTGTTCGACCAGCAGGACGCCGGCTACAAGCAGGCCGTACTGCCGTTGCAGGTCAGCGCGCGCATCGCCATCGAAGCCTCGCATGCCGACTACTGGTACAAGTACGTCGGTCTGGAAGGTCGCATCATCGGCATGACCACCTTCGGTGAGTCGGCCCCGGCCCCGGCGCTGTTCGAGGAGTTCGGCTTTACCGTCGACAACATCCTGGAAACCGCCGCCGAGCTGCTCGACGCGTAGGATGGTGTTGAGCGACGCGATACCCATCAATCGGCTGCGATGGGTATCGCAACGCTCCACCCGTCCTACGACTGCTCCCCATCGAGATCGCCATGTCCAAGCGCCCCTATCGAATTGCCCTCAACGGTTACGGCCGCATTGGCCGTTGCGTGCTGCGTGCGCTGCATGAGCGTGGCGTGGGTGCGCAGCTGGAGATTGTCGCGCTAAATGACCTGGCTGATCAGGCCAGCATCGAATACCTGACGCGCTTCGATTCCACCCACGGTCGTTTTCCCGGCGAGGTGCGCGTCGACGGTGATTGCCTGCATATCAATGGCGACTGCGTGAAGGTGCTGCGCCAGGCGACGCCGGAAGGGGTCGACTGGGCCGCACTGGATATCGACCTGCTGCTGGAGTGTTCCGGCCAGTACACCACGCGCGTCGATGCGCAGCGTTTTATCAACGCGGGTGCGCCACGTCTGTTGTTGTCCCAGCCGATGGCCAGTGAGGCGGATATCGACGCTACGGTGGTGTTCGGGGTCAATCAGGCGAACCTGAGCGGTCGCGAGCGCTTGGTGTCCAACGCCTCCTGCACCACCAACTGCGGCGTGCCGTTGCTCAAGCTGCTGAATGAGACGGTGGGCATCGACTATGTGTCGATCACCACCATCCACTCGGCGATGAACGACCAGCCGGTGATCGACGCGTATCACCACGAAGATTTGCGCCGCACGCGCTCGGCCTTCCAGTCAGTGATTCCGGTTTCGACCGGCCTGGCCCGGGGCATTGAGCGTCTGCTGCCGGAACTGGCCGGGCGCATTCAGGCCAAAGCCATTCGCGTGCCAACGGTGAATGTGTCGTGCCTGGATATCACCCTGCAAACCGCCCGTGACACCTCGGCTGCAGAAATCAACGCGGTGTTGCGCCAGGCGGCTGAAAGTGGCCCGCTCAAGGGGCTGCTGGCCTACACCGAACTGCCCCACGCCAGTTGTGACTTCAACCACGACCCGCATTCGGCGATTGTCGATGGCAGCCAGACCCGCGTCTCCGGCCCGCGTCTGGTCAACCTGCTGGCCTGGTTCGACAACGAATGGGGCTTTGCCAACCGTATGCTTGATGTGGCCGAACATTTCCTTTCTCTGACTACTCCAGCCCCCGTGAAGGACTGATATATGACTGTTCTGAAGATGACCGACCTCGACCTCGCCGGTAAGCGCGTGCTGATCCGCGAAGACCTCAACGTGCCGGTAAAAGACGGCGCGGTGAAGAGCGACGCACGCATCCTCGCCTCCCTGCCGACCATCAAACTGGCGTTGGAGAAAGGCGCCGCGGTCATGGTCTGCTCGCACCTGGGGCGTCCGAGCGAAGGTGAGTTCAGTGAAGAAAACAGCCTGGCGCCGGTTGCTGCCTACTTGAGCAAGGCCCTGGGTCGTGACGTGCCGCTGGTGGCCGACTACCTGAACGGTGTTGAGCTCAAGGCTGGCGAGATCGTGTTGTTCGAGAACGTGCGCTTCAACAAGGGCGAGAAGAAAAACAGCGATGAGCTGGCCCAGCAATACGCCGCCCTGTGCGACGTGTTTGTGATGGACGCCTTCGGCACTGCCCACCGCGCCGAGGGTTCGACCCATGGCGTGGCCAAATTCGCCAAAGTCGCCTGTGCCGGCCCGCTGCTGGCGGCCGAACTGGAAGCCCTGGGCAAAGCGCTGGGTAACCCGGCCAAACCGATGGCGGCGATCGTCGCCGGCTCCAAGGTGTCGACCAAGCTCGACGTGCTCAACAGCTTGAGCCAGATCTGCGACCAGCTGATCGTTGGCGGTGGCATCGCCAACACCTTCCTCGCCGCCGCGGGTTTCCCGGTGGGCAAGTCGCTGTATGAGGCGGATCTGCTCGACACCGCCAAAGCCATCGCAGCCAAGGTCAGCGTGCCGCTGCCGGTCGATGTGGTGGTCGCCAAGGCCTTCGCCGAAGACGCCGAAGCCACCGTCAAGCTGGTGGCCGATGTGGCTGAAGACGACATGATCCTCGACATCGGCCCGCAGACTGCCGCGCAGTTTGCCGAGTTGCTGAAGTCGTCGAAGACCATTCTGTGGAATGGCCCGGTCGGCGTGTTCGAGTTCGACCAGTTCGGCAACGGCACCAAGGTGCTGGCCCAGGCCATCGCCGAAAGCCCGGCGTTCTCGATCGCTGGGGGTGGTGACACCCTGGCGGCCATCGACAAGTATGGCGTTGGCGCGCAAATTTCCTACATTTCCACCGGTGGTGGCGCGTTCCTCGAGTTTGTCGAAGGTAAGGTGCTGCCCGCTGTGGCAGTGCTTGAAGCTCGCGCCAAGGTTTAAAGCCGTGGTTGTCATGGGTGGCGCGTTGTGTGCGCGGCCCTGCTAGGGTGAAAGACGAGTTGCGTAAATTGGCCCGGGCAAACCCTGGGTCGGCAAGGCTGTCTGATCAATCGAGCAAGGAGCATGGCCATGGGTAAATTTGCAGGGTTGGGACTTATTAGCCTGTTGCTGGTCGGCTGCGCGGACAACGTTCGCGAAGAGGCCTGTAAGGTCTTGAGTCCGGCACAGATCGAAACACCGACCACTCAGGGCGATCAGCGTCTTGATAACCAGAGCGGTAGCGGTGCTGACGGTGGAATGCCGAATCAGCGTTGCTGAAGGGAGCGTGAATGAGTCGTACAAGCCTGGCCGGATTGGCCGTTTTGATGGTGTTGCTGGGGGCGTGTGCCAACCAGCCGGCACCGAGTGATGCATGGACCCGTTGGGTTTGTGACAGCCAGGCCGAAGTGTTATGGCGGTTTACCGATGCCAGCCGTGAGGCCGTCGACCTGCGTGTGGGCGGCGACGATATCGTTCATCGGCTCACCCAGGAGCCTGCGGGTTCCGGGGCGTTGTACAGCGACGGCCGGCTGGCGTTTCACAGCAAGGGCGAGGAAGGCCTGGTGTATCGGGTGGCGAATAACGACCTGATCGGTCGTGGCTGCAAAGCCCCTTAGCGAGCAGTATCAGGGCGAACCCTATGGGTTGCCAGGCGTTGCCCTGGCGCCGCAATGGGTGCGCCAGGCGGGAGTGGCAATATCCCCCATATTTGAACATGGCCTGCCCGTTCGGCAGGCTGGCAACGTTTAATCACCCTTACCGGGAGACAGGAAAACCATGGCACTTATCAGCATGCGTCAGATGCTCGACCACGCCGCCGAATTCGGCTACGGCGTGCCGGCCTTCAACGTCAACAACCTCGAGCAAATGCGCGCAATCATGGAAGCGGCCGACAAGACCGACTCCCCGGTGATCGTCCAGGCTTCGGCCGGCGCCCGCAAATACGCCGGCGCGCCGTTTCTGCGTCACCTGATTCTGGCCGCCATCGAAGAGTTCCCGCATATCCCGGTGTGCATGCACCAGGACCACGGCACCAGCCCTGACGTCTGCCAGCGCTCGATCCAGCTGGGCTTCAGCTCGGTGATGATGGACGGCTCGCTGAAAGAAGACGGCAAGACCCCGGCTGACTACGACTACAACGTCCGTGTGACCCAGCAGACCGTAGCCTTTGCCCACGCCTGCGGCGTGTCGGTAGAAGGTGAGCTGGGTTGCCTGGGCAGCCTGGAAACCGGCATGGCCGGTGAAGAAGACGGCGTCGGCGCCGAAGGTGTGCTCGATCACAGCCAGATGCTCACCGACCCGGAAGAAGCCGCTGACTTCGTTAAACAGACTCAGGTCGACGCCCTGGCCATCGCCATCGGCACCAGCCACGGCGCCTACAAGTTCACCAAGCCGCCTACCGGCGACATTCTCGCCATCGACCGCATCAAGGCGATCCACGCGCGCATCCCCAACACCCACCTGGTGATGCACGGCTCCAGCTCGGTGCCGCAGGAGTGGCTGGCGATCATCAACCAGTACGGTGGCGACATCAAAGAAACCTACGGCGTGCCGGTTGAAGAAATCGTCGAAGGCATCAAGTACGGCGTGCGCAAGGTCAACATCGACACCGACCTGCGTCTGGCCTCTACCGGTGCCATGCGCCGCCTGATGGCCGAGAACCCGAGCGAGTTCGACCCGCGTAAATTCTTCGGTGCCACCGTGACCGCCATGCGCGACATCTGCATCGCCCGTTACGAAGCCTTCGGCACTGCCGGCAATGCCTCGAAGATCAAGCCGATCTCCCTGGAAGGCATGTTCCAGCGTTACGCCAAGGGTGAGCTGGCCGCCAAGGTCAACTAAGCCAGGTTAGGATCTGCTGCGCGTCGGCCATACGGCGTTAAAAATGACCTCGGGCTGCTCATTTACAGCCAGTAAACTCCGCGCCCTCGGTCATTTTTGCCTTGTCTGGCTCTAGCTCGCGAGATCCTGAGCGAGCTATTCGCCTTTGAGTTTTCGCAAGAAAGCCCCGCCGATGCGGGGCTTTTGTTATTCGGGAGGGATCTATGCCTAGGTTGATCGGGCTTTTGCTAGCGCTGGCCCTGTTGGCGGGCTGTGCCAGTCAGTCGCCGGTAAGCGTGCCGACTGCGCCGGCGATTGTGGCCACTGATCCACAGCAATGCCTTAGCCGCGCCGAGTGCACGTTGAAAACGTCACGCACCCTGCTATTTGTCTTCGACTATGCGGCGGCTGGTGCGCCGCTGGTGCAGCGTGAGGGGCCGCGGTTGTTTACCCCGCCCGATGCGCCCCTTACGGATTGGCCGGCGCTGACTATCCGTCTGGCTGCGGCCGAGCAGAGTCGTTTTGATTTCACTGCGCGGTGCCAGGCGCAGGCTTGTCGTGTGCGTGTGGAGCAATTGCTGCAGATCTATCGCAGCTATCTGGCAGGCCAGCCCTGCGCTTTTAGTGCCGCAGTGCTGTGCCGTTTCGACTAGCGCTTAAAGCCCATCCGGTGGCTGGTAAAACCATGTAAAACACCAGCCCTGTGCCGGTGCGCCAGCTGGTCCATACTCGGGGCACCGTCGCTTCTGGATAGTCGATTGCATGCCAAGCAAACCCCGCACCGTGCTGTATTTCTGCCTGGCTGTGTTGTTGGCCAGCATGAGCGGCAGCGTGCTGCAAACCCAATTCAACCTGGCTAGTCTGCAAGCCCTGGGGGCGCCGATGTCGCTCTCGGTGCGTTTGCATACCACCGCTTTGGACCTGCTGGGGTTCAGCCCGATATTCGCGCTACTGGTGCTCTTTGGCTTTGTCTTTGCGTTGCCGGCGGCGAGCGTGCTGGCGCGAGTGTGCCCGGGTGTGCGCTGGCTGTTGTTTGCTCTGGCCGGGGCGCTGGCTGTCTGGCTGGCGATGGTGGTGGCCAATAGCATGTTGCCGATGCCGACCCTGATCGCGGCCAATCGCAGCCTGGCGGGTACTTTCGGCTTAATGGCCAGTGGCAGTATCGGTGCGCTGCTGTTTGCCGGTTTGATGCGGCCGGCACCTGGCACTCATGCCTAATCACTTCTTCGACTAAAAGGTCTGCGCCATGCTGAATACGTCTCGCGCTCTGCTGTGGTTTGCTCTGCTGGGCAGCAGCCTGGCGCAGGCCATGGATTACCGCATCGAAACCGTTACCGCAGGCCTGGAGCATCCCTGGTCGCTGGCCTTTCTGCCCGATGGGCGGATGCTGGTGACCGAGCGGGTCGGGCGTCTGCGCATCATTGAGGCGGATGGCCGCCTTAACCCGCAGCCGGTCGGCGGTGTGCCTGAGGGGTTTGTTGCGGCTCAGGCCGGGCTGATGGACGTGTTGCTTGATCCCGATTTTGCGACTAATCAGCAGCTCTACCTGAGCTACGCCTATGGCACCACGCAAGCCAACAACACGCGTTTGGCCAAGGCCCGGTTGCTCGACGGACAGCTGCAGGATGTCCAGGTGTTGTTCAGTGCATTGCCGGCCAAAAGCGGGGCCGCGCATTATGGCGGGCGCATGGCCTGGCTGCCGGATAAGACCCTGGTGCTGACCTTGGGCGATGGCTTTGACTGGCGTGAGGAGGCGCAGAACACGGCTAACCACCTGGGCAAGATCGTGCGCCTTAACCGCGACGGAAGCATCCCGCAGAACAACCCGTTGGTGGGGCAGGCTGGTGCCGCAGAGGCGATTTACAGTTTCGGTCATCGCAATGTGCAGGGCATTGTCTATGACGACCAGCTCAAGCGCCTGTACAGCCATGAGCACGGCCCGCGTGGTGGTGATGAGCTGAATCTGATCGAGCCGGGAATCAATTACGGCTGGCCGCTGATCACCTACGGCGTCGACTACACCGGTGCGCAGATTTCGCCCTACACCGAACTGCCGGGCTTGCAGCAACCCCTGCTGCACTGGACGCCTTCGGTGGCGCCGTCGAGCCTGACGCTGTATCGCGGGGCGCTGTTCCCGCAGTGGCAGGGTGACCTGTTTGCCTCGACCCTGGCCGAGCGCAGTGTGCGGCGTATCCGCATGCAGGATGGCAAGCTCGCCGGTCAGGAGGTGTTATTCGATGAGCTCGATGAGCGCATCCGTGATGTGCGTGGCGGCCCGGATGGTGCCTTGTACCTGCTTACCGACAGTGCCGAAGGCCGCGTGCTGCGCGTGGTGCCGGCTGAGTAGCGCTTCGTCGTATGCCGCTAAAAACCGCCGCCTGTCGGGCGCGGCTTGCGGCATAATCCCCAGCCGTACGTTGCCCGTCCACGCTGCCCATGACCCCGCTTAAATACCTGCAAGGTTACCCACTCCAGCTGCAAGACAAGATCCGCCAGCTGATTGCTGAGCAGCGCCTGGGCGATTACCTGGCGCGCTCCTACAGCGGCAAACACGCGATCCAAAGCGACAAGGCGCTGTATGCCTATATCCAGGGCCTCAAGCAGGAACACCTGCGCAATGCGCCGGCCATCGACAAGGTGCTTTACGACAACCGCCTTGACCTGACCCATCGCGCTCTGGGTCTGCACACGGCGATCTCGCGGGTGCAAGGCGGCAAGCTCAAAGCCAAGAAGGAGATTCGCGTGGCGGCGTTGTTCCGCGAGGCCGCGCCGGAGTTTCTGCAGATGATCGTGGTGCACGAACTGGCGCACCTGAAAGAGGCCGAGCACAACAAGGCCTTCTACAAGCTTTGTGAACACATGTTGCCCGGTTATCACCAGCTGGAGTTCGACCTGCGGGTTTACCTGACCTGGCGCGAACTGCCCGGTGCAGCGGCCGAGCGGTCAGCCCCGCAGCAGTAAGTTGAGTTGGTCGACCACCTCGGCCCAGTCCGCATCTTCGCGAATTTCTTCCCGTAAAAGAGCCGCCTGGGCCTTGTCCCAGAAGGGCGCGTCGGCGAGTTTGCACGTTGCGGGCAGAGGTGAATGCTGTTCGACAAAACGCGCAATGGCGGCCTCGTCATGGGCTAGGCCGAGTTGCTTGAACAGGCTGGCAAGGTCGTGGGTTTGCGGTTGCATGGCACTCTCCTGAGAGGATTCGGGACGGCCATTCAGTTATAGCCGCTATCAGTCGACTGAGAGAATCGCCAACAGTTGCATGCCATTGGCCACTCGCAGGCAGATCTCGTCGCCGCTGCTTTTGCCGAGCAGCAGTTGCCCCAGCGGCGCCTGCGGACCGATGACCTGTATGGTCTGGCCGGCGTGTTGCAGTTTCATTGCCGCGCCGTCCGGGCCGAGGAACAGGCATTGATGCCTGTCGGCCTCATCGCTGAGTGCGATCAGCGCACCGAGCTGAATCCCCATGAGCGGGTCAAAGTTGCGCAACACCAGGTGCTTCCAGTTCGCCAGCGTCTGGCGAATGGCGGCGGCACGGCGCGCTTGCCCGGTGGCCAGGTAGGAGGCTTCCAGGCCAAGGGTGTCGTACTTGTTCTCGGCGATGTTCTCTTCATGGGTCGCCGTTTCGTAGGCGGTCTGAGCCGCCTGCTGGGCTTGCAGCAGGTCTTCTGTGAGACGGGCGATGACTTGTTGCTGCAGTTCGGCTTTGTTCATGGCAGGCACTTTCTGGGCAGGCGGGCAGGGTAGCGGAAAAGCGCCAGGCTGGCCCGCGGGTTTAATGGCGTGATTTGAGCAGGTGCGCAGCCAGGGTACGCAGCGGTCCGAGTTGGCGGCAGATCAGGGCGAGCTGGGTTTGTACCAGGCGCTGGGCATCATCCTGGCCATCACCGAGTTGTTCCAGCTCCGCTGCCAGTTGCTCCTCGGCGTCGCTGTGAATCAGCACCGGGCTTTCGTTCTGCAGGCAATTGGCTATTTCGTCCAGGCTGGCGGCCAGGCTGCTGGCGCTGATGAGTAGCGGATGATCGCTACCGCTGAGGCTGCCTTCGCCGCGGTGCGCGCCAAGCCCCGAGAGGTAGCTCAGCAGGGTGTGCGAGAGCACCAGAAAGCGAAAGCCGATATCCGCCTCCTTACGGAAATGCCCCGGCTCCATCAGCATATTGCCGAGGGTGGTCGACAGTGTGGCATCGGCGTTATGCGCGTTGCGGCGAGCCAGCCGGTAAGCCAGGTCGTCGCGCTTGCCGCTGGCGTATTGCTGGATGATCTGTTGCAGGTAGCGGCTGTTGCAGCTGAGGGTATTGGCCAGTAGCCGATTCAGGCGACGGCCTTGCCAGTCCGGCAGGATCAGCAGCACTGCCAGGCCGGCAATCAGGCTGCCGAGCAGGGTGTCGACCAGACGCGGAATAAACAACCCGTAGCCATCGCCGACCTGGTTGAAACAGAACAACACCAACAGGGTGATGGCTGCGGTGGCCAGGGTGTAGCGGCTGCTGCGCAGGGCGAAGAACGCCACGCCGGCGACCACGGCGAACAGCGCTTGCACCAGGGGATTGGGAAACAGGTCGAACAATGCCCAGCCGAGTAACAAGCCGAGCACCGTGCCGGCGATGCGCTGTACCAGCTTGAGGCGGGTGGCACCGTAGTTGGGTTGGCAGACAAACAGCGTGGTCAGCAAAATCCAGTAGCCCTGCTCCGGGTGAATCCAGTGCAGCACGCCATAGCCGGCAGCCAGGGCGATGGACAGCCGCAGGGCGTGGCGAAACAGCAGCGAGGTCGGCGTCAACTGCAGGCGCAGACGCTCCCAGACGTCCTTGAGCGATTGTGGCTCACGGTCCAGCAGGCTGTTGTCCTGCTCCTCAGCCAGGGCGTCAGGGTTGCTGGCATTGCCCAGCAGCGTATCCAGGCTGCGCAGGTTGCCGGCCAGCGCGCCGAGCGAACGCAGCAGGTGTCGCCAGGCCGGATTGCTTTGCACGCGCAGGTGTTCGAGGGAATCATGCAGGTCGGCCAGCGCCTGGTGGCACAGCTCGCGGTATTCGAACGGCTGGCGCAGCTCGATGGCCTGGGCCAGGCGCTGGCAAGCTTCGCCGTGCAGGCGCAGCAAGCGCTGGCAGCGAAACAGCACATCGCTGTGGAAGAACGCCTCGGCCAGTTCGTTGTAAGGGTAGTGCGAGGAACTGGCGCGTTCGTGGATGTCCTGGGCGAGGAAATACAGCTTCAGGTAGCGGTTGACCTTGCGCCCGGGGCGGCCATTACCGACCCGATGCAGGATGATTTCCTTGGTCGCGTTAAGCGCTGCCACCACCTTGCCGTTCTGCCTGGCCAGGGCCAGGCGGCGCTCTTCTACATCGAGCTGGCGCAGCGGTTCGAACAGCGCGGCCTTGAGTTTGAGGTACTGGCCCAGCTCACGGAACAGTCGCGCCAGGCTGTGTTGCACCGGCTGATTGGCAAACAGCGCCGTCCATAACACCGAGAGCACGCCATACCAGGCCGCGCCTGCCACCAGCAGCAGTGGTTCTTGCCACACGCCGGCGGCACCACCGCGTTGCTCCACGCCGATCATGCTGTACACCGCGAGAATCAGCGTGGCGGCGCCGAGGGTGGCGTAGCGTTCGCCCAGTGCGCCGAGCATGGTCAGGACGAAGCTGGCCAGCGCCAGGGCGGTTACGAACAACCAGGGGTAGGCAAAGAGAAACTCCACCGCATAGGCCGCCACGCTGAAGCAGCCGAGGGTGACCAGCAGTGCGATCAGGCGGCCCTGCCAGCTGTCATCGGTTTCTGCCAGGGCGCTGGCGATCACGCCGAGAAACAAGGGGATCAGTGCATGCATCCAGCCTTGCGACCAGCACAGCAGCAAGGCCCCGCTGAGGGCGATAAACACGCGCAGGCTGTAGCTGAATTTATCTTGAGCCCAGAGGCGGCGCAGCGAATGGCGAAGTGAGGGTGACGACATCGAGCGGTGGCCTTAGGCGTGAGACGTACGCAGAAGACTAAAGCAATAACCAGTCCTGCGGCACGCTCTGTCGTGATGCCTGCCGCGCCATGGCCCAAATGGGGTTGGCGAGGCAGGCTGACTCACCCGCAGTACCGGTTGTGCTGCGTTAGAGCGGCCAGACAATCAGCAGCAAAGGCACGCTGATCACCACCACAAGGATTTCCATGGGTAAACCCAGGCGCCAGTAATCGCCGAAACGAAAGCCCCCCGGGCTGAGAATCAGGGTGTTGTTCTGGTGGCCAATGGGCGTGAGGAATGAACAGGAGGCGCCAATCGCCACGGCCATCAGCAGGGCATCCGGGTTGACGCCGAGCTGGCTGGCCGCGCTCAGGGCAATCGGGCACATCACCGCAGCGGTGGCGGCGTTGTTCATGAAGTCCGAGAGGGTCATGGTTACTACCAGCAGTAACGTCAGCACCACCAGCGGATTGCCCTGGGCAAGATGCTCCATCAGCAGGCGCGCGAGCAGGTCGGCTGCACCGGTTTCGGACATGGCAGCGGCAATCGGGATCATGGCTCCGAGCAGCACAATCACCGGCCAGTCGATGGCCTCATAGAGCAGGCGCAGCGGCACCACTCGGGCCACCATAAACACCAGCATCCCGGCGGCGAACGCCACGGCAGCCGACAATACGCCGAACGCCGCCAGCGCCACGGCCAGCAGCATCACGCTAACCGCGAAGCTGGCCTGGGTCGGGTTGGGAATACTGATGGCGCGATCAGCCAGCGGCACGCACTCATAGTCATTGGCAAAGTCGGCAATGTCGGCCGCTTCGCCCTGTACCAACAAGACATCACCGTGTTCGAACTGGGTCGAACGCAGGCGCTTGACCGAGCGATGGCTCTGTCGCGAAATCGCCAGCAAGTTGATGCTGTAACGGTGGCGCAAATGAATATTGCTGGCCGTCTGGCTGACCAGCCGAGAGTCCCGGCGTACCAGCAGTTCCTGCAGCACTCGTTCGTCGTTGCTGCTGTCTTTCTTGTCCTCGGCCTTGGCCTTCTCGGTCTTCTCAGTCTCGCTCGCGTCAGCCTCTCCAGCGTCTGCGTTCGTTGCCTGTTTGGCCGCCTCCAGCGTCAGCCCGAGGGTGCTGAGCACGTCGCCGAGGGATTCCGGTTCGGCCTCGATCATCAGCACGTCATCGGCCTGCAGAATGCGCCGCGGATTAGGGGCCGACAGGCGCAGTTTGTTGCGCACCATGCCCACCACCTGGGCGTCGGCTTCCTCCAGCAATTGCTCGACTTCGCGCAGGCTCTTGCCCACCGCCTTGGCATCCTCCTTGACGCGAGCCTCGGTGATGTAGGTGCCGGTATCAAAGCTGGCCGCGCTGGCCACTTCCCGGCGCGGCACCAGGCGCCAGCCGATCAGGGTAATAAACAGCACGCCGGCCAGGGCCACTGCGACACCCACCAGGCTGAAGTCGAACATGGCGAACGGCCCGGCATCGGTCTTGGCACGAAAGCCCGAGACGATCAGGTTAGGCGGTGTGCCGATCAGCGTGGTCATGCCCCCCAGGATGGTGCCGAAGGCCAACGGCATCAGCAGGCGGCCTGGCGGCAACTCTTGTTTAGCGGCGATTTTCAGGGCGATGGGCATCAACAGCGCGAGTGCGCCGACGTTGTTCATAAAGGCCGACAGCAGCGCACCAAGCCCGGTCAGTGCGGCGATCGACAGCATGGGCCCGGCATTGGCGGGCAATACCCGCTGCGCCATGGCGTCCACCGCGCCGGTTCTTTGCAGCCCGAAGCTGAGCACCAGCACGCAGGCTACGGTGATCACGGCCGGATGCCCAAAGCCGGCGAAGGCCTGCTGGTCCGGGACCAGACCGGTGATCACGCAGGCCAGCAGTGCGCCGAGCGCAACGATGTCATGCCGCCAGCGGCCCCATAGAAACAGGCCCATGGTCGCGACGAGGATGGCGAAGATCAGTCCTTGCTCTTGGGTCATGGCGGTACGCTTTTCGAGGGGATTAGGGGCGGTTCAGCAGCACACCGCTGAGGACGTGTCGCCGGCATCACATGCTGACAGCGATTTAGACATAGTGTGCCGCTGCGTAGCCTGAGGCCCAGGCCCATTGGAAGTTGAAACCGCCCAGATGGCCGCTGACATCCAGCACTTCGCCGACAAAATACAGCCCAGGCGATTTCAGCGACTCCATGGTCTTTGATGACACCTCACGGGTGTCAACGCCGCCCAGGGTGACCTCGGCCGTGCGGTAGCCCTCAGTGCCTGCCGGTACCAGTTGCCAATCGCCAAGCTGCGCGGCAATCGTCTTGAGTTCGGCGTGGGTGTATTGCTTCATCGGTTTGGAGGCGAACCAGTTGTCCACCAGCAAGCCGGCCATTTTCTTGGTGAACAGCTCGGCGAGCAGGGTTTTCAGCTCACTGTTGGGGCGCTCGCGCTGCTGTTCGGCCAGCCACTCGGGCAGGTCGATATGCGGTAGCAGGTTGATGCTGATGGCGTCACCCGGTTGCCAGAATGAGGAAATCTGCAAAATCGCCGGGCCACTGAGGCCACGGTGAGTAAACAGGATATTTTCCTTGAAACTCTGGCCGTTGCAGCTCACCACGCAGTCCTCCACCGAGGTGCCGGACAGTTCAACGCACAGCGCCTTGAGTTGCGGGTCGGTGATGGTGAAGGGCACTAGGCCGGCACGCGTTGGCAGCAAGGTGTGGCCGAATTGCTTGGCCACCTGGTAGCCGAAGCCGGTGGCGCCGAGGGTTGGAATCGACAGGCCGCCGGTGGCGATCACCAGTGATTCGCAGCGCACCAAGCCTGCGCTGGTTTGCAGCTGGTAGCTGCTGTCCAGTTTGCTGATCTCGCTGACGGAGGTGTCCAGGCGCAGCTCGACGCCTGCCTCCTCGCACTCGCTGAGCAGCAGACCGAGGATGTCGCTGGCCTTGTTGTCGCAAAACAGTTGGCCGAGTTTTTTCTCGTGATAAGCCACGCCGTGCTTGGCTACCAGGCCGATAAAGTCCCACTGGCTGTAGCGCGCCAGGGCAGATTTGCAGAAGTGCGGGTTCTCCGAGAGGAAGTTGCTCGGCTCGCAGTACAGGTTGGTGAAATTACAGCGCCCACCGCCGGACATGAGGATTTTCTTGCCAGCCTTGTTGGCGTGATCCAGCAGCAGCACCTGACGCCCGCGCGCAGCAGCCGTCAACGCACACATAAGTCCGGCAGCACCGGCACCAATAATCACGACCTGGGGGGTAAGCACGGGTATGTCCTCAACATGCGACGTGCGCCAAGGCTGGCGCAAAACAGCGGGCATCTTAACTGATGGTCGACGAGGTGTGGCTGGGGCAGTGATCGACTAGGCTTAACCCTCTAGGATCTTTGGGCCGTTGCTGATGAATGCAGTCCGTGCCTGCCTGCTGTCGTGGCTGCTGTTCGTGCCACTGTATGGCAACGCTGAGCAAACCTTGCGTTTGGTGGCCGACCCCTGGCCGCCGTTCAATGATCAAACGTTGTTGAATAACGGTTTGGCTTCGGACCTGGTGGTCACCGCCCTGGGGCGTGCGGGCTATGCCTCCACCTATGCGCAAGTGCCTTGGCCGCGTGCTGTGCGCGGTTTGCAGCAGGACATTTACGATGTGCTGATCAATGCCTGGTACACCGACGAACGCAAGGTGTATGGCCATTACTCCGAGCCCTACCTGGTCAACCGCATTCGTTTTCTGCAGCGCAAGGGCGCTGATATTCATTTTGCCCAGTTGTCCGATCTGTACCCCTACAGCATTGCCGTGGTGCGTGATTACGCCTATTCCCCCGCATTCGGTCAGGACGCAAGGCTAAACAAGGTGGAGGTTGTCAGCTTTGAGCTGGCCGCGCGCATGCTGCATGCACGGCGGGTGCAGCTGACCCTGGAAGATGAGCTGGTGGCGCGTTACCAGCTGAGTCGCAGCTTGGCCGGGATTCGCCAGCAACTGGAGTTTTTGCCACAGCCGCTCAGTGAGAATGGCCTGCATATTCTGATCAGCCGCAAGCACCCGCAGCATCGGCAGATTGCCGATGCCTTCAACCAGGCGATCGAGGCGATGCGCGCTGATGGTAGCTATGCGCAGATCTTTCAGCGCCATGGCTTGTAGTTACTGCCAGCAGTTACGCCCGCGACCCTGGTTCTTGGCCTGATACAGGCGCAGGTCGGCCTGGTGCAGCAGGCTTTCCAGATCGTCCGGTGCGCCGTAGTAGATACCGGCGCTGAATGACAAGGGCGGCGCGCCGACGGCGTACTTCAGGCTGGCGCAGTGGCGGCGCAGTTGATCGAGGGTGTCGCTTAGCGTGGCGGCATCCTGCTGGCTGACCATGGCGAACTCTTCGCCGCCCAGGCGCCCGAGCAGGGCGTCGGGGAAGACCGCGGAAAACGCCCGGGAAAAAGCAATCAAGGCCGCATCGCCGCTGGCATGGCCATGCTCATCGTTGATGCGCTTGAAAAAGTCCAGGTCGAGCATCGCCACACTGAGGTCACGGCCGCCCGAGCGGGCGAGCTGGAACAGTTGCTGGCCGTGCTCATAAAACGCGCGGCGGTTGTTCAGGCCGGTCAGGGTGTCGTATTGCGCGGCTTGCTTGAGTGCCCGCAACAGGTCGCGGCGCTCCAGGGTCGACATCACCCGGCAGTTAAGCTCTTCCGAGCAGAAGGGTTTGCGCAGGAAATCATCGGCACCGTGCTTGATGAATTTGGCGCTGAGCGAGCCTTTGGTGTCGGCCGACAGCCCAAGAATGATCAGCTCGTGGCGCTTCATCTTCTGCCGCAGCAGTTTGACCAGGTCGAAACCGCTGATGCCGGGCATGCTGTGGTCGACCACCAGCAGGTCGATATCCGGCTGCTCCTTGAGGATGCGCAAGGCCTCCTCGCCATCGCAGGCTTCGAGAATCTGGTAGCGATGCGGGGTCAGGACGTGGCGGATGTAATGGCGGGTGGCGTCGGAGTCCTCGGCGATAAGGATCTTTACCGCGCTGTTGCTTTCCAGACGGTGCAGCAGGCGGAAGGCATATTCGTAGGAGTGCTGGCTTTCCTTGAGCACATAGTCGACCACGCCCTTGAGCAGCATCTGGTCGCGGCGCTGCTCGTTGTAGGTGCCGCTGAGCACGATGCAGGGCAGGCGGTAGGTCATCACCACGTCGACGATCTCGCCATCCGGCGCATCCGGCAGGTTGAGGTCGACAATGGCGGCGAAGAACAGCTCGGCTGAAGTCTCCAGCATCACCTGGGCTTCACCCAGCGAGGCGCAGAAAATGGGTTGGAACAGTTGTTCCTTGCGGAACAGATGCTCCAGGATTTTCAGTACCAGGGGGCTGTCTTCGACCACCAGAATATGGCGCAAGGGGCATTCCTCTACTGCGGGCCGCGTCACGGCGGCCGTCTGTTTACCTATTACGACTATAGGGTGCGAATGCGCAGGGTGCGGCCCTTGACCTTGCCTTCGCTGAGGCATTTGAGCGCCTGCATGGCCACGCTGCGTTCAACGGCCACATAGGCCTGGAAGTCGAAGATGGCGATCTTGCCGACCTGTGCGCCGGGGATGCCCGCTGCACCCGTGAGGGCGCCGAGAATATCGCCGGGACGCAGCTTGTCTTTGCGTCCGGCACCGATGCACAGGGTGATCATGGGCGGCTGCAACGGTGCGCCGCCCTGGTGTTTCAGGCTGCTCAGCGGATGCCAGTTGAGCGGCGCCCTCTGCAGGGTTTCGATGGCCTGGGCACGATGGCCTTCGGCGGGGGCCACCAGGCTCATGGCCAGACCCTTTTCGCCGGCACGACCGGTACGGCCGACGCGGTGAATGTGAATTTCCGAGTCGCGCGCCAGTTCGACATTGATCACCATGTCGAGCGCGTCGATATCCAGGCCGCGCGCCGCCACATCGGTGGCCACCAGAACCGACAGGCTGCGGTTGGCGAACATCGCCAGTACCTGGTCACGGTCGCGTTGTTCCAGATCACCGTGCAGTGCGGCGGCCGAAATACCTTTGGCGGTGAGGTGGTCGACCACGTCCTGGCATTGCTGCTTGGTAAAGCAGAAGGCCACACAGGATTGCGGGCGATAACTGTTGAGCAACTTGACCACGGCGTCCATGCGCTCTTCGGGGGCGATCTCGTAGAAGCGCTGTTCGATCTGCGTGTCGTCGTGCAGCGCTTCGGCCTTGACCTGCTGCGGGTCGCGCATAAAGGTCGCGGACAGCTGCTTGATCCCGGCCGGGTAGGTGGCGGAGAACAGCAGGGTCTGCCGGCGGCTCGGGGTCTGGCCGATGATATCGGCGATGCTGTCGTAAAAGCCCATGTCGAGCATGCGGTCGGCTTCATCGAGGACCAGGGTGTTGAGGCCATCGAGCTTCAGCGTGCCCTTGCTCAGGTGCTGCTGAATGCGCCCCGGGGTGCCGACGATGATCTGCGCGCCATGTTCCAGCGAGCCAATCTGCGGGCCGAAGGGCACGCCGCCGCACAGGGTAAGGATCTTGATGTTGTCCGCCGAGCGCGCCAGGCGGCGCAGCTCTTTGGCCACCTGGTCGGCCAGCTCGCGGGTCGGGCAGATGACCAGCGCCTGGCAACCGAAGAAGCGCGGGTTGAGCGGATTGAGCAGGCCGATGCCGAAGGCGGCGGTCTTGCCGCTGCCGGTCTTGGCCTGGGCAATCAGGTCCATGCCCTTGAGCATTACCGGCAGGCTCTGCGCTTGAATCGGGGTCATCTCGGTGTAACCGAGGGACTCGAGGTTCGCCAGCATGGCGGGGGAAAGCGGCAGAGAAGAAAACGCGGTGTTGGTCACGGTGCAGGCCTGCTAATACGAAATGGCGTGCAGTGTAACAGGCTGCGCACGGCGGCCTGCCTTAGAACAGATCGATGGGGTCGACATCCAGCGACCAGCGCACCGCACGGCCGCTGGGCATCTGCTCCAGGGCCAGCATCCAGGTATTGAGCAGGCGGTGCAGCGGTGCGCGGGCGTTGGCTTGCACCAGCAGTTGCGCCCGGTAGCGCCCGGCGCGGCGTTCCATTGGCGCTGGCACCGGGCCGAGCAGTTCGATGCCGCTGAGTTTCAGCTCGTTCAGGAGCAGCTCGGCTTCTGTGCAGGCGTCGTCGAGGAAGCCTTCGGCTTGCCCAGGCTTGTGCGCCTCGGCGCGCAGCAACGCTAGATGGCAGAACGGCGGCAGGCCCGCGCCACGCCGTTCACTCAAGGCCTGTTCGGCAAAGGCGAAGTAACCCTGCTCGGTCAGTTGCACCAGTAACGGATGGTCGGCCAGGTGGCTCTGGATAATCACCTTGCCCGGCTCTTCGGCGCGCCCGGCCCGGCCGGCAACCTGCACGATCAACTGAGCCATGCGCTCGCTGGCGCGAAAATCTGCAGAGAACAAACCGCCGTCAGCATCCAGAATCGCCACCAGGGTCACGCGGGGGAAGTGATGGCCCTTGGCGAGCATCTGCGTGCCGACCAAGATGCACGGCTCGCCGCGTTGCACGGTCTTGAACAGGCTGGTCATGGCCTCTTTGCGTGAGGTGCTGTCGCGATCAACGCGCAATACCGGCACGTCGGGGAAGAGGATTTCCAGGCGCTCTTCGGCGCGCTCGGTACCCGCGCCGACCGGGCGCAAGTCGACGTTCTGGCACTTCGGGCAATTGCTCGGCTGGCGTTCGCTGTGCCCGCAGTGATGGCAGCGCAGCTCGCGCGAGCGCTGGTGCACGGTCATGCGCGCATCGCAGCGCGGGCATTCCGACAGCCAGCCGCAGTCGTGGCAGAGCAGGGTGGGCGCGAAACCGCGGCGGTTGAGAAATACCAGCACCTGTTGGCCGGCTTGCAGGGTCTGGGCGATGGCCTGCTGCATTGGCCCGGAGATGCCGGAATCCAGCGGCCGGCTTTTTACGTCCAGGCGCAAGAAGCGCGGCTGCTTGGCCCCACCGGCACGCTCGCGCAGGTGCAGCAGGGCATAGCGGCCGCTGTGGGCGTTGTGCAGGCTTTCCAGCGAGGGCGTGGCCGAGCCCAGCACAATCGGGATGTTGTCCTGATGGGCGCGCACCACGGCCAGGTCGCGGGCGTGGTAGCGCAGGCCTTCCTGCTGTTTATAGGAGGCGTCGTGTTCTTCATCGATGATGATCAGCCCCGGCCGCTGCATCGGGGTAAACAGGGCCGAGCGGGTGCCGATGATGATATCGGCCTCGCCATCGCGCGCCGCCAGCCAGGCATCCAGGCGCTCACGGTCATTCACCGCCGAGTGCAGCAGGGCGATGCGCGCGTTGAAGCGCTGCTCGAAGCGCGCCAGGGTCTGCGGGCCGAGGTTGATTTCAGGGATCAGTACCAGCGCCTGCTTGCCGGCCTCCAGGGTCTCGCGGATCAACTGCAGGTAGACCTCGGTCTTGCCGCTGCCGGTGACGCCGGCCAGCAGAAAGGCATTGAAACTGGCAAAGCCTGAACGGATGGCCTGCGCCGCTGCACGTTGCTCGGCGTTCAGCGGCAGTTCCGGCTGGGCCAGCCAGTTGGCGTGCCGCTCGCGCGGGGCATGGCGACGCACTTCAACGTGCACCAGGCCTTTTTCCAACAGCAGGTCGAGGCTGTCTTTGTTTAGCAGCAGCTTGCTCAACAGACTATGGGCCACCCCGTGCGGGTGCTGGGCGAGGGTCTTCAGCGCATCACGCTGGCGCGGCGCTCGACTCAGGCGCGGGTCATCCAGTTGCGCACCGTCAACCACCGACCAGAAGCGCTCCTGGCGCGCCTCGGCGGGTTCGCCTTGACGCAACAGCACCGGCAGCGCCCAGCTCAGGGTGTCGCCGAGGCTGTGCTGGTAATACTGGGCGGTCCACAGGCACAGCTTGAACAGCCCCGACGGCAGGGGTGATTGCGCATCGAGCAGTTGCAGCGCTGGCTTGAGCTTGTCCGCCGGAACCTCGCTGTGGTCGGTCACCTCGATCAGAATGCCGATCATCTCGCGCCGGCCAAACGGCACGCGCAGCCGCGCGCCTGGTTGCAAGGCGCTGCGCGGCACGCCGGCTGGGGCGCGGTAGTCGAACAGGCGGCGCAGCGGTGAGGGTAACGCGAGGCGCAGAATGATGTCGGACAAACAGTGGCTCCCGGAATCGGCTGCGGTCGGCGAGGGGCGATCTTAGCATGCAGGCAAGCGACGGCCGGCCTTGCGTCGTTGCAGTGCTCTGGTATTATCGCCGGCCTAATTCCGTGCGGTACCCGACAATAGTGTCTGGTGGCGGCACGACAGCCCTGAGGAATCACCATGAAAGCCGATATCCACCCGACGTATGAAGCCATGACCGCTACCTGCAGCTGTGGCAACGTGATCGAAACTCGCTCCACCCTGGCCAAGCCACTGAGCCTGGACGTGTGCAACGAGTGCCACCCGTTCTACACCGGTAAGCAGAAAATGCTGGATACCGGCGGCCGTGTTGATCGCTTCAAGCAGCGCTTCGGCATGTTCGGCGCCAAGCAGTAAGCTTGCGCGCAGCGACGGAGCCCCCTGTGGGTTGCCCCGCGCTACTGAGAAAGGCGTCCCTTGTGGGCGCCTTTTTCGTTTCCGGCGTTTATTTCGATGCCGCGTGGGCGTTTTGCCCGGCGCCAGGCGCGCTGCCTGAGGTCAAGGTGCAGCGGGTGGTGGACGGCGATACCCTGCGCCTGGTCGATGGTCGCAACGTGCGCATGATTGGCTTGAATACGCCAGAGTTGGCGCATCAGGGGCGGTCTGTCGAAGCGTTTGCCGAGTCTGCCCAAAAGCGTCTGCAGGCGCTGGTAAAAGCCAGTGGTGGGCGTGTGTTGTTGCAGGTTGGTCAGCAGGGCAAGGACCACTATGGGCGCACTCTGGCCCATGTGTATGACGACCAGGGGCGTAATCTGGAAGCGCAGCTGCTGGCCGAAGGCCTTGGTTACCGGGTGGCGGTTGCGCCCAATCTGACGTTGGTGCGTTGCCAGCAAGCGGCCGAGCGCAGCGCGCGCCAGGCGCAAGTCGGGCTCTGGCAGCGTTCGCCGGTACAAGCCCCTGGGCAGTTGAGCCGTGGTGGTTTTGCTCTGGTGCAGGGGCGCGTCCAGCGTGTCGAGCGCAATGGTGGCGGCGTGTGGCTGGAGCTGGACGGCCCGCTGGTGCTGCATATCGCGCCGCGTGTTCGGGACAATTTTGATCTGCGCGCTGTGCAGAAGCTGGAGGGGCGAATGATCGAGGCGCGTGGCTGGGTGGTTGACCGTTCGAAGCGTGGTGGCTTGCGCGCAGGACAGGTGCGTTGGATGCTGCCGTTAACGGATAAGAGCATGTTGGAGGTGTTGCCATGAGCCTGCGTGTATTGGCGCTGCTGGTATTGCTGGGGCAACTGGCGGGGTGTGCGGTCAATCCAGCCACCGGACGCAGCGACTTTGTGATGATGAGCGAGCAGCAGGAGCTCGATCTTGGCCGCCGCTACAACCAGCAAATCCTCAAGGAAAACCCGCGCTACGCCGACGAGAAGCTGCAGGCCTATGTGCAGCAGGTCGGCGAGCGGGTGGCGAGGAACAGCCATCGCAGTCAGCTCAATTACACCTTCACGGTGGTCGACAGCCCGGACATCAACGCCTTTGCCTTGCCGGGTGGCTATATCTACATCCATCGCGGGTTGCTGGCTTATCTCGGCTCGGAGGCCGAGCTGGCTGCCGTGCTCGGCCACGAAGTGGGCCACGTGACTGCGCGGCATAGCGTGCAGCAACAAAGTCAGTCAACGGCCTGGGGCTTGCTGGGCCAGGCGGTGGCGATTGGTACCGGTGTGGGGGCCGCTGGCGATGTGACCGGCTTGGTGGGCAATGCCTTTGTGCGCGGCTATGGTCGCGATATGGAGTTAGAGGCTGACGGCCTGGGTGCGCAGTATCTGGCACGCAGTGGTTATGACCCGCAAGCCATGATCCAGGTGGTCAAGGTGTTGAAGAATCAGGAGGATTTTGCCCGCGACCAGGCCGCTGAGCGTGGCGAGGCGCAGCCGTCCGGGGGCTATCACGGGCTGTTTGATACCCACCCGGATAACGACCGCCGCTTGCAGCAGGTGCTGGGCCCTGCGCAAGCCCTGGTGACAGGACAGCAGGAGGTCAACCGCGAGGCCTTTCTCAAGCACCTGGAGGGCTTGCCCTTTGGCGATTCTGCCGAGACTGGCGTGCGCCGTGGGCAGCGCTTCTATCACGCGGATTTGAATTTCACCCTGCTCTATCCCGATGGCTGGGAGCTGCTCAATCGCCCAGATGCGCTGATCGGTCACACCGCCGATCAACAGGCGTTTATTGCGCTGACGCTGGAAGATAATCCGCAAAAGCTGCCGCCTGCCGAGTTGTTACGCCAGCGTGTGGGTAATCAGCGGCTGGTGGCGGGTGTCGAACTGCAGCAGGCTGGTCTACAGGGCTACAGTGCAGTGATTCCAGGCAGTGCTGCCAAGCGTGTGGCGGTGATTCAGCATGGTGCGCGGGCTTATCTGTTTGTGGCGGCAGTGCGTGGCCGCGCCTCGCTGGAAAGCCAGGATGAGCAGTTCTTGAGCGTGATCAAAAGCTTTCGGTCGATGACCCGTGCCGAGAAGAAAGAGGCGCAGCCTCTGCGCCTGCACCTGCTCAAGGCCAAGTCGGGGCAGACCATTGAGGCGCTGGCCAAGGGCAGCAAGTTGCCGGGTGATGCACTGAAGACTCTGCGCCTGCTCAATGACCTTTATCCGAGTGGCCAGCCGCGTGCGGGTGACTGGTTAAAGGTCGTGCGTTAGGGCCGGTGAGCGTATCTGGACTTGTCAGTCTTGTACTGTTGTATACAACTTGCGTATCCTCGGCCGCCTGCCTGTTCAACAGCCCAAAGCGGAAATGCCAACATGTCTGATTTGAAAACAGCCGCTCTCGAATATCACGCCAATCCCCGTCCGGGTAAGCTGAGTGTCGAGCTCACCAAACCTACCGCAACCGCACGCGATCTGTCCCTGGCATATAGCCCGGGCGTCGCTGAGCCTGTGCGTGAAATCGCGCGTGACCCGGAGTTGGCGTACCGCTACACGGGCAAAGGCAACCTGGTGGCGGTCATTTCCGACGGTACCGCTATTCTGGGGCTTGGCGACCTTGGTCCGCTGGCCTCCAAGCCAGTGATGGAAGGCAAGGGCGTACTGTTCAAGCGCTTTGCCGGTATCGACGTATTCGACATCGAAGTCGAGTCCGAGAGCCCGCAGGCCTTTATCGACACCGTACGCCGCATCTCGATCACCTTCGGTGGGATCAATCTGGAAGACATCAAGGCACCTGAGTGCTTTGAAATTGAACGCACGCTGATCGAACAGTGCGACATTCCGGTATTCCACGATGACCAGCACGGCACTGCTATTGTGACGGCCGCTGGCATGCTCAATGCTCTGGAAATCGCCGGCAAGACCCTGCCAGAAGCCCAGATCGTCTGCCTCGGCGCTGGCGCAGCAGCTATCTCCTGCATGAAATTGCTGGTGAGCATGGGTGCCAAGGTCGAGAACATCTTCATGATCGACCGCAAGGGCGTGGTCCACGCCGGTCGCGACGATCTGAACCAGTACAAGGCAGTATTCGCCAGCGAAACCAGCAAGCGCACTCTGTCTGACGCGCTGGAAGGCGCTGATGTGTTTGTCGGCTTGTCCGGTGCCAACCTGCTCGCACCTGCTGACCTCAAGCGCATGGCGGCGAACCCGATCGTGTTCGCTTGCTCCAACCCTGATCCGGAAATCAAGCCGGAACTGGCCCATGAAGTGCGTGATGACGTAATCATGGCTACCGGCCGTTCCGACTACCCGAACCAGGTCAACAATGTGCTCGGCTTCCCGTTCATCTTCCGGGGTGCGCTGGACGTTCGTGCGACCCGCATCAACGAAGAAATGAAGATCGCCGCCGCACTGGCTCTGCGTGACCTGGCCAAGCTGCCGGTGCCGCAGGAAGTCAGCGATGCTTACGGCGGTATTGCTCTGTCGTTCGGTCGCGAGTACATCATTCCGAAGCCGATGGACCCACGTCTGATCACTGTGGTTTGCGATGCGGTGGCCAAGGCTGCAATTGAAAGCGGTGTGGCGACTCTGCCGTATCCGAAACATTATCCGCTGCAGTCGGTTAACGACGTGTTCAACGGTTAAGCGCTTAGCTCAACGCCAATAAAAAACCCGCTACGGCGGGTTTTTTATTGGCGTTGATTTGGCGGGGGGGAGTGGCGCGCCGCCGTGATCCTAGGCGTTAGAACAGATCGATTGGCGTTGCCTCGTCGGCCGGGAGCGGGCTGCCCGGGATATACATGCCAGGCTCAAACTCGCCCATGGGCGGTGGTGAGTCTTCGCTTTTGAATAGCTCGAAATAGGCTTGCGGCGTATCGGGTGTGGCAGCACGGCCGCTGTGCGGGTCGATGCGCAGGGTCAGCAGGCCTTCGGGCTCTGCCAGCAAATGGCTGGGTTTATCCTTCAGCACGGCGCCCATGTAGCTCATCCAGATTGGCAGGGCCACAGTACCACCGTACTCGTTGCGGCCGAGGCTTTCCGGCTGATCGAAGCCAGCCCAGACCGTAGTGATGTAATCGGCGTTATAGCCGGAGAACCAACTGTCTTTCGACTCGTTGGTGGTACCGGTTTTGCCCGCCAGGTCATCGCGCCCCAAGGCCATGGCGCGGCGTCCGGTACCGCGCTTGATTACATCCTGCAGCATGCTGGTCATGATATAGGCCGTGCGCCCGTCAATGATTTGCTCGGCCAGCAGCGGTTCGGCCGGCAATGGCTGATCGGTTGTGCTCGGTTGCGCAGCGTTACCTTGTTCGGCGCGCTGGGCAATGCCTGCTGGTGTCTGCGCCGGGTTGGCGCTGAACAGTAACTTGCCTGCGCGATCTTCGATCCGCTCAATCAGGTAGGGCTCGGTCTTGTAGCCGCCGCTGGCGAAAACACTCCAGCCTTCGGCAATTTCCATTGGTGTCAGGCTGGCAGTACCCAGCGCCAGTGACAGGTTGGGCGGCAGGTCCGCTCTCTCAAAGCCGAAGCGCTCGATATAGTCCAGAGTGCTGGCAATGCCCAGGTCTTGCAGCAGGCGAATGGACACCAGATTGCGTGAGCGGTACAGCGCCTCGCGCAGGCGGATCGGGCCGAGGAAGGTGTTGTTGTCATTCTTCGGTCGCCACACCTGCGATAGCGCGTCGTCGGCAAACACGATAGGTGCGTCATTCACCAGGGTGGCTGCGGTGTAGCCTTTATCCAGTGCAGCGCTGTAAACGAACGGTTTGAAGCTTGAGCCAGGCTGACGTTTAGCTTGGACGGCACGGTTGTAGTTGCTCTGTTCGAAGGAAAAGCCGCCAACCAGGGCACGAATGGCGCCGCTATTGGTGTCTAGTGATACCAGGGCGCTCTGCGCGGCGGGCAGTTGTACGAAGCGCAGGCTTTCGTCTTCCTGGCGTTGCACGCGTATCAGGTCGCCGATCTGGCTGACGTCGGCGGGCTGTTGTGGTCGCGGGCCGAGGCTGTTGGTATTCAGAAACGGTCGTGCCCATTTCATGCTGTCCCAGGCCACCGCGTGTTCGCTACCGTCACGCAACAGCACCATGATGCCGCTCTTCTCTACGCTGGTGACAATGGCTGGCTCCAGGCCGCCGAGAGACGTTTGTTTACTCAGTTCGCTTAGCCAGTTTTCCCTGGTCATGCCCGGCAGGCGACTCTCCGGGCCGCGATAGCCATGGCGCTGATCGTAACTAATCAGGCCTTCGCGGACGGCAGTATTGGCCGTCTCTTGCAGGTCGCTGGGCACGGTGGTGGTGACGTTGAAACCGTCGGTATAAGCCTCGCTGCCATAGCGCCCGACCATTTCAGCGCGCGCCATTTCAGCAATATAAGGGGCCGCCAGTTCGGGTGTAGGAACGTGGTAGCTGACATTGATGGGCTCGGCGAGCGCGTCTTCATAACGCTGTTTGTCGATTCGCCCAAGGCTGTACATGCGTCCGAGAATCCAGTCACGACGCTCTAGAGCACGCGTCGGGTTGACCAATGGATTGAAGCGCGAAGGGGCTTTCGGGAGGCCTGCAATCATGGCCATCTGCGAGAGGCTGATGTCCCGAATGGACTTGCCGTAATAAACCTGTGCAGCGGCTTCGATGCCATAAGCGCGATTACCCAGGTAAATCTTGTTCACATAAAGTTCAAGGATTTCGTCCTTACTGAGCTCTCTTTCAATTTGCAAAGCCAGAAGTATCTCATTGATCTTGCGGGAGAAACTTCTTTCGCTGGTAAGGAAGAAGTTCTTTGCCACCTGCATTGTGATGGTGCTGCCGCCGCTTTGAATCTGTCCGCTCTTCAAGATTTGCGTTGCAGCGCGCATCAGGCTGGTAAGGTCGACGCCATAATGATTGGCAAAGTTATCGTCTTCTGCGGACAGCAAGGCGTCGATGAAGTCTTTGGGGATGTCGGCGAAGGCGATGGGCGAGCGACGCATTTCACCGAATTCGGCAATCAGCTTGGCGTCACTGCTGTAGACCCGCAAGGGAATCTGCAGCTGGATGCTGCGCAACGATTCGACGGATGGAAGGCTAGGGCTAAGATAAAGAAAGGCCCCGCTGAAACTGAGTACCAGGCCACAAAAAGCTGCGAGGCAAGACCAGCAAAAAAAACGTAAAAGACGTATCAAGATTTTTGGATTTCCAGATAAAAGAACGGGTTAAGCGAAACACAAGGTTAAAAGAGAAAAACTGATCACATTATAAGCGGTTTTTTTGCTGGGTAGCCATTTGCGCTTCTGTCAAGACTGTTATTTAATGTGAAAAAACATAAATAGTCCGTAAGTCGCGGATGCCAATAGGAAATCGGTCGTGCTAGGGCTCTTCAATAAGAAAGCGAATACGCTACTCGGGATCGATATCAGTTCGACCTCCGTCAAGCTCCTCGAATTGAGCCGCTCCGGAAGCCGCTACAAAGTAGAGGCTTACGCAGTCGAGCCGCTCCCGCCAAATGCGGTGGTTGAAAAGAACATCGCCGAACTGGAGGGGGTGGGGCAGGCTCTCTCTCGTGTGCTCGCTAAAGCCAAGAGCGGTGTGAAAACCGTTGCGGTGGCAGTGGCGGGATCGGCAGTGATTACCAAGACCATCGAAATGGAGGCTGGCCTTTCTGACGATGAGCTGGAGAACCAGCTGAAAATCGAGGCTGATCAGTACATTCCTTATCCGCTGGAAGAAGTCGCGATCGACTTTGAAGTACAGGGCGCCTCTGCGCGCAACGCGGATCGCGTCGAAGTGCTGCTTGCAGCCTGTCGCAAAGAGAATGTTGAGGTCCGCGAGGCTGCTCTTGCGCTGGCGGGGCTCACTGCCAAGGTCGTTGATGTCGAAGCCTATGCACTTGAGCGTGCTTATGGCTTGCTGATCGAGCAACTGGGTGGCGGCCGTGATGAGTTGACGGTTGCAGTTGTCGATATCGGCGCAACGATGACCACGCTCAGCGTTCTGCACAACGGCCGCACTATCTACACTCGTGAGCAGTTGTTCGGTGGCAAGCAGCTCACCGAGGAAATTCAGCGTCGCTATGGCCTGTCTGTTGAGGAGGCCGGCCTTGCCAAGAAGCAAGGCGGTTTGCCCGATGACTATGAGAGTGAAGTGCTGCAGCCGTTCAAGGAGGCAGTGGTTCAGCAGGTTGCTCGTTCTCTGCAGTTCTTCTTCGCCGCAGGCCAGTTCAATGATGTCGACTACATCCTCCTGGCAGGTGGTACCGCGTCAATCCCGGATCTTGATCGCTTGATTCAGCAGAAGATTGGCACCCAGACATTGGTCGCTAATCCATTCGCGGAAATGGCGCTGAGTGGCAAAGTCAATGCGGGTGCACTTGCCAGTGACGCGCCGGCCTTGATGATTGCCTGTGGTCTGGCGATGAGGAGTTTCGACTAATGGCGCGGATTAACCTTCTACCCTGGCGCGAGCAGTTACGCGAGGAGCGCAAGCAGCGTTTCCTGGTAACACTTGCGGGCGTTTTTGTTGTTGCTGCGGGCACTGTCTTTCTGGGTGATCAGTATCTTAGTGGCGCCATCGAGCAACAGGATGCCCGTAACGAGTTCGTGCGTAAGGAAATTGCTGTTCTGGATGCTCGAATCAAGGAGATCAGTGAGCTTAAAACCCGTCGGCAGCAGCTTTTGGAGCGGATGAAGATTATTCAGGATCTTCAGGGTAATAGGCCAATTATTGGGCGTGTGTTTGATCAGCTGGTTAGAACATTGCCTGATGGTGTGTACTTCACTGGCGTAAAAATGACCGCGAAGAATATCGCCATTGTGGGTGCGGCTGAATCCAATAATCGCGTATCGAGTTTGATGCGTAATTTGGATGCGTCTGAATGGTTGACTGCACCCAACCTTACTGAGGTTAAATCGGTGACTGCTGGCGCAATTGATCAGGCCAACGTTTTTCAATTGAGTGTGCAGCAGACCCAGCCTGCGCTCGCGGCAGAGGGGGCTAAGCAATGAGTCTCAATGATTCTTTAGAGAGTCTGCGGCAGATTGACTTAAATGATCTGGATCTTAATAACGTAGGCTCTTGGCCGGCAGCGGTAAAATTTATTGCAGGTGCGCTGCTTTTGGTAGCTGTGATTGCTTTGGGTTATAACTTTCATTTGAAAGATTTACAGGTTAGTTTGGAGGGGAAGCAAGCTGAAGAGGTTGCTCTAAAAGAGCAGTTTTCGAGCAAGGCTTTTCAGGCCGCAAACCTTGATGCTTATAAAGAGCAGATGCAGGAAATGGAAATTTCATTTGGTGCTCTTCTAAAACAGTTGCCAAGTGATACCGAAGTTCCCGGTTTGCTGGAAGATATCACTAGGACGGGCTTGGGTAGTGGCTTGGAGTTTGAAGAGATTAAGCTTCTGCCTGAGGCCGCTCAGCAATTTTATATAGAGCTTCCCATACAGATTGCTGTTGTGGGTACTTATCATGACTTGGCGACCTTCGTGAGTGGCGTTGCAAGTCTTCCGCGAATTGTTACCTTGCATGATTTCGATCTGGTGCCGGCTGCTAGCGATGCAACGTCCAAGTTGCGCATGAGTATATTGGCGAAAACTTATCGTTATAACGATAAGGGAGGGGCGCAGTGATGATTTTTAGGACTCTGTGTTTATCGCTCACCCTAATTATCTCGGGCTGTGATGCTAGCGGCAGTTTCTCTGATCTTCAATCCTATATGGATGAAGTGCGCGCTCGACCAAAGGGTGAAATTGAACCTCTTCCAACATTTCAGCCTTATGAGAGTTTTACATATAGTGCCGCGGCGTTGAGAAGTCCGTTTCAGCCTCCGGTTAAGCTGGAGATGGTCGATCGGAAAAAAGGCAGTAAAGACATCAAGCCTGATGAAGCACGTACAAAACAGTTTCTCGAGGGGTTTAATATAGAATCCTTTGTAATGGTTGGGACATTGGCGAACGCCTCTGGTGTTTTTGCGCTAGTGAGTGGCGCGGATGGTGTGCATAGGGTGCGGGTTGGTGATTACCTGGGGCGTAATCATGGACGAATACTTGCCATAGAAGAATCAAGAATCGATGTGATTGAAATAGTTCCGGATGGCGAGGGTGGTTGGTTGGAGCGGCCGCGTAGCTTGTCCCTCAAGGAGCGCTCCTAAGCGGGGTGAAATTTATATGAAAAATAACAACCGGTCTGCTCAGCGGGATATGAAAATGAATAATTCTATTTACCGATTTACCTTTCCGCTGTTAATGGCACTCCTCTCTCCTTCGACTTTTGCTGCTAACCTGCAGGCCTTGGATGTTGCGGCCTTGCCTGGTGATCGTGTTGAACTGAAACTGACGTTTGATGAGCCTGTGCTCGCACCACGCGGATACACTATTGAGCAGCCGGCGCGTATCGCGCTTGATCTGCCAGGGGTGTCAAATAAGTTGGGCTCTAAAAATAGAGAGTTAGGCGTAGGTAACGCGCGTAGCGTGACGATAGTCGAGGCCAAAGATCGCACTCGGCTCATTGTGAACTTGACCAATCTGGCTCCCTACAGTACCCGCACCCAGGGTAATGATCTTTATGTTGTGGTAGGTGAGGGGGCTGCTGGTAGCTCCGTTGCGGCTACTCCCGCCCCGGTTGTTGCCTCTCCTGTTCCCAAGGCTAAGTCTTATGCTGCGCAGACAAAGGGTATCAGCAATATTGACTTTCAGCGTGGCGAGCTAGGCGAGGGTAATGTCGTTATCACGCTGTCTGATGCCTCTATTAGTCCAGACATTCAGGATCAGGGTGGCAAAATTCGCCTGAACTTTGCCAAGACACAATTGCCGGAGTCTCTGCGCGTTAAGTTGGATGTTAAGGATTTTGCAACGCCGGTACAGTTTGTCAGTGCTTCAGGTGCGTCCGGCGGCGCCAGCATTCTTATCGAACCTTCTGGGTTGTATGATTACTTGGCTTACCAAACAGACAATAAGCTTACGATTAGTGTGAAGCCGTTGACGCCGGTTGATGCTGAAAAGCGTAAGGCTGAAAGTTTTGCTTACACTGGAGAGAAGCTTTCGCTTAATTTCCAGGACATTGATGTTCGCTCGGTATTGCAGCTGATCGCAGATTTTACAGATTTAAATTTGGTTGCCAGCGACACTGTTAGCGGCAATATAACGTTGCGCTTACAGAATGTTCCTTGGGATCAGGCGCTGGATCTGGTGCTTAAGACTAAGGGGCTGGATAAGCGTAAAATTGGTAATGTGCTCCTTGTCGCACCTGCTGATGAAATTGCGGCGCGTGAGCGTCAAGAGTTGGAGTCACAGAAGCAGATTGCACAACTTGCCCCATTGCGCCGCGAGTTGATTCAAGTCAACTACGCTAAAGCTTCAGATATGGCGCAGTTGTTTCAGTCCGTAACCAGTGCAGACGGCGAGGCGGACGCTGATGCGCGCGGATCTATCACGGTAGATGACCGTACAAATAGTATTATTGCGTACCAAACGCAGGAACGATTAGACGAGCTGCGCCGTATTGTTGCTCAGCTGGATGTTGCTGTGCGTCAGGTGATGATTGAAGCGCGGATTGTTGAGGCTAACGTCGATTATGATAAGTCACTCGGCGTTCAGTGGCGCGGAGTAAGCGTAGGTGACAATAATTTTGTGGTAGGCGGTGCAGGTGGTGACCGTGTAGGTGCGCCGGGCTTTGGCCAAAATCCGGGCATAGCAAATCCAACGGGGGCTCTTGGCAATTTCGTTGATTTGGGTGCTACCGGTGCAACTTCAAGCATAGGCATCGGCTTTATCACAGATAACACTATCTTGGATCTTGAATTGTCGGCCATGGAGAAAACCGGCAACGGTGAGATAGTTTCTCAGCCCAAGGTTGTAACCTCGGACAAGGAAACTGCCAAGATTCTTAAAGGCTCGGAAATTCCTTATCAAGAAGCCAGCTCCAGTGGCGCGACTACCACCTCGTTTAAAGAGGCCGCTCTTTCACTTGAGGTGACTCCGCAGATCACTCCAGATAATCGAATTATCATGGAAGTTAAGGTCACCAAGGATGCTCCAGACTTTGCGCGGGCATTGAACGGGGTGCCGCCGATCAATAAAAACGAGGTCAATGCAAAGGTCTTGGTGAGTGATGGCGAGACAATTGTGATTGGTGGTGTGTTCTCTAATACACAAACAAAATCTGTAGATAAGGTTCCGTTCCTCGGTGATCTCCCATATCTCGGTCGCTTGTTTAAGCGTGATATTGTGGAAGATAGAAAGTCCGAACTGTTGATCTTCCTGACGCCGCGTATCATGAACACACAAGCTGTTGCGGTGAGTCGTTGATTCAGTGCGAAATCTGATTCTCATTGGCCCGATGGGTGCTGGTAAAAGCACCATCGGGCGCTTGCTTGCTAAAGAGTTGCGCTTGCCGTTCAAGGACTCCGATAAAGAGATTGAGCAGCGTACGGGTGCGGATATTCCCTGGATTTTCGATGTTGAAGGTGAGCAGGGGTTTCGTGAACGTGAGCAGGCGGTTATCGCAGATCTCTGCAGCGTTGACGGGATGGTCTTGGCGACCGGTGGGGGAGCGGTAATGCGCGCCGAAAACCGTGTTGCTCTCCGGCGGGGGGGGCATGTGGTCTATTTGCATGCGTCTGTCGAGCAGCAGGTTGACCGTACCTCGCGTGATCGAAATCGTCCGCTATTGCGTGCTGTTGATCCGGGCAAGGTCTTGGCTGAGTTGTTGGCGGTTCGTGACCCGCTCTATCGCGAGATTGCCGATGTGGTCGTGGAAACCGACGAGCGCCCCCCGCGTTTAGTCGTGCAGGAGATTCTGGAGCGTATCGAGGCGCTTTCTCCCCGTTAAAGCGCAGGCTGAACTGCGCTATCCTAGGCCCCTTTGTAACCTGGGGGCTATATGCAAACTCTTCATGTCGATCTTGGTGAACGCAGCTACCCGATTTATATCGATGCGGGGCTGTTGGCTCGTGATGATTTGTTGGCGGCCCATATCGTCGGTAGGCAAGTCGCGATAGTAACCAATGAGACAGTTTCTCCCCTGTATCTGGCGGCGCTTGAGCGATCGCTCGCAGGTTTTGCCATTACCTCTGTCGTTTTGCCCGATGGCGAGAGCTATAAGACCTGGGAAACCTTGCAGTTGGTTTTTGACGGGTTGCTGGGCGCGCGGCACGACCGGCGTACCACGGTGATTGCCTTGGGGGGTGGGGTTGTCGGAGATATGGCGGGGTTTGCGGCGGCGTGTTATCAGCGCGGCGTGAACTTTATCCAGATGCCAACTACCTTGTTGTCGCAGGTTGACTCCTCTGTCGGTGGCAAGACGGGTATCAATCACCCGTTGGGTAAAAATATGGTGGGCGCCTTTTACCAGCCGCAAGCAGTGTTGATTGATACCGCAACGCTGACTACGTTACCTGCTCGTGAGCTGTCTGCCGGTCTGGCCGAGGTGATCAAGTACGGTTTGATTTGCGATGAGCCATTCTTGTCTTGGCTTGAGTCGCATATGCCAGCATTGCGTGCTCTTGATCAGCAGGTTCTGACTCTGGCGATTGCCCACTCTTGTGCGGCCAAGGCGCGTGTAGTTGCAGCAGATGAGCGTGAGTCTGGTGTGCGGGCGACCCTGAATTTAGGGCACACCTTTGGTCATGCCATCGAAACTCATATGGGCTACGGAGTTTGGCTACATGGTGAGGCTGTTGCGGCCGGTACGGTTATGGCGCTGGATATGTCTGAGCGTCTGGGTTGGATCTCGGCGGCTGAACGCGAGCGTGTGGTTAGACTGTTTATTGCTGCAGGCTTGCCGGTTGTTCCTCCTGAAGAGATGACGTCCGACGATTTTATGGAGCATATGGCGGTCGACAAGAAAGTGCTCGATGGCAAATTACGCCTGGTCTTGTTGCGCGGTTTGGGTGATGCGGTCGTGACCGGCGATTTCCCCCGAGAAATTTTGAATGCCACGCTGAGCGCAGACTATGCGGCGCAGCTGGCTCTGCTTAAAAATTAACGAGTGTCCCATGACAAGTCTGCATGCTGATGAGGCGTTTCTCGATCATTACCAATTCACTCATGACCCCTTTGCGGCGCGAGTGCCTGGCTTCAAGTTTTTCCCTGCGCAACGTAAGCCGGTGCTTGGCCAGCTGCATCATTTAGCGCGTTACAGCCAGTTGTTGCTGGTGGTCAGTGGTCCGGACGGCAGCGGTAAAACCTTATTGCGTCAGGCGCTGGTGGCGAGCACGAATAAACAGGCTGTGCAGAGTGTGGTGGTGTCAGCGAAGGGTGCTTCGGACCCGGCAAGTATCTTGCGCCAGGTTGCTCAGGGCTTGCAGGTACAGCGCCCTGAATTGCCCGCGATCCTTGCTCAGGTTGGGCAGTTGGCGCTTACCGGGCAGGAAGTTTATGTGCTGGTTGATGACGCCGAAGATCTCAGCGATGCGGCGCTGACGAGCCTGTTAAGTTTGGCGGCCGGTAATGCGGAAGGTCGGCCGCATATATTCCTCTTTGCTGAATCGCAGTTGTTGCCACGGCTTGAGCATGTGGCTGCGGGTAACGAGTGTTTTCACGTCATCGAGCTTTTGCCCTATAGCGAAGATGAAACGCGTGAGTACCTTTCGCTACGTCTAGACGGTGCCGGGCAGGGTATTGAGGTGCTCAATGACGAGCAGGTTGCTGATATTCATGAGCAGTCTGGCGGGTGGCCGGGCGTAATCAATTTAGCTGCGCGTGAGGTGCTGGTTGAGTCAATGCTGGCACAGCGTGGTGCGGCAAGCCGTGCAGGCTTTGCATTTAGTTTGCCGCGTAAGCATTTGTTGGCGTTGTGTGTGGTGGCTGTCGGTATTTTAGCTGCCTGGTTTATGCAGGGGCGGACGGTGGCGCCAGTGGAGGCGCCGGTTATTGCGCAGTTGCCGCTTGGTGAAACTGCTCCGCCGGCTGCAGTTGCCGAGCCAGCGGCGCCGGTTGCACCTGCTATTCAATTTGAGGGCGCTAATCAGCCGCTGCCATTGCCTTTGGTGGGTGAGCCTCAGCCGGTTATTCGTGAGCCTCTGGCGCAGGCTGCTGGCTTGAGTGGTGCGGAAGAGTCTTCTGACTCGCAGGGCGGTGCTGCTGATTTGGCAGTGCAGGCCGCGCCAGTTGTGCCGGTGGTCTCGCCGAGGCCTCCGGTTGCGCCCGCAGTTGTTGAGCCAGTAAAGCCGGTACAGGCAGTTGCGCCTGTAGCTAAGCCGGTTGCACCTGTGGCTGCTGTATCGCCGCCAGCCAAGCCACAGCCTGCCGCAGCATCGACTGGAGCCGCAAATGGCGGCGGTTGGTATGCTACTCAGGCGGGGTCACGTTTTACCCTGCAGATACTGGGGGCTCGTCTGGAGAGTGGTGCGCAGGCTTTTGTAAAAGCCCATGGTGCTGATTATCACTACTTCAAGAAGCTGCATCAGGGGAAGCCGCTTTATGTGGTGACCTATGGTAGCTTTGCGACGCGTGATGCGGCCCAGGCGGCTCTGCGTGGCCTGCCTGCAAAAGTGCAGGCGGGTAAGCCCTGGCCGCGTAACTTCGCGGGTATCCAGCAAGAGATTGCTCAGGCGCGCTAGCTGATACACTCAGCGCCGGCGCTGACCGGCCGGTCGCTACCACGACCTTCCGGTCTTATCCTTCGTTTTCGCGACATATTTTTTCAACGCTTCGTCACTAAGGTTTGTGACGGCTTGGGTGGATATGTACAATGGCTGCCCTTTCGCCTGCGCAAAGCTGGGGCTTGGTCCTGCGCGTACGGTAAGTGGTTGAATTAAAAAGTAATTGCCTTGTATTAGGCCGTCTGGTGAGAGTCCCTATGAAAGCAGGTTTGTACCGTCCTGATGAGTTCAAGGATAACTGCGGCTTCGGCCTTATCGCCCATATGCAGGGTGAGGCTAGCCATCACCTGCTGCAGACCGCGATTGAAGCCCTGACATGCATGACCCACCGTGGCGGGATTAACGCTGACGGCAAAACCGGTGACGGTTGCGGTCTGCTGATCCAGAAGCCTGATGCTTTCTTGCGCGCCATGGCCCAGCAGCACTTTGCCGTTGAGCTGCCCAAGCAGTATGCCGTCGGCATGGTGTTCTTCAACCAGGACCCGGTAAAAGCCGAAGCCGCCCGCGAAAACATGAATCGCGAGATCCTGGCGGCGGGCCTGAGTCTGGTGGGCTGGCGCAAAGTACCGATCGACACTAGCGTGCTCGGGCGTCTTGCCCTTGAGCGTCTACCGCAGATCGAACAGGTGTTTATCGGCGGTGAAGGCCTGTCCGATCAGGAATTTGCGATCAAGCTGTTCAGTGCCCGTCGTCGTTCCTCGGTGGCTAACGCTGCTGACAGCGATCACTACATCTGCAGCTTTTCGCACAAGACCATCATCTACAAAGGTCTGATGATGCCGGCCGACCTGCAGCAGTTCTACCCGGACCTGGGTGACGAGCGCCTGCAGACCGCCATTTGCGTATTTCACCAGCGCTTCTCCACCAACACCTTGCCGAAATGGCCGCTGGCTCAGCCGTTCCGCTTCCTCGCGCACAACGGTGAAATCAACACCATCACCGGTAACCGTAACTGGGCGCAGGCGCGTCGCCTGAAGTTCGCCAACGATCAGATCTTCGATCTGGACGAGCTTGGCCCGCTGGTCAATCGCGTAGGCTCCGACTCCTCGAGCATGGATAACATGCTTGAGCTGATGGTCACCGGCGGCATCGACCTGTTCCGTGGCGTGCGCATGATCATTCCGCCAGCCTGGCAGAACGTCGAGACCATGGACGCCGACCTGCGTGCGTTCTACGAATACAACTCCATGCATATGGAGCCTTGGGACGGTCCGGCCGGCGTGGTGCTTACCGATGGCCGCCATGCCGTGTGCCTGCTCGACCGTAACGGTCTGCGTCCGGCGCGCTGGGTCACCACCAAGAACGGTTACATCACCCTGGCTTCGGAAATCGGCGTGTGGAACTACGCCGCCGAGGACGTTTTGGCCAAGGGCCGCGTAGGCCCCGGGCAGATTCTCGCGGTCGACACCGAAACCGGGCAGATCCTCGGTAGCGACGACATCGACAACCGTCTGAAGTCGCGTCACCCCTACAAGCAGTGGATGCGCAAGAGTGCCCAGCGCATTCAGGCGACCCTGGAAGACCGTGACCACGGTTCGGCGTTCTACGACGTCGACCAGCTCAAGCAGTACATGAAGATGTACCAGGTCACCTTCGAGGAGCGTGATCAGGTGCTGCGTCCGCTTGGCGAGCAAGGCCAGGAAGCCGTTGGCTCGATGGGTGATGACACGCCAATGGCCGTGCTCAGCCAGCGCGTGCGCTCGCCCTACGACTACTTCCGTCAGCAGTTCGCCCAGGTCACCAATCCGCCGATCGACCCGCTGCGTGAAGCCATCGTCATGTCGCTGGAGATCTGCCTCGGTGCCGAGCGCAATATCTTCGAAGAGTCGCCTGAGCACGCCGCACGGGTGATTCTCAGCAGCCCGGTGATTTCGCCGGCCAAGTGGCGCGCGCTGATGAACCTGGATCGTCCGGGCTTCGAGCGTCACCTGATCGACATGAACTACGACGAGTCGATTGGCCTGGAAGCCGCCGTACGTAACATGGCCGATCAGGCTGAAGAAGCGGTGCGCGCCGGCAAGGTGCTGCTGGTGCTGTCTGACCGCCACATCGCCCCAGGCAAGCTGCCGGCTCACGCGTCCTTGGTGACCGGTGCAATTCACCACCGCCTGACCGAAAAAGGCCTGCGTTGCGACTGCAACATCCTGGTCGAGACTGCAACTGCCCGCGATCCGCATCACTATGCGGTACTGCTCGGCTTCGGCGCGTCGGCGGTTTACCCGTTCCTTGCTTACGAAGTGCTGGGTGACCTGATTCGTACCGGCGAAGTGCTGGGCGATCTGTATGAAGTGTTCAAGCACTACCGCAAAGGCATCTCCAAAGGCCTGCTGAAGATCCTCTCGAAGATGGGCATCTCCACCGTGGCCTCCTACCGCGGTGCGCAGTTGTTCGAAGCGGTCGGTCTGGCCGATGACGTCACCGAACTGTGCTTCCGTGGTGTGGCCAGCCGCATCAAGGGTGCGCGCTTCGTTGATATCGAGGCCGAGCAGAAGCTGCTGGCTGCCGAAGCCTGGAACAACCGCAAGGCCATCCAGCAGGGCGGTTTGCTCAAGTTCGTTTACGGCGGCGAGTACCACGCCTACAACCCGGATGTGGTCAACACCCTGCAAGCTGCTGTGCAGCAGGGCAGCTACGAGAAGTTCAAGGAATACACCGCACTGGTCGATACCCGTCCGGTGTCGATGTTGCGTGACTTGCTGCAACTCAAGCTCGCCGATCAGCCCTTGCCGCTGGATCAGGTCGAGCCGATGGGGGAGATTCTCAAGCGCTTCGACTCCGCCGGTATTTCCCTCGGTGCCCTGTCGCCAGAGGCGCATGAGGCCATCGCCGAGGCGATGAACCGTCTGGGTGCGCGCTCCAACTCCGGTGAGGGCGGCGAAGACCCGGCCCGTTACGGCACCGTGCGCAGCTCGAAAATCAAGCAGGTGGCCACTGGCCGTTTTGGTGTGACCCCGGAATACCTGGTCAATGCCGAAGTGCTGCAGATCAAGGTCGCTCAAGGCGCCAAGCCCGGTGAAGGTGGCCAGTTGCCGGGTGGCAAGGTCAACGGGCTGATCGCCAAGCTGCGTTATGCAGTGCCGGGCGTGACCCTGATTTCGCCGCCGCCGCACCATGACATCTATTCCATCGAAGACCTGGCGCAGCTGATCTATGACCTCAAACAGGTCAATCCGGCTGCGCTGGTATCGGTCAAGCTGGTGGCGGAAGCCGGTGTTGGTACTATCGCCGCCGGTGTGGCCAAGGCCTATGCCGATCTGATCACCATCTCCGGTTACGACGGCGGTACCGGCGCGTCGCCGCTGACGTCGATCAAGTACGCCGGTGCGCCGTGGGAACTCGGCCTGGCCGAAACCCACCAGACCCTGCGCGGCAACGACCTGCGCGGCAAGGTGCGGGTACAGACAGACGGCGGCCTGAAGACCGGCCTCGACGTGATCAAGGCCGCCATCCTCGGCGCCGAAAGCTTCGGCTTCGGTACTGCGCCGATGATTGCCCTGGGCTGTAAGTACCTGCGCATCTGCCACCTGAACAACTGCGCCACCGGCGTGGCCACGCAGAACGACAAGCTGCGCAAGGATCACTTTATCGGCACCGTCGAAATGGTGATGAACTTCTTTACCTACGTGGCTGAAGAAACCCGTGAGTGGCTGGCCAAACTGGGCGTGCGCAGCCTGGAAGAGCTGATCGGGCGTACCGATCTGCTCAACATGCTGCCCGGTGAAACCGATAAGCAAGGCCATCTGGACTTGACGCCGCTGCTCGGCAGCGACCACATTCCGGCCGATAAGCCGCAGTTCTGTCTGGTTGAGCGCAACCCGCCGTTCGACGAAGGCCTGCTGGCCGAGAAGATGGTTGAGTTGGCCAAGCCGGCGATTGAGGCTGCCAGCGGTGCTGAAATTGATCTGGAAATCTGCAACTGCGACCGTTCCATTGGTGCCCGTGTTTCCGGCGAAATCGCCCGTAAACACGGCAACCAGGGCATGGCCAAGGCGCCGATCACCTTCCGCTTCAAGGGCACTGCGGGCCAGAGCTTCGGTGTGTGGAACGCCGGTGGTCTGAACCTGTACCTGCAAGGCGACGCCAACGACTACGTCGGCAAGGGCATGACCGGCGGCAAACTGGTCATCACCCCGCCGAAAGGCAGCCCGTTCAAGACTCAGGAGTCGGCCATCATTGGCAACACCTGCCTGTACGGCGCCACTGGCGGCAAGCTGTTCGCCGCTGGCACCGCGGGCGAGCGTTTCGCCGTGCGTAACTCCGGTGCCCACACCGTAGTGGAAGGTACGGGCGACCATTGCTGCGAATACATGACCGGCGGCTTTGTCTGCGTGCTGGGTAAAACCGGCTACAACTTCGGCTCGGGTATGACCGGCGGTTTCGCCTACGTGCTGGACCTGGATAACAGCTTCTACGACCGCGTTAACCACGAGCTGGTGGAAATTCAGCGGATCAATAATGAGTCGATGGAGGCTTACCGTAGCCACCTGGAGCGCGTGCTTGTCGAGTACGTCCAGGAAACATCGAGTGAGTGGGGCGCGACCCTGCTGGAAAACTTGGACGACTACCTGCGCAAGTTCTGGCTGGTCAAGCCGAAGGCGGCAAGCCTGAAGTCGTTGCTCTCCAGCACCCGTGCCAACCCGCAATAAGAATGCGCCTGAAGTGGTTTGATGAGGTATTGCAATGACTGAACGTCTGAATAACGACTTCCAGTTCATCGAAGTCGGGCGCAAAGACCCGAAGAAGAAACTGTTGCGTCAGCGTAAGAAAGAGTTCGTCGAGATTTACGACAACTTCAAGCCTGCGCAAGCGGCCGACCAGGCGCATCGCTGCCTGGGCTGCGGCAACCCGTATTGCGAATGGAAGTGCCCGGTGCACAACTTCATTCCCAACTGGCTCAAGTTGGTGTCCGAGGGCAACATCCTCGCTGCCGCCGAGCTGAGTCACCAGACCAACACCCTGCCGGAAGTCTGTGGCCGTGTGTGCCCGCAGGACCGTCTGTGCGAGGGTGCCTGCACCCTGAACGACGGCTTCGGCGCGGTAACCATCGGCTCGGTGGAGAAGTACATCACTGACACGGCCTTCGCCATGGGCTGGCGTCCGGACATGTCGCGGGTTGTGCCGACCGGCAAGCGTGTTGCGGTGATTGGCGCCGGTCCTGCGGGACTGGGCTGCGCCGATGTGCTGGTGCGCAACGGCGTCACTCCAGTGGTGTTCGACAAGAACCCGGAAATCGGCGGCCTGCTGACCTTCGGCATCCCCGAGTTCAAGCTGGAGAAGAGCGTGCTGAGCAATCGCCGCGAAGTCTTCACCGGCATGGGTGTCGAGTTCCGCCTGAACACCGAAATCGGCAAGGACGTGACCATGCAGCAATTGCTGGATGAGTACGATGCCGTGTTCATGGGCATGGGCACCTACACCTACATGAAGGGCGGCTTCCCTGGTGAAGACCTACCGGGTGTGCACGATGCGCTGGACTTCCTGATCGCCAACGTCAACCGCAACCTCGGTTTCGAGAAGAATGCGGAAGACTTTATCGACATGAAGGGCAAGCGCATTGTCGTCCTCGGTGGTGGTGATACCGCCATGGACTGCAACCGTACTTCGATTCGCCAGGGCGCCAAGTCGGTCACCTGCGCCTATCGCCGCGACGAAGAGAACATGCCGGGCTCGCGCAAGGAAGTGAAGAACGCCAAGGAAGAGGGCGTGAAGTTCCTGTTCAACCGCCAGCCGATCGCGATTGTTGGGGAAGACAAGGTCGAAGGCGTCAAGGTGGTCGAAACCCGCCTCGGCGAGCCGGATGCCCGTGGTCGTCGCAGCCCTGAGCCGATTCCGGGTTCCGAGGAAATCATCCCGGCGGAAGCCGTGCTGATCGCCTTTGGTTTCCGTCCGAGCCCGGCCGCCTGGTTCAGTGATTTCACCATCGAAACCGATAGCCAGGGTCGTGTGATTGCGCCGGAGCAGAGCCAGTTCAAACACCAGACCAGCAACCCGAAGATCTTCGCCGGTGGCGATATGGTGCGCGGTTCCGATCTGGTGGTGACGGCCATCTTCGAAGGCCGCAACGCCGCTGAAGGCATTCTCGATTACCTCGGGGTTTAATCACCGAGCCGTAGTGCCGTAATAAGCAAAGCCAGCCCTAGGGCTGGCTTTGTTGTTTCTGTTGCGCGGCTAACGTGCTGCGCGCAGCCTTAGCTATTGGACGCGACTGTGAAGCCCGTGGCGCGTTCACGGCGGCTGCTCCACACCGCGCCGACGACCAGCATCACCAGGAGAGTGGCCAGCGCGGTGGACGAGCCCAGGGTGCCGAAGCCAAGACCGCCGTGGTCCAGCGGCTTGCTGAGGAAGTCTCCCAGGGTGGCGCCAAAAGGCCGGGTTAGTACAAACGCCAGCCAGAACAGCAGCACGGGCGAGAGGCGTGTGAGGTACTTCGCAGCTGCGACCATGGTAATCAGGCTGCCGATCAACAGCGCACCACCGGCAAAGCCCAGGCCCGAATCGTCGGCCAGGTAATCGCCCAGCGCGGTGCCCAGGGTGTTGGAAAACAGAATCGCTGCCCAATAGAACAGCTCACCTCGGCGGCTTTCGATGTGCTCGACCGACAGAGATTTTTCACTCAAGTACCAGATCGTGAAAATGGCGATTAGCAGCGCCACCAGCACTGCGGAACCGGTGGCATAACCAAGGCCCAGAGTGCGATCCATAAAGTCGGAGAGCGTCGTGCCGGCCGTGCTAGTGGCCAGAATTACGCTCCAGTACAGCGCTGGGTTGTAGCTGCGGGCACGCAATTGACCGATCAGGGTAAGCAGAAACAGGCTGACCAGGATCAGCGAGCTGGCTGCATAGCCCACATTTAGGGTCATGGAGAGTAAATCTCCGGCGGTTTCGCCGAGGGTGGTGGCACAAATCTTCATAACCCAGAAACTCAGGGTAATGGCGGGCAGTTTGTTCATCGAGGACGTCCATCAGGCAGGGTGGGGGCATTGCCAAGCTAGTTTTGCCGGTGTGAAAAGTGCGTTAAGAACTCATCAGCATTTCGTTATTTGCCTCGGCTTTTCTTGGCCTTTGTGGTGGCGTCTGGCGAGGCAAATCGTCGCAATGGACAAAAGGCATGACCCTCGCCGTGCCTTTTGTTGGGCGCTCTGCGAAAATACCCGCACTTTTTCTGCGTCACGGCGCGCGGTGTGCCTGTGATTCAGGAACCCGTCCGGAGGAGGGGGACGCCAGTAGGCGGTTCCCGCACACTCTTTACCGTGAAGTCTCCTTGCCGAATTTCCAGGAATCCTGCTGATGTCCGCCCTGAAGAACGACCGTTTCCTCCGCGCACTGCTTAAACAACCTGTCGATGTCACTCCGGTATGGATGATGCGCCAGGCCGGTCGTTATCTGCCGGAATACCGCGCCACCCGCGCCAAGGCCGGCGACTTTGTCAGCCTGATGAAGAACCCGGAGCTGGCCTGCGAAGTTACCATTCAGCCGCTGGATCGTTATCCGCAACTGGATGCGGCAATCCTCTTTTCCGACATCCTGACCATCCCCGATGCCATGGGCCAGGGCCTGTACTTCGAGACCGGCGAAGGCCCGCGTTTCAAGAAGGTCATCAGCAGCATGGCCGATATCGAGGCGCTGCCGATTCCCGATCCGGAGCAGGATCTGGGTTATGTGATGGACGCCGTGCGCACCATTCGCCGCGAGTTGAACGGCCGCGTGCCACTGATTGGCTTCTCCGGCAGCCCCTGGACCCTGGCCACCTATATGGTCGAAGGCGGCTCGTCGAAAGACTTCCGCAAGTCCAAGGCCATGCTCTACGACAACCCGCAGGCCATGCATGCGCTGCTCGACAAGTTGGCGCAGTCGGTCACTGCCTACCTCAACGGGCAGATCAAGGCCGGCGCGCAAGCGGTGCAGATCTTCGATTCCTGGGGTGGCTCGCTGTCCGCGGCGGCCTATCAGGCGTTCTCTCTGGCCTATATGCAGAAGATCGTCGATGGCCTGATCCGCGAGCACGATGGACGTCGCGTACCGGTGATTCTGTTCACCAAGGGCGGTGGTCTGTGGCTGGAGTCGATGGCCGACACTGGCGCCGAAGCGCTCGGTCTGGACTGGACCTGCGACATCGGCAGCGCCCGTGCTCGCGTTGGCAGCAAGGTGGCCTTGCAGGGCAATATGGACCCGAGCGTGTTGTACGCCAACCCAGCGGCGATCCGCGCTGAAGTCGGGCGCATCCTCGCTGCTTATGGGCAGGGTAGTGGCCAAGTCTTCAACCTCGGCCACGGCATCACCCCAGAGGTCAACCCGGCCCATGCCGGAGCGTTCTTCGAAGCGGTGCATGAGTTGTCGGCGCAGTACCACATGTAATCGAGAAAACATGAAAAAGGCCGCTAATGCGGCCTTTTTCATGTTTAGAAGAATGGCAGTGGTTACTTGATCGTCGCGAGCTCTCCTCGCAAAGCAACGCTGGCGATCAAGAGGCCGGCGCGGCACTGAAAGTTCTGCGTATCTTTATACAGATCGCGCTTGTTGATGCTGGCGATTTCTACGACAGCATTGGCGCCAGCTTTCTTGGCGGCATTTTGCAGGGAAACCAGTGCTGATTGAAGAGCCCAGGAGCAGGCCTCTTCATCGGACTTATTGGACCCGTTGGTTTTACGGCTGCTGGTCACCGTGCGGATTTTACGGAGTTCGCCTGGAGGCTGTTGGCCTGCTAGGTAGAACTTTACGCTGCCATCGAGTAGCCCAGCTTGGGTGGCCTTATCCACACCTGCCTGAAAACTGAAGTAGCTGGCCCCTTCCACACCCTGTGTAACGGCACCCAGTTCATTTACCGACTCGACGATAGGATCCACGCTCAACTCTTTGAGAATGTTGTCGCGGAGTCGATTAACCCAACGGTTATAGTTGCCGTGGATCTTGCCGTTTTTATAGTCAAGCCCCCAACTACTGCGGTAGTTGATGTTAAAGGCTGTGCTGGTATAGGGAATATCAACTTCCGCGTGGTGGCGGTCACGCACAGTAAGAGCGGCTTGGATCATGCCTGGTTTGACCGACTGTACCGTCCATTGACGGTCGTGCAGCGCGGTTACGATGGCGCGTTGCATTTGGCTGTCGCTTATCGCCAGCTGGCTGGAGAAGCGCTCCTCCGGATTGTAGATAGGCTTACTCGTGCATGCCCCTAGAAACAGGGCAATGGCCAGCAGGGACAGCGTGCGATAAATCTGAGTCATTCCATGTAGCTCCTAGATGTTGTTAGCGCCAGCGCTTGAAGATCAGCGAGGTGTTGACCCCGCCAAAAGCGAAATTGTTGTTCATCACGTACTGATGGCTCATCGAGCGAAACTCGCCGCGCAGGTAGTCCAGTTCGCCGCAGGCTGGGTCGATGTTTTCCAGATTGAGGGTCGGCGCATAACTGTCTGCGTTCATCATCTCGATGCTGAACCAGGACTCCAGCGCGCCGCAGGCGCCCAGGGTGTGGCCGAAGTAGCTCTTCTGCGAGCTGATCGGCATCTGTGAGCCAAACAGCGCATGAGTGGCCTGGGTTTCTGCCACATCCCCCTGCTCGGTGGCGGTGCCATGGCCGTTGACGTAACCGATGGCTGAAGGGTCCAGTCCGGCATCTTGCAGGGCCAGTTGCATGGCGCCGCGCATGGTTGCCTGCACCGGTTTGGTGGCGTGCTGGCCGTCGGAGTTGCAACCAAAGCCGACGATCTCGGCATGGATGGTCGCACCACGAGCCAGGGCGTGCTCCAGCTCTTCCAGCACTAGGATGCCGGCCCCTTCGCCGATCACCAGGCCGTCACGGCCACTGTCGTAGGGACGTGGCGAGCTGTGTGGCGCCTCGTTCTTCAGGCTGGTGGCATACAGCGCATCGAAGACCATCGCTTCGGTCGGGCAGAGCTCTTCGGCGCCACCGGCGAGCATCATCGGCAGGCGGCCGAACTTGATCGCTTCATAGGCGTAGCCGATGCCCTGGCTGCCGCTGGTGCAGGCGCTGGATGTAGGGATCAGGCGACCCTTGAGGCCGAAGAAGATGCTGATGTTGGCCGCCGTGGTGTGCGGCATCATGCGGATATAGGAGTTGGCATTCAGCCCGTCGGCTACCGAGTTGAGCAGCATATTGCCGAATGCCTTGATTTCATCGGTGCTACCGGTAGATGAGCCGCAGGCCACGCCCATACGCCCGTCCTGAATGCATGGGTCGCCGAGCAGGCCTGCATGTTCCAGGGCGCGTTCGGCGGCGTATACCACCAGCTTGGAGACCCGGCCCATGCTGCGAGTCTGTTTGCGGTTCCAGTGTTTGGGCTGGACGAAGTCATCCACTGGGCCGCCGAGGCGCGTGTTCAGTTCGCTGAAGCGATCCCATTCGGTCATATAGCGGATGCCGCTCTTGCCGGCTTTGAAGTTCGCCGCGATGGTCGGCCAGTCACTGCCCAGCGATGTCACCCCGGCCATGCCGGTAACTACTACCCGTTTAAAGTCGCCCATCAGCACAGCCCGCCGTTCACTGCGAGGACCTGGCGGGTAATGTAGGCCGCCTCCTCGGACATCAGAAAGCTCACCGCCCCGGCCACTTCCTCGGGAGTGCCCATGCGTGCCGCAGGGATCATTTTGAGGATATCTTCGACCGGCACCTGCTCGTCGAGAATCTCGGTATCAATCAGGCCCGGTGCTACGCAATTGACCGTGATCTTGCGCTTGCCCAGCTCGATTGCCAGGGCTTTGGCAGCGCCGATAATTCCGGCCTTGGAGGCGCTGTAGTTGACCTGGCCACGGTTGCCGATCAGCCCGGAAACCGAGGTAATGCAGACAATGCGCCCGGCCTTGCGGCGACGGATCATCGGCATGCTCAGCGGGTGCAGGACGTTATAAAAACCGTCCAGATTGGTACGCATCACCACGTCCCAGTCCTCTTCGGACAGCGCCGGAAACGCACCGTCGCGGGTCAGCCCGGCGTTGCACACTACGCCGTAATAAGCCCCGTGTTGCTCGACATCGGCTTCCAGTGCGGCGCGGCACGCGGCGCGATCGGACACGTCGAATTGCAGAATGCGTGCTTGCTGGCCCAGAGCACTGATCTGTGCCTGCACCGCTTCAGCTTCGTCACGTCGCGTGCGGCAATGCAGCACGATGTCGTAGCCGCTCTTGGCCAGGCGCAGGGCAATGGCGCGGCCAATACCACGGCTGGAGCCAGTGACCAGAATGGTGTCGCTCATGGCTGCTTTCTCGCTCATGGCTGGGGTTCCTGAAATTCTTCCTGAAGATAGCTGGCCACCTGGGGCGGGCGAAATACATTGAGGCGTGCCTCGGCCTGGATCTCGGGGCCACGCAGGTGGCACTCGAAGACGCCCATGCCGTTGTCATCCTGCAGCGAGCAGCTGGCGTGAATATGCAGCTCGACTCCCAGCGGAAAACGCTCGACGTTGCACTGGAACTTGCGGGTGCCGAGCAGAAACCCCAGCTCCACTGGCTCGCCGCGCAGGCGGGCCTGGCAGCCTGCGTAGGCCGCAATGCTTTGCGCCATTAGCTCGATAGCAACCCAGGCGGGCAGGCTGCCGTCGGCGTCATTGAACAGGCCGCCGGCACGCACGGTAAGTTGGGTCTCGATGTCTTCGTCGCCAAAGCGCAGCACCTGGTCGATCAAGATCATGTCGCCAGCATGGGGAATTAATTCGGCGATTGGCCATTTGCTCATGGTGTGTCTCCCGGCGCGTTGCCCTGCTCTTCACCCAGCTCCTCACCCAAAAGCAGGCTGATATTGTTGCCGCCAAAGGCGAAGGAGTTGCTCATCAACCGACGCGGCCGAGTGCTGCTCAGGCGAGTACCGGGTTGTACCAGGTTGAGCGGCGGTAAGGCTGGGTCGGCTTGAGCATCCCAGATATGGGCTGGCAGCAGGTTATGCGGGTTGTGGTCACTCAGGCTTAACCAGCAGAAGGCTGCTTCCAGCGCCCCGGCCGCGCCGAGGGTATGGCCGGTCAGGGGCTTGCTGGATGAGCAGGGTACGCCCGTTGGGAAGATGGCCTGGACGGCATGGCTTTCCATGGCGTCGTTATGCTCGGTGGCGGTACCGTGCAGGTTCAGGTAATCGACCTCATGGGCGCTGATTCCCGCTGCTGCCAGCGCTTTGCGCATGGCCGTCTGCGCGCCGATACCAGCGGGCTGTGGCGCGGAAATATGGTGAGCATCGGAGCTGGCCCCCGCGCCTAGCAGGGCGATAGGCGTTGCTGCGCTGTTGCTGCTTATGGGTTCTCTGGTCATCAGAAACAGCGCCGCGCCTTCGCCGATATTGATCCCGTGACGATTCACCGAGAAGGGGTTGCAGCGCTCGGCGCTGATGGCTTCCAGAGCGGAAAAGCCATTCAGGGTCAGGCGACACAGGCTGTCTACGCCGCCGCAGAGCACTGCGTCGCATACACCGAGGTTGAGGAGGCGTTGCGCGCTGAGTAGCGCCCGCGCACCGGAGGTGCAGGCCGTGGAGATGCTGTAGCACGGACCGCTGAGCTCCAGCCAAGTGCTGAGAAAACTGGCAGGTGCGGCCAGCTCTTGCTGGGCGTAGTCATAGTGCGGCGGCAGTTCGCCTTGCTTGAGGTATGCGGCGATGCTCTGGCTCGCTTCCGCGATACCTGAGGTACTGGTGCCAAGGACTACGGCGATACGCGCGGCGCCGAATTGCGTGATGGCCGCGCGAATGTCGGCCTCGATCTCCAGGGCCGCCGCCAGCAATAGCTGATTGTTACGACTCGGCGGCAGGTCCGGCAGCGCCGGCAAGTCAGGCAGGAGGCCCGGTACGGCACCGACGGTCAGTGCTTGTTCGGCCACCCAGCCATTTTGCTCCTGCATGCCGCGGGTATCGCCTGTGAACAAGGCTGTCGCCACTGCCTGTTTGCCCTGGCCGAGCGCGCAGTTGAGGCCGAGGGCGGAGAGGTATGCGGCCATCAGGGCGCCTTATCGTCAGGCAGCTCGCTGACCCGGTAAGCCAGGCCAGGTGAGCTGTGCAAGGTGAAATCCAGCGGCGCACGGTAACTGATTCGCCACTGCGGGTTAAGTCGGCGTTGACCATCGGTATCCAGCTGCCAATCAGCGGCCGAGTAATGCTGAGCCAGTTGTGCGCTAGGTGTCAGGGCAAATAACAGCGCGGCAAATAATTCACGGGCTTCGTTATTGGGCGGTAGCAGACCGTCGTTGTGCCATGCGCCGTTATCCAGCAACTGACGCGCCAGCGGCACGCCGAGGGGGTCGAACAGCGAGGCGCGCAGCGCGCCGTGCTCGTCCTGTAGTACCAGCCACCAGGTCTGCTGGTTTTCAGCCTGCTTGCGCTCTACCTGCAAGGTCAGCGGCAACGGGGCGAGCAGTTGCGGCGGCTGCAGCGGCAGCGGTGTTTGCGTTGCGCAGGCCGCCAGTAGCAGGCACAGGCCGAGTAGCACGATGCGCCGCATCAGTTGCTGTGCTCCAGCGGCTTGCGGGCCACCACGTTGACCAGGGTTTCATCGCGCTGGCCGACGGGTTTGGCTTTACGCAGCCCCCAGCGTTCCAGTAGGCCGAAATCCTTGGCGCGACTCCACCACAGGTAGGGGTAGGAGACATTCGCTGCGGCGAACTGAAAGCCCTGCCCGCGCAACATGTCCAGATAGCCTTCGGCGGTTTTCTGCACCTGCATCGGATGGCGAAACAGCCAGCGGATCACCCAGGTGTCGATATAGAACTGCGTCGACTCGGCGAACAGCAGCCGCCCGCCGGGTTTGAGCACCCGCCAGAACTCGGCCAGTGCCTGCTCTTGTTCGACCAGGTGATGGAAGGTCTGGTGGCAGAACAGCAGGTCGACACTGGCGTCCGGCAGATTGATGGCCGCGCAGTCACTGGCGATCAGCTGCACATCGAGGCCCTGGCGCTCGGCTTCGGCGCGCGAACAGGCAAGGCTCTGCGGGTCGGCATCCAGGCCGATCATCCGCGCCGGCGCAAAGGCCGCCGCGAGCAGGCCGAACGACTTGCCTTGGCCGCAGCCGGCATCCAGCAGCACCGGGGCCTCGGGCAGCGGGCCGTTGAACAGGCCGCGCAGATCGTTGATCGCTACGCGCAGTACGTGGTGCTGCCAGACATGGCTCTGCAGAAACCAGAAACCGAAGCGGGTTTCCTCGACGTAGGTGGGTGAGACGGCGGTGGTAGTGGGCATCGACTGTCCTTAGTTGAACCTGTTTACGAATTGGCGTATGAGGGCCTCACAAGGCGCTATGTGAGTAACAGCCTCCGGCTGGTCAAACAGGCGAGGTGGTGTAAATGGCATTTCTCGTTCCGCTTGCCCTGTAGCGCCGCTGATCGTAATGGTTTTTCAGTGGCTGGCGCAGAGTTCGGCTAACACCCCTAGACGTCGTTTGGGTTCGGCGACATAGGGGTTGTTCTGATCCCAGGCGTAACCGGCCAGGATCGAGCTGATCATGCGGCGGATTTCCGGCTGGGCTTTCTCGAAATAGATTACGTCCTGAAAGCTGCCGTCATACCAGCCTTCGACATACACGCGGAAGGTATCGACGCCGCGCTTGAGTGGCTGGGCAAATTGGTTTTCCCAGTCGACCTGTTCACCGCTCAACTGACGGTGCAACAGGCTGGCGGCCATGCTCGCCGAACGCATGGCGATGGTCACCCCGGAGCTGAATACCGGGTCGAGGAACTCTGCGGCATTGCCGAGCAGCGCAAAGCCTGGGCCGTGCAGGGTTTTAACGTTGGCCGAGTAGCCGCCGATGGTGCGTGCGGGGGTATCCCAGGTGGCGTTCTTCAGCACCTTGGCCAGCGAGGGCGTCTCGCTGACGAACTGCTTGAGGCAGGCATCCAGATCGGTTGGGCGGCCCAGGAAGCGGCTGGCAGCGGCGACCACCCCCACCGAGCAGCGACCATTGCTGAATGGGATGGTCCAGAACCACACATCGCGCAGTTCTGGATGGGTGGTAATAAGGATTTTCTCTCGATCGAAATGGCTGCCGTCGTTGTGGTCTTCGACGTGAGTAAACACCGCCTGGCGTACTGGGAAACTGGACGGCAGGTCGAGGTCCAGCAGGCGTGGCAACACCCGGCCGTAACCGCTGCCATCGAGAACGAAGGCGCACTCGACCTGATATTCATGGCCATCAGCCAGGCGGCGCACACTCAGGCGCGGGCAGTCGCCGCTGAAATCGACGGCGAAGATTTCTTCTTCATAACGGATCTCCACGCCTTGCAACTCGGCCTGATCGGCCAGCAGTTTGTCGAAGTCGGCGCGCAGGACCTGGTAGGTCGAGCCCTGACCGGCGGTGAAGGTGTCGCGAAAGTCGAACTCGGTGTACCGCTCACCCCAGCCGAATGCCGCGCCATGTTTGGTCTGAAATCCGGCAGCGCGCACGGCCTCGAGCATGCCGGCCTCTTCGACGAAGTCCAGGCAATGCGACAGCAGGCTCTCGCCAATCGAAAAACGCGGAAAGCGCTGGCGCTCCAGCACCAGTACGTCATGGCCGCTGCGCTTGAGCAGTGCGCTGGCTATCGCCCCGGACGGGCCGGCCCCGATAACGACGACCTGACGTTGTTCGATTTCAAGAGACTTCATGGCAACTTCTGGCCTCGTAAATGGCATGGCTAATGTTTGGGGGGCTCATATTGTGTGTCTGTGCGCGGTAGTGGCGGGCTGATTACCCGCCCAGGGCGCCAGGGCAAAACAGAACAGCAGACCGAGACTGATCGCCAGGCCGAAGTTGGCGATGGCCGGGGTGTCACTGAGCAACAACAGGCCGAACGACAGCCAGCTGGTCAGCGCCGACAGCAGGGTGCCGAGTAGGCTGACGGCCGGGCCGCCGATGTTTTCGCGCATCAGAATGGCGTAATCGACGCCGATGGCGGTGATCAGCAGCAGGCCGAACAGGCTGAACAGGGTCAACGGCTGGCCCAGCCAGCCGAGGCAGGCCAACGCCGCCATGGCCGCCAGCAACGGCAGGCAGACGACCCGTAGCGCGCCGGCCAGGCCGAACGGCAGGCACAGCAATAGCAGGATGGCGATTGAGGACAGCAGTTTCAGTTCGGCTGCGCTGAGCTGGGTGGCGCTAAACAGCGCGTTGAGCTCGCTGATCCGATCAACCAGTTGCACCTCCGGCAACCCTTTGATCAAAGGCTTGAGTTCGCTGCTGCTGTTCAGTCCTTGCAGGCTGACCAGTCCGGCTACGTCAGTGCCTCCGTCAGCGCTCTGGGCTCCGAGCCAAAGCGGTCGCCATGCCTCGCCCAGGGGGCTGGCCAACGCCTGCTCCAGACTGGCCTGGTTGCTCTGTTGTAGTTCCAGCAATTCGTTGTGCAGCGCGGCCGGCGGAATGCCCAGGTCGAGCAGAGGCTGCCAGTGCTGTGGCAGTTCATGCAGCGCGGCGCGCAGCTCCTGCAGTTGGCTGTCGGGGGCGACCAGTTGGCTAAGGGCGCGGTAATGACGTAGTTGGCCATTATCTATGGCCTGCTCCAGACGCTGACTCAAGGCCGCCTGACGCTCCAGCAGTTGCTGCACATTAGCGGCGCGCACCAGAAAGAACTGGCTGGTGGGTTGCTGGCCAGTTAGCTCGGCGATGCGTTGGGCTTCGCCGAGCAAGTGCGGTTCCTTGCCCAGCCATTGGCGCAGGTCATTCTGCGTATGCAGCTGCCACAGTCCACCGGCACAGAACAGCAACAACAGCGCCAGCAGCGGTGCACTGCCTATTTTGCCTAACAGGCGTGCCCGACTGGTCAGCAGGCGTTGGCTAAGGCTGAGCAGATTGGGCGATGGGCGTAGACGCAGGCCCTTGAGCCAGGCTGGCAGCAGGCACACCGAACACAGGTAGGCGCCGATCAGCCCGGCTGCGGAGAACAGCGCAACCTGGGTCAGCGCCGGGAACGGGGTGAAGGCCAGCGCGAGGTAGCCCACCAGGTTGGTGCCCAGGCTCAGGCTCAGGCCCGGCAGGGTGGCGCGCAATGCGCCCCAGCTGCTCCAGCCTTCCGCACCCTCGGCGTTGCTCCAGCTCTTACTTAGGTAGTGCTGCGGATAATCGGCGGCGACGCCGACCAGGCTGGCGCCCAGCACCAGAGTCAGGGCGTTGATCTGGCCGAACACCAGCACGCAGGCGGTGCAGCCCGCGAGCAGCGCCATGCCGATGGGCAGCAGACTGACCAGCACTCGCACGCGGCGGAAGGCCAGCAGCAACAGCAGCAGGGTGCCGAGGGTAGCGCCGCCGCCTATCAGGCTGATTTCGCGGGTGGCCTTGGCCTGGCCGGCAGCGGCGTACAACACGCCACCGGCCGCCAGCAGTTGGCCGCCGGCGGTTTCAATCTGCGCGCGGGCGGCGGCGACTTGCGCTGCAATCAGTGGCGGTTCCTGCATGTCGAAGGCGCTGCCCCGGGCGCTGGCGCGCAGTAAGGCCCAGGTCATACCGGATTCTTCCAGCAGCAGGGCGCCGCTGCTCAGGTCGGCCTGGATGCGACTGCCGGGATTCAGTGCCTGTTGCGCACGTGCGCCCAGGCCCAGCCAGTCCTGCTCGATGGGCAGCAGGCTGAAACCGGCGAAGGTGTCGAACAACTGGGCGGCGCGCTGTTCGATCAACTGCTGCGGTTGCTCCAGCAATAGCTGGCGATCGGCTAGCGGCAATAGAGCCAGGCGGTTGCTGCGCAAATAGTCGCGCAGTGCGCTGAGGTCGCTGTCGACGCTCCATTGCACCTGGGCGAAGCGCCCGCTGCCGCGCCACTGCTCGTCGACCTGCTGCGCCAGGGCTATCGCCTGTTCGCGCTGCGTGTGGCCGATCAGCAGGAGCAGGTCGCGGTTGAGCGGCTCCTGCATGCGCTGTTCGGCTTGCTGCACCAGGGCATCGCCGCTGCCGGCGGGCAACAGCGCGAGCATATCCGCGGCCACGGGCGGGCCGTTGCGCCACTGCCAGACGGCGAGCGCCAGCAGGGCGGCGAGCAGCAGCAGAAAGCCGCGCGGCAGCCAGCGTTCACTGAGCAAAGTCACGCTGCTCCTGCTCAGTCAGCGCGTCGCCGGCCTGGCTTTCCGGCAAGCGCAGCACGCTGCGGTCGCCCTGGGTCTCATGCAGCTCGATGCGCTGTACCAGAGCGCCGCCGTCGATCTGGATACGGCTGAAAATCTGTTTCAGCAGCAGTGAACGGGGCGTGAGGCGCAGTTGCCAGGCCTCGGCCGTACCGTTCAATTGCAGCTCAAAATCCCGCGCCAGGCCGCTGTGGTCGCCCTTGAGTACGGCGAGAAACAGCCGGCTCTGTTGCGCCGCGACATCCTGGCCGGGCTGCTGTTGCCAGCCGCCGGGCGTGCGTTTGGCGATGCCCTGGCCGTCGATGCGGTAGTCCTGCTTGAGCGGGCTTTGCAGTTGCCAGAGCAGGCCGAGGTCGCGGCTTAGCACGAACTGGCCGCGGCTGGTCAGCGGCTGCGGCAGGGCGCGCAGGTGCTTTTCCTGAACCAGCGGGCCGCGCACCACCGCAGGTTTGGCCAGCTGGGCGCTGAGTTGGTTGAGGTCGAAGGCGTGGGCCTGGGGGGTTAGCAGCAGGCTTAGCGTCAGGCCTATTGTCGCGGTGAGTTTGCGTTTGGGTTGCGCCCCCTCGGGCGCGTCACTTTTTCTTTCTTGCCCAAGAAAAAGTAACCAAAAAGAAGGGCGCCCCGGCATCCGGGTCTCGCTGCGCGAGACTCTCCTCGCTCCATCACCACTCCAGGGGCCGGCGTACAAGGGCCGTCCCTGGCCCTTTACGCCTTTCGCCGCATCCATGCGGCTCATCCCCTTGCGAGGTGATTGCGCTCGGCCTTCTGACGGGGGCTTTCCCCGCTTCAACATCGCCGCTAGGCCGGAGCTGGTGCAGTTGCTTTTGATTTCTCTTTTCTCGAGCCAGCGCATAACTAAAGCTCGAAAGATGCCAGTCGGGCCAGGACTCGGGGTCCCCTCAGGAGGCCGAGTGAAATCCCTGTGTAAGGGGTTGAGCGGCATGGATGCCGCGAGAGCTGCGATGGGCCAGGGATGGCCCTTCGCAGCGTGCCCCTGGAGCAGGGGTGGAGCGAGGGAACCCTGGCGCAGCCAGGGCCGTATGCGGGGCGCGCTTTCTCTTTGGTTACTTTCTCTTTGCGCGCGCAAAGAGAAAGTAACTCGTCCGACAGGACGAAACCGGTTAGCAAACACCGCTCCCAAAACACCGCGTTGGGTATCGCAAAGCTCAACCCAACCTACGGGGTTGAGCGCGCGGCTTAATCCGGCCAAAAGGCTGTTCACGGCAACACCTTCTCAACCGCCTCAATCAACACCTTGGGCGAGGCGAACTGCATTTCGCGGCTGGCGATTTCCACCGCCACCTGCACGCTGCTGCCACGGGTCATGCGTTCACCGCTGGCGGCATCAGTGATCAGGTAGTTGATCTTCAGGCGGTTTTCCCACTCCAGCAGATCGGCGCGCACGATGATCTTCTGGCCGAACTGGGCACCACGGATATAGCGCACCTGCAGGTCGATCACCGGCCAGGCGTAACCAGCCTCGCGCATCTGCCGGTAGTTGTGGCCGAGTTTGTCGAGCAGGGCGCAGCGCGCTTCTTCGAAGTATTTGACGTAGTGGCCGTGCCAGACCACGTCCATCATGTCGACATCGAAGAACGGAATGACCAGTTCGACCTCGGCCTGCAGTACGCCTTTGCTACGCATAAAGACTCCAGTGTTGCGCGCGGATGCGCACCAGGCACAGGCGCAGTTCGGCTTCCAGGGCGCGGTCTTCGATCACCGGATGGAAGTCCACCGCCAACTGTTCACGCATGGCGGCGACGGGGGCGGGGATATCGATCTTGCCGTCGCGCTGGCGCAGCCACACGCCCTGGTTGGCGGCCAGCAGGGTGGCGGCGGCCACCTGCTCGGTCAGCTCCAGGCTGCGCAGGGCGTCGCGCGCAGCGATGGTACCCATGCTCACCTTGTCCTGGTTGTGGCACTCGGTGGAGCGCGAGAACACGCTGGCCGGCATGGTGTTTTTCAGCGCTTCGGCGGTCCAGGCACTGGTGCCGATCTGCACGGCCTTGAAGCCGTGGTTGATCATCGCGCTGACGCTCGGCGCGCCCGACAGGTTGCTCGGCAGGCCGTGGTTGTAACGGGTATCGACCAGCAGGGCGAGCTGGCGGTCGAGCAGGTCGGCGACGTTGCCCACCAGGTTCTTCAAACTGTCCATGGCGAAGGCGATATGCCCGCCGTAGAAGTGCCCACCGTGCAGCACGCGCTCGGCCTCGGCATCGATCAGCGGGTTGTCGTTGGCGCTGTTCAGTTCGGTTTCGATGAACTGGCGCAGCAGGCCCAGACTGTCGGCCAGCACGCCCAGCACGTGGGGTGCGCAGCGCAGCGAGTAGCGATCCTGCAGGCGGTGCAGCGGCGCGGTCGGCGCGTCGATGGCCAGATCCTGACGCAGCCAGGCGGCGACCTGCATCTGCCCCGGATGGGGTTTGGCGGCGAACAGGCGCTCGTCGAAGTGTTCCGGGTTGCCTTCCAGCGCCACCACGTTGAGCGCGGTGATGCGCGTGGCCAGCTTCAGCAGGTAGTCGGCGCGCGAATAAGCCTGGCAGGCCAGGGCGGTCATTACCGCGGTGCCGTTCATCAACGCCAGGGCTTCTTTCGGACGTAGGGTCAGCGGCGTCCAGCCTAGCTCGCGGTGCACCTCGGCGGCGCTGCGGCGTTCGCCTTTAAACATCACCTCGCGTTCACCGCTGAGGGCGGCAGCGACATAGGACAGCGGGGTGAGGTCGCCACTGGCGCCGACTGAGCCTTCTTCCGGAATCAGCGGCAACACATCAAACTCGAGAAACGCCTGCAGGCGTTCCAGCAGCTCCACACGCACCCCGGAAACGCCCTGACACAGCGATTGCAAGCGTGCAGCAAGCACCGCACGGGTGGCTGGCTCATCGAGCAGTTTGCCCAAGCCACAGCCGTGGAAGGTGTAGAGGTGACGCGGCAGCGCCTCGACTTGGTGCAGCGGCACGGCCACCACGCAGGAGTCGCCATAGCCGGTGGTCACGCCATAAATCACGCCTTCCTTGTCCAGCAGGCTGTCGAGAAAACGTGCGCCCTTGGCGATTTTTTCGCGGTAGGCGGCATCGCTTTGCAACTGTGAAGGGGCGCTGCGCTGGGCCAGTGAGACGACCTGCTCGATGCTCAAGGGGCGCTCGCCAAACACGACGGAATCAGGCTGGTGTGTCGTCATCTTCATTCCAGAACGGGTAGAAATTGAACCATTGTGTTGGCGCGCTCAGGCAGCGTTGGCCCAGGCGGTCGGCATATAGCTGCGCCCAGCGGCGGATTTCGTTGTCACGCTCGCTGCGCTTCCACTGAATGCGTTCGGCGATGGGGTCGATGCTGACCTGGTAACGGCCGTCGATTTTCAGGCAGCTGAGCATATTGACCGGGCATTGCAGCAGTCCGGCCAGCAGCCAGGGACCTTGCGGAAAGGCGGCTGGTTTACCGAGAAAATTCACGCTGACCTTGCGACTGCCCTGGAGCGGCACACGGTCGCCGGCAATTGCCAGCCACTCACCACGGTCCAGGCGCTCGGACAGTTGCAGCATGATCGCCGCATCCAGCTCGCTGACCTGAATCAGGCGCATATGGCTGGCCCCGGCGTCGGCCAGTAAGCGGTTGAACTGGGCCGCATGCTTGGTGTGTACCAGTACATTCATCTGTGCGTGCGCGCCCAGTTCGGCCAGTGCGCGGCAGACCTCCAGGTTGCCCAGATGGGCCGCGACCAGAATCTGCCCACGGCCCTCACGCTGCAACTGACCGCAGAGGTCGCTGGGGTCGATCAGGTCGACCTGCTCCAGGCCGAGCCGGCCGCTCCATACATCGAGCTTGTCGAGCAGGGTGTCGGCAAAGCTCATGAACTGACGAAACACCGACAGGCGGCTGGGCTGTAGCTCCGCGCGGCCGCTCCAGCGGGCCAGGTTGCGCTGGTACTGGCGGATGCTGCGCCGCGCCCGGGCGCCGAACAGGTAGAAATACAGCACGATCAGGTACAGCAGTGGGCTGATCAGGCGACGGCCGAGTACGCGCGCCAGCACGGCAGTGATTTTCATCAGGACAAAGCTGCCGCGTTCACGCTGTCCGGCCCAGTGCTGCTGGTCGCTCATCCGCGCCACCGTTGCCAGAGGATGCGCGGCGCACGCAGCAACATGCCGCAGAACAGGGTGGCGTGCATCTTTGAAATCAAGGCGTTGTCGTGCCACAGGCGAAAGTGCGAGAGACCGTTCGCCGGGTAATGCACGCGGGTCGGCAGCCAGTGCATGGGTTGATTGCGCCAGGCCAGGCGCACGAGAATTTCGGTGTCGAAATCCATGCGTTTACCGATGCTGACCGAGTCGATCAGGGCCAGGGTGGCCGGCAGTGGGTACACGCGAAAGCCGCACATGGAATCGCGGATGCTCAGCGACAGGGTGTTGATCCACACCCACACGTGGGTCAGGTAGCGCGCATAGAGGCGACCTTTCGGCACGCTCTCATCGTACTGCGGGTAACCGCAGATCAGTGTGCCGGGCTGTGCCTGCGAGGCGGCGAGAAAACCGGCGACATCCCCCAGATCATGCTGGCCGTCGGCGTCGACCTGCAGAGCATGGCTAAAGCCGCGCCGCGCCGCTTCACGTAGGCCACTCATGACCGCGCCGCCTTTGCCCTGATTCACCGGCAGCCGCACCAGATATGTGTCGGGCTGGGTAGCCAACTGGTCCATCACTGCTGCGCAGTTGCGACTTGAGGCGTCATCCACCAGCACACAGGGCAGGCCGCGCTCATGCAGCGCGGCAACCACTGCAGGCAGGGCGTGCTCATGGTTGTACACCGGGATTACCGCACAGGGCTTATGCATGAGTCACCAGTCGATAAGCGCCGCTCATTGCGCTTGCTCGAGCAAAATGCGCCCGGACGAGCAGGGCGCATCGCCGTTTCGGTAGGCGAAGTACAGCTTGCCGCGTGCCGCGTCGAAGCGCAGGGTCAGTTGCAGGCGGTCACCAGGGCGCGCCAACTGCTGAAATTTCAACACTTCCATGCCACAGAACCGGGTGGGCAGGTCTTTGATCAGGCGGCGGGCCAGCTGCTGTGCCCAGTCGATCTGGACCACGCCCGGGAGCACCGGGGTTTGCGGGAAGTGCCCGCTGAAATGTGCCAGATCCAGTGGCACCAGCAACTCCAGAAGCCATTCACCGTCTTGTTCAATGGCCGAAAGCGGTTCGACCTCAGTGGGGCGTGGCGCATTCAGTAACTCTTCCACTGTGGCCTGAGCGAGCTTGCCTTGGCTGTTGCAGGGTAACTGCGCGAGCAGTCGCCAGCGGCGCGGCAGGGCGATGGCTTCACAATGCTTGGCCAGGTGACGACGCAGGGTCTCGGTGACAGTGCGCCGCCCCTGGTTGCGCAAGGCGTGCAGGCCGCTTGGGCTCAGTGCGATCAGTGCGCCGAGATAAGCACGACCCTCCTGCACCACGCCCAGGCGCGTATCGCTAAGCCATTCATGCTCGTTCAGCGCCTGTTCGAGCATGGGCAGGGAAATGCGTTTTTCTTCCAGTTTGATGATCCGGTCCAGGCGCCCGCGCAGGGCAAAGCGGCCGTCGGCCTGAATGTCCACGGCATCGGCGGTCTGCTCGCGGTGGCCGGCCGGTAGGTAAGGTGAACTCAAGTTGAGTGCGCCCTCGCTGTCTTGCCCCAGTTCGATCCCGGCAAACGGCGTCCACCATTCGCTGCCCTGGCGCCAGGCGATGCCGCCAGTTTCCGAGCTGCCGTAAATTTCCGTGGGCCACTGGTCGAGCAGGCCGTGCAACTCGCTGGCAGTTTCGCTTGGCAGCGCGCCGCCGGAGGAAAACACCTGGCGCACCTGGCGCAAGGCGGTCCAGTCGAGGTTGCCACCCATGCGTTTCAATAGCGCAGGGCTGGCGACCCAGGCAAAGTCGCTGCCGGTTGCCAGGCTTTCGCGCTGTAAATCTTCGGGGAACGGCTGGGCGCGGCGCAGGAATAGGCGGCCGGCGCACAGCGGCCACAGCACGCGAAACAGCAGGCCGTAAATATGCTGGCTGGCGACGCTGCCGAGAATGGTCGCCTGGCCCAGTCGCTCGCCCCACAACTGCTCCAGGGCTGTGACCTCATTGGCCAGTTGGCGCAGGGATTTGTCGATCAGCTTGGCTGCACCACTGGAGCCGGAGGTACACAGGGTCAGCCGGCACTGGTCGAGATCGAGCAGTGCTGGCGGCAGGGCGGGGCTATCGCTGGACAGCAGGTCGTCGAGGCTGTCCAGCCACAGGTCGCACCGGGTACTCATGTGCTGGCGGGTCTGCGGTTGCGCGTCGGCCGGTAGCAGCACCGCAATGCCGGCGCGCCAGGCAGCCAGCATGGCGATGGCCAGCTCGCCGGCATCATCAAGGTACAGCGCCAGGCGTTGCACGCCGCGCCCCTGCAACTCTGCGGCCAGTTGTAGGGCGTGCCGGCGCAGGGTCGGTTGATCCATGTCCGGGGTCACCGCTCGCCTGGCATGGGCTTCAAGCAGCAACTGTTCAGGCGCAAGCCAGTGGCTCATTCATGTCTCCTTACACGCTGGCGCACCAGCCACTCTCCGGCAAACAACAGGCCCATCAGGCCGTAGGCGATCAGCCCGGTATACAGGGTCCACCAGCTCAGCGGGGCCCAGATATTCAGTGCCACCACTACCAGTCCGTTGAGCAGAAAGAACCAAGCCCACACTGCAGTCACCTGGCGCGTATAGCGCACCGCTACCTCAGGTAGTTGTGGTTCGCTCAGGCGCGCCAGGCGTTCGATCACTGGCGGACCGAACTTCAGGCTGAGGCCGAACAGCGCCAGCAGCAGAGCGTTAAGCAGCACCGGATACCAGCGCAGCAATGTTGGCTCGCCGGCCAGGCCGAGCAGCAGGCAGAAGCCTAACGCCACCGCTGTCATCCAGCGGTTGCCAGGTTTGCCCCACTGGCTCAGTGCGCGTACCAGCCACAGCCCTCCGAGCACCACCGCGAACAGACGCGGCGACAGGTGCTCCATGCCGTAATACACGGCAAACGGATAGAGCAGCCCGGCCAGCAGCAGGAGCAGGCCAAAGAGGCGACTCATTATTCGCTGGCTGGGGCGTTAACCAGTTGCAGCACCGCCTCGACCACGTCACCGACGGTGCGTACTGCCTTGAATTCTTCGGCAGCCAGTTTTTTGCCGGTCTGGCGCTTGATATGGTCGATCAGGTCGACGGCGTCGATGCTGTCGATTTCCAGGTCCTGATAGAGGTTGGCCTCGGGGGTGATGCGCTCGGCATCCAGCTCAAATAGCTCAACCAGCGCATCGCGCAAGGTGTTGAAAATATCTTCACGGGTTTGCATCGGTGGCTTCCTCAGGCGGGCTGTTGCGATGACACGAATGCCGCCAGGCTGGCTACGTTGGCAAAGTGCTTACGGGTGTCTTTGGCTTCGGCGTCAATTTTGATGCCGAAACGTTTCTGGATGGCCAGGCCGAGTTCCAGGGCGTCGACCGAATCCAGGCCGAGGCCTTCACCGAACAGGGTCAGGTCGGCGGCGATGTCTTCGGCAGCCATGTCTTCGAGGCCCAGGGCGTCGATGATCAGGTGCTTAATCTCCAGCTGTAAATCGCTCATCTTTAGCGAGCTCCCTAATAAAGTGGTGGTGCAAAAAATCGTTGAGCTTACGTGAGGCGAGCGGTGCGGGCCCCATGGCGTTGAACTGCTGTGGGTCGATATCCTCACCCACACGCAGGCGGAAGTGAAAACGGCGCGACGGAATGCTGTACCAGGGCTCGGCCTTGGTCAGGGTGGTGGGAGTTACGCTGATTACCACCGGGGTGATGATGCGCGCGCCGCGTAGGGCAATGGCCGCGGCCCCTCGATGAAACTGCGGATTATGCCCCGGGGTGGTGCGCGTGCCTTCAGGAAACACGATCAGGGTCTGGCCGTTTTGCAGGGCTGCGGCCGCCTCATCGAGCATGTCCAGGCTGCCGCTGTTGCTGATATAGCCCGCGGCGCGGATCGGCCCGCGCATGCTTGGATTGTCCCACAGGCTCTGCTTGACCACGCAGTTGGCATCACGGATGAAGGCGATCAGGACCACCACGTCGATCAGCGAGGGGTGGTTGGCGATCACCATCTGCCCAGACTGACCGAGGCGTTCAATGCCTTCAACCTCATAGGTCAGCACACCACTGCGGTACATGAACTGCACGAACAGGTAGAAGGTCTTGCTGACCACCGCGCGGGCGCGGGTGCGGCGGACCAGGGTGTCGCCAGGCAGCAGGGACAACAGCGGGAAAACCAGCACGCGCAGCAGCACACCGCCAATGCCAAATAGCGAGAAACTCAGGGCTGTGGCTATCAGGCGCCACCCATACGGTGCGCTGTGCCGACTCAGGCCTTGCTGCGAGACCATGTCCATTGCCGGTTTTTCCAGTGATGTTGTAGAGAGGCCTGGTCACTGCACAGGGCGCGGATCAGGTTGAGTGCATGGGGCCATTCGGCGTGCGGGCCAGTGGCGCTGCGTAGCAGCAGTTGCCAGTCAGTGCCGGGTGTCAGTAACAGGCCCAGGGCGTAGGGGAACGGTACGTCGTCGATAAACGCGCGATACAGTTCTGGCGGGGTTTCTTCGGCAATCACCAGCAGCACCGCCGGAGCGCCTTCTGCGAGCATGCCGCAGGCATCCAATATGGCGTTCTCCAGACCGTCGCCTTCACCGGCCAGGGCGGTCATTTCACTGCAGTCGCCACGCTGGATCGACCACAAGCCAATGATCGCGTTGTGCACCGAGAGGCTGAACTGGGTTGGCGAGAGCGGCTCGCCGTGCGCCAGATCGGTGAGAATGTTTAACGTGCGTGGGGTTTCGCCGTGCCGGCTGGCGAACACCATGGGTAATTGTGGGTGCGCGGCGGCCAGTGGCCAGGCGACATGGAAGGCCATGCGTGCCAGGCGGCTCAAGCGGCGGCGCTGCATGGCGGGGAGTACGCTGATATCGGGTTGTTCGCCGCTATCGATTAGGCGCAAGGGCGCCTGATGCCAGGCGCACCAGTCAGCCGTGCTGTCCAGGCCGGGGGCCCAGGCACGCCATTGTTCGATCCGGAAGTGTGTCACGCAGTGCGCGTCCATGTCGGCTACAGCCAGGCAGACAGCGGGGGGCTTGGCTGCCGGTATGGCGAAGTGCTGGCATTATCCAGACCGTGCACGCCTGGCGCAAATCTGTGGCCTGCCGTTCTGACCGGAGGCGGCGCGGGATTGGCGAAAATCTCGCCCTTGTCACGTAGTTTGCATAGAATCCAAGGCTATTTAGGGCTCAGGGAGGTGTTTTATGCGACGCGTGATTTTTAATCAGAAGGGCGGCGTGGGTAAATCCAGTATTGCCTGCAATTTGGCCGCAGTCAGCGCCTCCCAGGGCTACCGCACCTTGTTGATCGATTTGGATGCCCAGGCCAATTCGACCCATTATCTCACCGGGCTGACCGGCGATGAGATCCCGATGGGGATTGCCGACTTCTTCAAGAACACCTTGTCACCGGGGCCGTTCAGCAAGAAAGGCCGGGTGGATATCTATGAAACCCCCTTCGACAACCTGCATGTGGTCACCGCCACCGCCGAGTTGGCCGATTTGCAGCCCAAGCTTGAGCAGAAACACAAAATCAACAAGCTGCGCAAACTGCTCGAAGACCTCAGTGAGGACTATGAGCGCATTTATCTGGACACCCCGCCGGCGCTGAATTTTTACACCGTTTCGGCGCTGATTGCCGCTGACCGCGTGCTGATTCCTTTCGACTGCGACAGCTTCTCGCGCCAGGCGCTGTATGGCCTGCTACGGGAGATCGAAGAGCTCAAGGAAGACCACAACGAAGGCCTGGAAGTCGAAGGTATCGTGGTCAACCAGTTCCAGCCACGCGCGACGTTGCCGCAGCAATTGCTGGACGAACTGATCGCCGAGGGGTTGCCGGTGCTGCCGGTTAACCTGATGAGCTCGGTGAAGATGCGGGAATCGCATCAGGCCTGCATGCCGCTGATTCACCTGGATCGTGGCCATAAGCTGACTCAGCAGTTTGTTGAACTGCATGACCTGCTTAACGCCAGGTAATGCTGGCGGGCAATAAAAAGGCTGCCTAGGCAGCCTTTTTATTGCCCGGAGAAACCTAGCGAACTACATAAATGTCGCACGGTGCCTTGTGCAGGAAGTGCTGCGCCAGGCTGCCGAGCAATGCCTGCGAGAGCGCGCTGCGGCCATGGCTGCCGAGTACCAGCAGTTCAGTGTTGGTGCTTTTCAGGTGGGCTTGCAGGCAACGCAGAATGCCACCTTGTTGTACCGAGTGGCTAAGACTTGGGCCTGTTTGCGGAAGGTTCTGGGCTTCATCTTCCAGCAGTTGGCTGATCAGGGCCTTCTGGGTGGCCAGTTGCGCTTCGATCTGCTTAGGCGTGCCCTTGTCTGGCTCGAACACGTGCAGCGCATGCAGGTCGGCGTTTTCTGGTAGCAGCCGGTAAGCCTGTCCCAGGGCGCTACAGGCGCACAGTGAGAAATCGATGGCGGACAGCGCGCGCTCATAAGGACGGAAATCGTTGCGCGCGACCAGCAGCAAGGGCACCGGGCAGTTGCGGGCGATGCGGTCAAGGCTGGTGCCGGAGAAAAAGTCATGACGCTGGTGATGGCCGCCGAGCACCAGCAGGTCGCATTCCAGAGCCGTGACTTGCTGCAGCACCACTTCCGACGGTTTGCCGCTGCGGATCAATAGCTGGCTGCCGGGCGGAGCATATTTCGTCAGGCTGCGGTCCAGAGCCTGTTTGGCCTGTTCATGTTGCTGGCTGCTCTTGCTCGGGTCGAGGACGTGCAGCACGCTCAGTTTGGCGTTGTGCTGCCGGGCCAGCTGGGTGGCGCGGCACAGGGCCATGTCGGCGGTGTCGCGCAGATCGTGGGCAATAAGGATGTGACGGGGCATGTCGACGCTCTCCTGCCGATGCATGTCGGCACATTTATTGTGACCTCGAGTGATAGCTGGACTTTTGACCCAGGGCAAGGTCAGGCGTCAGCGTGCGCGCAATTGATACAGCCCGCGACTCTCAGCCACTACTTCACCACTCTCATCGGTCAGCTGCAACTCTAAAAGGTACTCGGCTTTGCCGTGTTCTGTTGCGTGTTTTTGCAGGCGCTGGATTTCCTCGGCGCAGATGCGGGCCTCGACGCGGATATCGCCCGTTGCCGGACGGCGAAAGCGCAGGTTCATTTCCTTGACGATGGGGTAGAAGCGTTGGGCATCGAAGCTGGTGAGAAACAACGCGCCGCCGGGGATTTCCGCCAGGGTGAACAGTGCGCCGGCGTACATGCTGCCGATATGGTTCTGGTTGCCGGCCAGCGGCATACGCAGACGCACATGGCCGCTTTCGAGCAGTTCGGCCTTGAGGCCACTGCGCTGGACGAAGGCAATCTGCTCTTCGGTGAGCTGGCGGACGAGTTCAAACGGCATCGACATGGCAGGGCTCCGCGGTCAGTAGTGTGCCGTCAGCCTAAAGGCTGGTCGATGCCAGGGTAATGACCGCAACAGCGCCGGCCGGTTGACCAATCCGCTCAGATGCCTTGCTGGCGCAACCAACCGAGCAGTTGCGGCAGCGGCAGGGCGCCACTCTGGCGGGCGACTTCCACGCCGCCCTTGAGCAGGATCAGGCTGGGGATCGAGCGGATGCCCATCTCTGCGGACAGTTGCGGATTGGCTTCGCTGTCCAGCTTGGCCAGGCGGCAATGGCCTTGCAGTTGTGCGGCGGCCTGCTCATAGACGGGGGCAAAGCTGCGGCACGGACCGCACCAACTGGCCCATACATCGATGAGCAGCGGTAGATCGCCTTTGTTTTGCGCGTCGAAGCTGGCCTGGGTCAGCTCGAAGGGTGTGCTGGGCAGTACCTCAGCCTTACAGCGGCCGCAGCGTGGAGCATCGCTCAGGCGCTCAGCAGGGATACGGTTGAGGCCGTTGCACTGGGGGCAGGGGATCAGCAGGGGATTGGGCACGGGCGACTCCAGGTTCGGGATAGTCCTTATCTGGAGTCGCCGGCGCAGATATCAAGTGCGCCGTGCCCGCTTAGATGATTTGCGCCGCCTGTAGCGCCTGGCTGAGATCGGCGAGAATGTCGTCACAATGCTCGATGCCGATCGACAAACGCACCATGTCACGCGGCACGCCGGCGCGCTCCAGCTCCTCATCATTGAGCTGGCGGTGGGTGGTCGAGGCCGGGTGGCAGGCCAGCGATTTGGCGTCACCGATATTCACCAGGCGCACCACCAACTGGAGCGCATCGATAAAGCGTGCGCCGGCTTCCTGGCCGCCGACAATGCCGAACGAGAGGATTGAGGCCGGTTTGCCCGCGCAATACTTCTGCGCCAAGGCGTGCTCGGGGTGATCCGGCAGGCCCGCGTATTTGACCCAGGCCACCTGCGGATGGTTTTGCAGGTAGTGCGCCACCTTCAATGCGTTTTCGCAATGGCGCTCCATGCGCAGCGCCAGGGTCTCCAGACCTTGCAGGATCAGGAAGGCGTTGAATGGTGACAGCGCCGCGCCGGTGTTGCGCAGCGGCACCACGCGGCAGCGGCCGATAAAAGCGGCAGGGCCAAAGGCTTCGGTGTAGGTCACGCCGTGGTAGGACGGATCCGGCGTATTGAGCAGGGCAAAGCGTTCTTTATTGTCGGCCCAGGGGAATGTGCCGGAGTCGACGACGATGCCGCCGATGCTGCTGCCATGGCCGCCGATGTACTTGGTCAGCGAGTGCACGACGATATCCGCGCCGTGTTCGAATGGCCGGCAGAGCATCGGCGTGGCCACGGTGTTATCGACGATCAATGGCACGCCATGACGGTGCGCGGCGTCGGCCAGCGCTTGCAGGTCGACGATATTGCCGGCCGGGTTACCGATGGATTCGCAGAACACGGCTTTGGTGTTGTCGTCGATCAAGGCTTCCAGGGCGGCGATATCGTCATGGGCGGCGAAACGGGTCTGGATGCCAAAGCGCGGCAGGGTGTGGGCCAGCAGGTTGTAGGTGCCGCCATACAGCTTGGCCACCGAGACGATATTGTCGCCGGCTTCGGCCACGGTCTGGATGGCGTAGGTGATGGCCGCCATGCCGGAGGCCACGGCCAGCGCGCCGACGCCGCCCTCCAGCGCCGCCACGCGCTCTTCGAGCACGGCGTTGGTCGGGTTCATGATGCGCGAATAGATGTTGCCTGCGACCTTGAGGTCGAACAGGTCTGCCCCGTGCTGGGTGTCGTCGAAGGCAAAGGAGCTGGTCTGATAGATCGGTACTGCCACCGCCTTGGTGGTGGGGTCGGGGCTATAACCGGCGTGGATGGCCAGGGTTTCCAGTTTCATTTGCGCGTTCCTTCAGGGCAGAGAGCAAGGCACGCAGCATGGCTAAAGCAGCAAGGCCCGGTCAATGCGCTGGAGCAATGAAACGGGCCTTGGCTTGCAACACCAGTGATTGAACCTATGCCTTACACCGGCACCAGTGGCCAGAACCAGGGAATGACCAAGCTGGCCACGAGCCACAGGATGATGTTCAGCGGGATGCCGACCTTCATAAAGTCGGTGAAGCGATAGCCGCCGGCGTTATACACGAAGGTGTTGGTCTGGTAACCGATCGGTGTGGCGAAGCTGGCGCTGGCGGCGAACATCACCGCGACCACGAAGGCGCGCGGATCAACCCCCAGGTGCTGCGCAACGCCAATGGCGATGGGCGTTACCAGTACGGCCACGGCATTGTTCGAGAGCATCTCGGTGAGGATCGAGGTGAACAGGTAAATGAACGACAGCATCAGCAGCGGGCCGGCCCACGGCATCATGGTCATGGTGTTCTCGACCAGCAGCTTGACCAGGCCGACCTTGTCCATGGCGATGCTGATGGCCAGCATGCCGAAGATCAGGCTGAGGATTTTCCAGTCCACTGCCTTGTAGGCGTCGTCCACATCCAGGCAGCGGGTTGCCAGTACGGTGACCGCGCCGATGATCGCCAGGCCTTCGATGGGCATTACGCCGAAGGCCGCCAGTAGCATCACCGCCAGGGTGGCGACAATCGCAATGGGCGCTTTATCACGGCGGAACGCGCGCTCCAACACGGCGTTGAGGCTGATCAGCTCGCCGTTGTCGGCAAACCGCTTGATCTGTGTGGGGGTGCCTTCCACCAGCATTACATCGCCAAACTGTAGGGCGAAGTCGTCGAGGTTGCCCTGGATGTTTTCATCCTGGCGATGCACCGCCAACACGGCGATGCCGTAACGAGCGGTGAGGTCGAGGTCGCGCATCGGGCGATTACTGAAGCGTGAGTTGCGCCCGACAATGGCCTCGGCCAGCACGACGTCATGGCTGCTGATGGTCTCGAAGGCTTCGCTGCGGTTGAACACCAGGTGGCCACTTTCGCGCAACTCGACCACATCCTTGACCTGGCCGTGCAGCACCAACTGGTCGCCGGCGGCCAGCAGGGTGTCATGGGCGGGTTCGGTCAGCTCCTGCTCGTCGCGGAAAATCTTCAGCACTTTCAGCCCGCTGCCGCCATTGAGGTTGGCTTCGTGCAGAGTCTTGCCGATGACGGGGGAGTCCTGCGGCACCAGCAACTCGGTCATGAAGGTGCGCGCCAGATCAGGGCGCAACTGCTTGGACAGCGTCTCGCGCTCGGGCAGCAGGTGGCGGCCGATGGTCAGCAGATAAGCCATGCCGGCCGCGGCCAGGATCAGGCCGGCGCCAGTGATTTCAAACATACCGAAGGGCTCTAAACCGGCCTTACGCGCCACGCCGTCAACTAGGATGTTGGTCGAGGTGCCGATCATGGTCAGGGTGCCGCCGAGGATGGTGGCGTAAGACAGTGGAATCAGCAGCTTGGAGGGCAGGGTGCCGGCGCGGCGGGCTAGAGAGATGGCCACCGGCGTGAGGATGGCCACCACCGGGGTGTTATTCAAAAAGGCCGAGATCACCAGTGCGGTAATCGTCAGGCCGGTAAGGACGCGAATCGGGCTGGTACCGACCAGATCGCCCAGCCAGTTACCCAGGGCGTCGATGCAGCCGGTGCGCTCCAGCGCGGCGGAGAGCACGAACATGCAGGCGATGGTGACGGGTGCCGAGTTGCTGAGCACGCTGAGCACTTCGCCAGGGGTCAGCAACTGGGTCACCAATAGGGCGGCCACGGCAATGGCCGCGACGATGTCCGGGCTCCACTTCTCGCGCACAAAGGCGTACAGCACCCAGACCAGCAGGGCTGCGACAAAGATCAGGGGCAGTGGCAGTGGCAGTGAGTCCCAGAACATGAACGTCCTTAGTGTGCGAGTCTCGTATAAGGGGGCGCGTACCGGCCCAGATGGGGCGGAGGCCACGCAAGGCGCAGAAGATAAGGGTTGCTGCTTAGATAGTCTAAGAATGTTTGGGAAGGTTTATATGCCTTTTCGGTTTAATAGATAAGGCTGTACCGACCGCTCTGTTGCGCACTGTGTCTGTGCGTTGGCATGCCTGCGGGCTAGCCTGAAGTCTTTGCGTGATGGGAGGCGATATGCGCCAGCTAGGGGTTTTGGGCGGCATGAGTTGGGAGTCCACGGCGAGTTATTACCGCCTGCTCAATCAGGGGGTGCGTGCTCGTTTGGGGGGCTTGCATTCAGCGCCTCTGCTTTTGCATTCAGTGGACTTTGCCGAGATCGCCGAGCTGCAGCGCCGTGCCGAGTGGCCGGCCGCCGCCGAACTGTTGGTCAGCGCCGCGCAGGGGCTGGAGCAGGCCGGTGCGACGGCTTTGTTGCTGGCCACCAACACCATGCACAAGGTGGCCCCCGCACTGGAGGCGGCGCTCGATATCCCGCTGCTGCATATCGGCGATGCCGTTGGTCAGGCGTTGCAGCGCCAGGGCGTGCGCCGCGCCGCCTTGCTTGGCACGCGTTTTACCATGCAGGAAGACTTCTATCGTCAGCGTTTGGCCGAGCGTTTTGCGATTGAGGTGATCATTCCGCAGCCGGCGCAGATGGCGGAGATTGACCGGGTGATTTTTGCCGAGCTGTGTCAGGGCCAGTTTCTGCCGCCCGCCCGCAACTTCTATCTGCACTGCCTAGATGAGTTGCAGGCCCAGGGCGCCGAAGTGGCGATTCTCGGGTGTACCGAAATTGGCCTGCTGCTGGAGGGGCTGGATGCACCGCTGCCACTGCTCGACAGCGCCGAGGTGCATGTGGCCATGGGGTTGGAGTGGATGCTGGACGGCACGTGTTAGCCCGCCGGCTGTTGTTTGAGGCGCTATTGCGTGGGAGGCGCTTTAGCGGCGACTGTCACGGCTAAAGCGCTTCCCGCAGCTTCAGATCCGTCTCTTGCCTGAACCGTTACGACGAGCAGCTTATCTCCAGGTGCTTGCCCCATTCCGGCGGGCGCTGGGCGTAGCGCTCGAAACCCGGTTGCTCGGCGAACGGCTGGCTGAGGACCGCGTGCAGTTCGCGCACCGGCGCGTAGTCACCTTGTTCCGCCGCTTCAATCGCCTGCTGCGCCAGGTAATTGCGCAGGATGTACTTGGGATTGACGGCATGCATCCGCTCACGCCGCTGCGGCTGTTCATCGTCAACCTGAGCGCTGCGCGCCAGGTAGTCGGCGGCCCAGGCGTCGAAGCCGGCGAGGTCGGTAAAGTCGTCACGCAGACGCGCCACGGCCTGCCCGGCCGGGCTGTCGCCCAGTTCGCGGAAGAATAGGGTGTAATCCACCGCGCTGCTTTGCATCAGTTGCAGCAGGCGCTGCACCAGCGCGTCGTCAGTGTCATTGGCGTCGAGCAAGCCCAGGCGTTTGCGCATCAGGTCGAGGTGATGCGCCTGATACAGCGGCAGAAACAGGCCAAGGCTTTCGCGCAGCGCGTCGACCTCTACCAGCGGCACCAGGGCCTGGCCGAGGGCGGCGAGGTTCCATTGGGCAATCGGCACCTGATTGCTGAAGCTGTAGCGGCCGCTGTCGTCGGAATGGTTGCAGATGTGCTGGGCGTCGAAATCATCGAGGAAGGCATAGGGGCCGTAGTCGAAGGTGATGCCGAGGATCGACATGTTGTCGGTGTTCATCACCCCATGACAGAAACCATAGGCTTGCCAGTAGGCGATCATTTCGGCGTTGCGTTCGATGACTTCGCGGAACATCGCCAGATAAGGCAGCTCCTGCTGCAGGCACTGGCGGTAATGGCAGTGCAGTACATGGTCGGCCAACTGCTTTAGCGACTCGTGCTGCTGGGTGTAATAGAAATACTCGAAATGGCCGAAGCGGATATGGCTGGGCGCCAGGCGCAGGACCATGGCCGCCGTTTCCTGCTTTTCCCGCCACACCGGGGTGCTGGAGCCGGTCACGCACAGTGCGCGGGAGCTGGGAATGCCAAGGGCGTGCAAATGCTCGCTGGCCAGAAACTCGCGGATCGAGGAGCGCAGCACCGCACGGCCGTCGCCCATGCGCGAGTAGGGGGTTTGCCCGGCGCCCTTGAGGTGCAGGTCCCAATATTCGCCGGCGTCGTTAATGACTTCGCCCAGCAGCAAGCCACGCCCGTCGCCCAAACGCGGGTTGTAGCCACCGAACTGGTGCCCGGAATAGACCATGGCGCGTGGTTCGGCCGTGCTCCAGAGCTTGTGCCCGGCAAATATCTGCGCGAACACCTCGCCCTCGGCTTCAGCCGGGTCCAGATCGAGCAAGGCCATGGCCGCCGGGCTGGACACCACCACGCGGGGTTCGCCGATGGGCTCGGGGAGTACGTGGCTGGAAAAGGCGTCGCCGAGGCGGGCGAAACGATTGTCGAACTGCAACTCGATAAGCGACTTCACGAACAGGCTCCAGCCGGGCGAGGTGACGCCCGGCAAAGGTATGGGGGTGGCTGGCGTGGGCGGCCAGGCGGCAAGCTACAGGGGGTCGACTTTCGCCGTTGGCGGAGGCAGTTGCCCTGGTTGCCCCTCTGCAGTGCTGCTCACGATCTGCCCGCTGCTCATATGGAGCTCCTGCCCTTGCGGGTTTTTGATCATCACCTCGACCTGGTTGAAGGCCATTTCCACGTTGTGCTCCCGGAAGCTCAGGGCAATCCGCGTGAGGATTTCATCGGTGGCCGCGTTACGGTCGGCCAGCTCGCGTACATGGAAGCGCAACTCGTAATCGAAGGTACTGGCGCTGATGGTCAGGAAGAACAGCAGCACTTCGGGGTCGCGCAGTACTCGCGGGTTCTCGGTGGCAGCCTGCATCATCAGTTTGCGGGCCAGCGGGAGATCGGTCTCGTAGGCGACGCCAATCTTGATGATGACCCGGGTGATGGTGTCGTTGAGTGACCAGTTGATCAGTTGGTCGGTGACGAAGGTCTTGTTCGGCACGATGATTTCTTTGCGGTCGAAATCGGTGATGGTGGTGGCGCGAATGCGGATCTTGCTCACGGTGCCGGACAGATTGCCGATGGTGACCACGTCGCCGATCCGCACCGGGCGTTCGAACAGAATGATCAGGCCGGAGATAAAGTTGGCAAAGATCTCCTGCAAGCCGAAGCCCAGCCCCACCGACAGCGCCGCGACCAGCCACTGCAGTTTGTCCCAGCTGACCCCGAGGGTCGAGAGGGTGACCACAAAGCCGACGGCCACGATCAGATAAGAGAGCAGGGTGGTGGTGGCATAGGCGCTGCCTTGGGCCAGCTTCAGCCGGGAGAGCACCAGTACCTCAAGCAGGCCTGGCAGGTTACGCCCGAGCGCCACGGTAATGCCGACGATAATCAAGGCGCCGAGGACATCACTGAGGCTGATGGGCACCAGGGTGGCGGCATCGCCAGTGCCGCTGCTGTATTCGTACAGGGCAATGTTGTCGAGGTAGGCGAAGACCGTAATCAGGTCTTCCCAGACCCAGTACAGGCCGGCAATAAAGATACCCAACAGGGCCAGGCGGATCAGGCGCAGAGACTGCTGGTTGACCTGTTCGATGTCCAGCACCGGTTCTTCGATCACGGCTTCCGAGGAGCCTTCGCCGCCGTCCTTGCTTTGCGCCTGACGCTTGCTCAGTGCCCGCTGGTAAGCCAGGCGGCGCGCGGCGACTGACAGCCCGCGGACGAAGGTGGCTTCGATAATCAGCCAGAACATCAGCAAGTACAGGGTGTAGATCAGGCGGTCGCTGAGCTTGAGTGCGGTGTAGTAATAGCCAAAACCGACGGCGATGATCAGTGCCAGCGGGAGCAGACCCAGTATGACCCCGACCAGTGTGCGCGGAGTCGAGGCATGTTCCCGGGCCGGGCCGGTGAACAGCAGTTTGTACAGCAGCCAGACCATCAGCGCGTAGCAGGTCAGTACGACCGCCAGGCCAATAACGTCATCGCCGAGGCTGGCGGGTTGGTGTTCGGCCACTGTTACTACGGCGACCAGGGCCATTACCACCAGGCCCAGGCGGCGTATCTGTCGGTGCAGGAAGGCGACCTGCGAACGTCCCCAGCGGAAGTGCAGTTCGGCCACACCGCCATCAGAAAGGATGCGGTATAGGGTGTAGAACGCCAGCCAGGCCTGGGCCATCTGAAACAGCGCTTCACCGAGGTTGACGTTTTGCCCGCGGGCGTCCATTTGCAGGGCAAAGCCGCACAGCGCCAGGAACAGCGTGCCGGGTAGCGCCAGCAACAGATTGAGCATGATCGCCATGGGCGTGTGCAGCTGGCTGTCACGCTTGAAGTGGCCAATGTCTTTGTGCAGCTCGCCAAGCTTGCGGTACAGGTAGCGGCGTCGCCACAGCAGCACGGCAATCAGCAGCAGCAGCGGCAGGAACAGCAAGGGCCGCTCGATCAGCCCGGCGCCCAACTGGCGCACAATAGAGCCCCACGGCAGTTCGGCCATCTGCCGCTCCAGCAGGCGCGGTACCGAGGCAAACCATTCGAGATCCAGGGGTTTATTGCTGGGTATCCAGAACATCTGCTCATCAAGGGTGTTACGCAGGGTTTTGGAGGTACTGGTCAGCTGTTTCTGGTTCAGTTGCAGGGTGATCAGTTCGTTGAGCAGGGCGTTCAGCTCACGGTTCAGGCGGTCCGTCAGTTCGCCACGGGTGTTGATGATCTCCAGCAAATTGTTACGCAGAGCGGTGGTATCCAGCGCCGGGTCGTTGTTCGAGGTGGCCAGCAACTGGTCAACGTAGGCGCTGGGGTTGCTGATTTTTTCGCGCGTCTGGTTGAGCTCAAATTGATACAGGCGCAGGTCGGCAATCTGGTCGGCCAGGTTCTGGTCGATTTTCAGGGTTGGCAGGGCTTGCTGTTGCTTGTAGAGAATGCGTGAGAGCAGCAAGCTGCCTTGTAGCACGCTGATCTGCTCTTCCAGGGCTTGGTCGATCTGGCTCAGGCTATCGAGTTGCTGCTTGGTTTGCAGGTTCAGGCGAGTCAGTTCATTGAGCCGGTCGGTGGCGCGCAACAGGTAATCGGAGAGCTTCAGGTTGAGCGCGCTTTCCTGGGCCAGCAGGCTGTCAGTGCCGGCCTTTTCGGCTTCACGCGATTGTTCGGCAACGGTCTGTTCGGAGAGGTTGCGGCGCTTGTCATTGATCAGGCTCTGCAGGTCGAGCAGTTCCTGATCGAGGCGGCTGATGCGCTCGCCCAGCAACGCCCGGCGGTGATTGCCAAGGTCTTGCAGCAGGTTGTTGCCGGTGAGTTCCTGGCGCCGCAATTGAGTCTGCGCCTCCAGTTTGGCCAGCTCTGCGTTCAGTTGATCGCGTCGCTCGCTGCTCAGCGGTTTGCTGCCATCGCGACCACTTTTCAGGATGTTGTTGATCGTGTGGGTGCGGGTCTGGTTCTTGCTGATTTCGGCCTGCGCACGCTCCGGGCGGGTCTGCGAGGTGATCACCAGGCTGTTGGCCTCGATGATCTGCTTTTGCCATTCGCTCAGCTGTTCGCTGCGCTCGGTCAGTAACTGCTCGAGTTGAGGCAGCGAGCTTTTGCCATAGCGCAGATTGATCGGTGTGGGGGTGCTTTTCTTCAGCCGCTCAAAGTCGCGCTGCGCTTCGCCAATCAGGCGAGGAGCCTGTTGCAGTTGTTTCTCCAGCTCGGCCAGGCGCTTCTGGCTGTCTGCCTGCTCGGCGAGCAGCTCCAGGGTCTTTTCCAGCGTCTGCTTGATCGCCGTCTGTTCGGCTTCTGGCAGCTTGCGGTCGGCCAGGCTATCGAGGTTGCGCTGTACGTCGGCGGAGGTAGGCGTTGCGGCGTGAGCCACAGAACTCAGGCAGAGCCCGAGCAGGGCGATGGCGAGGTAGGTACGAAGAGAGGGCATAGTGACGATCACAAGCTCGAAAAAACTGAGTTTAACAGGCGCGTGGTTAAGCGCCTGTGCCACGTAAAAAGGTGTTCTAGAGGAATAGCCCAGGACCTGGGCGAGTGCCTTCGGGGAATCTGACGCCGACTTTGCGGATCTTGTTCCCGTCGATGGCGGCGACTGTCCAGGTCAGCCCCTGCCACTCCACCTGGTCGCCGATCACCGGCGAGCCGCCAATCTTGTGATTGATAAAACGGCCCAGGTGCAACTGGCCTTCGGCGCCCTCCAGTTGCAGCCCGTAAAGGGCGGCAATGGCCGACAGCTCGGCATCACCTTCGAGAATGAAGTCACCGAAGAAGCGCAGGTCTTCGCCACGTGTCGGCGCCTGGCTGAACAGCTTGCCGAGGGCTGCGAGGTCGTGCTCGTGGCCCACTACGCAGAGCAGGTCGCCGGCTTCCAGGGTGGTGCTGCCGGAGGGATGCAGCAGCTCGCGGCCGCGAAACAAGGCGCCGATGCGCGTACCTTCGGGCATCTTCAGCTCGCGCAGGGGCGCACCGATGCACCATTTCTCCGCACCGAGGCGGTAGATAAACAGCTCCCACTGACTGGTGGGGTGTACATCCAGCCCGGCGCGTGACACCGGTGCCGGCTCCGGCGGTACGGTTACGCGCAGCAGCTTGGCCGCCCACGGCAGGCTGGTGCCCTGCAGCAGCAGCGAGACCAGCACGATAAAGAACGCCACGTTGAAGAACAGTTGAGCGTTTTCCAGCCCGGCCATCAGCGGGAACACCGCGAGAATGATGGGTACGGCACCGCGCAGGCCAACCCAGGCGATAAACGCCCGTTCGCGGTCATGGAACGCCTTGAAGGGCAGCAGGCCGATGAAAATCGACAGCGGTCGGGCGAAGAGGATCATCCACAGCGCCAGGCCCAGCGCCGGGAGAGCAATCGGCAGCAGTTCGTGCGGGGTGACCAACAGGCCAAGCACCAGAAACATGCCGATTTGCGCCAGCCAGGTCAGGCCGTCGAGCATATGCAGGATGCCGTGGCGTGAACGGATCGCCCGGTTACCGAGCAGCAGACCGCACAGGTAGATCGACAGAATGCCGCTGCCGCCTACCGCCGTGGTGATGGCGAAGATGATCAAACCGCCACTGACCACCAGCAGCGGGTACAGTCCGTTGGCCAGTTCCATGCGGTTGACCAGGTTGAGCAGCAGCCAGCCGCCACCGAGGCCGAACAGTGCGCCGATACCGAACTGTTGCAGCAGTTGCAGCAGCAGGTCCCAGCTCATGCCGTCCTGGCCGCTGGCGAGCATGGCGATCAGGGTAACGGTGAGAAATACGGCCATTGGGTCGTTGCTGCCCGACTCGATTTCCAGGGTGGCGCTGACCCGTTCGTTCAGGCCGCGCCCACCGAGCAGGCTGAATACTGCGGCGGCGTCGGTGGAACCGACGATGGCGCCGATCAGCAGGCCTTCCATCCAGGTCAGGTCAAATAGCCAGGCCGCGGCAATGCCGGTGAGTCCGGCGGTGATCATGACCCCGATGGTGGCCAGTGACAGCGACGGCCACAAGGCTACCCGGAAACTGGAAACCCGCGTGCGCATGCCGCCGTCGAGCAGGATGATGGCCAACGCCAGGTTGCCGACCAGGTAGGCCAGGGGGTAGTTGTTGAAAATGATGCCGCCGGGGCCGTCGGTGCCGGCGAGCATGCCGACCGCCAGAAAGACCACCAGAATCGGGATGCCGAAGCGTGAGCCGAAGGCGCTTACCAGAATGCTCATGGCCACCAGCATTGCACCGATCAAAAATAGATTATTGATGGTGCTGGCATCCAAGGCGCGTACTCCGTGCGGGTTGGTGAGCGCACCACTGTGCAGTGGCGCATGCCCGCGATTCTAACCGCTGCCTGGGTTGGCCGCTGAAAAAAATGCCCCGCATTTAGCGGGGCGTCAGGTGTCGCGTGAACGCCGGCATGGGCGTTAGACGTTGAACGCCGGTGTTTAACGCAGCAGAGCCGCCGCGCGACAGGGTGCCATCAGGTTGTTAAAACCAGGCATCCTGCATGCTCAGGCAGGTGTCATCACGGGCTTCGAGAATAGCCAGATCGTGGTGACAGCTCGGCACTTCCCAGGTCAGGAAGTAACGTGCGGCCTGCAGCTTGCCTTGGTAGAAATCGACATCGGGGTTGTTGCTGTCGCCATTCTGGAGGCGCGCCAGGCCTTCTTCGGCGCGGATTGCCTGCTCCAGCCAGCGCCAACCGATCACGGTGTGGCCGAACACCTTGAGGTACAGCGCCGAGTTGGCCAGGCCCTGGTTGATTTTGCCGCTCATCAGGTCGCCCAGCAGCGCCAGTGTCACCGCCTGCAGGCGTGCCAGCAGTTGTTCCAGCGGCTGGCGCAGGGCGGTCAGCGAATCATGCGCTGTGGCGCGCTGGCAGGTGCCGTGGATCAGCTTGAGCAACTGCTTGAGCGCCGCACCGCCATTCATCGAGACCTTGCGCCCGAGCAGATCGAGCGACTGGATGCCGTGGGTGCCTTCGTGGATCGGGTTGAGGCGGTTGTCGCGGTAGTACTGCTCCACCGGGTACTCGCGCGTATAGCCGTGGCCGCCGAGAATCTGGATCGCCAGTTCATTGGCCTTGAGGCAGAACTCCGACGGCCAGGACTTGACGATCGGGGTGAGCAGATCGAGCAGCTCCAGGCTGGTCTTGCGCTCTTCTTCGCTGGCCAGGGTATGGGTGTCGTCGAACAGGCGTGCGGCGTACAGGCCGAGGTCGAACGCGCCTTCCACGTAAGCCTTCTGGGTCAACAGCATGCGGCGTACGTCACTGTGCTCGACGATGCTGACTTGCGGGCTGCTCGGGTCCTTGCCGTCGGCATGACGACCCTGCGGGCGATTGCGCGCGTAGTCCAGCGAGTACAGATAGCCGGCGTAACCGAGCATGATCGCGCCCATGCCGACGCCGATGCGCGCTTCATTCATCATCTGGAACATATAGTTCAGGCCGTGGTGCGGCTTGCCCACCAGATAGCCGACGCAATCGTCATTATCGCCGAAGTTCAGCGCAGTCGAGGTGGTGCCGCGCCAGCCCATCTTGTGGAACAGGCCGGCCAGCAGGGCGTCGTTGCGTTTACCCAGTGAGCCATCGGCGTTGACCAGGAACTTGGGCACGATAAACAGGCTGATGCCTTTTACCCCGGGTGGTGCATCGGGCAGCTTGGCCAGCACCATGTGCACGATGTTCTCGGAGATGGGCTGGTCGCCGCCGGAGATAAAGATCTTGTTGCCCTTGATCCGGTAGCTGCCATCGGCATGTGGCTCGGCCTTGGTGCGAATGTCCGACAGTGACGAGCCGGCATGCGGCTCGGTGAGGGCCATGGTGCCGAAGAAGCGGCCGTCGATGATCGGTTGCAGGAAGCGCTGCTTCTGTTCGTCGTTGCCGAATGCTTCGATCAGGTTGGCCACGCCCATGGTCAGCATCGAATAGGAGCTGGTGGCGATATTGGCTGACTGGAAATGGGCGAAACAGGCCTGCGACAGCAAGTTGGGGAGTTGCATGCCGCCGGCTTCGAAATCACGGGTGGCATTGAGAAAGCCCGCCTCGTGGAAGGCCTTGAGCGCTGGCGCCACCTCGGGGATTAACACGGCGGCGCCGTCGACATACTCCGGCTCGTGTTCGTCGTTCTTGCGGTTGTGTGGGGCGAACAGGTTTTCCGCAATGCTGCGGGCGGTGTCGATGGCCGCGTTAAAGGTTTCGCGGCTGTGCTCGGCGAAGCGCTCACGCTGGGTCAGGGCTTCGGCGTCCAATACTTCAAAGAGTTCGAAGGCCAGGTTACGGGAGCTGAGCAGGGACTCGGACATGCGGATACCTCCGGTTGCGATGGGCCGAGTCTAAGCAGCCTTGGGCGTGGCTCCCAGCACTATCAATAAACGTGATAACAGGCCGTTGGGCCGCGCCTGGGTGTTTGCTGGCCCATGTAAACCCAGGTGCCACCTGGGCGCAGTGTCTGCTCCTGGCTACGCGGCAAAGCCTTTAGCCAGCCCAGCGGTCAGCTCGGCGGCACTTATGGCCTGGCAGCCGCTGACATTCTGTCCGGCCCAGAGCGGTGAGAAGTCACCGCTGCCCTGGGCTTCGGCCTTGCTGCGCAGTGGGGCAATCGCGGCGGTGGCCAGGGGGAAGGCCGGTGCGTGCGTGCTGATGGGGCCCAGTTCGCGCATGACTCGGTTGACAATGCCCCGCGCCGGGCGGCCACTGAACAGGTTGGTCAGGGCAGTGTGCTGCGCCGCCGGGCTGTGCAGTGCGGCGCGGTGGATGGCGCTGGTGCTGGTCTCGGGGCAGCACAGGTAGGCGGTGCCAACTTGCACCCCTGCCGCACCCAGGGCCATGGCGGCGCGAACCCCCTGGGCGTCGGCGATGCCGCCGGCGGCGATCACCGGCAGGTGCACGGCCCGGACGATCTGCGGCAACAAGGCAAAGGTGCCGAGCTGGCTGGTTATCTCGTCGGTTAAAAACATGCCGCGATGCCCTCCGGCTTCCAGGCCTTGGGCGATGATCGCGTCGGCGCCATGGGCTTCCAGCCACACCGCTTCGGCGACCGTGGTGGCTGTGCTGAGCACCTTGGCACCGCAGGCCTTGACCCGGGCCAGCAGCTCCGCCGAGGGCAGGCCAAAGTGAAAACTCACCACCGCCGGGCGAAACTCATCAAGTACATCGGCCATTTCCGCACTGAACGGCAGTCGGCCAGGGCCGCTGGCGATGCTCGCCGGGTCGATGGCGAACTCGGCGTAATAGGGTGCCAGTGCCGCGCGCCAAAGCGCTTCTTGCTGCGGCTGAGGGGCAGGCGGGGTGTGGCAGAAAAAGTTCAGGTTGTAGGGCTTGCTGGTTTTTTCGCTTAGTGCGGTCAGCTCCTTGCGCAGGCCCGCAGCATCGAGCATGGCGCACGGCAGTGAGCCGAGGGCGCTGGTATTGGAGACGGCCGCAGCCAGTTCATGCAGCTGCACGCCGGCCATCGGTGCTTGAATCAGGGGCAGTTCGATGCCCAGTAGGTCTTGCAGCAGCATGTCGGTTCTCCCTTGCCAGACAGGTCAGCGGCAACCGTACTGATCTGTCGGGTGTATGGCAAATGCCGGTCTGCTGTTGCCCTGTTAGACTGAGCGACTACAGGAGCCGCCCATTTATGAACTACCGCCACGCCTTCCATGCCGGCAACCATGCCGACGTGCTGAAACACTACGTCTTGAGTCGCCTGATTGCCTTGCTGTCACGCAAGGAGGCGCCGTTCGCCTACCTCGACAGCCATGCCGGCATTGGCCTGTATGACCTGCGTGGTGATCAGGCCAGCCGTACCGGCGAATGGCTCGAAGGCATCGCCCGCTTGTGGCAGGCCACGGATGTGCCGGACCCGCTGCTGGATTATCTGGAAGTAGTCCGCGCGATGAACCCCGATGGCGAGCTGCGTCATTATCCGGGTTCGCCCGAGTTGGCGCGGTTGCTGACCCGCGAGCAGGATCGTCTGCACCTCAATGAAAAACACCCGGAAGACGGCCGTCTGCTCAAGGAAAATATGCGTGGCGATCGCCGCGTGGCCGTGCACCTGGGCGAAGGCTGGCATGTGTCGCGTGCTCTGCTGCCTACTCGGGAGAAGCGTGCGCTGCTGCTGATCGACCCGCCGTTCGAGCAGGCCGATGAGATGGAGCGCTGCGCCCAGTCGTTGAGCGAAGCCATCGGGCGTATGCGCCAGGCGGTGGTGGCGATCTGGTACCCGATCAAGGACCTGCGCCAACTGCGGCGCTTCTACAGTGATCTGGAAAAGAGCAAGGCGCCCAAATTGCTGCGGGTGGAACTCTATGTGCATTCCACCGATGAGCCAACGCGGTTGAATGGTTCCGGTCTGGTGATCAGTAATCCGCCGTGGGGCCTGGAAGATGAGCTCAAGCAGATACTGCCCTGGCTGGCGAAACTGCTCGGCCAGACCCAGGGTGGTTGGCGCATGGACTGGCTGATCGAGGAGCAAGCGCCCTAAAGTCAGCCCGCACAGGCAAGGCCGCAGCACACCTTAAACGCCGCATACCGCAAGGAGCTTGTATGAGTTTGTCGTTGTTGAACCGCTATGCCTTTTTTGCCTTTTGCGTGCTGTTTACCTTGCTCAGCTTACCGTTTGTCGGCGGTCATCCCTGGCTGTGGATGCTGGTTGTACTGACTGCGCTGCTCAGTGCGGTGGGCCTGAATGACTTATTGCAGAGCCGCCATGCGGTGCGGCGCAATTACCCGATCCTCGGCAATATCCGTTACCTGGTTGAGGCTATTCGCCCGGAAATTCGCCAGTACCTGCTGGAGTCCGACAGCGAGCAGTTGCCGTTCTCGCGGGCGCAGCGCTCGCTGGTGTATGCGCGGGCCAAGAACCAGAGTGCCGACAAGGCCTTCGGCACCTTGAGCAACGTGTATCAGAGTGGCTTCGAGTTTATCGGCCACTCCATGTTGCCGGCCGCGCATGCCGACCCCAGTGGGTTTCGCGTGACGGTGGGCGGGCCGCAGTGCACGCAGCCGTACTCGGCGTCGGTATTCAATATCTCGGCCATGAGCTTTGGCTCGCTCAGCGCCAATGCCATTCGCGCGCTCAACCAGGGAGCCAAACTCGGCGGCTTCTATCACGACACCGGCGAGGGCAGCATCAGTCCCTATCACCGTGAACAGGGCGGTGATCTGGTTTGGGAGCTGGGCAGCGGTTACTTCGGTTGCCGTCAGGACAACGGCCAGTTTGACCCGCAGCGCTTTGCCGAGCAGGCCGCCAACCCGCAAGTGAAGATGATCGAGATCAAGCTCAGCCAGGGCGCCAAACCCGGCCACGGCGGCATCCTGCCCAAGCACAAGATCACCGCCGAAATTTCCCAGACCCGTGGCGTGCCCATGGGCCAGGACTGCGTGTCGCCCGCCAGCCACAGCGCATTCTCGACGCCGATTGAGCTGATGCAGTTTATTGCTCAACTGCGCGAGCTGTCCGCGGGTAAACCGGTGGGCTTCAAGTTCTGCCTCGGTCATCCCTGGGAGTTTATGGGGATCGCCAAGGCCATGCTGGAGACGGGGATATTGCCGGACTTTATCGTGGTCGATGGTAAGGAAGGCGGTACCGGCGCCGCGCCCGTGGAGTTCACTGACCATATCGGCGTGCCGCTGCGCGAGGGTCTGCTGTTTGTGCACAACACCCTGGTCGGTACGGGTCTGCGCGACAAGATTCGCATTGGCGCCAGCGGCAAGATCATCAGTGCGTTCGATATCGCCAGTGTACTGGCGCTGGGGGCCGACTGGGCCAACTCGGCCCGCGGCTTTATGTTTGCCATTGGCTGCATTCAGAGCCAGTCATGCCACACCAATAAATGCCCGACCGGTGTCGCCACCCAGGATGCCTTGCGCCAGCGCGCGCTGGTGGTGCCGGACAAGGCCGCGCGGGTGCACAGCTTTCACCGCAACACGCTCAAAGGCCTGGCCGAGATGCTCGCCGCCGCCGGCCTTGAGCACCCGGCGCAGATCGAGGCCAAGCATCTGGTGCGGCGCATGTCGGCGAGCGAGATCAAGCTCTACTCGCAGTTGCACGTGTTCCTTGAACCGGGCGAATTGCTCAGTGGCGAGGTGTCCGGGGAGTTCTATTCGCGGATGTGGCACATGGCGCAGGCCAGCAGCTTTGCGCCGGCCCAGTAAACGCAGGGCAGAGACGGGGCGCGCTAGCTGCGACCCTGGCCGGGCTCGACAAAGTAGCTCAGTTGCTGGCGCGGATTGAGGTATTCGAGCACCTCGCGCGGTAACTGCGCCGGACGCAGGCTCTTGTCGATGCTCAGGCGTGGCTCCTGCTCAAGATCAATAATCAGGGCCTCGTGTTTGGGCACATCGGCCGCGTAGACAATCAATGTGGGTTTCAACGGCTGGCTCGGATTCATGCCGAGCACCAGGCCGTAACGCTGGTCGTCCAGCTGCACCAGGCTGCCGGGCGGGTAGATGCCCATGCAGCGAATAAAGGCTTTCAGCGCCACCGCATCGAAACGCGCACTGTATTGCTTGAACATCAGGGCGATGGCTTCGTGCGGGCTTAGGGCATCACGCGGGTTCAGCGGGTTGCACAGGTTGTCGAACTGATTGGCGATGCACACCAGGCGACTCAGGCGGCCGATGGCCGCTTCGCGTAATTGGCGTGGATAACCGCTGCCGTCACAGTACTCATGGTGCTCGTTGATGATGCGCAGCACTTCGTCGTCGAGCATCAGCTTGTGGCCCATGCGCAGGCCGAATTCGCAGTGCAGTTGCAGCAGTTGTTGCTCTGGGCGGGTCAGCGGCTCGCTTTTCAGCAGCACCTTGCTCGGGACCTCCAGCTTGCCGACATCGTGCAGTAGCGCGCCCATGCCGAGAATATGACAGTCCTCGCTGTCCAGGCCGAGCTGGCGACCGAGTAGCAGGGCCAGCACCGTGACATTCAGGGAGTGGAAGTAGCTGTCTTCGGCTGATTTGCTATTGATGCTGTGCAGCACCACACCGCTGCCCCCGAGCAGGGTGTCGACCATGGCGCCAACAATCTCGCCGGCCTGCTTGCTGGCATCTTCCGGGCGGCTGCGCAGGGTCTGGTTGAGTGTTTTGACCTGCTGGCTGGCCTGGACGAATTTGCGCTCGACTTCGGCCAGGCGCTTGCGCAGCGCTTTGAGTTTTTCGGCGCGCTGCTGGCTGGCCTGTTCGGCCGGGCTGGGCGCACTGACCACCGCTGGTTCCGGGGCGGTGGGTTGGGTGGGCGCGCTGAGCGGCGGTACATCACTGCGTGCCGGGTCATAGCGCAGGCGTTCCAGCCCCAGTGCACGCAACGCCTTGATCTGGCCCTCGTCCTTGATCTTGAAGTTGCTGAAGGCAAAGTTGTGTTCCCACCAGGCCAGTTCGAGCTGGATATACAGGCCGACACAGAGCTGTTCCGGGGATATGTAGGCAGATGCTGCAGGCATGCGGGTATCGGCAATGATGGCTAATGGCTTGCAGTCTAGCGCTTTGCTGAAGCGCTGGCAGCAGTGAGCCGCTTCATACTCGCTGCGCTTGACTTAGTCGTGCGCCAGTTCCTGGGCAACTTCAGCGGCCCAGGCCAGCCAGGATTGTTCGCCGAGAATGCCACGGCGCAACGTCAGGTAGGGCAGGCGCAGCGCGCGGCGTTGCTCATCCGGCAGGGCCAGGTAGTCGCGCTCAATACTCAGCAGGCTGTCCAGTGTCTTGCGGTGCACGCTCACGTGGCGCTGCATTTCTTCGCGCAGGTTTTCCGTGCTGGTGTGGGCTCCGGCGTAGAGTTTGACCAGCAGCGCATCATTGATCTTGTTTGGTTGCACCGGCTCACCCAGCCAGCGCAGCAGTTCGGCGTGGCCAGCCGGCGTGAGGCGATAGTTTTTCTTGTCCGGCCGGGTGTCCTGAGCCTGCGCTTCGAATTCCAGCCAGCCGGCTTCACTGAGCTTTTTCAGCTCCAGATAAACCTGCTGGTGTTTGGCGTTCCAGAAATAGCCAAGGCCATCCTTGAAGCGCTTGAGCAGGTCGTAGCCGCTGCCGGGCTCACTTTCCAGCAGGATCAGAATGGCGTGTTTGAGCGACATAGGCAGGGTTCACGGGTTGGCTGAACGGTGCGCGGCAGTATACGGATTATGCAAAAAGTTGCAGCGGCTCCCTGTGCTGTCTAGTATGCAAAAAATTGCATAACAAAAATAACACTGGAGCACCTCATGAAACGCACTGGTACCCGCTTCCGTCCGCGTCTGGTTCGTGATGACTACGACGCCATCATCATCGGCTCCGGCATGGGTGGCCTGACCGCTGCCGCGTTGCTGGCCAAACTCGGCAAGCGCGTGTGCGTGCTGGAGCAGCACTACACCGCTGGCGGTTATACCCACAGTTACGAGCGTGAAGGTTACGAGTGGGATGTGGGCGTGCATTACATCGGCGAGGTGCACAAGCCCTGGTCGATGATCCGCCGGGTGTTCGATGTGATCAGCGACGGCAAGCTCGAGTGGGCACCGATGGATGCGCGCTACGACCGCATCATCCTGGGCGATAGCGTGATCGATTACGTGGCCGGGCGTGACGAGTTCAAGGCCGAGATGAAGCTGCACTTCCCTGATGAGGCGCAGGCGATTGACCGTTATGTGGCGCTGCTCAGCGAGGTCAGCGCCAAGGTGCCGCGCTTCTTCGCCGGACAAGCCATGCCGCGCTCGCTGGGCATGCTCTACAGCAAGCTACGGCGCTGGTGGTTGCCGGATTACTTCTTCAAGACCACCCGTGAAGTGCTCGAAGGCCTGACCCAGAATCAGCAGCTGATCGGCGCGCTGACGGCGCAGTGGGGTGACTACGGCCTGCCGCCGGCGCAAGCGGCATTTGTGATGCACGCCATGGTCGCCAAGCACTACATCACCGGCGGCAACTACCCGGTGGGCGGTGCGACGAAGATTTCCGAAACCATCATCCCGGTGATCGAAGCGGCGGGCGGCCATGTATTCACCTATGCCGGCGTCGACAAGATTCTGATCGAGAATGGCCGGGCGGTTGGCGTGCGTATGCAAAAAGATGGCGTCGAAATTCGCGCGCCACAGATCGTCAGTTGTGCCGGGTTGGTGCCCACCTATACGCGGTTGCTGGAACCGCAGGTGGCCAGTGAATATGGTCTGTTAAGGCATATGCCCAAGGTCGAACTGTCCGCCGCCACCCTGTGCCTGTACGCCGGTTTCAAGGGCAGCGCGACCGAGCTGAAATTGCCGAAGACCAATTACTGGGTCTATCCGACCTTTGATCACGACCTCAACGTCCGTGCGTTCAAAAACGGTGACAGCGAACAGACGCCGCTGACTTATATCTCCTTCCCCTCGGCCAAAGACCCGGCCTGGGATGGCCAATACCCAAACAAGGCCACGGTGGAAATCGTCGCCCTGGCGCAGCCCGAGTGGTTCGCGCAGTGGAAGGGCAGCACCTGGGGCAAGCGTGGCGCCGAGTACGAAGCGCTGAAGAGCAAACTCACCGACGGCTTGCTGGAAACCCTGTACCAACAGCAGCCACAGCTGCGCGGCGCGCTGGATTTCTGTGAGCTGGGTACGCCGCTGTCTACCGAGTGGTACCAGTGGAACGAGCAGGGTGAGATCTATGGTATCGACCATACCGTGCAGCGTTTTGAGCAGCACTGGATTCACAGCCAGACGCCGATCAAGGGGCTCTACCTGACCGGCGCGGACACGGTGACAGCCGGGGTCGGCGGCGCCTTGATGGCGGGGGTGTTGACCGCTTCGCGCATGCTCGGCTGGCGCGGCTACAGGGTCGGCAAACTGTTGAAAAACTGGGTGCCGGATGCGGCCACGGATAGCCGCCCACGCGCAGCGGGTATCAGTGGCTAAACCATCAGGTCGACACTGTTGCCCAGGTGCGGTGGGTTGCTTGGGGTGCTGGCCGGTGTGGCGGCCTGCACCAGGCTGCCGATGCTGGCGCTTTGCAGCTCCAGGGTTTTGCGCAGTAGCATGAGCGATGCCAGGGCAGAAGCCTGCGCCGCCGCTTGGGCAGAGACCGAGCTGGTCAGGTTGCTGATGTTCATGCTGCTGCTCCTCTCGCAACCCTACGCGGGTAGGCACACGCCGGTGCCGCCCAGGCCACAATAGCCGCCGGGGTTTTTCGCCAGGTACTGCTGGTGATAAGCCTCGGCGTAATAGAACGGCGGCGCGTCGCGGATTTCGGTGGTGATCGGGCCGAAGCCGGCTTTCTCCAGCTCGGCCTGGAACTGTGCCTGGCTGGCCTCGGCTGCCGTCAACTGCGCCGGCCCGTAACAATAGATCGCCGAGCGATACTGGCTGCCGATGTCGTTGCCCTGGCGCATGCCCTGGGTCGGGTTGTGCGCCTCCCAGAATACTTTCAGCAAGGCCTCGTAAGTGGTGAGTTGCGGGTCGAACACCACCAGCACCACTTCGGTGTGGCCGGTCAGGCCTGAGCAGGTCTCATCGTAGGTCGGGTTGGGGGTGTGGCCGCCGGCATAACCGACAGCGGTGCTCCACACGCCCGGTTGCTGCCAGAAGCGCCGCTCGGCCCCCCAGAAACAGCCCAGGGCAAACACGGCCTGTTGCATGCCGGCGGGAAACGGCGCTTGCAGCGCGTTACCGTTGACGAAGTGGGCAGCCGGCACCTGCATGGCTTCGGCGCGGCCAGGCAGGGCCTGCTCGGCGGTGGGCAGTTCGAGTTTGTGGGCGAGAATTTGCGAACGCAGAACCATGAGCCATTTCCTCAGCTTAAGCAGGTATGCCATAGACCATTATTGGCCAGGCTTGTTACAGGCCGGTCGGTTTTATCTCGGGTAGCGCTTGAGGCTTTCCAGCAGATCACGGCTGGCGATGGGCTTGTCGAACAGGTAGCCCTGGCCGATATCGCACTGCTGGCGGCGCAGAAAGTTCAGCTGCGCGGCCGTCTCGATGCCTTCGGCCACGACCTTGAGTTTCAGGTTGTGAGCCATGGCGATCACGGCGGAGGTGATTTCCATGTCGTCCTGATTCTCCGGGATGTCCTTGATAAAGCTGCGATCAATTTTGATCACATCGATGGGGAATTTCTTCAGGTAGCTGAGTGACGAATAGCCGGTGCCGAAGTCGTCCATGGCCAGGGTCAGGCCGAGGCTTTTCAAGCGATTGAGCTGTTCGCGGGTGTCGCCGGTAGCCTCCAGCAGCAGGCTTTCGGTCAGCTCAAGTTCCAGCAGGGCCGGGTCCAGTTGTTCGTCGGTCAGGATGGCGGTGATTTCGCCTACCAGATCGGGGTCGGAAAACTGTTTGGGCGACAGGTTGATGGCCATTTGCAGGGGCGGATAACCGAGCGCGATCAGTTGTTTGCTCATGCGGCAGGCCTGGCGGGTGACCCACTTGCCAATGGGGATGATCAGGCCGGTTTCTTCCGCCACGCTGATGAATTTATCCGGGCTGATCATGCCCTTGTCCGGATGGTGCCAGCGCAGCAGCGCCTCCAGCCCCAGTAGCCGGCCGCTCTTCAGGCACAACTTGGGTTGGTAGAACACCTCCAGCTCGTTCTGCATCAGGGCGCGGCGCAGGTTGCTCTCGACGAACAATTTGTAGTGGGCTTCGGCATTGAGCGTGTCGGTAAACACCTGCAGTTGGTTTTTCCCGTTGGCCTTGGCTTTGTGCAGAGCCAGCCCCGTGTGCTTCATCAGCGTTTGTGGGTCGTTGCCGTGCCCGGGGGCGCAGGCCAGCCCGATGGAGCCGGTGACGTTGATCAGCTGGTTGTCGACGAACAGTGGCTTGTCCAGCGTGCTCAGCAGCTTCTGCGCCATGCCCTGGCTGTCGGCCTGGTTGGTGTCCAGCAGTACCGCAAACTCGTTGCTGGCAAAGCGCGCCAGTACGCTTTTGGCGGGTAAGGTATTGCGCAGGCGTCGCGCCAGGCTGACCAGCAGTTTGTCGCCGGTCTGATGGCCGAGGCTGTCGTTGATCCGCTTGAAGTTGTCGATGTCCACCAGCAACAGGCTGATCGGTTTACCCGGGTGTTCGCTGAAGTGGCTTTCCAGCGAACGGATAAAGGCGTAGCGGTTACCCAGCCCGGTCAGGTTGTCGTGGAAGGCGAGGCGCTCGATGTGCTGTTGCGCCTGCTTGCTGGCGGTAACGTCTTCGTAGATGCCGATGTAGTGGGTCAGGTTGCCGTCATCGGCGTGCACCTTGGACAGCGACAATTGCCCCCAGTAGGGTTCGAGGTTCTTGCGCCGACTCTTGAATTCGCCTTGCCAGCTGTTGTGTTCGGCCAGGCTGGAGCGGGCGTCGAACAGCAGGTCGCTGAGGTTTTCCAGGGCGGGGATTTCTGACAGGCGATGGCCCTGCACTTCGCTGGCGCTGTACAGGGTGATCGCGGTGAAGCTCGGATTGACGTACTCCACCAGGCCGTCGCGGTCGAGCAGGATAAAGGCGCTGGAGCTTTGCTCGACCGCACGCTGGAACAGGTGCAGGGCGTTGGTGGCTGAACGGCGTTGCTGGTTGGTTACGACCTGGGCGTACTGGTCGGCCAGTTCGCCAGCAAAGGAAATTTCATCGGCCTGCCAGGTCCGTGGTGAGCCGGTGTGTTCCAGGCACAATACGCCGACCACCTCACCCGCGACGCGGATGCTGGCATCCAGCAGGGCGGTGATGCCCATGGGTTGCAGGTAGCTGCTGCTCAGCTCGCAGGTGCGGGGGTCCTGGTGCGCGTCGTGTGCATCCAGGGCACGGCCACTGTGCAGCGTACGCAGGTAAACGGGGTAGGGGCTGGCGTCGAGATCGGCCTGGTCGATGTGCCGGCCCTGGTCCTGTTCATAGAGGGCCACCGCTTGCAGCATATGCTCGTTAAGGTTCCAGATGCCGGCACGGCTGACGCCATACAGCTCGCAGGCGCTTTGCGTGATCAGTTCGGCGGCTTCACGTAACGGATCACTGTCGTCATAGTGATGGCGCGCGAGGGTGATGATCAGTTGCTGCTGGGCATGGGTGCGGCGTTGCTGTGCCTGTAGATCGGCCTGGCTGCGCTGGTACAGTTCGAGGGTTTGCGCTGAGCCGGCGGTTTGTCCATTCGTCACCAGCAGGTAGCCACGCAGCAAGTGCCGGCCACGTTGCTTGAAGGCTTCACCCACTTCCATCAGGGTCAGGTTGCCGCGCGGGGTGTGCAGGCGGTACTGCACGCTGTAGTGGCGGCGTTCGGCAAGCTGTTGGGCAATGTTGTCGTGCAGCTGATAGCGAACCGTGGGTTCCATCAGGCTGGCGTAGGGTGCATCGAGTAGCGAGCACAGTTCCTGGGCTGCCAGGCCGAACTGCAGTTCACAGCCTGAATCGAGGTGCAGCAGGGTCCAGCTGGCTTCATTCAAGCGCTCGAAACGCAGCAAGCCAAGGCGCGATGGCACTGGCAACTGTGTCACAACCTCGGCCGCTAAACGACTCGCGGCATCGGGATGGCTTTTCATTCGGTGGCTGGCTTCCAGTATGCTGATTGAAGCGGCAATCGACTCACTTCATTTATAGCGTCGGGTAAGGGTGCATCATGCAATTGCGACTGACAAGAAAACTAATATCCGCCGTGTTGCTGAGTAGCTGTATGGCCACCACGCCGGCGTTTGCTGCCGAGCCGGGCACGGGCTTGAGCAGTAGCGAACAGGGCAGTTATCTGCTTGAACTCAAGCGTCTTTACCTGACCCAGAATGAGCGCCAGGCACTGCTGGCGCACTGCAACGATCTGCTGAAAACCTATGCCTTGCGTGCGGCCTATCAGGTGGGCCAGGCGCATCGTCAGGATGTGCTCTATCAACTGCGTCAGGGCGAAGCCGGTGAGCTGCTGCTGCGTGAGGAAATCCGTGGGCAGCAAGGTACCGATATTGCCGTGCGCAACCAGCGAGTGCCGTTGTTTGGCGTCGACCCTTTTGTGCGCTACGAGTGCCCGCTCAACGGTATCAGCTGTGTGCTGAATAACCCTAATGACGGTAGCCCGTTATTGACCATCGTGCGTGATCACAAAGGTGCCGCCGAGCTGGCCAAAGCCTTGAGCTTTCTGATTCGTAATCTGCAGAAGGGCTGAGTTTTTTCGGCTGCTGTTTTTGAGTTGAGAGTCTGTTTGCGAGATCGCGAGCTAGAGATAAACGCCGTTTAGCCGACGCGCAGCAGATCGTAGCCAAACCCTAAAAAAAACCCCGCCGAAAGGGGCGGGGTCGAGGATACGAGCGTGGCTGCTCGAAAGTTGATGCGTTACAGCAGCATGGTGCGGATGTCCGCCAGTACGTCACCCAGGTGCTTGGTGAAGCGCGCCGCGGCGGCGCCGTTGATGACCCGGTGGTCGTAGGACAGCGACAGCGGCAGCATCAGCTTGGGCTGGAAGGCTTTGCCATCCCACACCGGCTGGATGGTGGCCTTGCTGACACCTAGAATCGCCACTTCCGGCGCGTTGACGATCGGCGTAAAGCCGGTGCCGCCAATGTGCCCGAGGCTGGAGATGGTGAAGCAGGCGCCCTGCATGTCATCAGCCGAGAGCTTCTTGCTGCGTGCCTTCTCCGCCAAGGCAGCGGCTTCGGCAGCCAGCTGCAGCAGGCTCTTCTGGTCGACGTTCTTGATCACCGGCACCAGCAGGCCATCCGGGGTGTCCACGGCAAAGCCGATGTGCACGTATTTCTTGCGGATGATCGCTTTGCCGCTCGGCGCCAGGGAGCTGTTGAAGTCCGGCAGTTCCTTGAGCAGGAAGGCGCAGGCTTTCAGCAGCAGTGGCAGTACGGTGAGCTTGACCCCGGCCTTTTCCGCCGCGCCTTTCTGCGCCACGCGGAAGGCTTCCAACTCGGTGATATCGGCGGAGTCGAACTGAGTCACGTGGGGTACGTTGAGCCAGCTGCGGTGCAGGTTGTTGGCGCCGACCTGCATCAGGCGGGTCATGGCCACTTCTTCGATTTCACCAAACTTGCTGAAATCTACCACCGGGATCGGCGGGATACCTGCGCCACCGGTTGCGCCGGCGGCTGGAGCGTCCTTGGCCTTCTGCATCATCGCTTTGACGTAAAGCTGCACGTCTTCTTTGAGGACGCGCCCTTTCGGCCCGGTGCCCGTTACAGCAGACAGCTCGACGCCGAACTCGCGCGCCAGCAGACGCACCGCCGGGCCCGCATGTACCTTGGCGCCGTCCCGCTTGGGCGCGGCGGTGACGCTGGCAGCGGCGGCTGCTAGCGAGGCGATGGCGCTGACTTCGGCGGCGACCGCAGGATGCGCACCGGCCGGAACCTTATGCACATCGCTGGCAGGTGCAGCGGCCGGTGTCGGTGCTGCGGCGGCAGCTGGAGCCGCAGCGGCGCCCGCGACTTTCAGCTTGAGAATGAAATCACCGGTACCGACTTCGTCTTCCAGTTTGACGCTGATGCTTTCCACCACGCCGGCAGCCGGCGAGGGAATTTCCATGCTGGCCTTGTCCGATTCCAGGGTGATCAGCGATTGATCGGCTTCGACCGTATCGCCGACCTTAATCAGAATTTCGATGACCCTGGCTTTGCCGTCCGAGCCGATATCCGGCACATGCACATCCTGCACGCTGCTGCTGGCCTGTGCGGCTGGCGCAGGGGCGGCGGCTGGTGCAGATGCGGCTGGCGCAGCCGCCTTGGGTTCTTCAGGCGCTGGCGCAGCGGATGCTGCTGGAGCGGCTTCGGCAGCCCCTTCGATTTCCAGCTCGAGCAGTTCGTCGCCTTCTTTCAGGCGGTCGCCCAGCTTCACCTTCAGGCTTTTGACCACGCCGGCTTTCGGCGCGGGGATTTCCATGCTGGCCTTGTCCGACTCCAGGGTCAGCACGCTCTGATCGGCCTCGATGCGATCACCGACCTTGACCATCAGTTCGATTACTTCACCCTCACCACCACCGATGTCGGGTACGCGAATCAATTCACTCATCGTTTCGCTCCTTAGCAGTCCAGTGGGTTGAGTTTTTCCGGGTTGATGCCGAACCGGACTATGGCTTCGGCCACCACCTTCGGTTCGATATCACCACGGTCAGCGAGGGCTTCTAGGGCAGCCAAGACCACCCAGTTGCGGTCCACTTCGAAGAAGTGGCGCAGCTTCTTGCGGCTGTCGCTGCGGCCGAAGCCGTCGGTGCCCAGAACTTTGAACTCTTTGCTCGGCACCCACTGGCGAATCTGTTCGGCGAACAGCTTCATGTAGTCGGTGGAGGCAATCACCGGGCCTTTGCGACCGCTCAGGCACTCTTCCACGTAGGTCTGCTTGGGTTTCTGCCCCGGATGCAGGCGGTTGCTGCGCTCCACGGCCAGGCCGTCGCGACGCAGCTCGTTGAAGCTGGTTACGCTCCACACGTCAGCGGCCACGTTGAACTCGTCACGCAGGATCTTCGCCGCCTCGCGTACTTCACGCAGGATGGTGCCGGAGCCGAGCAGCTGCACATGGTGCGCGGCTTCCTTCTTGTCCTCTTCGAGCAGGTACATGCCCTTGATGATGCCGTCCTCGACACCGGCCGGGATGGCGGGCTGCTGGTAGGACTCGTTCATCACGGTGATGTAGTAGAAGACGTCCTGTTGCTCTTCGGTCATCTTCTTCATGCCGTCCTGAATGATCACCGCCAGCTCGTAGCCGTAGGTGGGGTCATAGGTGCGGCAGTTGGGGATGGTCGCCGCCAGCATGTGGCTGTGGCCGTCTTCGTGCTGCAGGCCTTCACCATTCAGCGTGGTGCGGCCGGCGGTGCCACCGATCAGGAAGCCACGGGTACGGCTGTCGCCGGCGGCCCAGGCCAGGTCGCCAATGCGCTGGAAGCCGAACATCGAGTAGAAGATGTAGAACGGCAGCATCGGCTGGTTATGGCTGGAGTACGACGTACCCGCAGCAATGAACGAGCTCATGGCGCCGGCTTCGTTGATGCCTTCTTCGAGAATCTGGCCCTTCTTGTCCTCGCGGTAGAACATCACCTGGTCTTTATCCACCGGCTCGTAGAGCTGGCCGACCGAGGAATAGATGCCCAGTTGGCGGAACATGCCTTCCATACCGAAGGTGCGGGCTTCGTCCGGGATGATCGGCACGATGCGCGAGCCGATGTCCTTGTCCTTGACCAGCTGCGCGAGGATGCGCACGAAGGCCATGGTGGTGGAAATTTCGCGGTCGCCGGAGCCGTCGAGGATGGCCTTGAGGGTTTCCAGCGGCGGTGTCGGAATGCTGAAGCTCTTGGCTCGGCGCTGCGGCACGAAACCGCCAAGGGCGGCGCGGCGCTCGCTCAGGTAACGGGCTTCGGCGCTGCCGGCTTCCGGCTTGAGGAACGGCAGGTTTTCCAGCTCTTCGTCCTTGACCGGAATGTCGAAGCGGTCGCGGAAGTGCTTGAGGCTTTCGGTGTCGACCTTCTTGGTGTTGTGCGCGATGTTCTTCGCTTCACCGGCGCCGGTGCCATAGCCTTTAACCGTCTTGGCCAGGATCACGGTCGGCTGTTCTTTATGGTTGACCGCCTGGTGGTAGGCCGCATAGACCTTGTACGGGTCGTGACCGCCGCGGTTGAGCTTCCAGATCTCGTCGTCGGACAGGTCGGCGACCATCGCCTTGAGTTCCGGCGAGTTGAAGAAGTGTTCGCGGACGAAGGCGCCGTCCTTAGCCTTGTAGTTCTGGTATTCGCCGTCGATCACTTCGTCCATGCGGCGTTGCAGGATGCCGTCGACGTCCTTGGCCAGCAGTGGGTCCCAGAAACGGCCCCAGACCACTTTGTTGACGTTCCAGCCACCGCCACGGAACACGCCTTCGAGTTCCTGGATGATCTTGCCGTTGCCGCGCACCGGGCCGTCGAGGCGCTGCAGGTTGCAGTTGATGACGAAGATCAGGTTGTCGAGTTTTTCGCGGCCGGCCAGGGAGATGGCGCCAAGGGATTCCGGCTCATCGCACTCGCCGTCGCCCATGAAGCACCAGACCTTCTGCTTGCCGGCCGGGATAAAGCCGCGCGCTTCCAGGTACTTCATGAAGCGTGCCTGATAGATCGCCTGGATCGGGCCAAGGCCCATGGATACGGTGGGGAACTGCCAGAAGTCCGGCATCAGCCAGGGGTGTGGGTAGGACGACAGACCCTTGCCATCGACTTCCTGGCGGAAGTTGTTCATCTGCTCTTCAGTGATACGGCCTTCCATAAAGGCGCGGGCGTACACGCCGGGCGATGCGTGGCCCTGGAAGAAGATCAGGTCGCCGCCGTGCTCCTCGGTAGGCGCCTGGAAGAAGTAGTTGAAGCCGATGTCATACAGGGTCGCCGAGGAGGCGAAGCTGGAGATGTGGCCGCCCAGATCCGAGTCTTTCAGGTTGGTGCGCATCACCATGGCCAGCGCGTTCCAGCGTACCAGCGAGCGGATGCGGCGTTCCATGAACAGATCGCCAGGCATGCGTGCTTCGTGAGTCAGCGGGATGGTGTTGCGGTAGGGCGTGGTGATTGCGTACGGCAGCTGAGAACCACTGCGGGTGGCCAGCTCGCCCATACGGGTCATCAGGTAATGGGCGCGGTCTTCACCCTCGTTATCGAGGACGGACTCAAGGGCGTCCAGCCATTCCTGGGTTTCGACGGGATCGAGGTCTTGCATGGCTTGCTCCAGGGCGGAAAGGCTTCCAGAATCGGAGGCCAGGTTTCGTGGCCGACTTCGTGAGTGGCCGCGTGAATTCTTGGATTGACCGGGGGTAGGACCGGCTCCGTGTAGTTTTACTACATTCAGACGCCGATTTCAGCCTTTTGGATACAATCTTTGGTAGTAAAACTACAATTATTTCTCTGCCAGTGATTCGACCCGCTCTAGAGCGGGGAGTGCCGTCCATGATCGCTGCGCTGGCAGATCGCTAAAAAGGATAGACCATGAGCCTGCCCGTGCTGGCCTCTTTGCCGGCTGCCTTGTCCCCCCTCGCACTGCGCGCCGAACAGTCCCTGCAACACGCATTTGCTGGCCTCTCCAGTGAGGCGGCCGCTGCTTTCGCGGGCTGGCCGGGCGAGCGCCTTGAGGCGTTGCGGCGGGTTGGTGCGGCCAGTGATTTTGTCGTGCAACAGGGGCTGCGCGACCCGCAGATGTTGCTCGACCTGGCGGCCAGTGGTGAGCTGGAGCGCCGCCTTGCTGCGGGTGAGTTGCGCGCTCAACTGGCTCAGGCGCTTACCGGATGTGCAGATGACGATGAATTGGGGCGGCGCCTGCGGCGTTTTCGTAACCGCCAGCAGTTGCGCATCATCTGGCGTGATATCAGTCGTCAGGCTGACCTGATCGAAACCTGCCGCGACCTCTCGGACTTGGCCGATGCCTGTATCGATCTGGCCTACCACTGGCTCTATCCACAGCACTGTGTGCAGTTTGGTACGCCTATCGGTCGGCACTCCGGGCAGGTGCAACATATGGTGATCCTCGGCATGGGCAAGTTGGGTGCCCATGAGCTCAATCTGTCGTCGGACATCGACCTGATCTTCGGTTATCCCGAAGGTGGTGAAACCGAAGGGGTAAAGCGCCCGCTGGATAACCAGGAGTTCTTTATTCGCCTCGGTCAGAAGCTGATCAAGGCGCTGGATGTCATCACCGTCGAGGGCTTTGTTTTCCGCACCGATATGCGCCTGCGCCCCTATGGTTCATCCGGTTCGCTGGTGTTCAGCTTTAACGCGCTGGAGCAGTACTACCAGGATCAGGGGCGCGACTGGGAGCGTTACGCCATGATCAAGGCGCGGGTGGTCGGTGGCGATCAGCTTGCCGGCGCACAGTTGCTGGAGATGCTGCGGCCGTTCGTCTACCGGCGCTATCTGGACTTCTCGGCGATTGAAGCGCTGCGCGCCATGAAGCAGTTGATCCAGCAGGAGGTACGGCGCAAGGGCATGGCCGAGAACATCAAGCTCGGTTCCGGCGGCATCCGCGAAGTCGAGTTTATCGCCCAGGCCTTCCAGCTGATTCACGGCGGGCGCGACCTCAGCCTGCAGCAACGTTCGCTGTTTGCCGTACTCAATACCCTGCGTGATCAGGGGTACTTGCCGTCGGCGGTGACCGATGAGTTGCGCGATGGTTATGCCTTCCTGCGTTATGCCGAGCACGCGCTGCAGGCCATCGATGACCGGCAGACGCAGATGCTCCCGGACAACGATCAGGACCGTGCGCGGGTGGCCTTTATTATGGGCTTCGACAGTTGGCAGGCGTTTCATGAGCAGCTGATGCACTGGCGTGGGCGAGTGGACTGGCACTTCCGCCAGGTGATCGCCGATCCGGATGAAGAGGACGGCGGTGCCTCGGCCGAAGAGGCTGTGGGCTGCGAATGGCTACCGTTGTGGGACGACGTGCAGGACGAAGAGGCGGCCTGCAAGCAGCTGGCTGAAGCCGGCTTTGCCGAGGCGCAGCCTGCCTGGCAACGTTTGTTGGGGCTGCGCAACAGTAACCAGGTGCGCACCATGCAGCGCCTCGGGCGTGAGCGCCTGGATGCCTTTGTGCCACGTTTGCTGGCGCAGGCGGTGGAGCATGACAATCCCGACCTGGTATTGGAGCGCGTGCTGCCGCTGATCGAAGCCGTGGCGCGGCGTTCTGCCTACCTGGTGCTGCTCACGGAAAACCCCAATGCGCTGCAGCGGCTACTAACCCTGTGCGCCGCCAGCCCGTGGATTGCCGAACAGATCACCCGCTTCCCGCTGCTGCTCGATGAGCTGCTCAATGAAGGACGCCTGTTCAAACCACCGCTGGCCCCTGAGCTGGCCGCCGAGCTGCGTGAGCGACTGATGCGCATTCCCGAGGAGGATCTGGAACAGCAGATGGAGGCGCTGCGTCACTTCAAACTGGCGCACCGCCTGCGCGTGGCCGCCTCGGAAATTGCCGGCACCCTGCCGCTGATGAAGGTCAGTGATTACCTGACCTGGCTGGCCGAGACCATCCTCGATCAGGTGCTGGCGCTGGCCTGGCACCACACGGTCAGTAAATACGGTGCACCGCGGCGTGCCGATGGCAGCCTCTGCGCCCCGGATTTCGTCATCGTCGGCTACGGCAAGGTCGGCGGCATCGAGCTGGGCCACGGTTCGGACCTCGACCTGGTGTTTATCCATGACGGCGATCCGCATGCGGAAACCGATGGTGAAAAGTCCATTGACGGTGCGCAGTTCTTCAATCGCCTGGGCCAGCGCATCATCCATCTGCTGACCACCCAGACCAACTCCGGCCAGCTCTACGAAGTGGATATGCGTCTGCGTCCTTCTGGCGCGGCAGGGTTGCTGGTCAGTTCGCTGGGCGCGTTTGAGCGCTATCAGCAGGGCGAGGCCTGGACCTGGGAACACCAGGCCCTGGTTCGCGCCCGGGTGTTGGTGGGCTGTGCGCGGGTCGGCAAGGCGTTTGAGGCCGTGCGCGCCGGGGTGCTGGGGCGTGAGCGCGACCTGGATACGCTGCGCGCCGAGGTCAGCGAGATGCGCGCGAAGATGCGTGACAACCTCGGCAGCAAGACTACAGCCGCCGGAACGGCAGCCAATGCCTTCGAGGCCGCGGCCCCGTTCGACCTCAAGCAGGACGCCGGTGGTATCGTCGATATTGAATTTATGGTGCAATACGCGGCCCTGGCCTGGTCGCACCAGCACCCGGAATTGCTTGAGTTCACAGACAATATTCGCATTCTGGAAGGGCTGGAACGGGTGGGCTTGCTGGCGGGTGAAGATGCTCGTTTGTTGCAGGATATCTACAAGGCTTACCGTTCGGCGGCACACCGGCAGGCGCTGCAGAAGCAGCCTGGGGTGGTCAGCGGTGAGCAGTTTGCCGAGGAGCGGCGCACGGTGATGCGCATCTGGCAAGCATTGGGGTTGAGCTGAACATAAGAATGCCGGGCGCGCAGCGTGACCGGTTAATGCTGTACCAATCGAATCTGAGGAGCAGGCAATTATGTCGATGGCCGATCGTGATGGCGTGATCTGGTATGACGGCGAGCTGGTGCCGTGGCGCAATGCGACCACCCACGTGCTGACCCATACCCTGCACTACGGCATGGGCGTGTTCGAGGGCGTGCGCGCCTACAACACCCCGCAGGGTACGGCGATTTTCCGCCTGCAAGCGCACACTGATCGCCTGTTCGATTCGGCCCACATCATGGGCATGAAGATTCCGTTCAGCAAAGACGAAATCAACGAAGCCACCCGCGCCGCCGTGCGTGAGAACAACCTGGAAAGCGCCTATATCCGCCCGATGGTGTTCTACGGATCTGAAGCCATGGGCCTGCGCGCCAATGGTCTGAAAACCCAGGTGATCGTCGCGGCCTGGAGCTGGGGGGCCTACATGGGCGATGAAGCCCTGCAGATCGGTATCAAGGTGCGTACCAGCTCCTTTACCCGTCATCACGTCAATATCTCGATGACCCGCGCCAAGGCCAACGGCAACTACATCAACTCGATGCTGGCGTTGCAGGAAGCCATCTCCGGCGGGGCCGACGAAGCCATGCTGCTGGACCCGGAAGGTTATGTGGCGGAAGGCTCGGGCGAGAACATCTTCCTGGTCAAAAACGGTGTGATCTACACCCCGGAAGTGACCTCCTGCCTGAACGGCATCACCCGCAACACCATTCTGACCCTGGCCGCCGAGCACGGTATCGAAGTGGTCGAGAAGCGCATCACCCGCGATGAGGTGTATATCGCCGACGAGGCCTTCTTCACCGGCACCGCCGCTGAAGTCACGCCCATTCGTGAGGTCGATGGCCGGCAGATCGGCGCAGGCCGCCGTGGGCCGATCACCGAGAAGCTGCAAACTGCTTATTTTGACTTGGTGACGGGTAAAACCGATGCCCATGCCGAGTGGCGTACGCTGGTCAAATAAGCGTCTGGCGTTGGCCGAATGCTGCGGCATCCGGTCTGTTGGCTAGGCTGAAAGTCGAGCGTTGAGTCTGTCCGGGAGGCGAAAGCCTCCTTGGTCGTTTCTGGAAAAGGCATGAAAATACTGATCGTGGGCCCCAGCTGGGTAGGTGACATGGTGATGGCGCAGACGCTGTTCCAGTGCCTGCAACAGCGCCATCCCGGCTGTGTAATCGATGTGCTGGCCCCTGAGTGGAGTCGGCCGATTCTTGAGCGCATGCCCGAAGTGCGTCAGGCCCTGAGCTTTCCGCTCGGGCATGGCGTGCTGGAATTGGCCACGCGGCGCAAGATCGGCAAGTCCCTGGCTGGCCAGTACGATCAGGCAATTCTGCTGCCCAACTCACTCAAGTCTGCACTGGTGCCGTTTTTCGCCGGTATCCCTAAGCGCACCGGCTGGAAGGGCGAGCTGCGTTACGGCCTGCTTAACGACATCCGAGTCCTCGATAAAGACCGCTACCCGCTGATGATCGAGCGCTTTATGGCGCTGGCCTTCGAGCCGGGTGCTGTATTGCCGCAACCCTATCCACGCCCAGCCTTGCAGATCGACGCGCAAAGTCGCGACGCCGCCTTGGCCAAGTTTGGCTTGAGTTTGGACCGCCCGGTGTTGGCGTTGTGTCCGGGCGCCGAGTTTGGTGAAGCCAAGCGCTGGCCGAGCGAGCATTACGCCAAGGTCGCCGAGCTGAAGATTCGTGCCGGCTGGCAGGTCTGGTTATTTGGCTCGAAGAGTGATCATGCGGTCGGTGAGGCGATTCGTGCCCGCTTGATTCCTGGCTTGCGTGAAGAATCAAGCAATCTGGCCGGTGAAACCAGCCTGGCCGAGGCCATCGATCTGCTGTCCTGTGCAGGGGCGGTGGTGTCCAACGATTCCGGCCTGATGCATGTGGCGGCCGCGCTGAACCGTCCGCTGGTGGCGGTCTACGGCTCGACTTCTCCGGGCTTTACTCCGCCCCTGGCCGAGCAGGTGGAAGTCGTGCGCCTGGGCCTGGAATGCAGCCCGTGCTTCGACCGCACCTGCCGCTTCGGCCATTACAACTGCCTGGGTCAGCTCAAGCCGCGCCCGGTGATCGAGGCGCTGGATCGTCTGGTCAGTGACCCGGTCGAGGTTGAATAGCTTGCGGGTTCTGTTGATTAAAACCTCCTCGCTGGGCGATGTGGTGCACACCTTGCCGGCGCTGACCGATGCCGTACGAGCGATTCCCGGCATCCAGTTTGACTGGGTGGTGGAGGAGGGCTTTGCCGAGATTCCAGCCTGGCACCCGGCCGTGGCGCAGGTGATTCCGGTGGCCATTCGGCGCTGGCGCAAGCACCTCTGGCAAACCTTCAGGCAGGGTGAGTGGAAGCGCTTCAAGCAGCGTCTTGGCGAAACCCAGTATGACCTGGTCATCGATGCCCAGGGCCTGCTGAAAAGCGCCTGGCTGACCCGTTACGTCAATGCGCCAATTGCCGGCCTGGATCGTGACTCGGCGCGCGAGCCCCTGGCCAGCCGCTTCTATGATCGCGCTTATGCGGTGCCGCGCGAGCAGCATGCGCTGGAGCGTACCCGTCAACTATTCGCCCAGGCGCTGGGCTATGCGCTGCCGGCCGGCCTGGGTGATTACGGTTTGAATCGCGCGTTACTGGCAGATACTGCGCCGCTGCCTTACTTGTTGTTTCTGCATGGCACCACCTGGGCCAGCAAACACTGGCCCGAAGCCGAGTGGCGCCAGCTGGCCGAGCAGATGAGTGCTCTGGGCTGGGCAGTGCGCCTGCCCTGGGGCAATGACGCCGAGAAGGCGCGTGCCGAGCGCATCGCCGCCGGTATTGAAAACGCTGCCGTACTGCCCAGGTTAAACCTTGCCGGGGTTGCCAAGGTCATCGCGGGCGCCAGCGCCTGTGTAGCGGTGGATACCGGCTTGGGGCATTTGGCTGCGGCGCTGGATGTGCCGAGTATTTCGCTGTACGGCCCGACCTTGCCGGGGCGAGTGGGGGCCTATGGTCGTGGCCAGGTGCATTTGTGCGCCACTGGGCCGAACGCAGGCTCGGGTGATCGGCATAAGGCCTGTTTCGATGGGTTGGATGCCGAGCGCGTCGCCACTGAACTGCAGGCCCTGCTACTGGCCGAGGAAGCCGTCTGATGCAACTCGCTTTTATCCTCTATAAGTATTTTCCCTTCGGTGGCCTGCAGCGCGACTTTATGCGCATCGCCCTGGAGTGCCAGGCGCGTGGCCACGCCATTCGCGTCTATACGCCGATCTGGGAAGGTGAAGTGCCGACAGGTTTTGAGGTGGTGGTGGTGCCAGTCAAGGCGCTGTTCAACCACAAGCGCAACGAGAAACTCACCGCCTGGGTCGAGGCCGACCTGACCAAGCGTCCGGTGGATCGGCTGATCGGCTTCAACAAGATGCCCGGGCTGGATGTCTATTACGCCGCCGATGGCTGCTATGAAGACAAGGCGCAGACTCTGCGCGCACCGATCTACAAGCGCTGGGGGCGTTACAAGCATTTCGCCGATTACGAGCGGGCGGTGTTTGCCCCGGAGTCGAAAACCGAAATTCTGATGATCTCCGAAGTGCAGCAGCCACTGTTTATCAAGCACTACCACACGCCGTTACAACGCTTTCATCTGCTGCCGCCGGGCATCGCTCAGGATCGTCGTGCGCCGGCCAATGCCGCGCAGATTCGCGCCGAGTTCCGCGCCGAATTCACGCTGGCGGATGACGACTTGTTACTGGTGCAAATCGGCTCGGGCTTCAAGACCAAGGGCCTGGACCGCAGCCTCAAGGCGCTGGCCGCGCTGCCGCGTGAGCTGCAGCGCCGCACTCGACTTATCGCGATTGGTCAGGATGACCCGCGCGCCTTTCAGCTGCAAGCCAAGGCGTTGGGCGTGTCCGATCAGGTGCAGATTCTCAAGGGGCGCAGTGATATTCCGCGCTTTCTGCTTGGCGCTGATCTGCTGATCCATCCGGCGTACAACGAAAACACCGGCACCGTGCTGCTGGAGGCGCTGGTTTCCGGCTTGCCGGTGTTGGTGACGGATGTGTGCGGCTATGCCCACTACATCGCCGAAGCGGATGCCGGGCGGGTACTGGCCGGCCCGTTTGAGCAGCAACGCTTGAACCATCTACTGGCAGACATGCTGGCAGACGCGCCGCGCCGCGCCTTCTGGGGGCGCAATGGCCTGGCTTATGCCGCCACTGCCGATCTGTATTCCATGCCGCAACACGCGGCTGACATCATCCTGGCGCCGCGTTCATGAAGTTGCATCTGGCTGAGCCCTTTAAAAGCCTGTGGGCCGGACGCGATGCGTTCGATGCTGTCGAGGCCTTGCAGGGGCAGGTGTACCGCGAGCTGGAAGGGCGCCGCACGCTGCGCACCGAAGTGGCCGGGCGCGGTTATTTTGTGAAGATTCACCGTGGCATCGGCTGGGGCGAGATCGTCAAAAATCTGCTCACGGCCAAACTGCCGGTGCTCGGTGCACGTCAGGAATGGCAGGCTATCCAGCGTCTGACCGAGGTTGGCGTGGCCACCATGACTGCCGTGGCCTATGGCGAGCGCGGCAGAAACCCGGCGGCACAGCACTCGTTTATCGTCACCGAAGAGCTGGCGCCGACCACGGATCTTGAGCAGCTCAGCCTGAACTGGGCGCAGCAGCCGCCTGAGTCGCGCCTGAAATGGGCGCTGATCAACGAAGTGGCAAGTATGGTTGGCAGCATGCACCGCGCGGGGGTCAATCACCGCGACTGCTACATCTGTCACTTTTTGCTGCACACCGATAAACCGGTTACCGCCGAGAGTTTTCGCTTGTCGGTGATCGACCTGCACCGCGCTCAGGTACGCAATGAGTTGCCTTTGCGCTGGCGTAACAAGGACCTGGCTGCGCTGTATTTTTCTGCGCTGAATATTGGCCTGACCCGGCGTGACAAACTGCGCTTTCTGATGGGTTATTTTCGCAAACCGCTGCGCGATATCTTGCGTGAAGAGGCGTCTCTGTTGGCCTGGTTGGAGAACAAAGCGCAGCGCCTGCTGCAGCGTTACGAGCGCAAGTATGCGCCGGGTGCCGGGCAATGAGCGGGTGGCGCGTCACCGACATTTGCCCCCCGGAGCTGGCCGATGAGTTGGCCGATCTGCAGCGGGTGTTTGCTCTCGAAGGGCACCGCCTGACCCGTGATCCGTTGTCGGAAGTGTTGCGCATCGAGCGTAATGGCGTGTGCTACTACGTCAAACGCTATTGGGGCGCGGGCAAGGGCTTGCGTCGTTATATCGGCCGGCCGCGGGTCAAGGCCGAGTGGCAAAACCTCAAGTATTTTGCCAAGTGGGGCATCCCCACTGCGCCCATCGTGGCGTTCGGTCTGGAGCGCAAGGCCGGTGCCTTTGTGCGTGGCGCGCTGATTACCCGTGAGCTGCCGCGCACCGAGGACCTGGCGCTGCTGGCTCGACGCAAGGACGCCCGCCTGGCGGACCATAGCTGGGTCGAGCGCGTCAGTGTGCAGTTGGCCCGTGCGACCCGCGCGCTGCATGACCATCACTTCACGCACAACGATTTGAAGTGGCGCAATCTGCTGGTTGATGATCAGGCTGAGCTGTTTCTGATTGACTGTCCGACCGGGGCATTCTGGTGGGGGCCGTTGCTGCGTTACCGCATGATCAAGGACCTGGCCTGCCTGGACAAAGTAGCCAAATACCACCTGAGTCGTACCCAGCGCCTGCGCTTCTATTTGCAATACCGTGGTCGTGAGCGCTTGAGTGCGACGGACAAGCGCAAGGTTCGACGCATCGTCAAATTTTTCGAGGGGCGGGAATGAGTGATTTTGTTGCGGCTGCAGATCGCGCCGTTCTCGAAAGCCATGGTCTGGCCAGTTTTGATGCGCTGTGGGCGCTGCAGCTGGAGGCGGTCGATGAGCCCAACACCGAGCGCGGCGGCTGGAGCAGTGTCTATCGCCTGGAGTTGGGGGGCTCGGCCTTCTACCTCAAGCGCCAGGCCAATCACCTGACGCGCAGCCTGCGGCACCCCTTTGGCGAACCGACCTTTGCGCGCGAGTTTCGTAATATTCAAGCCTATGAACGGCTTGCTATCCCGGCGTTGCAAGCCGCCTTTTTTGCCGAGCGGCGCGTGCCCGGTGAGCATCGGGCGATTCTACTCACCCGGGCTCTGGATGGCTGGCATGACCTTGAGCACTGGCTGCAAAACTGGAGCACTACAGAGGCGCAGGCTCGTCAGGCGATTTTGTGCGCCTGTGGTGAGTTGGCTCGGCAGCTGCACGGTGCCGGGCAGGTACATGGCTGCTTTTACCCCAAGCATATTTTTCTCAAGGCTGACGGCGCGGGGTTCGCAGCGCAGTTGATAGACCTGGAAAAGACCCGTCCGCTGTTGCTCGGTCGGCGTGACCGGATCAAGGATCTGGAGCCGTTGCTGCGCCGGGCTAACGCCTGGAGCGAGGCCGATGTGCGCGAACTGCTGCTGGCCTATCTGGGCCCTGAGGGCGATCTGCAGGGCTGGTTGCAACAGCTGGGGGCACGCCGCCGACACAAGGAGGCATGCTGATGCAGCTGCAGCTTGGCCAACTCGCTCAGACCGGGCGGGCACCGCAGTTGCCGTTGCGCCTTGAGCTGGCTGGCGAGGCGCTGGAGTTACAGCAGTTGTTGCGCGTGCTGCCTGAGCAGCGTTACGTCGGCGTTGCGCGCTGGCGCGAGCGCTTGGTGTTGGGCAAGTTTCTGGTTGGCGCTAAGGCCGAGCGGCATTTTCAGCGCGAATTGCAGGGCGCCCGCGTGCTTGCCGAGCAAGGGCTGCATACCCCCGCGTTGTTGGCCCAGGGCTGGCTGGCTGGGCAGGGCGGCTGGCTGTTGTTCGACTACCTCGAGGGCGCTGAGAGCCTGTGGGATGCCTGGCAGGCAGTGGCCAGCCAGCCGCTGATGAGCGAGCCGCAGCAAACCGTGCTTGGTGAGGCGCTGGGCGTGATTGCGCAGATGCACACCAAAGGCTTGTGGCAAGCCGACCTGCACCTGGACAACTTGCTGCGCCACGCCGGGCGTGTGTCGATCATCGATGGCGGTGGCGTGCGCGTGGACGTTGCGGGCAAACCGCTGTCGCGGGCGCGGGTGCTGGAAAACCTCGGTATGTTCTTTGCTCAGCTACCGGCCGAGGTGCAACCTTTTATCGAAGAATTGCTGGTGCACTACCTGCTGGTCAATGGCGAGCATGCGCTGCCGCTGGAGGCGCTATTGGCTGAGGTCGACAAGGTCAGGCGCTGGCGCCTGCGCGACTATATGCGCAAGATCGCCCGCGATTGCAGCCTGTTCAGTGCGAAAATCGGTGCTTTCGGTTTGCGTGTGGTGCGCCGCCGTTGCGCTGATCAGCTTGTGCCGTTGTTGTCGGAGCCCGATGCGCTGCTGGCGCAGGGGCGGGCCTTGAAGTTAGGCGGCTCTGCCACGGTTACGCAGGTCAGTCAGGGCGGACGTGAGCTGGTGGTCAAGCGTTACAACGTAAAAGGTTTCACCCACTGGCTGAAGCGCTTTTGGCGCCCCAGTCGCGCCTGGCACAGCTGGGTCGAGGGCAATCGCCTGCAGTTACTGGGTATTGCCACCCCGCAGCCTTTGGCCGTGCTAGAGCGGCGCTGGTGCTGGTTGCGCGGGCGCGCCTACCTGATTACCGAATACTGCGGCGGGCAGGATATAATCGCCCGCTTTAACCGCTACCACGACGAATCGCCCCCCGAGTCCGACCTGTTGGCGCTGGATCATTTGTTCGCGGCCTTGCTGCGCGAACGTATCAGTCACGGCGATTTCAAGGGGAGCAATCTGTTCTGGGATGAACGTCTGGGTCGCTGGTCGCTGATCGACCTCGACGCCATGCAGCAGCACCGCAGTGCACGCCGTTTCGCCAGGGCCTATGCCCGCGACCGTGCTCGTTTCCTGCGCAACTGGCCCGTCGATTCGGCGCTGTACCAGTTGCTCAACCAACGTTTACCGCTGGCGCCCGTCGTCGGCTCAGCAGATTAAGAAGAGGCAAAACCAGTGGCACTGACCATTCTCGGCCTGTCCGGCGCCCTCAGCCATGACCCTTCCGCCGCCCTGTATATCGACGGCAAGCTGATCGCGGCCGTCGAAGAAGAGCGCTTTGTGCGTGACAAGCACGCGAAGAACCGCATGCCTTACGAATCGGCCAAGTTCTGCCTGGAGCAGGCCGGGATCAAGCCGTCTGACGTTGACGTGGTGGCCATTCCGTTTGCGCCGATCAGCATCTTCGAAAAGGCCCGCTGGCAGTACGCCAAGCGTTACTGGTATGCACCGGATCGCGCCCTCGATGCGATCCTCATGGGTAATCGCCGCTACAAGCGCTATTACAAGCACATCCAGTGGTGCCTGCAGCAGCTCGGCTTCGACCTGAAGAAAATCAAGATCGAGCCGGTCGAGCACCACCTAGCTCACGCCGCCAGCGCCTACCACTGCTCGGGCTTTACCGAGAAGACCGCGATCCTCGGTATCGACGGCAAGGGCGAATACGCCACCACCTTCTTCGGCTACGGCGAGAACGGCAAGATCCACAAGATCAAGGAGTTCTTTGATCCGGATTCGCTCGGTGGCCTGTACGGCGCGATCACCGAGTTTCTCGGCTTCGAGATGCTCGACGGTGAGTTCAAGGTGATGGGCATGGCCCCTTACGGTGATGCCAGCAAGTACGATTTCTCGCGTCTGGCCAAGTTCGAGAACGGTGAGTTGATCATCAATACCGAATACGCCAACGTCATTGGCCTGCGCCGCTACAAAGAGAACGGCAAGGGCTTCTACTTCTCCAAGAAGCTGATTGAGTGGCTGGGGCCCAAGCGTCAGGGCGATATCGCCGATGACCCCTACATCCATTACGCCGCCAGCATGCAGGCGCTGTTCGAGAAGCTGGCCCTGCAGATGATGGAGCACTACCTGGGCGACATCATCCGCGAGACCGGCAAGATCGCTTTCGCCGGCGGTTGTGCGCTGAACGTCAAGCTGAACCAGAAGATCATCGCCCGCGATGATGTGAAGGAGCTGTTCGTGCAACCCGCTTCCGGTGATGCCGGTACCGCCGTCGGCGCTGCCGCCTATATTTCGCATCAGCGCGGTGTGCCGGTGGAGAAGATGGAGCACGTCTACCTCGGCCCGTCCTACTCCAACGAAGACGTGATCGCTGCCTGTGTGCGCCATCCAAGCAAGCCGGTATTCAAACAGATCGACAACATGCCGCAGCGCATCGCCAAAATCATGGTCGATGCCAACCCGGTGGCCTGGTTCCAGGGCCGCATGGAGTTCGGTCCGCGCGCCCTTGGCGGCCGCTCGATCATCGGCTGCCCGAGCGTGGCCGGTGTGGCCGACCGGATTAACGAGCAGATCAAGTTCCGCGAGCGCTGGAGGCCGTTCTGCCCGTCGATGCTCGACACCGTTGGCCCGCAGATGCTCAAGGTCGATCATCCGAGCCCATTCATGACCTTCACCTTCGAAGTCAACGAAGAGTGGAAGACCCGTGTCGGCGAAGTGGTGCACGAAGATGGCACCTCGCGCGCCCAGGTGCTCAAGCGCGAATACAACCCGCGCTACTACGACATGATGTTGGAGCTGGAGAAGCTCACCGGCAACGGCGTGTCGCTGAACACCTCGCTCAACCGCCGAGGCGAGCCGATGATCTGTTCGCCAACTGACGCGCTGAACATGTTCTACGGCTCTGATCTGCAGTACCTGATCATGGAAGACATCCTCGTGGTCAAGGACGGTTGCGATTGGTATGAGCACCTTTGATTCTGGCGCTGCCGGGCAGCGCTGGGTTCTCCAGCTTTGCCATGGTTACGATGGGCCCTTCCTCGATTGTGCGCGGCAGTACGCCGCGCTGTTTGTCGGTACAGCCTATAAGGTCTGTACGGTCTATCTGACAGGCGCGCCGTGTGCCGATGTCGAGGCTGGCTCGGCCTCGGATGAGGTGGTGTTTCTCGACTACTCCAGCCGTGACGTGCGCGGTTTAAAGCTCAGGGCCATTCGCGATATCAAGCGCATTACAGCCGCGCGCGATTTCAAACTGTGCATTGCCCATCGCTTCAAGCCGATCTATGTCGCCCTGCTGGGCAGTGCTCTGCCAGTGATTGGCGTGCAGCATGCTTTTGGCGTGTACCAGCGGCGTTCGCGCCAGCTTTTCGTTAACTGCTTTCGCCGGCGTCTAACCCTGCTCGGGGTGTCCGATGCCGTGCGCGATGATATGCGTGCGGGCTTGCCAGGTTGGCCGCTGGAGCGGATCACCACGCTGTACAACCGTATCGATATCGCTGCCGTGCAGGCCGGCCAATACGAGCGGGACGCGGCTCGGGATGCGCTGGCTCTGCCGCAGTCTGCCTGGATCGTGGGCAATGTGGGGCGCCTGCACCCAGACAAGGACCAGGCGACCCTGATCCGTGGTTTCGCCCAGGCGTTGCCTGCGCTTCCGCAGGGGAGCGTGCTGGCGATTATGGGCAGTGGCCGGTTGGAGGCCGCGCTGAAAAACCTTGTCGGCGAATTGGGCGTCAGCGATTCGGTGCGTTTTCTTGGCCAGGTGGCGAATGCACGCAACTATTTCAAAGCCTTCGATGTGTTTGCCCTGAGCTCAGACCACGAGCCTTTCGGGATGGTCCTGTTGGAGGCCATGGCCGCCGGCACTCCGCTGATCGGCACTGCTTGCGGAGGCGGGCGAGAGGTGGTTGAGGGGGTAGGGCGCTTATTTCCCCTGGGTGATGCCGCTGCTCTGGCTCATGAGTTGGTGCGTCAGGCCGTTGAGCCGCCCGAGCCGCTGGCTCAGCAACGAATGGCGCAGCGCTTGCTTGAGGATTTTTCCGATGCGGCAGTGCATCGGCGCTTCTGGGCGTTGCCGCAATTGGCGGCGTTGTCATGAGTGCTGATGACGCGCGTATGCAATGGGCACGCAAAGCAGCCGCGCTGGATCGCTACCGCTGGTTGCTGCTGCGTGAACGATATGGCTGGTTTGGCAGCGCTGTTCGTTTTGTCCGTGAGGCCATGGTCGATGGCGCGTTCGGTCTGCTGGCGCGCTGGTGCCTTGCGCCGCAGGTTGATAACCAGCCGTGTGACTTCTTGTTGCTGCAATCCGCGCCTAAGGTGATTGCCTTCCAGCGGAAGAAATTACTGATCGGCGCGCTGCGTAGCCGCGGCCATGCGCTGGTCGAAACGGCCCTGCCCGAGGTGAAAACCATTCTCCGTGAGCAGCTGCTGCGGCGGCCGGCACAGCCCGTGCCGCTGCGTTATTTCGCGTATGCGGCACATGCACAATGGCTGGTTGAGCGCTATGCGGCCAAGGTTGTGCTGAATGACCGCAACGGCAGCCTGTACTCGCCTTTTTTGCGTCTTGCCCTCAATGCTCGGCAGCGGCTGCTGGTGCATCTGGCCCATGCAACCACGGTGGAAGGCTCGCGGCGGCTGGGCATGAACGACTATGACTACTACTTCCTGTTCGGCCAGAGCTCGCTGGAGGCGTTGCAGGCGCGCCGCTTGCGCTTTGGCAGCTCGCAGGCGGTATTGGCCGGTTCGCACATGATCGACATGGCTTTTGACCTGCCGCCGGCAGACGTTAGCCGGCGCACACTGCTGGTGCTAGGGGTCGGTCCGGATAAGGAAAAAGAAGCGGGCTATCAGCGCACCTATGAACTGTTGCGTGACTGGGCCGCAGGAAACCCAGGGTATCAGGTTCTGATCAAGGCCCATCCGCGCAGTCAGGTGCCATTCTGGCAGGAGGCCGCCCGCGCGCTCGGCAACGTCCACGTCTTGCCGTCGAACTGCTCCCTGGCCGAGGCCCTGGGCCAGGCGTCGTTGGTGGTTAACATCATGTCCAATGCGGTGATCGAGGCCGGTCTGGCTGGGCGCCCGGTGATCTACTGCAACCTTGGCCGCGACCGTGACATCTTCGCCCAGGAAACGTTTTTCGGTCCCGCGCTGACCGAACCGGCAGCCTTGCAGGCGCGTGTCACCGCTGTGGAAATTGATTATCTGACACATGTAGAGCGAGCTAGACACTTTGCTCACTATCATCTGGCCCATGGCTCTGCGGGGTTGCAGGTGAACCTAGAGGCGCTGGTTGCTTTGCTGCAGGGCACGGCACTCCCGGCCGCCGTTCAGTGTCATGCATTGACGGCGACGCCATGAGCCATTCCCCTTTTTGCCTAGGTACTTCGAGGCCTGTTTCTGTTGAGTTGTCGCCATCATCATGACTAATTTCTTGTTTCTCTCTTTGGCCAAGCACCAAAGTATCTATTTTCAGCGACTGCTCGCTGAGACCGACCTCAGTGGAAAGGTGGTCACGCCAGGCCAGATGCCCTGGCCACGGATCGGGCACTGGCCACAGGTTGTGAAGCGTATCGACTGGGCGAATCTGGTCGAGGAGAAGTGCCAGGAGCGCCGGGTCAAACGCAAGTATCAAGGCCTGTTGTATCGTCTGGCGCTGCGTCTAGAACTGGCCTGGGTCGCGCTGCGCCTGCAGGCGTTGCTGGAGCGTGAGCGGCCGGCGACAGTGGTCATGTGGAATGGTTGCCACCGTTATTGCCAGATGCTGTTGTCGTTGCTGCCGGCGGGTTGCACGACCTTCTTTTTAGAAAATGGACTTTTGCCCAATACCACTACTCTGGATCCTCGCGGAGTCAACTACCGTAATTCGGTGCCGCGTGACGCCGAGTTTTATCGTCATTACCAGGCGCCTGAAGGTTCCAGTGAAGCGCAGCTCACGTTGGTGCCGCGTAAGCCGCGGGCTGCTGCAGTCGCACCGATTGTGCTTCCCGAACGGTATGTGTTTATACCTTTCCAGGATGACCGGGATACCCAGGTGCGTCTGTTCTCTCCCTGGGTGAGCAATATGCGCGAGCTGTTTGCCCTAGGGGAGCGCTTGGCGGCTGAAACCGGTGTGACTGTCGTATTCAAGGAGCACCCCGCGAGCCGCGAGTCTTATCCGGATTTGCACCGCCGCACTCATGCTCAGTTGCTCTTCGCCAATGGCAACGCCACGCAAGAGTTGATCCAATCCAGCCAGTTTGTTGTCACGCTGAACTCGACTGTTGGTCTTGAGAGTCTGTTGCTCGGCAAGCCATTGCTGACCTTGGGGCAGGCGTTTTTCAACATTCCAGGGCTGGTGATGCATGCCGACTCGCTCGAGCAACTGCTGGACGTTGCCAAGGCGTTCCCCGAATGGCCTTTGGAGGAGCAGATTCGCGAAAACTTTCTACGGTTTATGGCGGCGGAATACTGTGTACCGGGTGGCTGGCAAAATGCCGATCTCGCCCATTTGCAGCGCGTAGCGGCGAGAATGCTGCGAAAGGAGTGTTGAGGTGTTGAAGGTGTTTTCGTTACGTCAGGATGTTCTCGCGCGCTGGGCCGTGATTGGTTTGTTGATTCTGCTTTGTATGCCCTGGGTGACGTTCAGCAGCAAGATCTATCATCAGTCGATCATCGCTTTGCTCTGGTTGCCGGCCCTGCTGGCGCTGTTCCGCAGCGACTTCCGCAGACGTCTTAGGCAGCCTGAGATGATGTTATTCGCTGCCCTGGGGGCATGGTCGATATTGGTATTGCTGGTGCAGGGTGGGCATGAGCCGTTAAGCAAGAGCAAAGTCCCGCTTTATGTGGCCCTGACGCTGCTGGGCATCATGCTGGCGGCGTTGGATGCGCGCTGGTCACTGGAAAATCAGTTGCGCACCTGTGTGTTATTGGGGGGGCTGGGCGCGGCGTTTTCAATTGGCTATTTCTACTTCTACAGCGAGCCCGCCGGGCGTTTGATTGCCATAGGCCTATGGGACAGAGCGATCATGGCGGCCCATGCGGTAGGGGCTTTGGCGGTGCTAGGGGCCTGCCTGCTCGGCGGCAGCAGACCCCGGCGCTGGGTAGCCATCCTGCTGGTGCTCGCGCTGATCTCAGAGGTCTTGTTTTTAGCGCTTAACCAGACTCGTGGTGTATGGGTGGCGATGTTTGCGACTCTGGTCATGCTGGTGATTGCCGTACCTTCCCGTTTGGGCTGGATGCTCTTGGCTTTGACCTTGATCGGCGTTGCCGGAGTGGCGGTTTTCGAGCCGCAGTTACTGCTGCAGCGCGGTTTTTCCTATCGGCCGGCCCTGTGGTCGGGAGGGCTTCAGTTGTTTTACGACAATTGGCTGCTAGGGGTGGGTTTCAACCCGTATGACATAGCGGTGCCGGCGATCAGTGCCTCATATAAACACCCGCATAACCTGTTTCTAGACACCGCGATACGCATCGGCCTGCCGGGCTTGCTCCTGCTGCTGCTGTTGTGGGGGATGGTTTTTCTGCGCGCCTGGCAGAATCGGGACATCGCCCTGGGGCGTGGGCTGCTGGCGCTGTGGACATTTTCTAGCGTGGCGCTGATGACTGATGGGATTGGGCTGTGGCTTAAGCCAAATGCGGACTGGCTCGTGACCTGGCTGCCCGTTGCCTTGAGCATGGTGTTGGCCATGCGCTGTGCAGATACTCGGGTGTGCGATGCCGTAGACCATGGTAATGGCTAAGGAAAGCACGTGACTGCACCAAGGAAACGGCCGGCGGGCCAGCCTTTTACTGCGCTGCGCGGCACCCGCCGCGGCGCTGTATTTATCGTGGCATCGGGGCCTTCGGTCGAGAGTTTCCCCTTGCAGCGCTATGCGAACTACCCGATGTTGGCCATGAATGGCTCAATCAGTTGTTTCGCTGCAGCGGGAGTGGCGCCTTATTTCTATCTTTGCGATGACAGTAGTTTTGTACGCAACCGCCTGCCGTTGTTGTTGCAGGCGGTTGTGGGCTCGCAAAATCTGGCGCTCAGTCCGCGGGTGATTGATAGCCTGCTGGCGCGTGAGCCGCAGGCGCTTGAGGGGCGCATGGTGTATCGCTTCGAGCGCGTCAATCGACCGCCGGAGGACGGTGAGGCCATGACTGATCGACAGTTTGCGCGCTTGGCGAAGCGCGATCCTGAACTTGAGTGCAACTTTTCCTGGTTCCGTCAGAAGCCCAATCGTATTGGCTTCAGCCGTAATCTCGACAAGGGTTACTACAGCAGTCGTACCATTCCCTATGCCGGCATCCAGCTCGCCTATCACCTTGGCTTCAGTCAGGTGTTCCTGGTTGGGGTGGATCTTGATTCGAGCAAGGGGCGTTTTTATGAGCAGGGCGGCGATGCGGTGCGCAGTCGCCTTGATGGCGATTACGACGATTACATCCTGCCCTGTTTTGAGTTGCTTTCAGAGCGAGTGATCAGTGCGGACTTCCAGGTCTATAACCTGTCGCTGCAGAGCAAGCTGCCGGCTCGGGTTGTACCCAAGCTAGATCTGGATCAGTTGGACTGTTTACTCGCCAGCTCGTAAGCGGCCAACAGCTCATTCCAGGGGAACAGTGCGACCTTGCGGCGTTGCAAGTAGCCATGCAGGTGGCGAAAGTTGCGCCGAACCAGCATGCGCCCCAATGGGCGGTCCTTGAAGCGTAAATCGAGAAAATCGATCAGGCCAAAGCCGCCATCCGGGGTGTGCAGGATATTGCCCAGATGCAGTGAGCGGAAATAGATGCCCCGCTGATGCAAGCCGTGGATATAGGCTGCCAGCTGCGGTAATAGCGCATCGAATAGTGTGCGGTTACTGTTGAGTACCTTATCCAGTGGTTGGCCTACCAGCGGCTGGTATACGCACGCACTGATGGCTTTGTCGCGGTCAATCCAGCTGACCTCGACGATCTGCGGGGTCTTGATATCGAGGCTCTGCAAGCGCCTGGCATGCTCACTGAAACGGCATGCGTCGGGTTGCAGGCGGACCAGGAACGGGTGTCGGCGACTACGAAAGATCTTGAGGATATTGCCATCGGCCAGTCGAACCACCTTCACGCCGCGACTGTCTTTTTCCAGTACCTCGCCCTGGTCGAGCCAATTTTGTAATTCGTTCGCTGTTACAATCCGCATCTTGTCTCTCTAGTCGTCGTACGAGGCGTGCCGAATGGCCAATTCTACCCAGCAATCGGGTCTCAAGGTTTACTTGCGGTTGCTAAAATATGTCCTGCCCTATTCTGGCCTGTTCGCGATCAGCCTCCTTGGCTTTCTGATTTTTGCGTCTACTCAGCCCATGTTTGGCTACATCCTGAAGTATTTCGTCGATGGCCTGGCCAATCCGGATGCGAGCTTTTTTGCGGCCGTGCCGTACTTGCAGGATATTCCTCTGCTCGTTGAGTTGAACCTGGTTCAGGTTGTACCGCTGCTGATTGTGCTGATTGCCGTGTGGCAGGGGGTTGGGTCTTTTCTCGGTAACTACTTTCTGGCGCGGGTCTCGTTGGGGTTGGTGCATGATTTGCGCGTCGCCCTGTTCAACAACCTTCTGACCTTGCCTAACCGCTATCTCGATAATCACAATTCTGGCCATCTGATTTCGCGCATCACCTACAACGTCACCATGGTTACCGGCGCGGCCACCGATGCGATCAAAGTCGTGGTGCGCGAAGGGATGACCGTCATTTTCCTCTTTGCCTCCCTGCTATGGATGAACTGGAAACTGACCTTGGTCATGCTGGCCATTCTTCCGATCATTGGCGTGATGGTCACCAGTGCCAGCCGCAAGTTCCGCAAGCAGAGCAAGAAAATCCAGGCGGCCATGGGCGATGTTACCCATGTCGCGTCTGAAACCATTCAAGGTTATCGCGTGGTGCGCAGCTTCGGCGGCGAAACCTATGAACGTGCACGCTTTCTGACGGTCACTGATGACAACCGCCGCAAGCAGCTACGTATGGTCAAGACCGGGGCGGTGTATACGCCGATGCTGCAATTGGTGATTTACAGTGCCATGGCGGTGTTGATGTTCCTGGTTCTGTATATGCGCGGCGACGCTTCGGCGGGCGACCTTGTGGCTTACATCACGCTGGCTGGGCTACTGCCCAAGCCGATTCGCCAGCTGTCCGAGGTGAGTTCGACTATTCAGCGCGGGGTGGCGGGCGCAGAGAGCATCTTTGAGCAGCTCGATGAAGAGCCGGAGGTCGACCATGGTACCGAGCAGCGCGAGCGGGTCAGTGGTCGCCTTGAAGTGCGTGATCTGACTTTCCAGTATCCGGGTGCCGACAGGCCGGTATTGAACAATATCTCCTTCGTTGTTGAGCCCGGACAAATGGTGGCGCTGGTTGGCCGGTCCGGCAGTGGTAAATCGACCCTGGCGAGCCTGATTCCACGGTTCTATCACCACGAGAATGGCCAAATCCTGCTGGATAACCTGGATGTCGAACAGTACGAACTGCGTAACTTGCGGCGGCACATTGCGCTGGTCACTCAGCACGTCACCCTGTTCAACGACAGCGTGAGGAACAACATTGCTTATGGTGACCTTGCTGATGCCTCACCGGAGGCTGTGAGCAAGGCCGCTGACGCGGCGTTTGCCGCGGAGTTCATCGATAAGCTGCCGCAGGCCTACGAAACACTGGTTGGCGAGAATGGCGTGTTGCTCTCTGGCGGCCAGCGCCAGCGTCTGGCGATTGCTCGAGCATTGTTGAAAAATGCACCGCTGCTGATTCTCGATGAGGCAACCTCTGCTCTGGATACTGAGTCCGAACGGCATATCCAGGGTGCACTGGATGAAGTGATGAAGGGGCGTACGACTCTGGTAATTGCTCATCGCCTGAGCACTATTGAGAAGGCCGACTTGATCTTGGTCATGGATCAAGGGCAAATCGTCGAGCGTGGTACCCATGCAGAGTTATTGGCGATGAATGGTTACTACGCGCGCTTGCATGCCAGGCATTTCGAAGAGCCTGGCGAAGCGGCTATCGATCAAGACATATGATCGAGTGCACCTATGGCCGGGCTGGTTCTAGTGCTGCGTAAAACCAGCCAAGCCTGGGGTGCGTTACAGTCGTAACGGGTCGGTAAGTTGCTGTCTAAATATTATGATCTGCGGCGATCTGCGTTAGCCGTTTCTGGAGTGATTATGAAGTTATCCATGCCGCGTTTCGACCAGGCTGCCGTTCTGGTGGTGGGGGATGTCATGCTCGACCGCTATTGGCATGGCGCTACCTCGCGGATTTCTCCGGAAGCGCCGGTGCCGGTGGTTAAAGTCGAGCAGATTGAGGATCGGCCAGGCGGCGCTGCCAACGTTGCGTTGAATATTGCCGCGCTCGGGGCGCCTGCGGTCTTGGTCGGGGTAACCGGACAGGATGAAGCGGCCGAGAGCCTGAGTAACAGCCTGCAGGCGGTCGGGGTGAAAACCCTGTTTCAGTGCATCAAGGATCAGCCCACCATCGTCAAGCTGCGCGTGATGAGTCGTCACCAGCAGCTGCTGCGTATGGACTTTGAAGAGCCGTTTCGCACTGACAGCGGTGCATTAGCCGCGAGCGTCGAGGCGCAGCTGGATGGCATCAAGGTGCTGATCCTCTCGGACTATGGCAAGGGCGCACTGCAGAACCACCAGGCGCTGGTGCAATTGGCGCGCAGCAAGGGCATCGCGGTGTTGGCCGACCCCAAGGGCAAGGACTTTTCCATCTACCGGGGGGCCAGCCTGATTACCCCGAACCTGCATGAGTTCGAGACCATTGTTGGCCATTGCGCCGATGAGGCCGAACTGGTGGCCAAGGGCGCGGCATTGATGACCGAGCTGGAGCTGGACGCCTTGTTGGTCACCCGGGGCGAGCATGGTATGACCCTGCTGCGTCCGGAGCATCCGGCGCTGCACTTGCCGGCGCGCGCCCGTGAAGTATTTGATGTGACCGGTGCCGGGGATACCGTTATTTCCACCCTGGCAGCCGCCATTGCTGCCGGCGAAGAACTGCCACACGCCGTTGCCCTGGCTAATCTGGCCGCCGGCATCGTAGTCGGCAAGCTGGGTACTGCGGCGATCAGCGCCCCCGAGCTGCGCCGCGCGATTCAGCGTGAGGCCGGTTCCGAGCGTGGTGTGCTGAGCCTCGACCAGCTGTTGTTGGCGATTGAAGATGCGCGCGCCCATGGCGAAAAAATCGTGTTTACCAATGGTTGTTTCGACATCCTGCATGCCGGTCATGTGACCTACCTGGAGCAGGCGCGTGCTCAGGGCGATCGCCTGGTGCTGGCGGTCAATGACGACGCGTCGGTCAGCCGCCTGAAGGGGCCGGGCCGACCAATCAACGCAGTGGACCGGCGGATGGCGGTGCTGGCGGGTCTGGGTGCGGTGGACTGGGTGGTGAGCTTCAGCGAAGACACGCCAGAAAACCTGCTGCGTGCAGTCAAGCCGGATGTACTGGTGAAAGGCGGTGATTACGGCATCGACGGGGTAGTCGGTGGCGATATCGTGCGCAGATATGGCGGCGAAGTACGGGTGCTGGGGCTGGTGGAAAATAGCTCGACCACCGCCATCGTCGAGAAAATTCGCAGCAAGTAACCCTCCACGCGCACTGGCTGCTTTGCCAGTCATGCGCGGCGGCGCGGTCATAGGCGCTTGCCCTGGCCGCGCGCATGATTCCTGGCATCCCCCGCATGGAGCGAGATGCCATGACTTCCGATGTACAGGGCCGCGCCCTGGCAATACTCAACCGCGTTGCCCAGGCCGACTGGCCAGACCGTTTGCAGTTGCGTAAACCCTTCGAAAAACTGATCTACAGCGGCAGCCGCGCGAGTTTTCGCGCAGCCGCGCAGCGTGCGGGCAAAGTCGCCAAAACGCCGCGTCCGGCTGACCCGGATGCCTTGTTCGATCTGTCACTGTCCGATGAGCAGCAGATGCTGGTGGAGATGCTGGAAGCCTTCGCCAGTGAAGTGCTGCGCCCGCTGGCCCATGACGCTGACGAGCAGGCCGCGTTGCCGGCCGCCTTGCTCAATCAGGCCCATGAACTGGGGCTGACCCATTACGCGGTCAGTGAAGCCCAGGGCGGTATGGCCGGTGCGCGCACCACCCTGAGCAATGCGCTGATTGCCGAGGCGTTGGGCAAGGGCGATTTGTCCGTGGCGGCGGCGCTGTTGGTGCCGCTGTCGGCAGCCAACTGCATTCGCCGCTGGGGCAGTACGGCGCAACAGGCGCGCTGGTTGCCGGCATTCGTCGGCGATGAGCCCGCTCCGCTGATGGCGATTGCCGTCAACGAGCCGACGCCCCTGTTTGACCCGCACAAGTTGGCGACCCGTGCGCGCAAACGCGGCAAGCACTATGTGCTCAATGGTGAGAAGAGCCTGGTGCTGCGCGGTCTGGATGCCAGCCAGCTGATCATCGCCGCGCAAGCGGCGGACGGCCCGGCGCTGTTTATTGTCGAGGCCGGTGCCAAAGGTCTGCAGCGCAGCCCGCAGCCGGCCATGGGCCTGAAGGCCGGCGGCACTGCACGGCTGCGCCTGAATAGCGTCAAGGTTGCGCTGGATGCGCGTCTGGCTGCGGATGATTTCAACTATCAGGGTTTTCTTGATTACGCTGGCCTGGCCTGGTGCGCCCTGGCCGTGGGCACGGCGCAGGCGGCGCTGGACTATGCGGTGCCGTACTGCAACGAGCGCCTGGCCTTTGGCGAACCGATCAGCCATCGCCAGGGCGTGGCCTTTATGGTCGCCGATATGGCCGTGGAGCTCGAGGCCATGCGCCTGATGGTCTGGCGGGCGTGCTCGCGGGCCGAGCAGGGGTTGGCGTTCCAGCGTGAAGCCTATCTGGCGCGCCTGCTGTGCAGCGAGAAGGCGATGAAAATTGGCACCGACGCCGTGCAGCTGCTCGGTGGCCATGGCTTTACCAAAGAACATCCAGCCGAGCGCTGGTACCGCGATTTGCGTGCGCTGGCCGTTATGGCCGGCGGCCTCCAGCTCTAAGGGCGCAGCCAATGAACCTAGAAACGCCAAAGAAATTTCGTGGCCTGGTCAATCAGGCCCATCAGGTGGCGGAAAACTATTTTCGCCCGATTTCACGCAAATATGACAAGGCCGAGCATGCCTATCCCAAGGAACTGGACCTGCTCGCGGCGCTGCTTGACGGTATGAACGCCGGCTCGCCGGACGCCATTGGTGCCACCTCGGCGAGTAAACGGGGCGCCGCCCGGGAGCAGCAGGAGGGCGTCAAGAACGGCGGCAACCTGTCTGCTTTGCTTGGGGTGATGGAGCTGTGCTGGGGCGATGTCGGCCTGCTGCTGGCCATGCCGCGTCAGGGACTGGGCAATGCGGCGATTGCGGCGGTGGCCAATGATGAGCAGTTGGCGCGCTTCGGCGGTACCTGGGCGGCCATGGCGATTACCGAGCCAGGCTGCGGCTCGGACTCGGCGGCAATCCGCACCACGGCGCTCAAGGATGGCGACCACTACGTGCTCAACGGCGAAAAAATATTTGTCACCTCCGGCGAGCGCGCCGATGCGGTGGTGGTTTGGGCCTCGCTGGACAAGAGTCTGGGGCGCGCTGCGATCAAGTCGTTTGTGGTCGAGCACGGCACCCCAGGCATGACGGTGACCCGGCTGGAGAAGAAGCTTGGGATCAAGGCCTCGGACACCGCCTCAATCAGTTTCACTGATTGCCGGGTGCCGGCGGCCAACCTGCTGGGCAATCCGGAAATTGATGTGCAAAAGGGCTTTGCCGGGGTGATGGAGACCTTCGACAACACCCGCCCGCTGGTCGCCGGGATGGCAGTGGGGGTGGCCAAGGCCTCGCTGGACCGCACCCGTGAACTGCTGAAGAAGGTCTGCACCCTGGATTACCGCACGCCGCTGCTCAGCGTCAGCCATGCCGAGGCGACCCTGTACCGCCTGGAGGCCGAATGGGAGGCCGCGCGCCTGCTGACCCTGAAAGCGGCCTGGATGGCCGACAACAAACTGCCCAACTCCAAGGAGGCGTCCATCGCCAAGGCCAAGGCCGGGCGGGTGGCCAATGAAGTGACCCTGAAATGTGTCGAGCTGGCCGGCGTGCTGGGTTATGGCGAGGATGAGTTGCTGGAGAAGTGGGCCCGTGATTCGAAGATTCTCGACATCTTTGAAGGCACCCAGCAGATTCAGTTGCTGATTGTGGCGAGGCGCTTGCTGGGCAAGAGTTCCAGCGAGTTGAAATAGTCGTTAATGCAGGCTGGGTGAAGCCCAGTCTGAATGCTTGAGTGATCCCTTTTTGCCCCGCCTAGGCGGGGCTTTTTTGCGTCTGCGCGAGCCAGTCTTTCCAGCGGATACGTTCATCGCGTACCAGCCAGCCATCCTGTGGCGCAAAGCTTTCGGCCAGCCATAGGCCGCGGGTGCTGGCCGGGAGCAGTTGGCCCTGTTGCAGCGTCAGCAGCTCGGCGGTCGGGCGGCCTTGCTCCAGTGGAATCAGAAACAGGTCGGGGCGGGCGCGATTGAGGCGAGCGATCAGTTGGCCGTCTTCCAGGTGCTCGTCGACATGCAGCAGGCTGAGCTGACGCGTCTCCTTGGGAAGGTCCAGGCGCAGGTCGTAGACCAGCTGCAGTGAAGCGGTCGGCAGGTGTACATAGGCGCGTGGACGCTCAAGCAATTTGAGGTTGCCGCATTGCACCGGTCGCGCCGCGCCGGACAGGGAGCTGAGGTTGAAGTGCGCGGTTTCCCGATAACGCAGGCGGCTCTGGTAAGGCGTCGGTAGCCAGGTGTCACCGAAGCGTCCGCCGAGCCAGCCCTCCGGGGTTTCCAGCAGGCATTCTTCGGCCACTTCCTGAATGGCGGTAAGCAGCGGCAGGTTGAGCTCGTGTGCGGGCACGTAGCCGGAGATCAGCTTGAGTACCACATCACCGCGGTCTGCTCGCCGTTGGCGTACCAGCACCCAATATTCGCGGCCCTGCCAGTTGAGCGTCAGGCGTACCGAAACCCCCAGGTTCGCCAGTTCCACGGCAAAGCGCTGGTTGTCCGCCACGCTGACTGGCTTGCGCCTTTCCAGCATCTGGGCGAAGTTCAGCGGCATGCCCTGGCCCTGATAGGTCAGGCCTTCCGGGCTGGCCTCAACAAACAGCTGCAGGGTCTTGAAGCTGCTGGGGTCTTTGCGGATCAGGGTGCGCGGCATGGCAACTCCTCGCGGGCAGGGGGACGGCCTGAGAGCTTGGCACAGTTGGGCCGGTGTGCACGTTTAGGCAATATCCTGAATTACAGCGGCGGCTGTAGCCACGTTATGTGCCAAGTGTTGCGGGTTGATGGTGCCGATGATGGCGCTCGTCGCGGCGGGGTGAGCAAAGATCAGCTCGAAGCTGGCACGCACGGGGTCCATGTCCGGGGCCAGGCAGGCATGGCCGCTGGCCAGGGCCTTCTTGATGAGCAGGCCTTTGCCGTGCAGCTCGGCGTAGTCGAGCACCGCTTGTTCAGCCTGCTCGTTGAGGTTATAGGTCACCATCGCGCAGTCGCCCTGCTCAAGGGCCAGCAGGCCGCCCTCGACGGTTTTACCGGACAGGCCGAAACCGCGAATCTTGCCCTCGCGCTTGAGGTCGGCGAGGGTCTGGTACACGCCGCTATCACGCAGAATCGCCACATCGTTGCCGTCGGAGTGCACCAGCACCAGGTCGATAAAATCGGTTTCCAGGCGTTTGAGGCTGCGCTCCACGGAGAAGCGTGTGTGCGCTGGGCTGAAGTCAAAATGCGACGCGCCGTGTTCAAACTCTTCCCCCACCTTGCTGACGATCACCCACTGCTGACGCTGGCCACGCAGCAGCGGGCCGAGGCGAGCTTCGCTGGTGCCGTAGGCCGGCGCGGTGTCGATCAGGTTGATACCCAGATCATGGGCCTGGGCCAGCAGCTCGCGGGCGGCGGCGTCATCGGGGATGGTGAAGCCCTTGGGGTACTTCACGCCCTGATCACGGCCCAGTTTGACCGTGCCCAGGCCCAGCGGCGAAACCAGCAGCTCGGTGGCGCCCAGCGGGCGGTGCAGGTTGTGCAGGCTGTGCAGTGGATGCATCAGAACAGTTCCTCCCAGGCGGGTGGGGCGACGCTCGGGCGCGGTAGCGCGGGCAGTGGCGCATGTGTGGTCGGCTGAATGCCGTCACGGCTCAGGGCGGCCAGCACGCGGTCGGCAAAGTCCGGGGCCAAGGCCAGTTTAGTCGGCCAGCCCACCAGCAGCCTGTCCTGCTCATGCAGGAAGGCATTGTCCGGCCGCACCAGGCCGGACTGCGCCGGCTCGGCGCGCTCCACTCGCAGGGTCGACCATTGCGCGGCAGACAGGTCGATCCAGGGCAGCAGCTCGCTCAACTCTTTTTTGGCTGCCAGGATCTGCGTCGCTTGATCACGGGCCACGCCGTCGGCTTCGGCCAGGTCGCCGCCCAGGTACCAGACCCATTGGCCATCGGCGGCCGGGTGGGTGGTGATGGTGACGCGCGGCTTCGGTCCGCCGCCCAGGCAGTGGGCGTACAGTGGTTTTAGCGTCGGACCTTTGACCAGGGTCATATGCAACGGCCGCAGTTGCTGGGCTGGCTGGCTCAAACCCAGGCTGGCCAGCAGTTCGGCATTGCCGCGTCCGGCGCTAAGAATGATGCGCTGCGCCCGGATTTCGCGACCGTCGACAGTCAGGCCGACCAGCTCGCCATTTTCGCGCAATGGCTCGATGCGTTCGGCTGCCAGTAAACCATCGCCAGCCAGCTCGCTCAGGCGCGTGATCAGGCTTGGCACATCCAGCACCAGTTCGGCCAGGCGATAGACCTTGCCCTTGAATTTCGGGTGCTGCAGCGCAGCTGGCAGCTGCTCGCCCTTGACTTGGTCGACCCGTCCGCGCACCGCCTTGCTGGCAAAGAAGCTGGTGATATTGCCGGCCAGGCTGCCGGGCGACCACAGGTAATGGGCATCGGAGAGCATGCGCACGCCTGTGAGGTCCAGTTCGCCGTTACCGGCCAGGGCCTCACGCCAGCGGCGTGGCATATCGGCGATGGCTTCGGAGGCGCCGCTCAGTGCGCCATGCAGGGCATATTTGGCGCCGCCGTGGATGATGCCCTGGGATTTCACGCTCTGCCCGCCGCCGAGGCTGGCGTTCTCCAATAACAGGGTGGCGAAGCCCTGGCGGCGCAGGCGCGCATTCAGCCAGAGGCCGGCGATACCGCCGCCGACGATCAGAACGTCAGTGCTCAGAGCTTGGGACATGCAGGTGTCTCACCGAGAAAACAGGCGCGCAGTATAACCCGCTCACGTTGCTTCCTTGCCTCGGAACCTGTTGAGCGTTAGAGGGTGAGCGGGTGCTCAGTGGCCGACGCTTTGCGAGAACAGCTGAATCACCACCACCCCGGCGACAATCAGGCCCATGCCAAGCATGGCTGGCAAGTCCAGGCGCTGCTGGTAGAGAAACACGGCGGCAATACTCACCAGCACGATACCGAGACCGGCCCACACCGCGTAGGCGACGCCGACCGGGATGGTTTTCACCACCAGGCTGAGCATCCAGAACGAGATGGCATAGCCGACGATGACCAGCAGCAAAGGCAGCGGCTTGTTGAAACCATCCAGTGCCTTCATCGAGGTCGTGGCAATGACTTCAGCGGTGATCGCGATAGCGAGGTAGAGGTAGCCGCCCATGGTGTGGACTCCTGTGTGGTCTGCTCGCCATTCTAGTGATCATGCGGATGGGATAAAGTCATTACCTATCTGTTTGGGAGATGGGTTATGCAGTGGAGTCTGGAGCAGATTCGCCTGTTTGTCAGTGTTGCCGAAGGGCAGTCGTTTTCCGCCGTGGGCCGGCAGATTCAGCGTGCGCAATCGGCTGTAAGCAATGCGATCGCGCAGCTGGAGGATGATCTCGGGGTGCGCCTGTTCGAGCGCAGCAGCGGTCGCCAGCCGCGCCTGACAGATGAGGGCGCTGCCTTGCTGGAGGAGGCGCGTGAGGTGCTGCGCCAGTGCCAGCGCCTCGAAGGCCGTGCGCTGGGCCTGGTGCGCGGAGAAGAGGTGTGTTTGCGCTTGGCTCAGGATGAGGCGATGCCCTATCAACCGGTGCTCGACAGTCTGGAGGCGTTGGCGCAGCAATTCCCCTTGCTGGAGGTGCAGTTGGCCAGCGGCGCCCAGGGCGATGTGGCGCGCAAGCTGCTGGAGCAGCGTGCCGACCTTGGCTTGTTGTTCCACCATGAACACATGCCCGATGCCCTTGAGCGCCAGCGTCTGGGCACCATCGAAATGGTGACGGTGTGCGGAGTGGGGCATGCCCTGGCGAGTGTCGGGCATGTCGACCGGCGTGAGCTGGCGCGCCATCGGCAGCTATTGATGGCGCCGCAGGACAGCCATTATCCCGGTGGCGAACAGCTCAGCCCGTCGGTCTGGCGTGCCGATAGCTTTTATGCGATGGCCGAGTTGCTGATGCGCAACCTGGGCTGGGGCTGGTTGCCGCGCCATGTGGTGCAGTACCCGACGTATCAGAACCAATTGGTTGAGCTGAGCAGCGACTGGACCCCGCCACCGCTGGTCGTGGAGCTGGTGTGCCGGCGTGACGAAGCGCTGGGGCCGGCGGCGCTATGGTTGGCCGGATGCCTCGCCGAGCATTTGCAGGCGATTGGCTGATGCCGGGCTGCATGTTACTCGACGAGTTTTGCCAAAGTGCATAAGCTGCGCGCCATGAATAGAAGTCTCTACACCCTGTTGTTTCATCTTGGCTTGCCGCTGTTGGCCGGGCGTTTGGCCTGGCGTGCCTGGCAAGCGCCGGCTTATGCCAAACGCATTGGCGAGCGTTTTGCTGTTGGCCTGCCGCCGCTCAAGTCCGGTGGCATCTGGCTGCATGCCGTGTCGGTGGGCGAGAGCATTGCCGCCGCGCCACTGGTACGCGAACTGTTGGCGCGCTATCCGGATTTGCCAATCACCATGACCTGTATGACCCCGACCGGCTCGGAGCGTATTCAGGCGCTGTTTGGCGGCGCGGAGTACGCCGGCCGCGTGCAGCACTGCTACCTGCCGTACGACCTGCCATGGGCGGCGGCGCGCTTTCTCGATCGGCTACAGCCCAGGCTGGCGGTGATCATGGAAACCGAGCTGTGGCCCAATCATATTCATCAGTGTGGCAAGCGCGGTATTCCCGTGGCCCTGGCCAATGCACGGCTGTCCGAGCGCTCGGCGCGCGGTTATGCACGTTTCGCCGGACTGACTGCGCCGATGCTCGCCGGACTGGACCTGATCGCGGTACAGACAGCGCTGGAGGCAGAGCGCTTTCGCAGCCTCGGCGCAAGGTCCGAGTGTGTGGAAGTCACCGGTTCGATCAAGTTTGATCTAACCATTGATCCAGATTTGCTCACGCGCGCTGCTGCCTTGCGTGAGCAATGGCAGGCCACGCAGCGCCCGATATGGATCGCCGCCAGCACCCATGCCGGTGAAGATGAAATCGTTCTCGCCGCTCACCGTGAACTGATCAAACAGAACCCCGATGCCCTGCTGATTCTGGTGCCGCGCCATCCGGAACGCTTCAACGCCGTGTTCGAACTGTGCCTGCAACAAGGCATGAGAACCCGCCGTCGTTCTACAGCTGAGCCGGTGCTGGCGGCTGATCAGGTATTGCTCGGCGATACCATGGGCGAGCTGCTGTTCCTCTACGCCCTGGCTGATACCGCGTTTGTCGGTGGCAGCCTGGTGGCCAATGGCGGGCATAACCTGCTGGAGCCGGCGGCATTGGGCAAGCCGGTGCTGAGCGGCCCGCAGCTGTTCAACTTTCTCGACATTGCCGCACAGCTGCGGGCAGCCGGGGCGCTGGGAGAGGTGGCCGACGCTGCTGGCCTGGCGCAGCATGTTGCCCGGCTGTGGCGCGAGCCTGAGGCGGCGCAGGCCATGCGCGCTGCCGGGTTGGCGGTGATGCAGGCTAATCAGGGGGCGCTGGCGCGCTTGCTCGCAGGGTTGGCGCGTTTGCTCGATTAGGCGCTGCGAGCATAAATCGCAGGCAGAAAAAAGCCCGGCACACTGTCCGGGCTTTTTTTGCCGCTTACATCAGTAGTCGGTGTTGCCGCGCAACTGCGCTTCAGCGGCTTTGGCCAGGTCTGGCGGCAGGAAGTCTTTATCCGGGTTGTAATCGGATTTCAGGTACTGCTCCAGGGCGCTCAGGTCGTCCGGGCTGAGAGTGCCGGCGGCCTGCTTCAAGCGCAGGTTGTTGAGGATGTAGTCGTAACGTGCGTTGTTATAGATGCGCACTGAGCTGTACAGGTCGCGCTGGGCATCCAGTACGTCAACGATGTTACGCGTGCCGACCTGGTAGCCAATTTCGGTGGCTTCCAGGGCGCTCTGGTTGGAGATGATCGACTGCTTGCGCGCCTGTACGGTTTCCACGTCGGTATTGACCGCGCGGTGCAGGTTGCGGGTGTTTTCCACCACCTGACGGCGCAGGCTTTCACGCAGCTGTTCGGTCTGGCTCAGGCGCTGGAAGGATTCACGCACCTGGGAACTGGTCAGGCCACCGCTGTAAATCGGGATATTCAGTTGCAGGCCGATCGTGCTCTGCTCGGCATCACCGCTGTAGCCCGGCAGGCCGTTGGTATTGCTGAAACCGAGGTTGTCGTTATCACCTTTCTGGTAGCTGGCCACTGCATCCAGAGTCGGCGCATGGCCGGCCTTGCGCTGGCGCAGGGTTTCTTCGGCGGCGATCACTGCATAGTTGCTGGCTTGCAGGTTGAGGTTCTGCGCGGCGGCGGTGTCGACCCAGGCTTTGGCGTCATTCGGCGTTGGCGCGATAACCGGCAGGCTGTGCTCGATGCCTTCCAGCGAATTGAAATCACGGTTGGTCAGGGTGACCAGTGCCTGGAAGGCGTCCGCAACCTGTTGCACCGCGATGATGCGGTTGGCACGGGCTGTATCGAAACCGGCCTGGGCTTCTAGCACGTCGGTTTTGTCCGACAGGCCCACATCGAAACGCTCATTGGCTTGGTCCAGCTGACGCTGGAAGGCGGCTTCTTCGGCCTTGGTCGAGGCCAGGGTGTCCTGGGCGCGCAGCACGGCGAAGTAACTTTCGGCACTTTGCAGAATCAAGTTCTGCTCGGTGGCCGACAGCTCAAGGATCGCCTGCTCGTTGACTGCTTCGGCGGCCTGTAGCTGGAACCAACGGTCGGCGCGGAACAGCGGCTGGCTCAGGTTGGCCTGGTATGACATGCCGCTGCGCGAGCTGGTAAAGGATGGCGAGTCGACTTGGGTACGGGTGTCGCCCAGGTTGGCGCCTGCCGAGAGGTTTGGCAGCAGGCCGGCACGGGCCTGAGGTACGACTTCGCTGCGTGCTTGATAGTCGGCACGGGCGGCGGCCAGGTCGGCATTGTTATTTGCAGCTTCCTGGTAAACCGTGATCAGGTCGGTTTTGGTGGACAACGGGGCTTGTTCAGCCCAAGCCATTCCGTTGGACGCGGCGGCCACAGCAAGAGCCAGAGAAAGTCTGCGCAACATGAGGGTGATCCTGAATTTGGCGGTAGTCCACAAGGCTAAGGGCCCGGGCCTGGAGGGTCAAGGGCCATGGCGATGGCTGAAGTGTAGTTTGCAGCAAGCTATGTTGTCTGGGTGCAACAATTCAGGCAGTCGTGCCGCCTCGTCACGATCCGACGCGCGGGTCATGATTTTTTGACTCTCGGGTTGGTTTTATTGCGCGGGGTTGATTAGACTGGCCGCGTTCTTGTCGGGGTGCCCCAATTGCGGGGCTGAGATTGGCAGCTGCCGGATCCCGTTGAACCTGATCAGGTTAAGGCCTGCGTAGGGAACAAGATGTGCTCGCCTTTCCCCGGGTGAGCCTCTGGCACCGCCCCTGGTGCGCCTTTCGCCCTTAGAGCCTGTTTACGATCTCGCGAGCTAGAGCCATGCAAGGCGAAAACAGGCGAGGAAGCGGAGTTTACTTTTGTAAATGAGCATTCCGAGCCGGTTTTTAACGCAGCAGGGCCGACGCGCAGCAGATTGTAAATTGGTTCGTCGTCCGAGCAGGTTCTCTCCGACATATTAGCCCTGGAGAGCCGCCGATGAGCACACAAGAAAAAAACCTCAACCCGATGTTGAGTGAGTCCGCCCAGGTCGACCAACAGTCGATCCAGCCTTTCCCCCGTTCGCAGAAAATCTACGTAGAAGGTTCGCGCCCGGATATTCGTGTGCCAATGCGCGAGATCAGCCTGGACGTCACGCCCACTGATTTTGGCGGCGAGATCAACGCGCCGGTGATGGTGTATGACACCTCGGGCCCGTACACCGACCCCAACGTCATCATCGACGTACGCAAGGGTCTCGCCGATGTGCGTTCGCCGTGGATTGATGCGCGCGGTGACACCGAGCGCCTGAGCGGCCTGAGTTCCAATTTCGGCCAGCAGCGCCTGGCCGATGCCGAGCTGACCAAGCTGCGTTTCGCTCACGTCAACAACCCGCGCCGCGCCAAGGCCGGGGCCAACGTCAGCCAGATGCACTACGCGCGCAAAGGCATCATCACCGCCGAGATGGAATACGTTGCCATCCGTGAGAACATGAAGCTGGAAGTGGCGCGCTCCGCTGGTCTGCTCGATCAGCAGCACCCCGGCCACAGCTTCGGCGCCAGCGTGCCGAAGATCATCACCCCGGAATTCGTGCGTGACGAGATCGCCCGTGGTCGCGCGATCATTCCGGCCAACATCAACCACACCGAACTGGAGCCGATGATCATCGGCCGTAACTTCCTGGTGAAGATCAACGGCAATATCGGCAACTCGGCGCTGGGTTCTTCGATCGAAGAAGAAGTGGCCAAGCTGACTTGGGGCATTCGCTGGGGGTCGGACACGGTCATGGACCTGTCCACCGGCAAGCACATTCACGAAACCCGCGAGTGGATTATCCGTAACTCGCCGGTGCCGATCGGTACCGTACCGATCTACCAGGCCCTGGAAAAAGTCGGCGGTGCCGCAGAAGAACTGACCTGGGAGCTGTTCCGCGACACCCTGATCGAGCAGGCCGAGCAGGGCGTGGACTACTTCACCATCCACGCCGGCGTGTTGCTGCGTTATGTGCCGATGACCGCCAAGCGCGTCACCGGCATCGTTTCCCGTGGCGGTTCGATCATGGCCAAGTGGTGCCTGGCGCACCATAAAGAGAACTTCCTCTACACCCACTTCGAAGACATCTGCGAAATCATGAAGGCCTACGAC